>JAESGM010000019.1_pt1 | contig 609939 bp, 524 predicted proteins | sample 9269721 | NCBI WGS metagenome assembly JAESGM01 (sample SAMN15720920, study PRJNA650825) | algae metagenome | isolation source: Komarekiella atlantica HA4396-MV6 and co-occurring heterotrophs from... | place: USA: Theobald House, Kauai, HI | collected 2009-07-29 | reverse complement strand
CGAAAACATTGCCGGCCTGGAGGTTGAGTTTGCCGCCACGCCACCCGGTCAACAAGGATTTGTACCTGTCAAGTGGCGGTGGGTCAACGAACGCAGTTTCGCCTGGCTTAATTTCTTTCGCCGACACGCCAAGGACTACGAGAAAACGCCCCAAAGCACCGAAGCCTGGGTTTTGTGGGCTAATTGCCAAATTATTCTTAACCGACTTTGAGTTTTACCTTACTTAATTTTTAAACATGTTCTAAGATCTGAAGTTGACTTTTAGAAAGAAGTAGTTTTAAAAATAGTATCTCCAAAAAATCAAAAACCGGCCTGTTTGGGAAGCGGTAAACATCGGTTATCTTTGCGGCCATGTACCGCTACTTTCTGCAACCCCTCTTCTTCCTGCTCGACGCCGAAAAGGCCCATCACACGGTTTTTGCTCTGGTCAGGATACTATTTCGCATTCCGCTGGTTCCCACTATTTTCCGGGCCTTTTACAAGTTTTCGCACCCAAAGCTGGAACACGAAGTATTTGGTATCCGGTTTCCGAACCCGGTAGGCATTGCGGCCGGCTTTGACAAAAATGCCGAGCTAGCCACCGAACTGGCAGATCTGGGTTTTGGCTTCATCGAAATTGGCACAGTAACTCCCCGTCCGCAACCCGGCAATCCCAAACCGCGTATGTTTCGCCTCAAGCCCGACAAAGGCCTGATCAACCGGATGGGCTTTAACAACGACGGCGTACAAGCCGCCGCCGAGCGGGTCAGGGCCATTCGCCAGCAGGAAGCAAAATCCGGCAAGAATCAGCGACTGATCATTGGCGGCAACATCGGCAAAAACAAAGATACGCCCAACGAAAACGCCGTGGCAGACTACGAAATCTGTTTTGACGTTCTATTTGACGTAGTGGATTACTTTGTGGTCAATGTGAGTTCGCCGAACACGCCGGGGTTGCGAGAATTGCAGGACAAGGCTCCGCTGATGCAGCTGCTGGCCACTTTGCAAAACAGAAATCTGGCAAAGCCGAAGGCAAAACCAATTCTGCTCAAGATCGCACCGGATTTGACAGATAGCCAGCTCGACGATATTATTGACATTATGAAAGAAACGCAGATTGCTGGCGTGATTGCCACCAATACTACCATCAGCCGGGCCGGATTGCAGTCAGATCTGACCGTCATCCCGAATCCGGAACAAGGTGGTGTCAGCGGGCCACCGCTGAAACAACGCGCTACTGAAGTAATCCGTTACCTGCATCAACAATCGGGCGGAGCATTTCCGATTATCGGGGTAGGCGGCATTGGCTCACCGGAAGATGCGCTGGAAAAGCTCAGCGCGGGGGCTGCGCTGGTCCAGATCTACACCGGATTTATCTACGAAGGTCCGGGCCTGGCGAAGAAGATTAATCAAGCAATTCTGAAAAATAATAGGTAATTTTGTATAGAAACCTGTGGATCAGCTAAGCCTTGTTGGATTCCGTATGTTTACTATTGAAAAATAGTATTCAGAAAAAAAATAAAACCTGGCATCCAATGTACGGCTCAAAAGATTTTAACCTAATGTGTCGATGGAAACAACAGTCTTGCATTTTTCCGAAAAGTTGCGCTTCACTGACGATGAGTTTTATGAGTTCTGTCAGGACAACAACAATCTGAAATTTGAACGCACCAAAGATGGCGACATCATTCTTATGTCAAACACAGGCGGAAAAACCGGAATTATCAACGCTGAAATATTGATAGAAATCGGACTGTGGAACCGACAGTCAAAATTCGGTAAAGTATTTGATTCATCTACAGCATTTCGCTTGCCTGACAGTTCTGTTAAGTCGCCGGATGTTGCCATTGTAGCTCAGTCCCGTTGGGATGCACTGACGGCAGAACAGCAGTCAAAATTCCCCCCGCTTTGCCCTGACTTTGTGATTGAAATCCGTTCGGCATCAGATCGTCTGAAAGACAGTCAGCAGAAAATGACGGAATGGATGGAAAATGGATGCCGGCTAGCATGGCTGATGGATGTGTCTACTCAGACAATTTACGTATACCAAACTGCGAAAGAAACAGAAACAATAGTTGGATTTAACGGCCACCTGTCCGGTGAAGAAATTCTACCCGGCCTGATGATAAATCTGGAAACACTGGTATAAAATAGTATCCCAGAAAAAGTAAAAACCTATGCAAGTAACCAACGGAGAGTTTACCATCAGTACTGACAAAGCCCGGCTGGATATTCCGTTGATCCATCAGTTTTTAAGTACCCAATCATACTGGGCCGTTGGCATTCCGTACGAAACTGTCCAGAAGTCTGTTGAAAACGCACTTTGTTTTGGAGTATATGCCGGCAAAACACAGGTGGGTTTCGCGCGGGTAATCACCGACTTCGCAACTACTGCCTACATAGGCGATGTGTTTATCCTGCCAGACTACCGGAAGAACGGACTTTCCAAATGGCTCGTTGAGACCATGACTTCGCATCCGGATTTACAGGGCTTTCGCCGTTGGATACTGGCTACGGCAGATGCGCACACATTGTACGAAAAATACGGGTTTGTGGTAGTTCAGCATCCCGAACGGTGGATGGAAAAACACAATCCCAATGTATACAAAAAGCAAAAAGATTAAAAATACTATACTTTAAACCGCCCAAACACCTCTGTGTCAGCAGGAGGAACCGGGAGAGGATGATATGGCAAAAAACACGTACAAATCGAGCAACAACGGCAATACGTACCGCAAGGAGAAAGAGCCAGAAGAAAAGAAGCCAACAAAACGCCGTTCCAGTAGCCGATGGAATCGTTGGGTAGAATTTTTTAGCGACCCCCGTACCCGTATCACACTGGGGCTGCTGCTTTTGTTTCTATCGTTCTTCCTTTCCATTGCCTTCATTTCGTATCTGTTTACCGGCAAGGCCGACCAGAGCATGGTTGGCGCTGTCACAGATACGCCACTGGCTGAATCGGGCAACGAAACCGAAAACTGGCTGGGCGTGACCGGGGCATTTCTGTCGCACTGGTTTATTTACAAATGGTTTGGCATTGCCGCCTTTCTGCTCATTCCGATCCTGTTTCTGAGCGGATACAAGATTGTGTTCAAACGCGAGTTGTTCCCCCTGAGCCGCCTGACTCAGTTTTCGTTATTTGCAGGTATCTGGATTAGTTCGTTACTGGGCTATCTGGTACTGATCACCAAGCAGCAGGAATGGCTGGGCTTTCTGAGCGGTGGCATTGGCTACGAACTGGCCTCTTTCTTTCAGGGACTGCTCGGTTGGGGTACGTTTCTGGTGATTGCCTTTGCGTTAGTTGTCTTTGTCATTTATTTCTTCAATGTGACTACCATCAAAGGATTCAATATCAAGATCAACGAGACGATCAAAGAAATTGAGGAGGCAGGGAAGGAAGAAGTGCACATTCCGGAAACACCGGTTGCGGTGGCAACTGACTGGATAAAACCGACCGATAACGATCCGGACCTGGAAAAATTTGTTGTTGCCGTTGATAAGACCGAAACAGGACAGCCGTTGGAACTGGCAACCAATACGGTTACGAAAAAAGACCTGTTCCGCAAACATAACGGCGAAGTAGCCTTCAGTATCGAGCAGCCCAATGTCACGCCGGAGGTTCCGTTCAAGATCGAAGAATCTACCCCTTATACCGAAAACATCCCCGTGCTGCCGTTTGAAAACCAGCTGCCGGCGGATCTGCCCAATTACGATCCCACGCTGGATCTGGCTCAGTACCAATATCCGTCAACCGATTTGCTCGACGAGCAAACCAGTGAAAAGGCGCAGGTATCGGTGGAAGAACTGGAAGCCAACAAAGACAAAATCGTGGAGACGCTGGGCCATTACGGCATCGGCATCGCTTCGATCAAGGCTACCATCGGCCCGACTGTCACGTTGTACGAAATTATTCCGGAAGCCGGTGTCCGCATTTCCAAGATCAAGAGCCTGGAAGATGACATTGCGTTGAGTCTGGCCGCTCTGGGCATACGGATCATTGCGCCGATTCCGGGCAAAGGAACCATCGGTATCGAAGTGCCGAACAAGAAACGCGAAATGGTCAGCATCAAATCCGTCCTCTTGTCGCCTTCGTTCCAGAAAAACGACAAGGACTTGCCTGTGGTGATGGGCAAAACCATTTCAAACGAAGTGTTCGTGACCGATCTTGCCAAAATGCCCCACCTGCTGATGGCCGGGGCCACCGGACAAGGCAAGTCGGTGGGCCTGAACGTGATCCTGGCTTCGCTGATTTACAAAAAGCACCCGTCAGAGCTCAAGTTTGTGTTGGTTGACCCTAAAAAGGTGGAACTTACATTGTTCAACAAGATCGAACGCCATTTCCTGGCCAAACTGCCCGGCGACGAAGATGCCATTATTACCGATACCAAAAAAGTGGTATATACGCTCAATTCGTTGTGCCTGGAAATGGACTTGCGGTACGATTTGCTGAAAGACGCCGAATGCCGGAACATCAAGGAATACAATGCCAAGTTTGTCACCCGCCGGCTGAATCCGGAAAAAGGACACCGTTTTCTGCCATACATTGTACTGGTTGTCGACGAACTGGCCGATCTGATGATGACTGCCGGCAAGGAAGTGGAGCAGCCCATTGCCCGGCTGGCGCAGCTGGCCCGTGCCACCGGTATTCACCTGGTGGTAGCCACGCAGCGGCCGTCGGTCAATGTCATCACAGGTATTATCAAAGCCAACTTTCCGGCCCGCTTGTCGTTTAAGGTTACATCCAAAATCGACTCCCGCACCATTCTGGATACCGGAGGCGCCGACCAACTGGTGGGCCAGGGCGACATGCTGCTCATGATGGGCTCGGAGATCATCCGACTGCAATGTCCGTTCGTAAAAACGGAAGAAGTCGAACGACTGTGTGATTTCGTGGGAGGCCAACGGGGGTATCCGAATGCGTATCAGTTGCCGGAATTTGAAGGAGACGACAACGGCGGTAAAGAAGACATTGACCTGGAAAACCGTGACCCGATGTTTGAAGACGCGGCCCGTATCATTGTTCAGCATCAGCAAGGAAGCACTTCCCTGCTGCAACGCCGCCTGAAACTTGGCTACAACCGGGCGGGCCGCTTGATCGACCAGCTGGAAGCAGCGGGAATTGTGGGTCCGTTTGAAGGCAGCAAGGCCCGCGAGGTGCTTGTGTCAGACGAATTTGCGCTGGAACAACTCCTGAACCGGATGAATGATAAAAACTAGGTAGTCGGGGTTTTGGCTTTTCAGAAGATACTATTTTGAATTGTGTTTCGCCGCAATTCCCGCTGATGGTGTGGATTTCCGTACGATGCTTTGACATTCAGCCATTTGCCTTATCTTTGAATCCATTTCGTATAGCTGGCAAGCTTTTTGCTCATATACTAAAAATTACCAGCATAGCTAAACCAAAGTAGTACTTTCTTTGTCTAAATGATATATTTGTGCAGTAAAACACTTTCAAAAATGAAAAAATTACTAGTCTTAGCAGCCGGTGTGTGGATGAGCCTCTCGGTAGCTTACGCCCAAAACGATCCAAAAGCTGGCGAAATTCTGGAATCCATGAGTAGCAAATACAAATCCATCAAAGGATTCAGAGCTAACTTCGCTTATTCCATGGAAAGTCCCGGTAGTGGCATCAAAGAAAACGCATCTGGAGAAATCGTGGTAAAAGACAACAAATTTTACCTCAAGCTCGGCAACCAGGAAGTGATCAACAACGGCAGCACCGTGTGGACCTACCTGAAAGATGCCAATGAAGTTACCATTACGGATTATCAGCCTGATGAAGACGACATTACACCCTCTAACATTTACAATGTCTACAAGAAAGGCTACAAATACACGCTGGTTGCCAAAGAGAGCAGCAAATCGGACGATGTGATCGACCTGACTCCCGACAACAAGAACAGCCAGATCAACAAGATCCGCATTGTGGTCAATAAAAAGGACAAAAGCATCAAGAGTTTCAAGACTTTTGAACGCAATGGCAACAAATACAATTACACCATCACCAAGTTTACACCATCCGCTGTTGACGACAAGATGTTTGTGTTTGACAAAGCCAAATACAAAGGTGTGGAAGTAGAAGACCTGAGAAACTAAGGTACGCCTGCCAGGGTTTTTGCTTTCCGAAACATATTATTTTGAAAAAGTCCGGCCAAACCGCCGGACTTTTTATTTTTGTGGCAGCATTTTTTTACTTGTACACCGTACACCTAACTTATTTCGATTCATGACAAAAGCTGAGCTTTTTCAATACATCAAACACAAGCAGTCGTATCTGTGTGTAGGCCTGGACACGGACATCCGCAAGATACCGGCTCATCTGAAGCACTCAGCCGATCCGGTTTTTGAGTTCAACAAGCAAATCATCGATGCAACAGCCGATTACTGTGTGGCCTACAAGCCTAACATTGCCTTTTACGAAGCCCACGGAGCCCGGGGCTGGGAAAGCCTGCAAAAGACAATGGAATACATTCCGAGAGAGTTTTTTACCATTGCCGATGCCAAGAGGGGCGATATTGGCAATACTTCCAGCTTGTATGCCCGGGCGTTTTTCGAGCAGATGAATTTTGATTCGATTACAGTGGCACCGTACATGGGCAGCGACTCGGTGCAGCCGTTTCTGGAATTTGAAGGCAAATGGGTAATTCTGCTAGCTTTGACCTCCAACATCGGCAGCCACGATTTTCAAACAGTATCCTTGAAAGGCGAAAAACCTCTCTTTGAGCAAGTGATCGAAACCTCGCAACGATGGGCAGGAGCCGACCAGATGATGTACGTTATCGGGGCTACACAGGCTGACCAACTGGGGCGTATCCGGCAACTGATTCCGGGGCATTTCCTGCTGGTGCCGGGCGTGGGTGCGCAAGGGGGCGATTTGGAGGAAGTATCTGGTGTAGGTCTCAACCGCGAATGCGGCCTGCTGATCAATGCGTCCCGTTCCATTTTGTACGCTTCGGACGGTGAGGATTTTGCCACACAAGCGGCGGCTGAAGCGCAAAAGCTCCAACAGCAGATGGCTTCGCTTCTGGAAAAATATTGTTAAGTCAGATCTTCCACAAAAAAGGCCTCAACTGTCACCAGTTGAGGCCTTTTGCAAAATAGTATTGCTGAAAAACCCAAAACCTACCCTTTCAGGTCGGTTTTGATGGAAAGCTCATTCAATTGTTTGTCAGAAATGACCGATGGCGTATCAATCATCACATCGCGGCCGGCGTTGTTTTTCGGGAAGGCAATAAAATCACGGATCGAATCGGCGCCACCAAACAACGAGCACAGGCGGTCAAACCCGAAGGCAATACCCCCGTGCGGCGGAGCACCGTATTCAAAGGCATCCATCAGGAAGCCAAACTGGTAACGCGCTTCTTCGTCACTGAAGCCCAGCATCGAAAACATTTTGGCCTGCAAGTCGCGGTTAAAGATCCGGATCGAGCCGCCCCCTACTTCCACTCCGTTGATGACCATATCGTAGGCATTGGCACGTACCTGGCCCGGATCGGTATCCAGCAACGGAATATCCTCGGGTTTTGGCGACGTAAACGGATGGTGCATCGCAAACCACCGGTTTTCTTCTTCACTCCATTCCAGCAACGGAAAATCTACCACCCAATGCACCGAGTATTCGTCCGGCTTGCGTAAGCCCAGGCGATTTCCCATTTCCAGACGCAATTCGTTCAATGCTTTGCGTGTCTTGTCGGCAGGTCCTGACAGGACCAGCATCAGGTCGCCTTTTTCAGCGCCGAAGGCCTCTGCCCATTTTTTCAGATCGTCTTCCGAATAAAATTTATCTACCGACGATTTCAACGTGCCATCCGTGTTGTAGCGAACATATACCATTCCTTTGGCCCCAATCTGCGGACGCTTGACAAAATCGGTCAGTTCGTCCACTTGTTTGCGGGTATAGTCGGCACATCCCTTGGCGCAGATCCCTACCACCAGCTCCGCCTCGTCAAACACGCCGAATCCTTTTCCCTTGGCTACGTCGTTGAGTTCAACGAACGTCATGCCGAAACGAATGTCGGGCTTATCGGAACCGTACTTTTTCATGGCATCGGCGTAAGTCATACGCGATACTTCGCCAATCTCCATGCCTTTGACGTTTTTAAACAGATGGCGCACCAGACCTTCAAACGTATTCAGAATGTCTTCCTGTGTAATAAACGACATTTCGCAGTCGATCTGAGTGAATTCCGGCTGGCGGTCAGCACGCAAATCTTCGTCCCGGAAACATTTCACAATCTGGTAATATCGGTCAAAGCCCGAAACCATCAGCAATTGCTTGAACGTTTGCGGCGACTGCGGCAAGGCGTAAAATTCACCCGGATTCATGCGGCTGGGTACCACAAAGTCGCGGGCCCCTTCGGGCGTCGACTTGATCAATACGGGCGTCTCTACTTCAATAAAATTCAGGCTGTCGAGATACGCGCGGGTTTGCTGGGCCATTTTGTGGCGCAGTTGCAGATTGGCCCGTACCGGATTGCGGCGCAAATCCAGGTAGCGGTATTTCATACGCAGATCATCGCCGCCATCGGTTTCGTCGTCAATCAGAAACGGAGGCAACTTGGCCGGGTTCAGCACTTCTAGATCCGTAACCAGAATCTCGATGTCTCCAGTAGCCATGTTCGGATTCTTGGAAATCCGCTCAATCACGGTTCCAGTGGCTTTCAGCACGAATTCCCGGCTTACCGTACGCGACTTTTCGAGCAATGCTTTGTCCGTTTTTCCTTCTTCAAAAATCAGCTGGACAAGGCCATAGCGATCCCGGAGGTCGATCCAGTGCATGTGTCCTTTGTCACGCGAACGTTGCAACCAACCACAAAGGGTTACGGTCTGGCCAACGTGTTCAATCCGGAGTTCTCCGCAGGTGTGAGTTCTAAGCATAAGTCGTATAATAAGTAGGCAATGATCTGAAAAATAGTATGTCTGGCAAGGGCAAAGCCCCGCCTTTTATTCCAACATTTTGCATATGGAAAACAATTGGCGAAAAGGCGCGCAAAGTTTTGGAAAACCAGCAAAATAAACAAGGATTCGGAAAAGTATTGGCGCAGTTATTTCACGGGTGTGTCTGGGTAGCTGCATCATCCGCCAGAATAACCGATTGCTTTTCCATGCGATGGTCAACAATCTGGAATCCGGCTTTCAGGTAATTGGGCAACGCATGCGGATGATCCTGATCCATGGTATCCAGCGAAAGCCGCTTCGGATTGCCTTCAAAGGCTTTCCGAATCACCCACTGCAGAAAATATTTGCCCAACCCCTGCCCCCGGAATTCGGGCATCAGTCCGAAGAAGACCAGAAGATATTCATCCGGATTGCTCCGGTCAATTTCGGCATAGCCGGCAGGCACGCCAGCCACATAGATCACATAAATATCCACCAGCGGATTGCGGATAATAGCCAGTAGCTCGTCCGTCGTTTTCAGCAAACGGTCGGCCCAGCCAAATTCACGCCCCACTTCTGCATATAAAAACAGGTAAAAAGCGGCGGTAGGATTATGTGCTTTGACAACTTCCACATTACCGGGATTTGTCATCCGTCCTTTTTCAGGAAGACTGGTCAGGGTGAGGTACGTTCTTTTTACCAGTTTGTAGGTTACTTTTCGATTCATCTGGAACTAATAACAGAGGAAACATCAAAACATACGTTAAATATAGACTTAAAACAGCGTACCTTCACAAACTTCTGCTCAGGAAATGCAGTTGTAGAGTTTCCTTGCCTATGTTTTCAGTAGTTAATATTCTGTATCTTGCACAGCATATTACAAGGATAAACAATTTTGTATAGCATTATGTCTGTTTATTTTTTCTACCAGAACGGCTCTCGCCCTACCGGAAGTTACAGCGGGAAATTCTGACTTGACGAACATTAGTCACAGAAGAAAACATAACTAAGTATTTCGCTATTTACATTAAACGTATAGGCCCATGTATTGTCTGACAAAAGCCGGAAGAGGTAATTTTGGCGCGTATACCATTTTCAGAACCACACAACTATGAATCGAAGAACCGCTGCAGTCATCGGAGCAGGCATTGCAGGCATTGCCGCTGCGATCCGACTGGCAATCAAAGGATATCGGGTGACGGTGTTTGAAGCCAATTCGTTTCCGGGTGGCAAGCTCTCCGAATTTGAGCTGGAAGGATACCGGTTTGATGCCGGTCCGTCGCTTTTTACCATGCCGCATTTTGTGGAGGAGCTTTTTTTGCTAGCCGGAAAAAATCCCGCTGATTATATTTCGTACGGGCAACTGCCGGTCATCTGCGAATATTTTTACGAAGATGGCACACACATACGCGCCTACGCCGACCCGGAGAAATTTGCCGAAGAGATTGAGCGTAAAACCGGCCAGTCGAAGAAAAGCGTGCTCCAATACCTGAAAAAAAGTGCGTTAAAGTACAACATAACGGCCAATCTGTTTCTGCACCGGTCGCTTCACAAACTGTCTACCTGGCTCAATCCGCATGCCTTCCGGGGCTATCTGAATCTGCACAAACTGGATGTGTTCCAGACCCTGAACGATGTCAATGAAGCGCATTTTCAAGATCCGCGCGTGGTGCAGTTATTTAACCGCTACGCAACTTATAACGGTTCGGACCCCTACCAGACGCCGGGCATCATGAACATCATTCCGCACCTGGAATACAACATTGGTGCGTTTTTCCCGGCCCGCGGCATGTACAGCATTACCGAAAGTCTGGTCAGGCTGGCCGAAGACCTGGGGGTGCAGTTTGCCTACAATACACCTATCAGTGAAATTGTGGTGCTCAATAGCAAGGCAGTGGGAGTACGCCCCGAAAAAGTAGATGGCAAACCGTCAGCCACGTACGAATCGTTTGACGTTGTGGTCAGCAACATGGACATTGTAAACACCTACCGGAAACTGTTGCCGGGTGTGCAAGGTCCTACGCGCGTGCTGGAACAACCCAAGTCAAGTTCGGCGCTGATTTTCTATTGGGGAATCACCAAATCTTTCTTTGATCTGGATTTGCACAATATTTTCTTCAGCAAAGACTACAAGCAGGAATTTGAGTGTCTTTTTCATAAAAACACCATCTCCGACGACCCAACGGTTTATATCAACATCACCTCCAAATACAAACCGGATGATGCTCCGCCCGGATGCGAGAACTGGTTTACGATGATAAATGTACCGAACAATTCGGGTCAGGACTGGGAGGGGCTCATTGATGAAGCCCGCCGGAACATTACCACCAAACTGAGCCGTTTGCTGAATACCGACATCAGCAAACTCATTGCCTGTGAGCACATCCTGGACCCGCGCAGCATCGAGGCCCGCACCTCGTCGAGCCAGGGAGCCTTGTACGGCACCAGCTCCAACAACCGGTATGCCGCTTTTCTGCGCCATAACAACAAGTCGTCACGTATAAAAAATCTCTACTTCGTGGGGGGTAGCGTACATCCTGGCGGTGGCATTCCGCTTAGTCTGCTTTCGGCCCGGATTGCCGTAGGAATGATTGATTAGGCAGGTTTTGCCTTTTCAAACGATACTATTTCATACCGCAAATTTTAGTATGCATATGTAAGAAAAATCCACTTTTTATAGTTGATTTCTCTAGAATAACCATAGATACTCCCGATACTTTGTCCGAAACTCAGAATTATGCATTGGCAGGTATTCGGGCAGACCTTTTTGGGGCTATAAACATAAATTTTTGTCTTGGCTTTGCATTTTTGCCGGAAAGACTTATATTTGCGTCCCAATTTTCAAAACTGTATTTTATCCAATAAATCATGTACGCAATTGTAGAAATCGCAGGTCAGCAAGTAAAAGTAGAAAAAGACCGCTTCGTGTATGTCAACAGACTAGACGCGGAAGCCGGCGCTGACTTGACTTTTGACAAGGTATTGCTTGTCGATAACGGCGGGGATGTGTCGGTAGGATTGCCGACAGTATCGGGAGCCTCTGTAGCTGTTACGGTTCTTGAACACGTAAAAGGCGAAAAAGTAATTGTCTTCAAAAAGAAACGCCGGAAAGGATACCGCAAGAAAAACGGTCACCGCCAGCAGTTCACGAAGATCAAAATCACTGGCATTTCTCTGTAATTTGCCTATAATCTGATTATTCATTCCTAATAGATAGAAAGAAATGGCACACAAGAAAGGGGCCGGTAGTTCCAAAAACGGTCGCGAATCACATAGCAAACGCCTGGGTGTGAAGAAATTTGGCGGCCAGGTAGTAAAAGCCGGTAACATCATCGTTCGTCAGCGAGGTACACAACACCACCCGGATGTAAACGTAGGTATTGGCAAAGACCACACATTGTTCGCATTGGTTGACGGACGCGTAAGCTTCCGTAAAGGTTTCAAAGGACGTTCATTCGTTTCTGTTGAGCCCGTAGCTCAGGAATTGGTTGCAGCTGAATAATAGCAGCGGCGTCCCCCAAGCATCAGAGCCGGTAACACATGTGTTACCGGCTTTTTTGTTAGGCAGGATTTTGCCTTCGAAAAAGATACTATTTTTGCAACCAATCGCCGGTAGCTGTTGTTTAGAGAACAGCTATACTTACGGCTAGCCCCACTATCTTTATCCGTATTGCTCATTCTAACTTTTAACGATCCATGCTTTCCAGATACGTCAATATCTATACCGAAGCCAACCCGAATCCCAACTCGCTGAAGTTTGTAGTCAATTTTATGTTGGTTCCCGAGAATATCAGCTTTGACTACCCAGACGCCGAATCTGCCGCCCAGTCGCCACTGGCTACCGAACTGTTTACGTTTGACTATGTCCGCCGGGTATTTTTCATGAATAACTTCGTGACGATAACCAAAGACGAAGCAACGGAATGGTCCAGTGTGATTGCCGACATGCGTCAGTTTCTGAAAGAATACCTGGAAGCCGAAAAACCGGTATTGGCTACCAACAAAGCCGAGACTACCCACACGATATTTAATGATGACGACCCGGAGGTTGTAAAGAAGATCAAGCATTTGCTGGATGAGTACGTTCGTCCGGCGGTGGAATCAGACGGCGGAGCCATCACATTTCACTCGTATGATGAGGGTACGGTGAAGCTTTTGCTGCAAGGTTCTTGTAGCGGATGCCCATCTTCGACACTGACGTTAAAATCCGGGATTGAAAATCTACTCAAACGAATGCTTCCGGAAGTCAAAGAAGTGGTAGCCGAAGGTGTCTGACAAATACCTGATTATCAGAATATTATTCTTTGCAATAGAAAACCCTGGTGGGTTTGCCAATGGCAAATTCACCAGGGTTTTTCCTTTGTCCGGTATTTACTAACCAATGTAGGATTCGCCCCAAAACTGAACGGCATTTAAGCAAAATAGCTGCTAACTATGTACCATGAAAAACAGCGGAATGATGGGATCCGCTACGGTACTGAAAATTATGCGCAGCTATGATTGTGACCAAGCTTTGTAAACAGATTTTAGGAACTGCCTGTATTGTGTTGTCGTTGGGAGCTTCGCCGGCAGGTTTTTACCCCCATGCTGGCAATGGTAACGTTACGGAACACACGGCAAAGAAGCCGAGCACCCCAATGGTAGAATTAGTGCCTCACGGATGCAATCTGGATCCGGTGACGCAAAGCAAAATATACCGAGGCATTCAGTTTCAATACGACTTTTATACGCAACACCTGGGGTACCAATTTAGCAAAAACCTGGTGGTACGCATCCGGATCTTCAAAGACGCGGACGCTTATCGCGCCTTTATCGATGCCAACTACCCGCACATCCCCAAAACCTGGATTGGTGTTTACCTGTCTGGTGTCAATGAGATTCTGGTGAGTCAGGAAAAGGACGAAGATGCGTTTTACAAGAATATTTTTCATGAAACCAGCCATCTTCTGCTGACGGACAAGGTAAAAAACTGCCCCAACTGGCTGAACGAAGGTCTGGCTGAATACTTTGAATTTATGGATGTCGATGGCGAGGAAGTATCCATCAATCCACAGGCCATCAAAGATAATCGAATCAAAAACTGGCTTCACAACCATCGGTTACCGGATCTGCTCTCCTCTATTTCAATGACCAACAAGGAATGGAACTTCAATGACAACGTTTCTGAGTCGGATGAGCCACGTACCTTGGGTTGGTCGGTCGCGTATTTCCTGATGTCCAACACAAAAGGCCGGGAATGCATCAAAGATTTGCTCACTTTCCTTTCCAAGAATACACACGATACGTACGCATCCATCAAAGCACTGAATGAGCACTACCCGGGTGGCAGCAAGAAATTAGTGGAAGATTGGCAAAAATGGATTCCGGAGGTGCATACACGGCACGCCTATTTGTTCAGTACTCCTACCGAACAAACCCAAACGGCCCAGATCAGCAACTGAGTACTCTGAGGTTTTTCGATTCCACAACATACTATTTTGCAAAAGGAGGGCAAGCCTCCTTTTTTATCTCCTTAGAATTATTCCTTTGCCCATATCTTTTCTGTTATAGGTGAAACGGCCTGTTCGTAGCAACTACAAAAGAGTTTGTATTTTTATGATACGGTCACTCCTGCTCCTCAATACTTGTAACTGGCAGTCTTGCTGTTTCATTACGCGGGAATCCCTAGCTGTACAGGCCCATTGACTCACCAGCATTACTGGGCATTTCAGCTACATATTCGCTTGGCTTATGCATTAAAAAAATAGTACCTCTGAAAAAGCAGAAATTGCACTCCTTCTGGATAGGCAAAAAAATACGCATGAGTACTCAAACCCATGCGTATTTCTTGCTTGTGACAATAAGAGTTTATTGCGTAGAATTTACAGTCACTTCAAAAATGAGCGGAGAATAAGGAGGAATGCCCGAATTACCGGTTTCTTTATATGCCAGGCTAGAAGGCATCATAAGTATTGCCGATTCTTTGGACCGCATCAGTTTCAAGCCTTCAGAAAAACCAGAAATCACGCCACTGAGTCCAAAATTAGAAGTCTGTCCGTTGGGTGTTTGATCAAAAACCGAGCCATCCAGGAAACGTCCCTTATACGTAATTGTCACGGAGCTTTTTCCGCTTACCGGCACTCCCGTACTGTCTTTCTTGGTAAAGTAAATGTACAAACCCGAAGCAGTCTTCGTTTTCTTTATCTCTTCCAAAGGATACCCTTTTCGCACCATATAGTCCTGCAACGCCTGATCCTCCGTCTGAATAGCAACCGTTTTCAGGCCAAATACCAGCGGTGAATAGGCAGGCACCTTTCCGTTGTAAGCAGAACCTGTGCCAAACCCCAGATAAAAGGGCATGATTGCAACAGCGGTATCCCCGACTTTCATTTTGCCCGCAGTCTCGTAAATGCCTGGAAGTATCGAAATCCCTCCGTATGGAAAACGCAGGTAATTGGCAGCTTTCCCGGAATCTTTAGCGAACACGACATCGGTGGTTAGCTTACCAACATAAGACATCACAATCTGATTTCCGGCAACTGGAAATCCTCCCGTGGTGTTGGCAGTATTGGTAACTTTGTAATACAGTCCTGAAGTCGGCGAAGACTGCAACTGAAGATTCTTTGAGGAGATATACTGCTGAATCGCTTGCTCGTTTGCTTTTACGTTGTCTTCGTAGGTCGTATCTTCCTTTATACACGCCTGCAAACATATAACTCCGGCTAAAATGATGTAAATGAACTTTTGCATAAAAAAGGTTAAAGGTTATTTTTTGTATAGAGACACCCAAACGGGTTGAATGGTTGCACGTATGCGAAAAGTTTACCAAAAAAATACGGTAGTGATCTATGGATCAATCTGTTGATACGTCTGTCAGGAGTCGGAATTTTGCAACTGTGCCTGGTAGTCGGGTACGACCGACAAAAATTTTGTCACCGTTTCCTGCAGCGAAAGTGCCGACCGGCCACCAGCGGCGTTTTTATGGCCGCCCCCGTTGAAGTGTTTACGCGAGAACTCATTAACCGAGAAATCGCCTACCGAACGGAATGAAATACGAATCATCCCTTCCCGCTCGGTGAACAAAGCCGAAAACACAATGTTCTCAATGGACAAACCGTAATTGACCAGGCCTTCGGTATCTCCGGTCTGGGAATGATACTGGTCCAGCTCTTCTGCACTGATGGCAAAATAGGCAATGCGGTATTGGGGCAATACCACCAGCTTGTCTTTCAACGCAAACCCCAGAAACCGCATGCGTTCTTCGGTATTGGTGTCGTACACCAATCGGTTAATGCGCGTAATCACTACGCCACGATCAATCAGATCGGCACAGATCAGGTGCACTTGCTTGGTCGTGTTGGAATGCCGGAACGAACCGGTGTCGGTCATGATACCGGCGTACAGGCACTCGGCAATATCCACATCAATCTCATGCGCGTCGCCCAGGTCGGTGATGAGTTCATAAATGAGCTGACAGGTAGCCGCAGCAATGGTTTTGCTCAGGGTGAAGTCGGCAAAAAGCTCAGGCTCCAGGTGGTGGTCAATCAACACTTTCCTGGCTAACGATGTCCTTACCATCTCCCCGATCTCACCAATCCGGTTCAGCGAAGGAAAATCCAGGCAAAAGATGACATCCGATTCCGCGAAAACTGCCCTCACTTTTCCGGCATTGCCTTCTTCTTCAAAGTTGATTACCTCTTCGTTGCCGGGCATCCATTGCAGAAACTTCGGGTAGTCGGTCGGGGTTACTACCTTGATGCTATGCCCTTTCTTTTTCAGATATCCCGCCAAGCCCAATGACGACCCCAGAGCATCGGCGTCGGGTTTGGGATGGGTTACAATCGCAATGTTTTTGGGGGAACGGAGCAGTTCCTGGAAAGCCTCGAAATTTTGCATATCAGACAATGGGCAAGTAAACAACGACGCTTCGAAAAAAGCCTCCAAAAGTCGGGATAAAATCGATCTAAAACAAGAGGCATTTATCCGGCAAAATGCCCGGGGCCCACTCCTGCACAAGGCAGTGTGACGCAATCCGCAAGCAGGTTTTACGTTTCTGAGACGGGAAATGCGGCGAAGCCAAAAATACTATTTTACGGAAACTCCGAAAAATATGGCAGTAAATTTGGCTGACGCAGGGCTTTCGTCTAATTTCGCACCTCGAAAAACTCTTTTGCTTGCAAAAAATCAAATCAATCTATTCCATTTTACTTTTCTTTTGAACTTTATGGCAGGAAATCGCACATTCACAATGATCAAACCCGATGCTGTGAAAGACGGGCACACGGGCAGTATTTTAAAGATGATTGAGGCCGCCGGATTCCGGATTGTAGCTATTAAATTGACCAGCCTGACCAGCGAACGTGCCGGACAGTTTTACGAAGTACACAAAGAGCGTCCTTTTTACAACGACCTGTGCGCGTACATGTCGTCGGGGCCGATTGTAGCGGCTATTCTGGAGAAAGACAATGCCGTGGCTGATTTCCGAAAACTGATTGGAGCAACCAATCCGGCACAGGCGGAAGAAGGAACCATCCGCAAGCTGTTTGCAAAGTCGTTGGAAGCCAATGCCGTACACGGCTCTGACTCAGACGAGAACGCAGCAATCGAAGGAAACTTTTACTTTGCGCGTACCGAGCAGTTCTAACAGTTCCCCTACGCGCCAACAAACAAGCAACCCCCTCCGATAGAGGGGGCTTTTTTTATCCGTATGCAGCAGGATCAACACATGCAGGGCAGAAACTATAACCGGGCCAAGGTACAACTAGTATACCATCAGAAACAAAAAGCCCCTCTCCCGTTCCGAAGGCCTTCGGAATCAGGAGAGGGGAACATGCCCGTTAGTGGCTTCTTAATGCTTTCCTTCGCCTCGCTTGGTAATGTTACCTGCAATCACCAGTGAGATCACCAGCAAAACGGCCGTACCGAAGAACGCGTAGCTAAACGAGGAAGGCACCTTGCAGCTGCTCAGTGTGGTGAGTAAAAGCGCAAACAGAAAGGGGGTTTTAAAATTTTTCATGATACTATTTTTAGTTCCGGATTTGATTCCACAGAGTTCAGGGAGGCAATTTACAACATTTCTGAATTTGCACTACTCAAACGTAAGAGGTTTTTCGATTTTGCAGCGAAAACCCTTGCACGTGCCGTCCTATCGGGAAGTGAATCCGTTTGCCCAGCCGGTTATCTTTCCAGTAAAACGATGGAATTTTTCTTTTGCAGAAGACAGTAGGCTATTCTTCGACTAGTAGTCCGCTACGACGCAACAGGGCCTTTGGCGAAGGTTCCTGGCCGCGAAAACGCTTGTAAAGCTCCATGGGAGGTTCGCTGCCACCTTTGGAGAGAATGTTTTCACGAAACGCATCGGCTACCTGCCGGTTAAAAATCCCCTTTTCCTTGAAATATTCAAAGGCATCGGCATCAAGCACCTCAGCCCATTTGTAACTGTAATATCCTGCCGAATATCCACCGGCAAAGATGTGTGAAAACGCCACACTGGTATTGATCCCTTCGGTTTCCGGAAAAAGACTCGTGTGCTGGATGGCCTGCCGCTCGAACTCGGCCACGTCCGAGACAGGCTGGGATTTGCCATGATAGGCCATATCCAGCATGCCAAAGCTCAATTGGCGCAAAGTAGCGTAGCCTTCCATAAAATTGGCACTGGTAATGATTTTCTCAATCAGTTCCTGCGGAATGGGTTCGTCGGTCTGGTAATGACGCGCAAACAAATCCAGGGCTTCTTTTTCATAACACCAGTTTTCCATCACCTGAGAAGGAAGCTCTACAAAATCCCAGTACACATTGGTGCCCGACGTAGAGCCGTATTTGCACCTGGACAACATACCGTGCAGGGCATGCCCAAACTCATGGAACAACGTCGTCACTTCGTCAAAGGTAAGCAGCGAAGGCTTGGTTTCGGTAGGTTTGGTAAAATTGCAGACAATGGATACGTGCGGACGGATGTCTTTGCCATCCTGCATGCGCTGGTCGCGGAAACTGGTCATCCAGGCTCCGTTGCGTTTGCCTTCGCGCGGAAAAAAATCAGCGTAAAAAACGGCGACAAACGAGCCGCTGTCGTCGGTCACCTCGTAAGCGGCAACTTCCGGATGATAGACTGAAATGTTGGTATTTTGCTTGAAATGCAATCCGAACAACTTTTCGGAAATGGCAAATACGCCGTTAATCACATTTTCGAGTTTGAAATACGGCTTCAGCATCTCGTCGTCAATGGCGAATTTCTCTTTTTTCAGCTTCTCGGAATAAAATGCAAAGTCCCAGCGCTGCAAGCGGTCTTCCGCAAAACCCTGGGTTTTGGCATAGGCGGTCAGTTCCTGCATTTGCTGCTCGGCAACCGGCCGGGCATGTCCCAGCAATTCATCCAGAAAATTCATGACTTTGTTGGGCGACCCTGCCATGCGTTCTTCCAGCACAAAATGTGCGTGCGAGTGATAGCCCAGCAACTCGGCCCGTTTGTGACGCAGCATTACCAGCTCTTTTACAATGTCCCGGTTGTCGTTTTCGTTGCCCTGAAATGCCCGCGAGTTATAGGCCAAGGCCAGTTTTTTCCGAAGTTCACGGTTTTCGCCATAGGTCATAAACGGAATATAGCTTGGTGCCTGCAAGGTAACCACCCATCCGTCTTTGCCCTTTTCCTTGGCGGTTTGGCGGGCCGCTTCTCTGGCAAAATCAGGCAAACCGGCCAGGTCCGCCTCATCGGTGATTTCCAGTAGAAACGCATTGGTTTCGTTCAGGACATGTTCGCCAAACGTCAGTCCAAGTTCCGACATGCGTACGTCAATCTCGCGCAGCCTGGCTTTTTCGCCCTCGTTCAGGTTGGCACCGTTGCGCGAAAAACTTTTGTAAGTCTTGTCCAGCAATGTCCAGCTTTCGGTGTCCAGCTCCAATGCGTCCGAAGTCTCATACACCTGTTTGATCCGTTCGAACAGCTGTTGGTTCAGGCGGATGTCGTTGCCGTATTCTGACAACAGTGGCGATGCTTCTTTGACAATCTTCTGCAATTCGGCATTGGTTTCGGCAGAGTTCAAGTTAAACATTACCGCCGAAACGCAGTCAACCATTGAGCCGCTACGGTCCAGTGCCACAATGGTGTTTTCAAATGTAGGTGCTTCCGGATTGCTCACAATCGCATCAATTTCCGCTTTGCCCCTGGCAATGGCTTCTTTCAGTGCGGGCAGGTAGTGCTCATTCCGGATTTTATCGAAAGGGAAAGTTTCGTGCGGTGTACCGAAAGGCGCTAGAAAGGGATTCTCCGAGGAGGCAGGTTGGGTTTTCGTGTTTTCAATCATAGTATTTTGGCACTAAGGTTACTATTGAAAAAATGTTTGGATATACGCCAAGCAAATAGTTGCTTTTGGAAAAAACGCTGGCGGTCAAGCCATGTTTTACAAATGAAGCAGATTTTTAGCAAACCACCATACCGGTAAGATAGTTCTCGCCAAAGTCGGGTTTCTCGGATACGGTACCGGTCGGAACTGAAAAACAACCGCTCCTGAAATCAGGGACTGCACGCAACCAAAGCAAAAACGTTTGAAAATCATTCTGAAAATTTTCTTTCGGACAAGTTTGTAGTTACACTTAGAATGCCGTACATTTGCGCCTCATTTCCTTTTAGAACAACCAAGAATCTGAAACATTTACTTCATTTCATAAAATATTAATTGTAGCGAACATGGGAGTTACCAGATTAAAACGCAAAGAAAAACGCAATCGTGCAGTAGCCAACAACCGCGTGGCACGCATCAGCCAGTTGATCAAAAAGCCGATCATCAAGAATGTTGATGTGGAAGCCATCAAAGCTGAGTTTGAGGCGAAAGCAGCCAAGTAAGGTTGATTGCAGCACAAAAGGCATTTGTCAGGCAGGTGAAAACGCAGGCGTTTTCACCTGTTTTGTTATAAAGCCCTCCATTATTTTGCCTTTCGCATGCCGTGTACCTCTGCGGAGCACGAAAAAATAGTATCTTCCCAAACTCAAAAATCCACCATTTGAGCCGTCTATGAAGGTATTTTTACAGCATTTTCGGATTGCCGTTACGTCGTACGGCAAGGCTTTCCGTTTTATTACCCATCACCGCCTGTGGGGTTATGTGCTCATTCCTGCGGCCATTTACCTGCTGGTATACAGTGGATTGTTCCTACTTCTGTTCTCATACACCACTCTGCTCAGCGATCCGCTTTCGCATTGGGTGCATGCCGATACTGTCCAGGGTGCCTGGGGTGATTTTCTGCGCGGTGCCTTGCGTTGGCTGGTGCGGATTCTGCTCTTCTTTGTTTATTTCAAGTTGTTCCGTTACCTGATTCTGATCCTTTCATCGCCGGCAATGGCACTGATGGCCGAACGAACACAGGAAATTCTCACCGGCACAAGTCTTCCTTTCAACCGCCAGCAGTTTATAAAGGACGTATGGCGGGGCATCCGGTTATCGTTGCGCAACTTGCTGGTGGAATGGATGGTTACGTTTCCGCTTTATGTACTGTTGGTGGTTCCCGTGCTGGATTTTTTTGTCGGCATCCTCATTTTGTGCATCGAAAGTTATTTTGTCGGCTTTTCGATGATGGATTACCGCAACGAATTCCACCGCCATTCAGGGAGAGACAGCCGACAGCTGATCCGGCAAAACCGGGGTGTTGCCGTAGGAATCGGGCTGGTATTCACCGTGTCACTGGCCATTCCGGTGGCGGGAGTACTGCTGGCACCGGCGTTGGCCGTTGCAGCAGCAGCCCTGGCAATGGAGCGGGTTTTGGCAAAATGAAAAATACTATTTTCTGAGACACAAGAAAAAAGACATCAGACAAAAGACAGTTTACTGACAACCAAAGCCTTTCAGAAGGACTATCTTCTTATTTCTGTACATGCACTTGTTCAATCAATAAAAAAATAGGCAAACTCGGCACCTTCTTCCCTGGCTATAGTCAAATAGTCAATGATCTTTTGCAGGTCTTCCACCAGTAAAGAATCTCCGACTCCCTTGAAATAAGATTCTGAGTAGTAGGTTTCTTCCGAGTACAGAATTTGCTCTGCGATCCTATCCTCACTGATTGCTTTTATTAATTTGCTCGAACTATCCAGAAACAGGCTTATTTTTTGAGCATATTGCTTTTGTTTCTTTTTTGCTAATCTTTCGATTTCCTCATCTGTATAATCCTGTGGATTGGAAAGGTGATACAGCACTTCATTCTCCGCACCCATGTACTTTCCCATCTTAACAAAAGGTATCATACTTACCTTTGCCAATCGGCATAATTTTGCAAAATCACTTTCCGCACCGTAGGTATCAACAGAACTCAGTGTCCACAGAAAAGCGTCGTTAAGCAGTACCGAATCATCAAATAACCTTTCATACTTGTCATTAATGAAGCGAAGCTTCTCTTCTGTTGCTTCTACGGCAATGGCAATCATATGCATTTGAATTTAACTAGAAGCTTTGGATAACTCGGTCTCAACCTCCCGTAATTCCACTTCTTTCAGAATCCGTTTCAAATCGGTCAGTATGCTGCCCATGTCTCGAAGCACGGGTAGAGACGTGATGTTTTGCGTTTCGGCCAGGCAACGCAGCTGTATGAGCTTGGCATCTTCAATGGCCTGAACCAGCGCGTCTTTCGAAGCCTCCGAACTTAAGACTACCGCCTCGCCGTATTTGGTGATACACGTAGCAGTGGCCGCAATGGCCGATTTCAGGCTTTCGGTGGCGGTGTTGTCGGGATGCCAGTGAATTTCGGTATACAAATCAAAAATTCCGCGCCGGAGGCCGCGAATCTGAACGGTCACGTGCTCCAGGTAGCGGATATTCTGCATCAGTGCCGTCAGCCGATTTTTCACACCTGACAAAAAAGGAGTGTATTTTAATGCCTTTTCGGCATTACGGGCCGTCTGAATGGTTTCTTCGGTTTTGGCAACCAGTGCCTGAATGGCTTCCCGGGCCTGCTGGTTATTTTCTTCGTTTTCCAGCAAAGGAATCAGACTATTCAACGCCTGAGCAGATAACACACTCAACCTAAGAATGTTGGCCTGAATCGTGGGCGTGATTTTCTGTGGCACAATCAGGGCGTTGATTGCAATGGCAATGGCCGAGCCGACAAACGTTTCAAAAATACGATTGATCACATAGCCTTGTGTACCACCGAAAGCCAGCACAATAAACGAACTTACCGCCACCTGCGAGATAATCTGGCTGTTCATCCGAAACACCTTGGCCAGCGCCATCCCTACCAGGATCACCAGGAAAATGGAAATGGTGCCCATCGGAAACCAGTGGCTGATAAACAGACTCACACATACGCCGCCGATAAGTCCGATGATGCGCTGGGCAGCTTTTTCCCACGAATCGGCAACGGTCACCTGCACGGTCAGGATGGCGGAGAGCGGCGCAAAATACGGGTACTGAGCTGCAAACAGACTCGTGGCGACAATCCATGCCAATGCAGCGGCCAACGCCGTCTTGAATGTTTGTAGCGAGAGACCAAGTTTGTCTAACACAGATAGAATCTGCTTCATGTAGGTAAAGAAGTAAGCAACTCAGACAAACGGCATATAAAACTGTTCCAGCTCCGTGCACAGGATCTGGCCAGCCAAAAAAATAGTATCTTCGAATAGCCCACCCCCCCGTAATAATAAGCTGCTCCTGCAAAGCGAAAAATCCGCAAGCGGGAAATGGCGTTACATCGGCTCTTGAAGCTGGATGGAAATGGTACTGTTTTTCAGAGCCATGGCTCCCGGTGATTGCGACTGCGAAACCACCCGGCCCCGGCCCGAATAACGTACCCGAAGCCCGCGATTTTCCAGGATGTACAGCGCATCACGGAGTGTCATTCCGGTAACATCCGGCACTTTTCCGGGTTTAGCCTGACGGTTGCGCCAAGTCAGGCTTTTGCCATTGGGTGCAGCAGCCGCCCATTCCTGCAAGTTTCCGTTGTTGTGATGCGAAATCCCGATCTCGTTGCACAGATACTGCATATCATCCAGATTGCCGGCCCGTACAATGGGAAAACCGGCCGAATCGTTACGATGCTGCGGCATGACTTTGTGCATTTCCACGTCCAGGGCGTAGATTTTATCGGCCACCTCCTTGAAAACCGGAGCAGCCACGTCGGCGCCAAACTGCTGAAATCCCTGCGGACCATCAATAACCACAATACAGCTATATTTAGGACGATGTGCTGGAAAAAAGCCAGCGAAAGAAGTATAGTAACTCTTGATGTAACGACCGTTTTTCAGTTTCTGTGTGGTTCCGGTTTTACCCGCAATTTTGTACGGACTGCCGGCAATGTTGCTGGCGGTACCACGTTCGACCACCCCTTCCAGCATGCGGGTCACCTTTTCCAGAGTCTCATCGGAGCAGATTTTTTCGTTGATCACCCGCGACTGGTACGCTTCCAGCGTTTCATCTGCCGTACGTATTTGCTTGACAATCATCGGCTGGATCAGTTTGCCATGATTGGCCACCGCGTTGTAAAAAGTCAGCACCTGTAGCGGCGACATCTCGTTTTCGTATCCGACCGACATCCACGGCAATGAAAGTCCGCTCCAGGTAGGATTTTTCGGCGTTTTGATCAGAGGAACCGCTTCGCCCATCATCTGAAAACCCAGCGGCTTGGTTAAGCCGAACGATTCGAGGTATTGCAGAAAACGTTCGGGCTTGTTGCCAAAATTCTGATGAATCAGCTTAACAAAAGCGATGTTCGAAGAAAGCTCAAAGGCTTGCTGCACCGTAATTTTGCCCCGGGCTTTCGAATCACGCATCACACGATCATAAAACTTGTACTCTCCGTTCCCCGTTTCAATGCTGTCCCGGGGAGAAACCCGGGTCTCTTCCAACAACGCAATCATGGAAGCCAGTTTGAAGGTCGACCCAGGATTGGTACGGCCCTGCTGGCCAACAGCATAGTTGTAATTTTCGCCATAACCGCCGTTTTTCAGCCTGCCCAGGTTGGCAATGGCTTTGATTTCGCCCGTGGCCACTTCCATCACAATCACACAACCGTAATTGGCTTCGTGCTTTTGCAGTGCCCGCAACAGCGATGTCTCGGCCACATCCTGTACGTTGACATTGATGGTCGTCTGCATATCAAAGCCCTGCGCCGGACGGATTTCGTCGGCATCGCCAATCGGCTTCCAGGCTCCACCGGACATACGTTGAAACACCGCACGCCCATCCTGACCGGCCAGCTGTTTGTTGTAGCTAAACTCCAGCCCGGCACCCTGGTTTTTCTCATTCAGAAAACCAATGGTCCGCTGGGCCAGAAACTTGAAAGGCAGGTACCGCCGGTCAAGCCGCTCGAATATCACGCCTCCTTTCCGGCGTCCCAACCGAAAAATCGGCCATTTTTCCATCATCTTCTTATCCTGGTAATCAATCAGTTTGTGATTCATCACCAGGTATTGCTTGCGGTCCTCTTCTTTGGCTTTTTCATTGAACTGGCGGATGTCCTTGATGCGGCGGCGGTATTCGTCAGGGGTACGGTCGCCGAAATAATGGGACAAAAGCATCGAAAGCGAATCCAGGCCATCCGCCAGCACGTCTTTACTGGCAACCGTAGGATCAATGGCCAGGCGGTAGAAAGGCAGCGAAGTAGCCAGCAAACTGCCATCATCGGCGTAAATATTGCCCCGTACTGCTTTTACCACACGTTCCTTCGTCATTTTTTCGCGGGCAATGGCACGCCACTTGGTGCCGTCGACCCACTGCAGCCAGAAAATACGAAATACAACGGCTGCCGCAAAGATTGCAACCAGCAGGTATGCAATGCGTACACGAAAGAGAATGGCTTTTTTGATGCTCATATAATTTCCAGGTCAGAATGCAAGCGGTTGAAAATAGTATCGTTTCGGCTGTCAAAACCCCGACCTTTTCCCTTGTACAAAAATCGTTGATTGACTTTGCATTCGCAAACGGATTTTAAAAAGCTCATCCCCAACCTTCTCTTCAATGTAGAAAAATGCCGGATGCCGAATGATGAATCCTGAATTTCAACAGTGATCGTTCAACATCCGCGGCTTCGACAGGAGGAGCCGGAGAAAGACAATTGGTACCTTTACAGAAACAAAAATCGCCCTTCCCATAGGTCAAACTTGGAAAAAAGACGTGGTAAAAATTGCTTGTTACTTTGATATTTTTGATATTGAAACCCGCTTTTTTGCAAAATAACAACGCAACTAACTATTTTTTAACTACCTAATAACCAGTCTTTTTTTATCTTAAATGAAACTTATTGAACAAGTCTCGCTGTGGTGCCGCGAAGGCAGTGCCGACAAAGTATACGAAGTCGATTTATGTGAAGTAGGCGCTGGCAAATACATTGTCAACTTCCGGTATGGTCGCCGCGGTGGAGCGTTGAAAGATGGAACCAAAACCGCGGCTTCTGTGGATCATACCAGTGCGCAGAAGATTTTCAATGACCTGATTGCTGAAAAAAAGAAAGGCGGTTATCAGGAAACCGGGCGGTACTCGGCCACGCAGCAGCAGCCTGTCAGCCGACCTGTGGTGGTTACCTCCGCTGTTCGAACCCAACAGTATAGCGATAAAAAAGAGTTTATCCTGGCCAAGCTGCGTGAAGCATTGCAACCGGGCTTTCAAGACAAAAAATGGCCTCTTTCCCGCATCATCTGGCGGGTCGGTGAGTTGCGCATTGCCGAGGCCGTTCCCGACCTAACCAAATTTGCCATCAAAGCGGATGCGTTACAGCAGTATTGCATCTGCTGGGCATTGGGCCGTTGTAGCGACCGTGCAGCCACCATACTGTTGGAACAATTACATCAGGCGGCTGCGTCCAAGGACTTTGTCAAACGCATAGCGTTGGTGAGCTTGCTTGAACTGGCCGATGCGACCAAAAAGGAAACCTTACTGGCAACTTTGCTTCAGAAAATTCATCCGGATATGCAGGCGGCTATTGCTACCGGCAACACGGAAACGGTGCAGACCGCTTTTACCAACGGCGTTCAAGCTAGAACGCTGACCTACGAAGTCCTGGAACAGTTGTATTTGCTTTCGGACAAATATCCGCACGTTCGTTCGGTGGTTGTTTCATCCTTGCAAGAACTTGCCTTACAGCCGGGTACGTTTAAATACGTTCGGCATATTTTTAAAATTGCAGAATTTAAGGAGGATGCCAAAGTGTTGGCAACCCTGGCGTATCTCTTTGAAAAACAAAAAGCGTATTTCCGCAAAAGCTATTGGGGTGAAGGGGCTTATTTACCCGATGGAAACTGGACGTGGGTGAATGATGTAAAGGCCGAAATGCAAAAACAAAACAGCCGGCTGGCGTTCTCAACCAACACCCACGCGTACTTTAAGCGCCGTACCTGGCGCACCTTACGCACCATTGGCGAAGATCGACGCAGCGAATCATACGTAAAAATTGCAACCGCCATTTTGCTGCGTTATTCGGATGCAAAAGACCGTACCGAGCCGCGGCAGGTCAATTTCAGTTGGTACAACTGGAACAGCCGCAGTCAGCTCAGTCGCACCACGCATTATCCGGCATTTGCCAACTGCCTGAATCTGTTTGCCATTTTGCATCAGAACAGTCCACGATTTGAGTTAAAGAAAAATACGAAAGCTTGGCGCGTCAAAACCAACGTACAGCCTAACGCACAGGCTACGCAACGCGAAGAAGCCTTTGCCGAACACTGGGACAAGCATCCGGAAGCCTTGAAGAAATTACTGGTTGAAAGTCGTTGCGAGCCGGTACATACGTTTGCAGCAAAGGCGTTACGAGCCAATCCGAAATTTACCGAGGTTACCGATAGTTCTTTTGCCGCACAGCTGCTGTCGCAAGAATACGATGTGACAGTGCAACTTGGCCTGGAGCTGGTACAGCGTTTTTACAATCCGCAACAGCCCAACCCTGATCTGGTAAGCTTGCTGGTAAAACATCCGAAGTCATTCGCCCGGGACTTGGCCAAACAGTGGATAGAGGCGCAACCCGAATACTTTGCGAATCAAACACTTGTATTCGCCGATCTGGTGATCAACCCCTACGAAGATGTGTGGGAATGGGGACGTCGGTTGTTTAGCAAAGTCCGGCTCACCGAGGAGCAGGCGCAGCTGATCATCATCAAATCCATCACCGACCTGCTGGAACTGAAGACTGACGATCCGCAAAGCAATACCATTGCCAACGGCGCCGGTTTTACACTTGCCACGCATTTTATGGCTTTGTTGCAGGACATAAGCCTGGAAGTGATACAGGAACTATTGCAGCATCCGGTGCCAATGGTACAGGTTTTGGGAGCGGGTATTTTGCTCAAGCATACCACACCGGTTACCGAGTTTCCAGCGGGCTTGATCTCTTCGTTGATCAACTCGCCTGTGCCAGAAGTTCGGGGCATTGGCGTTCAGCTTTTTGGCAAACTACCGGAGTCCCAGTTGCTGGCCAGCGAAGATATTTTGCTAGGTTTTGCCACGTCTCCGTTCAGCGAAATCCGTCAGTCCATTTTCCCGACCATTGGCAAACTGGCGGCACAATCGGCGGTATTCGGCAAATCCATGACCAGGCAAATCATTCATATCCTGAACCAGAAAGAAGAAACCGAGGGAGTGCACGAAGATTTGCTCAGCGTACTGGAAAACCACCTGACGCCTTACTTGTCCGAAATCACGGCGGAAGACGCCTGGATCATGCTGACCTCGCGCCGCAAGGCAACCAAGCGTGCCGGTTTTTTGATTATCAGACATACCATTTTGCAGGAAAACCTTTCGGTTCGCGAAATTATCAAACTTGCCAATCACGAAATTCTGGCGGCACGCGAATACGCGCGGGATATTTTTAACAACCAGATCGCCCGCATGAAACAGGAAGCCAGTGAAGCCTTGCGCATGCTGGATTGCAAATGGGACGACAGCCGCCAGTTTGGGTTCGGCTACTTCCGCCAGCATTTCACCGCTGACGACTGGACCCCTACCCTGCTGGTCAGTGTATGCGACAGCACCCGTGGCGACGTGCAGCAGTTTGGCAAAGAAATGATTACCAAATTTTTTCGTTCCGAGAATGGTTCGGATTACCTGCTGCAACTCAGCCAGCATCCATCCCAAAGCCTGCAAACCTTTGCCACCCATTACCTGGAGCAGTTTGCCGTGGACAGCATGGACCATCTGGAAAAACTGGAACTGTATTTTGTAACGGTTCTTTCGCAGGTAAACAGATCGGGTACGGCCAAAACACGCATTTTCAATTTCCTACGTCAGGAAGCGATGAAAAACGAGCAGGCTGCCGCTTTGATTGGTAAAATCATGGGCCGACAGTCGGCGACCATGGCCGTCGATAACAAGGCGGCCTGCATTCAGGTCATGCGCGACATCCGGAAAAAATACCCGTCCATTGACATGCCGCTGACATTGAAAGAGGTAGCGGCTGTGTAAACTAATTCCTCTCCTGCTGATAGGGATTGGGTGAGGTTAACAATAGTATCCTTTCAAAACGAAAAACCCAGCTTGTAATCAACTCATTGTCATATGCTTTTTAACTACAAATTTCACGGAAGTACCGCCGTAAACAGCAACGCCAATGCCACCGATATGTCGTTTGCCCCCGATACTTTGCGGCAGCCGACGTATTTCTCCGGCGTACTGGCCAAGAATATCAATTTTCGCGAAGCGATTTCCGCGTTGCATGATGTGGTTGTCTCCGATTTACGGTTTAAACCCAAAGACAAAACAGCCTACAAGGAATGGGCTGCCTCACAGGAAGCGATGTGGATGGCTGAGTTTGGCGCTGAATACCAGACCAACCTGAAAAACAAGCTGTCTACCCTTCGCCAGGAACTGGCTACCGTGCAACAAGACCGGGCCAAGCTGATGACCCCATTCTACACCGCTCGTCAAAAATACTTCGATTATCTGTACCGCATGGAACGCGATACCTGGTTTGTACTCGACCCGGTCATTACGGTGCATCCCGATGAGATTTTCTTCGAATGCTTCAGCCAGGATGAATCAACGTACGGCAAGCTGGGCTGCAACTACGAAGTATTCAAGAACATCAACGCGTTTGAATGTGGCACTACCAACATTGACTATTCGGCCGATTTGTACAACGAGTTCCAGAAAATACGCAATTACAAGACGACCAACTTCATCGTGGACCCCAGCGGATTTCAGGTGCAAACCACCAACGAAGACAGTTATACCGAAGTCAAAATCGATTTGCCCGACAGCTGGGTACGGGGCTTTTTGCAAGTAAGTTCGGCCATGACACTTCCGGCTCGTACATTCGAACTGCACCCGATGGATGTGCACAACATTTGCCACATTCTGCGCCGGCAGAAAGAGAAAGTCGGGCCACGCTCCATCCGGTTTGTCCTCAAACCCGGCGAGCCGGCCAGATTGATCTTCGAACCGTGGGGCCACGAACTGATCTGCCGCCGGTCGGTGTATACTGGCAGCGAACCGGACGAAATCCGGTTGTGGGGCCGCCGCCGGTTGCTGATTCTGGAGCGGCTTATTCCGGTTACGCAAAAGTTTACCGTTCATTTGCTGGGCAACGGCATGCCGTCGTTTTTCATTGCCGATCTGGGTTACATGAATTTCACGCTGGGCATGTCGGGCTGGACGGCCAACGACTGGTCACGGGCCGGAAATTTTGACCTGATGGCGCCACGGACCGAAGTGGACAACTTTACCAAAGAACGGATTTTCAAGGCATTGCGCGAAAACTGGCGTGAATCGTCCGCGTCGCTTTCGCAGCGGCTGGGGCTCGACAAAAAAATCATTGAAGGCGCCTTATCGGCTTATACTCAGGCAGGACGGGCCATTTACGACCTCAACCAGAAGGTGTACCGTGTGCGTGAATTGAGCCAGGAGCCGTTACCGATGGACAAGCTCCGGTTCGACAATCCGCGCGAAGCCGCCGCTAACGAACTGGTTGCCAGCAATGCCGTGAATGTTGAGGCCGCTCAAACACCAAACGGATTGAAACTCAGCGGTGTGGTCAAAGAAAAAACGCAACAGTTCAAGCCTGAAGTAGTGATTGACAAAGATGAACGCATGACCGAAGGCAAGTGCACCTGCCATTTCTTTGTGCAAAACAAGATGTTCAAAGGCCCGTGCGAACACATTCTGGCCTTGCGGATTGCCTACAACAAACGCAGTTGGTGGACCAAGTTTCTCAATTAAAATAGTATCTTTTTATTTGTTCAAACCCTTGCTTTTTCACAGTCAAACCTGCATCTTTGACCCGTTGACAGCGCATTGCAACGCTCCAAAGACCTTGCAATCCGAACGATGCTTCGTCGTTCATGTTCATAGTTATCACCCGCATCATGAGCTTGCTCTTGACTAAGCGGATACTGCACCGGTATAGCTATTGCAGTTTGAATAAAAGAATTCAATGAGTCTATACCGGTGCGTATCCGCCTCGAGTTGAGCAATCCCATCCTGAGAATGTACGAAGGTAGCTTGCGATGTCTGTCTACAAAACTAAGCCCTGGCCTTGTGCCGGGGTTTTTGCTTTTGGGGAGATATTATTTTGAAGTACGAATGATTTTTCAAAGCGTCCCTTGTACTTCGTAAATCGTACTTTTGCATCTATATTGTGCCGGTTTTTATATGAATACTCTGTAAATCACCCTACCTTTGCGGCAGTTTTTCGAAAACCTCTTTATTCTATCGTCTTTTTCTTTCTTCTAACGATATGACGAATTACAAAAATTTCAAAAGTGTTGAAAAATGCGTATTTGGCAACGGAAGTTTCAATCAGCTGCGCGACATTATTGATGCAAAAAAAACAGCGGCAGACGACTATTTTGTGTTTCTGGTCGATGACGTTTTTCAAAACAAACCGTTGGCCCAGCGCATTCCGATTCAGGAGAATGTAGACAAACTCATCTGGGTAAACGTTGACAAGGAGCCCACCACCGAGCAAGTTGATGAGCTGACGGCACAAATGCACAGTTTTGGCAAATTGCCTGCCGGACTGATCGGCATTGGCGGCGGCAGCGTGATGGATATTGCCAAGGCGACTTCCATGCTGCTGACCAATCCCGGCCCGGCCACCCAATACCAGGGACTGAACCTGATTAAAAACCGCGGCATCTACAAAGTAGGCGTGCCCACACTGGCTGGAACCGGCGCTGAAGTTTCGATGACAGCTGTACTGACCGGTCCCGTTAAAAAACTGGGAATCAAGTGTGACTATACCATTTTTGACCAGATCATTCTAGACCCCGAAATTGTGGCCGATGCCCCGACCGACCAGCGTTTTTACACCGGTATGGACTCATACATTCATTGTGTGGAGTCGCTGACCGGTACAAAAAACAATGCGTTCAGTACAGCCTTTGGCGAAAAAGCCCTGGAACTGTGTCAGGATGTTTTCCTGCGTGAAGATATTTCCCGTACCGAAGCCGATGAAAAACTGATGATCTCGTCATACATGGGTGGCTTGAGCCTGACCTATTCGGAAGTGGGAGCCTGCCACGCGTTATCCTACGGACTTTCATTTGTATTCGGGTACCGTCATGGCATTGCCAACTGCATCGCGTTTGACGTGCTGGACGAAGTGTACGGCGATTACGTAAACGAGTTCCGTCAGATGCTGAAGCTACACAACGTGACGCTGCCCAAAAACCTGGCCGCCACCTGGACCGAAGAAGAAATATCCAAAATGGCCGATGTTGCCTTTGCCCTTGAACACATGTGGATTCATGCCTACGGTCCGGATTGGCGGAATACACTCACCAAAGAAAAAATCATGAACTGGTACCGGATGATGTAGGTCAGGCAGCCGGAAAATAGTATCTGCTGAAAAGTCAAAACCTCAGGAAGTACGGTTATTTCCTGAGGTTTGTTTTTTTCCAATCGCAGGCATTGATTTTTTGCTTTTCTGGCGAAACTTTTATCAGATGAGCACCTGGATTGGAACCTCGGGCTGGAGTTATGACCATTGGCATGGAGTATTGTATCCGCACGGGATACCAGTTTGGGAACGGAGAAATTATTATACCACTCATTTTCAAACGGTTGAACTCAACAGTAGCTTTTACCGCTGGCCTTCCGAATCGGCATTCCGGCATTGGCAGAAGCAGTTGCCCGATGGATTTCAATTGAGTGTCAAAGCCCCGCGCGGGCTTACGCATGGCAAACGCCTCTACGCACCCGAAAATTGGATGCAGCGTATACGCAAATGCTGGCATATACTTTCGGACAAACGGGCGGTTTTGCTGGTCCAGCTTTCCCCTTTGTTTGCGTATGATTACGCACGGCTGGCTTATTTCCTGCAACAGGTTCCGCACTGGCTGCGGGTAAGCCTTGAATTCAGGCACGAAAGCTGGCACCGAAGAGACATTTTCGATCTGCTGGACCGGCATCAGGTGGCGTATTGCATCATGAGTGGCGCGTACCTGCCTTGCATCCTGGAAGTGACGGCTCCTTTTGTGTATGTACGCCTGCACGGTCCCGACCAGCACCATTTGTACGGCGGTTCTTACTCAGATGCCGACCTGCGCTGGTGGGCTGACCGCATCCGCGAGTGGCAACACATGGGCAAAGACGTCTATGTGTATTTTAACAACGATGGTGGTGGAAATGCAGTCCGCAATGCCTGGACGCTACGTTCCTTTTTGCAATGAACGGAAGTTATTGAGTTCCGTCTTCGGCATTTCGAATAAATAGTATCTTTCAGGAATCAAAAACCTGACATTAATTTTAACCAATTGGATAATTATGAAAATAACCGTAGAAATCAGTTTGTATCCTTTGCATGAGCAATACGAAAGTTCCGTACTGGCATTTATCGAGAAACTACACAAGTATCCGGAAATTGTAGTGGAGACCAACGGCTTGAGTACGCAGATTTTTGGTGATTATGACTTCGTCATGAAAGAATTGCTTCCGGTACGCATCCAGGAAATATTTGAAAATGAGAGAGCAGTGGTCGTAATGAAATTAGCTCAGGGGCATTTGCGTTACGAAGATCCCGAGAAATAGCCAGATCACAGTTTGACAATACGGTAGGCTTGCCGGTGAGTACTGTTCTGAAGCACAATCGTATAAACACCGGAGCTTTGCAAACGAAGAGACAGATCGATAGATTTGTCTTCGGCAGCAACAGCCAGTTGCTCAACGACTTGTCCCAGAGAGTTCAGCAGTTGCAACCGGGCCACCTGGTGAACACTTCCCAGGTAAACGGTAACCCGCTCGGCAGTCGGATTGGGTGAAATCCTGACCCAGCCCCCGGTAAGCACATCATCGGTGACTGCTTCTTCAACCAGCAGGGCTGCCGAGCGGGCCTTGCAGCCATTGCTGCTGGTCACTTCCACACGGTACCTGCCTATTTTCCTGGCAATCAACGTTCGCCGGGTAGCGGTGTCAATGGCCACATCATTCAGAAACCAGCGGTAGCGGGTGCCTTCGCCCGCTGTCAGCAATGATCCGGCAGCTTCCAGTGAGAGATCCGGTGGCGGATAATAGGCAATTGTTGCTTCACTGCCCGATAGGGGCACCGGGCAGTGAAGGGCATCGCCCACTTCCACAATCCGGTAGCTGCCCGCTACGTCTGTGTTGATGACATAGGGCGAAGTGGTAATGTTGCTCACCCGATGCGGCTGGTCATTGTGCATATACACCAGGCTCCACGGCGGCGTGCCAGTTAAGGAAAGGGTCAGGGTAGCTTTTTCGCCAATACATATGTTTCCCGAACTCCGGATGGTTGCCGATGGAGGCGCCCCACCGGAAGCCTTTGCTTTGACGGCCACCCTCGGACCAGGGCAGCCCAAGGCCCTGACCTGCATATCGTACAAATAATAGTAGGCATTGGTAAGCGTGTCGGAGCCAAACAAGGCTCCGGTGAGTTGCATGATGTGCGGCAATGCAAAGGGATAACTCTTCACTCCTTGGTTGCTCCGGAAGATGGAAGCACCGTCTTTGTAACTGATGCCTATTTTGTATCTGCCAGGTTCGGGGATGGCCAGATTCAGGTCATATACCTGTCCTTCGTCAGCCGGATCGTCGATGGACTGTCCTTCAATGCCACCGGTTGCCAGGTTGGGATTGCGCGTAGCCGTTACAGGCAGCGTTACGGATGTGACGGGAATGCCATTGTACGTGTACACGGTAAACGTCAGCTTGCCCGAATGGCCAATGTATAACCGTGCCTTCTCAAGGGTGAGAGGAACAAATGTGGTCAGCAAGGGTTCGGGGCCAAAGTTACCGGCATACGAACCGCCCGCGAAGGCCTGTTTTCCCGCGGGACCCAGCCTACCGGAAAAGTCGTTGATTCCCACATAGTAGGTACTATCGGCGGTTCGGGCATTGCTGGAGGTACTGTTTCCCGCGGCCAGCCATTCCGTGGCTGTAGGCGAAGCATACCAATAGGCAGTGCCTGTAGTGTTGCCAGCGGATAGCCGTATCTGGTCGTCACAGAAAACAGCATTCACAACGGTCGGAGAACTCTGCAACGCTACGTGTCGGATACTCAATTGGTTGTTGGTAGAATCCTGGTCGTTTGGCAGAACGGCCGAAGCGGAAAAGGTATACTCCTGGCCCGGCAAAGTTTCGAAGTCGCCGGACAACGAAAGCTGCGCTTCCCCGAAAGCGGCCAGGCTGTCGGTTACCGTACCTGCGAGCAAAGCTACAGTCGCATTTCCCGACGTTACTTCTACGCGAACCGGAATGTTACGTTGCAGGGCCGTGCCGCCATTGACCAACGTGACAACCACAGTCGGTCTGGCGGTTGTACACAAATCCGTTTCGGACAAGCGAACGGAAGCAATTCCGATATCCGAAACGGGACGCACTACTGCCAGCAGGTAATCTTCCGTTTCGCCTTTGCCAAAGTTGCCGCACGGCTGCACCTCTGCCAGATTGGTGGTGGCCACACAGACTACCCGCAGGCGGATGGCAGCTCCAATTGGAAGTCCGGCAGGAATGGCCAGGCTGGTCTGGTAGGTTGCTCGCCCGCTCAGAACACCGGAGGTGGAAAGCCATTCGCCGGTGTCGGTAAAGTCACCATCGTTGTTCCAGTCGGCATAGGTTTTGACAAGTTGAGAGATACTATTTCCGCATGAACCAGTGGTAATGGTCAGCGGCATCACCTGTCCGGAACTGACGGTAGCCCGAACGGAGGTAAAATCGGTATAGGCGGCACAGGCGGCGGAAACGGAGCGGATTTCACCCAAGACAACCGATTCGATGCGGCCATCGGCAGTGGTTTGCACCTGTGACCCACAGTATGCCTTGCCCCCGGCCCCACTGATAAGCAGCGAATACGCCTGAAACCTGTTTTCCAATGACCCTTTGTGAGAAATGCGAATGGTATACGTTTTTCCGGGCACCGGATATTCGATCCGGATGTTTTCAACATTGTCCCGGTTGTTGTCACCTTGGGCCGCGGCTTTGGCCGGATTGGCCGGATCCAAAACCCACGGGAAAACTTCACGGGTTCCTTCATTGATGCGCAGGTCCAAGTCGTTGACCAATAACGGCGCACGGTTATTCAAATTCTCCTTGGAGGCTGTGCGGGCAGCGGCCGGAGGGTCTGTCCAGGCAAGCGTAATGACCAGCGGACCTTTTCCCGAAGCCGTAACAGTCAGTTCATACCGCTCTTTGGACCGCAGCGACCGTTCCAGGATCTGATGCGTGCCGTCACTGTTTCCAATGACCCGGGCGGCTTTTTCGACATTGAGCAGTCCCCATCCAAACCGGTAATCAGGCCCGGGAGCATCCCCGGCTTCGTCAGTGGTATGAATGGCAAGTCCTTTCAGTGTCGCTGACCGCATGAATTTCTGGTTGCGCTGAAAGTAATATTCCTGCAACAGCAACAAGCTGCCCGCTACGTTGGGCGTTGACATGGACGTACCGCTCAAAGTAGTGTAAGCGTCGTTGGTACTACTGGTACTCGAAAGTACATCCACCCCATTGGCGACCAGGTCTGGTTTGATGCGGCCGTCATCGGTAGGCCCCCAGTTGCTGAATGAAGACATCTGTACATCCAGTGGCTGGTTCGAGCCATCAGACAAGGCCACAACAGCACCAACGGTGAGCACATTTTTGGCAATGCCGTAGGTAGGAATGTTGTCATAACCGTTGTTGGAATTTATACCCGCTGGCCGGGCGGAGACATAGCTGAACCCACCGCTGCGATTCCGCCGGTAATACGGCTGCCCCACTGGCGGGCCATTCTCATCCCGGTTGTTGCCCGCCGATTTTACGGGCAGGTAGTAGGGCGCATTGAAACAGATATCGTCCCACAGGCGGGTCTTGTCGTCATAAAAGCCAAACCGGTAGTCTTCCGTACTGCTTACATTGCTGTCGCCGTTCCATTCCCATTTCACATTTCCTGCCCTGCCGCTATTCAGACGCCACCCAACCAACTCGCCGTAGGAGTGATTGGAAATCAGCAAATGCGGCGCGGCGGCCGCCATTTCGGCAATATCATTGGAAAAATTGTAAGACTGCAAACCTGTGAACCCATACGCCATCCCCTGCGCGATAGGCACTACACCCGTAGCCATCAGGGTTCCGGCTACGTGAGTGGCATGCCCCGAACTGGTTTCGGGATCGTTGGGAATCCTCTCATCGCGCTGCACTACCCGACCGACGAGTTCCTGATGCGTAGTTGAAACCCAACCCCCGTCCCACACACCCATCTTGTCGGTCAATGCGGGCGTGTTGCCACTCAGCTTCAGTCCCAACCTGCCGCCCGTCCATAACTGGTTGGTACGGGTGGTAGCCGCGGCACGCGCATTGTTATCGGTAATGTAATAGATTGGCTGGTTGGTTTCGGTCACACCTTGCAGCGAAAGATAGGTACCGTCCGGTAGTGATTCGCTTATTACCCACTGGTTCCGACGGGCCAGCCGCAACGCCTTTTGGTAATTTTGCCGGAATGTATTTTCGTACCGGGCAGCCAGCACATTGAGCCGGGACAGCTGGGTAACCCGGCCACGGGCAGAATCCTGCGCAAAAATAGTATCGGCCAGCATGCCAAAACCCAGTAACAGCAGGAAATGCAGAAGCGAGCGGCGCATGGCAACGAGAGTTAAAATTCAATTACCCAATGGCTGGCGGACCACTGAAACAACCCTGGCAAAATAGTATCTCCGGCAAAACCAAAACTGGCATCCAGCTACTGGTGATCCTGAATAAACCGGATGGATAATTCGTTGAAACGTTCGGGCTGGTCCACATTGACCACATGCCCCGAATGGGCTACCACGGCAAGCGTTGCCGAACGATGTTGTTGCACAATCATCCGAACCGGAGCCAGAAACATGTAATCCTCTGCCCCCATGATATACAGTGTCGGGATGACCAATTCTTTTTCATGAAAATACTTGAGGAGCGGATTCAACTCGGCGGTTAGTCTGGTCCAGCGCAAAAACTCCTTGCGGGCCAGTTGGCGGGCTTCTTCAATGAAAAGCAACCGCGATTGTTCATGGCGCTTTTTAGGCATGATGATCCAGGCCAGCAGCTTGTAAAGCCACATATAGGGCATAATCCGTTTCAGAGTGTTACCGGCGTGCATGAGTAGTTTTGACTGCACCGTCAAGCGGGTGATGGCCCCGCCCAGAATCATGGATTTGATACGTTCGGGCTGTAATTCGCCCAGCGTACGGATAATGATGCACCCCAGCGAAATGCCCACAAAATGCGCCGACTTTATCTGACGAAAGTCCAGCACTTCCAGAATATCGCGCGTGACATCCGTAAACGTGTAGGTTTCCTTGAGGTATTCTTTCAGCAAGTCCTTTGACCGGCCGTGCCCGCGCAGGTCGATCAGCAACACGTTGAAATGTTGGCGAAACTCCCGCAATTGCTTGAACCAGATCGAAGAACTGCCACCAGCCCCATGGATGAACACGACCCATTCGGCGGCGGGATTTTTCAGAAACTGTTTGGAATAAAGCATGCGGCGGCAGGAATAGAGAGGAAAGATACTCAATTTATACCAAACAAAAAACCCCGACACTTGTTCGGGGTTTTTTGTTTCGAAAAACATGTTATCACTTTTTCAAAATTTTCGTAATAACAGGCTTTCTATTATCGACAAAAACTTTTACTATGTATAATCCAGTTGGAAGTGAGCCGCCTTGATGGTTTTGACCATCCCAGTCAATAAATTGTTGCTTGGGGTTTGTGTTTTGTACATTGGCAACCACTCTACCTGTCATATCAATAAAACTAATTTTTACAGTATTCTCAAATGGGCCATGCAAAATGCGTACATGTTCATCAAATGGGTTAGGATAGATAGTTAACACTTCCTTTTGGTCAAGTTTCTCAAATGATCTTCGACCGCTGCCGCTACCAAAAGTATATGTTTTGAAAATGGTAATATTCTTGCTATAGTTTTTAGTTGGATTGATAATTTCAAACTCAAACTTAACACTCATTCCGGTTGCAAACGAGCCACTAGACCAACCATAGCAACCTCCATAATAGTAGCTATCCCATATCTGATTAGGTACATTTTGAATATTAGTAAAGTTAGCTCCTCCAAAAGTAAATGTATACAGAGCAGCTACCTGAACATTTAACAATCGCATTCCTGTATTAGGATTAGTAAGATAACTTATGGATGGGCCATAACAAGTAGTTACTACCCCATCTGCAATATAAGGATTATTCGGATCAAAAACGTCGCAATAATCTGTTACAATTTCATCTTGACAAATGCCTTGTGTTGGCTTACTAATATTAAAAAGGCCCCAAGGAATATTATTTAAAGGATAGTAAAATGCTGGGTCATAGCAATTGTTAACTTTAGGGGCATTTATGCTTAAAGCGAGATCACACTGCAATAAGCGTCGGTTTGTAATAATTTTTCCTTCCAGTTCTAAGGAGCCATTCAGGGTGATAGGTTGCATAGTGTTTGCGGCTCCACCTCCTATAAATGATGTAATGATATCGACTACAGGCGATACAAATGGAATAATATTACTAACTGTAGAATTTGCCAGGTTTTTCAATCCGGATAACCAATTAGGTTTTTTACCTGATTTTTCTGTGGTTTCTACTAAATCTTTAGCAGCTTTTCGTACACCATCTACTCCTTTAACTATTTTCTGACCTTTATTGAAAGCATCTAGAGTAGGACTGCCTGAACCCACATAACCGATGGTACCATTTAACTGGAATGTTGTAGATTTCAGATTGATTTGAGACTCATCAACTGTGTATAATTCCAGGTGAAGTTTAGTTTGAGGATCTATTGTCGGAGTATAACCAACCAAGGGAAAATCAGCCACAAACCAGTCCTGAAGACTGCTTGCAATACTGAAATAATTCAACTGTTTATTAGGATCAAAATCATTATCATACGGTTTTTGAGTATCTGCGAATGTAAACAAAGGAATTTTCGGAGAGGTATTGCCAAATGAAAGGGTCATTAAAAATTTTGAACTACTTACATTTATTGCATTATAGATCATTACTCTAAACATTCCCGTATACTTATTGTAAAGAGCAAAAAATGGAAGTCCAGGAGCTACTTTGGATGTTCCAAAATCCTTATATGCAAGTACCCAACCATCCTGAGGCCACATATCTCGTTGATTATAATCAATATTGTCGGCGAGTGGGTTGCCATTTGCAAAGAAAGGAAGCTGTACATTATTTAAACGAATAGGAGTGGCGCCATTAGGCGAGTAGAACATGGTATATCCACTACAACAGCCTGTCCAGTTCCAGTTGGGGTCCAAATTAACCTGTTCTTCGGGGTCACTACAGTTAATATAGCGGGCTGATTTTTGAGATTGCCCGGCTAAATCAGACAAAGACATAAGTAGAGCAACTAATAGTATTATTTTTCTCATAGTAGTTGATAGTTTTAGTAACATATATAATTGCCAATATATAGTCATTTAATAAAAAAACAAGAAATAAAACAATAATTAATTATTACTAAAATTACATTAAAAAGTAAATAACAAACAATTATACTGCTTCCAGCGAGATAATAAGCATATAACACTAGAAAGACAGCACTCTATTTGTCAGTAAATAGATTTTTAAGATATCTCATTTCTCATATTTATTTGACATTGTTTCTTACTTTTCTCTAACCAAAAAATCAATTTACCCACAGATAAAAGCCAAGTTTCTTTATCTGTACAAAAACAGATAGTTTATATCAATTAAGAAGAGTTATCCCAAACAAAAAACCCCGGACAAGTGTCCGGGGTTTTGATAATGTAACAAGTCTTGTTTTTAGTTGAAAATGTAACGGACACCAAACTGCATCTGCCAACGAGAAGTTACATTCAAAGAGTTCTGGAAGGTTTCTGTTAACTTCGTTTGATTAGCCGCATTCAGGTAAGGGAATGTGAATTCCGGCAAGCCTGTTGTATTGTTTATCCGAGAGAAACTAAGTACCGAAGAACGGTTAGTGGATCGAAATACTCCCCATTCTGAATTCAACATGTTACTGAAGTTAAATATATCTAAGCTGAATTGTAAGGTGTTACGCTTATTTCCAGCTTTGATGTAAAAATCCTGTAACAAACGAACATCCAATTGCCCTCTCCAAGGAAGTACAGCTCCGTTACGTTCTGCATACTGACCACGACGAGTACTTAAGTACTTGTCCTGTCTGATATAAGCGTCCAGGTCAGCCCACTGCTGAGCTGCTGAGTAATCAGGTGCAGTAACACCGGCAGGCCGAGTGGTAGTGGTACCAGTAACAGCACCACTGTTATTTTTAGTAAAGTACAGGTCACGCAATACTATTTCGCTTTGAGAGCGCGGCACATAAATCAAGTCGTTAGTAGTTTGGCCATCTCCATTCATATCACCAGCATATGTATAAGAGAAATAGCCAATAGGCCCAGCCTCATAGAACATGGAGAGCGTAGTTTTCATAAAGCCCAGATATTCTTTACTGTAAGAGCCTGACAATACAATTCTATGCTTTTGCAGGAACTGAGTATTAGACAGCACATTTGCATTAGGATCACCTGATACAAATCGGTCTCTCCAGATAGATTGTGCAATAGACCCCCCATCGTTAACAGACTTTGCATCGGAATAGGTATAAGCTGCACTTGCATAGAACCCGTTAGTAAATGTCTTTTGTAGCTGAGCTGTAACAAAATAGCTATAACCTTTATTGGTATTCTTCATCAGAATAGCATCGGTGATATTATTTGGTGAACTACCATTGATACGGTTAGTTGCTGGGTAAGAAATAACTGTTTGTCCTTGATTAACAGTTTCTGTTCTGTTATAAAAGATTGGACGTTTATCTGCACCACTTCCGTCTGCACCAGCAGCCGTTGTTCTGGAATTAGGCAGGTTGATGTTTTGGTGATAAACAGCATTGATATCTTTTGTATAGGCAGCTTCCAAGGTCCCGACAATTCCCCAAGGCAGTTGCTGATCAATTGCCAGATTTGTACGCCATACTTGAGGGAACTTAAAGTCTCTGTCAGTCACGGCTAAGTTATAGGTAGTACTGGCTTGTGCTCCGTTAGGCCTGTAAGCATCTACGTCTGCACTGAATTGTGCTTCTGGCCGATATCCGGTAAATGCGCCATTTGCCCGGGTAGTAAATCCTGCGGTACCTTGCAGATCGATACTTCCGAACAAAACACCATTGTTACTTGCTTGGTTAGAAATCCATACATATGGCACACGCCCTGTGAATACACCTGTACCACCCCGTACCTGCGTGCTACGATCCCCCTTAACATCCCAGTTAAATCCAAAGCGAGGAGACCAGAGTACCTGTGTTTTTTGCACCTCATCAGTAAATATTTTCTGACCATCACGGAACGTCAATCCAGCGGCTCCTTCATTACGTGCAATCTCTGTATTGATTGTAGGAATATCAGCTCTCAACCCCAAGGTTATGTTGAACTTAGGAGTAACTTCAAACTTGTCTTGCACATAAAATCCTAGTTGCCTTGCACTAATTTCCGCTAAGGGGAATGATCCATCAGCTCTGGTTGAGTAGCGGAACAAATAACGCGTAGGTAATACTCTTCCTTCTGGATTATTTAGTGAGTCTACCAGATTGGGTCTTGTTACACCATTTACGTTATCATAAAAGTCTTCCGGTGAGGCAAACTGATATGTACCGTAATAGTTAGGAGCAAATCCGTTTTCGAATGTATAAAACTCATTGTATGTGCCTAGAGTCAGGGTATGTCTTCCCAGATAAATGTCAAAGTTATCGGAAATCTGAAAGACATTAGTATTCAATATGTTGAAGGCAGAAAAGGGCTCATATCCAAAAGCGGTTAACTGCCCACCTGTTCTATTTCCAATGTCAACGCCAGGGAAAATCACACCTGAGGTCGGTGTCTCACGAAAATCCCGAAATGCAGTATAGCCTACCTGAAATTTGTTTGAATACTTTGTACCAAAAGAACTATTCAATTCAGCAATGACTGAATTCAGGTTGTTGTTGATACGGTAAAAAGCTCCTAAAAAAGGCAACCCTGTATTGGAGGGCTGACGGCCAGGATTACTGGTAATCGCACCGCTGTTACTTGGATTGACATCTCTGTATGATTTTAAATAATTATATTTGATTGAGAACTTGTGTTGATTAGTAATGTTCCAGTCAAGCTTAATAGTAGCTTTATCACTATTGGAAGCTAATTGATAGTTCTCATAAGGACCTGGATTATATCCAAACTCTGTCTGTAAAAAGTCGCTGATTGCATCCAGATCTTCGGCACTTGCCGCAGAAATATTGTTATTTGAAGCCGGTGCTGGCAATCCTGAGCGTGAAGCTACGAAGTTAGGCGTAGGAGGATCATCGCGACGTTCGCTTTCAGCATTTACAAAGAAAAATAGTTTGTTTTTGATGATTGGACCGCCCAGCCGGAAACCATAGTTATTTAGCTTAAAGTTCGCAACCTTATTTTCAGTGCCAGCTACATTTTTTCCGATAAAACCTTGGTTACGGGTAAAGTAATAAGCAGAACCACTAAAGTCGTTAGTCCCGCTGCGGGTCACCACATTTACACCGGCACCGGTAAAGCTACCTTCGCGTACATCATATGGTGCAATGCTGACCGCAATCTGATCCACGGCGTCCAAACTGATTGGCTGGGCATTGGTTTGACCACCTACCTGGCCTGAGAGACCGAAGGCATTATTAAACAATGCACCATCAATGGTAATGTTATTATAACCACCGTTACGACCTGCAAAGCTGCTCCCTGAACCTGCTTGCGGTGTCAAACGCACGTAGTCGTTAAAACTACGGTTCAATGTTGGCAATGACTGGATGGTTTCCCGGGAAATATTTGTTGCTGCACCCGTACGATCAGAGTTTAATACCGGGTTCCGAGTTGAGGTCACAACAACCTCACTCAATTCAACTCCGCTGTCAGACAATTGCGGACTGAAATTAAAATTCTGTCCAATAGCTAAGTTTACTCCCTCTACTTTTTGTTCTTTGTAACCGACAAAAGTAATGGTAATAGTATAAGGGCCGCCAATACGCACGTTGGGAAAATTATACCGTCCATCGGGACGGGTAACAGTAGCATATTGAGTGCCAGATGGGGTGTGTATAGCAACAACTGTGGCTCCAGGAAGTGCCTCTTTTCCATCTGTAACGAGGCCACTAATGGCGGCTGTTGTTACCCCTTGTGCTGCGGCTTCTCTGCCAGCCCATAGGGCGATCAGCAAGATTGAGAACGCGAGTAATCTTTTAAACATAGAAGATAATTTAGAATGAAGAAATTGGATTTAGATGATGTGAAGAAAACTTATGAAACAACCAAGAATAGGTTAGAAAATGCCGGAAACCACGAATACCTTACACTGGATTTTTGCAGCGCAAAACTATACACATCGCGTCTCTTTCGAGAATATTCGGTATTAATAAATTGTTAACTGTATATTTTGTTTTTGTATTTTTTGTATAAATACTTAGACGAAAACACTAGAGCGGTTTCCTCATGTTTTGCCATTTTGGAGAATGGCCAGAGGGCAATTACTTGAAACTGGGCTGGTTTTTGTAAGATGTTGGTGTTTTACGAAGGATATATTCACAAATGCGAATATTTTTGACCAAAAATAGAGTTATTTTCTGAAATCAAAAAATTTAATTTTTTAAATGCCAACGTATTTGCTCCCGGCAAATGCCCCACCGGCAATGCGCAAAAGACGCAAAGGACAAGCTTGCAGAAAAGGGAAACAAATACATTTTATCTGACAAAAGTAAGTAGTGAGGCATTTTGTAAAAAAACCACTATTTTCAGGCTTTTGTTTGCCGGCTTCCGAATTTATTGTTTCTTCATCGGCTGGTTGACTCTGTTGGGAAATTATTCTGCAAACGTATTCTGAAAAGATATGCAATTGAATTATAAGGTAATGGGCACAGGCAAGCCCGTCATTATTATGCATGGCCTTTTTGGCTTGATGGACAACTGGATGGGACTGGCCAAAATCCTCTCACAAATGTACCAGATTTATGTTCTGGACTTGCGCAACCATGGACGTTCGCTCCAGGACCCGGTATTTGATTACGAGGCCATGAGCCATGATTTGCACGATTTTATCCAGGAACATCACATCCCGCATCCGCACATCATCGGGCATTCGATGGGCGGGAAAGTAGCCATGTATTTTGCGGGTCGGTACCAGCCGGAGCCATTCGACAAACTGGTGGTTGTGGATATCGCGCCGAAATATTATCCGGTTCACCACCGTTCGATACTGGACGCATTGCAAAGCGTCGATTTGCCGTCGCTACAATCGCGCCAGCAGGCGGATGAACAACTGGCAAAATCCATTCTGGAGGTGGATGTCCGGCAGTTTTTGCTCAAAAACCTGTACCGGACCGAGGAAGGAACATTTGCGTGGCGGTTTAACCTTCAGGTACTTGACGACCAGATCGAAAACGTAGGCGACGCGCTGCCCGAACATTTTCATTCGGAAAGGCCTGCCTTGTTTATCCGTGGCGAACGTTCGCGCTACATCAAGGACGAAGACATGCCGCTGATTCTGACGCACTTTCCCAATGCACGCCTCGAAACCATTGCCGAAGCTGGCCATTGGGTGCATGCCGAAAAGCCTGGGGAACTGCTAGCGATGGTACAGGACTTTCTTGCCTGACTTTCCCAGTTGCTACGGAAGATTGGTCTATTGCCCCAAGGAGCAGGTGTTACCTTTGTTAACGATACTATCTTCGCACAACCTCTCCCTGCGGGCAGGGTTTTTTGCTTTTCCGGAGACACTATTTTTCCAGACTGGATTTTCAGAATAAATATTGGCAACCCTGAAACCGGTGCAAATGCGCAAATTTGCCACAAATGTTGATCAGACACTTGTATCAGGCTTATTCTCAACTTGAAAAAACTTTATTTTTCCACAAAAAAATACTGATTTTTACACCCGAATCTCTAATTTTATTGGTCTTTTCCACAAGATCATGAGAATTGGAAAGCTGAAAAACAGTACGAAAAAGGAGTGGCTATGGACATGGATGCTGGTCTGTGTTGTGGGGAGCCTTGCATTTTCGGCATCCGCACCGGCACAAATCCGGATCGAGATTGTAAACGTTCCACCGGGCACACCAGCCACGGATACCCTCTATTTGAGTGCCTCCTTCAACGCGTGGAATCCAAATGATGCACGGTATCGTTTTCAAAAAACGGACAACCAGAAATATGTTCTGGAATTGCCCGATTCTACTCCGGCCTTTGACTACAAGATCACCCGGGGTTCGTGGCAGTTGGTTGAGGGAAACGTACATGGAGATGTGCGGCCCAACCGTATGTTCCGGCCGGACAAAGACGGCAAGCACCTCTCGCTTGCCATCGAAAGCTGGGAAGATCTGTTCCATTATACATTTGTACTCGACAAAATTCCCGAAAACACCCCACACGACGCCTCCATTTACATCGCGGGCAATTTCAACGATTGGAATCCGGCTTACCCGGTTCACAAACTGACCAAAAACAAACAGGGCCGATACGAGATTACGCTTTTCTCGAAGCTGGAAAAACTGGAGTACAAATTTACCCGCGGCACCTGGGAGTCGGTAGAAGGGCGGGAAAATGGTCGTGCACTGCCCAACCGGATTTTATACCGCAATCAGGAACCGGGCCACATCATCAAAACCGAAGTTGCCACCTGGGAAGACCTCTCGTACCACGTGTTTCTGTATGATGTGCTACTGCTGTTTTCGGCCTTTCAGGGCATTCTGCTGATTTTTGCCATCATGACCGTCCAGGACCACAACCGGGATGCCAACCGGTTGCTGGTTTTATTGATTGGTATCACGTCTTTGTCGCTGTTGTGTCGCATTCTGCCTACCTACCGCGAAATTTTCCAGGCGTTTCCCAAGCTGATCCTGCTACCCGAATTAGTTCTTTTCTTGTACGCCCCAATTTTTTACTTCTACATTCAGAAGCTGCTCACCCACGAAAAAATCAGCTGGCACAAGTGGTACCATGCCTTGCCGTTTCTGGTGTTGCTGCTGGTGTATCTACCGTATTTTTTCATGGACAAACAAAAGTTTATTGACAAGATCGTGAGTCGGGAGCTTTCGGGCATTTTTGAGGCAGTGGGTGGCGTGGCGCTGATCACCAACAGTTATTATTGGTTTGTCTGTTACAAGATTGTCAAAGCCTACAAAAACCAATATGCCAGAAGCCAGTCGTTTGAACAGAACCTGCACTACCTTACCACTATGCTATTGATCACGGGACTGTGCCTGGTGGTGTGGGTATTTATGTGCGTGAGTGTGATTCTGGACAAAGTTCTGGAAATGGATACAGTTGCGCTGGTCGAAAAAAGCACCGACGGCATCTGGTTGGTATTTGCCACCATCACCTATTTCATGGGCTATTATGCCATCAACCAGCCCCAGATATTTCGCTTGCACCAGAATATCGATTTCTTCAAGCCTACCGAACTGGTTGCCGAACCCGAAAGCGGGGTAAACCGCCTTCCGGTAGGTGCGTTGGCAGAGTCCGATTCCCCTACTACCGATGATCCGGATATAAATCTGCAACCGTTGATGGAGAAGCTGGAAAGTTACATGCTGGCACATAAGCCCTACACCGATCCCAAGCTGAGCATTCATGACTTGGCTACTGGCATGCAGCTATCCCATCATTTGCTCTCACGGGTGATCAATGAAGGCTTTCACAAAAACTTTTTTGACTTCATCAATTCCTACCGGGTAGAAGAGTTCAAACGGCTCATCCAGATTCCTCAGTATCATCATTTCACACTGCTCAGCATCGCTTTTGAGGTTGGCTTTAACTCCAAAACTGCTTTTAACCGGGCCTTCAAGAAACTCACCAACTACACACCCAGCGAATATTTCTACGAGATACGGGGCAAGGCGTAGTCTCTCCACCGGATAAAACGACAGAAGCCCGGCTGCAAGCAGAGGTGCCACTTTTCAAGTCAAACACAAATGCCTGAATACTAGTATTTTACATTTTTAACACTCTTAGTAAAGTGGGACGCTTTCCCACTTTATTTTTGGTAGCTGGGCCATAAGTGGCGCGATTCGTGCAATTTAAAGTTGGAATATTGCAACACTGGATTAATCTGTTTCCAGGTCATCAACTTTCCACTTATTTAATTCTTCACTTCCATGCGTACCAAAAAATCACTTCTACGGAGAGGGTCCGGCTTGTTCTTGCTGTGGCTTTTTCTGTTCTCTTCCTGCCAGAAAGAGTTTGTAAGCGTTGCACCGGCATCCGAAACAACGGCAGCTAGCCGAGTGGCCACCAATGCAGTGGCAGCCACTACATCCGTCAATGGCGTCATGATGCAAGGGTTTTACTGGAATGTGCCCAAAACCACACCTGCCGGCACCTGGTGGCAGAATCTCGGTTCCAAGGCGGCTGAACTGTCGCAAGCGGGTATTACGGCCATGTGGATTCCGCCTGCTTACAAAGGCGGCAGTGCGGACGATGTCGGGTACGGCGTATATGACCGCTATGACCTGGGCGAGTTTAACCAGAAAGGCACCGTGCCTACCCGTTACGGAACGCTGGCCCAATTGCAGTCAGCCATTACTGCGCTGCACAACAATAACATTCAGGTATATGCCGACATGGTGATGAATCACCTGACATGGGCTGATTACCAGGAAAACGTAAACGGTAACAATGTCTGGACAGGATTTTCCTACACCGGACGAAACAATACTTACAGTTCGTACAAGTGGAATCGCAACCTGTTCAACGGCTTTCAGGGCAGCGGAGGCGTATGGTATCAGTGGAATCCATGGGATTTTCAGCCGTATAACAACGGAGATGCCTATGACAACCTGCTCGGGTGCGAAATCCGTTACAACAATAACCCCTCAGCCGCCAATGAAACCATTGCCTGGGGCAACTGGCTTACCACCAAGCTCGGCCTGGACGGCTACCGTCTGGACGCGGTGAAACACATGTACACGCCTTTTGTCAACACCTGGATCGACAACGTGAAAGGAACGCGTTTTGTGGTAGGCGAAGCATGGTTCAATAACGTGCAGTGGCTCAATGATTACGCAGCCGCTACCGGAGGCCGCATGAGTCTGTTTGACGTGCCGCTGCATTATACATTTAAATCCATGAGTGACGGCAATGGCAGCTGGGATATGCGCGGCCTGCAGTTTGCCGGATTCACCGAAGCCAATGGCCCGCTGTCGGTTTCGTTTGTCGACAATCATGATACGGATCATGCCGAAGGCGCTTTGTTTTCTCCCGTGGTCAATCTCAAAATGCTGGCCTATGCCTACATTCTGACCCGCGAGAAAGGCTATCCCTGTGTGTATTACCGCGATTATTACGAATACGGACTGGGTAATCAGATTAAAAAGCTGCTGGAAATCCGCAAAGCCAACGCCTATGGTACTGGTTTTGAGTATACCTCTGTCAACGATGCCGATGTGTATGCCTACTCCCGTACAGGCGATGCCACACATGCAGGCTTGCTAGTACTGCTCAACGACGGCAGCACGGCCCGTACCAAGACGATCACCACTCCTTTCCGCAATGCTACATTAACCGATAAAACCGGCAATACAATGGGTGTGGTCACTACCAATGCCAACGGAATCGGCAATTTTCCGGTAAACGCGCGCAGCTATGCCGTTTGGGTGCCCAGCGGCTCTACTCCTCCACCAGCAACTACCACCACAGCCGTAACCTTCAACATTAGCTATAACAACACCGCCCCCGGACAAGACCTGTACATTGTAGGCAGCACGGCTCAGTTGGGCAGCTGGAACACCGCCAATGCCATCAAAATGAGCACCAACCCATGGCCGAACTGGACCAAAACCATCAATCTTACCTCGGGACAGAGCGTGGAATACAAGTACATTCGGAAAGACCAGGCAGGAAACGTGCTGTGGCAACCGGGAGCCGACCGCGTATTTACGCCATCCGGCACTGCCATGACGCGCAACGATACCTGGTAAAAGCGGGGATATCCATTGTTTTAAACTGCAATTGTTTAGGGATCGAGAAGTGCAGGTCTTTGGCCTGCACTTCTTTTTTGTAAATAATCCATTGAGAAAGAAATACTTATAGCTGCATCCAAATGCAAATAGTACCTTGTAAAAAGCAAAAACCCTCCTTACTTTTAGCCATTCGTCTGTAACTTATTACCAGAAACGACGTCTATATACCCTGTTACAGAGCTTAGTAACGGCGCCTTTGTTGCGTCTGGTGAGTTAGGAAAGTGTATGTCGCTCCATCCGAAGTTTAAAATAGTATCTTTTTATGAATAAAAACCTGCTTGTTGTCCTCGTTGCCTTATTGCTTGGTTTGCCTGTATTGGCACAAACACCCGTGGCGTTCCCCCTGAAAATCAGTGCCAACAAGCGACACCTCACCGACCAGAACAATGTACCGTTTCTGTATGTTTCTGATTCGGGTTGGCGGCTTTTCACGGGCCTGACCGAAGCAGAAGGCAAAGAATACCTGCAAAAACGGAAAAGCCAGGGCTTCACGACCATTCATGTCATGCTGACGTCGATTCCGGGTGACAAAAACCGGCAGGGGCAGGAACCGTTTGAGAATTACGACTTTATGAAAACCAACGAAGCGTATTTCAAACATGTAGACCGCATTGTGAGCCTTGCCGATTCCATGAATCTGCTACTGGCCATTGCTCCACTATGGTACAGCTGCTGCAACGATGGCTGGGCCAGTCACCCACAGAAATACATGCAGCGCAATGGCAAGGAGAAATCGTATCTGTTCGGGCAGTTTGTGGGCAACCGGTACAAGAAATTTGGCAACATTGTCTGGATCATCGGTGGTGATAATGATCCCTTCGACAATCAGGAAGAAGTGCGGCAGATGGCCCGCGGCCTCAAACAGGCCGACCCGAAGCATCTGATTACCTACCACGCCGCTTCTACGCATTCCAGCACCGATGTGTGGCCGGCCAACGAAAGCTGGCTCGATTTCTCGATGGTGTACACCTACTTCCGCGGATTTTCCAAAGCCTGGAACCGCGTGCAACCCGATGTGTATGAGGTAAGTAGCACCGAATACCACAAAACACCAGCGCGTCCGTTTGTGCTGGGCGAGTCGACGTATGAAGGCGAACACGAGGCGATGGGTTCTGCCTTGCAGGTGCGCAAGCAGGCCTATTGGGCCATGTTGTCGGGCGGGGCCGGGCATTCGTACGGTTCGCCGTTCTGGAAAGTGGATAACCAATGGCGCACGTATCTGGATTTACCGGGTGCCAATTCGATGAAACACCTGAACACGTTGTTTCAAACATTCGACTGGACGACACTGGAGCCTGACTTTGCGGGCGATTTCATTGCCAAAGGCAATGAGAAGTATGCAACCAACGACTTTGCCACGGCAGCCATTACCCGCGATGGCAAAGTGGCCCTGATCTACGTTCCTTCAGCCCGTGCCCTGACGGTCAATACCGCCATGCTCAACGGCAAGTTGCTGATTCCCACCTGGTACAACCCGCGAACGGGCGAAAAACGGGGTGCCGGACAGTACCCGGTTGGCTACAAGATGGCCTTCGAGTCACCCGATGCCAATGACTGGGTGCTGATGCTACGGGTCGATGAGTCGGTGAAGAAAAAGTAGCCGGTGTGTTGTCTCAAAAGATGACCTGCATGCTGTTCATTGCCAAAAGTGAACAGCATGCAGGTCAACGAAAAAACTGAACTGAATAATGGTCATTCACCGGAGCGAACAGAGTTCTGTTCAAAATGAAAACTGACCAGCGTTCTTGTCAAACTCCAATCCAAACAGCGTCCTGTTCAAAATGAAAAGCGAACAGAAAAATGGTCACTGACGCGTAAAAACTTTTCTCAGTTATACGCTGCTCATACGGCAACCTGAACAGAACTCTGGTCAACAATGCAGCGCTTTCAGCATACACATGTATTTTATTGCCCGAATTTCCGGATCAGATACAGGACCAGCGAAAGCAACAAGCTCAGTAAAATGCTGGTAGCCAACGGAAAGTAAAACGTAAAGTTTTCCCGCTTCACCAGAATATCACCCGGCAGCTTGCCTACCAGTGGAATGCGCGGCCCGTAGGTAATCCACAGCCCTACCAGAATCAGAATAATGCCAATAATTATCAATGTACGTCCCATACAGACTATCGCATTAGTAACCTGAAAATAAGCTTTTGCTTAATGATGTCAAAAGTTTGTCTTTTGTCTTAGGTCTTTTTTCTTTTGTCTTTTCGTATCATTTCTCTCATTGCTTTGAACAAAGGTAAATTATATTTGATTCCGACGGTACTGGCGGCCGGGACCTCTGCCCAGGTACTGGCACCACAGATCAGGGAAGTGATCATGCACCTGGATTATTTCTTCGCCGAAGAGCTGCGTACGGCCCGCCGGTTCATCAGTGAGCTGCAAACCGGGCGCCGTATCGAAGCCATGACTTTTTACGAACTCAACAAAAGCACGCCTGAAAGTGAATCGGCACAGCAACTGCCACTGTTGCTGCAAGGCCACGATGCGGGCGTGTTGTCAGAAGCAGGCTGCCCGGGTGTGGCCGATCCGGGCAATGTAGCCGTACGCTGGGCACATCAACACGGGGTTCAGGTAGTTCCCCTGGTTGGACCTTCGTCCATATTGCTGGCGCTGATGGCATCGGGTATGAACGGACAATCGTTTGTGTTTCACGGTTATCTGCCCATTGACAAAGCCCAGCGTGCGAAAGCAGTGAAAGTACTGGAGAAAGAGGCTGCGCAAAAACGCCAGACGCAGATCTTTATGGAAACGCCCTACCGTAACAATGCGATGCTGAGCGACATTCTGCAAAACTGCCAGCCGCAGACGCAACTTTGCATTGCCACGCAGATCACCGCACCCGACGAAATGATCGTCACCAAAGCCATCAAAGAGTGGAAAGCGGCTCCGCCTGACCTACATAAAAAACCAACCATTTTCCTGTTGTACAGCTAGTGAAGCCGTTGCAAGACTGTCCCTGTGCATCCATCACAAGCCCAAAATAGTATCTCCTCCAAAGCCAAAACCTCCTATCTTTGCTCAAGTATCCTAAACGTTTGTTCCATGCTACGTATCAAAACCTTTGTTTTTACGCCCCTCGCCGAAAATACCTATGTGCTTTACGATGAAACCAGTGAATGTGTCATCATCGATCCGGGATGTTACGAAAGGCATGAGCAGGAAGCGCTGAAACAGTTTATTGAGGAGGAAGGACTGAAGGTTGTGAAATTGCTGAACACCCACGGGCATGTGGATCATGTGCTGGGCAATGCGTATGTCAAGCGGACGTTTGGCGTGTCGTTGTACATTCATACCAAAGACGAAGCCACCCTGCGGTCTGTGGCTGCCTACGCACCCGTCTGGGGATTTGCCCGCTACGAACCCGCCGAAGCGGATGGTTTCCTGGAAGAAGGCGACCTGGTTACATTCGGCAACACTAGTTTAAAAGTACTTTTTCTGCCCGGCCACGCACCCGGCCACATCGGGTTTTACGCTGAGAAAGACGAGGTTTTGATGGGTGGCGACGTACTATTTCAGAACAGCATCGGCAGGACGGATCTGCCCGGCGGCAATCACCAGACCCTGCTTCGCAGCATCCGCGAAAAGGTATTTCCTCTCGGTGATTTTGTAAAGGTATATCCTGGCCACGGACCGATGACCCTCGTAGGCGACGAAAAACGCTGGAATCCGTTTCTGAAGTAAAAGGATACTATTTCAGCTTTTTGGCAACTACCTGCAAGCCGGGCGATAGCTTGACACTAACATCCCGCACAACTAACTGAGCATCGTTGACACTCCAAGCCAGCATCTTTTTTTGTCTGAGTACTGGCTCACCAAACCGCACCGAGAAATATTCCGACAGTTCACTCATCAGGCTGTCCGGCTCTGAATAGGTATCAATGACCAGGCTATCCGTCAGGCGTGATTTCGGGTTGAAAAAATAGCGGATGTCGAGCACATCCGTACTGAGCGAGTCGCCCAGGAAATAGCCTTTGTAGCGGGCACTGTCTTCATGCAGAACGGCCGTTTCGCGTTTCATCACGGAGTCGAGCAGTTCACCGGGTGTGAATCCACGGAGCAGGCCGGTTTCTTTGTTTACCAGTTGCTGCATACGGGTGCTGAACCTGCCAAGCAGCGTGGGAGCTGCCGGCGCCTGGGCAACCGTATCGGGCCGGGCAAGGGTTTCCTGGGTGGTTTCGTTGGTATTGCTGCATGCCATGCAAAGCCAAACCAGTATTAGTACACTGACTAAGTGCTTCATTTTGAATGGGTTTCGACGGACGGGCACAAAGATAAAATAAACAAGGCAGGTTTTTGTAGTAGAAAAGATATTATTTGTCGCTTTAGCTAGGATTGCAGCTCTTACGGTAGGAAAACAAAGTATCAAAAGCTGCCCAGTCAATCGTGCAAGCAGCACGCAACGTCAGATGTCACGGACGAAATTGAAGAAAATGCCCCGGTCGCCCTGGCGGTTCACCGCATAGTTGAAACGCATTACCACGTTGTAGAACGTAACCACATCTAACCCTACTCCTGTGCTGTACAAGGTTTTGTTAGCCAGCAGGCTGTTGCCAGGGTTGCGCATCGAATCGTGGACATACCCTATGTCGCCAAACGTAGTGAAGTAGATATTGACCGGGATGGTTGCAAACTGTGCCATCGGCAGCCAGGGGAGATTGAACTCCCTGGAAAAAATCTCCCGCTTAAATGTCATTTTGGCAAGTGCATAGTGCTGTCCGTCAATAATATACCGTTCGTAACCGCGCAGGTATTCAAAACCAAACCCCAAGGCACGGTATTGCGCATATGGCTGCACCGAAGGATACGAGGTCATGCCCTGGAGATTCATGTTCCAGTAAAATTTATGTCCCAGCGGGCGATACAGTGCAAAATTGGTTTTCAGCGTCGTTCGGTTCAGGTCGTCGGAGGGCAGCAGTCCGGCCCGGGAGAGTCCCATTTCAAAGTAATGGCCGCGCAACGGATAGGCCAGCATGTCACGCCGGTCGTTGACAAATTCATAGCTCACTTGAAAATACCGCTGGTGGGTTTTTCCATCCAGAAAATAGTTCGGATTCAGCGTGGCAATCGAATCGGAAATGGTGTTGTAATGAAACCGGGCTTCAAAATGGTGCCGGGTGTAGAATTTCTGCCGGTGCGAAAAATGTGCCAATGCATAAAATCGCTCCCGCATCAACTCACTGGTATTCAAAAATTTGAGCTTGTTACCTTCGGTCTGGTAAGCCATGCTTTTGTTGGTGGCATACGAGGCCAGAAAACTCAGTCCGTTTTTACGCGCTTTGTCCAGGTACCGGATGGTGTATCCCAGGTCGTAGCGTTGTGTGAATCCGAATTGTACGGCGGCGCGCAGTTCTTCTCCATTGCCAAAAACATTCTTGTGCGCCATCCGCAGGCCGTAGTTTACCCGGCGCAGGTCTCGGCCCCTTTCGTTCCACCATTCGTTGAAGTTACGGTCGCCCAGTTCCAGAATCAGCATCGGGAATATGTACCACCGCTCCGCTACTTGAATTACCAGGTCAATATTGCCCGACTCGTTGGGTTGCAGCAGCAGCTCGACGCTGTTGAAAAGGTTGGTGTTGAAAATCTTGTTCTTGTTGCGTTTGAGTACGACATCAATCTGAGTACCGGGCAATGTATCGCCGGGTGCAATGTCCAGCTCACGAAGAATGACTTCAGGATTGGTTTTTTTGTTGCCTTCGATCTGGATCTGGTGAATGATCAGGAATGGCTCCGCAGGCTCTGGCCCCGCTACCGGAACGGTACCACAGCACGAAGCCAGACTCAACCAGAAACCAAACAGATACGCTAACATGCTCTTGATCAACTGACGGATTGCATCGCAAAAACCAACCGGGTTTTCGCGTTCTTGAAAGATACTATTTTAGCAGTGATATATGACTACTCACGGTCCGCAATAGTCACGTAAATATACGAATTATCTATCTTACGTAAAATACTAACCAAATCATTGTACAATGTTCCGAAACCTTTAGACTTATTGAAGATTTATGCGGATGAACTGTAATTTATTTGACTTGAAATGTGTTCATTAATGAAATTACCAGGCAACTGGTAAACACGGAGGAGCGTTGTGCGGATGTGAAAGATATATCCGGTTGCCCTTTCTCTGACCTATCTCTTTACCACAAGCGTACGATAAACGCATGAAATACCTTTTTATTGCTCTCATTCGGTTCTATCAATACGTCATCGGGCCGTATTTTGCCAGTAGCTGCCGGTTTACCCCCAGCTGTTCGCACTACGGCATCGAAGCCATTCGTAAACACGGCGCTTTCAAAGGAGGCTGGCTTACCATCCGCCGCATAGCCCGCTGCCATCCGTGGGGCGGCCATGGATACGATCCGGTTCCGTAAACCGTGGGTTTTGCATTTGGGTAACCTACTATTTTTGCTTTCGTTAGTACAGACATTCCGCTTCATGCGTAAGGCCAATCCCAGGGTGTGCAAGTACCAAGTACAGAGACAAGGCAAAAGACAGTATACGGACAGTCACGGTGCTACACTGCTATCATTCTGTTACTTTTTCGGTATGCTTACTTAATTCAGGTTGCGCACTACTACGGTGATCGTTTCTGAGGCGAAGTGCGTAGCACCAGCCTGAGAAAAAGTGCGTAAGCCCAAAAATCCCGCGGGCGAAGCTTTGGGATTTTTTGCCCTTTTTTGGGCAAGCAAAAAAGTGACAATGCCATAGGAGGAGATATGGCTTGGACTATAAACAAACGCTGATAACGCGCAACTTGAATTACTTAAGTAAAAGTAACCTCTTATCCTTTTTATGGCCCGCTTGTGACACTCTATCTGTGAAAATAGGTTAAAAAATGAATATTGCGTGCCGCAATCTGGATTTTACTTCTACTTTTGCAAAAAACCAGAACACCCACATCTTGGAACCTGCACCCGAAATATCGTTGAATTCTCGGAAAGAGGAGGAAGTTGCCTGGGCACAGCTCTGGCAAACGGACCAGTCACGATTCATGGAGGTGGTATTCCGGCGGTTTTATGTTCCCCTGGGCCGTACCGTTAACCGGATGCTCAACGACCCAGATGCAACGGAAGACATTGTGCAGGAGGTGTTTATAAAAATATGGAACAACCGCGAGACGCTTCAGTTCAACTTCTCTGTCAAAGCCTATCTCTATCGGGCCGCTATCAATGCCGCGCTGAACTACCTGGAAAAAAATAAGAAATTGGTATCCTTAGACACCGACGCCTTGGCCGAGCCTGCCCACTCGGATGTAGAAGATCAGTTTAACCTGAAAGAAGTAGAATCGCACATCCAGGATGCCATCAACAGTCTGCCGCCGGCATGCAAGGCGATTTTTGTATTGAGCCGCTACGAAGACATGAGCTACCGCGAAATTGCCGAGTCCATGCAGCTGTCACCCAAAACGGTTGAAAACCAGATGGGAAAAGCACTCAAGCTCATGCGCGATTACCTGAGTGTCTATGTACGAAGCCTGATGTTGCTCCTCTTCTAGGCGTTAGCGGCAACCTATCGCAAATCCTGTGCCCAGATGAGTCAGGATAATAGGTATTTCCAAGAAAAAACCTCCAAAGGCCTACTTTATGAATCAGCGTGACGAAACACACCGGAAACCAGTATTCTCCAATCCTGTGTCGGGCGATGCCGTCATCCGTGCCGAAACCCGGTAGCTGGAGCAATAGGCTGCATGACACAAAAAAGAGCCTCCACGCATCACACGCTTGGGCACCGTTGGCTCCTGGGGATCGTAACTGGCACCAGGACCGAGGGGATTGATGGCCAAAACGTTGCCAGATTGCTTGTAATACGTCGCCTGATACCAGTCACTGCACCACTCCCACACATTGCCAGCCATATCATACAAGCCATACCCGTTCGGTGGAAACGATTTGACAGGGGATATCCGCTCAAAGCCATCCCAGCGGGTATTCTGGTTAGGAAAGTTCCCCTGCCAAGTATTGGCCTTGGGCTGCCCCTGGGTTATCTCTTCGCCGCCCCAGCTAAAGGACTCGTTAAGCAATCCTCCCCGGGCGGCATATTCCCATTCGGCCTCGGTAGGCAGACGTTTGCCAGCCCACCGGGCGTATGCCTGGGCATCTTCCCAGGAAATATGTACCACCGGCTCATTGTCTTTTCCTGCAATGGAGCTTTCGGGTCCTTGTGGGTGCCTCCAGCTGGCGCCCTTGTGCCACTGCCACCATTGCGAGGCATCGTTGAGCGGTACCGGCTGCGTTGGCGGGGTAAACACCAGCGATGCTGCCACCAGCAGGCTTTCGTCGGGTTTGGGTGTGCCGGGAGGCAGCTGTTTCTTCAACTCTTCCCAATCCGGGGCTTTTTCGGCAGTGGTGATATAGCCCGTTGATTCCACAAACCTGCGGAACTGGGCATTGGTCACTTCGGTTGCATCCATCCAGAATCCGTCAACTTTTACCCGATGTGCCGGATATTCGTCGGGCCTGCCTGCCTGGTCGGAACACCCCATCACATACTCGCCTCCACTGATCCAGACCATGCCTGCATGAGAAGCCTTGCTCACAACATTCTGACTTGCTGGTACATCCCTGCTGTCTGCCAGACGGGACGCAGGCGTACAGCAGGCGGGTTCTTTTCCGGGGACAAGTTGCTGCCCATGGGAGAAGCCGCCTGACAGGCCCATCATCAGGCTTAGCACCAACGTCCGTTTCAAAGAATAAGTCATACGGTTACTGAGGCTGGTGAAAACTCAATACATTTTGGGGTGGCGGTAATCGCCAAACGGTGGCCGCGTGACACGCTTCAGCGGAATTTGCATGCCTTTAGTCTGGTCGAGCCAGTTATACAACTCAACGGCCATCTTTCGGGCGGTTTCGGCATATTCAGGCTGGTTGATCAGGTTATGGGTTTCGTATGGATCTTTTTCCAGGTCGTAAAGTTCATTGGTATCCCAGATGCCGTAATACCGGATGTACTTAAACTTGTCATTGCGGATGCCAAATACAGTGGGTGTCATGGGAAAATCAAACTCCCAGAAGTATTCATAAAAAATCTTATCCCGCCAGGGTGTGTCTTTTTGTGTAAGCAAAGGCAAAAAGGATTTGCCCGGCATACGGGATGGCACCTGCAAGCCGGCTGCGGTTAACAAGGTAGGAGCTACGTCAATGTTTTGCACCATCTGCTCAATGGTTTGCCCGCCACTGAACAGTTCGGGACAGTAGGCCAGGAACGGCACCTTGACCGATTCCTCGTAAAAATGACGCTTGTCGATCAGGCCATGCTCACCAAAACTGAATCCATTGTCGCCCATGTAAATCACAAGCGTATTTTTGTCCAACCCTTCCTGTTCCAGGTATTTCAGTACCGCACCAATGCTTTCGTCTACGCCCATCAGGGTTTCGCAGTAGGTTTGTACCAGTTCTTCCATATCCTGATGGGTATGATACGGATAATCAACGCCGTGCCAGCTGTAGCGCTGCTGTTTCACCCATTCGGGCCAGCCCAGCTTTTTGTAATCATCCGTGACAGTCTGGTAATAAGTAGATGGCAAGGGATATTTTTGATTTTTATACATACCCCTGTGCCGCCTGGCGGGAGTCATGGGGGCATGCACCGCCTTGTGCGATAGGTAGAGAAAGAACGGTTTGCGTTTGTCCCGTTGCTTCATCCAGTTGAGGGCGTGTTCGGTGAGCAGGTCACTGATGTAAGTAGAGTCGCCGTAGGCTACGGACTTGCCGTTGATATTCAGGGTAGGATTGTAGTAAACGCCCTGTCCCTTGAAACTTTCCCAATGGTGGAAACCCGGCCGTGGGTAATCGTCTTCGTTGCCCATGTGCCACTTGCCAAAGAAACCCGTCTGATACCCGGCGTTTTGCAGGTATTGCGGAAAGTAAATATTATCGGGCGGTTCGGGAGCCACATTGTCGACAATGGTATGCACGTGCGAATACGCCCCCGTCAAAATAGAGGCTCGGCTGGGTGAGCACAAGGCCGTAGTAACAAAGGCGTTTTTGAACCAGGCACCCTGCTGGTACAGCCGGTCAAGGTTAGGGGTTTTCAGCCACGGCAGTTTGCCCGTAAATCCCATGAAGTCATACCGATGGTCGTCGGACAAAATAAAAATAACGTTTCGGGGCTTAGTACCTGGTATCTTATTCAGTATCAGCCCTTTACTTTTGTTGGTGGTTTTGAACTGGGCCACCACTACTGTACAGGTCAGGAAAATGAGAAGGCGCAGGCCCAGGATTGTAATTTTATGCATACGTTTGTGGATAAAATCGGTTGCTGAGCGGTTGTATACTGTCAGCGGAAAGCCAGGAGTGGTTTTCTGTACAAGTCATAGACAAATTGTGCATGCATTTTACAAAAAAATCGCAAGATTAGGCGATTTGTTGCGATTCAATTGCTGAGAAAGAGTAGACTTAAAATCCGATTTGTTGAGCCAGTAAAATCATATTCCGGGAACTTAAAAGCCTGCCGTTAGTGGCCGCAGGAGGTACAACCCGAAAAATAAAAAATATTTTTTTCACACACATAGGGGTATCCGCAGGGGATACCTGTCTTAGGTATAGAAAGCCATAAAACTCCATGGACGCGCGGCAAGAACATTACTGGGAATTGATTGCACGGTATCTGAAAGATGAAATTTCAGAGGACGAAAAAACAACTTTGCTGGATTGGGTAGAGCAGGCTCCTGAAAACAAAGAAGTTTTTTACCGGACTTCCCATTTGTGGCAACTGACAGGCAAGGCCCGCGATACGTTTCAACCGGATGTCGACAAGGCCTGGCAGCGTTTTCAAACGAGTATTCGTGAAGACAATGTACCTGAAAAAAATAGTACCGGTGGTGAGGCCAAAACCCTCCCACTCCGTAGCGAGCCGGAGGTTAAGACGATTGCACTGGGCTGGATGCGTATCGCGGCAGCCATTGTGGTGCTACTGGGACTGGGATACTGGGTATGGACGTCCAACGTACCAAAAGACACTGAAACCATCGCACATGCTACTGAAAATCAAAAGCAGGACTTCTATTTACCGGATGGAAGCCATGTTTTTCTGAACCGGAACAGTAGTCTGAGCTACGAAAAAGGACTCAATGGCGACCAGCGGGTGGTACATCTGAAAGGGGAAGCTTTTTTTGATGTCAGACGCAACCCTGAACGACCTTTTGTCATTTATACGTCACAGTCGCGCGTGGAGGTGTTGGGCACGTCGTTCACGGTGCGTGAAGACACCACCCGGCAACTCACCGAAGTAGATGTGGTAACGGGAAAAGTTGCGGTTTCGGCTAAAAATCCATCCGATACCGTTCGGCTGCACCTGACACCCGGGCTGAAAGGAATAATACGCCGTGGCCGGGTGCTTAACTCAACCAAAGTGGACGATCCTAATTTCATGGCCTGGAAGGTAGACAAACTGGTCTTTAACAATACCAATCTGTCGTCAGTCGTTACAGCCATGGAAGCTTATTTTGGCGTGACGATTGAAGTCCGCAACCCACAATTGCTCAACTGCCGTTACACGGGCGACTTCGACAAACCTGCGATTGAAGAAGTACTCAGCACTTTGCACGAGGCAATCAATTTAAACTACGAAAAGCAATCGGACCGCTATGTTTTCTCCGGCGGCGGATGCACAGATAACTAAGCACGACATTTAATACAACCTTGAAAATGAGACAATTATTTTTAATTGCCCTGCTCTTCTTTTGCCTGAATCTGGCAGGTGCACAAACCGCACGTTTGCAGAAAAAGATTACGATTGAATTGACCGATGTAACGCTGGAAAACGCGTTGAACACACTGAAGAAGCGGTACGGCGTACGGTTTTCCTATGCAAACAACCTGATACCTTTGACACAGAAGGTAAACGTGTCAGCCAAAAATCAGCCACTTTCCGAAGTGCTGGAAGCGTTGCTCAAAGATACCGATGTGATTTACAAGTCGGTCGGCAATCAGATTGTGTTGCGCAACGACCCGGGCAAACGCAAGGAGAGCAGTGCTTCGGACAAACGGCCTGTGTTTCCACCCGTCAACCGGATTCAGAGCCTGAGCCCGCCGATGGCATCGATCAAATCCGTTCCTGCCACCCGTGAAATTACCATCGAGCCCGTTCCGGTTCAGCAGCATGATTATGCAGCCGAACAACGCAGACGGCGGCGGGAAAAGATCAAAGAAGTTTCGGAACAGGTGGCCGGGACTGTGGAAGAAACAGCCCGCAAAGTAGCCGACGAAACGACACAGGCGGTGCATAAGCTGGATAAAAAACTGGAAAGCCGGAAAAGGAAAGATGCGGTTGGTCAGAACCCTGCCCCTGCTGTCACCAGTGAAGCGACGACAGGCTCCGCCGCAGCCAAAGACACGGTTACATCATCCAAACCGGAAGAGAAATCCGAAATACTATCTCCGGAAAATCAAAAAGACAGCACACAATCCGAAACGGATGACTACATATACCGGCCGTTTCAGCTGTCGTTTGTACAGCCGCTGTCTACCAACGGCACGAATGGCGGAAAGTACATCAACCATGTATCCATCAATGTGCTGTCGGGGTATGCAGGCGGCGTCGACGGAGCGGAGTTTGGCGGCGTTGTAAACATGGACAAAGGCGATGTGAAAGGGGCCCAATTTTCGGGCTTCCTCAACCTGGTGGGCGGAACGGTGACCGGAGCCCAGTTTGCAGGGTTTGCCAACGTTGTGAAACAACCCGTTAACGGAGCGCAGTTTGCCGGTTTTACCAACATTACCCAGGGTGGCGTTAGCAATGGCGGGCAATTTGCCGGCTTCGCAAACATAGCCAAGGGTTCGGTTTCAGCAGCACAGGCAGCCGGATTCCTGAATGTTGCCCAGGGGGATGTGCAGGGATTTCAGGCGGCCGGGTTTGCCAATTTGGTGAAAGGAGACGTACGGGCCTCGCAAATGGCGGGATTTATCAATACTGCCCGCAATGTCAATGGTTTGCAGGTGGCCGGATTTATGAATATTGCCCGAAAGATAAGCGGTGTCCAGCTTGGGGTGATCAATGTGGCCGACAGTGTGGATGGCGTACAAATCGGGCTGCTGAACTTTGTGAAGCATGGATACTACCGGCTTGAAGTGTGGGGCAGTGAAACCATGTATGCCAATGCCGCTTTCAAGATGGGCAGTCGCTATTTTCACAATATTTTTGCCTTTGGTTTCCGGCCCGAGAGCGGCCGAAACTATCTGGCTTACGGCTATGGTTTCGGTTCGGAACTGGCGGCCAGCCGCAATGTGTCGTTGAATCTGGATCTGATTGCCTGGCATGTCAATGTGGACAAACCGTGGACGGACGAACTGAACCTGCTCAATCAGTTTCGGGCCATGGTAGGTTTCCGGTTGGCCGGCCGCACGCAGCTTTTCCTCGGACCTACCTTTAACGTGTATGTATCAAACGTATATGACCCGGAAAAAGGCCGCTATGGCATTCCGCTGACTCCGTGGAAAGTATACGACCACACCAGCGGCCGCACCAATGTAGTCATGTGGCCAGGTTTTAACGCCGGCATCCGGTTTTAGATGACAACATAACTACTATTTTTTTTCAGCTAATCACTACAACTTAAACAACTATAACTATGAAGGCTTTCATCCTTGGCTGGCTACTGCTATGTCCGATCTTTTCAACACAGGCCCAGCCGACGCTTGCGTTGGCCAGTTCAGCAACCAACGCCACTCTCACTCCAAAACACATCCGATCTGCTGATGCCATTCTGGGTGAATGGCTCGATGACCAGCAGACGGTTCGCATTCAGGTTTACAAAACATGTGACCGCTACCATGCCCGCATTGTGTGGCTCAAGGACGGCTCCATTGCCAAGACCGGCACCAAGGTGCTGGAAGATCTGCAATACACGCAAAAGGACAGCTGGCAAAAAGGCCGGCTCTTCTATCCCCGTACCGACAGCTGGTACGATTGCCGCTGCACCTTGCATGATCCGATGGTAATGAAGGTTCGGGTGTACATCGGTACGCCTTTGTTTGGAAAAACCATTGATTTCAAACGAGTGACCACACCAGAGGTCGCTGCCAAATAGTATCTCTACCAAAAGCGAAACCCTGTTTTTTCCATCACACTACAACTATGAAATTCGTAAGCATTCCTCTCCATCCGGGGGCCTTGCCTCCGATTGTATTGTACGCCGCTCCGCTGATTTTCGCATTGGTTGCCCTCGAATGGCGCATCAGCCGGAAAGAGCACAAGGAATTATACAATGCCAAAGACTTCTGGACCTCGCTGGCCATCGGCATCGGCAACCTGGGCTCCAGTGCTGTGACCAAGGTAGCCCTGTTTGCCTTGTTTCTCTGGGTGTATCGCTGGATACCCTGGCATATCCCGGCAACGGTTGGATCGGCGGTGCTTTGCCTGATTGTATTTGACTTTTGCAGCTACTGGGCGCACCGCATTGCCCATGAACAGCGATTCTGGTGGGCAACCCACGTAACACACCACTCGGCCGAAAGCTTTAATCTGGCCGTATCGTTCCGGCAGTCGTGGGTGCAGCAGTTGAAACTTGTGTTTTTTATGCCGGTGCTGCTGTGCGGTTTCCATCCAGCCATATTTTATCTGGTAAGCCAGGTTTCACTGCTGTACCAATTCTGGACCCACGCCGGAATGGTGGGCAAGCTGCATCCGTGGATGGAGTATGTATTTGTCACGCCGTCGCATCACCGGGTGCATCACGGCAAAAATCCGCGGTACATCGACAAAAATTACGGCGCCTGCCTGATCATCTGGGACCGGTTGTTTGGCACCTTTCAGGTCGAAGACGAAGAGCCGGTATATGGCATCACCGAACCTGTGGAATCAGCCAATCCGATATATCTGGTTTTCCATGAGTATTTGAATCTGTATCGCGATTTGCGACGGGCCCGTTCACTCAAAGAAGCATGGATTCATCTCTTCGGTCGGCCGGGAGCGAAAACTGAATCAAAAAAATAGTATTCACAAGAACACACAAACCCTTTACAATCAACCCTGTACAAAACTATTGCCCCATTTCATTCCAAAACAATCTCAAATTCCTTACACACATGAAAACGATTCAAATGAAAACGATTCAAATAAAAACTGCAACAATGAAAATTCAATCTTTCTTCTGGGCCGCTCTGGCCGCTCTTTTACTGGCAACCGCCTGCGAGCCAATCGAAGTGATCAAAGGCCGGGGCGAAGTCATTTCCGAAAACCGTTCGGTAGGTTCTTTCAGTGCGGTGGATGTCACCAGCGATGTGGAAGTGTATGTTTCACAAGGGCCGGCAGAACCGATCCGTATTGAAGGACAGGACAATATCCTGAATGTGCTGGAGACATATGTCCGCAACAACGAACTGGTGATCCGCTACAAACCGGGCGTGATCTTGCGCCGACACAACCAGGTGCGTATTTACATTACCAACCCTGAACTGACAGGCATCGACATCAGCGGTTCTTCGTATGTAGAAGGCCGTACCAACTGGAAAGTCAATGATTTTAAGGCAGATATCTCAGGATCGGGCAAGCTGGACATTACATTACTGGAAGCAGACGAGATAGATTCCGAGATTTCCGGCTCTGGAAACATGTACCTGAAAGGCAACAGCCGCACGCATTCCATTGACATTTCGGGTTCGGGAAACGTACGAGCCTTTGATTTGGCCACAAAAGAAGCAAACGCCAAAATCAGCGGCAGCGGCAACTGCGAACTCACCGTACAAAACAAACTCGAAGCCCGCATTACAGGCAGCGGCAAGGTTCGTTACAAAGGCAATCCAACGATTAGCACGAAAATCACCGGATCGGGCAAAGTCGAACACGCCGATTGAGTAATCAAGGGTCTCTACTGCGTTTCAGTGCCCGTAAGGAAACGCAGTAGAGACTTCAATTTCTGGACTACGAAACCACCACTTCCGCCCGGATGTGCTGCAATTTCTCCAAAAGTTCGGTGTAATGATTTTTTCGCACCGCAGCGGTCAGCTGGCAATCGAGTTGAAAATCCTGGGAAAGAATGTCGACGTCGTAGTCTTTCAGCAATTTCATCACCATGTTCAATTGGTCGTACATAAACCGGATCGTAAAGGGCTGGGTGACAATCTTTTCAATAATCCGGGCATTGGCCAGCGCTTCGGCGGCCGCCGTCCGGTAAGCCTGGATCAATCCGCCGACACCAAGTTTGATTCCACCAAAATAACGCACCACGACAATGAGTACATCGGTGAGGTTTTGGGAACGAATCTGTCCCAGAATCGGATCTCCTGCCGAATGGCCGGGTTCGCCGTCGTCATTGGCGCGGAATTGGTTTTTGTCGGCACCCAGGACATAGGCATAGCAGTGATGCCTGGCATCAAAGTAGGTTTTGTGTAGTTGGGCGATACTATTTTTGATTTCTTCTTCGGTTCGTACCGGATACGCAAAGGCCATAAACTTGCTTCCTTTTTCTTTGTACAATCCTTCGGAAGGGGCCGCTAGGGTCAGGTACGTGTCAGACATAAAGGGAAAGCATCGGATTAGTTCTTTTTCAGGTAATTTTTCGCTTCGGCAATGGTGCTGTCGTATTCTGCCACTTCCAGGCACTTTTTGTAATAGCCTTTGGCAGCCTCTTTCTTTCCTTCCGAAACTGCGATGCGGGCCAGTCCGGCGTAGGCCATTCCGATGAAATCATTATTGTAGCGTACATTCACGGCATTCATGCCAACGGCTTGCTGGTAATAGGCCCGGGCTTGCGATGCGTTTTTTTTCTGCTTTTCCTGAATGATACCGTTGAATACCGCAACGGTGCTCTGGAATACCTTGTCTTTGTTTGCAGCCACTTGGTTGATATACGGCTGGGCCTCGTCGTAACGCCCGTTGGCCAGCAGCATTTCGGCATGGCGCATGGCAAAGATAATATTGCCCGGATAGCGGGTGATGAGTTGTTGCGTACACGCCAGTGCTTTGGCAGCTTGCTGCTCGTGTTTGATGTAGATATGAAGCAAAAAATAAAGCGCCTCCACTTTGGTGAAAATCCCCCGCTGGCTGCCAATCTCCAACTGTCTTAATCCCAAGGCTTTGTCACCATCGGCAAAGAAAATCATAAAGGGCTTGACAATCGGGTGTGTTTCCGGATATTGCTCCACATAGTAGTTGTACACACCAACGGGCGGGTAAAAATCGGCATATTGGTTGAGCATTTTCATGCCATCTTTCAGATAGCCGTAGGTCTTGCGTGCTTCGTTGACAGCAGAGGTCATTTCGTCGTTTTCGGCATAATTCAAGGCCAGGTAGCCATGCGCCGCCATGGTAAAAAACACCCCTTCCGCATCGTTCTCATTTTTGTCGAGCAGCACCTGGGATCGTTTCACCACTTCATTAAGGTAGGCCCGGCCGGTTTCGAGCACTTGTTTGTTGCCACCCAGTGGTACGTTTTTCCATAGCGTTTCCATCGCCTTAAGCATCGGATACACCGGATGCTGCGGGTACCGCTGGCGTACTTTCTCAAAAATGGGGGCAGCCTCGGCAAACTCAAAGTTGTACATTTTGTCCAGCCCTTCGTGAATCCACTTCTGCACTTCGGCATCCTTGAGAATCTGCGCCTTCAGGGGAGAAACCAAGCACACCAGCAAAAAAAAATAGACAAATTTCATAGTGTATGGGTAGGCGGGTAAAACCAAGCTAATTTTCTATTCAGACGAATGGAGGCTGCAAAAATTTGATTTTCAGGATAGGGTTTTTATCTTTCTGGAGATACTATTTTTCTACTACTCCCTAACCCAAACCAACATACAAACCTATGAAAAAGATTCTGTTTCTTGCATTATTTCTGACTGTGGCCGGCACAATGACAAGCATTGCTCAGAAAAAAATCATCAAAACCGACGAAGCACCAGTTCCGATTGCGCCTTACAGTCAGGGGGTTGTGGCCAATGGCTTTTTGTTCGTGGCCGGGCAGGTGGGGCTTGATCCCAAAACCCGCCAACTGGTGCCGGGTGGCATGGAGGCGGAGACAGTACAGATCATGGAAAACATAAAAGCCATCCTCAAAGCGGCGAATCTGGATCTGACGCAGGTGGTCAACACGACCATTTACCTGAAAGACATCAGCAATTTTGCGAAGGTCAATGAAATCTACGGCAAGTATTTTACCTCTGATTTTCCGGCCCGTACTACCGTTGGAGTGGCTAACCTGCCTGGAAATGCCAACATTGAAATTACCGTGGTGGCGGTGGTAAAGTAGAATAACCTCCACCTAAGTCCCTCTCCTACATAGAGGGACTTAGGTGGAGGTTTTACTTTTCAAATCATACTATTTTTCTAGAAAGTAAATCCCACGTGCATGGTAAAAAACGGCACTAGGGGCACGATATGATACGTACGGTCTCTAACACGATTCTCTCCGGAAAGCCTGGTGGTATATCCCACTCCTGCCCAAGGCTTCAGGTATAATGGAAAGCGGAACGGATGCCAGTTATACCCAACCGAAGGCATCAGCAGCAAGTTACGGTACCGACTGCTAGTACCTGCAAGATTATCATTGCTGATTTTGTAATTCTGTATGCTGGTTTGCAGGCCTAAAAACCAGCCACGATTGACTTCCTTCAGGTAGTATTCGCCAAACAATCCGTAAGCACTGTTGATTCGGACATTCCAGCCGCGGTTCTTGTTGTCAGCGTTCAGGTTCACCATCAGGCTGGGCATGTCCAGGGCATAGGCTCCGGCACCGACCACCCAATGCTGGCTGTGTTTAGGCTTGATGCGAACATGCAACGCATAGCCCTTGAATAAAAATGTAGAGGGGTCGGTCTCAACCGAGAATGTAGTTTGGGATGGCGCATGTTCCTGAGCCTGAACAACACCAGACCATAAGCTTAACATAGCCGCACAAACAATAAACATAAAACGGGTTTTCATAAAAATGGAAGGGTTTAAAAGTTAATAAATCGGTTTTGTAATTATTTCCAGAAGAGCATGGTCATGGAAGACCTTTTGCTGCGAATATGAAAGATGATGCCGGGTAGAGAATTGAAAAGTCCAGGCATTCCTTTTCCAGCGACTGGCCGCCTGGCGGGTTACCAATTTCCAGAAGACAAAGGTCCAGTTGTTGCGGTTTGCCGGAAACCGCCGGAAATCGTGCCATATGCGTTTGAAGGAAATGGTACCGGATGGAGACAGCACCATAATGCTTCCACCCGGTTTGAGCACCCGTAAAGCTTCCTGCATCAGAAAGACTTTGATGGCATCGTCAATCAGAAAAAGCACCGAACAAAACGTAACTACATCAAAAGACGAATCGTCAAATACCAGCGGTTGATTGGGCTGTTGTTCTTCAAAAACAACGTTTTCGGCAATTACCTGCTGGCGAGCCGCAGCCACCATCGCCGGATCAATGTCAATGCCTGTAATGTGTAATTGCGGATATTGCCGATGAAGCAAGTCAGGCAGGGCGCCTAATCCCGTACCAATATCTAACACACGCCCGGTTTCCGGCAGAGCTCCAATAGCCTGCACTACAGGGTTCAAAAATTGCGGGTACCAGCCACTTCGGTTGGTCAATGCAAAGGGCGACTGTCCACGCCACCGCATCACAAGTAATACAATGAAAAAGAGTGTCACAGTTGTATGATTTAAACAGAAAAAATAACGCAAACTACATATTATATTTATTTAGTTTGATTCAAAAAAAATGGAAATATATGATTTCCTGCATGGCTGAGGTTTTGGCTTTTCAAAGGATGCTATTTCTTAAGCTTTGTATCCAGAATCTCTTTCAGCGTTATCTTCTGCAAATCGGCTTTCATTCCTTCTTCTACGTCTTTAAGCGATTGGGTAATGGTATCAATGACACTCAAGGACCGTTCGCCTGTCGATTTTATCTCAAAATTGGTTTGAAACAAAGGCTTCTGGCTCTCAATAGCTGTCAGAATGTCAAACAGCGAAATGTCTTCGTGCGAACGGGCAAAACGCACGCCCCCGTTGATTCCTTCCTTCGACTCAAGAATTCCGGCCCGAATGAAGTTGTTAAAAATAACTGACAAGGTAGGTTTGGGGATGTTTAGTAACTCAGACATCACCTTGGCTGAAATATAGTCGGTTTCCCCTCTGCGGATTTTATCCGCAATAAACACCAGTACCAGTATGGATTTGGAAAACGAAAGGGAATACGCCATAACTATATATTCTATATATTTAGTTCGCAAAATTACCGACAACTTTCATTTTTGCAAACGCCGGGCACAAAATAATTTTCAGGGTGAAAAGAAAAAATATAACCAGCCAAGGTAAGTCATTGACTGCAAATACATTAGCAGCCTTGCTCATATTTCATCAGTTATTTTTAAACGAAACCCATTTTTTTAACATTCTGTTGTAAATTTACGAGCCATAAGTAAAAATGCTTACCCTACTACCGTTTCTGGATTCCCGAATCAATGACTACCGAAAAACTCCACGCGCTGGCTGCCCAACTGGAAGGCGAATTCTTTTCTGACAATACCATTCGTACCCTATATGCTACCGATGCTTCGGCGTATCGTGAAATGCCACTGGCGGTAGCGATGCCCAAAAGTATCGAAGACATTAAAAAGCTGATTGCCTTTGCCCGTCGCGAAAAAATCTCCCTGATTCCGCGTACGGCAGGCACCTCGCTGGCCGGACAGGTCGTGGGCAGCGGTCTGGTGGTTGATGTGTCCAAGTACATGAATAAGATTCTGGAAATCAACGCCGAAGAACGCTGGGTGCGGGTGCAGCCGGGAGTGGTTCGCGATGAGTTGAATATATTCCTCAAACCCTACGGATTGTATTTTGGACCTGAAACCTCAACCGCCAACCGGGCGATGATCGGCGGGATGGTAGGGAATAATTCGTGCGGGTCAAACTCGGTGATTTATGGCAGCACCCGGGAACACTTGCTGGAAGTCAAGGCAATTCTGAGTGATGGTTCGGATGCAGAGTTTAAAGCCATTACTGCCGATGAATTCGAGGCCAAGTGCCTGGGTGTGCCAGCAACCGGTTCTGTTCCGCGTGGGTTCAAGCCAAAAGATGATCTGGAAACACGTTTGTACCGTACGGTTCAGGAAATCCTGTCGGACGAAAGCAATGCGCAGGAGATTCGCGAGAAATTCCCGAAACGCAGCATTGCCCGCCGCAATACGGGTTACGCGCTGGATTTGTTGCTGGATACCGAGCCATTTACAGCGGGTAGTGAGTCTTTTAACTTTTGCAAGCTGATTGCCGGCTCGGAAGGGACGCTGGCTTTCCTGACCGAAATCAAGCTTAACGTCGTGCCGCTGCCGCCCAAAGAGGTCGGGCTGGTCTGCGTGCATTTCAATACCATTGACGAAGCATTGCGCGCCAACCTAATTGCCTTAAAGTACAGCCCGTCGGCCAGCGAGTTGATTGACCATTACATTCTGGAGTGTACCAAGGAAAACATTGAGCAGAGCAAAAACCGCTTCTTTGTGCAGGGCGATCCGGGAGCGATTCTGGTAGTGGAGATTGCCCGAGGCGACAAAGACGAAGTGGCCCGGCTGGCCTCTGAAATGGAAGCCGAAATGCGAGCTGCCGGACTGGGCTATCATTTCCCGGTTTTGTACGGCGACGATACCAAGAAGATATGGACACTGCGCAAAGCAGGTCTGGGCTTGCTCACCAATATGCCTGGCGATGCCAAGCCTGTTGCGGTAATTGAAGATACGGCCGTGGATGTCAACGACTTGCCTGCGTATATCCGGGATTTTAATGAGATTCTGAAAAAATACGGTTTGTATTCGGTGCACTATGCCCATGCGGGTTCCGGAGAGTTGCATTTGCGTCCGATCATCAACCTGAAGACGGAAGAAGGCAACCATTTGTTCCGGAAAATTGCCGAAGAAATTGCGCTGCTGGTCAAGAAATACGATGGTTCGCTGAGCGGCGAACACGGCGATGGCCGCTTGCGGGGTGAGTTTATTCCGTGGATGGTCGGCGATAAGAATTACGAACTGTTCAAAAGACTGAAGCATACCTGGGACCCAGAGAATATTTTCAATCCGGGCAAGATTGTGGATACGCCGCCAATGAATGAATTTCTGCGGTACACTCCTGGCCAACAGACACCTGAGGTAAAAACGATTTTTAACTTTACCCGTGAGCAAGGCATTCTGCGCCATGCCGAGCAATGCAACGGTTCGGGCGACTGCCGCAAGACACACCTGAGCGGCGGCACCATGTGCCCCAGCTACATGGCTACCCGCAACGAAAAAGATACCACCCGGGCCCGCGCCAATATTCTGCGCGAATTCCTAACCCATTCGACCAAGGAAAACCGCTTTGATCACGAGGAGATCAAGGAAGTGATGGACCTGTGTTTGTCGTGTAAAGGCTGTAAATCGGAGTGCCCGTCCAATGTGGACATGGGCAAGCTGAAAGCCGAATTCCTGCAACATTATTACGATGCCAATGGCGTACCCGTGCGTAGTCAGTTGATTGGTAATTTTGCCAAACTATCAGGTGTCGCCTCATATGTGCCCTGGGCGTATAATATTGTATTTAAAACACCTGCCCTGCGTCGAGTAGCTAATAAAATAGTTGGTTTTCATCCCGACCGCACGATGCCGCTTTTGCACGGTACTACGCTTCAACGCTGGCACAAAAAAAGAATGCGGAATTCGGATTCCGGATTGCGGAATGAAAAAAATAGTATATCCGAAACTACAAAAACCCCTACCCTTCCACAATCCGGAATCCAAATTCCGAAATCGGTCTATCTCTTCTGCGACGAGTTTACCAATTTCAACGATGTCGCCATTGGGCAAAAAGCCATTTTGTTACTGGAAAAACTTGGCTATCAGGTGGTGATTCCGGAGCATGTCGAGAGTGGACGCGCGTATCTGTCGAAGGGCTTGCTGCGCAAAGGCAAAGAGATTGCCGAGAAAAATGTGCAGCTTCTCAAGTCGGTCATCACCGATCAGACGCCATTAATTGGCATTGAGCCTTCAGCCATTCTGACCTTCCGCGACGAATATCCGGAACTGGTCAGCGAAAGCCTACAGGCTGATGCGCACAATCTGGCTAGAAACGTATTTCTGATTGATGAGTTCCTGGCCAAAGAACTCGACAAAGGCAATCTGAAAAAGGAACAGTTTACCCAGGAAAAACGCCTGATCAAACTGCACGGGCACTGCCAGCAGAAAGCGGTGGGATCGTTGGTTCCGACGAAAAAGATACTGTCGTTACCTGCGAACTACGAAGTGCACCTGATTCCGTCGGGCTGCTGCGGCATGGCCGGTTCGTTTGGCTACGAGCACGAACACTACGATATCTCCATGAAAATCGGCGAGTTGGTTTTATTCCCGACTGTGCGCAAACAACCCGAGGAGGTAATCATTGCGGCACCCGGCACCAGTTGCCGCCACCAGATTCACGACGGCACCGGCCGCAAAGCCCTGCATCCGGTGGAGATCCTGTACCAGGCATTGGTGTAACAAGCCGGTTTTGGGTTTTCAGAAGATACTATTTTGCAGCGCCAATCGGTTGACACAAACGCCAAAGTAACATACATACCGGAAGCCCGGTTGCCACTGGAGTTTAGTGTTAAAAATAACTTTCTGATACTCACAGCTTTACCAATGTCCTCTATACAATCAGGCATATGGATCTACGTGATTTATAAGTAGTTAGTAATCAGTTGTTTACTTACTACAGACATTATCCCATAAAAATATATTTCTTCTGTTTTTTTGTTTTTTTAGAATTAAGAGTTGTTTTTATAAGTTTTTTTAGTAAAATTTTGAAAATATTGACTTTACAGTAACACCAGCAGAAGTATAAATTTTTAACTGAATGATGCGTTATTCCAAAACTCTTGTTCATACACTTTTTCTCATTGGCACAGTGGTTTTGGCTTGGATCGGATTCAGCATTTATCGCAATTATCACATTGCATTAGACAAAGCTGCGCAGGTTTTCCATTCGAATCATGTCATTTATACTGCCGAACACATTCTTTCGCTGGTCAATCGTGCTGAAAATGGGCAGCGCGAATATGTATTTACCAATGACACCGCCGATCTGCAGGCATATCACCAAAATATAGATTCGGTAGGCGGGCTGATTGACAGCTTGTTTGCCCTCACTTCGTTCAACCCGCATCACCGGTCACTGATTGATTCGTTGCGCAAAAACACGTCAGTAAAGATTGACCTGATGCAGTATGCGATTCTGCTCAAAAACAGCAATAACCTCTCGGGACTGCAGTCGCTGCATCGTTCAAGTCAGAACCGGGCTGCCATGAGTGGTATCCAGCATACCCTCCAGGAGATTATTTCGGAAGAAAACAGGCAGCTCAAGGTCCGCATCCGCGACTTCACCAATTCCTCTTCAAGGACATCACAGGCCATTTACTGGGTACTGGGTTCCTATCTGCTAATGATTTCGGCCAGCTTCATTTTGATTCGCAATAAGTTCCGGAACAAAGACTATTACGAAGGCCGGTTGGTTTCGCTCAGTGCTGAGCTTCGCCAGAAAAACGAAGAGCTGAACTCAAACAACCGCGAACTGATGGCCAACAGCAACGAACTGACGGCCATTTACGGTCAGCTGAACAAAATCAAAAACGAGTTTGCCAGTATTTCTTTGTCGCGTATGGCGAAAATCCGGCGGATCAACAACCTGCTGGTAGCCGAAGCCTTCAAGCGTGAGAAAGTCACCGACGACCTGCGTAAGAGCGAATCGCGGTTCAAAGCGGCGTTGAACAAAGCACCGATTGTGGTTTTCAACCAGGATACGCACTTGCGGTATACCTGGATTTACGACAGCACCAACTCATCGCAATATCATTTTTCAGACTCGCTTGGCAAGACCGACGAGGAAATATTTCCGGCCAAAGAAGCCGATCAGCTCAACTCCATCAAACGCCAGGTGCTCGAAACCGGCGAAGGTTCGGCCCACGAAATCAACCTGAGTTTCGGGCGGCGAAAGGTATATTTTCTGCTGACCATCGAACCCATGTTTGATAAGAACCAGAAACTGAAAGGCATTACCTGTGCAGCCTACGACATCACCGAACAGAAGAAGACGGAAGAAATGCTGCGGCACACGCTGAAAGAGCTCAAGAAGCGCAATCACGAACTTGACAATTATGTGTACAAGGTTTCGCACGATTTGCGGGCACCGCTAGTATCCATACTGGGCCTGATCAACCTGACCAAGATGGATGACAACCCGGATGTGCTGCGCAATTACCTGGGTCTCATCGAAAACCGGGTGAGCAAGCTTGACGACTTTATCAAATCTGTACTGAACCATTCGCGTACGCTGAACTCCGAAATTGTCATCAAGGAAATCAACTTTGAGAAAATCATTGAGGATTGCGTTGAAGAGCTCCGGTATTTGCCGAACCTGGAAAAACTGCAGGTTGAAGTCGACCTGGACAAGGAAGTGGAATTTCACAGCGATGAGTTGCGCATTGCCATCATTCTGAAAAATTTCATTTCCAATGCCGCAAAATACCTGAATCCGCATGTAGACACAAATTACCTTAAATTCCAGATTGCCATCACCGAGCAACAGGCCAAAATCCTTATTGAAGACAACGGCATGGGCATCGAGGAACAATACCTGACGCGTATTTTCGACATGTTCTTCCGCGCAACACCCAAATCAGACGGCTCGGGACTGGGCCTGTACATTGTCAAGCAAACCATCGAACGCCTCGAAGGCAGCGTTACGGTCGAAAGCGAAATCGGAGCTGGCACTACTTTCCGTATATTATTGCCCAATTTCAAAGTACAGTAATCCCCCTAAATACTATTCTTCGGAAAGCTAAAACCACCCTCCTTCGGCCGGGTGTTTTTTTTATAAAAAAGTTGATACTTCCTTTGCTTTTTTCAAAATCGTTTTCTTACATTTGTAGTGTACTATTTAACTAATACACTACAACTATGAAAGTTCTTTCTTCCAATGTGTGGCTTAACCTTGTCGTAAGCTCGCTTCGGTTTGGGCTGGGACTTATTTTTCTGACTTCGGGCCTGGCCAAACTCACCCACAATCACTTTCCCAATACCATCGGGCCGCCCTTTCTGGAAACGGAACTGGCCAGGTACGGCCTGGGGCTGTTTGCCCAGTTTATTGCGTTCAGTCAGGTAACCATCGGGTTCTTGCTCATTACCAAACGTTTCGCTACGCTGGGAGCCATCATGGCCATGCCGCTGCTACTCAATATCTGGGTGGTAGTGATTTCGCTGCATTGGCGGGGAACACCGTATGTGGTGGGTTTTCTGCTTTTATGCAATATTATTTTGCTGCTGGCCGATTTCCATAAACTCAAGTTCATTTTTACAGATGATCCGGCGCCGCTGGTTGCGCAACAAATCGTGCGGCGCAACTGGCTGCTGGACGGTTGCCATCTGGTCGCTTTGCTGGTGTTGCTGCTGGGAGCTGCCCTGTGGAAAGCAAGCGAACTCATGTCTACATACCTGATCAACCTGAGTCTGCTTGCGTGTATAGGTCTGGGCGTGTACGCAATAGTAAATAACTGGCGGCAGTCGCAGGTGCGGCAACGCGAGATTTCCGCCTAACGGGATTTGGATCGTCTTCAAGCCATACGCGGTGTCATGCCAATTCAATAACAGTGCTCAAAGCCAAGGCAGCTAATCAACCACATTAATCAACAGGACTATGGAAAAACTAATCGCCAGACTGAAACAGAACAGACTCCTGCAGGTTTTCACCATTTCCCTTCGCTATCTGGTTGGGTCGGCCTTTGTGTATGCAGGTGTCACCAAGATTGATGAAAACGTAATGATTCCGGAATCCGAAGCAAATACATCCATAAACACGGCGTATCATTTCTTCAAAACCATGTTTGAATCGGGTCTGTACTGGCATTTTATAGGATGGAGCCAGCTGGTGGCAGGTTTGCTGCTGATGTCTCAGGTTTTCAGCACCACGGGTGCCGTCGCGTTTTTTCCGATCATGCTGAGCATTTTTGTCTTATCGCTTTCATTCGAATCCGTCGCGGTTCCCATTTTCACATTCCTGCTGTTGCTTGGGAATGTCTATTTGCTGCTTTGGGATTGGAACAAACTTAAATTTATCGTTTTGCCGACACCCCATATATATACTGACACTAATCCTGAATTCTCCCAACGAAAAATCTGGACTTATCTGGGGCTCTCTTACTTTTTTGGTGTCATCCTGATACGAAAAGCCGTCGCCAGCACTCACGAAACCGAGACAATGCCGTTATTTTCCATGAATGTTGCATTGGCGTGTGCGATCTCGATGGTTCTGAGCTGGATGATAAGCAATGGTTATCAATGGATGAAAAAATAGTTTTTGTTTCCGCACCTTCTTTTTTCCTGCATATATGATTGACATTCAGACCATTACTTTTGGCTACAGTCGCAAACAAAAGCTCTTCACCAACCTGAACCTCACCTTGGCTCAAGGCAACATTTACGGCTTGCTGGGCAAAAACGGCGCCGGGAAATCAAGCCTATTGAAACTGATGGCAGGTCTTGTTTTCCCGGATGCGGGTCGTTGCCTGGTGAACGGATGGGAGGCTTCCCGACGGCAGCCGGGTTTCTTACAGGACGTATTTTTTATTGCCGAAGAATTTTACGTTCCGTCGGTTTCCATCCGGAACTTTGTTAAGACATACGCGCCGTTTTATCCGGCTTTCGATCCGGAGCAGTTTGGGCGTTACCTGAATGAATTTGGCATTGCCGATACCGAAACCCTGACCCAACTTTCGTACGGACAAAAAAAGAAGGTGCTCATTGGCTTCGGACTGGCCACGAATACCCACGTACTGATCATGGATGAGCCGACTAACGGCCTCGATATTCCCTCCAAAAGCCAGTTTCGGAAAATCATTGCCTCGGCCATTACCGACGACCGGACCATTATTATCTCTACCCATCAGGTACGAGACCTGGAAAGCCTCATTGACCCGATAATCATTCTGAATGAAAGCGAAATTTTGCTGCACGCATCCATGGAACAAATCACACAGAAACTCTGCTTTAAACTGCTGACCAGAGTAGACCATCCGGAACGGATTCTGTATTCCGAATCGTCATTCCGGGGATTGTCGGCAGTGATGGAAAATACCCACGAAGAGCCCAGCAAAGTAGACCTGGAGTTGTTGTTCAATGCCGCGTTGTCGCACCAGGAACGCATCAAAAAATTATTTGGCGAGCCCACGACACAGTTGATTGAGAAGTAAAAATAGTATCTATAAAAAAGCGAAAACCTGCTACAACTATGCATCCACCCATTTTGCAAACCCATCAGTTAACGTTTGGCTTTCAGAAAGATCAACCGATCGTCAGTAACCTGAACCTGACCGTCGAAAAAGGTGCCATTTATGGATTTCTAGGCCCGAACGGTGCCGGAAAAACGACTACCATTCGTTTGCTGCTGGGCCTGCTACCCTCACAGGAAAATAGTATCCAAATCTTTGGCAAAACCCTGGCCGAGAGCAGGCAGAATATTTTTGGTCGCATCGGTTCGCTGATCGAAATGCCTTCGCTGTATGAGCACCTGACCGGCTGGGACAACCTGGAAATTACGCGTCGGCTGAAAAATGCAGGCAACCAACGAATTGGCCAGGTACTGGAACAGGTACGGCTCAGCCATGCGGCGCAAAAAAAAGTGAAAGCATACTCGCTGGGGATGAAACAGCGGTTGGGTCTGGCTATTGCGTTGCTTTCCGAGCCGGAACTGTTAATTCTGGACGAACCGACCAATGGCCTCGATCCCAACGGCATGATCGAAACCCGTGAACTGCTCTTGCAACTGAACCGCGAAGCAGGAACGACCATCTTTCTGTCGAGTCACCTGCTGTCTGAAATTGAGAAGATGGTTACGCACGTGGGCATTATTCACAAAGGCCAAATGGTATTTCAGGGAACTACCGAGCAACTGGCCGAACTGAAATCAAACCAGGCCATGCTGAAAATCGAGACCAGCAACAATGCCCGGGCTTACGAACTGTTGCAAGCCCACCATGCGGTTCAGATGAATGGAGTGTCTCTGAAAACAACTTTTCAAAGCAAACAGCAGGCCGCCCAAATCAATAAATTCCTGATTCAGAACGATATCGATGTCTATCAATTGTCTGTCAGTCAGGCGGATCTGGAGCAAGTGTTTCTGCAAATGACTGAATAGCAGAGTTTGGCGGTTTCCTTCTTTATCCACTTGGCTTTCTTCCTTCTTCAACCTATGACTACTCTGGCTGTTTTCCGTACCGAAATTATCAAATCCAAAAATACGCTGGCCTTATGGCTGGTTATGCTAGGAGCGGCGTTTATACCGTTTCTGTTTTTTCTAATTTACATCAACCGTTGGGAACGTTTTGTTCCCAAACCCGGTGTCAATCCTTGGACCGAGTTCATTGATTCCAATTTCCGGACGGGTTCGTTTCTGCTGATTCCGTTTTTCATTGTGCTGTTGTGCAGCCTGGTGGTTACTATTGAGCACAAGTCCAACGCCTGGAAACACCTGCTTACGCTGCCGGTTACCAAAGGCACTATTTATCTGAACAAGCTGCTGCTCATCATTGGCTTAACGCTGCTGTGTTACTGTTTCTTTCTGGTCTTCATGCTGTTGTCAGCTATGTTACTGGGCACACTCCAATCAAAACTTGGGTTTCTGTCCCAGGCTCCTGAGTGGACCCAACTCGCCAAGCTGACGATCAAGTCGTTTATTTCCACGCTGGGCATCCTGGCAATTCACTATTGGCTGAGTCTGCGGTTTAAAAACCTATTCGTTTCCATTGGTATCGGCTTGCTTTGCATCATTACCTCTACCATTTTGCTGGGCCGTTGGGAACACGTCGTGTTTGTGCCTTACACCTACACCGCTCTGACGGCGGTTTCTCCAGCGGCAGCTCCTAAGTGGAATGTTGGGCCGTATTTTCTGACCTACCACGAGCTATTTAGCCTGGCTTACTTCGGGCTCGTTAGCTTGGGCAGCTATCTGGATTTTACCCGATTTTACAGAGGATAGAAGTTTGTTTCGAAATAGTATCGTTGAAAAACCAAAAACCTGCTACACACGCATGAATAACGTATTGAATATGAATCGACTCTGGTTGCTGATTCGTCGGCAAGCCGTTGAGAACTACAAGTTTTATCTGTTGGGGGTTGTTGTCATCATGGGATTGCTGCTGGTTATCTATGGTTCTTTGTACCGCCAGGGCCTGAGAAACGACAGTGAATTTCAAGACATCCTGTTTTTGTTTAGTTTGTGCTTGGGTGGCAGTGTTTTTACCAATCTGCTAGTCAGGGAGTTGCATACCAAAACAACATCCATCTGGTACCTGATGCTGCCGTCTTCGGCACTGGAACGAATTATCCTGGTGCTTTTTTATAGTATTCTGGTATTTATACCGATACATCTGCTGGCCTTCTATACAATAGATATTCCGTTTGTGTCTCTTTTTAACTCCCGGTTTTCGAAATTACCGCCTGCACAATTTCTCAATCTGGCAGACAAACAGAAATACGCCTTTTTTTATACAATATTCCTGCTGATTCAGGCAACTACATTGGTGGGTTCACTTTATTTTCGCCAGTATTCGTACGTCAAAACAGCGACGGCAATTTTCGGTGTATTTATTTTGATAATGGTTTTAGATGATTTTACTGCCGATGTACTTATGGCGCAGGATGTGCACAAAATTCTTCTTTTTACCCGAATGGGGATACGAGAGGAGATTGACAGACCGCTGACGCTGATCAACTTACCCACTGCCATGCAGAGCATTATTCGTTTTTTTTATACCTATCTGCTGGCGCCATTTTTATGGACAGTGGCTTGGGTAAGGTTAAAAGAAACCCAGGTATAAAGCTGGCCGGAGATCAGGTAAAAAAATAGTATAGCCGGAAGAGCCAAAACCTCACCTAACAGGCGAAATCAGACAGATTTAAACGAACGATAACAATATGGAATTCAGGGAACAGCAAGCGATTTATCTGCAAATAGCCGACTACGTCTGCGAGCAGATTCTGCTGCAAAAATGGTTACCCAACGACCGGCTGCTGTCGGTGCGGGAACTAGCGGTGGAGTTGCAGGTCAATCCAAATACGGCGATGCGTACGTACGAATTTTTGCAGGGGCAGGAGATTATTTTCAACAAACGAGGCATCGGCTACTTTGTTTCCGAAGATGCCCCGGCAAAGATCCTGACCTACCGCAAAACACAGTTTCTCAACAATGAGCTTCCGGTTCTCTTCCGGAACATGTACTTGCTGGGTGTGGGTCTGGACGAAATCGAAAGCCGCTACAAAGGTTTTCTGGAACAGTTTGAAACCAATGGCCAATCCAACAAATAGGATTGTTGGAAGGAGCAAAAGCCATGTCTGCCTGTTTTAAAAATAATGAATGTATAATGCTAAATTTCCAATGCTGAACAAACGCATATGAAAACAAGTAACAAACTATTGATTGCACTGGCGGTGGTTGTACTGGCAGGTTTGATTAGTTCCAATATTGTGCTGAAAGCCGAGTATGAAGACATCAAAGCCCATCCCCGACCCCAGGAAGGTTTTCAGTTTGTGCAAGTTGCGGCGTTTTCACATGTCAATGTAAACAGCCTTTCGCCCGGCATACGTTTTTCCATTCAGCAAGACAATCATCCCTCGGTGCAAGTGTACAGTGAATGGGCAAGCCGTATCCATACACGTGTGCAAAACGACACGTTGTTTATTGAGCTTCCGGAGCGAATCAACATTCCAAAAACAGAGGAAAACCCAGCTGGCGAAACGATCGGTATGTACATAACCCAACCACACCTGACGAGTATTACCTTTGACAATGGTTTGGGGAGTATTGCGAACTGGCAGACAAATCTTGCCCGCATTGAGCTGCACAATGCCAGTCGGGTAAATACGTATCGGAATAAAATCAACGATTTACATATCTTTCTCCGCAATCGGGCCTTATTTACAGTAGAAGACGATAATGAAATTAAAAAGCTTCACTCCATTAAATCAGACAGCAGCGAACTCAACGTAGAAGGCATTTCGGTCGGTTCGGTACAGGTGGAAAAATAGTATCTCCCCAAAACACAAAACCGGCTTTCGTAATTAGCGGGCAATCTCGTTGAGAGCCTTTACAAATGTATCCAGTTCCTGCGTGGTGGTATACAAATGCGGCGTCACACGTACTCCCGCAACTCCCGGCCGGTCAATGGCGACGGTAAAGATTTTATACTGCTCCAGAAGCCGTTTGGCAAGATCACCAGGTTGAATTCCTTTGATGCCCACATTAGCAATGGCGCAAGTGCGTTTTTCTTCCTGCGGCGTATTGAGAATGATATTCGGGTGGTTGCGGATTTTATCGGTCCAGTAGCGTTGCAGGTAGCGGAGGCGTGCCTCTTTGCGCTGAATGCCAATGGTTTCGTGAAACCGGATGGCATCCTGAATCGCCAGATCCGTGGCGACCGGATGTGTACCTGTATGATTCAGTTTACGGATGTCGTCATCGGCAAAGCCGGAGTCGCCGAATACCGGCCATATCCCCGAAATTTTGTCTTTGCGAACGTACAAAATACCCGCTCCCAGCGGATTGCCCAGCCATTTGTGCAGGCTGCTGCCATAATAGTCGCAGCCCAGGTCGTTAATGTTGAAGTTTAACTGTCCAAACGCGTGGGCCCCGTCGACGAGAACTTCCACGTTGTGCCGATGCGCCATATCCGCAATTTTTCGCACGGGCAGCACCTGTCCGGTGATGTTAACGACGTGACAAACCATCAGCAGGCGGGTGCGTGGAGTAATGGCTTTCTCGTACAGGTCAACAATCTCTTCGTCAGATGCCGGATGATTGGGCAGCGAAACCATCCGGTTCACGATCCCATACCGGCGTGCCTGTAGAGCAAACATGTCCAGCATGGCGCCGTAATCCTGCTCGGCCATCACGGCTTCGTCGCCCGCTTTCCAGGTAATGCCCGCAATGATCGTATCCAGTGACTCGGTAGTATTGCGGGTAATGATCAACTCTTCGGGCTGGCAACCCAGCAAGCGGGCCAGTTGGTTTTTGGCTACCATTTTATCGTCAGTCATGCGGGTACGCATGTAATACGACGACACTTTGTTTACCTGCTGAATGTGCTGTAAATACTTCTGAAGCACCTCATCGGAAGCCAGTGAAAAATAGCCATTTTCCAGATGAATAAAATCCTGCGTAACAGTATAGCTTTTCCGGATTTTCTGCCAGAAGCTTTCTTCCCGGGCTAGGTCTGCCGGAGTCAGATGGGTCACCTGAGCCAGGGCTTTTTCGAGGTTAAGCAGCAACAGTGCCGAAGATGCACCAACGGTTTTTAAGAATTGACGTTTAGAGAAGAGGTGGGCCATGGAAAGATTTTCAGTAAGTGGATGGGCTCGAATACAGGCTGAATATACGGATTTTTTATGTCTGGATAAACCTCACCCCCAGCCTGGGATAATGATGAATGCAGAATTCAGACATTTGAATTTCAAAATTCATCATTCAAAATTACTTCCAAGCTAGCGTGAGATAAAACCAAAAACCCGCCTCAGTTGCAACTAAGGCGGGTTTTGCACTTGAAAATCATACTATTTTCCAGTGCTAGCTTTGGCACCCTCCACCGGAACCAAACGGAACACGTACCCCGGATCTTCGACGGCGACGTAGATGTAGCCATCCTTGCCCATAACCACGTTGCGCATCCGACCCAGGTTTTTCAGCAGGATTTCTTCTTTGACAATCTTATTGCCCTGTAACACACAACGGTTCAGGTACTTAAACCGCAACGACCCTACCAGCAGATTCCCTTTCCAGGCTTTGTACTTGTCGCCGGTGACGAAAACCATGCCGCTGGGGGCGATAGACGGAATCCAGTAGTGCAGCGGTTGCTGCATGCCTTCCTTGGCAGTCAGATTAGTAAAGGTGGTACCATCGTAGTTGATACCGTAGGAAATGATCGGCCAGCCGTAGTTATTGGCTTTGTTGATGATGTTGACTTCGTCCCCACCGCGTGGGCCATGTTCATGCGTCCAGATTTCGCCGGTCGTTGGGTGAAGCGTCATGCCCTGCGGGTTGCGGTGCCCGTAGGAATAAACAGTGGCGTGAGCCGAGCCTTTGTTCACAAACGGATTATCGGCCGGTACGCTGCCATCGTCTTTGATGCGGTGTACTTTGCCACAATCACTTTCCAGCGACTGCGGATTCTGCTTTTCATTGCCACGGTCGCCCACACTGATGTATAGGTAGCCGTCTTTGCCAAACTCCAGCCGTGAGCCGTAGTGGTGACGGGTTTTGGCATAAGGCAACGCCTCGAAAATTACTTTCGGATCGCTTAGAGTGTTGCCGTCCAGTTTGGCGCACATTACCGCGGTAGTTGCCAGTTTTTGGCCATTTTCCTCTTTGCCAACCGAATACGAAAGATAAATGAGTTTGTTCTTTTCAAAAGCCGGATGCAGCTCGACATCCAGCAGACCACCTTGTCCTTCGACCACTACCGCTGGCACGCCCGTCACACGGGTGCGTTTGTGGTTCTTATCCAGTCGGTACAGCTCGCCGGTACGGTCGGTAATCAGCATTTCGCCGCCGGGCAGAAAGGCCATGCCCCACGGGTTGTTCATTTCGCGGGCAATGGTATCGAGTTTTACCGTCAGGTCGGCCGCCGCAAAAATATTGGAGGCGGGCTTGTCAGCAAACACATACTTTTTGCCTTCCTGAATATTTTTCACAATCAGATCGGCCAGCGCTTCGATTTCCTCCGCTTTCAGCGCCGGTCCCCACGAAGGCATGCCGTTGTCGGAATAGCCGTTGGTAATGCTTTTGACGATTTCAGCTTTGGAAGTACCGTATTTCCATTTGCGATCTACAAAGGCTTCGGGCTTTTCGCCATGGCAACTGGAACAAAATTTCTGGTAGGTTTCTTCGGGCGGTGCCACCGGAGTCGGTTGCTTGGCCGTCAGGGCATAAAAGCTGCTGAACACTACCAGAGCGGAAGCTCCTGCAATAAATTTGAACATGGGTTGGAAAGGTTAGGATTAAACAGGACAAGAAGAACCAGTGGCTAAATTACGCAGAAAATAGTATCTTCTTCAAGCTCCAAACCTCCGATTTTGGAAGCAGCTAAAACTTGCCTAATTTGTAGAAAATAGTATCTTTTCTGTTGCCAAAACCGGTTGCCGGCAAGGCTTCACATTTTACCATTCATCTGTGATTATTTCTGCAACCATCAAAAACAGCTACCTGGAAAACGAAGTAACCGTTGCCACGGAGAATAACTTCAAAAAGGTAGAAATTCCGGGCAAATCCACAGGGTACGGCTCATCGGTCAATGGCGGTGAGCTGTTGTTTCTGGCATTGGCCACCTGTTTTTGCAACGACGTATACCGCGAGGCAACCAAACGCAACCTGGAGATTGCCTCGGTAGAAGTAACAGTTTCCGGCGAATTTGGCAAAGAAGGCGAACCGGCTTCCCGCATCCAATACAAGGTGCAACTGGAAGCACCGGCCCTTTCGCCGCAGGAAATGGCCGAGTTTATTCAGCATGTGGACCAGGTAGCCGAGGTTCACAATACGCTGCGAAAGGGGATAGCCGTTTCGTTGAAGCTTTGACAGACAGCTGTATCACATCTGCACCGACGTGCCCTGTACCTGTCGTTAATTAGCCGAAGGAACCTTTATACCGTTCGCTGGCGGAAAGTGGTTTGTCGGCCAACTGCGTTTGCGTGACATAACCGACAAAATGAAAAAAAGCGGATTGCAATTCTGGTGAATCATCGCGCATCTGCGGAACTTCTGTAGTATGTTTCTGTGTAGACGCTTTCTACCGACAGCACCTGCCCCTCAGACAGTCAGCCAGTTCGGAATTTTTCACACTCACTGTCCTGGCTTTCGGTTAACAGACTCCGGGGTTTACTTACATGAGTTAGATGCACTAAAAACTGCCAAGCACCACCGCTGAGAGAATTTTATTTTTACATAAAAATAAAGTTCAACATTAAAATCATTACCAGCTATGGAAACTCTACCCTCTGATGAAAAAACATCCCTCAGCCGAGCCATGATGATTGTATCGTATTGGAATCAGAACCACTTTGAGGGCCGGTTCAAAACCGAACAAACCCTGCGCGCCGAAATGATACTAAAAGAAGCCGGATTTGATCCTTCCGAAATTGGAATCTCGCAGCCCGCCAGACGAGCCAGCGACAAATAAAAAATAGTATATTTTAAAATCGCAAAACCTCCCGCATATGGGAGGTTTTGCAGTACATAGGCTCAGTAGAATTGTGTTTTGCTATTGAATTATGATATATTTAGGGCACTTTTACACCTCTATATCCCCATACACATTTCTATGTTTACGCAAAAAACACTTGCAGCCTATGTAGTTGCAATCGGCTGTATTGTAAGCTATCTGTTTTGCACCTGTACCGCTTTCGCACAAGCTGCTGCCACTCCTGTTTACCAGAGCCCGACACTACTGGTGACGCCGCTTACCCCAGGCACATACGTGCACGTTTCCTATCTGAAAACCCAAAGCTTTGGAAAAGTAGAGTGCAACGGCATGATTGTCGTGAATAGAAACGAGGCGATTGTTTTTGATACGCCCGCGGACGATTCAACTTCGTACGCACTGATTGAGTTTGTGGAAAAGCAGCTCAAATGCAAAATCAAGGCGGTGGTAATCAATCACTTTCACGCCGATTGCCTGGGCGGGCTGAAAGCTTTCCATGCCCGCAACATTCCCTCCTACGCCAACAAACTGACCCTTGAACTGGCCAAACGCGAAACGGATGTGCTGCCCCAAAACGGGTTCGAGAACTCGCTTACGCTGAAAGTCGGCAAGCGGAAAGTAATCAACCAGTTTTTTGGCGAGGCCCATACCCGCGACAATATTGTCAGCTATTTTCCCAGCGAAAAGGTGCTCTTTGGTGGCTGCATGGTCAAGGCTCTGAATGCGGGCAAAGGCAACCTGGCCGATGCCAACACCGCCGAATGGTCAGCTACGGTCAGTAAAGTACAGGCCAGCTATCCGCAGATTCAATACGTTATCCCCGGCCATGGCCAACCCGGCAACCAGAAGCTTCTGGAATATACGATTCAGATGTTTAAATGATAGGCAACGTTATGAACGACACAGTAAACGAATTTAACGTAACGGGCCGACAAACTTTTATTGAGTTCCTTGGCTTGTTGCACAACGATCTTTTAAATAATTCCGGGAGTTGGGAAAACAAAACATTACCCGAATTTCTGAAAGCCTTGAGTGCTTATACGAAAGACATTCAAGGCTATTATGACAATACAAACCAAAACATAAATGCAGACGAACCTGACTGGTCAACATTTGCAGACATTTTTAAAGGTGCAAGAATATAGGAATGAGTTACACCATGATTAAAACTGCGGACGAATTTATCAGGCTTAGGCAAAGTGATGCTAGACCTGCTCTCGGTTGACCCGGACGAAAATGTTCGGTATGCTCTAATGTGCAACACAAAACTCCCTCTCGACAAAAAACGGTTTATTAAAACTAACGACTCAGCGTGGTTGACACAGCAATTTATGTGCATCGTTAAAAAAGCAGGCAGCTAACAAGTATCTTGTACCAAGAAAGATACTTATTAATCTACTCTTTCAGTAAGTCAAATCTCTTGACACAACCTCAAATCAACCACCTGCCATTTTTTTGCATAAATGGAAATCCTATTCCAAATACCCTCTCTCCTCTTACTGGCAGGCTTGGTGGCAAGTCCAATCTTTATTCTAAAGAGACTGAATAAGACAACACTTAAGTATAAGCTTATCCCATACCTGTCCATCGGCATGGTCGTAACGGCGCTTTTCCTGTTTCTCTTCAGCTACTGGTCATACGCGTCTCACCAACTTCTCCTCACCCATTATGGCTACGTGACTGACGGGGCTTCTGAGACTGAACGTTATGGTAATGTCGCACCCGAAAATTTGGAGCAGGTAAAAAGGCTACAATTAAGTGTAACAGGAATTGGATGGCCGTTGAAAGCCCTTATGATGTTTGAGTTGTATTGGCCTTACTTGTTGGTTGTCTATCTGGGAAGTTATTTTTTACCAAAAATACGCCAGTCGTTCTCTGGAAACGTATAAGTTTACTACTTCTTCAGGCTTCAGAAGCTACTGGCATACAAGCGGCTGAAATATATTTAGATAGATGAAAACTATCATTTTGTGAAAGGGTCTCTCAAGCTTTAGTTTTGATATTTTGAATGCATAATTTACTTTATAGCTATTTTTTTAGAGAACCGCAATCATGATGTGATGACTGAACAACAAAGATTAGCATCCTTACAAACCAAAAAATTACAACTTTCACTTTGGGACAAAGTGACACATTTTGCTATTATTGGTGTTTTACTTGGTATTCCTTTGATGGTTATACTCTTTCATTTGAAAGAACTAGTGAATGGGAAACCTGCATCAATTAACCAGGAGGGTGAAATATACTTTATAATGGGTTCGATAATATTGGCTATTTTCTTTTATAAACTACAATCGGATAGATTAAAATTTAAAGAAGTACACACAACAATGTCCCGACAAAAATTAAACGACATTATAGAAAAGGTAGGTAAGGAATTAAAATGGTATCCAGAAGAAATCAGTGAGCATATATTCATTGCAAAAACGCATCCTTCGTTCTTCTCAGGTAGTTGGGGAGAGCAGATAACCATTGTGTTTGATACAAACAAAGTTTTAGTTAATAGCATTTGCGATCCTGACCAAAAAAGTTCAGTAGTTTCTATGGGTCGAAACAAGAAAAATGTAAGGAGGCTAATTGAGGAAATAGATAGGGCTAACCAATAATTGATCTATCATAAAAATTAAAGACGAAGTCCAGATTTAACCTTTAAAATAATACTATTGTGTGCTAGCTTTTGTCTTTACATCTCCAAAACTAAAAAGCTATGAAAAATACAGGACACACATTCATGCGCGAAGCCATTCGCCTGTCCATTGAGGCCGTGCAGAGCGGCAAAGGACAGGGACCTTTTGGTGCGGTGGTGGTAAAAGATGGAAAAATCATTGCCGGCAGTTGCAACCGTGTCGTCGAAACCAACGACCCGACAGCCCATGCCGAAGTTATGGCTATCCGGGAGGCGGCCAAAGTTCTGGGCACCTTTAACCTGGAAGGCTGCGAATTGTACACCAGTTGCGAGCCCTGCCCCATGTGCCTCGGCGCGGTGTACTGGTCGCGCGTCAGCCGCCTGTACTACGCCAACACTCAAGCCGATGCTGCGGCGATTGGCTTTGACGATCAGTTTATTTACGAGGAAATCGACCGTCAGCTGGAACAACGCCGTCTGCCAAGTGAGCAGATGCTTCGGGAAGAAGCCCTGATAGCGTTTCAGCAGTGGGCTGCCCATCCAGATAAGCAGGAATATTGACTGCGTTTTCGCATTTTTCTTCTTACTTTTACGCCTCTTGTGGATGCAGAATCCTGAGAGGTTTTTCATTTTCCGGAGATACTATTTTTATACCTCCTCCGTCCGACTCATCAGTTGAATCATGGAATACGAAGTTGTCATTGGTTTAGAAGTGCACTGTCAGTTACTGACACAAACCAAAATATTTGCGGCCGATGCGGTAGTGTTTGGCGATGCGCCCAACACCCACATCAGCGTAATTACCTTAGGCTATCCGGGCACGTTGCCCCGGCTCAACCGCAAGGCCGTCGAGTTTGCCATCAAAATGGGGCTGGCGTGTGGTTCGGAAATTACCCGCTACAATGTGTTTGCCCGCAAAAATTATTTTTATCCCGATCTTCCCAAGGGCTACCAGATTTCGCAGGACAAAACGCCGATTTGCGTCGGTGGCGGCGTGGCCATCAAAACCAAAGCCGGTGAGAAATTTATCCAGTTGCACCACATTCACCTGGAAGAAGACGCCGGCAAATCGATTCATGCCGACGGCGAAACCGACACCCTGCTCGACTACAACCGTGCCGGCACTGCCTTGATTGAGATCGTTACCGATCCGGTAATGAAGACATCCGAAGAAGCCGCCGCGTACCTGACCGAGGTACGCAAACTGGTACGGTATTTGGAGATTTGTGACGGGAATATGGAAGAAGGCTCGCTGCGTTGCGATGCCAACATTTCGATCATGCCCAAAGGCAGCACGGTATTGGGCACCAAGGTGGAAGTGAAAAACATGAACTCGATCCGGAATGTGCAACGGGCCATTGACGTCGAAATTGAGCGGCAGAAACGAGCAGTTGCCAACGGCGAGAAAATCATTCAGGAAACGCGTTTGTTTGATGCCACCGACGGCAAAACGTATTCGATGCGCACCAAGGAAACCATGAACGACTACCGGTATTTCCCGGACCCGGATCTGGCACCAGTGGTGGTTTCCGACGAATGGCTCGCTGAAATTCAAGCACAAATGCCCGCACTGCCGCACGAATTACACGAGAAATTCGTTACAACATACGGGCTGCCCGATTACGACGCATCCGTACTGACCGATTCGAAAGAGATTGCGCTGTATTTTGATGCAGTTTGCAGCCATACAAAGAATTACAAGGCAGCGTCCAACTGGCTGATGGGTCCGGTCAAATCCTATTTGAATGAAAACAATCTGGACGTGAGTCAATTTTCGGTTACACCGCAAACACTTGCCGGGCTGATTCAACTGATTGACGACAACAAGGTAAGTTATACCACTGCGGCCCAACAACTGTTTCCGTTGCTGGTACAGCAACCCGGCAAAACCGCCCAGCAAATCGCAGAAGAAAATAACCTGATGCAGCAAAGCGACAACAACGCGTTGCAAACCATTATCAACGAAGTGTTGGCAGCCAATCCGCAGAAAGTGAAAGAATACAAGTTTGACGGAAAGAAAAACCTGGTGGGTATGTTTATGGGAGAGGTAATGAAAAAATCAGGAGGCAAGGCTGATCCCAAACTCGCCAATCAGTTACTACTGAAAACCTTGTCAGAAAACTAACTGACTGCGATTACCGTTACTTTCTACACCAGTATATTCATTTTCAGGTGGTAACGTAAGATACGGACAGGTTTTGGATTTGTAAACGATACTATTTTTCTTTCCTTTGGACCTTTGTCCGCTTAATAATCCAATGTTTATTCTCTATACAGTTATGAAAAGAATTGCTCTCTTGTCCCTGTTCTGGGTAGTTGCGTTGGCCTGCACCAGCCGTGCCGCCAGCGAAGCCACTTTTACGGAGCCGGCGTCTGCCAGTAGCACTGAACCTCAGGGCGATGGCTATGTGCTTACCGGAAAAGTAAACAATCCGCTGAGCAAATCGAAAGTCCAGTTATGGAAAATTCAGGACAACAACCTGGTTCCGGTTGATTCAGTAGCATTGGATAAGAACAACACGTTTACATTCAAAGGCAAAGTAAAAGAACCGGATTTTTATGTATTGAACTTTTATAATACCCAGAAAGTATTGATCGTGCTTGAAAATGAGCCCATTACCGTTAATGTCGACGGCAACAAGCCTACCGGAGCCGTACAGATGAGCGGTACACCGGCCATGAACGACATGCAGAAAATCAACAGCTGGCTGACGGAAGTGCAACAGAAAGTGGGCGTTTTGCAGAAAGAAATGCAGGAAGCAGCCTTGAGCAAAAGCGAAAGCGGCCGCCGCAACGTGGAAAAGAAGCTAGCCAAGTTGCGTGGTGACAATACGGCGCAATTCAAAACCCTGGTTTCGCAGATGCAACCGAGCCTTGCCTTGTGGTATGCACTCAACAACGGTGTTCTGAATCCGGAAGAAGAGTACAAATTCTTGCTGCCGCTGGTGGGCAATCTGAAGAAAGCGATGCCCAACTCCAAATACACACAGGAATTCAGTTCGTATGCGGCACAGTTGGAGGAATTTGGCAAAGCCCTGCAAGTGGGACAGGACGCACCCGAAATCGCGCTGAACTCACCCGATGGCAAGCCTATCAAGCTTTCGTCGCTACGCGGCAAATACGTACTCATCGACTTCTGGGCCTCGTGGTGTGGGCCGTGCCGGATGGAAAATCCCAATGTGGTGCGTACCTACCAAAAATACAAGGATAAGAACTTCGAGATTTATGGCGTGTCGCTGGACCGTAGCAAAGACGACTGGCTCAAAGCGATTGAGAAAGACCAGCTCACGTGGACACATGTGTCGGACCTGAAATTCTGGTCGTCGGAAGGAGCCAAGGCCTACGGTGTGCGTTCCATTCCGGCCACTTACCTCGTTGACCCGAAAGGAAAAATCATCGCCAAAAACCTGCGCGGCGAATCTCTGGACGCAAAGCTCAGCGAGATCCTGGGCGACGCCAAATAAAAGGCGGAAGCGCCAAACGAAAAACCCCGACTTTACAGACGGGGTTTTTCGTGTTTGAAAGATATTATTTTGGAAATCCGATTATTTGCCGGCTACTTCCAACCGTACCGGACGGCCTTTGATGGTATTGTTTTCCATACCTTTGATCACTTTGGGCACGTCTTGTTTTTTGATTTCCACAAAGGAATACTTCTCATAAATATCAATCTGACCAATGTTATCGAAGGCAACACCGGTTTCACCGGTGATTGCGCCTACAATATCATTAGGCCGCACGCGGTCCATTTTGCCAACATTGACAAATAGCCGTACCATGTCTTTATTTCCGCTACCCCGGCGAGGCTCACGGTCGCGGTCGCCGCCGCCTCTTTCAAAACGTTTTTCACCACGTTTTTCAAATCCGCGGCCCCGGCCATCTCCCCGATCATTGCGATCTTTGAAGCGTGGCTTCTCGTACGAATCCAGCAAGTCGGCATCGTCATACGTGCTGTTCTGAACGCCGAGGTTCAACTTGAGCAGCGCCATGATGATTTCCTCGTTGGATAGACCCGAGTGGTGCAAAGGCTCAATCATGTCGGCAAATATCTCCAGTTCGCCTTCTTCCACTGTACTTTTGATGCGTTCAATGAATTTGGCTTTTTTCACGCCTACCACATCCGCAAACGATGGAACAACTCCACGTTCGATGCGTTTCTTGGTATAATTCTCGATTTCGCGCAAACGTACAAATTCACGGCCGACAATAAACGTAAAAGCCTTGCCTGACTTCCCGGCACGCCCTGTCCGGCCGATGCGGTGTACATAATACTCAGGATCCAGCGGGATGTCGTAATTGAATACCGCATCCACACCCGAAACGTCGATTCCACGCGCGGCCACGTCAGTCGCAACCAGAATAGTCGAGCTGCCCGAACGGAATTTGGTCATTACCTGGTTACGGGCCTGCTGGCGCATGTCACCGTGCAAGCCTTCGGCACCGTAATCGCGGCGGATGAGCTCTTCTACTACCTCGTCAACCTTCAGTTTGGTGTTACAAAACACGATAATCTGTTGCAACTGGTACAGATCAATCAACCGGCACATCACTTCAACCTTGGCTTTTGCCTTGATTTCAAAGAACAGTTGTTCAATGTTTTCGGCTGTCAGTTCATTGCGAACTACTTTTACAATGGCTGGATCATGTTGGAAACGCTTGGTCAGGTTCATGATTTCTTTCGACATGGTAGCCGAAAAAAGCAATGTCTGGCGTTCTTCGGGCAACTGTTCCAAGATTCCTTCAATATCATCACGGAAGCCCATGTCCAGCATTTCGTCCGCTTCGTCTAATATTGAAACGAGTACTTTGTCTAACTTCAAGGTTTTGCGTTCGATGTGGTCAATCACACGGCCAGGTGTACCTACCACTACCTGAGCACCTTCGCGCAAGGCACGAATCTGGCGGTCAATCGGATCGCCACCATAAACGGTTACACAACGCAGATTCATGTATTTGGAAATACGTTTGAGTTCTTCTGTCACCTGAACGGCAAGTTCGCGGGTAGGACAAAGAATCAATACCTGGGTGTGTTTTTTGGTAGTGTCTACTTTCTCAAGGGCGGGAATGCCAAAGGCGGCGGTTTTACCGGTTCCGGTTTGGGCCAGGCCAATCACGTCGCGGCCTTCCAATGCGACAGGTATGGCTTCTGATTGGATAGGAGATGCCTCTACGAAGCCCATTTCTGCTACAGCCCGCTGAATTTCTTCGGAGATGGCTAATTCTGAAAACTTAATTTTCTGCATTTGAATTGTTTTTGATTAATGGATTTAAAAATGCCATGATCAGTGATTTTTATCGCGTGATGCTTGATTGAAGGAAAGCATTGGATTAAAGTCAGAATCGCGGCCATCCAAAAATCACCCGGAACGTCTGTTCAACGAAGTTGATCATGGTTCAGACAAACATGAAACCCATCCAATAGCCAAATATCTTCGGAGAAAAATCCTATAAACGTTGCTATCCGATGGGTTCTAAGAACTTTTGTGCAAAGATAGTGAAATTATTTGAATTTCCGAATATGGAATTCAAATGTATCTCGCATCTACACAGGAAACGACTTATCCAATGGCAAAAGTTCACCTGCACAAGCGTATTTTTTACGTTCCCGGCTTGATTTCATTGGTAGTGTTGCCAATGATCTTTTGGCATTTTTATAGCATTCAGCACAAGAAATCCAATTTGCGAACGATGTCTGTTGCATGGGTAAATGATAATTACTTAAAAAGAATTTGGAATTGGTTCCCTGCCACTACATGGGATTCCATTCAAGGCTTTCATCCTAGTAGAAATTTTGAATTACTCACATTAACAGGCAATGAATCTTACGACCAAGTAAAGTTGAATTACTTTCAGATACGGATGAGAGAAATATTGTCGTCTAATGATAGCATTAATGGTGTAAAGATTCATTTTACACCACTCACTTCTTACAACTCTGTAGTAAAATCGATTAATCTATGCAAAGTTGAAGGTGCTAAGATATATTGGCCATATAAGGATAACTTATACTTCTGGCATGAACCACCTGTTACTGAAAAGATAACAAGAAATACATTCCCTTTGTGTGGCGGCTCCATAATCAAATATATAGATGAAAGAACCTACTGGGAAAAACTATACGACAACATAAAACCTATCATCACCGCATTCTGGCATATTCTCACAGGTTTCCTACTTTTGTGTACTCTGGGGCTAGTATATATCAGGAAACACTTTTGGAAGAAGCACTAATTGGATTATAATGTCAGTGCGATTGGTAAAATAGTATATCTCAGAAAGCAAAAACCTACTATTTGCGTTGGCCTATCAAAAACATGGATTGCAGCGATTGCCAGAGCATTTTTTTCTTGTCTGTGTTAAGCTGGAGTTCAAACAGGCTGTCGGCCAGCAGGATATCGATGCCTTCGGCGCGGGTAATCCGGTAGGCTTCCAGCGGAATCTGGATATCGAGGTCACGTAGTTCAATGCCAAAGCTGATGATCTGATTAACCACCTTGTCTTTGAGGATCTCCACCAGCGTATCGCGGTGATTGTGAATATTGACCAGTTCCACATCGTCGAGCCGTAGCTTGACAGCTCCCAAGATTTTGGTCAGCAGCGCCTCTTCTTCCGGATTCAGGTACACCGTCTGCTGGTTGTTGTAAATAATCACTACCTGGTTGCGGTTTCGCGACAGATCCACTTTGGGCTGGGGAGGCTCGGGAATGGCGATTTCGACCGTGGGCAATGCCACCGGTGGTGTGCTTTCTTCGGCAATGACGTAGATCGGCTCGGTAAGCAAAAATGCCAGCGCGTCGGTTTTGAGATGTTCGGCCATACTATTTCACAATTACAAGTCGGGCAATATACAAACGCCTTGGCTAAGGAAAAAGCAAAGGGGCGAGGTTTTGACTGTTTACAATATACTATTTCCTGATCCGTCTACTCAAGCAGTTTACCCAACTCACCCATGCGATTGTTCCGAAGGTTACTCCGAATCATTCTTTTTCTCTGTGCTTTCGTAGGCATCTCTATTTTTCTGTTTATGCAACAAAAATCCTTTGGCAAGCTGCCGTCGGGAAGCCGGCTGGAAAAAATCACGCAGTCCAAAAATTACAAGGAAGGAACCTTCCGCAATCTCTCGCCAACAGAGATGATGCTCAAAAGCGCATCCATGCCCAAAATGCTGAGGGATTATTTCAACAAACCCAAAAATACAGTTCCTCCGGCACCGATGCCTTCGGTAAAAACCAACCTGAAAGCCATACATGCCGAAAAACCTGTCATTGTCTGGTTCGGACATTCGTCGTACCTGATCCAATACCGCAACACCCGCATTCTGGTCGATCCGGTGTTCAGCGGCTACGCGTCCCCGGTATCGTATTTTGGCAAGTCGTTTCCCGGCTCGGACGTCTACACTGCGCAGGATTTTGGCGACATTGATTTGCTCATCCTTACCCACGACCACTACGACCACCTCGACTACCAAACCATCACACAGTTCATTCCCAAGACAAAGGCTTTTTACACGGCTCTGGGCGTGGGCTCACACCTGGAATACTGGGGCGTTCCGGCTGATAAAATCAACGAATTCGACTGGTGGGGCAGTGCCGCGGTAACGGATAGCATCCGGCTGACAGCTACGCCAGCGCGGCATTTTTCGGGCCGTGGCCTGACGCGTTACAAAACTCTGTGGACGTCGTTTGTATTGAATCTATATGACTACACAATTTATATCGGGGGCGATTCGGGGTATGATACACACTTCAAGACCATTGGCGAAAAATATGGCCCGTTTGACATAGTCATGCTGGAGGCGGGTCAGTATGGCACCGACTGGCCGTACATCCACATGTTTCCGGAAGAAACGGTACGCGCCGCCCAGGATTTGAAGGCGAAGGCACTGCTCCCTGTACACTGGGGTAAATTTGCCCTGGCCTACCACGCCTGGAACGAACCCATCGGGAAAGTGGTACAGCATGCATCCGACGCCAAACTGCCCCTGGCAACACCAAAGATCGGCGAACCTATCACAATCGGAGAGGCGTATCCTACTACAGTCTGGTGGGATTTTTAGCAGGGAGGTTTCTGCTTTTGCGAAGATACTATTTCGAACAGGCATTCCGGACTTTTCCAATCCGGAATGCCTGTTGGTTTGTTTAATTTGAACCCATGGTTTGTCTGACCAGTATGAAAATCCACGCCAGAACAAAGACCGCAGGCAAAATCAGGTAAGCGGCTTTTTCCAGCGTCCGGACCAACGGTGTGGCGTCAATGGAAGGATAATCGGCGATCTCGGCATTTTCACCCACGTATTTCTCGAACTGCTTGCGCAGTGCCGACAAATGCACCACCCGGCCAATGAGGCCCAGGTAAATGGCCACGCAGGCAATCAGCGCAGCCACTGGCAACAGCCAAAGCAACACTTCCTGTTGTTCCGCAAATACCGGAGCTTTGGCGTCCTTGGGCGCATTGGCAACGGTAGCGTATCCCCCGTAAAAAAACGATTGGGAAATCGAAAGCCAGATCGTGCGTTGATTGATCAAGTCATGCGTCTGCGTAATATGCCCACGTAACAAATGGTAATAATCGGTTGGCGCCATCTTTTCCTGCTTCCGTTCATTCCGATTGTCATGTCCATGATATTCCAATACTTCTCTCATAGCAAGGCTGATTTGATTGTAAAAGGGATTGTAAATTAGCAAGTTAATGGAGCAGACTGTCCAAAAAGCATTCCTGTGTCTGCGGGACACATTGCCTGTAGAAAATGCATAAAGTGGGGCAGAAAAACACATCTGTGCGGAATTTTGTCACTTATCTGCCGGCAGATTTGCACAACGCCAGGAATCGTTTTAACTTACCCTATGAACTTTCTGGCGCACTTGTATTTATCGGAAAAATTTGACGAGGAAATGGTAGGAAATCTGATGGCTGATTTTATGGTAGGCAAGATTGACGAACAGTTACCGGTCCCGATTCAGAAAGGCATTGCGCTGCACCGTGAAATCGATGCGTTCACTGATTCCCATCCGGTAGTCCGGGCGGCCAAGCATCGGTTGTTTCCTACCTACCGCCACTATGCAGCGGTAATCATGGATGTATTTTACGACCATTTTCTGGCCATCCATTGGTCACAGTATCATCCGGATACGTTGGATAGCTTTGCAACACAAGCTTATACGCTGCTCAACGAAAAACAGCATTTGCTACCCGTTCCCATGCTGCCCATGGTAGAAGCCATGCAACGCCAGAACTGGCTGGTAAATTACGCCACCATCGACGGCATCGATCGGGCCTTGACCAACATGGCCCGCCGCACCCGATTTGTGTCCCATATGGAAAACGCCACGGATGATCTGGAAAAGGAATATGATTTTTACAAGGACAACTTTCAGAAATTTTTCCCCGACCTGATTGCTCATGCAAACCGGATCAAAGCCCAGCAGGACGATCTGTTGCGGTGAAGCCAATTCAGAATAGTATCGTTTGAAAACCCAAAACCTGACATTTTTCAACGGTTTATCCGTACATTTGTTGCAACCAGCATACCGTTGAACACATGGAAAACAATCCCTGGCAAACGCTTTCGACACAAGTCATCTACACTAATCCCTGGATACAAGTCACCGAAAGTCAGGTAATCAACCCCGGTGGCGGACCAGGCATCTATGGAGTCGTCCATTTTAAAAACAAGGCCATCGGCATCGTGCCCGTTGACGAAGAAGGATACACCTGGCTGGTAGGCCAATACCGGTATCCGTTGAATGAGTATTCCTGGGAAATTCCCGAAGGCGGGGGGCCGTTGGGTACGGATGTACTGGAATCAGCCAAACGCGAACTCAAGGAAGAAACGGGCATGGAAGCCGCCCAATGGACTCCCCTCAGCCGCATTCATACCTCCAATTCGGTTTGTGACGAAGAAGGTTTTTTGTTTCTGGCCCGGCAACTGACCTTTGGTGAAAGCCAACCTGAAGAAACCGAGCAGTTGGTTGTCCGCAAGATCCATCTGCGCGATGCCGTAACGATGGTCATGCAGGATCAGATCACGGATTCGATGAGCATCGCCGGCATTCTGAAAGCCGCCCGGCTGCTCAATATCCAATGAGTGATTGGCAGAACAAAAAATAGTAGCATTTGAAAGGCAAAAACCCCTCACTCAGTCTGCCGTTCCGGATCGAATTTATTCTTTTGCAGCTTCAAAGCGAATGGGCAGTGACACTTCCGTCGCAACAGGTTTCCCGTGGTATTTGGCGGGTTGCCACACGGGCGAGGTCTGCACCAGACGAACGGCCTCTTCGTCGCAACCGCTGCCAATGCCGCGAACTACCTTGATGTCGGAAATCGAGCCGTCGGCTTGCACCACAAACTGCACGAACACCCGGCCCTGAACGCCAGCTTTCATTGCCGATTCGGGATATGTCAGGTTTTCGCGTACGTGTTTGTAGAACTCATCCAGTCCGTTTTTGGGACGAGCCTCTTCATCCACAAAGATCAGATCCGATTTGGGAGCCGAAGCCGTCTGGGCATTGGCAGGCAATGTCAGGCCCAGGCCAGCCAGGCACATCGTGCCGTATATTTTTGCCCAGGCATTAAACTGAAACTCAGCTTTCATAGTTGTAGTAAATGTAATGGTTTCACAAAGTTCGCACAGCCGCAAATGGATTGCTTTTGTTTTTAGTGCAATACACCATCTATGTAGGAAAAGTATCAGAAACGAAATCCGGCAGGTTAGTCTTGTTCGTAGATATGGTTAGCAATCACACTCAGCATCAATTCTTTACTCATCTTTAAAATAGTCTATGAAAATGTACCCAAACTTCCGCCTTTACGGGATCACGGCTCTGCTGATAAGTATTTTGGCCATGAGTTGCCAATCGGCCAGCAGCCAGCAAGATGGAAAGGCAGTTTCTTACGTGGACAGCACCCTGCTCAGGCCCGACAAAAATGGCAAAGTAAACCTCAGCGACGAACAGTGGGAGAAAATCTTAAGCTCCAAGGCCTTTTCTGTATTGCGCGACAAAGACACGGAATTTCCGTTTACCGGCGACTTGCTGAAAAACAAAAAGAAAGGCGTGTATGTATGCGGTGGCTGCGGGCTGCCTCTCTTTTCATCGTCTGCCAAGTATGAATCCGGCACCGGCTGGCCAAGTTTTTACGACGTTATCGACAAGAAAAACGTCAAAGAAATAGAAGACAAAACCCTGGGCATGACCCGTACCGAAATCGTTTGCAGCCGGTGCGATGGTCATATCGGCCACGTTTTTGACGACGGCCCCGCTCCTACCGGCTTGCGGTACTGCATGAACTCAGCAGCCTTGAAATTTGAAGAAAAGAAGTAGAAACCAGCCTGCTTCCCAATACATGCCAATCAAAAATAGTAGCTGTAAAAACACAAAAACCCTTGTATCTTTGCTTATCTGGTTGTTTAACTCACATTGGATACAGCTTTGGTGAAAACAATTTTTACGCGGCTACTTGGCACATTAGAACAAGGTTTTGACAACCTACGGTCACATTTCCGGCGGCCGGCACAAAAGATCAAAGGCATCCGCATTGTCCCCTACCGCGGTTTCAGCAACGGCAAGGCATTGTTCCTGAAAGGCCGCGTGCTGCGCAACCCGTTTTTGCTTACACCACGGGATCGCGAATCGGCCCTGCACAACTTATGGGATACCTACCGGCGGTTCAATACGCGCGAGATGGCAGGTGTGCAGGTAGAGTTGCGCTGGAATGAAAGCATGCACATTGCCACAACCGACGACGAAGGCTACTTTACATTCGAATTGCAGGATCTGCCCGGCCCGGAGACCTTCCCCATGATATGGAACCGGCTGGATTTACGACTGGTCACACAAACAGCCGACGAACCGATCATTACCTCGGCCGAGATTCTGATCCCACCCGCCAATGCGCAATTTGGAATCATTTCTGATATCGACGATACGGTGCTGGTGTCCAATGCCACCCAGAAATTGCGCATGGCCCGGCTGGCATTTTTTCACAGTGCCCGCAGGCGCCTTCCTTTTGCCGGCGTGGCAGCCTTTTACCAGGCCTTGCAACGGGGTACGCAAACAGGTATTTTCAACCCGATTTTTTATGTTTCGAGCAGTCCTTGGAACCTGTTTGACATGCTCACCGAGTTTTTTACCTGGCAGGGTATTCCGCTAGGACCGTTGCTGTTGAAAGACATCGGCATCAGCCGGACACAAGTGGGCGGAGCGTCGCATCTGACCCACAAGCTGGCTCAGATCGAACGCATCATGCGTATGTATCCGCAGCTTTCGTTCATTCTCATTGGCGACAGCGGCCAGCATGATCCGGAAATTTACCAGCGTGTCGTGCAGGACTTTCCCAACCGGGTACTGGCTATCTACATCCGCGATGTGAGCAAAGACAAACGCGATCTGGCCGTACAAACCATTATTTCCAGCCTGGCCGAGTCCAGTGTACCCATGTTCCTGATACCGGATACAGAAGTGGCAGCACAACATGCGGCTGCCAATCAGTGGATTACAAGCGAAACGCTTAAGGAAATCCGGGCAAACCTGAACCGGCCTGCTGCCGATCCGGCCGAAGGATAAGAATAAAATAGTATCTTTTGCACAGACAAAACCCAGATGCTACGCTATGGGTTTTCACAGTTGATGGTGCCCTGCATCCTTTACATACCTGTTTCCAGTCGCTTAATCGATTTACCGCCCAAAATGTAGTATTTGTACAAAATACTTTTTACCTTATTTGCCTTACCAAGCCTTGACGCCGATGTCTGCTTCGTCAAAGTCAGAAAACAACTTAGTATCCTTTGTCAATCAGGCTTCCCTGCGTGACCTGATCCGCGAATTGCCCATAATGATTTTTTCCATCTCCACAGAACAGACCATTACCTCTTGGAACAAAGAATGTGAGCTCATCACGGGTTATTCGTCCCGGGATATCGTTGAGAATGCGGCTGCCAGCCAGGTATTGTTCGTGGAGCCGGATACCATCCCGGGCTTTCTGGCAGGCTGGGAAAATCCCACCCAGTTGAATCCCTACCGGCATTGGGAGGGTGAGATAATCGGCAAAGACGGTTCCCGAAAATACATTTCCCTCAGCTACCGTATCCGGAAAGATTTTGTGGTGACCGGTTTCCATATCTGGTGCATCGGGCTTGACATTACGGACAAAGTAATTCACCAGAAAACTCTGAAAGTCAGCGAAGAACGGCTGTCACTGGCGGCAAAAGCTGCCAAAATGGGTTTCTGGGACTGGAATAAAACCAACAACGAGGTATTTTACAGCCTAGAATGTTTCCAGTTGCTGGGGTACCGCTGGATGGAATTCAAGCCTTCTTACGAAAAATGGCTTGAAATAACCCATCCCGAAGACCGCAGCCGCATTCAGAACCACATACTGGAATGTTACAACAACCAAAAATCGGAGTTTGCTGTAGAATTTCGTTGCAAAGCTCAAAAAGGGCACTACGCCTGGCTGTTTACCCAGGCTATCGTTTTTGACCGCGATGCCAATGGAAAAGCCACCCGCATGGTGGGTATTGTATTTGACATTTCGGCCCGGAAACGCACCGAACAGGATTTGAAAGAAGCCTTGGTGACAGTCGAAGAGCTCAAAAAAGCGCTTGAAGAAGAAAATCTGCAACTGAAACAGGAGCTGCAAGGCAGTTTTCGGTTTGAAGACATTATTTCGATCAGCGAAACGTACAAAAAAGTACTCCGGCAAGTGGAACAGGTGGCCCCTACCGATGCGACAGTATTGGTACTGGGCGAAACGGGCACCGGCAAAAGCCTGATTGCCAACAATATACACCGAATGAGCCAGCGTGCCGATAAGCCGCTCATCAAGGTCAATTGCGCGGCCCTGCCCGAGAACCTGATCGAGAGTGAATTGTTCGGGCACGAAAAAGGCGCATTTACGGGAGCTTATGCCCGAAAAGCCGGCCGCTTTGAGCTAGCCGACAAAGGTTCCATTTTTCTGGACGAAATCGGTGAATTGCCTCTCGAACTACAAGCCAAGCTATTGCGTGTGTTGCAAGACGGAGAATTTGAGCCGCTCGGCGGTTACCACACCAGGAAAGTGGATGTACGAATCATTGCCGCTACCAACCGCAATCTGGAACTGCTCGTACAGCAAGGCCTGTTCCGGGCTGATCTGTACTATCGGCTCAATGTGTTTCCGATCCACAATCCGCCCCTACGCGAGCGGAAGGAAGACATTCCGTTGCTGATCAAGTATTTTGTAAATAAATACAATACAAAAACCAACAAGCACATCACAACCATACCCAAAAAAACACTGCAATTGCTGGAAAATTACGACTGGCCGGGCAACATTCGCGAACTGGAAAACACTATTGAGCGGGCAATTGTCCTCAGTGTCGGCTCAAAACTGGAAATGGACGACTGGTTTCCAACCAACCGGATTGAAACCACTGAAAACCCCGATACCACATCTGCCGGTTTCGATACGTTGGAAGAGCACGAACGGAAGCATATCTTGCAAGCCTTGAAACAAACCGAGGGTCGCGTCACCGGCCCCAAAGGAGCTGGTAAGTTGCTGGGCATCAACGACAAGACACTTCAATCCCGCATGCGCAAATTAGGTATCAGTAGATTCAACGAGTTCAAATGAACACAAACGCCGCTTGCAAAAAATAGTATCTTTTCAAAACACAAAACCATAGGTTAAAAGTCTATCATGCCAATGGTTATCCCAAAAATGTCATTGAATCTCTACCAAATGGACAGATTCTTTTTTGGTAAGTTGCCGTGCTTTCGTAAGATGTGCTTGTATTTCAGCAAAAAACTTCACTATTTACCTCTTCACAGATAATTGTCATCCCAACACACGAAAAATGTTGATACTTTTCCGCAATCTCTTTCCCATTTGCGAAAAGTTGGATTATACTAAGAATGCCATTCTATTGATTCAAGATTCTTATTCAAAAGTTGTTGCGGCAATTTCTCAGCTCCTCCGCATGGCAACAACAGCCCACGAGTTTACAACGCTATTTGCTGAAATAAAAGCAAAAACTTTTTAGTCAGCATGATTCCCGCATAGTCTGGACGCTCCCAGGATACAAACAATTGATTTACAAATACTTACTAATCCTGGCATGATTTTTACTTATTCATCCGAAAGAGCATACTCACCTTAACAAGCTTCAAGAATGAAAAAAATATCAGAAATGGATTTTGCCAACCAAGTTATCCAGACCGATGGCTTACAGGTAGTGCACTTTTACAATCCGTATTCCAATCATTCCAATGAGACGGATAGCATGCTGGACGAATTGTACAAAACCAATGCAGATGTTCAGTTTTTCAAGATCAATCTCTTGCATTGCGAAATTTTGTGTGACCGCTACGGCATCTCGCTTCCGAGTGTGCTGATTTTTGGCAATGGTGTGTTGCAGGATCTGATACAGGATGTAGTTACGAAAGAATACATAGAACACAAGTTGTCTGCTTTGTTACTGAATAATTAATCTGCCAAACCCATTTTTTACTAACCATGGAAGAAGTTGGTCATAGTGAAGCTACCCAAATTGCCAATCAACAAGCATTTGTTAACTGGGATTCTCTCAACAAGGAATTAGAAAAAGTCACCTTTGAATTAAATACCTTAACGTACCGGCTGAGTCACGACTTTAACGCACCGCTCAGTTCGGTACTGGGCCTGATCGATTTGATCGAATTGGAACACGGCGACATTGCCGGCCCGTACCTGCATCTGATGCGCGGACGCATCAATCGCATGCGGGACATTATCCGTGACCTGGTGTATTCGTCGCGCATCCAGCATGAAAGCGCGGTCATCGAACAAGCGGACCTGAATACCGTCATTCAGCGGGAGATACTCGAACTCAGCGACTTGAACAATTACAACCGGGTGGCGATCAGTTCGAAAATCGAAGGATCCTGCCCCGTGCGTACAGATTTGTTCCGTCTGCGAGTCATTCTTAAATGTCTGATTTCCAATAGCATTAATTACGCCAACCTGATAGACAAAAAGCCTTGGGTAAAAATCCACACGAAGTGCACAGCGAAGGATTTACAGATTACCATCAAGGATAACGGCATTGGCATTGCCACCGAGCAACAGCTGAAAGTATTTGAAATGTTTTATCGGGGAACGCATACCTCAAACGGTTCAGGGCTGGGTCTTTACCTGGTACAAAAAGCGGTTTACCAGTTGAATGGCACCATTGGTCTCAAATCAGAAACCGGACAAGGCACTACCCTTACCATCACGATTCCCAATCATTTTTCAGGCGTTTCAGCGGAACAGTAAGCGGGCATAAAAAGCGGGATTGCGCAATGCCGACCGCAAATCCAGGTCATTGAACATCGAAGAGAGCAGTTGCTTCAGTTCCGGATTGCGGTTTGCGCGTTTGACAACCAGATTGAACAAAGCCGGATACGCCAGCAGGCGTTGCAATCGGGTACTGATTTTCAGTTCATTGCCCAACCGACGGTACACGGCATGGTCATAGCCTGCCAGAAACCGGGCCGAGAAGTCACGGGCTTGCAGACTTTTGGCGGCCTGATCGGCTGCCCACCGGCCACTGATCATGGCATTGCTGATGCCTTCGCCCGTAAAGGGATCAATCAAATGCCCCGCATCTCCCACCAGCATGTATCCGCTGCCGGACAAGCTACGGCGTTTGGAGCCCAAGGGCAAGCCATAGCCGCGTATGTCGCCTACCAAACGCGCCCGGGCAAACCGTTTCTGTAACGCAGGGTGGGTTTTGATCAATTCCAGCATACTATTTTTCAGATGAATCTTCCGCTGGCTGACGGCCTCGCTCAGCATACCGACACCGACATTGGCACCTCCGTTGGGCAGCGGAAAAATCCAGAAGTAGCCGGGCAGAAAAGGTTTCAGAAAGTGCAATTCAATGAAACCATTCGGATCCAGATCCTGCACCCCTTCGTAATAAGCGCGCAAGCCGGCACAAAAATGCCTGGGCTCCTGCGCAATCCCCGCCACATGGCGCGTAAAGTTCGACTGCGCCCCGTTGGCAACAATCAGCAGCGGCGTTTCGATCATCTGTCCGTCGTGGGTCTGTACCTGCCAGCCATCCTTGGTTCGCTGGTATTGAACTACGTCTGTGCCCTCCCTCAACTCAACAAGCGGTGTGCGACGTACCTGATCGACCAGAAAATTATCAAAATCCATCCGCCGCATCAGATAACCCGGCGAAAATTCCGGATTCCGGACTCCGGGTCCTGATGCATCCTCCGTTGGCTTTTCATGGGAGTTTTTTGCGTTTGTCGGGATACTATTTTCCGGATTCTGAATTTTGAATGCCGAGCTGAACGGAACGCTAAGCCACTGCTCGTTTGGTGCAATAAAGTGAATGCCGCGGGAAGGCAACGCAGCTGGATGCGCATGAATGGCGTTTAACAAGGATTCGTCTATGCGCCGCAACTCGCTGACAACTTTTCCACTCAGGGCATCGCCGCAAACCTTGTCTCTGGGAAATACTGCTTTGTCGAGCAAGATACTTTTCAGTCCGGCTTTGGCCAGGTGCAGAGCGGCCGTGCTCCCACCCGGCCCGGCACCGATGATACAAACAGAGGGTTGGTCCATGCTCTAAAAGTAGCAATACTCGCGCACAAAGCTACAGTTTGAAAAGATCAAAATTTTACGTGATTTTGTAGAAGCAGCTATTCTGCTCTGAGTTGCTGACTTACATTCTCTAATTGAGCAATGATTTCATCCGTTTTGGCTTCCTGTTTTTTAATCTGCCGGGGGCGCAGGTAAAACCAGGCCAATCCGATCCAGCCTACGGTAAGGGAAATGGCAACGGCCCGCATCCAAGGCTCCATCAGAAGTATGTATTCCGCCATATATAAGCCTAAACCCAGACTTAGCAGCAAGAAATAGACTGACATCCCGGTGGTTTGTACCCTCTTCAGTTTTTGCCGGTAGGCAATCATCTGTTGCAGGTACTGTCGACTGTCAAGCTCCGGCGATCCGGCGGGTGACAGCAGTTGAATCAACTGGCCCTGCGCTATGATCGATATAACAATTGCCACGATGATGGCAACTATGCCGATACGGGTGGTGACGTATTGGGGTTCAATCAGGTATCCGATAATTCCGATAAAAATCAAAGTTGCTGCTAAGCAGGCAATGGAGAAAATATATTTGCGTTTCATGGTACGTTGATAGTGAGAAGCTTTTTGATTCATTTCCCGGGCCGAAGCCAGCGATTGGGTAGGCAGTTGCTGCCAGAGGTTTTTGAGATCATCAAAATTGTCCATGAGTTTTCATTATTGAACTGAGTTTTTCTTTGATTCGATGAATACGCACCCGGATGTTTGCTTCCGAAATGCCGATAATTTCGGCAATCTGCTTTTGGGGAAGGTCTTCCAGTACTAATGAAATGATCAATCGTTCGTTTTCTTCGAGGGTCGCGATGCTTTTGTACAAAAACGCGACTCGGTCGTCGGTATTTTCGGCCGGAGCCTCGGCTAGGTCGGGCGGCAAATCGGTTTTGATCTGCCGCTTGTCTTTTTTCAGATGGCCCAGGCAAATGTTGGTGGCAATGCGAAACACCCAGGTGCCGATGCCCGACTCATTCCGGAAACCTGGCAAATATTTCCAGACGTTGACAAACGTATCCTGCACCAGGTCTTTGGCCTGGTCATGGTGGTTGACGTAGCCCATGCAGAGCCGGTATACTTTGGGCGAATACTGGACGTAAATCTCTTCAAACGTGATCATGTTACTTTAGAAACGATTGAAGTTGATCCAGATACCACTGTGGGTCATCGTACATGATGAAGTGCAGGCCCTGGTTGGCATAGGCAAGCCGGGCAGTTTTCAGGTTTTTGTATTGTTCGGTCATGGTAGCGCTGTAGTTTTTGAAGCTGGCTTCCAGCAGGATCAGCGCCGGACATTGAATCGCAGCAATTTTTTCGCGCAAATCGGTATTCGCAAAGTCACAGTAGATTTTGCCCAGCGTTTTCCGGTCGGAGCGAAGCCCCCACTGGGTCACCGTTTCCACTTTGCTGGTATCTGCTACTAACATACGAACATTCCGGTACTGATTAACTTTGAATGTGGATTCATCCATTTTTTCAAACTGCCCGATCATCGCGCTGCAATCCGGCGTTGGCTGGCTCTTGAATTCCGGATTGTAAACCGCAGATATACAAGGCAGCGCATCCACTACCACAATCTTACCGATTTTGTCCGGATTCTCAGCGGCAATCCATAATGCCAGTCCACCTCCCAGGCTATGACCGATGATTATGGGTTTGTCCAGCCTGTTGTCGGCAATGTATTTAGCCACCGCCTGAGCCCAGTCGTGCAGGTCAGGATTGGCCTGCGGGGTTACTCCGGCAAAGCCCGCGAACGTAAACAGGTGGCAGGTATACGCGGGACTGAACTTGGCAACGGTTTCTTTCCATACGTCGGCCGAGCAGGAATATCCTGGCAGGAAAATGACGGACTGCTTTCCTTTGCCGGAAACGGTTACCTGATAAGGGGTGCTGGTTTGGGCAACTAAGACGATGCTACACAGGGAGCAGATCAAGGCAAAAAAGATGTTTTTCATGGCTATTCGTTGTTTTGTTTAGCCTTTAGAAAACACCTTTTGGCAAATGTTACAGAGGAACGAAGATTTTTTTACTTTTTATTTTCAAGCACTGCGGGTAGCACAAGCACGAATGAAGCCAATAACGCAATACTTATACTATTGGTAGCTCCGATTGGTTATCAACAAAATAGTATACTTCCCAAAGGCAAAACCGGCACTGAAACTTACTGCCACATACGAATCACCAGAAAAACAACCAGATTGAGCAGAAACTGACTCACATATGCCAGAATCAGCAACAGGACAAGGCGCAGCCAGCCTTTTCCGGTATGTACTTGAAAAAGCTGCCGGTATACCCAGGCATTATAGGCTACGGAAAGCAGTGTGTACCCTGCCAGCAACAGGGAACGGGCCGACTGAATTTCAAAAAGCGGGACCAGTACAATCAGAAACAACAACTGCTGGGCAGTAATGTAAGCGTTGATTACCAGATGTTCGGCGTAGTTGTACAGGTTTCGGAGCAGCAGAAAGGAAAACAGTGCAAAAACCGGTGTCGTAACTACATTGATCAGTGTGGTGTAGTCATTGGCGTATTGAAAGAACGCATTCAGAAAGGCGTTTGCATCTGCGGGAAGGTTGGAAACAAGCGGATACGGATTTTTAAAGTACTGGTAGCGAACAGCCAGAAACGTGGTAACGGCCCCAAGCAGAAACAGATACTTGTGCGGCGGATAGTATGGAATCCGGTGACCGGCCAGGTACGCCTCAATGGCCCGGCCCGGTTGCCAGGCAAGTTCCCGGGCGGTAAAGAGAAAGCCGCGGTTTACTTTCACAAACGAAAAAAGCACATCCGCCGCAATCTCCCGTAGCGTAATGCGGCTGGTGGCAGTAGCCTGACCGCAATGCGGACAAAAGCTATCGTCACAAATGGTTTGGCAGTGCCTGCAGGCAATGGATTGAGGCATAGGCGTGTACAATTGAAAGCATCCATGTTGGAGCGGCCTCAAAATGTACGAATGGGCAAGGAAAACGGGTGAAATGAAGTCAAAAAAATGCTATCAGGTACTTCCTCTAACAGTGGATGAGTCTAGGTTGATTTCATTATTTCAAAGCCAATGCATTTTATTGTTTAAAAGTACCTAAACCGCTCGATTTATTTTGAAGGGACATATTTACATCCTTTACCCTTTTGGTATTAAAAGCAACAATTTTTCGTCACATTTATTTCCTGTAAACCTTCTATGGCTTCTTTGTACCCTCCCTCTCCACAACAGGTACCTGCGGCATTAACCCAACCCTCGCCTGCCTATGCAAAAAATATTGGTCGAGTTCTGCTTTCTATCTTTTTGTTCATTCTGCTATACCTGGCCTTACTGATGGCTTCGGTTTTTATGGTGTATTACGGAGTCATTGTAGGCTTGGCGATTGTATCCATCCGCATCAATCTGCTCACCATCGGTGCCGGAGCGGGCTTGGTGGCATTGACGGTTATGTTTTTCTTTTTTCTGATCAAGTTTATCTTTAAAACGCACCGCAACGAAAGTCCGCAACGAGTCGAGATTTTCCGGCAGGATTATGCGGAATTATTTGCGTTCATTGATCAGGTAGCCGCCGAAGTAAAAGCACCTCGCCCGAAGAAAGTATTTTTGAGTCCGGATGTGAATGCGTGTGTTTTCTATAACTCCAGTTTTCTGAGCTTATTCCTGCCCGTTTCCAAAAACCTGGAGATTGGCCTGGGTTTGGTCAATTCATTGAACATGAGTGAATTTAAAGCAGTGCTGGCGCACGAATTCGGGCATTTTTCCCAACGCAGCATGAAGCTGGGCAGTTATACTTATACCGTAAACCGGATGTTGTATAATCTGGTGTATGAATACGATACTTGGGACAATACCCTGGTGCAATGGTCAGAAGTAGGCGGGGTGTTCAGCTGGTTTGCCGTCATCACGTTTCGTCTGGTGCAGGGGGTTCGCTGGATTTTGCGCAAAGCGTACGAACAGATCAATCTGGCTTATATGAGCCTGTCGCGGGAAATGGAATACCACGCCGATTCCATTGCAGTAAGCCTGGCAGGATCAGAAGCCATCAGCAGTGCCTTGCGCCGCATTGAGCTGTCAAGTTCGGCTTACCAGTCTACAATCAGTCAGTTGCAGCGCCTGGCGCAGGATAAAATCCGGACCAACAATGCGTTTATCAATCACAAAGGGATGATTACTTATCTGGCCGAAGAGTTTGAACTCCAGCAGATCAACGGGCTCCCAGTCATTAGTAATGAAATGTTGAAAAAGAACACGCATTCGTCCCGTATTTACATCAAAGACCAGTGGGCTTCACACCCAAGCCTGGAGGAACGGGAAGCCAATATTTTCAAAATTCCTGTAGAGACTGTCATTGACCAGCAGTCGCCGTGGACCCTTTTTGGCAATACAGACGCTATTCAGCAAACGTTGACACAACTGTTGTACCGCACCGAATTAGCTGAAACCGAACCAGGTGAGGCCAAATCTGCGGAAGAAGCTCAGGCAAGGATTATTGAAAACCTGCAAAAAGACCGTCCCGATCCGCAGTACAATGGATATTACAGCAACCGCTACCTGGAGCCTTTTGATGTGGAGGCAGCCTTGCAGAATGCAGCGATTGTGGTGCCTGCACAGGCTGGCGAACTGTTTACGGAGGAAGTAAAGGAAAAGATAACGCTATACACCAATAACAAAAATGATCTGGATGTATTAGCCAATTTACGGGATGGCCACATTCAGGCCCGTACCTTTGATTTTGATGGCGAAAAATACCAGGTTTCGGACAGCTCCCGTCTGTCTGATCAGTTGGAGCAGGAAATTACCACTCAGCAGCAATGGATGCAACGCCAGGATGAAACGGTGTTCCGGTTTTACCACGCCCAGGCATTGTCGAAGTCGCCCGAACAAGCCGACGCGTACAAACATGCCATGAAGGATCATTTGCAGTTGCAGATATTCTTTCAGAAAGTAATGGATTTCCGTTCACGGCTACACATGGTTCAATACTGGGTCTCTTTGCAGCAGCACTGGGCAGAAGAAAATTTCAACCAGCTCAAACAGGAGACCATCAGTTTGCGGGGCATGCTGGAGCAGGTACTGCTGGATTCCGAGAAGATACTGCTACCGCCGCCTAATTCCCTTCAGTCTACGTTGCGCACCCAGCTTTTGTCGGAGCCGCTGCCAGCCGTGCAGGTCGAGTTTACAGGAGATATGTACAATCAGTTTGTAAATCAATCATATGAGGTAATTCAAAAAGCGGCTGAGTCTTTTGACAATTCGTTTATCCACCTGATGTCCTTGCAGAAAGAAAGCCTGATCCAGACAGTAAGTGCCGCCTGATAATCAGATATTGCGTGCAAATCGTATCTTTTAAATCAGTAAAACCTCCTGCCCGGGAAGGTTTTGTTCTGTATTGTATTTTACCAGACAGAGGCTGTTATACAGGCTCGGAAAAGTCTGTGGTAAAAGTGCGCGACAAACTTTAGGTTGAGTCTACGCTCGGCTTATAGGTGTGTCACGGGGATGGCTTCACTTTCGCTATCGCTCCGGTTCGCCATGATGCCCAGAAGTGAACAGAATTTAGTTCAGGTGGTACCTTGCGTCGAATTCTATGCAAGTCGATGCATGCGCATAGTTCCGCGCAAAGGGCAAACTGCATAGAATTCAGCGCAACGGAATACTTGCGCTTTATTCAGCGCAAGTGGTTAGTTGCGCGGAGTTCAGCGCAAAACCAATCCTGCGTGGAATTCTACGCAAATCCACCCATGATCCGATTTCTTTTCATCAGCAAATACCAATCCAATCTGCGCGGAATAAAACGCAGGTTTGGTGCTGCGTGGAATTCAGCGCAACACTCATCTTGCCGTGAATTATGTACACACTAAATCATGAGCAGAATTGAACGCAAGCACAGACCTACTGTGAGTCTACGGCAAAACTGCCTTTGGTTGGTAGCACAGGTATGGTTACGTTTTCTCCAGTGGCTGTTGTGAGTTATGTGCATTGTTGCACTGCTCCCAACTACGTTTCTTACAGCCGAGGATCTACAGGTTCGCTTTCCAGTGCCAGTACACCAAACACGCACGGATGCACCGTACGTAGCGGTTCTTTTCGGACAAAGCGTTCCAGGGCTTCGATACCCAGCGCAAATTCGCGCAAGGCCAGCGAACGTTTGCCACCCAGGCTACGAGCTTTTAAACGCGTGATATGTTCGGAGGCCGTATATTCCAGACCATAAATGATGCGCAGGTATTCACGTCCCCGGCATTTGATGGCCGGTTGAATCAAGCCTTTTTCGTTTGTTGCGATAAAGTCCAGCGGCTTTACCACAAAGCCTTCGCCACCCGCAGCGGTGAGTTGTTCCCACCATTGAATGCCTTCCTGAAACTGCGTTTCGTTAGCCAGATCAATGATTTTGTAAGGCGTTTTGAAAAGCAATTTCAGATCACCTTCGCATAGTTCCGCCAATGTTTCCATGTGCCAGACGTGTGTTTTATCGGTATGCACCGCCCCTTCGGTAGCCAGCAGGTGAAACGGCGCCAGCTTGTAATCGTCCAGGCTGCTTACGGGCCAGCAATACTGGCGGTAAGCCGTTACAAATTTGTCGGCCATGTGCTGGCGTTCAGTATAGCGTTTCAGCAGGGTATCAACTTCCAATCCCTGGGTTTTGGCTTGCTGAAGGATACTATTCACTATCGGCAGCGCATGGGTAGCTGCCGCGCCCACGGCTGCATACTGATTTTGCAGCAAGGCCTGCGCCTTGGCCGACCACGGCATCAGTTCGCAGTCGAGCAACAGCCAGTCGGTCTGGAATTTTTCCCAGAATCCAGTCTTGTCGCAGGCGGCTTTGATGCGTTGCAGAAATTCCTGTTCCAAGACCGGATCGTTAAAAAAACTACGTCCGGTGCGGGTGTAACACACGCCGATACCGTCGCCCGAGATGCCAAACCGGTTCAGGGCTGCGCCCTCGTCGCGACACAACACAACGACAGCACGCGAACCCATGTGTTTTTCCTCACACACAACCGTTGTCACGCCCTGAGCCGCATAATACGCAAAGGCCTCCGATGGATATTCCAGTAAATCAGGCAATTTGCTGGTTTCGGTGGGTGACATGGTCGGCGGCAGATAAATCAGCCATTTCGGATTCACAGCAAAGCGACTCATGACTTCCAGGGCGGCCATGGCGTTTTGTTCGCGAATGGTCACGCTGTGGTGCAGTCGGGTATGAATGATCTGTTTGCCAATCACTTCCTCAATATCAAGCATAGTATCAGCCACCGCAGGTTGCTTGCCAGCAAAATCAAGCGGACGCTTTGATTGAGCATACGCTTTCGCAGATTTTACCGATACCAGTTCTTTCTCCGGATACCGCAAAGCTGTGAGCCTGCCGCCAAACACGCAGCCGGTATCAATGTCAATGGTGTTGTTGATCCATTGTGCCTCCACTACCGGCGTATGGCCATACACGACCATAGCCTTGCCGCGATAATCGGCGGCCCAATCCAGACGCACGGGCAAGCCGTATTCGTCGGTCTCACCGTTGGTGTCGCCATACAGACAAAACTCGCGCACGGCACCCGACCCACGCCCCTGCATGTCTTCTTTTAACCCTGCGTGGGCAACTACCAGTTTTCCACCATCCACTACATAATGGCTTATCAAACTGTCCAGAAACGCTTTTACTTCTGCAGTAAATTCCAGCGTTTCGCCTGCCAGTTGAGCGACCGTTAAATCCAGCCCGTGGGTGAGCTTTACCTGACGGCCATTGAGGTATTTAAGCAGTTTGGCATCGTGGTTGCCGGGTACGCACAGGGCTGTCCCTGCTTTTACCATACCCATCACCAGCCGCAGCACGTCGGGACTGTTAGGGCCACGGTCCACCAAATCTCCGACGAAGAAAGCTTTACGTCCGGCAGGAGGCAAAACGTCAAATGTTCGGTTTTCGGCCTGGGAAATCTGATAACCAAGCTTTTCCAACAGTTCTTTCAATTCATCAAAGCAGCCATGCACATCGCCGATAATGTCAAACGGTCCGGTCTCGTGTTTTTTATTGTTGTAGAGAGGTTCCCGAACAATGCCTTCCACAGCATTGACTTCTTCCTCCGATGTTAGTTCATACACGCTACGAAAACCTTCGGTTTTCAGTGAACCAAGCGATTTGCGCAGATTCTGGCAATGCTGGCGTACTACATGCGAACCGAACTGACGGTCAGGGCGCTGTGCATTGCGGATCTGACATACTTTTTCTGGCATATTCAGGACAATGACTACCGGAAGGGCGTGGTATTCGCGGGCAATTTTAAGTAAGGGCAACCGGGATTCCTTCTGTACATTGGTCGCATCAATAACCGTTAAAAGGCCATTTTTCAGACGTTTACGCAAAATGTAATGCAGCAGTTCAAACGCATCCGGTGTGGCAGCCTGACTGTTTTCGTCATCCGAAACAAGGCCTCGGCATACATCCGACGACAGGATTTCAGTAGGCTTGAAAAATTTACGGGCAAACGACGACTTTCCTGAGCCCGACGATCCCATCAAAACAACAAGTGAAAATTCTGGTATTTTTATTTGCATAGCAATGTGTGTATCAATCTCACATGAAGTCCCGCTGACTATGAAATTCATAAGTCAGCAGGACTTGGAGGAAAGGTAAAATAGTATCTGTTAAAAATGAAAAACCGCTGGTATGTATCAGCGTGCAGACGTACGGGTGAAAACGGCACCCTGAGACGAAGCCCCTACCACTTCATCCGCTTCGCCCACCCAAAAGAATTCGGCGGTATAACCAAACGTCTCCGCTATGCGATTGGCCCAGTCGGCAAATTCGGCACGTGTCCATTCGAAACGGTGGTCGTCATGGCGAAATTTACCGGCTACCAGTGTTTCGTATTTCTGGTTATACTCGGCATTGGGCGTAGTCAGAAACACCGCTTTGGGCCGTACAAATCCAAAAACAGCCTGTTCCAACGCCTGCAAACGACCCGGATCCAGGTGCTCGATTACTTCAACCAATGCCGCCGCATCAAAGCCGAGCAGGCGTTTGTCTTTGTATGTCAGTGAACCCTGAATGAGTGAAATGCGGTTTCGCAGGTGAGTCGGCATCCGGTCGAGGCGCAGTTTGTCGGCGGCAATCTCCAGGCTTCGGTGCGATACATCCATGCCCAGAAGCTGCTCAAACTGATTTTCTTTCAATAGCAGTTGCAACAGCTTTCCCTCGCCGCAGCCCAAGTCAAGGACTCTTCTGCTTCCCGAGGCTACTATTTTTTCGCAAACCGTTTGCAGACGTTGTTGATGCAACGAAATGCGCTTTTGTTTTGCTTCTTTTGCTACCTCTTCTTCCATCATCAGTTCATCCTCGGCATCCGCATCTGTTTCTTCCTGTTGCATCAGGATATCAAAGGCTTGCCGGGCCAATCTGCTAATATTTTTCAAATACCGTTTGGTAATCAGCTCTTTCTCGGGGTGTGAGTGCAGCCAGTCTTTGCCTTTTTCCATGAGTTTGTCAATTTCCTGCTTGTCGACAAAGTAATGCTTGTCATTGTCCAGCACCGGAATCAATACATACAGATGCGAAAGCAAATCCCGTAGACGGGTCTGTTTTTGGAGTTTCAAAAGATAGTATTTACTGGCGCCCCATTCGGGAACCGTTTCATCCAGCAGGTAATTTTCCAAATCCACTTGATACCCCAGCGGCTCAAACAACCGACGGATCAGACTTTCGCCGCCTTTGGCAGAAACAACCGCCAAGGTGACTTCCAGAGGCAGGGGTACATTTACTAACTCGGGTTTGTCGCGGCAGGTACCGTTCATGGCTGTACTGAATGCGGCCGAAAGGGCCACACTCAGGAAGGATGACGCTACATACGAACGGTCATTGACGTAGTGTTCCAGCACAAAATTATCACCGGCGGGAAACTTACCTCCGCGCACCAGGCCGATGGGGTCAATGTCGAGGAGCAAGGCAATGGTGCAGCGTTCTTCGGTAGCCTCGGGGTAAAAAACATGCGCCTTCCCCACTGAAATATCAACGGACTGAACTTTTTGAGGGTGTTTGTACAGCAAATAACCCAGATCCGTAGCGGGTTGATGGGTGGTGGTAATTGTTAAAAGCATAGTTTATGCACAGAATAGTTGTTTTAGCAGTACAATCCATACGATAGGACCTGTTACCAAGCTAAGAATTAAAAATACGGAAATGAATTTATCTAAAACTGTAAAATGGGAATTGTGTTCAGGTAATCCCAAGCCAGTCATATCCTGCGAGTCTTTTGCGTGCAAATAAAATCTGCGGCCTTGGTAGTACGCAGAAATTTTCAGCAAAGTTTCGTAGTTGGCTACCAGGAAAATGACATTGAATGCACAGCCATAGGGTAAAAGTTGACCGCAAAGAGAAGGGTGAAAAAACAGTAATCCTACGCCCACACAAACGGCCAGCCCCCCTATGCTCATTCGGCTGTAAGTGGTCAGCCCAAGCGAGTTGCTATAGGTGACTACGTATGAAAAAAGATAGCTAAAAACCAGGAATAACAGTTCGGTCAAAGGCATTCGGACAGGATACGTTCTGCTCTTAATTCCAAAGGCTGCCAAAAGTAAACTATTCCAGAGCTGACCTGGGCCGGTTTCTGCAAACGCTGATACACAAATAGTATCCGAAAGTCATGCAAAACCTGTGTCGTTTTGACTACTGAACGCGAGGGAGGAATACCTAAACGTGCTGTTCCAGGTGTTGCTCTTCGGTCTTGGGTTGTGCCTGGTTGGGGATATCTACCAAAAATGTAGTTCCTTCGGCATACACCGATTGCAGCGAGATGGTACCATGCATAGCCGAGACCATTTCCTTGACAATATACAAGCCCAGTCCCGAACCTACTGATTTTTGTGAGGCTTTGAAAAACATATCAAAAATACGCGACTGATACTCCGTTTCAATGCCAATGCCATTGTCGGTAACTTCCAGATGGGCGGCTCCCGGAGTGACGTGTACCATTATTTTCACAAACGAATCGTGCCAGGTAGACCGGTACCGAACGGCATTGGATACCAGATTGCCGATCACGGAACGGATCCGTTCTTCGTCACTGTAAAAGCCAGACTCCTGCACTATATCTATTTGAAAGTCGATGTCCTGGGCGTTTTTGGCAAAGCGGATTCCGTCCACGATCTCCTGAACAATGGTATTGAACTGGATAGGTTGGTATTTGATCTCCAGTTTTTTGTTCTTGGCGTACTGGCTGATATTGACCAGCAGCGAATCCAGTTTGTGTACGCTTTTGCCAATCATGGCAATGTATTCGTCGCGTTCCGATTCATCGGTTTCGCCCTGAATCAGTTCAACCAAACCCAGTACGGAAGTAAGCGGAGCCCGCATGTCGTGCGACGAACGGTAGATGAAATTGTCCAGTTCGTGGTTGAGCTTGGTCAGTACGTCGTTGGTTTCGCTGAGGTCTCTTTCATAATTTTTTCGTTCGGATATATCCATTACGGCAAAAGCGACGCTTTTGACTTGTTGCTCATGATCAATAATGGGAACAAAGTTAAGGTTGACCCAGATGTTGATATCCTGAACGTAGATTTGCGAATCTTTATTTATGATCTCTCCTTTGAATGCCTTTTCCAGGCCTTCTGCAATTACTTTCCGGTTATACGGGTGAACATAAGACAAATAATCGGCTCCGGCCTTCAGGGGTTGTCCGTAGGTATTCTGGTAAAAGTTTAAAAAGTTTTTATTGAATATCTCGATCTGTCCGGCGCGGTTGATCAGCATGATCATCTGTGGATTGCTGTCGAGTACGGCTTTCAGCTTTTCCCGTTCCGATTCTACGGCATTGGTTCGTATCTGGGCAAAAATGAAATATACAAATGTTGTGGTGGCCGTCATGGCCACTACCATACAGAAAATAAATACATAATGCAATGTCTGGTCACTGTAAACGGGCTCGTATAAAAGTGAGTGGTTCGTAAGTTCCATCAGTACCCACCCAATCAGCGTAAAGATCAGGTGCACGGCAAACCAAACATTTTTTCGAAACGAAAGTGTGGAAAAAATCGAGAACAGCAGCGGGAAATAGAAAAAGTATACCCCGGCTTTTACACCATAGTAAGCATCATGCACAAAGATGAGCAAATTAATGGTGATAATGGCAACCGAAGTGATCCAGACGTAGTAGCCCTTCTGATGTAAAAAAAGCACTCCCAGAAATAGGAGAACGGATCCGAGGCATACATTCATCAGCCAGTAGGTTCCCAATACAGCATCGGCTGCCGCTGCAAACAGAAAGACCATGATGCAGGTAACCGTAAACTGATAGGTAATGAACGCACGTAGCTGCGTAAATGTATGATGCCTTTGCCGAATGGGCTTTAGCAGAAGATAATCGGCAAACGAATAAGAAGAAGCAGGTGTAGACATATGGTGGCTATGCAGACGGTACTTGAGTTTCCAAAGGAATATGGACGGTTAGCTTCTTGCTTGATCACACCTTTGGTCTGACTGTCAATGAATTCTTCCATAGCTATATCCTTAATAGCTTATAGCAGAGGTAAGTAACCGCAAATGTATTGAATTATCCCTGGTTAATTGCAAGCCGCTTGTCTGTCAAGGCTGGTTTTCATCGGTCAAACCTGTCATTGCCACCCATTGGCCTAGGCCTGGCTGCGTGTGTGTACCAGATTGGCCAGCAAATCGATCCACAACGGATGCGTATTGAGGCTTTCGACCAGCTTCCAGTGTTCGCCACCGTGCTCTTCAAAAAGCTCTTTGTATTCTTCACCGACTTCGATGGTAGTTTCAAGGCAGTCGGCAACAAAGGCAGGAGAAAATGCCAGCACTTTTTTGATGCCACGCTTGGGCAGGTCTTTGACCAGATCTTCGGTGTAAGGCTGCACCCATGTCTCACGTCCCAGGCGAGACTGAAAGCAAACCGTATATTTTTCCTCAGGTATTCCTAAGGCAGCGGCCAGCCGACGGGTGGTTTCAAAGCATTGGGCCCGGTAGCATTGGCGGTTTCCGGCATGCCAGGAGGCGCAGCAGTCGCCTTTCAGGCAGGTACCGGTTGCGTCGCCTTTCCGGATCTGCCGCTCGGGCAGGCCATGATAACTGAACACAAAATGCTCGTAATCAGCTTCCCGCATGTAGCGACGGCCAATTTCGGCAAAGGCTTCAATAAATTTGGGATGGTCGAGAAAATAACTGACAAAACTGATTTCAGGAATGATCTGCCAGTCGCTGACCAGATCCATCACTTTCTGATGCACCGAGCCACTGGTGGCCGAGGCGTATTGCGGAAACAACGGAATGACAATGATTTTTTCCAGGCCGCTGTCTTTCAATTGGTTCAGCGCGCTTTCCATGCTCGGGTTCTGGTAACGCATGCCCAGCACCACCTTGTATTCGCTGCCCAGCTGCTGTTGCAGCAGTTGCACCACGTCTTCGCTGTAAAACTTCAGTGGCGAGCCCCGGTCGGTCCATAGCTGCTTGTACACTTTCGCCGATTTGGGAGCCCGGAAAGTAGTAATGATTCCGTTTACCAGCAGAAAGCGCGGAATATACGGATAGTCAATTACCCGGCCATCCATCAGGAATTCACGCAGGTATTTGCGCACATCGGGCACCGACGGGCTGTCGGGCGTGCCTAACTGTGCCAGCAACACACCCACACGGGGGGTGGTTTTGTCATTTATGGAGATACTATTTTGGGGAGAAGGAGCCGTTAGCAGTGACATAGGAATTGTTTTCTTGAATCAAATGCCAAGATAACTGCTTTTTCAGGAAAAAGGTTGCCAAAAAATGATCAAGCTGACAATTGTGTATGTTCGGCACTGACCTGAAACAGCCGGAACGCGTCACAGGCGCCTTGCACAACCTGATGGGGGTGCGTGCTGGCTTGTGCTGCCAGAAACTGCAAAAACACTTTCCATTTCTCCCCGGTGTGTTCACCGTAAATTCCGTAGAAATAGAATTGTGGCACTGACTTGAGCTCCGCACTTTTCCGGAGATGTTTTTCGATTACTTTTCCTCCCAGCGTCGACCCTTCCGCTACGTAACAGGCACCCAACAGCTGTTCGTCGCTCCAATCGCTAAACAAATCCGCGACTTCAGGTTCGGAAATATTCATTTCCTGCAAATCTTTGCGCAGTGCCGGCAGCTTGCGGCGTGATTCCAGATCAAAAGTCTCCGCACCAAAATTTCTTTTTTCAAGCTCATTTTCCAGAGACCCGTGAAACTGAAAATGCGTGAGCAACAGATGTTTGTATTCGCTTAGCAACAAAGTACCCTCCATGATCTGGCTGGCGTAGAGCTTCTCTTCGGTTTTCTGGTGCAAATCAGCGGTGGCTTGTTTGAGTTCATTCAGGAATGGCATAGACATATGGGGAAGTGGTTTCTGAAATGGAAAAAACAAAAGGTTGTCTGTCGGACAACCTTCCAATGGATTGGCGGATGAAACCGCTCGTATTAAGCTTGGTTGAAGAAATCCCAGATTGTGCGTTGCCTATGCATTGCTCGCATGGCTGTCATGCTGAAATCGGCAAAAACCATTCCTGCTTCAGAGTCAAATCACAGGTTCGTTACCCCTAATTGTTTTAACCTGATACTCAATAAGCGTTTCGCTGTAGACAGAATCAAGAAGATAAAAATGGGGAATCAAACGTAGAATTATTTCCTCATTTTCAGGAAACCAGGTTTTGCTGTTTGGAAACAGACTGTTTTATGCGGCGGGCATCAGGTGATTGGTAAAGCCCTTTTCCACGAGACGTCGGTAAGCATTCCATACTTCTTCGGGAATTGCCTGGTACGTCTGAAACCCTTTTTCGGGATAAATACGGATGCGTTGCAAGTCGCCGATCATGATGTGAATGACTTCCTCAAGCGAAATATCCGCATTGGGATAGTCCTCAAAGGGAATTTGTGGCGAAGTGACACGGATATCCACTTCGTGGCCAGGCCATTGCTTTTCGAACGTAGCCATTGTGCGGCGTTCCATGTATGGCTTCTGTACCAGAATAAGCTTGCGTACTTCGATCTGGTGTTTTTGCAACAGCATATGCGAAAGTGCAATGTTTTCGCCGGTGTTGGTCGAACGGTTTTCGGTTAGGATCTGCGAGGCGGGTACGCCCATATTCCGGGCAATTTCAGCAAACAAATCCGCTTCCGGCTTGGAAAACAGTCCTTCGGTGAGACGGCCCAGTCCGCCCGAAAATACAATCAGCGGCGCGTATCCGTCCAGCACCAATTGTGCTCCCCGTTCGGCCACTCGAGTGTCGTGGCTGCCCAGTACCAGAATGCAATCCGATTGCTGCAGCGTGTGATTAACATGATGATAATCCCAGATGCGTTTGGCAAGGGCGAGGGTTTCGGAATCTAAAAACATACGATTGGGCATAAGGGGTAATGAAAAACAATGCAGAAAAACCAAAGGCTGTGTTCAAAATTGTAACAACTGAAGCAATTTACACCGACGGCTTGAATGGTTATTGAACATTTTTCATTTTTTTGTTTTAAACTTGGATTCTTTCTACCGCTGCATTGAGTTGTCAACTATACCTGTTCCACTTTTTTCATTTTTAATTTATCCACGTATGCCTGTATTTTTAGCCTTGATTGGAATCCTTGTCCTGATTCTGCTGATTTCCTACGTAAAACTGGATACATTTATCTCGTTCATTCTGGTATCGATTGGCCTCGGCTTGATTACCGGAATGCCGGTGACAGCGATTGGCAAATCCATTCAGACGGGCATTGGCGGCACACTTGGCGATTTGATTCTGATCATGGGCTTCGGCGCGATGCTGGGCAAAGTAGTGGCTGAAAGCGGCGCGGCCCAACGCATCACGCAGGCACTGATCAAGCTTTTCGGACGGAGGTACATGCAATGGGGGGTAGCACTGGCCGGATTCATCATCGGGATTCCGCTGTTTTACAATGCCGGTTTCATCATTATTGTTCCGTTGATTTTTGCCATTGCCACCGTAGCCGAGTTGCCGCTTTTATACGTTGCCATTCCCATGTGCTCGGCCTTGTCGGTGGCGCATGGCTATTTGCCGCCGCATCCGTCTCCGCTGGCGATTGCCCTGCAACTCAAAGCTGACATCGGTACCACGTTATTGTATGGCATTGTGGTGGCGATTCCGGCCATTATTCTGGCAGGTGTATTTTTTGGCAGCACCCTGCGAACCTTCAAGTTGCAGCCCACCGAAACGGTATTTCAGACGAATCTGCAAAACGAATCGGAATTGCCTGGCCTGGGCATCAGTCTGTTCGTCACGTTGCTGCCGCTGGTGCTGCTTTCGTTTACTTCCATTATCAAAAACTTCAAAATTGATTCGATGGTGATCCAGCTGCTTTCGGAGCCGTACATTGCCATGTTGGTTTCGGTGCTGCTGGCGGTGTACCTGTTGGGAATCCGGCGGGGTTCGAGCATGAAAACCATGATGAAGCACCTGGAAGAGGCATTTAAAGCCACATCGGTCATTCTGCTGATTATTGCCGGTGCGGGTGCCTTGAAACAAGTGCTCAACGACAGCGGAATCAGCAAGTACATAGGTGAACAGTTGCACAGCTTGCCACTTTCGCCACTGGTATTGGGCTGGCTGATGGCGGGTGCCATCCGGGTGTGCGTGGGGTCGGCAACGGTGGCCGGCCTGACGGCGGTGGGCATTCTGGCACCGATGATCCAGCAGCAAACCGGAATTAAGCCCGAACTGATGGTACTTTCCATCGGCGCGGGTAGCCTGATGCTTTCACACATCAATGACGGTGGTTTCTGGCTGTTCAAGGAATATTTCAACCTGACGGTAAAGCAAACGCTGCGCACCTGGTCGGTGATGGAAACCATTGTTTCCATTGTGGGGCTGATAGGCGTTCTTATTTTGAATGCCATTGTGTAACCAACTGGGTTGTTCGATTTTAAAACATACTACTTTTCTATTCAACGTATGACTGCTGACAAGAATTTCAATCAACTGAACCTGGAACTTCCCCCGGCTCCTAAACCGCTGGGCGTGTATAAACCCTTGCTGATCGTGGATAATTTTGTGTATGTCTCCGGCCATGGCACTGTGCAGTCGGATGGCTCGCTGATCATTGGCAAAGTGGGCGTCGATATGGATGCCGATGCGGCAAAGCTGGCCGCCCGCCAGGTCGGTCTGGCCATTCTGGCTACACTAAAAGCCAATCTGGGCAGCCTGAACCGGATCAAACGCGTTATTAAAGTATTAGGAATGGTCAATGCCACGCCGGATTTTGAACGACATCCGTATGTAATCAATGGATGCAGCGAACTGTTTGCCAGCGTCTGGGGCACCGAAAACGGCATAGGGGTACGCAGCGCGGTGGGCATGGGCTCCTTGCCCGATAATATTCCGGTTGAAATCGAAGCCATGTTTGAACTGGCGCCTGAATAATTTTTTCCCTCCGGGTTTTCCGTTTTAAAAAGGTATCTGTCCGTCCGGCAGGCTATTTTTCAAATAGTATCTTTTTCTTTTGCTAACCAATACAATTCAAACCATACGTCATGACTTTTCCCGACTGGTACACCGTAGCTAACGCCGCCGAACTGGATTCGCCTTCCTTGATTTTGTACAAAAACCGCATCCGGCAAAACATCGAAACCATGATCAGCATCGCTGGCGGTGCCGAACGCCTGATGCCGCATGTAAAAACCTACAAAATGGTGGAAGTGGTGCAAATGCAGTTGCAGGCGGGCATTACCCAATTCAAAGCCGCTACCATAGCCGAAGCTGAAATGACAGCCATGGCTGGTGCATCGTTTGTGCTGATAGCCCATCAGTTGGTAGGACCAAAAGCGGAACGGCTCGTACAATTGCAGCAAAAGTACCCGAACGTTCGGTTTGCCTCACTGGTCGACTGCCCCGAAATGGCCGCACATCTGAGTGAGGTTTTTGGCAAGCATAACCTCACGGCGACGGTTTTCATTGACGTTAACAATGGCATGAATCGCACGGGTCACGCAGTCAATGATGCCTTGTTTGACTTGTACAAAAACCTGATGACTAATGCATATACTCATGTCGTGTGCGAGGGCATTCATGTCTACGATGGCAACCTGCGACAGACCGACTTTGCCGAACGTAAACAAGCCGTTGATGCGGCCTATGCACCAGTAGAAACATGGCTGGAACACGTAAAATCCGCCGGATTGCCTGCGCCGTTGGTAGTTTGTGGCGGCACGCCCACCTTTACCAGCCATGCCTTGCATGCAGGTGTGCTATGTAGCCCTGGCACCTGTCTGATTTCCGATTGGGGATACAGCCATTCGTTGCCGGAGCAGCCTTTTGTATGGGCAGGCGTATTGCTTACCCGCGTTATCTCTAAGCCCAACGAAGGCTACGTCACACTGGATTTGGGACACAAAGGTGTAGCGGCCGAAAACCCGCTTCCCAACCGTGTATCCTTCCTGAATCTGACGGACTATGCGTTTGTTTCCCAAAGCGAGGAACACCTGGTGCTTTCGGTCAAAGATTGGGAAAGCATACAGGTAGGTGATGTAATTTATGGAATTCCGTACCACATCTGCCCGACAATCAACCTGTATCAGGAAGTGTATGTCGCGGAAAACCAACACGTCTCCACCACTTGGCAGGTCATTGCCCGCAACCGGAAGATTACTGTTTAATTACTTGTAAGGTACTGAAAGACAGAGTATATTTCAAGAGGCAATAGTTAAAACAATACTTGGCCTATGAAAAAAATGCATCTGTTTCTTCTCGTAGTTAGCTTGTGCTCGTGTACCCCTAGAAATAGACAAGAGACTACTGCCCAAAATCCTATGCAAGACACCCTTACTTACTATAAATTAATTGTTGTCAGAAAAAGTCCGATTCAGACACCCAGTGATTTATATGATCCATTAAAATCGCTTATCGATGATTTTAATAGCCTGGATCCGAATGCATTTGTCTTGTATGGCTACTCTCCTGCGTATGACACATATGTGGTCCAGAATAAAGACTCAAGCAATCTGAATCGGTTTTTGGAAAGTTCTGAGTTTACGTACCCTTTTGGCAAATTACCTAGTGATCCCACTCACGGGTTGAATTTTTTCAGCAATGAACAACCTCAGTTTCGTGTTCATTTACATATTTCTTTTTTTACAGGCACCCCTCCTCCGCACGTCCCCGCTCTGGCCGCCACATTGCAAGTAGACACAAAGCTCATACTTAAACAGATGCATCAAGAAAAAATGATTGATACTTTATTTTCTATTCTCATTCAAAAATTAAAACCTGAGTTTGGCTATATCGAACTACCGGATATGGAGTATTCCGGAGACCGACCTGACTCTCTTCATGTAGGCTGGATTACCTATATTGCCAAAAGAGAACGGGAAATCTTGCCTGAATTTCAGCAACCTACCGTTAGCATTGTGTATGAAGAAGGAAGAAAAATCTATGCACAACCTTCGTTAATAAGCAATGATTCCGCTGAGTTAAAGAATAGAATAGCATTAATAGAAAGACAATTGAAGGAATAGTCTTCACTTTACGTGTGAGAAATCCCTACACATGATACACCAATCAAAACTTTCATTGAATCCAACCTCTTGCAAGAAAACAGTATCTTCCGAAACGCCACAACCTCTCTTTTTCTGAAAAGAAGAATTTAATATTCAGACAATTTTTCGTAACTATCCAATTCTTACGTAATCACTACGTTTGCTATAAAAAGCTATGTTATGGATTTAAAACAGATTCGCGAGTTTGGAAATATAGAATTCCTGGCCAAGCAGATGGTCGAAGGGTTCATTACGGGTTTGCACAAGTCGCCCTTCCACGGGTTTTCCGTTGAGTTTGCGGAGCACCGGCTTTACAATACTGGCGAAAGCACCCGCCACATCGACTGGAAAGTATATGCCAAAACCGACCGGCTTTTTACCAAGCGGTACGAGGAGGAAACCAACCTGCGCTGCCAGTTGCTGATCGATGTGTCACCGTCGATGTATTACCCGCAGGAAAACAAAGGCAAGATCACCTTTTCGGTAATGGCGGCGGCTTGCCTGGCGTATCTGCTTCAGAAACAGAAGGATGCCGTAAGTTTGTGCACCTTCGCCGACAAGGTGATAACCCATACACCTACCCGGTCAACGCCTTCGCATATTCATAAAGTGTTTCTGCTGCTACAAAACCTGTTGGAGACACAAAAGCCTTCGGGAGGTACTGCCGTAACCGAAGTGCTGCACGAAATTGCCGACAAACTTCCGCGCCGGTCGCTGGTGATTATCTTCAGCGACATGTTTGATAACATCGCCCAGTCTGAACGCATTTTTTCGGCGCTGCAACACCTGAAACACAACCAACACGAGGTGTTGCTGTTTCACGTAACTGATAAAAAAACGGAAGAGGAATTTGAATTCGATGACCGTCCCTATGAATTTATAGACCTCGAAAGCGGCGAACGCATCAAAGTGCAGCCTGCCCAGATCAAGGATTACTACCGCGAGTCGATCCATAAATTTAATACCGAACTCAAGCTCAAATGCGGCCAGTACAAAATTGACCTCATCGAAACCGATATTGCCGAAGGCTTTGACCACATTCTGAAAGAATACCTGGCCAAACGGGTAAAAATGCGGTAAAAAACGAGTCACAACGTCATGTAATATCCTGAAAGACTTTGGTTTGTATATCGGTCCGGGCCTTTCTAGTTTCGTTGCGGTGAGTTTAGCACTCATTCGGGCAACAGTTTTCAAAATAGTATCTTCCCAACCGGCAAAACCTGTCCAGGCAGCCTGTGTGAAGTAGACAAAAAGAAGGAGGTTTCGGGCACGAGCGGGATACTAATTGACAACGCCTGCCCTCACAAACTGAATTCATTTTTGTTTTACTTATTCACACCGACTATGGCAGAAAAAACCTACCTCGAACTATCCGAATCGGACGGTTCCCACAAATTTTATGAAGTAGAAATAGATGGTTCAAACTTAACCATCCGCTACGGACGCATCGGCACCGACGGCACCAAACAAGCTCTCAGCTTTGCCGATGCAGCTGCCGCGCAGAAAGAAGCCGAAAAAAAGCTGAAAGAAAAACGCAAAAAAGGCTACGAAGACGCCGTTATGGGCGTGCGGAAGAAACGCAACATTACCCGTCGCTTTGTCGAAGCCACTCCTGTTTCGTCGGGCGGCAGTTCTTCGTCTTCTTCGGGCGGCTCTTCCCGTACCCGGGCATTTACGCCTCCACAACCCAAGGTAAAGCTACCTACTGTGTGGCAGTTTGGTACTGAAGACATGGCCTTTGGTATTTTCATTCGTGACAATTCGTGCTGGGTTGGCAATCAGGCTGGGCGTGTGTTCAAACTCTCGCATACCGGTGAGGTGCTGGAGCAGTACAAGCTTCCCGATGGTGTCAAGTGTATTGTAGCAGACGATGCCTGGATTTACGCCGGGTGCGACGACGGCAATGTGTATGACCTGACAGGCAAGCTGCCCCGCAAAGCGTATGAAATCAGCGACGATGTGGACATTTACTGGCTGGATGTCCAGAACGGCTGGCTGGCCGTTTCGGATAACAACGGAAATGTAGTATTGTTTGATTACGAAGGCAACGAAAACTGGCGCAAAAAAGGCCGTGGCGATTGCGCCTGGATGGTACGTGTCAACTTCAACGGGCAGGTGTTTTCCGGCGATTCGGCGGGTGTGGCCTGTTACGACGGCAATGGCCGCGAAGCCTGGCACACCAAAACCGGTCCGGTACTGTTTGGCTACCAGGACAAGTACGTTCTCTACGCCGGAACCAGCCGCGCCAACCTGGTTTGCTTGAGCAAAACTGGCGACATTTTGCAAACGTTTTCCACCGATGCGTCGATGTATTCCTGCGCGGCTACTGAAGATGGCCGGTACGTATTTGGCGGTGACAATCAGGGCCATGTCTACTGTTTTAACGCCGACGGCACCCGGCTTTGGAAGCTCGCGACAGGTATTGGCTCAGTACTGTCCATGCAGCATTTCCAGGATAAACTATATGTAGTCACAACGTTCGGCTATCTGGCTTGCGTGGATGTAAGCGAAGAAGCCATCCAGAAAGCACAGGCGGGCGATACTCCTACTTCTACCAATATCAAGGCACCGGAAGCCGTTGCGGTTGCCCAGACCACGTTACTGGAAGTTGCCACTCAGAATACCCAGGGCATCCGGGTGCAATGCATCAAAGAAGGTGGCAAGTTGCGGGTCAAGGTGCTTTCCGACGGTTATCACAAAGACTGGTACGTACAGTTTCCGCGCGACATCCGTGTTGAAGGCATGCAATACGTCGTGGAAGAACTCAAGGAATCGGCACAGGGCGGTTTTTACCGTGTGTTAGGAAACATCTTCAAAATCGAATCGTAGCTAATCTTCCGCATGAGCACCCGATCGGTTGCTCATGCGGTTTTTCGCTTTAAAAATATACTATTTTCTATCCGCACTTTTCTTGTTTTTCCATCAGAAACTCCTAGTTTTGGAAATTCATACGGTCATCTTTCAGTAGAAAAACAGAACTTAAGAACGATCTCAATCAACCAGACTTTTTAGTTAAGAGTGATTTTTTATGGCTGATAACGCTACCCCACTACCCGAAGAAACACGCCCGCGCGACCGTCAGGAACTGTATGACCGCATCCGGCAAACCTCCAAAGAAAAGTTTATTCTCGATGATATGATACGGCTGGGCTTCTGGCCCAAAAATGAGAACGCGCCTTCCGTTCCTGAGCAGATCATCAATCGCGAACTGGAACTAGGCAACGAAATCCGGGCCATTCTGACCGAACAACGCCGCATCGAAAATCCGGAGAAGCTGTTGAAGGAAATGCGCAAACAGCGTATGGCTGAGTCGAAGAAAAAGCGGGAAGAGACCAAGCAACGCCGGGAACTGGAACGCAAGGAACGCGCCGAACGGTGGAAACAACGCAAGGAAGGCGAAATCCTGTACGTGGGTTCGGGCTTTTCGGGTGGTATGAACCACATCAATTCGGACGTGCCAAAGCTAACCGCCGCCGGATTGCCGGTGTTTCAGGATGCGGCTTCGCTGGCAAAAGCGATGGATCTGAGCGTGAACGAACTGCGCTTTTTGTCGTTCTGCCGCGGGGTTTCCAAAACCAACCATTACCGCCGTTTTTATATTGCCAAGAAAACCGGCGGTCAGCGACTGATTTCGGCTCCCATGCCGCGTCTTAAAAAAGCGCAATACTGGATTCTGAATAGTATCTTCTCCAAAGCCAAAACCCACGCTTCGGCCCATGGTTTCCTGGCACAGCGATCCATTGTCAGCAACGCCCTGCCGCACGTGGGTGCCGAAGTGGTGATTAACTTGGATCTGAAAGATTTCTTTCCTACCATTACCTATCCGCGCGTCAAAGGCGTGTTTCAGAAAATGGGCTACTCCGAATCGGTAGCCACGTTGCTGGCCTTGCTTTGTACCGAACCCGACATTGACGAGGCCCAGCTTGACGGCGAAACATGGTACGTTTGCTCCGGAGAACGCTTTTTGCCGCAAGGTGCTCCTACCAGTCCGGCCATTACTAATGTACTGTGCCACCGGCTCGACTGCCGCTTGCAGGGATTGGCCCAGAAACTAGGCTTTACCTACACTCGCTATGCCGATGACCTGACGTTTTCTGCGTCGGGAGAAGGCGTAAAAAATGTAAACAAGCTGAAAGGCCTGGTGTATCAGATTGTACAGAACGAAGGATTTCAGGTGCATCCGGAAAAAGACAAAGTGATGCGCAAAGGCAGCCGCAAAGAGGTGACGGGCATTGTGGTCAACGACAAGCCGGGTGTGGACCGAAAAACGCTTCGTCAGTTCCGCGCATTGTTGCACCAGATCGAAAAGACAGGGATTGCCGGAAAAACCTGGGGCAAAGGCTCCGACTTGCTTTCGTCCATCGAAGGCTACGCCAATTACGTAACAATGGTGGATGCCGCCAAAGGCAAAGTGCTCAAGGAAAAAGTAAAGAAAATCCAGGCGATGCACGGGCTTTCCAAGCCTCCCCGCAAAACGTATCCGAAAGGGAAATACAGCTTGCAACCGATAGCAAAAGCTACTGTTGCACCGCCAGCTACTACTTCAACCGAGACTCCAGCAGAAACCAAAGACAGCGGCATCAAGTCGTTGCTGAATAAATTCTGGAAGAAATAACCAAACACCCAGGTTCCGCATCTGTGATGCGGAACCTGGGTGTTTGAAATGCCCACTTGCCTTATTCCGCATTGCAAATGAGGAATAGCTGTTTTAGAGAAAGAATAGGAGTACTTCTGTTTCCTAATTCCAAATAGTATTCCGGATAAGTTCAAAACCTCCGCATCTACAGCAGATATTCACCTATACTTTTTGCGTCACCACACAGCAGTTTTTTTGCTTCTTTCGTTACCTTCGCTTGGCTTCCGGTTACTAATAACCAACTGACAACCAGACAATATCATGCTAAGCAAATTGGTTTCCCTTCTGGAAAACACACTGATCCGGACGGCGGTTTTTATCCGCAACAGTTTGTTGCTTCAAGTCATCCGGGATCTGATGCGGGTTTTGCAGCCCATCCGGTTTGTGTGTTTCATGCTGGTCATAGGCGGGTTTGCGTTGCTCACCTTCGAGCAGCTTTCCGAGATTCTGAAAATCATGGTGTCGGAGGAATTCTGGACGGCGCGGATTGTGTTTCTACTGGCGTTCAGTGGCTGGGCCTACGCCAGTTGGTTCTCGGCCCGTTTCTCACTCGATGCCTGTTGCCTGTACGAAAACCTGCTCAATCGGCGGGGAAATAGTATCTCCCAGATTGTCAAAACCCATTCACACCGGCGGGTGGTATTTTTCATGGCCTTCATTCCTCGGCTTTTGGGTCTGCTTTGCCACGTGATCATTCTCATTGCGTTTATCCAGATTGAGCCATTGGGCAAGGAAGTAGGTTTGTATGCAGCACTCACAGTGATTTACCTGGTTTTTGTTTTTTTCCACAGGGAAACCGTTCACATTCGCCAGGGAACGTTTTCATACAAAAACCTTTTCCGGTATTCGTATCTGTCTCAGCGGTTTGATCCGTGCAAAATACACAACTGGCAACATCTGACGGTTGCCGAACGAAGACTCGTTCGCACGGCATTGTGGCTGAGTGGCAGTATATTTCTGTTGTTTGTGTGCACACCCCGCTCGTGGCAACTGGCGTTTTACGAAAGGACCACCCTCGTCGCCTCCGACTACTCGGCCATGCACTTTCTGAATGCGTTGATTCTGATGCTATTGTCACTTTTTGTCTGGCTTACGCTGGGCATGTATCTACAGCAACTGGCCCAGCGAATGCGCATTCGTTTGTTTACTACGTTGCTGGTGTTTGCCATTCTTTTTAGTTTTTCCAATAATAACCACCTTGTACGTACCCAAGAGAGTTCAGCTGTTCGTGTGGCTCAACGCCCCTCACTGTCGGCATATGTAGAAAATTGGTACGCCGTCAAATACCAGCAGTGGCAAAAAGATAGTATGTATTCGGATAGCCTGCCGGTTTTTATCATCGCAGCCGAAGGTGGAGGCAGCAGGGCTGCATATTGGACGGGCATGGCTTTGCAAAAACTTTACCAGCAATATCCTGAGGCGTATCCCTATACGTTTGCCATCAGTAGTGTATCGGGTGGTAGTCTGGGAGCGGCCATGTATTTGTCGTTCCGGCGTGACCTGGTCGATCAACGCGATACGCTGACGCTGAAACGGATGGTTAGCAAGGATTTTCTCACATCGGTTACTTCGGCATTGTTGTATCCCGAGTTGGTGCAGAAAGTGTTGCCGTTTCCAGTTACGGCTTTTGATCGGGCACGCTGGCTTGAAGACAGTTGGGCTCGCGTGTACGAAACTACCCTGCACCGCAACACCTGGAATGACTCGTTTTTATCGCTTTGGCAATCCTCCGATTATACACTTCCCTTGCTGTTTGTCAACAGCACGAAAGTCGAAACCGGGCAAAAAATCCTGGTGAGTTCGGTGCGTACAGATACGACTTTTTTGAAGGATGCCATCGATTTGTTGGACGTTTCGGGCCGAGATTTACCTTTAAAAACAGCCATTTCCCTAAGTGCCCGATTTCCGCTGGTAACTCCGGGCGGACGAATCCGGAGCTATTGGATGGATGCTAATTCGGCAGAAAAAGACTCGGTTTGGGGACATGCCGTGGATGGTGGATATTTTGAAAACACCGGATTGGGAACGGCAACGGAATTGTATCTTTTTCTGCACCAAATAGCACTGGACAAACAACTCAAAATCCGTCCGGTACTCATCAGCATCGTCAATGACGATTACAGTCCGAATGATAACGTATTTCGCAACCGGTTGATGTACGAGTTGCAAACACCTCTTTCGGCATTTTACAACGCCTGGGGCCGCCGCAGTCCCGGCACCAACTTCATCGCACGGAAACTCATCTCGGAAGACAATTTCCTGAACATTGCACTCAACCGCCAAACGGCCGATGTACCGCTCAACTGGTACATTTCGCCAATGTCGGTCAAGAAAATGCAGGCCCAGCTGGATAGGTATGATTTCTCCAAAATGGCTCGATGGCTCCGATAAGAGTTGTTATTTTTCGTCAGAAAAATAGTATCTTCCCAAAACACAAAACCCCGGTTGAGAGGTTAAACAGGCACTTTTTCAATGTATTTTCCATCTTTCCATGCATACCTTGCCCGACATACGACCGTGGTTTAAACCTGTGCAGCCTACCATTAGAGAAACCGTCAGTGGGGTTTCGTACGAGGAGCTTTTGCCGGATGAAAGGTTATCACCGTTTATCTACTGTTACTGGCAACTCAAGACACACCAGCCCCTGGACGAGCCGTTTTATTACCGCGTGGTAGCTGATGGCTGTGTGGACTGGTTTACAGACCTCTCGGTTGGTGATACGTTTTACGTGATGGGCTTTTCGACGGGTTACGTTGAATTTCCACTAAATCCCTCCTTCCGTTACGTTGGGGTTCGCTTTCTACCAACGGCATTTCCTTTGCTGTTTCGGTGTGATTCCTCGGAACTGACCAACCGCTTTGAAGAATTGAAAAGCGTAGTGCCTGATGCGTCCGTTCGCCTGTCGGGACAGGTTTCGCCAACCTGCTCCTTTGAAGAATGCAAACGCCAGTTTGATCTGTATTTTTTATCTCATCTGGCCCATACGCACCTCACTATAGACAATCGGATGTTCCATGCGCTTCACCTCATTCTCAAATCCCAGGGAACAATAAACATCGAACGTGATCTGGATACCGGTCTCAGTACCCGCCAGTTACGGCGACTTTTTGATTTCTATGTAGGCGATAGTCCAAAGGTATTCAGCAAGGTCGTTCGCTTTCAGAACCTGTTGAATGCCAAGCCATCGGTAGAAAGCCTGCGAAAAAACAAGCTATTTTTTGATTTGGGCTATTACGATCAGGCTCACTTCATCAAAGAATTCAAAACCATGTACGGCCTTACTCCTACGCTGGCACTTCGGTAAATTTGTCCGTTTTTTACAAGGAAACGGGTTGGCTTTGGGGGAAATTTGCTGCAATCAATCGCTAACACTATGAAAAAGCAACTCCTTTGTATGGTCGTTGGGCTGCTGGCAGCCAACAGTTTTAGCCAACCAAACAACCCTCAAAAACCGACACACATGAAATTAAATGCAGGCATCGTAACCGCCAAGCTGAGCGAAACCAAGGCGTTTTACTCAACGATTCTGGGCTTCGGAGTCACATTCGAAAACGAATTCTATTTGCTCATGCACACGCCCGGCCATCAAGCCGAGATCAGCTTTTTGCTTCCGAACCATCCGTCGCAGCAACCATTGTTTCATAAACCGTTTCCAGGCCAGGGCATGTACCTGACCATTGAAGTCGGTGATGTAGAAAGCCTGTACCGGGAAATTAAAAAGAAAGGCGTTCCTATTAAAATCGAGTTGCGCACCGAACCGTGGGGTGATAAACATTTTGCTATCGAAGACCCGAATGGTATCGGAATTGACATTGTCACCTATTCGCCGCCCGTTGCCGAAGATAAGTAAGTCGTCAGACACAAGAAAAAAGACAGGAGACGAAAGACAATACACTGAATGACAGACACTAACAATCAAGTAAGCTATACTTTCATTTTGTCTTTGTACTTAATACTCCATTATCCCATGCCGTACTTTTTCCACAGTTCTGGCATGGGGGCTTCCAGGGTTATTTCTTCTTTTTTGACGGGATGCATAAACGTGGTGCGACACGAATGCAAGAAGATGCTGCCGTCCGGACTGCTGCGGGGGTAGCCATATTTTAAGTCGCCTACAATCGGGCAGTTGATGGCTTGCAACTGAGCCCGGATCTGGTGGTGGCGACCGGTCATCAGGTTTATTTCCAGTAACTTGTACCGCTCCGAACTTTGGATGAGCTGGTAGCGTAACTCGGCCCGCTGGCTGTTTTTGATTTCGCTTTTATGGGCTTTGGACGTGTTGGCTTTTTCGTTTCGGGTAAGCCAGTGCACCAGCGTTTCCGACTCTTGCGGAGGGGTATTGGCTACTACCGCCCAATATACTTTCTCAATATCCCGCTGCTTGAACAACTCATTCATCCGCACCAGGGCTTTGGATGTCTTCGCAAAAATCACCAGTCCGCTCACCGGCCGGTCCAGGCGATGCACCACCCCGAGAAATACGTCTCCGGGTTTATTGTATTTTTGTTTGATGTACAGCTTGAGCAGATCTTCCAGGGCAACATCGTTGCTTTTGTCGGTTTGCACCAGCACGCCGCTGGCTTTGTTCACGACAATAAGGTGATTGTCTTCGTAGACGATGGAAAAGGGTGGGGTTTTGCCCGCGTCGGAGATACTATTTTGCGTCACTCGCTTTCTGTGATTAAAGAATGAATTGCGAAAGTTACGGACTTTTGCGAAGATTGAGTAATCATAGTTGTAATAAGCAAAGTACCACGGCGTTTCCTTGGAAACTACTATTCCCCTAGAACAATGTATAGAGCATTTTTAATCTTTCTCTGGCTTCCGTTTTCCGGATTCTCTCAAGATACCTTGTATCTTGGGTGTCAGAACATCCTTCCTCTAGACACATTACACACACAAATACTATCTATCTCAGGGGCCAAAATTTCTATAGAGGCAGGTAAGCAAGCGATTGTTCCTTTCGCTAATCATGTAGTGATTAAGGTCAAAGAAAACAATTTGATAAGAGAGGTGCGATATCCAGTAAAGAACATCCCTCTTCCATCCGCAAAGCTTTTCAGTAATGTTTTTGGAGGTGCTCATTCTCCCAAATCACCAGCCCCGTTATACATAGATGTTAGACTAGTTCCGGAGGAGGTGTTTGCAGTGAAATGTCCAGCGGATGCCCGTTACAGAGCAACTATAACGAAAGTTGAAGTACGACGCCGAGGCATTTTGATTGATTTTTTTGAAGGAGCAATGATTCATCCGTTAAAAATGAAAGAGGTACAACCAGGAGATATTGTTGAAATAGAGGTAACAGGGCTGGAACGTCTTAACTTCAAAAACGAGATTGAAAAGATAGAATATAAGAAAATACTCACAACCACTCTCTAAGTCATGCCACATCTCATCCAACCCTACTCCCTGCTTCCTGGTAGCCCCTGGGTTTGCTTTGTGGTACCGGGTTTGTTCAGTCCGGAAGAGTGTGCCGGATTGCTTACTCCGGAGATCAAAAGCTCATTTCAACAGGCCATTGACAATTATCCTACCTATTACCGCAACAATGAACGTTTGGTGATAGACAACGACACACTGGCCGCTCGGCTGTTTGCGAAGGTGCACCCCTACCTGCCCGAAACAATTGAGGTAGATTCTGCCATTCCTGCTGAACAGGGCCGCTGGGCGTTGCGGGAACTCAATTCCCGGTTGCGGTTCTGTAAGTACTCGGCTCACCAGTATTTTCATCGCCACCTGGACGGTGTGCATTACCGGTCTGAAACCCGGCAGTCGAAGCTTACCTTCATGATCTACCTGAACAGTGCCACTGAATTTGCAGGAGGCCGCACGTTGTTTTACCGCACCAAAGACACCGATGAGGTATGGGCGTCGTATGTACCGCAGCAAGGTGATCTGATTGTATTTGATCACAACATATGGCACGAAGGCGAAGAATTGCAGAGTGGCGAAAAGTTTGTGCTGCGTAGCGATATTGTGTATGAACGAATCAGTCACACTGCTCCACTGGCACCTTTCGAAGGGCACCGGGGCTATATCTGGAAATTACTAAAGTTTGACGAAGATACATTCCTGAGCGGTGGACGGGATAAGTCCATCCGGGTCTGGAATGCAGCAGGGCAATCGCAGCAAACCTTGTATGGTCACGAAAATTCAATCCTGTGTATCGAAAAGCTGAATCCCGATGCGTTTCTTTCCGGCTCCCGCGACCGGCAGATTCACCTTTGGCAGCGGCAGGCTAACAGACAGTTCCGGTTGGCTCACACCTTCCGGCAGCATTCAGCCCTGGTATTGTCGCTGTGCCGGCTTACGGATGACACATTTGCGTCTGCCGGTGGCGATACCAGCATTCAGATCACCACTACCCAGGGCTTGATTCTCAATCAATTGCAGGAACATACCAATTGGGTGTGGCAAGTCATTTTGCTCCAGGACGGCTGGCTGGCTTCCTGCTCGGAAGACGAGACCATTAAAATCTGGAATTATAAGAGTCCGCAGTCGATTCAGACTTTCCGGGAAACGTGTGCAGTCATGTGTCTGGCTTTCGATACCGACACGCGCCAACTGATTAGTGGAAACTTAAAGGGTGAACTGGTGATCCGGCAATTAGATGAGTCTTTTCAGGAGTGCAATCAGAAGCGAATGCAGGCACACAACGGCATTATCCGCACCATTCAGATTCTGGATGCCAACCGGTTGGCCAGTGGCGGCGAAGACAACAGAATCCGGCTCTGGGACAGAAAAACGGGAAGGTGTCTGAACGAACTGCCTCACCAAAACTTTGTACAATCACTGGAATGCCTGAATCAGGCTATACTACTCACTGCCTCGTATGATGGCAGCATCAGACAATGGGAGATATAGAATTGTGTATTATCCAATGTGTCTATCTCCTTCACATTCTTTTTTGCCTACCAAAAAACCATCCCTACTGCTTCCCGGTCTGTTGAATTTAAGATGAGGTTTTATCTCTGTGTTAAAAAATACTATGTTTCCAAAAGCCAAAACCTCAACAAAAAACCCCTCTCGGGAGAGAGGGGTTAGGGATCTTAAGCAGGTATCGATATTTTTTTACCTACGGTTTCCAGTACACTGGTCAGCTTTGCACAACGTTCTTTCAGTTGCTCTTCTGTCCAACCAATTTTTACCTGCAACGAAATCAGGCGGGAAATCAGGTTGTCAGACTTCGGCACGTACGACCGGATGTTTGACCAATCCTGAGGCCGCTCCTGGGTTTCGATGGGCATCGGGTTCAGGGTTTTCAAACCGGTCAGGTGATCCCAGTTCTTGATATAGTGGTAGTTGTTATCATACCAGTACTGAAAGGCATCCAATCCCTGCGCCTTCATTTCATCGACTACCAGGCGAGCCGTGGCTTCATCAGGCAGGAAGAACGACAGGAAGGTAGCCGAATCGCCTGACTCGTCAGGAATGTGGCGAAACTCTACCAGCCGCGATAGGTTCAAGGCATCAACCATCGCGTCTTTATTCTTGCGCTGAATTTCAATAAACTGCTTGATTTTACCCATCTGTGCCAGACCAATGGCAGCGTTAAACTCACCGATGCGGAAGTTAATGCCCAGCACCGGATGTTTTTCAGCCCCGCGGTTGTTACCCACGTGGTCGTGGCCATGGTCAGAAAACATGTCGGCATTGTGGTACAACTGTTCATCGTCGGTAACCACTACCCCACCTTCGCCACAGGTAGTAATTTTGAAAAAGTCAAAAGAATAGCAGCCCATACGTCCCCACAAACCAGCAAATTTACCTTTGTAGCTGGCACCCAGTGCCTGTGCCGAATCTTCGATCAGCATTACGTTGTTGGCCTGACACACCTGCACGACTTCTTCCATCTTGGCCATGGCTCCGCACATCTGTACCAGCAACACGGCTTTGGTTTTCGGGGAAATCACTGCCTGGATGCCTTCCGGAGAAAGATTCAGGGTTTCGTCGATTTCGGCAAACACCGGAATGGCACCCACCCAAAGCACTGCTTCAATGGTGGCGATGTAGGTAAACGGCGGCACAATCACTTCGTCGCCGTAGCCTACGCCACAAGCGGCCAGTGCCGTTGCCACTGCTGTACTCCCGCTGCTGACACTGTGTGCATATTTGGCGCCGACAAAGTCAGCTACTGATTTTTCAAATTCAAGGGCTTTCCAGTGTCCTTTGCGTTCAGCATCGTGGTTGTAACGAAACATCACGCCCGTGTCGAGAACGTCCATCACCTGGCGGCGTTCTTCTTCTCCAAAAAATTCAATTCCAGGCATAACAGAATTATTTAAAAGTTATATACTACAAATTTCTTTTTCGCAAAGGAACGGCTTGCCTCAGAGAAAAGCAAAAAATATAGGGATTGGTTGTCTGATAAGCAACTTTGTTAGTGGTAATTGAGATTGTTCATCTGTCAGGTAACATCAGGAATTGACTGATATACCAGAAGTAATCAAGTGTAACACCTTACTATTTCTTCGCCATCTTTTTCCTGACTTTGAATACATACACCAGCATTACAGAATAAACGATAGCCATCACGCCAAATAACAAAATCCCAAATGCAGCGAAAACCCTTCCCAGTGTTCCGCTTGTAAACCAAAAAAACACGCAGGCGGTGGCCAGTGCCCATGATCCCAAGCATAACAGAAAAGCGATAAAGTTCTCAGATTTCACCATAAGTGTATTGCGAAAAAATCTAATGTAGTACTTGTTTACTATTTGAACGTGAGTTTTGGATTGGTTTCCCTCCTGAGTTAAACATTGCTCTCTTTGTGGCAGTTCCTACTTTTTTACAATGGAGGTTTAGAGTCCAGAGCTAGTCTCTTCCTCAAGCCTCGTTACTTTTTGCTTGCCCAAAAAGGGGCTCAAACATGAGATTGAGAGCCAGCCTTGTGTGATGGCAAAAAGGGCACTTTGCCCAAACGCTTCGCCCCGCAAGGCCAACGCCAACCTCGCTGGCGCAAGAGGCCTACGCACCTACACGGCCTTGCGTGATTGAAGTGGGTTTGGCTCTATTTCTAGCAATCAGGCTCATCGTCCTGCGCACTGCGCATTCAATGCCAGAAATCAAGGCTTTATGTTTAGTATATCCCATAACTCACTTTAAAATAGTATCTTCTAAACAGGTAAAACCTCTCTGGTTCATACTCCCAAGCTGGCTCGTAATCAGTATGTTTACATTTTTGTCAGAATCAGTTTTCCGATTTCGGGAATCGCAAGCAGCTTTTTCAGGGATGCATTGGAACTGTTGACCAGTTCCTGTGCCATAAACAGACGCATGTCGTTCGGAATCAGATCGAGCAGCAGAAATTGCTTCAGGTTTTCGGTTTCGTCTTTTCCAATCTGCACCTTATTCACAATCAGGTAGTTGATCAATCGGGTACAGATTACCGATAAGATATCGAGGCGTTTGGTTTGCTGATCCACCAGGGCCTGCAAGCGTTTGGCAATGGGCTCAAATTTTTTGGCTCCGATAATCTCTTCCGGACTGATCAGCTGGCTCAGTTGTAGTTTGACAAAGCTCAGAAAAGCTGCTGCCGTTTCTTCATCGAGGCTGGCATCGGCCAGCATTTTGACCAACGGCAGGTTGTTGGTCAGATTTTCTATCTTTTCGGTCTCTCTGAAAAACTGCACCAATGAGCGGGGCGTGGTACGGTTGCCAGTCACCATTTCGGGATACGTGAGAATGAAACCAATGCCACGCGGGTCTATTTTGGCGGCTTCGGCCCAGCGTGCCCAGCTTTGCACTTCAAACTGAAGTGTAACGTGCAGCATACGCGTAATCATGGCGTCGTCCATGGATGTGACCGAGTAATCACCCCCATCCGGATTGGCAGTCAGCACAATGTGCCACTTGGGCGGCATTTTCCAGCTTACCAGTTCGTAGTTTTGCAGCAATTGCATAATCCCACGCAGAATCCGGTCATCGGCGCGGTTTACGTCATCAATCAGAAAAATACCCGGCCCTTCGGTACGCGGCACCCAGTCGGGCGGGACAAAACGTGTTTTTTGTCCATCAGCATCGACTTTGGGCATGCCCACCAGGTCGCCCATTTCTTCAAACTGGGCCGGAGCAATGTACACAAACTCGGCGCCTAAGGTTTCGGCTACGTTCCGGACAATCTGGGTTTTACCCACCCCGTGCCGTCCCCAGATACAGACGGGTGTAGGCGGCTCGTTGGGCTTGGCTGGCTCGGTGAATGTATGCCGGAGTACGTGTTCCAGAAATCCTTCGAGTTCCAGACTGTTGCATTTGGAACCGTAGGTAATGTAGTTAAAATTCTGACTGTTGGGATTGTCGTTTTTTGCCATGCTGTGTATGTACAGATAAAAATATAGGTTTCGCTTGAAGGATTTTAAGCAGTAAAACAAAATGGAAGCCTACTTTACTTGCTCGTTACTGTCTGGCATTCTGCATATAGTCTTTTGTGTCACGTCTTTTTTCTTTTGTCTCTTTACGTATAGTTATTCACGCAACCGAAGGAAGGGCTTGCCACCAGCCATTTCTTTTCTCAAATGCGGTATTTTACTTTCGTCTGCTTTGCTGACGTTGATGAGTTTCAACGCAGGCAGCTCGCTTACCCACGACCAGTCTTTTACTTTGCATCCTGCCAGGTAGAGTTCCTGAAGTTTTTTCATCTGACCTAACGCCGAAAAATCATCCATCTGGCAGCTGGCCAGGTTCAGCGTCTTTAGTGCCTGCAAGCGGGTAATGGACACCGGTACATGCAGCTTGCAACCGCTTAACCCCAGCTCATTGAGGTCAGGCAATTGGGCTAGTATATCAAGTACCTGCACTACATCCATATCCGGATTCTGATCAAAAAAAACCCGATGAATGTCGGAAAAATAAGGCAGATTAGCTGTAATAGTCCGAAAACCCAGACGCTGCCAGTATAGTGTAAAACGGCTTGCAATACTATTGTTGTGATACTGCTTGTTGGCTACATAGGCCAGATAGTCAATCATAGCCATAAAATCAGTCTCGCTGATGGCTTCGTGTTTGCTCAACCGGAAGGCATAGTCAGTATATTTATAAAACGATTTGCGGAACAATGGTACAAACGCCGGGTTTCCAACTTTGGCGTATACCTGACGGGCTTTTTTGCGGATCACATCCGACGAATGTTGCAGGGCCAGTGCGGCGATCATACTTTGAATGGCTACCGTAGCGCCACCGCTTTGTATCATTTCAAAGGCCACTAACAGATTATTTTCCTCTTCACTGATGAGAAGCCGTAACACGTTTTCAGTAAGTGCCTGGTTATCCGCTTCCAGCAAATAAGGCGTCTCCAATGCATGCAGGTATTCAGTCAGGTGCTCTTCTGTTACAAAAGGTATTTCGTTCAGAATCGCGTTTTCAGCCTCTTCCCAGACACTTTTGTTGTGCAGCACCCAAATGGTTTGTCTGGCGTTTTTATCAGCCAGTGTAAACGGAGTATTTTGCAGCTTTGACTTCAGCGCCGTCTTGTTCAGTGATGGCAGTTTATCGGTTCCAGCCAGTACAATGGGTGTCTGGCTTTCGCGGTTTTCGAGCAGGTGGTTCCGGGTAAATGCCTTGACCCGATGCCAGCTTTTGGTCCAGCATAAAAACAATATCTCCCTTTGCCGGTCTGTCAATTGCCGCATTGCATAACGCTGGATAAAGGTATTGACAAGCGTATAGCTTACCCGGTTACGATCCCATTCATTACACAAATGCACCTTTTTAAGTCGGCTCAGTACCACTGGCAGATTGGTGGAATCTTTAAACAGGGTAGGCAACAGTTCTAGTCTTTCCAGAAAATCCAGTTGGATCAGTTCCTCGGGAAGTTCCTCATTCTTTTTTGGATAAAAATGTGTAATCTCTTTCAGATGTGAGAGTGGCTTTACCAACTCAATGATAGCGGGTACGGATGCAGGCAATACCTTATAGTGACTCAGATCCAATGTCTCCACTGCGGGAGCCTTCAGTAGTTGACGCCATAATTCCAAATTACTTGTTTTAGGTATTCGGAAATGACGCAGTGTTTTCATCCCGGGCAAAGCTGATAGCAGTTGCTCAACTCCCGGTGAGGTCACTGGAATATTCAAATGTAGTTCTTCCAACTGGTTTAAGCTTTCCCACTCGATTTCCAATTGCACCGACGATTCATTAAAAATGGTCAGGTAGTTTAATTTCTTCAAAATGTGGGATGGGATTTCCAGCGTCGGGTAGTGCCCGGTAATGGAAAGCTTTTCCAACGCAGGGAACGCATCCAGCACTGCCAGCCAGTCGTCATAACTGTAAGACTCCTCCCAGTAGGGAGGCTGATGGGTAATCGTCAGTGAAAGATGACTCACCTCCGTATTCCGAAGGTTTTCTATCGATAAACGTCTGGTGATGGCATCATTGGGCTGGGTGACCAGTGTAATCGTTTTGAAATGGGTTTGGGGCATAGCAGGCAAAAAACTTTTATGAGATCAGTCAGATTACTAGCAACTTGTCGAAATGTTATTCTTTAAGCTTTACCCGGCGGCCCGGAAGCTTCTCAAAGATTTCATGACTGGGGTCAATGCCTTCTTTGGTAATGACCCACAACAGCGGAAACCGTAGCTTCATCTGAGGCACTGTCCCATAGCCATCGGTGAAGTAGATCATCATGTCGGGCAAATACTCTTCATTGGCATAGATCAATGGTGGATCAAAGCTGGTGCCTCCGCCTCCAGTCACGGCTTTGGGCGTAACCCCGCGGTACTCATACACATTGCCAATGGCTGCATCGCATTCCACAATGCGCACTTCGGCACCAGTGCGCCAGATGTGGTAAATCTCACTGAAAAAGGTTGTCAGTTCTTCATACCCGATACTCCCCGAAGTATCAATGGCCAGCAACACTTTCTGTTTTCGTTTTACCTTGATACCAGGCACTGTCCCGTACCGTTTGGACGGCTTTTTCAGGGTGTTTTTAATGTAGGTTTTGCGGCTGCTTTCTGAAAAAATACGGATGGCTTTGCGCCAGTTGAGTTGTGGTGCCTTGCGAAGCATAAACTGCTCGAGGTACCGCTGCAAATGCGCCGGTAGCCTGCCAATGTTTTTCGCCCCTGTCCGTTCCACCGAAATGCGGATCAGGTTGTCGAGTTGCATGTCGTAGATGCTCTTTTCCACCGGACTCAGGCGTGACAATACATCCCATCCTTTGTGGCGCAGCATTTCTTCGGTCCAGTTGTCATTCAACGCAACCAACAGGTTATAGGCACCGATGGTAGGGGTCTCCTGCGCGGCTTCTGCAGAATCAGCACTCTCCGAGCCAGCACCATCTGAACTACTGGTGTCTGAGCCAATCGCATTGCCGACACCGGTGGATGTGGTAGTTGCTCCTGTGGTATTACCTGCGCCTGTTCCGTGTTTTGACGGCCATTCGCATTGTCGGTTGCAACACCCTTTGCTATCCCACACATTTTTTAGTTTCGCATAGTAATAGTTGGTTGTCTCGAAAGGAGCCAGATCCAACTCGGGAAAGGTATCGAGAAACATGCCCGTTTGCGGCAGATGGCTGCGGGTAATGTACTGATTGACTACCAGATCGGCTGCGACATTGTATAAAAACGGAAGGTGATGCTTTTCAGCTCGGGTGATGTGCTTGAACACCAGATGCAGTACTTCGTGCTTGATCAGTCCCAACCGTAATTCTTTGGAAACCAGCGTTTCGGTCCAGAATTTCGGATTTACATACAACACGTAGGTGTCACCATTGACACCAACTGCCATAGTTGCAAACGAGTGGTCAATCTGTTTGTTCAGGCTTGATAAAAAATGGGCGTAATAGGGTTCGGTAAGGATAAACTCAACCCCTACCCTGGCTACTTCATCTAAAATATTCGACATAGCTGCTAATCAATCTACAAAAATAAAATCTCCGAGCGGAGTTAAAAGGCTTTTACGATTCAGATTCATCCTCCACTGTAATTTCTATGTGTGGTGCATACGTTGCCCAGGCACGCAGGGCCTCTTCCAGCTTTCGTTGCGAGCCTGTCTTTTTGACCAGTACCCGCTTCAGATGAATCATTTTACCTAAATACGAAACTTTAGGCTTTTGTGATGAGTACGCTAGCCAGTAATCATCAACCAATAAGGTTTCTACGTGTAAGGAAAGTGGCAACCGCGTAATATTCAACCACTGCTGGTGTATATCCAGGGTTTTATCCTTGATCAGCAATGCAGCAGCGTATTCCTGTATCTTTCCGGATGCTTCGAACCAACTGAAGGAAGTTCGCGAATTCGGTTGCAGCAAGGTTTCGAAGACTTTCTTTTCTTTGCAAATATCCAAGACATAGTCAGCCAGATCGTCTTCGGTTTGGGAAATTTTTATTACCACACTCCTAAAAAAGCCTATCCACCAGGAACCCGGATTAGACATTGGATCTTCTTCCGTTGACTTTCCTTCCAATGCGGGTTGCAGCAAGTCAAAGGCGGCTTCAAACAAACGCTTTTTATCCAGGCCGTTGTGTGCAAATAACAGTGAGACCAGCCTGTTGCTTCCTTTCTGCCAGTGTAGTTTGGTCAGACCTACCAGCTCGGGCGGCCCGGTTTTTTCAAATGTCCGGCGCAAATCGGGAGCCTGGTTATATTCACCCCAGCTTTTGAAAAAACACAGGCAGAATACACGATACAACAGGCTTTCAGGTATCCCTCCCAACTCAATCATTTGCAGGGCAACTTTGACATTATTCTCTTCGCCGGAAACCAGCAATCGCCACAGGTTATCCGTCAGCGAATCATCTGCCTGCTTCAGATACGGATTTTCGAGGTGTTCGAGCCATTGCTTCAGGTGATCGGCCGTAGCCAATGGCAGGGAGTTTTGGACGATCCGGGGGATACTATTTTTGGAAATCACTTCTCCCAATACAATATGGGTAACCTGAGGCGACAATGTATCCGTAACACGAATTCCCTGTATCTGAAGTCGTTCAGTCAGCTCTTCACGGGTGAGTCCGAAGAACCGTCGGCCCGTCAGCCATAGGGTTATTGCTTTGGGATCAGCAACGGAAGCAAACGGATTTACCAGGCGTAGATTCAGCGCCGCATGCAGATTTCGTTGAAAAGTGGGAGAATCCAGGACGGTCGCCTCCAGCAACTGCGTAACAGTCAAGGCCTGGATTACGGCCGTATTTTCCGCAAAAACTGCCCAGGCAACCTGCTTGGCTAATGCACTGAGGCTTTTGATCTTTTTCATAAACGCCAGTACGGGTGCGCCTTTCCGATATACCGGATGGTGGGCGATGGAATTGCCTTGCAAGTACAGTGTTTGCAGATTTTCCAACTCAATCAACCCCAGTGGCAGTGTTTAAATTTTATTCTGGATCAGCGATAAGGAATGTAACCTCTGAAAACTCGCCGGACGAAAAGGCAGATCTGTAAAGTGGTTTCCGTACAGATTGAGGCTTTCCAAATGGGTCAGTTGGTTCAGAGAATCCGGAAGGGCTTTGAATTTATGGCCGGTAACGGCTAGTTCGGTTAAGTGTGTCAGTGTGCCAATAGAGGATGGCAGCATCTCAAACGGAACGGCGCCTTTGGCATATTTCTGTAAGTGAAGAGCCAGTTTCTGAAGTTTACTGCACGAGAAAATCGAAGTCAGCCTGGCCTCATCGGCTTTGGTGTAAGTCAACTCCAGGCTTTCCAGATTTTTAAGTTGTGTAAACGCATCCTGAGGCAGGTCTTTCAACCGCGTCGCCGAAAAAACCAAGGACCGCAGACTCTTTATCTGAAACACAGAAGGTAGCAGCAAGATGGTGTCGGGTGCCGCATCGTAGCGTTCGGTTAAGGTAAAATGTTCCAGTACCTGAAGTTCCGCAAACCGATCCTGGGAAATGGCAAACGTGCCTTTAATTGTAATATGCAGTTCTTTCAGCCCTTTACACGCAAAGAAAGCTTCGGGTACAGTGGTATTTACAAAGTCAATGTGCAACGTTTGCAGGTGAGGCAATTGGGCTAGCATAGCCCACTGGGCGTCTGAAAAGGATGCTTTAGTGGTACATTGCAGTGCCTCCAGTGCAGGAAAGTGCACCAGCTGGCTGAAATCTTGTGAAGAAGGCAGATGCAACGCCTTCACTTGCAATGGCATATTTAATGCTTCGGGAAGCTCTAAAAATGTATACGACATACGGTGGGGTTTGAAAAAAATAGCTATTTCAAAACTCTTTTGCTGTTAACGTGAACTATGGTTTTCTAAATCCAGAATTTTTTACAGGCTTGTGCTTTACACAGGGCCTTATTTGCCGATAATGAATCAGGTACAATCATTGAGACCCATAGTTCACAGTAGTCACTGTTACATGCGGCAGTTCGGTTCTGAGCTTTGCGATTCTGTCTTGCATTTCTTCATACTTAGACTTTCCACCATAGGCGGAACTGGAGCGGTAATGATACAACTCCAGTTCTTTCAGATTCTTCATTTTTTTCAACGTCTTCTGGTTGGTTACCACTTCGGTTATGACACTCTGCGCACAGATGATCTTTTCAATCTGTTCAAACTCCAGAATTTCGACAGGTAGCTTAAACTTTCCAAAATGGCTATCATCTCCAAATAGTACATTCAGTGTAGCTCCCTGAATCTGAGCCCGATATGCCAGACGCGCCAGCTCGCCTCCGGCAACAAAGCAACGCTTCACGATGTGATGAAAGGGACGATAAAAGCTTTCATCGCTATCATAACCTCCGTTCCGTTCATTATCCGGCAAGGCAAATGCTTTTAACCCGGCCTCAGCGATGGCATTGACATCAAACGTACCCGATTTAAACAGTACGTCTACTGTTTTATAAAAACCTGCTTTTTGCTGCTTCTTAAAAAAATTATATTGCTCGGGGGTAGTATACTTTTCCAGTAGTGTTTTAAAATGCGTTTTGTATCCTTTCCCTTTCCAGAAACTCAACAGAAAAACGCAGTAAAACAACCCGTCGGGAATGCCACCCGTGAGCATAAGTTGGGCGGCAAGATTAATATTGTTTTCATCCCGGCTGTTTAATAACCGTAGAATATTTTCTTTTGTCTGATCATCCGCCTCTTTCAGATAGGGCGTTTCGAGTCGCTGCAAAAACTCACGCAGGTGTGCAGGCAATGCCAACAGCAACCGGGATTTTATCACTTCTTCGGCTTGTTTGGCCGTAAGGGTGTCACCTACACAAACCCAGGTGGTTGGGGGCGTGATTTTATCGGTAGCCTGAATGCCATGCTGTTTGAGTTGCTCCATGGCATCTGGGATGTCAACTCCTTTGATGTTGCCGATCAGGGAAACAGTATCTTTCTGGGCATCAAAACCGGCCTGAAACGGATTAGGGACTTTCTTAATTAATTCGGTCATTGCCTTCCGGTTCAGCAGTTCAATATCCAGACTTAACGCCAGCAGCAAATCATTGACAGTCACCTGCGGTAACTGATTCTGACACAAATCTAAAAACGCCGCCCGTAAGGGTTGCGGCAGTTTTCGTTTGGCACAAAGCTTAATCAGTTTGGTAACGGTGGTCTCCTTCAGTTCGGTTTGTTTCAAAACGGGATTATTGTACAAAGACAACGTTTTCAGGTTCTCCAGTTGCATCATCCACCCCGGCAGTTGCCTCAATTGAAGGCTGGTCAAACTTAATCGTTCAAGCTTGGCAAAACGTACCAACAGTTCTGGTAAAGTATCCAGCTGATTGCTTTCCAGCGAAAGGCTAGTGAGTATGTCCGGGTTTACATTTTCCAATACCTGCATTACCTGCGCCGGTTGTATACGCTCCAATAGGAGCTGCCTAATCTTAGGCAATGGCTCTACCGCGGTTATCGTTGTATTTTCCAGCCTGAGAAAATCAAGTGTTGCAATTTCTTTTAAGGCTACCGGAAACGGTTTGCCGGTCACTTTGCCAAAAGGTTCCCGATAACTTACCGACCAACGTTTCAGATTCTTGAAAGCCGAAATATGAGGCGCAATTTGCCGCGTAAGTGTGCCTTCGGCTTCCCACACACTCAATTCCAGGACTTCCCAGTGGGTCTGGCTCAGAATTTCCTGCTCCAGTAGTTGGGTGTCCTGGGCATCAATCTTTACCTGTATGAAGTCTATGGAGCCACCATCGCCAGGAAAGGCGAGTTCAAATTTCCGAAAGTTGGAGAAGTCGGTAATTCCAAGGCCAATGCAATTGGGATAAGCCGCAAAGGCGGGCATTAAGGAAGAATAGCTGGACATAAAATAAAAATGACGGTTTCTAAAAAGTATGATTGGGTTAGGGTTTTCATGATTTTGGAGATACTATTTTCAGGGATAGGTTTCATATTTCGTTATAGTCATTTCTTTGATTAATTTATTCAGTCGTGCAAACATCAATAGCCCTTTGTATTCATCGGCATTGTGTAGTTCCCAGTCTTCATAAAGCCTGAAATCGTAATGATCTTTTGAGATAATTTCTATCACTTTATCCAAATTGCCATGTAACCCATATACACTCTCCAATATCTGAGTTTCTTTCTCAGGATAAACCTTGCTTAACTTGAGTAATTCCTCCGCAATGGCTTCATTGGTAGGCATATCCAGCAACCCATTGTCTGTCAAATTCTTGATAAAGATTTCCCATCCGTATTCAGGTCGGATAGAGTCTTTTGTTATCAAGAAATTAGTCTTCTGATTATCTCCTTCTCCCACGTTGAACATCTGAAAGTAAATACATTCTCCCCTCCATTTATCATTGCGAAACATATATCGAAAGCAACTAGGTACCCTCGTACCGCCAATGAAATACAAGCGAATTTCATAATCGTTTTCGATTGTTCCGGTATCTGAAATTTGCAATAGTTTCTTACAATGCAGAAAATCTTTATAGTGGTCCCCGTCACTATAAAGACGCAACATCGAATAAAAAGAACCTGATGTATCTTGGGGAATTTGTGCTTTCCGGGAAGGCTTTTTTTCGTTGTCACAACTGAGCAAAAGAAATAAAAGCAACCAGTGGTATATTTTCATTATGTATACGGTTTTGATTACAAATAACAGACAGGAAGCTTTACTCTAAAAATAGTAGATTCTGGAAGGCTCAAAACCTCACAAGTGTACCTCTTTAATAAAGACTTTTTATTACCCGCTATATTTCAACCATTCGCAACAAGAGTCTCAAATTAAATTTTCCATGAACAGCCAGTAACTTTATACAGTTACCCCTGACTCTGCAAAAGAACAGCCTGCCTCACTCAAAAGCAAAAAAGGAGACCTTATAGGCAGATACCGATCGAAAAAATCCACAGTAATACAATTGCCACAGCAAGGCATATTTTTTTCATCTATGGATAAGTAGCTACGTATCAGCCACTTTTAAAATAGTATAGGTACAAATCCCAAAACCGGCATTTGTACCTACGTTGACTTTTTGCTTCACCATTGATAGTTCATTTTTCACCTTATCCTTCATCTGCTATGAATCCTTTTGTGCATCAGCCCGGTCATTCATCGAATCAATTCCGGGATAGTATTTATGACCGTCGTCGGTTTATCCGTCATCTTTCGTTTGGCTTGTCAGGCTCGCTACTATTGCCTTTCGCTGCATCCGGAAATCCCGGCATTGCGGATGGTTATTTTACAGACCAACCGTCGGAGCAAACTTTGGAAATGTTGCAGTCAGGCAAAAAGCTAGGAGTTGCACTGGTGGGGCTTGGCAAATACAGCGAAGGCCAGTTGGGTCCGGCTTTGCAAAAAACGAAGCTTTGTACGCTGGCTGGCATTGTCACCGGGTCTCCGGCCAAGGCAACGGAATGGAAAAAGAAATATAACATTCCCGATGCCAATGTATATGATTACCAGAACTTTGATACCATTGCCGATAACCCTGCCATTGATATTGTGTACATTGTACTGCCCAATCCCATGCACGAAGAATACGTGATACGGGCGGCCAAGGCGGGCAAACACGTGATTTGCGAAAAACCAATGGCCATGACTGTGCAGGAATGCCAGAACATGATTGACGCCTGCAAAAAAGCCAACCGCAAGCTTTCCATCGGATACCGCCTCCACTTCGAGCCGCATCATCAATACGTAATGCAGCAGGGCCAGAACAAGGAATTAGGTAAGATCACCAAACTTGTAGCCCATAACGGGCAGGTACAGAGCGAAGAAAGTCCCTGGCGGCTGGGCCATGGTGTGGGCGGCGGCGGTCCTATGCGTGACCTAGGTGTCTATTGCATTCAGGCCAGCATTTATACCAAAGGCGAATTACCCGTTTCGGTAACAGGCCAGTATCATCCCAAAAAAGATCCCGGTAAGTTCAAACTGATTGAAGAGGGAATGGATTTTCAGCTCAAGTTTGCCGACGGCAGCATTTCTGAATGTCGTGTCAGCTTCAACGACAAATACAACAAGCTGCGTGCCGAAGGAACCAATGGATGGTTAGAACTACAGCCTTCCTACGAATACGAAGGAATAGAAGGCCGAACCAACAAAGGAAAAATGAATATACCCAATGTCCCTCAACAGTCATTACAAATGGATGATTTTGCCGATTGCATTCTGAACAACAAGGCCACCCGGGTGCCCGGCGAGATGGGAATGCGTGATGTAAGCATTGTAGAATCTGTGTTTAAAGCGGCAGATACGGGCAATACGGTAAAAATTACTGCCAATCAGGTGTTCGATACCGTAGGAAATAAGAGATAACCGTGACAGTGTTTTTATAAACTAGAAGCCATCTCCAAAAGTTTTCTCCAGATGGAGTAAGCTTTTGGAGATGGCTTTTTTTGATCAGAGCTAACATGCGCTGATTAGCAGATACTTATACCATTTTCAATAACAAGAATAGTAGAAAATAGTATCTCTACCCATCTGAAAAGTATGTGTTAACGCACATCATTAACCTTGATTTGAGTCAAGGCAATGACCAGATTATGAATCTTATTTAGCACCACGGCTTCGGGATATTTTTTTATAGGGAATTCTTCAGCAAAGTCATACCTTCTATCATACATTCTCAAGTCATAGAAATCTTTTGAGATCAGTTCTATCATTACTGATTGTCCATCAATCACAAGTAGAGCATGATCTGGATATAACTTGCCAAGCTTTTTCAACTCTTCATCCATTTGTTTACTGGTAGGCATGTCTAACAATCCGTTTTTGACCGCATTTTCAATAAAAACTTTCCATCCGAAGTAAGGATAAACAGAATGTCTTGTTGGCGGGGTTTCCGAAAAATCGGTTTTATCAATTTCCTCGCCTTTCCATTGCTCATTATGAAGTACATATCGAAAACATTTGCAGGACCAAAGCTGCCAAATATGTAAAGACGTATCTCATAATCGTTGGTAAACGCCAAAGAATCCGACAATTGCAATAGTTTTTTGCCTTTCAGGAAATATTCATAGTATCTGCTACCTTCCTGCTCCTCAGATGGAATATGCAGCAGTTTCCGATAAGAAAATATGGTATTTTCTTTGGATGCAGCAGGTAGTTTGACGATCTTTTCTGTCTTTTTACTCTGACAGGAGAACAGAAAGCCGAGGAGTAGCCAGTGATATAATTTCATAGTCAGTATCTACAGATTTGTGATTCATTAAAACCAGCAGGCTTATGCCACGTACTATACGTAATTCTCCAACGTCAGCTTCACGTTTGGCAACAAGGATCGGATTTGAGGAATGGCTTCCAGCAGTTTTATCTCATCCAAATCATGGTTCCAGCTTTTATAAATAACGATTTCTTTCAGTGCAGGCTAGTTTCCCTAGTAATTTCAAATTGCTGGCCATGGATATACACCGAAATGAGCACAAGATTGTTTTAACCTGAGGAAAGTCAAGCAATTCCTTTGCAAAGGAAAACTGGTCATGAGTAGTAACCGTTGAGAAAAGAAGGTCCAGGGTCTGATCCTTCAATTGCATTTCGTATACATGCCGGGCGGAGGAACCACCTACCCGAAAGCTTCGTTTGACAATTTCCCGAAAAAAAACATAATTGGAAACGGTAGGCGGATACAACCGGAGCCGAAGTTCCATTGGTGTGTAAAATACTTCCAGACCAGCCTTTAGTAAGGCAACCTGATCAAACATATCTGCTTCAAACAAAGGTGTCAGCAAGTCAATTAACTCTTTTTGCCGGTATTTCTTGATAAAGTCATACTGCACCACCGTAGCGTAACGCTCCAGCAATGGTCGGAAGCATTTCCATGGGGCAGTACCCTTGCGCAAGCCCAGCCATACTACATGATAAAACAGCGAATCCGGAATACCCCCGGTCAGCATCATCTGAGCGGCCAGCCGGACAGTGTCCTCATCAGTGCTCAGCAGCAACCGTTGCAGATTGGTGTGTGTGTCTTCATCCGACTCTTTCAGATAAGGGGTTTCCAGCCGCATCAGGAAATCTTTCAGATGCTGAGGCAACGCGACAGGCAACTGACGTGCCAGCACTTCTGCTATACTTCCAGTATCAACGGTTTCGCCCAGGCACACGAAAGTAGTTTTATACGTTAGCCGGGTCTCGACTGCAATGCCTTGCTTTTTCAACTGAGCCGCAATTTCGCTGGTCGACAATCCTTTTACCTTGCCAATAATGGCAAAGGTATGTCCAGATGCCTCAAAACCTGCTTCCAATGGATTGGGCACTTTCCGAAGCAGTTCGGGCATGGCTTTTCGCCCGATCAGTTCCACATTTGTACTCAAGGCATACAGCAAGTCGCCGACGGTCGCATGTTGCACCTCAGCCTGATTTTCCTGCATCAGCTCCAGCAAGAGTTTACGCTGGTGCAGTGGCGTTTGCTGTACGGCACACCAATGAATAGCCTTGAGCAATACCGTCTTGCCTTTCACTTCGGTAGTCTCGGTCAGCGGATTCTGGTTAAGCATCAGCTCTTCCAGTGATTCGAGCTGCATCACCTCAGCGGGTAGCTGTGCGATCTGGTTGTTATTAAGATTCAGGTGTGTCAATTTTTTCAGTTGCAGTAATTCCGGAGACAAAGTCTGAATTTTATTTCCCGTCAGGCCGAGGCGTTCCAAGCCTGAAAAACGAATCAGTTCGCGCGGGATTTCAGAAAGCTCACAGTGTCGGAAATCAACCTGACGCAAAACTTCCGGATTCAGTTTTGCCAGTATGTCTGGCACGTGGACAGCCGTAAAACTATCAAGCAGAAAGGTATGTACCTTTACTAAAGGGTCCGTTAATTCAACCTTGAGTTCCTTCAGGTCTACATCTTCCAGCTCTGTCAGTCCGGTAAGTGAAAGCTGTCCGTGTTTAAATCCATAGGGATAATGCATCTGCAGTCGCCGCAATGCAGCAAAGGCGGAGAACTGCGGGATTTGTTCCAGCCATTCATCAAAGCCGGGTTGTAGTACTTCCATCCGCACCTCCAGCACTTGCCAGTGAGTCTGGCTGAGCACACACGCAAAGTCAGTCTCTTGAAAGTCTACTTCTTTCTTTTCCAATCGCCAGCTTTGTCCATCAGCAAAAGCCAGCCGGATATCATTGCCCGGATAGGAGGTCAGAGTCAGGTGCAAGCCAATGCAATGCGGATGATCGGCCAGTGCGGCTTTCAAAGACGGATATGGTTTTGACATAGAGTTGGTTTATTGTATAGCTGGACTTGGGCATAAAAGAAAACCGTCTTTTTATTAAAAATATCAGGACCGAAAAATAGTATCTTTTCTCGGACCAAAACCTGCCTTCTTTCGAAAAAAATGACTTTTGTCAGTTTTTCCTCCGCGAAAGATCACCACTGTCCCAAGTATTTCTCATCAGGAAAACCTAGTCGCGTCTGTAGTTTTGGAGCATTAAACTCCACCGACGTATGGCTTCTCTTCCGGCTGAAACAAAAGAAACCCAAGTGACTTGTTCGCATTGCGGCGAGCCCTGCCCTGACCCTACGCATCGGTTGGGTGAGAAGGTGTTTTGTTGCAGCGGATGCCAGACGGTCTACCAGATCCTGTCTGAAAACCGGATGGAGGCGTTTTATGAGATGGACCAGAAGGCGGGGGTACGTGCCCCGAACCTTGCAAAAGACGCGTTTGCGTACCTTGATCTGCCGGAAGTCGAATCCCGCTTGCTGGATTTTACCGATGGCAAAACCGCCAAAGTTAGTTTCTTTTTACCCGCTATCCATTGCAGCTCATGTATCTGGCTTTTGGAAAACCTTCACCGGCTCAATCCGGCTATCGTTTTTTCGAGAACCGACTTTCTGAAAAAACGTATTTCGATTACGTATTCGGCACAAGCCATTTCCCTGAGGCAAATTGCCGAACTACTGACCAGCTTGGGTTACGAACCGCAGATCACGCTGGACAGCGTAGAGAACGCGGAAAAAAATAATATCTCCGACATACCCAAAACCTTCACTTCACAGAAACTGCTGGTTGCCAAGATTGCCGTGGCCGGATTTGCCTTTGGCAATATCATGCTGATCAGCTTTCCGGAGTATTTCGGTTTTGATACTCAATCCGAACGTTCGTTCCGGTACCTGTTCAATTTCCTGAATATCCTGCTGGCCTTGCCGGTGTTCTTTTTCAGCGGCTGGGGCTATCTTACCTCGGCGTACCAGAATATCAAACGAGGCATTCTGAATGTGGACACGCCGCTGGCATTGGGCATGCTTGTGATTTTTACGCGCAGTCTGGTTGACATTGTGATGGGCTATGGTCCCGGCTACATGGATACGCTGGCCGGATTCGTCTTCTTTTCATTGCTGGGCAAATGGTTTCAGCAGAAGACCTATGATACGTTGCGCTACGACCGTGACTTCAAGTCCTATTTCCCGGTAGCCGTTACCATAACCGATGGAACATCCGAAAAACAGGTGCCGGTAAGCGACTTGCAGGTGGGCAATCGTATGATTATCCGCAACCAGGAACTGGTTCCGGCGGATAGCATTTTACTGAGCGGCAAGGCCCACATCGATTACAGCTTTGTGACCGGCGAGTCGTTGCCTGTACCGAAAGAACTGGATGAAGTGATTTATGCCGGGGGCCGTCAGGTGGGCAACGCGGTGGAGATGGAAGTAGTGAAACCCGTATCGCAAAGTTACCTGACTCAACTCTGGAACGACGAAGCGTTTGCCGATTGCAAAAGTTGTGTTGAGTTACCCGAAGCAGCTGTCCAAAATACTATCTCAGCTACCAGCAAAACCCCAGCATCCCTGCAAACGCTTTTCAATCGGTACTTTACAGTCGCCTTGTTAGTTATCGCCTCGCTTTCGTCCGGATACTGGATTGTTCAGCAGGATTACGGCAAAGCATTGAATGCTTTTACGTCGGTATTAATTGTGGCTTGCCCATGTGCCCTGGTACTGGGTTCGTCCTTTGCGCTGGGTAACGCCATCCGTATTCTGGGCAATTTCAAATTCTTCGCCAAGAATACGCAAGCCATTGAAAACATTGCGCGCATGGATACACTGGTGTTTGACAAAACCGGAACCATAACCGAAAGCCAGGTGTCGGATGTGGAGTTTGTGGGTTACGAACGCAGCCTTTCGTCCGATGAACAGCAGTACATTCAGGCACTGACGCGCAATTCGGTGCATCCGCTTTCACAGCATTTGTACAAGTACCTGAGTCAATTACAAAACACTTCGTACGAAACCCGGCTGTTCCGCGAACGGATGGGCAAGGGGCTGGAAGGCAGCGTAAACGGACACGATGTATGGATTGGCTCCACTGCCTTTATGGAAGAAAAACTCGGAGCAGAAGCAGCAGGGTTGCACTTTCCGGATTCCTCGCAGGCTACCCGTGTGCTCACGGGCATCGACGGCGAATACCTGGGTTACTTCCAGTTCCGCAACCACTACCGCCAGGGCATCGGTGAAATGACAAAGGCACTGGTCCCAACTTACGACCTGCACCTGCTTTCCGGCGACAACGCCGGCGAAGCGACCAATCTGAAATACTATTTCCCAAAAAGCGAAAACCTGCACTTCCGCCAAAGTCCGCAAGACAAGCTCCGGTTTATCAAGGGATTGCAGGAAAACAACAAGCAGGTAATGATGCTCGGCGACGGCCTGAACGATGCCGGAGCCTTGCAACAGAGCAATGTGGGAGTGGCCATCAGTGACAATGTTGCCTATTTCACTCCGGCGTCGGATGTGATTCTGGATGCGGCTGCACTGCCGTTGCTGCCTATGTTCATCCGGTTCTGTCGGCAGAGCGTCAACGTGGTCAAGGCCGCACTGGTGCTGGCCGCCTTGTACAACATTGTCGGGTTGAGTTTTGCGGTACAGGGCACTTTGTCGCCGCTGGTGGCTGCCATTCTGATGCCGGTCAGTTCTATCAATGTCATTCTTTTCACAACGTTTCTGGTCAAATGGTATGGAAAGCGCCTGAACCACTGACCAACACAATCGTACTTCTAAAAATGTAAACGAACATGAGCATCATCTATATATTACTGACAATCAGCTTAGTCATGGCAAGTATTTTCCTGGGTGTGTTTATCTGGAACTTGCGCAACGGCCAGTTTGACGACGACTACACGCCATCGGTCCGGGTGCTTTTTGAAGACACGGACACAAGTACTGAAAAACGGCCTGTCAAGAAGTAAACCCATACACGGGAGGTTTTGGCATTGTGAACGATACTATTTCTACCTGTCTGAATTTCATCAGCTACTCAAAATACACAGTCAAACAATCAAACAATTAAAGGTTAATTACATGCAAATCGAACACTTTCAGTATGACAACAAGATCGTCCGAAAATTTGGGATCGCAACCGTAATTTTCGGCGTCGTGGGTATGTTGGTCGGTGTGTTGGTGGCCTTTCAGTTGGTATTCCCCAACCTGAATTTTGGCATTCCGTACACCTCATTCGGGCGTATCCGTCCGTTGCACACCAACGCCATTATTTTTGCCTTCGTGGGCAACGCCATGTTCATGGGTGTGTACCATTCGCTGCAACGTCTCTGCAAGGCGCGGATGTTCAGCGACCTGCTGAGCGAAATTCATTTCTGGGGCTGGCAGTTAATCATTCTTTCGGCTGCCATTACGCTTCCGCTGGGCTTGACCACTTCCAAAGAATACGCCGAGTTGGAATGGCCTATCGATATCGCCATTGCGTTGATCTGGGTCGTCTTTGGCATCAACATGGTAGGCACCATTCTGAAGCGCCGCGAACGTCACATTTATGTAGCCATTTGGTTTTACATCGCAACGTTTGTAACGGTAGCCATGCTGCACATTGTGAACTCATTCGAAATGCCGGTTAACTTATTCAAAAGTTATTCAGCCTATGCCGGTGTGCAGGATGCCCTCGTGCAATGGTGGTATGGCCATAATGCGGTAGCATTCTTCCTGACTACGCCGTTCCTGGGCCTAATGTACTACTACCTGCCCAAACTGTCCAACCGTCCGGTCTATTCTTACAAACTTTCGATTCTGCACTTCTGGACACTGATTTTCATCTATATATGGGCCGGACCGCACCACTTGCTGTATTCGTCTACTCCTGACTGGGTGCAGTCGCTGGGGGTTGTGTTCTCCGTTATGCTGATTGCTCCCTCGTGGGGCGGTGGCATCAACGGTCTGCTCACCCTGCGCGGTGCCTGGGACAAGGTACGTGAGGATACCCGCCTGAAATTCATGGTAGTAGCGGTTACGGCTTACCTGATGGCCACGTTTGAAGGGCCGCTGTTGTCGTTGAAAAATGTAAACGCCATTGCGCACTTTACCGATTGGATCGTTGCTCACGTGCACGTGGGTGGGCTGGGCTGGAACGGCTTCCTGATTTTTGCGATACTCTATTACCTGATTCCCAAAATGTATCAGACAGAGGTGTATTCCAAGAAGCTGATGAATTTTCACTTCTGGATCGGCACACTGGGCATTCTGTTCTATGCGATTCCGATGTACTGGGCCGGATTCATGAACGGACTGATGCTGAAAGAATTTAACGCCGAAGGTGCGCTGCAATACCCGAACTACCTCGAAACCGTTACCAAAATGATTCCCTTCTACGCCTTGCGCGGCATCGGAGGAACGATGTATCTGACCGGTACGCTGGTGATGGCCTATAACCTTTGGATGACAGCCCGGGTGGGAAGCTTCCTGCCCAATGAGGCGGCTTCGGCTCCTGCACTGGAAAGAAATGCCGTTGTTCACGACAGCCACTGGCACAAAATATTCGAACGCAAGCCTTTGTTACTCACTGTTGTATCTCTGGTAGTGGTTGCCATTGGCGGTCTGGTACAGATCATCCCGATGCTGACCGTCGAAGAAAATATTCCGACCATCGCCAGCGTGAAACCTTACACCGCGCTGGAATTGGAAGGCCGCGACCTGTACATCCGTGAGGGTTGCGTATCGTGCCACACGCAGTTGGTACGGCCGTTCCGCAGCGAAACCGAACGGTACGGCGAGTTTGCCAAATCCGGCGAATATGTTTACGATCACCCGTTCCTGTGGGGCTCCAAACGCACCGGTCCTGATTTGCTGCGTGTGGGTAAAAAATATCCGGATAGCTGGCACTACCACCACATGGTTGATCCGGGCACGATGTCTCCGGGTTCCATCATGCCCAAATACGATTGGCTGGAAAGCAATCAGCTGAGCTTCACACTTACCAAGGACAAGCTTTCGGCTTTACGCAAAGTGGGGGTTCCTTATAGCGATGAGGAAATAGCCAATGCCGAAGAAAGCATGAAAAAGCAAGCGGCGCAGATTGTAGCTTCGTTGCAAAAAGAAGGCGTGAAAGTGGCTCCTGACAAAGAAATCGTGGCGATGATTGCGTACCTGCAACGGTTGGGTACCGACATCAAAAACAAGGAAGAAGTCAGTATGAAATAAGATCGACGAAGTACGATTGGCGAATGACTTTTCGTGAATCGTACTTCGTCAGAATAATATCTTTTCAAAGGGCGAAAATCCCGCTTCTTGTCATTCATTCGTAAATCACACTCCGATGTTTAAGCAATTCATTGATAAAGTAGCCGGTGCCGATGTGTACCTGAGTGCTTCGCTGGTCATCTTCTTTCTGTTCTTTCTTTGCATGCTTGTCTGGCTGGTTTTTGCCGACAAGAAATACATCCAGAAAATGAAGCACTTGCCTGTAGAAGACGACACATGCCATTAAGCCGGTGGTAAGTCGCCAGGTGCACCGCACGCAGACGGAAAAAAATAGTATCCCAGCGAAACCCCAAACCTCCGGCTCCTGAGGTAGCACCTTACCGACTGCAACCCTAACTCTTTACTAAAAACATATAACTCACATGCGAAAAGTTCTCACCTTATTTTTCAGTTTCTGTGCACTGGTTCCGGCCATGGCACAAGATGCGGCGGATAAATCGGGCACCTCCGAGCAATTGAACCGCTACATACTAGTGGTCCTTTTTGGACTTGTCATTTTCCTGCTGGCGCTGGTCGTGTTCATTCTCTTCCAACTCACACTTCTGATCGAGAAAAAAGCCGCAGTAGCAACGCCAGCCGAAGAACGCACCTCCTTGTGGCAGAGCATTCTCGGCCTCAAACCCATTGCCAAAGAGAAAGACTTGATACTGGATGAAGATTTTGACGGTATCAAAGAGCTTGACAATCCGGTACCAACTTGGTTTAACGCGTTGTTTTACGGTACCATCGTTGCCGGTATTGCTTACTTTCTCGTTTTCCATGTGTGGAACGCGGCCGACTTACAGGATGCCGAGTACACAAAAGAAGTACAAGTGGCGGAGATCCAGCGCGAAGCTTATCTGAAAAAGTTTGCCAACAGCATCGACGAAAACTCTGTGAAAGCTAGCAGCAAAGAAACGGATCTGGCCAAGGGCAAAGATGTATTCACGGCCAACTGTGCCAGTTGCCATGGTCAGAAAGGCGAAGGCCTGGTAGGTCCTAACCTGACGGATGAGTACTGGCTGCACGGAGGTACGATCTCCGATGTTTTCAAAACCATCAAATATGGTGTGCCTGCCAAAGGCATGATTGCCTGGGAAAAGCAACTGAATCCGCTGCAAATGCAACAGGTAGCCAGCTACATTCTGAGCCTGAAAGGTACCAATCCCCCCAATGCCAAAGAGCCGCAAGGTGAAAAGGTCAGCGATACCAAGCTTTCGATGAAATGAAAACGAAATGGCTGAATCGCTAAACGGCCGTTTGGGAAGATTTGCAAAATAGTATCTTCAGAAACAACAAAACCTCCGGCCATTTGGCTATTCAGCCATTCAATATTTAGAAGAATTATGAATACCGTAGCATCTGAAAAAGAGCCGACCTTCCGCGAGAAGTTAGGTGTGTTGGATAAGAAGGGGCACCGCGAATGGATGTATCCCAAAGCTGTGACGGGTTGGTATTACACTGCCCGAAATATCGTTGGCGTAATGCTATTGATTGTTCTGTTCGGGTTGCCGTTTGTAAAGATCAATGGGCAACCCTTGTTACTGATCAATATTCTTGAACGCAAATTTGTCATTTTCGGGCTGGCGTTCTTCCCACAGGATTTCTACTTGCTGGCTCTCAGCATGCTTACCTTCGTGGTGTTCATTGTGTTGTTTACGGTGGTGTTCGGACGAGTATTTTGCGGCTGGGCATGTCCGCAAACCATCTTTATGGAAATCATTTTCCGCCGCATTGAATACTGGATTGAAGGCGATGCCAACCAGCGCCGCAAACTCGATGCTGCACCCTGGACGACAGACAAAATTCTGAAGAAAACGGCCAAGCATACCCTTTTCTTTGTCATCTCTTTTCTGATTGCCAACACATTTCTCGCCTATCTGATTGGAATTGACGAACTCGAAAAGCTCATTGTCGACACTCCGGCCCAACACCTCGGCACATTTGTGGCACTGGTAATTTTCACGGGTGCATTCTACACCGTCTTTGCTTTTCTGCGCGAAATCGTGTGTATCGTAATCTGTCCGTATGGCCGGTTGCAAGGTGTGTTACTCGATAACAGCTCAATCGTGGTGGCCTATGATTTTGTGCGTGGCGAACCCCGCGGCAAAATCAACAAAAAAGAGGAAACCCCTGCCCATGGCGACTGTGTGGATTGCAAGCTTTGCGTGCATGTATGTCCGACCGGCATCGATATTCGCAACGGTACCCAACTGGAGTGCATCAACTGCACCGCCTGTGTCGATGCCTGTGACGAGGTAATGCTTAAGATCAATCGCCCGAAAGGTTTGATCCGCTACACTTCGCTGCTGGGTATCCAGCAAGGGACAAAATTCCGCTTTACTCCACGAATCATCGGATATTCAGTCATACTGGTGTTGTTATTTACTCTTACGGGAGCTTTGCTGTTGAATCGCAAAGAACTGGACGTGACTTTGCTGCGCACACCCGGAATGCTTTATCAAAACGTAGATTCACAAACGATAGGCAACCTGTACAACGCCGAACTTGTCAATAAAACGTTTGAGGATGTATCTGTCGAGATCAAACTGAAATCCGGTACAGGTCGTATCAAAATTGTAGGCAAAGGCGGCAAAATCGTGGTTCCGGGACAGGGTGTATCCAAGGTGGTATTCTTTATCGAAATCCCAAGGTCACACATCCATACAAACAATACTCCCGTGAATGTGCTGTTTTACTCGCAGGATAAACTTGTCAGTGAAGTAGAAACGTCTTTTCTTGGGCCTGTCGAATAAGAAGATAAGGTTGAAAAAATAGTATGTTTGGTTAAGGCAAAACCTCTTTTTCAGTGTCGTTTTATTTAATCATTACTCGTATTGTATGAATTGGGGTAAAGGACTCGTTGTAGCAATTTCGCTTTTCATGTTATTCATTCTTGGCCTGAGCTTTTATATGATGAGCCAGCAGCAGGAACTGGAAACGGAAGATTATTACGAAAAGGATCTGACATACCAGCAGGAAATGGAAGCCAGAACAAATGCTTCTTCGCTGGCACATCCCATTCAGTTCGCATACACGCCAGAAGAACAGCATGCAACCATTGAGTTATCGGTTAACCAACCGGTGGCCGGGACCATCCGATTTACTCGCCCCTCCGATGCCAGCCTGGATTTCGATGTACCCTTGGTACTGGACAGCGTTGGTCACCAGACGATAGCCACGGACAGCCTGACAAAAGGCCTGTGGCATGTTCAGGCAAGCTGGCAAATGAACAACAAGACCTACCAAAGTCCCCAATGGGAAATTGTGAAATAAATCAACGTTGTTATGTATATTGCCTTTATTACCGGTTTAGTCAGCAGTTTGCATTGCTTGGGCATGTGCGGACCCATTGCTCTGGCATTGCCTACGCGTAGTACAATCAACGCTGTTTTGTATAACCTGGGCCGTATCATCACCTATTCGGTCTTGGGAGTGATTTTCGGTCTGTTCGGCAAAGGTCTATACCTGGCAGGTATTCAACAACCTTTGTCCATTGGCTTGGGTGTTGCCGTTATTGGAATGGTGTTTCTGCCAAAAATACGCCTGGCCTTCGTTGACCGGTTCACAATCCGCCTGCGCAAGTGGTTTACTCCTTTCTTCCAACGGAAAACGTCGGTTGCCATGTTTATGATTGGTATACTCAACGGACTTTTGCCTTGTGGAATGGTATACATAGCGCTGCTAGGCGCCCTAGCGATGTCCGGGCCAGTTGCAGGAGCTGGTTACATGGTGCTGTTCGGTCTGGGAACACTGCCAATGATGTTGGCCGTCGGACTATCCAAAAAGCTCTTTAAGCCCAGCTTTTCTCTGAAAATCAACAAGTTTATTCCGGTACTGACACTTTGCATCGGCATGCTGTTTATCGTTCGTGGCATGAATCTGGGCATTGCGTACCTAAGCCCCAAAGCGGAGAGACAAACCAAAACTATAACCTGTTGCAAACCTGTTCCCGTAGCCAAAAAATAATGTCGTAAACCAGTACCGTGAAAAAAGCAAAAACCTCTCCGTTTGAGACAGGGAGGTTTTGTTATTTACAAAGATACTATTCTATTTGTGTGCCAGCCAGAATTAATCTTGCATAAGCTTCACAAAGTCGTCGAACAAATAGCGTGAGTCGTGCGGTCCGGGCGAAGATTCCGGGTGGTACTGCACCGAAAACGCAGGCTTGTCTTTGCGACGAATCCCTTCAATGGTGTCATCGTTCAGGTTCATGTGTGTCACTTCCACAGTAGCAATATCGCGTAGCGCATTGCCTTTCACCGCAAACCCATGATTCTGAGATGTGATTTCACCCTTACCCGTAAGCAGGTTTTTCACTGGATGATTCAATCCCCTATGCCCATGATGCATTTTATAAGTCTCAATTCCACTGGCCAGTGCCAGAATCTGATGTCCCAGGCAGATACCAAACATCGGTTTTTCTGCATTCAGCACCTCTTGCACAGTTGCGACAGCGTAGGGCATTGCAGCCGGATCGCCAGGACCGTTGGAAATAAAATAACCATCCGGATTCCACTTTTGCATTTCTTCAAACGAAGTCTTGGCAGGAAACACCTGACAATAAACGCCACGATTCGCCAAGTTTTGTAAAATACTGGTTTTGATACCCAAATCTAATACGGCAACTTTCAGATGTGCATCCTCACTGCCCACAAAATACGGTTTTTGGGTGGTTACTTGTGACGAAAGTTCTAACCCATTCATGTCTGGCACTTCTTCCAGCTTTTGGCGTAATGCGGCTTCATCCAGTATTTCGGATGAAATGACAGCATTCATCGCTCCCTGACTACGAATATGACGCACGATTTGCCGAGTATCCACTCCATAAATTCCAACAATGCCTGCTTTCTCAAAATACGCCTGCAACGATGCATCTGCAACATTACGCGAGTGAATGGACGAGAAAGCATTGCAAACCATACCGCTGATTTTCACAGAATCAGACTCCTGTTCGATATTCAACGTACCGTAATTCCCAATGTGTGAAGTGGTATTCACAATAATTTGACCATAGTAAGACGGATCGGTGTATATCTCCTGATAACCGGTCATACCCGTATTAAAACACAACTCGCCTCCGGTAGTTCCTATTTTACCAAGGGCATATCCCCGGTACAAGGTACCATCTTGTAATAAAAGTAAGGCTTCAGTGCGGGTCGGATACTTCATGTTTGGATTAAGGGTTTTTAATTATGAAAAGATACTATTTGGTAAACAGATATGAGTTGAAATAATTCAGTACAAACATAAAAAAAGGATTAGAACCAAGTTCTAATCCTTTTTGAATATTGCAATTATTTTAATCATTCTTTAGTCTCTGTTGGTTCAGCACTTGTTTCTTCTTTGGGTTCAATCACCTCTGTAGCAGATGGCTGTGCTTGAGCCTCAACAGTAGTAGCCTTGCCTGTACCACGACGACTGCGGCGAGTTTTTGCTTTGGCTTCTGTTTTCGCGTTGAGTAGTGTCTCGTTGTAATCAACCAACTCAATCAAACACATATCGGCATTGTCACCCAAACGATTACCTAGTTTGATAATCCGGGTATAGCCTCCTTCACGGTTGGCAATTTTTTCGGCAACATCTCCAAACAGAGCTTTTACCGATTCTTTGTTTTGCAGATATGAGAAAACTACACGGCGAGAGTGTGTTGTGTCTGCTTTTGCCTTAGTTAACAAAGGCTCTACATACTTACGCAACTCTTTTGCTTTTGCAACGGTAGTTTTGATACGCTTATGTAAAATCAGGGACGAAGCCATATTTGACAACAACGCGCGGCGATGTCCTACGGTTCTGCCTAAGTGATTATCTGTTTTTCCGTGTCTCATTTTTGTTAAGTCGTTACGCCGTCAGGTTTTGATATTTGCAAAGATACTGTTTTTTACCAACTACTGCCGACAATCAATCGTGTTATTAATCTTCGTCTAGTTTATATTTAGAAACATCCATCCCGAACGATAACCCTTTGTCAGAAACCAACTGTTCTAATTCAGTCAACGATTTCTTACCAAAGTTTCTGAACTTCATCATTTCAGAAATATCCAGTTTTACCAGATCACCCAATGTACGAACATCGGCTGATTTCAGACAGTTGTATGCTCGCACAGAAAGATCCAGATCTGCCAGTGGCGTTTTCAACAACTTGCGCATGTGCAGGTATTCTTCATCTACTGTATTTTCTTCTTCTGGCTTCATGGTATCAAACGTCATCGTTTGATCAGAGAAAAGCATGAAGTGTTGAATCAGAATTTTTGCGGCTCCTTTCAATGCATCTTCAGGATGAACCGAACCGTCTGTCTGGATATCAATCAGCAGTCGTTCATAATCGGTTTTTTGCTCAACCCGTGTATTTTCGATGCTGTATTTTACGTTTTTGATAGGTGTAAAAATCGCATCTACCGAAATGAAGCCAATTGCCTGCTCATTTGTCTTGTTTTCTTCTGCTGGTACATACCCTCTTCCTTTTTCAATGACCAGATCAACCTCTAGGTTAACCGACTCATCCATATTGCAAATGACGTGATCCGGATTAAGAATCTGAAAAGCAGACGTAAACTTACCAATGTCCCCTGCGGTCAAGACTTTGGAGTTTTTGACATTCACAACAATTTTACTGTCTACAACATCAGAGATCTTTTTGAAACGAACCATTTTCAGGTTCAGGATAATTTCACTCACATCTTCTACAACACCTTCAATCGATGAGAATTCATGCAAAACTCCGGGAATCTTCACTGCTGTAATAGCATACCCTTCCAGTGAAGAAAGTAAAATCCGACGCAGTGCATTCCCGATTGTGACGCCATATCCTTTTTCAAGAGGTTTGAACTCGAATAAGCCATGAAAATCATCGGCTTTCTCCATCACCACTTTATCAGGCATCTGAAAAGCTAATATCGACATATATTGGGAGTTTACATTTTGTTAGAAAAATAACTCTAAAACAATAATCATGCAGATTATTTTGAGTAGAGTTCGACGATGAGCTGTTCCTGAATATTTTCAGGAATTTGGTCTCTTTCGGGATAACTAACAAATTTTCCTGCCATGATGCCACCATCCCACTCCAACCAGTTGTAACGCTTTGCATTTCTACCTGACAAACTGACAGTTATGGTCTCTAATGACTTCGATTTTTCACGCACTGCTACCACATCACCTGGACGCAGAGAGTATGAAGGAATATTCACGATTTCACCGTTAATGGTAATATGCTTGTGAACGACTAACTGGCGGGCTGCCCGACGGGTTGGTGCAATGCCTAGTCTGTAGACAGTGTTGTCCAATCTTGCTTCCAACAAGCGCAACAGGTTTTCGCCGGTAATGCCTTGCAGGCGTGCAGCTTTCTGGAAAGTATTTTCAAATTGTCTTTCCAAAACACCATATGTGTACTTGGCTTTTTGTTTCTCCTGCAACTGCACTGCGTATTCTGACTGTTTACGCTTACGTCCACGTCCATGCTGACCTGGACCATAATTTTTCTTGGCTAAAGCCTTGTTACCACCCAAAATAGGTTCGCCAAACTTACGCGATATCTTTGCTTTAGGACCTGTATATCTTGCCATTTTCTCAGTAGTGATTCAATTCTGAAAGAAGTAATTATAAAATACCAACTATCGAACTTCACAGCCCGATAGCCAGCTAAGAATAGTAATGATTATACACGTCTGCGTTTGGGAGGACGGCAACCATTGTGTGGAAGAGGAGTCACATCTTTAATGGATGTCACTTCGATACCAGCATTTTGAATGGTTCGGATAGCAGACTCGCGTCCTGCTCCAGGACCTTTCACAAACACTTCTGCTTTGCGCATTCCCAAATCAAAAGCAGTCTGTGCACAGTTAGAAGCAGCCACCTGAGCTGCATAAGGTGTATTCTTCTTAGACCCTTTGAAGCCCATTTTACCAGCTGAGGCCCAAGAAATTACCTGTCCACTTGAATTCGTAATCGATACGATTATGTTATTGAAAGAAGCCTTGATATGTACTTGTCCAACTGGCTCCACAACAACCACTCTTTTCTTGGCTTTGTCTTTTCTTTTAGCTTGCGCCATCTTATTATAGATTTGTTACCTGTACAATAGATAAAGTACGATAATATATAAATTCAATTATTTGGTTGCTTTCTTCTTGTTGGCCACAGTCTTGCGCTTGCCTTTACGCGTACGTGCGTTATTTTTTGTACTTTGCCCACGAACCGGTAAACCCTTACGGTGACGCAAACCACGATAACAACCAATATCCATCAGACGTTTGATATTCAATTGAACTTCTGATTTCAACGCACCCTCTACCTTAAACTCAGTGCTAATGATATTACGAATAGCATTGGCCTCATCATCTGACCATTGGCTAACTTTCTTATCCAAGCTAATCTGAGCTTTCGCCAATATTTGCTGTGCAGAACGACGGCCAATACCAAAAATATAAGTCAATGCAATCTCACCGCGTTTCTTATCCGGGATGTCTACTCCTGCAATACGTGCCATAGTGAATTAACCTTGTCTTTGTTTAAATTTAGGATTCTTCTTATTGATTACATAAAGCTTACCCTTACGACGGATAATCTTGCAATCAACACTACGTTTTTTAATGGAAGCTTTTACTTTCATTGTACCTAACTATTTTATATTTAATAATTACTTATAGCGATAAACAATTCTACCCTTTGACAAATCATACGGAGACATTTCAATTTTCACTTTGTCACCAGGCAAAATCTTAATATAATTCATTCGCATCTTTCCAGATATATGAGCAATAAGCTGGTGTCCGTTTTGAAGCTCTACACGAAACATCGCGTTTGACAAAGCTTCTACTATAGTTCCATCCTGCTCAATTGACGACTGTTTTGCCATACTTATTTTTTAAAACCTCTTCAATATATTCAAAGGTTGTGAGTATATCTGCTTTACCATCATTTAACGCAACTGTATGCTCGAAGTGAGCGGATGGTTTGCGGTCAGCAGTACGAATGGTCCAGTTGTCACGCTCTTGTACTACATTCCTTGTTCCTAAGTTGATCATAGGCTCAATAGCAATTACCATTCCCTCCTGAAGCTTTACACCTTGTCCTCTTTTTCCGTAATTGGGAACTTCAGGCTCTTCATGTAAGAACTTTCCAACACCGTGACCTACTAGTTCCCTGACAATCGAAAAGCCGCTTTTTGATATATGGCTCTGAACTGCATAACCAATATCACCTATCCGAGCACCTGTTTCCACTGCTTCAATTCCTATATACAAGGATTCTTTGGTAACTTGTAGCAGGTTTTGAAGTTCTGTACTTATATTTCCTACTGCGTAAGTGTAGGCGCTATCGCTATGAAAATTATTTAAAAATACCCCACAGTCAACCGATACAATATCTCCTTCTCTTAATTGGTATTCATTGGGAATACCATGTACCACTTTCTCATTTACCGATATACATAAACCTGCAGGAAAACCATTATAATTCTTAAAAGAAGGCCATGCACCATTATCCTGAATATATTCTTCTGCAATTTTATTTAAGAATGCAGTTTTTGCGCCTGGCTCAATATATCTGGCAACCTCAGCGTGAGTTTTTCCCAGCAGCTTACCACTTTGCCTGATAAGCTCAATCTCTTCTTTTGTCTTTAAAAAGAAAGCTTTCTTCTTCAAACGGTTTCAATTAAACTGTGGCAATACTTTCGGAACGTCCTTTTACCCTACCCGATTTCATCAATCCTTCGTAGTGACGCATAAGCAGATAACTTTCAATTTGTTGCAAAGTATCTAGAATAACTCCCACCATAATCAACAAAGAAGTGCCACCATAAAATCTCGACAATTCTGAAGTAATTCCAAACAGGCTGGCGATTGCAGGTAATACAGCCAGGAGAGCCAAAAATATAGCACCCGGCAGTGTGATCCTAGAGAGGATCGTATCTATGTATTCTGCAGTTTGAATACCTGGCTTGACACTCGGAATAAATCCTCCGTTACGTTTCATTTCCTCAGAAATTTGCGTTGGATTTACGGTTATGGCTGTATAGAAGAAACTAAACAGAATAATCAATAAGGCAAATAAAATGTTGTATGCAGGATGTGTGAAATCAGAAAAAGCTTGGGCAATTGCACCCGCAGTCTGGTTTCTATCTGCCAGATAAGGTACTAGTAATCCAGGTAAAAACATTAATGACTGTGCAAAAATGATTGGCATTACACCTGCTGCATTAAGCTTGAGGGGTAAGTATTGCCTTTGTCCCCCATATACCCTATTGCCGACTACTTGCTTTGCATACTGAATAGGAATTCGCCTTGTTGCTTGCAGCACTAATACGACTCCCATTACAATAAAAAATAAAGCAATCATTTCTAATATGAAAAACAGAATACCTTCAGCACCTCTGGTTACAGCTTCACCTACCAAAGCATTTGGCAACCTTGAAATAATGCCGATCATAATCAGCATCGACGTACCATTACCAATACCTTTTTCAGTGATTCGTTCACCCAACCACATACAAAACATAGTTCCAGTGGTTAGAATGATCATCGCAGTCAATGTAAAAGCCGTCCTTCCTACACCAGGAATAATAGCATCATCAGCAATTGTTCCGATCAAGTAAGTGTACGATTGCGGAAGAGTTACCAATATGGTAAGTGCTCGGGTAATCCGGTTAATCTTCTGTCTACCAGACTCTCCCTCTTTCTGCATCTTCTGGAAGTAAGGTATTGCGACTGTTAATAACTGCACGATAATAGAAGCAGTTATATACGGCATAATGCCTAATCCAAAAATAGAAGCGTTGCTGAACGCACCTCCCGAAAAAGTATCTAATAAACCAAGAATACCTTTGTTTGGCCCCGATTCTAAACGAGTAGGATCGATTCCCGGTAGGACAATATATGATCCCAACCGAAAGATCAATAAGAACCATAGTGTATTCAAGATACGAGTCCTTAGATCTTCGATTGAAAAGATATTCTTAATTGTTTCGATAATCTTTTTCATAAGTTACAGAACAGTAGCCTTACCCCCTACTTTTTCAATTGCAGCAATTGCAGAAGAAGAAAATGCATGTACCTTTATTTCTGCAGCAACTGTCACTTCTCCTCTGCCTAAAATTTTTACACGGTCATTTTTAGATATCAAACCATGCTGTTTCAAGAAATCGATATCAACCACAGAAACCTTATATGCCTCTAACAGTTGCTGAATGGTATCCAAATTAATCGGCTTGTATTCTACACGATTAATGGATTTGAATCCAAACTTCGGAATACGACGCTGCAAAGGCATCTGGCCTCCTTCAAAACCCCTCTTAGTACTATTTCCTGAGCGAGAACCTGCTCCTTTATGTCCACGAGTAGAAGTCCCACCCATTCCTGAACCAGTACCTCGACCTATTCTTTTCTTACCTCTTACTGATTTCTCAGCGGGCTTAAGTGTATGTAGCTTCATGTTATTGATTACAATTCTTTTACATCAACTAAGTGACTGATTTTCTTAATCATACCTGATATTTGAGGCGTATTTTCTACCTGTACTGTACGATTAATTTTTCCTAAGCCTAGAGCTTTAACTGTAAGTTGCTGATCTTTAGGCCTTTTGATTGCACTCTTAATCTGAGTAATCTGAACCTTTGCCATATAAATATTAACCGTTAAATACTTTCGAGAGAGAGATTCTTCTTTGTACAGCTACCTGATGTGGAGCACGCATTCTTAGCAAAGCATCAAATGTGGCTTTTACTACGTTATGTGGATTTGAGGACCCTTTGGACTTTGCCAATACGTCTTTGATACCTGCACTTTCCAACACAGCACGCATGGCACCACCGGCAATAACACCAGTACCCGCAGCAGCTGGCTTCAAAAACACATAGCCGCCGCTATATTTTCCATGCATTTCATGAGGTACTGTTGACTTAAGGATAGGGATTTTGATCAGGTTCTTTTTTGCATCCTCTACACCTTTAGTGATAGCATCAGTCACCTCATTGGCTTTACCTAAGCCGTATCCTACAATTCCGTGCCCATCGCCTACTACTACAATCGCTGAAAAGCTAAAACGACGACCTCCTTTTACTACTTTGGCAACGCGTTTGATTGCAACAACTCTTTCCTTCAACTCTTGTTCGCTAGCTCTGACGATAGGTTTATTGATTTGTGCCATATAAATTTTTATGATTTAGAATTTAAGCCCTCCTTCGCGAGCTCCATCAGCTAAGGCTTTCACTTTACCGTGATACAAATATCCGCCTCTGTCAAATACAACTGTAGATATACCATTTGACAAAGCTTTTTCAGCTACCTTTTTTCCAACCTCTTTGGCTGCATCAACGTTGGTGCTTTTGCCTTTTTCCAATTCGGCAGAGGAGGCACTGATCAATGTTTTGCCAGAAGCATCATCAATCAATTGCACATAAATAGTAGTATTTGAGCGAAATACAGAAAGACGTGGTTTGTTAGATGAACCAACCACTTTTGAACGTATGTTTTTTCTGATACGTAATCTACGAAGCTCTTTTTGTGTAGCCATATATTATTTCTTAGCTGCTGTTTTACCAGCTTTTCTTCTAATCGCTTGTCCTAAATTTCTAATACCTTTGCCTTTGTAAGGCTCAACTTTTCTTAAGGATTTTATTTTTGCCGCAATCTGTCCAACCAGTTCCTTATCAATACCTTCCAAAGTTACCACGGGGTTCTTACCTTTTTCAGTAACAGCAGAAGCCGTTATTTCACTTGGCAAAGCTAGATACAAACCGTGAGAATAACCTAAGCTCAACTCTAGTACATTATTGTTTACTGTAGCCTTATAACCCACGCCCACAATTTCCAACTGTTGTTTAAATCCAGTACTTACACCCGTAACCATATTGTTAACCAAGGCTCTGTACAACCCATGCAATGCCCTATGTCTTTTCTGGTCTGTCGGTCTTTCAACTATGATCTGACCCTCAACTTGCTTCACAGCAATATCAGCGTCTATTTTACGAGAAAGTGCACCCTTTGGCCCTTTAACTGTTACCACATTACCATCTCCTACCGAGATAGTAACATTTCCTGGTAAATCGATTGGCTTTTTACCTATTCTTGACATGACGGACTATTAATAAACGTAACATAAAATTTCGCCACCGACATTTAACGCACGCGCTTCTTTGTCGGTCATTACTCCTTTAGGAGTAGAAATAATAGCAACTCCCAAACCACTTAGAACACGCGGCATTTCACTCACGCTTGTATATTTGCGTAATCCAGGCTTGCTTATTCTCTGTAAGTTTACAATGGCAGGCTCCTTACTAACAGGATCATACTTCAAAGCAATTTTGATAGTTCCCTGAACTTTGCTTTCTTCAAACTTAAAGTTTTGAATGTAGCCTTTATCAAACAAAACCTTTGTGATTTCCTTCTTAATGTTTGACGCAGGGACTTCTACTATCCGGTGTCTTGCCTTGATAGCATTTCTTAGTCTCGTTAGATAATCTGATATTGGATCAGTCATTTTGACACGTTTTTTTGGCAAAAATCCCGTTTTGGAAACGGGACTGCAAATTTAGAAAAACAAATTTTAAAAACAAAAGAAATATTACATTTTACCAACTTGCTTTGGTCAGTCCTGGGATCTTGCCATCTGAAGCCATTGAACGGAACACATTCCGGCAAATACCAAACTTGCGCATATAGCCTCTTGGACGTCCCGTTAGTTTGCAACGATTGCGTAATCTTACAGGAGAAGCATTTCTTGGTAATTTATCCAATGCTTCATAATCACCAGCCGCTTTTAATGCCTCTCTTTTGGAAGCATATTTCGCCACTAATCTTTCTCTTTTTAATTCGCGGGCTTTTACTGATTCTTTTGCCATATATAGTAATGTTATATTTTTATCTTTTCTGGTTTGCAAACGGCATTCCTAAAGCCTTTAACAACTCTAGGCTTTCCTCATCAGTTTCTGCAGTGGTAACAAAAGTAATGTCCATTCCGGATATCTTTGTAACCTTGTCAATGCTGATCTCTGGAAAAATGATCTGTTCTTTTACACCAAGTGTATAATTACCTCGCCCATCAAATCCCTTGTCACTGATACCACGGAAATCCCTTACACGAGGCAACGCTACTGTCATCAACCGGTCCATAAATTCATACATACGGTCACCGCGCAACGTAACCTTTGCCCCGATCGGCATATTTTCTCTCAACTTGAAATTAGAAATTGCTTTCTTTGAAAAAGTAGCAACCGCTTTCTGGCCTGAGATAATTGTTAATTCTTCAACCCCTATATCAACTAGCTTTTTATCAGCTACTGCGGCCCCGATACCTTTGTTGATAACAATCTTCGTAATCTTAGGCACTTGCATAATAGACTTATATTTAAATTTGTCCCTTAATAAAGGAACCACATCATTTAAATACTTATCCTTAACCCTTGGGTTGTTACTTGTTTTTTGAGAATCTGTAGTAGCCATTTTCGCAGACTTATCTTTTATATAAATTCTTGTATTGAATGATACCAAGGAGTATTAAAACTCTGCTTTGATAAGAGTTCCGGTTTTCTTTGAATATCGTTGCTTCTTACCTTTGTCATCAAGCTTACGAGACACCCTTGACGGCTTTCCGGTTGAAGAGTCTATCACCATCAGATTACTTACATGGATAGGCGCCTCCTGTTGTGCAAAACCACCTTGGGGGTTCTCAGCAGAGGGCTTGATGCTCTTCTTGATCATATTTAAACCCTCAATTATTGCTTTCTGCTTTTCTCTATCTACTGACGTTATCTTTCCAGTTTTACCCTTTTCATCACCAGCAATAACCATTACTGTATCCCCTTTGCGAACGTGCAGTTTTACTGTAGTTTTAGCTTTTACTTTCATTGTTATTATGATTATCAGAGTCTGACTATAAAACTTCAGGTGCTAACGAAACAATTTTCATAAACTGCTTTTCACGCAATTCGCGTGCTACAGGGCCGAAAATACGGGTTCCGCGGGGTTCGTCGTTGTTATTTAGTAACACGGCAGCATTGTCCTCAAATCGGATATAAGATCCATCCTTGCGACGTACTTCTTTCTTAGTGCGAACGACAACCGCCTTGGAAACTGCGCCTTTTTTCAGGTTGCTAGAAGACAAGGCTGATTTGACCGATACAACAATCTTGTCTCCGATTGTGGCATATCTTTTTCCTGTACCTCCTAAGACACGAATAACAAGGACTTCCTTAGCACCACTATTATCAGCTACTGTGAGCCGAGATTCTTGCTGTACCATAATTATTTAGCTTTTTCGATAATTTCTATAAGTCTCCAACGTTTGTTGCGGCTTAAAGGACGGGTTTCCATTATTTTCACCGTATCTCCAATGCCACACTCATTTTTTTCATCGTGTGCCATTAGCTTGGTAGTTTTTTTCATAAACTTACCATACTTTGGGTGTTTCACCTTACGTTCAATTGCCACAGTAATGGATTTATCCATTTTATCACTCACAACGCGTCCAACTCTTTCTTTTCTGGCATTTCTTTGTAATTGCTGCTGCTCCATTTTGTGTTATTTATTTAGCGTTTGCAATTTGTCTAGCTTTTAATTCTGTAGCTAACTGAGCAATTAGCCTGCGCGAAGCACGAATACGCGCCGGATTTTCGATAGGTGTGATTGCATGAGCAAACTTTAGTTTCTGCAAAGAAGCTTTCTCAGCTCCTATCCGCTCTTGCAATTCTTCCACGCTCAATGATGTAATGTCCTGATTTTTCATTGTCCTTCAACGTAATCTCTACGTACGATAAATTTTGTTTTGATAGGTAACTTTTGGGCAGCCAAACGCAAAGCTTCTTGTCCAATTTCTTGGTTAACGCCAGCAACTTCAAATAAGATGGTACCAGGTTTGACAACTGCCACCCAATATTCAGGAGCACCTTTACCTTTACCCATACGCACCTCAGCAGGCTTTTTCGTAATAGGCTTATCGGGAAATATACGAATCCAGACCTGTCCTTCACGCTTCATCGTACGAGTCATGGAGATACGTGCAGCTTCAATCTGACGCGCTGTAATCCAACCGGGCTCCAGAGATTTAACAGCAAATGATCCAAATGCAATTTCATGACCACGAGTAGCAAGTCCGCGTACCCGTCCCTTTTGCATTTTTCTAAACTTGGTTCTTTTCGGCTGTAACATTTTCTTTCTATTTAATAGACTTCGGCAAAGCCGTCAAAGTCTTATCTACCAGGATTATTTGTTTTCTTTTTCTTTTTGCGTCTGTTACCGTCTCGGTCACCGCCTCTGTCACGACGATCTCCCCGTTCAGATGAGTCGCCACGACGGTTTCCTCTCTCACCTGCATTTGCATTACCAGATGCAGCGGAGGCGGTACCATAGGTCGCATTAGGAGACAAATCTCTTTTACCGAACACTTCTCCTTTGAATACCCAAACTTTGATACCTATTTTGCCATATACGGTCAACGCTTCAGAAATGGCGTAATCTATATCTGCACGCAACGTGTGTAATGGAATGCGTCCTTCTTTGTATTCTTCCGTACGAGCCATTTCAGCTCCTGCCAGACGACCAGACAAACGCACCTTGATGCCTTGTGCACCTACGCGTATTGCCAGTGAAATCGCCTGTTTCATGGCACGACGATATGAGATACGAGCCTCTAATTGTTGTGCAATTGATTCTCCAATAAGCTTGGCATCCAGTTCAGGTCTCTTGATTTCAAAGATATTAATCTGAACATCTTTGCCAGTCAATTTTTTTAGCTCTTCCTTAACCCGTTCCACCTCTATGCCATTTTTACCAATAACTACGCCTGGGCGCGCTGTGTTGATAGTTAATGTGATACGCTTCAACGTACGTTCGATAACTACCTTGGCAATGCCACCTTTTGGAAAACGAGCCAATACATATCGGCGTATTTTTTCGTCTTCTACTAACTTCTCAGCAAAGGTCTTTCCTCCGTACCAGTTTGAGTCCCACCCTTTAACAACGCCTAAGCGAAAGCCCGTTGGATTTACTTTTTGTCCCATGCGTATATTATTCAGTTTCTTGGTTTTGATTCTGTTTAAGTACTGCCGGATTCGACTTTGAATCTAACACAATTGTAATGTGGTTAGATCTTTTGCGCACCCTATATCCTCTTCCCTGAGGAGCAGGACGCAACCGCTTCAGTACGCGTCCGCCATCAACGAAGATAGTCTTGATGTATAAGTCAGCATCCTCAATTCGCTCACCCTCGTGCGACTGCTCCCAGTTGGCAATAGCAGATAAAAGCAGATGTTCTATTTTTTTAGACCCTGATTTAGAATCAAATCGCAGAATGTTCAGTGCGTCGTTAACCCGTTTTCCTCTAACCATATCGGCTACAAGCCTCATTTTACGAGGAGAGGTAGGCACGTTTCTTAGTTTAGCTATTGCTTCCATTATTATTTTTTACCTTTATCTTTATTACCTGCATGACCTCTAAAATTGCGTGTCGGTGCAAATTCACCAAGTTTGTGACCAACCATATTTTCAGTTACATATACCGGGATAAATTTATTCCCGTTGTGTACTGCAAATGTATGACCCACAAAGTCTGGAGAAATGGTTGAACGACGGGCCCAAGTCTTTATGACGGTCTTTTTGCCAGACTTAGCCATGCCATCAATTTTGGATACCAACCGAAAATCTACGTAAGGTCCTTTTTTTATTGAACGTCCCATCTATGTAAAATGGATTATATTTAGCTTTTGATCTTATTTGTTATATTATTTTCTACGGCTTACAATCAAGTCGTTAGAATACTTTTTCGGTCTGCGGGTTTTCTTACCTTTGGTATACAAACCATTGCGAGAACGAGGATGTCCACCAGAAGCTCTACCTTCACCACCACCCATTGGGTGATCCACAGGGTTCATGGCAACCCCACGTACGCGAGGGCGACGACCCAGCCAGCGTCTGCGGCCAGCTTTCCCCAAACTAACGTTCATATGATCAGCATTGGATACCGAACCTACGGTCGCGATACATGTAACCAATACCAGACGCATCTCACCGGAAGGCAACTTAAGTGTAGCATATTTTCCTTCACGTGCAACCAGTTGGGCATATGTACCGGCGCTACGGGCCATTGAACCACCTTTTCCTGGCTGAAGTTCAATGTTATGAACGATTGTACCGAGAGGTATCGAAGCCAAAGGCAGTGCATTTCCAACTTCCGGGGCTACACTTTGTCCAGAAATAATCGTTTGACCGACAGTAATACCGCTAGGAGCTAAAATATAACGTTTTTCGCCGTCAGCATAAGTAACCAGAGCAATCCGAGCGGAGCGGTTAGGATCGTATTCAACCGTGTCAACAGTTGCGGTGACATCAAACTTATCACGTTTAAAATCAATAATACGATACCTGCGTTTGTGACCTCCGCCAATGTAGCGCATGGCACGGTGTCCACTGTCATTACGACCACCACTCTTTTTTAACGCAATGGTTAAAGATTTCTCGGGCTTATCAGTTGTAATCTCCTCAAAGGCAGGAGCTGTTCTAAAGCGCTGTCCCGGAGTAATCGGTTTTAATTTCTTAATAGCCATTTTACTTTATCTTTAAAACACGGGTTATCGTGCCGTGACACATAATTTACTTATTAAATATCTCCGTAAAAGTCGATCACTTCGCCTTCAGCCAGTGTCACAATCGCTTTCTTATATGAAACTGTGCGACCAGTCAACACTCGAGATTGAGAGTAACGTGTTTTTTCTTTGCCAGCGTAACGAATGGTTCTTACTCCGTTTACGTTCACTCCGTATGCACGTTCTATTGCTTTCTTTATTTCAATCTTGTTTGCCTTCTTCTCGACAATGAAAGTATATACGCCCTTCTCAGTTTGTGCGTTCGCTTTTTCGGTAATCAGAGGTCTTTTAATAATGCTCATAAGTTGCGTTATTTAAGAAGTTCTTCAATTTTAGCTAACGCGCCTTCACTCAGAAGAACATGATCAGCATTCATAAGTTCGTATGTATTCAACTGGCTTGCCAGAACCACTTTAGCTTTTGGCAAGTTGCGGCTAGACAAAACCACATTTTTATTTACTTCTGCCAATACCAGCAATGTCTTTTTATCCGAAGCCGAAAGACTTTCAAGAATCTTGATATATTCTTTGGTCTTTGGTTGAGTCAGATTAAACTCTTCTACAACTGTAAGCCCTGAGGTAGTAGCCTTGTAACTTAAAGCCGACTTACGTGCCAACTCTTTCACTTTCTTATTCAGCTTGAAACTGTAATCGCGAGGTACAGGACCAAAAACACGTCCACCATGCCGGTACAATGGGTTCTTGATACTTCCTTTACGCGATCCGCCGGTCCCTTTTTGCTTGTGCAGCTTACGTGTAGACCCATGCACTTCATTTCTTTGCTTTGCCTTGTGCGTTCCTTGGCGCTGGTTAGCCAGATATTGTTTTACGTCCAGGTAAATTGCATGATCGTTTGGAGTAATGCCATAGATCTCGTCAAGCAACGTAGCTTTACGTCCAGTTTCTTTACCTGTGATGTTGTATATTGATACTTCCATTGTTAATTGCCTTTATTTAGTGCACGCCTTCGCCTGTATTAAATGATTTCTCTGTGATTATCAATAATGACAAAAGAATTTTTTGCTCCTGGAACGGAACCGCTGATCAAAACCAGATTTTTTTCAGGAATTACTCTGAGAACGCGAAGGTTTTGTACAGTAACACGGTTTCCACCTGTTCTGCCTGCCATGCGCAAGCCTTTGAATACCCGGGCGGGAAACGAACAAGCACCAATAGAACCAGGGTGGCGCTGACGGTTATGCTGACCGTGTGTTCCAGCACCTACACCACTAAAGCCGTGGCGTTTTACTACACCTTGAAAGCCCTTACCTTTGGAAGTTCCTACAACATCAACGAACTCACCTGCCTCACAAACATCATTCACATTGACAGTATCGCCTAAGCTAACTACCGTTGTAAAGTCTTTGAATTCAACTAACTTGCGTTTGGGCGAAGTATTGGCCTTTTTGAAATGACCTAACATCGGCTTCGTTGTATTCTTTTCTTTCTTCTCACCAAATGCCAGCTGGATAGCCTCATAACCATCTACTTCAGCGGTTTTTACTTGCGTAACAACACAAGGGCCGGCTTCAATTACTGTACACGCAACACTCTCACCTTCAGGTGTGAAAATGCTCGTCATTCCAATTTTTTTTCCTATGATACCTGACATGATTGCTAAAAAACTTACGTGAATGTTTTAAAGCTAATGACTTGATTTGGACAACCAGCGGTCAGCTTTTGCAAAACGGACTGCAAAGGTAGTAGATTAAAATAACAATGCAAATGTTCAGTAAAAAAAATTTGAATTATCTTCAGATTCTTATGGTCATTTTGCTTGTTGTACGGCTATCTTCTACTTTTTTAATTGTACAATATTCACTCGCTTTTTTTAGTTAAAAGCCAAACAAAAAACCTGCTTTTACGGAAAGGCAAAGGCAGGTTTTTGTGCTTAAAAAGATACGTTGCGTTATACTTTGATTTCTACGTCAACACCACTAGGAAGCTCCAGTTTCATCAGAGCATCAACAGTCTTGGCACTAGACGAATGAATGTCAATCAAACGCTTGTAAGTGCAAAGCTGAAACTGTTCCCGCGACTTCTTGTTCACGTGTGGAGAACGCAATACTGTAAACTTTTCCTTCTCTGTTGGCAGCGGAATTGGACCACTGACAACCGCACCTGTAGACTTTACAGCTTTTACAATTCTCTCACAAGACTTGTCGACTAAGCTGTGATCGAATGACTTTAATTTGATACGAATTTTCTGAGTCATTTTGTTAGTTGTGCTTACGCCGATACACGTTTGACCGGCAGGTTTTTGACTTTGAAAGGATACTATTTTTGGCTTGCTGTGTTTTTGGGCTAAAACGTCGCTAGCCCAAAAACACGGAAGGAATATATTACTTATACTTATACTTTGGCGCCTTTGAGCTTAGCAATGACAGTCTCTGCTAAGTTTGGAGGCAATATCTCGTAGTGAGAGAAGGTCAGTGTAGCGGATGCGCGACCAGAAGAAATGGTACGCAAGTCTGTCACATAACCGAATAATTCAGACAGTGGAACATCGGCTTTCACAATCTGAGCCCCGCCTTTGCTATCCATACCTTTCATCAGGCCACGGCGACGGTTCAAATCACCCGTAACCGGCCCTGTGAATTCATCAGGGGTAGTTACTTCAACACTCATGATGGGCTCCAGCAATTTTGGTCCAGCTTGCTTGGCAGCTTCCCGGAACCCGTCACGGGCAGCAATTTCAAATGAGAGTGAATCGGAGTCAACCGCGTGGAATGAACCATGGAACAGACGCACTTTCATGCTGTCTACTGGATAACCAGCCATCGGACCATTTTTCATTGCCTCTTCGAAACCTTTCTGTACCGCAGGAATGAATTCGCGAGGAATCGCACCACCTACAATCCCGTTGACAAACTGGAAATGTGCCGTTGGGTTTGCTGTTTTGAATTCTTCATCGATTGGTCCGATTTCAAATACAATGTCCGCAAATTTACCACGACCACCGGTTTGTTTCTTGAATACTTCGCGGTGTTCGATAGTCTTCGTAATTGTTTCTTTGTAAGCTACCTGAGGAGCACCCTGATTGATTTCGACGTTGAACTCCCGTCTCATCCGGTCAATGATGATTTCCAGGTGAAGTTCGCCCATTCCTTTCAGTACCGTCTGACCAGTTTCCTGATCGGTCTCTACATGCAAGGTTGGATCTTCTTCTACCAGCTTCGTGATTGCATTACTTAACTTATCAACATCAGCTTGTTTCTTAGGTTCAATCGCATAGCCAATAACCGGCTCAGGGAAACTCATTGATTCAAGAATGATCGGCTTCTTCTCGTCAACCAGGGTGTCTCCTGTCTTGATGTCTTTGAAACCAACACCCGCCGCAATGTCACCAGCTTCCACTTTGTCGATTGGGTTCTGCTTGTTGGCGTGCATTTGCATCAGACGCGAAATCCGTTCTTTCTTACCTGTACGCATATTCAATACATATGAACCCGCATCCAGGACGCCGGAATACACACGGAAGAATGCCAGACGGCCTACATACGGATCGGTGGCAATTTTGAATGCCAACGCGGCAAACGGACCGTTTGAATCAGGCTTTCTTTCTTCTTCTTGACCTGTATCAGGATTTTCACCCATGATAGCTGGCATGTCCAATGGAGAAGGCAGATATGCAATGACTGCATCCAGCATGGTTTGTACGCCTTTGTTTTTGAAGGCAGTCCCGCACAATACAGGCGTGATCGTCATGTCGATAGTTGCTTTACGAATCGCAACCATCATTTCTTCACGGGTAATCGTATCAGGATCGTCGAAGAACTTCTCTAACAGATGATCGTCATATTCTGCTACCGATTCCACCAGGTATTGTCTCCACTCATTGGCAGTTTCAGTCAGATCGTCCGGAATCTCAATAACTTTATATGTTTTCCCTTTGTCGGTTTCGTTCCAGATGATCCCTTTCATGATCAGCAAATCCACAACGCCTTTGAACTGATCTTCGGCGCCTATGGGAACTTGTAAGGGAACAGGCTTCGCATTCAGCTTTTCTTTGATTTCTTTAACGCAATTGAAGAAATCAGCACCCGCACGGTCCATTTTGTTTACGAAACAAAGGCGAGGCACATGGTATTTGTTAGCCTGACGCCATACGGTTTCTGATTGCGGTTCCACACCTGACACGGCATCAAACAACGCAACAGCGCCGTCCAATACGCGAAGGGACCGTTCCACTTCCACGGTAAAATCCACGTGACCAGGAGTATCGATCAAGTTTATCTCGTATGTTTTGGTAACGCCATCTATCACTTCACCTTGTTCGGTTGGATAGTTCCACTGGGCGTGCGTTGCCGCAGAAGTAATCGTAATACCGCGCTCTTGTTCCTGTACCATCCAGTCCATTGTCGCTGCACCTTCATGCACCTCACCAATTTTGTGAGTCTTGCCGGTGTAGTACAAAATACGTTCACTGGTGGTTGTTTTCCCGGCATCAATGTGAGCCATGATACCGATATTACGCAAATATCTTAAGTCAGCCATAGTGTTACCTTTCGGTAATTATAGGTTTGATTTTTTAAACGATTTCTTTTTTATGTGAAAAGCGGGCTGCTTGCCCGCTAATCAATACTAGGGAGGTTTTCGTATCCGAACAGATACTATTTCGATGCAATCACCTTAGAATCGGAAGTGAGAGAAAGCTTTGTTAGCATCAGCCATACGGTGTGTATCGTCTTTCTTCTTCACTGCGGCACCTTCACCTTTGGATGCGGCAATGATTTCACCAGCCAAACGTTCAGTCATTGTTTTCTCGCCACGTTTGCGTGCATAGGCTATCATCCATTTGATGCCCAATGCCTGACGGCGGTCAGGACGCACTTCGGTAGGCACCTGAAAGGTAGCACCACCCACCCGGCGGCTACGCACTTCCACAGTTGGCATGATGTTATTCAATGCCTTTCTCCATATATCCAAGCCGTTTTCATTGGTACGTGACGCAACCAGATCTACCGCATCATAAAAGATAGCATATGCTGTACTTTTCTTCCCTTCGTACATCAAAGAGTTTACAAACTTGGTTACCAATGTATCCTTAAATTTAGGATCTGGTAAAACGTAGCGTTTTGGGGGTTTAGACTTTCTCATAATTTCTCGTGTGTGTTACACAGCGCTTCTCCGGCACATAATTGCCGAATACTCACGATTTTGTTTATAAATAAATAGAAAATTAAAAAGCTCCGAAGCTTAAAACTGTTCCAGAATAGGTAGTACAGTTTAAAGCTCCAAAGCGTTGGGCTTATTTTTTACCGCCTTTACCTTTGGCTGCAGGAGCTGCTTGACCTGGCTTCGGACGTTTTGCGCCATATTTGGAACGACCCTGCTTCCGGTTAGCCACACCTGCCGTATCCAATGCACCACGCACAATGTGGTAACGAACACCTGGCAGATCTTTTACCCGGCCGCCACGAATCAACACGATGGAGTGTTCTTGCAAGTTATGACCTTCGCCTGGAATGTAGGCGTTTACTTCTTTCTGGTTAGTCAAACGAACACGAGCTACCTTACGCAATGCTGAGTTTGGCTTTTTAGGAGTAGTCGTGTATACACGGGTACATACCCCACGACGCTGCGGACAAGAATCCAAAGCCGGCGACTTTGATTTAAATTCCAGCTGCGTTCTTCCTTTACGTACTAATTGTTGAATAGTAGGCATTTATGAATGAATTTTTACGTTTTTCAATACCTTTTCATTTTGGGAACGCAAAGGTAGAGTATTTTGTCAACAATGCAAAATTCTGATAAAAATTTTATTAAGGCCATTTTGGAGGCTTTCAGACCTCTGAAAAACACCTGTTTTTTAGGTCACCAATTACCCTGTTTTTGAAAAGAGTTGAATCTTTATATAACCAAAAAAGGTTCGTAAGTGATACGAACCTTTTTTGGTTATATTCAAAAAGTTAGCTCACACTTGCGGCTGATTGAGTCGTTCATTCATTTTTTCAACCTTTCGTTTCAAGTCATCTTTGTAAGCAGCCAGTCGGTCAGCAATCACATCATCTGACACAGCCAAAATCTGGGCTGCCAGAATTCCTGCATTTTTGGCACCATCCAAAGCTACCGTAGCCACTGGTACGCCGCCCGGCATTTGCAAGATGGAAAGAATGGAATCCCAGCCATCCGTGGAATGTGAGGACTTTACCGGAACACCAATCACAGGCAAGGTGGTCAGCGATGCCACCATACCGGGCAAGTGCGCTGCTCCGCCGGCTCCGGCAACAATCACTTTAATGCCCCGTCCGCGGGCGTTCTGCGCATACTCAACCATACGCAAAGGCGTGCGATGCGCCGACACAACGGATATTTCGTAAGGAATGGAAAGCTCTTGTAAAATATTAGCGGCATCAGACATTACCCGAAAATCGGATTCGCTACCCATGATAATACCTACCATATTCGGTCAAATAAAGTTAACGTAAAGAATTAATGAAAATGTAAAATAAAATCTACTTGGCTCAGCTAACAAGTTCTTTGCTAATTACTATTTTTTCTGATTAAATCCATATAAAAAGCAAAATAATTATTTGGCACTATTCAATAAAACCAGAATAAAATTTTATTAGCAAACAATTTAACTACAAAAGTAAAGGCAGAAAAGACAACTTGCAAAATAGTGTCCGTCAGATTTTGCGAAACCAGCCTTTTCTATCGACTAATCACTTTAATAGTTTCTCTGACAAAGGATACCTTTTGTCGTAGCGAATCCAAATCCGAATCCAGAATGGTTACGTGGCCCATCTTGCGAAACGGTTTGGTAATGCGTTTGCCATACAAGTGCGGATAAACACCCGGTACGGAAAGTATTTTTTCCATTCCTTCGTAATACGCTTCTCCCGTATGGCCTGCCTCACCCAGCAGGTTGACCATTGCCGCCAGTGATTTAGTCTGCGTACTTCCCAAAGGTAAACCTAAAATGGCGCGCAAATGCTGCTCAAACTGGGACGTGTAGTTGGCTTTGATGGTGTGGTGTCCACTGTTGTGCGGACGTGGGGCAGACTCATTCACTAAGATTTCGCCTTCTCTGGTCAGAAACATCTCTACAGCCAACAAGCCTACAATGCCTAACTTTTCGGCTACTTCCCGTGCAATTTCCTGTGCTTTCTGTTCCACCTGCGTCGGAATTTGTGCTGGTGCAAACAAGTATTCGACCAAATTATGTTCGGGATGAAACACCAGCTCCACAACAGGAAACGTGGACACCTCCCCAGTCACAGAGCGAGCAACAATCACTGAGATTTCTTTTTCAAAATCGACCGCTTTTTCCAGTAGGCTTGGTTCTGTGAAGGCTTTGTAAAAATCGGCCGATGAGCTTAGTCGCTGCACACCACGTCCATCGTACCCGGCTTTTCCTAGTTTTTGAAAGGCCGGCAAAAAGCTTTCGTGCCGAGCCACGTGGTCGGCAGTGTCTGTCAATACAAAGTCGGGAGTTGGAATACCATGAGACTGGTAAAATTGCTTTTGTTCGCGTTTGTCCTGGATGATACGAATCACTTCCGGTTGCGGATAGACTTTCACACCTTCGGCTTGCAGCCTTTTCAGCGCATCGACATTCACGTGTTCGATTTCGATGGTTAGCACATCTACGGTTTTGCCAAATTGGTAGACGGCGTCAAAATCCATCAGCGAACCGTGGGTAAACTCGTGTGCCAGGTATTTGCAAGGCGCATCGACATCGCCATCCATTATCTTGATGTATGTATTCAGGTCAATCGCGGCTTGGATCAACATTCGGCCCAACTGGCCTCCGCCTAAGATGCCTAACGTGAACTGACTTCCAAAAGCATTCATATACAAATTTGTTTGTTCGAAACTTCCCTCTGAAAAGCAAACCAACAGGTTTTGGGCACGCAAGTTATAGTATTTTGCCGTACGATGGAAAATACGTTTGGAGAGAATAAAAATATTTTGTGCCTACTTTGTTTGACAAGTATGCGGCGGCGTATATATTTGCAGTCCGTTTGGGGTGTTAGCTCAGCTGGCTAGAGCGCTACAATGGCATTGTAGAGGTCATCGGTTCGACTCCGATACGCTCCACTTCAACGACAAAACCCGCCTAATCAGCGGGTTTTGTCGTTTCTGATCCTGCTATTTTTAGCTCAATGTGTCTTTGAACAGGCGCATTGTCCGTTCCCAAGCCAATTTGGCTGCTTCCGGATTGTAACGCGTCGGTGCGGTATCGTTGTTAAACGCGTGCTGGGCCCCCTCATAAATGAAAAGCTCGTATTTTACACCCGCTTTTTTCAGAGCTTCTTCGTACGCAGGTATGCCTGCATTGACCCGTTCGTCCAGACCACCGTAATGCAGTTGGACTACTGACTTGATTTTAGGGACATCGGTAGCTTCGGGTTGCCGGCCATAGTAGGCAACTGCCGCTTTGAGTTGCGGACTGTTCACTGCCAGTTGATTTGACATGGCGCCGCCCCAGCAAAATCCTACACAGCCCACTTTTCCGTTGCTAGACGCATGTGACTGCAAGAACTCAACGGACTTCAGAAAGTTTTTCAAATTGGCAGCCGCTTCCAGTTTTCCTATTTTATCTCGGGCTTCGTCTTCATTGGCGGGCGTACCGCCCAGAGGAGACAAGGCATCGGGAGCCAGCGCCACATAGCCAGCCTTGGCAACCCGGCGGGCCACATCGCGGATGTGTGGGTTCAGTCCCCGGTTTTCATGGATGACTACTATGGTGCCATGCTTTTTCTTGCCTTTGGGCCGCACCAGATAGCCCTTCATGGTTGTGCCTTCGCCAGGATAGGTAATATCTTCGGCAATCAGGTCTTTGTCATCTTCCTGAACGGTAGAAGCGTGGGCATAATTTACCTCCAGTAATGGCAAAATTGCCAGAGCGGCGGCACTACTGCCTACCAGTCGGGTTAATCGTTTCAGGAAATCTTCCCGGGTCAGGGGCTTATGGGTGTATTCGTCAAATAAGTTAATAATTCGTTGATCCATAGGTGTATAAGTGATAAGTTAATAATCGTTGAAAGATACACATTAATCTGTCATCGCAACACATCTCATAGACAAAATAGTATCTTCCGAAAGTCCAAAACCTACCCTTTAGTTCTTAGGCTTGGGTCCCATGGTAAACATCAACTTGCCGCCCTCCATGATCTCCTGATGGGTCAGATAAAGCCGATTCAACGGTTTGCCATTGAGCAGCACACGTTGCACATACACATTTTTATCACTTTGTTTTTGGGCAAGGATTTCAAACGTCCGGCCATTCTCCAGTTGTAATGTAGCCTGGTTGATAGCCGGACTACTCAGCCAATACTGCTCAGAACCAGGTGCCACCGGATAGAATCCCAATGCTGAAAAAACATACCAGGCACTCATTTGCCCGCAATCATCATTGCCGCCCAAGCCGTCGGCTGTTGGCTGATACTGTTTTTTCAGAATCAGCCGGATGCGTTCCTGGGTTTTGGCGGGCTGGTCGAGCCAGTTGTACAAATAGGCAGCATGGTGGGCCGGTTCATTGCCGTGCACATAGTTGCCAATGATGCCTTCGCGGGTAATGTCTTCGGTCTCGGCGAAGTACTTGTCAGGCAGGTACATGGTAAAAAGCGAATCCAGATGCTGCGAGAAACGCTTCCGCCCTCCCATCATCGTAATCATTTCTTCGGGATTGTGCGGCACATACAAACTATAATTCCAGGCATTTCCTTCAATGAATCCCTGTCCATGCGTGCTGAGCACATCAAATTCTTTACGGAATCTCCCGTCACTCAGGCGAGGCCTCATGTAGCCAATGGTAGGATCATACACGTTTTTCCAGTATTGAGACCGTGTCATAAACTCTTCATAAATAGCCGTTTGATTCAGTTTTTTTGCGATCTGCGCAATGCACCAATCGTCATACGCATATTCGAGAGTCTTGGAAACCGACGAAGAGCTTTTGTCTTCGGGCACGTATTTTAACTTCACATACTCACCGATTCCATCGTAGCGAGCATAGTTGGCCGTTTGCACGCAGGCATTCAATGCCTGCATCGCATCGCCTTTGTAGGTGCCTTTGACAATGGCATCGGCAATTACCGATACGCTGTGGTAACCGATCATGCACCAGTTTTCGTTGGCATGATGCGACCATACGGGCAACATTTTATGTACACTCTGGTTGTAATGTGCCAGCATCGATGAAACCATATCGGCGTTTCGTTTAGGCTGGATCAGGTTGAAAAACGGGTGCAGTGCCCGGTAAGTATCCCACAGCGAAAAGGTGGTGTAATTGGTAAACCCATCCGCTCGGTGAATGGCCTGATCCAATCCACGGTACTGCCCATCCACATCCATATAGGTTGTCGGACTCAAAAACGTATGGTACAACGCCGTGTAAAAATTGGTCAGCGTCTCTGGCGAGCCTTGTGCCTGGATCTTGCTCAGTTCCTGATTCCAGCGTTTCTGACCTTCGGTTCTGGTCCGTTCAAAATCCCAGTGAGGTATTTCCGTTTTCAGGTTTGCCAGCGCACCCGCCACACTCACCGATGACAGGGCAAATTTGACTTGGATTTTTTCGTTTTCATTGGCATCAAAATCGAAATGCATGCGCAGTTGTTGTCCGGCCAGGTCAGGAAAATTCTTTGTCTGGTCAAACTTTCGCCAGAAACCTTTGTACACCGCCGGTTTGGAATAGTCTTTGGCACCGTATTGCTTGAAGGGTTTCGAAAAAGTCATGGCAAAATACACGATGCGCGTACGTCCCCAGCCGTTGGTTTGCCGGTAACCGGTTACCAGCGTATCGTTTTCTACCCGTACAAACGTCCACACGTTTTTTTCAGCGTAGTTGTAAAAGCCGTGCATCAGGTCAAATATAATGTGCGCCTCGTCGGTTTTTGGAAAGGTATATTGATGGAAACCCACTCGGTCGGTGGCAGTCAACTCGGCCAGAATGTTATTTTCCTTGAGCCTGACACTGTAGTAGTTGGCCTGTGCCTTTTCATCTGCGTGTGAAAAGGCCGACCGGTAGCCGGTTTCGGGATGCTGTTCGGTACCCGGATTCAGTTGCAGCGTGCCCACTGTCGGCATTAGTAGGAAATCGCCCAGATCCGAATGGCCTGTCCCACTGAAGTGCGTATGGCTAAACCCAACGATGGTAGGATCATCGTATTGGTAACCAGCACAGTATTTGTACACGTCCGCGTTGTATTTGCCATTGACTTCGTAGGGAAGCGTGTCTGTATCCGGGCTGAGTTGCACCATGCCAAACGGAACGGTAGCCCCTGGATAAGTATGCCCCATTTTGTGTGTCCCGATCATGGGATTTACATACTGAATCGGGTCGGCAGCGGTATTTTTTGATTGGGCATTGGCAAAAAGTGTTGCCCCAAACGCAAGGAATGCTAAAATTCTTTTCATCGGTTATAAGATTAAAACCTAAAGAACGGGATTATTACCGGATAGCGAAAATTAACGGTTGATTTCTCTTGGCCAGACAACAGACAGGCGATGGTCGTTCCAAAATAGTATCTTTCACAAACGAAAAACTCCACTCCAACTGGCAAGCCAAAAGTCTTGGTTTCAGCTGAGGATTTTGTATCAGGCTATTTCCGTTGTTAGCGACAACTTCTTTCAAATTATTTTCTAGTGGCGTAAAAATCAGACATTTCCATCGAAAAAAGCGAAGATTATTTTTACTTTCACTTTATTTCGCTATAATTTGCTTCCGTAAGTTCAAACTGCACAAACTATAACCGGCTTGCTTTATTAACAACTATTCAGCACAGTTGAACGCCCGTTCATTGAATTAGCCACTAATCTCTTCTTTTGTTATGCATTTTGAAATTTTTCGCCCTACCAACGCGTATGCTTTTCAGTTGTTAGACGATAACAACCAGCTGCTGCTCACCAGTCGTACGTATCCGGATCTGGATGCCTGTACCGAAGGTATTCGTATGTTTGTCCAGCTTGCGGCAACCCGTACCAATTTTATGACTTCTGCCGAAAACGGAAGTTATGTATACATGCTGCAAGCCAACGGACAGGAACTTGCCAGAAGTGTTGCCTATGGCAGCGATGCCAATGCCCTTGAGGCAGCTGACGACCTGGCCGAAACCATGGCGGAAACCACGGATTATGAGGTTACCTACACGGAAATCGCCACCCAGGCGGTGCAACGTCCTGCCTTTACCGTCGATCTGGATTCATATGATTTTACACAGGCTTCGCGGTCAGGTGCGCTTGGATTTGAGGCGTTTCAAAATGCAAAAAACAACCTGTATTACTTTCATTTCAACGATGCCGGTGGGCAGGCCTACTTGTATAGTCAGGCATACAGCAGCGAAAACACCCGCGACAACGGCATCCGGTCGGTGATACAGAATGCCGACAAAAAAGAGCGGTATGAACTCAAAGAAGAAGCCGGAAAGTATTACTTCATACTAAAAGCAGTCAACGGACGAGAAGTAGCCCGCAGCCGGTCATTTGCCTCGGCTACAGAAAGAGACCAAGCCATCGCGGCATTGCAGACTCATGCAGGCACGTTTGCCGAACAGTACAAAAAACCTGAAAAACCACGCACACGCAATGGTAATCCACCCGTTGACAAATATAATTTTACCGTTCTTTCCAAATCCGAGCAAGCGGGTTTCGAAAGTTTCCAGCAGCCGGCCGACAAACATCACTATTTCCACTTCAACAATGCCAGCGGAAAAGCCATTTTGTACAGCCAGGGGTATGGCAATGTAGCTGGGCGCGACAACGGCATCCGATCCGTGATCAAAAATGCATACATCGATGCGCGTTACCAACGTGGCGAAGAAAACGAAAAATCTTATTTTATTCTCAAAGCGGGTAATAACCAGGAGATTGCGCGCAGTTCGTTCTTTGACTCGGCAGCAGAAATGGAAGCCGCCATTGCTTACCTGAAAAGTCAATCGGTAACGTACGCCTCTCGCTACCAGGTCGAATTGCATACAGAAGAAACGCAAACCGTCGAAACCCAGCGTTTCAATATACACATAGACCGTCCGGAGCCAGAAGTTACCAACACCCTGAACCGAAATATCGACCAGTATGATTTTACCCAGAAATCGCCGCTAGGCATGAAAGGTTTCGAGACATTCTACAGCGAAAAAAACCAGGCATATTACTTTCATTTCAACGACGAAGATGGCAATCCGATTCTGTTCAGTGAGTCATATCCTAATGCCGCTGTCCGCGATAACGGGCTCGAATCTGTAAAGAAGAATGCGCCGCTGGAAAACCGCTGGAAAGTATTGCACGAAAACGGCAAGTATTTTTATGCGCTTCGTGCCGGAAACAATCAGGAGATTGCCCGCGGCCCCTTGTACGATACCGAAGCACTGGCTTTGTCCAAGCTGTCCTTTATTCGCTCCAATGAAGCGGGGGCCATGGCGGCGTTGGCTGCCGGGGCCGTCGCGGTACTGCCCGGCCTGATGCCCAACGTAACAACAAACAACACACCCGCGGTTGCAGAAACACCGGTGATGGAAGAAAAAATAGTATCTCCCGAACCTGTAAAACTGGTGGATATTCCAGTACCGGTTAAGAAACCCGAGCCCATACCCATGGCGTTTGCGGAACCTGTGGTTCCGACACCTGCACCCGTCGAAGAACCGGTTGCGCTGGCAGCTGTTACCGAAACCACTACTTCGCGCAGCCGTGTCGGCTGGCTGGTCGGTGGTGTCGCTGCGGCTGCCATCATTGGCGGATTTTGGTGGTACAACAACCAGACGCCACCGATTTCGGTTTCTTCATCCGTTCCGCAGGCGATTGAAACCGGAATACAAGCCAATACTGCCGAGCCTGCCGTAGCAGAGCCTGCCCCTGAAGCTCCGGCAACCATTGAAAATTTCCAGCCCATTGCGTTGTATTTCAACAACGACCAGCCCAATCCACGTACCCAAACACCAACAACCACGTTGACGTACGGAGAAACGTTCTCGGATTATTACAAGCAGAAAGGCATTTTTGAACGGGAATATAGCAGCGGAACAACCGACAGCCCCAACGCCAGACAGGAAATAAACAGCTTCTTTGACGGAAGAGTAAAAAAGGGTTATGATGACTTGCTAACGTTGTCTGACAAACTGCTGGAGAAATTGCAAGCAGGCAGCAAGGTTGAAATCACGGTAACCGGATTTGCCAGCCCTTTGGCGACAGGAGATTACAACAAAATGCTTACGGGCCGCCGGGTCAGCAGCATTGAAAATCATTTCCGCACCTATAAAAACGGCCAGTTCAAAGATTACATGGACAAAGGCATGCTAGTCATTACCGAACAAACCTCAGGTGAAGAGCAAGCCAACCAGACCATCAGTGATGACCGCACCGATACCCGCAGCTCGTGGTACAGCCCGTCGGCGTCGGCAGAGCGCCGCGTCGAGATTACCAATGTCACCATCAGCAAGCCACAATAAGTCTACCAAGGCAATCTGTTTCCACTCCAAACCATCTTGTTTCACAAGGTGGTTTTTTTGTTTACTTTTGCATTTTTAGTACACAAAAAATGACAGGGGTTTTGCGGTTTGAAAAGGTACTATTTTCACCGCCGAACAGATTGGCATTTATTTTGCGACGCTGTTAAAAAATTCCGGTAGCTTTGTTTATCGGTTCGTTGCCTTCCGGCGTTACTGCTATACTTTGGCAGATTACCAACATCACAGATTCTTTTCACTCTATAATTTTTCGTTCACTAATGAAAGTATTTGTTTCCGCTTGGGTTCTATTATGGTTAGGAAATGCTGCACTGATGGCCCAAAACACCACAGAAGTTAAAAACAAATCCGTTACACCACTGACCAGCACTCCGGCAGATTCGGTGGTAATGCCCAGACCACGTACCAGTCCGGTAGCGCTGGCACAGCACAAATCCGGTGACCAATACATACGGGTAGTCTATGGCCAACCTCTGAAAAGAGGGCGGGAGATTTTTGGTGTATTGCAACCGTTCGGAGAAGTATGGCGCACAGGAGCCAACGAAGCAACCGAAATCACCTTTGCGAAAGACGTACGCATCAATGGCAAGCCTCTCCGGGCCGGCACCTATACCCTGTTTACCATCCCCAATGCAACGCAATGGACGATCATCTTTAACAGCGACCTGGGCCAGTGGGGTGCTTTCAGTTATAATGCGTTGAAGAATGTACTTACAACCGAGGTTGCCACAAGCACAACGAAAGAATTGTACGAAGCTTTCACCGTCAAATTCGAAGAAACCAGAACCGGCGTCGACCTGCTGCTCATCTGGGATAGAACCAAAGTTGCCATCCCGGTTGCCTTCGAGAGATAACACCAGACAAAACCGGGCTTTGGCCCTGGCTAGAGATCTTCGCTTCCGAGAAACAACTCTATTTCGTGCACTTGCTCCGGCAGGGTTAATCCTTTCAAAACCTTGCCGGCAGGCAAAAGCCCGATCATTCGTTCGGCCAGCAAATGCGTTCCCTCCCAAAACACCCGGACATCGGCAGCTTTTTGCAGCAGGTTTTCCAATAGTCTCCGCACATTACCCAAAACCGGCTCCTGCGCTCCGGGTCCGCTGTCGGTACCCCGAATCACCACTGCTGCCTTGGCAGCTTCCTTTAGTAAGTTGATGGCATAGCGGACGACAAGAGCCTCCGAGTGATTGTCACAATCGTATGCAACCACATCGGGCAGCCGCATGCTGATCTGCTCGGCAATCGCATTTGCGTATGAAACAGGGATGGCAGGGCCGATGGTTATGCACAAAAGCAGCTTCATTAGTGTCGGGGGGGTTTTAGGTTGCAAACCATACTATTTTTCTGAATTCGTATACGTACCGGGCTCAGCTCACCGCTCCCGCCCTTCCACTACCGGAAACAGGTTGCATTCGTTCACAAAACTGTCATCTTTTTGAGCCGGTGAATTGTTAATTGTGCAACAAACTGTTGCATTCCTACGTTAGAATTTTCTAATTTTGTATTCGTTTTTGTTGACAACCCTAAGATTCGACTTCTTTAACTTATAAACTCAGAATCAAATACTTCAGCGGTAGTAATTCTGTTTTATAGTAGTCCCCTTCTAAACTGAGCTGTGCGGTAAAATACATTCATGAAAGATTCCAGAAAATACGTTATCCAAGGTGTTTTTATACTGGTGGGTATCGTTTATTTAATTCGTCTTTTTTACTTGCAGGTTGTTGATGACAATTACAAAGAGCAAGCCGATGACAACGCCCTTCGCAGGGTTGTGGTACACCCACACCGCGGACAGATCCTGGACCGCAACGGCAAGCTGATCGTCATCAACGAGTCGGTTTATGACATTTCGGTAATTCCCAAAAAAGCAAAAATCGATGACACGCTTCGCTTTTGCAATGCCATGGGCGTTACCCGCCAGTATTTTGATTCGGTTATGGCAGTTGCGACCCTGACCAAGTATGCCAAGGGCCGGCCATCCATATTTCTGAAACAGCTGTCTGTCACGGAGTTTGCCCGCATTCAGGACCGTCTGATCAACTATCCGGGATTTTTCTACACCTCTCGGGCCGTCCGCAAATATCCCAGCCCGACAATGGCCAATGCCTTGGGTTACATCGGCGAGATTAGCGAAAAACGTCTCGAAAACCAAACGTACTACCGGCAAGGCGATTACATCGGTATTTCAGGCATTGAGTCGTATTACGAAGAACAACTCCGCGGGCAACGCGGTGTGCGTTATGTGATGGTCAATGTCAACGGAGTGGAAAAAGGAGCGTTCAAAGAGGGGGCTTTTGATACGGCTGCCGTTGCCGGTGAAAACCTGATTTCGTCCATCGATCTGAATCTGCAACAATATGCCGACAGCCTGATGCAGAACAAAATCGGCAGCATTGTAGCCATCGAACCGTCTACGGGAGAGATACTGACCATGGTATCGGCTCCAAGCTATGACCCCAACCTGCTGGTAGGCCGGATGTTTGGCAAAAATTTCACAGAGCTCCAGAAGAATCCTTACCTGCCTATGTACAACCGGCCCATCCAGGCGGTATACCGGCCCGGTTCCATTTTCAAGCTGGTGCAGTCGCTGGTGGCTTTGCAGGAAGGCGTAATTACTCCCGAATCGCAGTTTGCCTGCATCCGGTACCCGATGAAATGCCACAACCACCCAGGTGGGCACAACGATCTGCACAATGCCGTGCAATGGTCGTGCAACCCGTATTTTTACAATGTGTACCGCCGGATTATCTATGCCAAAACTACGGGCAACAACTGGCGAGACTCCCCGGTAGGTCTGATGGAATGGAACAAGCACGTCAAAACGTTTGGCTTCGGGACACGGCTTGATGTAGATTTGCCGAATGTAAAACGCGGTTTTATTCCTGATACGGCGATTTACAATCGTTCGTACGGAAAGATGCGCTGGCAGTTCTCCAACTTCTACTCGGTGAGTATCGGGGAAGGCGAGCTCAATGTGGTGCCGATCCAGATGGCGAATCTGGCGGCCATCATGGCCAACCGTGGCTACTACTACACGCCGCACCTGATCAAGAGCATTGGCAAGAACGGAAAACCGCTTCCGCAATACACGGAAAGACACCAAACGAGCATCGATCCGGAACACTTCCAAACAGTGGTCGATGGTATGGAAGACGCGGTGAAGCGTGGTACGGTATGGTCGAAGGCACGCATTCCGGACATTGTCATGTGTGGCAAGACGGGAACTTCGCAAAACAAGAAAGGAGAGAAAGACCATTCAGTTTTCGTAGCATTTGCCCCCAAAGACAATCCTAAAATCGCATTGGCAGTATATGTGGAAAACGCAGGGTTCGGTGGTTTTGCCGCTGCTCCGATTGCCAGTCTGATCATCGAAAAATACCTGAAAGGCAAAGTGGACCGTTACCTGCTGGAAAAAGACTTCAAGCTGCGGAATTTTATGCCGAAGCCCAAGGAAGACGAGACCAAAGTTGCCAAGAAAGACAGTACCACGTCCAAAAAACCGACGGTTCCTGTGGTGCCCAAGTCTCAACTTCCCAACAAGGATACGTCCCGTTCCAAAACCATTATTGTAAGTGCCCGCCCGAAGGCGGTCAACTCCAAAAATTGAGCATGGCAAAAATAGTATCTCCACAGGGAGCAAAACCTCGCTTGCAGTTATTGAAGTAGTCAGAGTAGTACCCAAAATCCGGATTTCTAACTTATGCTTTACGCCCAACCCAGACCCGGACAGGATCTGTCCACCGGCAGGCTCGACTGGCTGACGGTAGTTTTGTATGCCGCCTGTGTGATTGCCGGTTGGTTCAATATTTTTGCCGCCGTTTATGATCCCGAACTGCACCAGAGCATTTTTGATTTCAGTATCAACTCCGGCAAGCAGCTGATCTGGATTGGCTCAGCCGTGGTGCTGATCATTCTGATTATGGTGGTTGACTTCAAATTTTTCGAAGCCTTTGCCTACATCTTGTACGGTCTGATTGCAGTAGCGCTGATTGCCGTTATGTTTCTGGCCCGCGATGTGAACGGCGCCAAAGCCTGGTTCGAAGTAGGTGGTGCCCGCATTCAGCCGTCTGAGTTTGCCAAGTTTATTACCGCCCTTACGCTGGCCAAGTACCTGGCCGACAACGAGATAAAATTTGATGATACACGTACGCAGTTGGTTTGTGCCGTTATCATTGCCATACCGGCTTTACTTATTTTAAAGCAGAACGACACGGGTTCGGCAATGGTGTTTGCCGCATTTGTATTGGTTTTGTACCGTGAAGGCCTCACCCCCTGGATATTGATTCTGCCGGTAATTGCCGCCATCATTCTGGTATTGGCACTGATCATCAATCCCTTGTACCTGCACATTGCCACATGGGTCATTGTCGGACTTGCCATATTGAATTTGCGCAGAAAGAATTTGCGGAATATTCTACTGGCCGTTGGTAGCGGAGGAGTGGTAAGCACATTGATCAGCACCGTTAATTTTTTCATGTTCAATGTATTGCAAGCACACCAGCGCAACCGCATCATGGTGTTGCTTGACCCGACGGTCGATCAGAAAAAATACGGCTGGCAGGTGATGCAGTCCAAGATCGCCATCGGTTCGGGTGGCATGTGGGGCAAAGGATTTCTGAATGGCACCCAAACCAAGTTTGACTTCGTACCCGAACAAAGCACCGATTTTATTTTTGCCACCATTGGGGAAGAACACGGCTGGGCAGGCGCGCTGGTTGTATTTGTTTTGATCATCAGCCTTCTCTGCCGCATCGTATACCTCGCGGAACGGCAGCGCGACCGATTCTCGCGGGTGTATGGCTACTCGGTGGCGTGTATCATTTTTGTTCACTTCGCCGTAAACCTGGGCATGGCCATTGGCTTGCTGCCGGTAATTGGCATTCCGCTGCCGTTCTTCAGCTACGGCGGGTCTTCGTTGTGGTCGTTCACCATCCTGCTCTGGATTTTCCTCAAACTCGATTCTCACCGGATCGAAGTGTTGAGCCGGATTTAAAAGAAGCCCGCATGGTTGAGTATCCATACGAAGGATGCGCAGACCTTAACGCATCTGAGTAACGGTAGGAATAACCTAAATTATTTAGTAGGTAACTAAATCTATTCACCTCATTAGGTACGTACGCACCAATAGTTTACTCTTAGTTTACCGTGGTCTGTTGCATACAAACCACGGTAAACTAAGAGCAATTAAATACGTGTCAGTACTTTGTGAATCCAAACCATAATTCAGCCCTTCCTTTTGATACTATGTTTACTTTGAAGTCAATGAGCAGAAACGATCGTTTATCCAACGATCTGATTTTTTGAACCAGCTCATACATATCATTGGGAAAATTCTTTGTCAGAACCTCTGCTGCCATTAAAACATGTCTATTTTGTACCTTAAGTGTGTTTTATCTGACTGACGGCGTTAGGAAACGATGGCTTTATTACTTCATTTTACTCAGGGTACCGACACTTGTTTTTAAATGCTCAACGTGCTTTCATTCTTAACTTTGCGTAACTCGTGGATAATCCTGTGACATTTGTGCAAGGCAGTAGATTAGCGATACTGGTTCTGTCCTGGTTGACATTGTCAATAGACTCCCATGCTCAGACTCCAGATTCTGTAACATATAGGACTGATGGTTCTATTGCTCAAAAAAAATATCTATTGGGATCGGAACAGGAAATTCGCTATTACAACTCTTTTGGATTTTTGTGCTTTTCAGTGAAGAAGGACAGTGCTGGAAGATTTATTCACTGTAACGGAAGGGTAAAAAAAGAGTTTAATGCAGATGTTGGGATAGACCCGGTCTTTCTTTCTGATACTTTTGCTTTAGGATTCGCTAATCGGGTTGAGCTATTAAGAGACTCCCTGACAATTTCGGAAAGTTTTAACAGGACAGTCCGGTACTATTTCGACCGTAAGTCATGCTTCAGTGATACAGATTCGGAATTGGAGAATATTAAAAACTTTGGAGATGAGAATTGTAATACTGATGTATACACAGACAGACCGACAATCCTTGAAGACTGGTTTTCAATTGTTAAGAAAGAAATATTGAAGTCGATTGCTTTCTCAGAGATAGAGCGAAAAGACAATCATAACAAATTACTTATATTAGTAAACCTGGACACAGGTGGCATGAAGGTTAACCTGAGACTACTATCAATGCTTACGCAAGAAAATACAAGTAAAATCAATTATCGGCTAGAGCGTCTCAGGACTTTACCTTTAATAAAGTTATCATCGGCAAGGTATCGCGTCGGTTCAGTGAGAGGGGCTTTCTACATTTATATGAATTAAGACAAAATGAAGTTCCTTTGCTTGATCATTAGTATTTGATATTCAGCGCATTGTCTTTCATATCTCATCTTTTTTCTTGTGTCTCGTTACTTATTTCCACAGAAATAGCTTCATTCTTGGCTGCTACTTCTGATTCAACGTTTTATGAAGCCGGTCTTATTCCTAAAAGCCAATACCAGATAGCCTGTTTTTTGTTGCGTAAACCTATATTCACAGCAAAGACCCAGTGGACCTGGCGATGGCCCTGAATAGGACAGCACTGTGCCCGAAAGCATTCGGAGGTGCTTTTTTCGCCTATCGCGAATGCTTTCGGGAAAACAAAGTAGGAAGGTGTTGGGATAGAGTAATCGTTGGGCTAACAAGCCCTCGTATTCACGTTAAAAAATAATATCCCTGTAAAAACCAAAACCTCGGCACCTCAATACCGCCAGCTTTTCAAGTCGGCACCTTTCGGCGCGTTTTTCTCGATCAGCTTCATAATCTTGGGTACGTACATCGTGTTGTAGCGTAACCGCGAGAGGTAATTGGGCAGTGTCGGGTCTCCGTTCCAGCAATGCTCGGCCCGGTCGCCGTATTTGACTTCTCCACCAGCCGTAAAGTTTTTCGTGGTTTTCAGAAAATCTTCGGTCAGATATACGGCATTGTTCAGGTAAAAATTGTCCATGTCGCCGCAATAAATATTGATCTTCCCTTCCAGCTTCGGACCGATTTTGGGCCAGTCGCGTTTCATGATGTGGGTCAGGTCGTAATGCTCGCGCCAGTAAGCGGCTACTGACGAATCGATTTCGCCCGTCATCTTATCAAAAATCCGTTTGGGATAGCCGTCCGGTCCAACTGGCGAGTATACCGCCTCCCAGATGTCCCATTGGCCACCCGAACGGGTTTTGGTGCCCAATACCAGCTCCAGGTGATTCATAGCTTCAATGGTGGTGGTAATGTGTCCCAGGTAATTGCGGTGGCCCGGTTTGGCAATCTTCCGGAAAGGACCTTCGGTAAAATACGCGTTTTTGTCTTTGTACAGATTGACCTGCGTATATGCCCGGAAATCAATCGGGTCGGGACAAGCCGCAAAGCATCCGCCGTATTCATCGGGATAAAATACCTGGGCAGCCAGTGCTTCCCAGCCGCCGGTAGAGCCGCCGTACAGGAAACGAGCCCAGCCTTGCCCGATGCCACGGAACTGCTTCTCAATGTGCGGAATGAGTTCATAGGTAATGGCGTCACCGTAGGGACCAATGTTGGCAGAATTTACCGCATATGAGTCGTCGTAATACGGATTGGCGTGCTGAATCTCAATGATCAGCATGCGGGGAAATCCCTTGCCCGTCCAGGTTTTGTAGAAGTTATGTGCTTCTTGTCTGATAATTTTCTTGTAGCCATACAGGTGAAACCGTTCGATGTAGTCGGTCGTATCCATCTGGGGATCGGGAGGCTCGGGACTGAATCCGTCAAAATCGGACGGAAAATGGCCATGGAACACACACAGCGGATAGCGGGCTTCCGGATGCTCGTCAAAGCCTTCGGGCAGCAGGATGTGAGCCCCGAGATACATCGGCCGGCCCCAGAATTCGCTCAGCAATTTGCTCTGGATGCGGATATGCTTGGTGTATTTGGTGTCTTTGGGCGGCTCAATGGCAGGATTGGCCCGGGTAAGGGTAACGGCAATCTCGCCTCCTTTTCCCACGGTAACTTTTGCTGGCACGCTGTAAAAGTTACCCGGAGCCATTCGCCAGTTCTGGCCTTCGCCACGGTCCATCGGGAGTTTCAACACCCGTCCGTCCTTGAGTTTAAATGTTTCGTATTTGTGCAGCAGGGCTTGCACAAAATAGTCGCCGGCAGCCAGCTCGGCCAGGCTTTTGACCGGATAACCGAATACTGAGGCATCAATGATTTTGGGTTCACCGGCTTTCCAGCCTTCCACGTCCACACCAAAAATCTGGGCACTATTGGGGCTGTCCCCAACCTGACTGCGCGGGTCGCCGCCAGCGGTATCTTTGGCAAGCATCACCAGCAGGCGGCCATCAAAGGCTTCCTTGCTGAGACTGTCGCTGAAGGTGATGGTAAACCGGGGACCGTTGTCACCCGAAGGTTGGCAGGAATGTATCAGAAATAGTAGGACGGGCAATGCCAAAACCCGGCTTACCGATAACAAAAGATTGCTTTTCATAGGAAGTTTGTTGGGGAAGATAAGTGGACGGATGAAAGATAGCTGATTTGACTAATTTCTCAAAATATCCCTGATTAGCACCGATATGTATTTGTCGGCTTGTACTATTCCACGAAACCAAGCGACAACAACGAACCGTGGAAACCGGTACAACTAGTATCTTTCCGACAAAGAAAACCCGCCTGTTCGGAATTCCTTAACATTCCTACATATTTTACCCAATTACAAAATTTAAAAAATATTTTTGACCTTTTGTGGTTACCATTTCTGGATTTCCCACATTAATCCTTTACAACCCCGAGTTGTCCTGCGGTCCTCTCTCGCAACCCACCCTTGCTGCTGTGCCAGCAAATTTTTTTCATTTTTTGCTCTCTGTCGGAATTGGCCTGATTGCCCGTTCATTTGTTTACCATCGTTTCATTTAACCAACCCAAAAACAAACAACACCTATGAAAGAACAAAATGCCCTGCAATGGAAAGTACTAGTAGACAATCCCTTTTTTGTAACCGACCGGAAAGAATTGTACCTGTATGTAGACCTGAAAGCCCAAAAAGCGGTTAAAACCACCGAACGAACTCCCCTTAATTTATCCCTGGTACTGGACCGCAGCGGTTCCATGGATGGTGACAAAATCAAGTATGCCCGCGAGGCGTGCAAATTTGTGGTAGACAACCTGGAATCCACTGACAATCTGTCGATTGTGATTTATGATGACCAGGTCGAATTGCTGAGTCCTTCGGCACCGGTAAAGGACAAGGTTGCGCTCAAAAAGCTTATCGATGCGGTGTATGACCGCGGATCGACCAACCTGAGCGGCGGTATGCTGGAAGGATTTGCCCAGGTAAAGCAAACCCACCAGAAAAATTTCGTAAACCGGGTGCTGCTCTTGTCGGACGGGCTGGCCAACCAGGGCATTACCGATGAAAATGTATTGCAGCAACTGGCCCGCCAGAAAAGTACCGAAGACAACATGACCTTGTCGACCTTTGGTGTGGGAGCCGATTTCAACGAATTGCTGATGACGAATCTGGCCGAGTTTGGCAGTGGCAATTATTACTTCATTGATTCTCCGGACAAGATTCCGTCCATTTTTGCGCAGGAATTGCAGGGACTGCTATCGGTTGTGGCGCAGAATACCACACTGAAAATTAAATTTCCGGCACGTCACCTGGCTGTAAGCAACATGTTTGGTTATCAGGGACAAGTGAAAGGCGATGAATTGGTTTTTGACCTGAAAGATGTGTTTTCGGAAGAGCAAAAAACGGTTCTCATCAAGTTTTCGGTGAAAGAACCAATTGTGGAAGAAGCCCTGTTTGAGTCAACACTTAGCTACGACGATGCCGTAACGTTTGAGCGGATCAGCGAAACGCAGAAGACAAAACTGACGGTTACCTCTGACAAGGCGCTGTTCGACCGGTCGTTTGACAAAGACGTGCTGCAAAACATTGTCCTGTTCGAAAATAACAACCGCCTTGAGCACGCCATGGTGGATGTCGACCACGGCGATTACGAAAAGGCCAAGAAAACCATTCTGGTCATCAAATCGGAGATGGAAGTGCAAATGAGCGCCATGCCGGCCAGCCCCGAGCTCAAACGCCAGTACGATGCCGTGCTGGAATACGAGAAGCAGGTAAGCAATGCGGATCAGATGTCGGCGGAGGAGCTCAAAATGAGCCAGAAAGCGACGCGTAGTTCCAACTACATGATTCGCAAGAAGAAGTAAAGCCTCCCCCAACCCCCTCCCGTGGAGGGGGTTTTACCAAAGCTCGTCTTTAACTTAGACGAGCTTTGTTGTTTAAACTAACGTAAGTGATGGATTAAACCTATTACAACTCTCTGATTATTGAAGATTAAAAGTGTACTATTTTCAATTACAGGCAAAGTGCATAGCACGAGCCAGATTGGCACAAAGCCGACTTTACATATTTCGATCACGCAAGGCAGTGTAGGTGCGCGGGCCTCTTGCGCCAGCGAGGTTGGCGTTGGCCCTGCGGGAGGAAGCATTGGCGCAAGTGCCCTTTTTGGTTACTTTTTGGGCAAGCAAAAAGTGACAGGTGGTACAAAGAGCGAAATGTTTCGGATTAGTGAAAGTTAATCCAGAACTCACGTTAAAATAGTATCTCTAAAAACCCTAAAACCTTCCTTCTTACAAAACCGATGTTTACCTTCTTAAGTATTTGGAATCAAGAGAGGTTTTAGAAATACCTTCTACTCTAGTCTACATTTATCTCAATTCCTATGATGCGTTCCTTACTAAAATTTAGCCTGTTGGCTCTTTTGATTCCCATTTCATCTTGTTCAGTCGATCCCCACACGTCCTCACCTGACAACCGGATTATTGTATTGGGCGAAGCCCGAATGGAGCTGCCTGCGGATCGGGCAGTTTTTCATGTTGAACTATCCGCATCACATCCTTCAGATGCCAATGCGGTGTATCAGCAACACAAGACTCAGGAAGCCAAGCTGGTACAACTCTTGAAAGATCTGAATATTCCGGCCAAAAATATTTCATTTTCGTTACTATCGGTCGACAAAAGTGAGGACTACGAAACCAGAAAATGGTCAATTGCTTCGTCGCAACGGATTTCGTTTCACATCGATTCGCTGAAACAATACACGCTTATCCAAACACGGTTAATTCAGGAAGGATTCTCCAATATCAACAGTGAACTTACCTCATCACAACAAGACAAAATAGAAAAGCCATTGCTGGAGCAAGCCGTGAAAGCGGCAACGGAAAAAGCAACCATTCTGGCTGCTGCTGCCGGACGCCAGATTAAGCGAGTCGTAAAAGTAGCGGATATCGGTGAAGAAGATCCTGTATTCGATTATCATGCCTATAGACTGCCTCGGACGGAACTAAAAATATCAACAGCCTCTGGCAAATCAAATAATGCAGAGTTGATAGACTTTTTTCAAACACTGCCTGCTGTTGTTCGGGTAAAAGTAGTATTTGAGTTGAAGTAGACAATTGTAAGTGATTTGTCATTTCCGCCTCTGCAAAAAAATAGTATCTTGCCAACAGCCAAAACCTGGCATTGGAAGCGGTTTGCTCATCACTTTTTTCTGCTCAACTACGTATGTACACTTCTCTTTTCACATCCATCCGAATGAATTTCGTTGGATTGGTCTGTCTTTTTTCAGTTACGGCAATCTCCTGTAAAGAAGCCGAGAAAGTGCCCAATACACTTACCAATGACGAAAAAGCCGAAGGCTGGGAGTTATTATTTGACGGCAAAACTACCAACGGCTGGCATTTATACAACATGGGCAATGCCAAATCGGCGTGGATGGTGGTCGACGACGAACTGTACTGCAAGCCCGATACGTTTGAAGTGGCGCACGAAGATCTGGTGACGGATAAAACCTTCACCAATTTTGACCTGCAATTTGAGTGGAAGATTTCGACAGCCGGAAACAGTGGCGTGTTCATCAATGTGCAGGAGAGTCCGGATAATCCCAAAACGTGGTCGTCCGGTCCGGAGTATCAATTGCTCGACAATCTGGGCATTCACAAAGAATACCTGCACGATTCCACGCACTGGGCCGGCTGTTTGTATGGCTTTCAGCCCAACCAGAATCCGGTCACATTGAAACCGTCCGGCCAGTGGAATCAGTCGCGCATCCGGCAGGAAAACGGAAAAGTCACATTCTGGCTAAACGGCGTCCAGACTGCCGAACAGGATTTTAAGAATCCGCAATGGGCGGCAATGGTGGCCAACAGCCCTGCATTTCAAACCTTTCCTACTTACGGAAAAGCCACCGAAGGTCACATTGCCTTACAGGATTGGTCCAAAGGTGTCTCGTTTCGGAATATTAAAATCAAGCGCCTGTAACGAAATAGTATCTTTTCAAAAAGAAAAACCCCTGTTGTCGCAGGGGTTTTTCTTTTCTATGGAGTTGCTTTTTCTACTTTATACACAAAATATTTGGTATCGCCTTGCCAGGGTAGCCGGTAATATTTTTCTCTGTAATACAGCTTCACCCGATGGCCGTTCAGGTTGGCTTCTTCCAGATCTTTCATGACTTGCTCATCGTCGTCATCCACGGTAAAATCCCAAAGCGAAGAGGCAGGACTACCGCTATCGTACGTAAGCCCGCCCAGGTTCAACTGGCCTTCCGTAGTTTTAAAGATGACTCCTTTTTCGCTGAGTTTAACAATGGTACCCGCCCGGGTGCCTTTGCTGTAATTACCAAACAGATAATAGACAATTCCCAGAATCACGAGCAGACCGACACCAATGCCGATCCATTTGACGACTTTCATACAAGAGTGGTTTTGAGCTAGAAATAATAGCCCAAGGATACAAAAAACATACCCGATTTGCAATAGCCTCCCCTAAATCCCTTTCGTGCAGGTGCTTTTTAATTTTGAATGATGACTATTGAATTTTGAATCTGAGAGTTTAGTAGTCAGAATAGCATCCGTTCAAAGGTCAAAGCCCGGGCCGTTGTTACCTCCGGACTGAGTCCGGCTTGCACACAGACGCAGGCAAAGCCTATGCTTAACTAAACGAAAAACCCTGCTCAATCAAATTGAGCAGGGTTTTATGCTTGTGAAAGATACAATTCTAAAGAACACCTAAAAAAGTCCACGGGAGGGGATCTAGGGAAGGCCTTACTTTGCCCGAATGGCAATAACCGGGTCCATGCGGGCAGCCATAGCCGCCGGGATAAGACCTGCCAAAATGCCAATGATAGCCGAAACCCCAATGCCCAGAACAATATTCTGGATGCGCAGCACCAGGTCCAGACTACCCAATGGAATGAAGGTAAGCAAATATACCAGCGTAAGCCCGGCAAGTCCGCCCAGCACACTCAGGAAAACGGCTTCGAATAAAAACTGGTACAGTATGAATGCATTCTTCGCTCCCAGCGATTTTTGAATGCCGATGATATTGGTACGTTCACGTACGGAAACAAACATGATATTGGCAATACCAAACCCGCCCACCAACAGTGAAAACGCACTGATGACTGCTCCCCCCAGATACAATGCCCCAAAAATCCCTTCCACAGCGGCTACGACCTGCTCGGTGCGGTTGACCGAGAAGCTGTCTTCTTCGGTCGGCTTCTGGCTGCGACGGCTGCGCATCAGGCCGGTTACCTCAGCTTCCAGCTGTTCCATACCCGGATCGGCTTCCAGTCCGCGGATGCAAATGGCCGGGTCGGAGTTTTTGGTGTGGTACAGTTTGTCGAATGTCCCGTACGGAATGAAACAGGCGACGTCAAAGTCAGGTCCGCCCAGCAGCGACTCGCCTTGTTTCTTCATCGTGCCAATCACCACGAAGTTGAGACCGTCCATTTTGAGTGTGCGGCCGATCGGATTCACTCCCGGAAACAAAGATTCCACAATGTCGGCCCCGATGATGGCTACCTGCCGGGTAGCTTCCGATTCCAGCTGGGTGAAGAACCGCCCGTCGGCCAGCGGAATTTCCACAATTTTCTGGTAGCTTTCGGTGGTGCCAAGCACGGTGATATTGCGAATGCTGTTGCTTGCGTTTTTCATGGTAAGCCCACCCTCCTGGTCAAAAATGGCAACCGCTTCGGTCATGGTCAGGCGTTTCTCCAGAAATTCGTATTCGTCGTAGTTCACCGAAGGCCGGTTCATGTATTTCCACCACGGATAGTTGCCGCCAAAACCAAACGGCCACTTTTGCACATACATGGTGCGGTCGCCCAGAAAGGCCAGGTTGTCTTTCACGTTTTTTTCCATCGAGTCAACCAGCACAAACACGGCAATGATGGCAAAAATCCCTACGGTAACGCCCAGCAGTGAAAGCACCGTCCGTAACAGGTTGGACTTCAGGGCTTGCCACGCAAACCGGAAGCTTTCAAACATGAGCTGAATATAAATACGCATATCGGTAGAAGTGCAAATAAGGTAAAAAGAAAACCGGCACAGGACAAAAGGCTGCTTCCTGGTTTTCACAAGTTTGACAGTTTTTGCAGGAAAGTCAATAGTTTTCGGGACAAACGGTACCACAAGCGGATCAGATTGCGGAAAACCGCATTTTCAGCCGCGCGCAACAAACCCAGATTTTGGAAAGAATGGGACCGGAGACGGGAGGTTTTGGCATGCGGAAAGATACTATTTTTCAGACTATACTTCGTTTTAGTTTGCTTAAATGTAAATTGCTATGTTTACGAACCCGATTCATAGCCAACTAACAGGTAAGATCACTATTCTATTTCACAGAAGTTATAATTTTCACTATCAATCACTTACAGAAAAAAAAATGAGAACAGTTAAATCAGGTGTGCTGCTTTTACTGCTTTGGTTCACGTTTGGTGGATGCAAAGACAAAATAATTGTGAACGTATGTAAATTATCATATGACCAGGGCGATTTGATGTTCATATCCTCTTCTTCTCCCAACATAGCCAACCCCATCGTCGATCCCGGTGCCAAAGGCGTGTTTGCGGCTGATCCTGACGGACTATCCATTGATCCCAATACCGGTGTGATTGATATTAACAAAAGTGCAACCGGGCAAAGATACCTGGTTAAGTTTATCTCGCTGGACAATAACCAGATTTGCGAAACCAACGTGACCATCAGCGGAATCCGCTACCGGCCCGATATTTATAACCTGAGCAATCCTAACCTGCAACCATTGACAGCCATTTACAACGCCAATCCTGACAACCGGCTTCCTTCCGGTGGTTTTCAGCAAGGGGTGAACCCGCAGGGCGCGCCGGTTTTGAATACCGTTAACGTGGAAACGGGCGCTATTGATTTGAAATCTCTCAACCTTGTTCAATTGTTCGGCCAAACAGGTGCCGGCGCAAACGGCAGGTCTGTATTGGTTACCATTCGTTACATTCTGAATGACGATAGTGGCGGAGCTCAGAATCAGTGCACATTGAACTTCGTTTACTACAATCAGGAATCCAGCATTCCGGAATCGGTACGGGAGCAACTCAAAGAGCAACAAGCCGAGTTTAGAGGTGGTCGGGTTAGTGCGGAAGCCTCCCATGCACCACCAACAATAATAGTAACCGAGTTATAATTGAGTATGAAAGTAGTAAGCTATATTATTTTTTTGTGGTTTACACTGTCCGTCTTTGGACAAAAATCAACCTTGGCAGAAGCAAATCGCTTATACCAGGAAGGCAACACCCTTTTTGAAAGAGAGGATGCAGATTTAAACATTTATCAGCAAGCTCTCTCAAAATTTGAACAAGCAAAGAAAATATATCAGAAATCTGCTAATGTAGAAGTAAACCACATAGATGTGTTAAGCAAAATTGCTTCTATCTACGAAATTCAAGGAAAGCGTCAAGAAGCAATCTTGTCGTATAAAGAAGCAATCTCCAAGACATCAGGTCTTAGTCTAGATGAAAAGACACATAAAATATTATTTCATACTTATATTTTACTAGGTGAATCCTTTTATAAACTAGATCTATATGACTCGGCCATCTTTTATGGCAAAAGAGCTGAATCGTTACTCAAAAGTCGGGTTGAGAAGAAGCTTGAAACTGATCGACTTTATAATATGATGGGAGCTCTGACTTTTAATACAGGTAATTACCAGCAAAGTATATTATATTTTGAAAAGGCGTTACTTACTTCTTTAAACCAAAGTCACCTTCATACATCTACATTATGTAGCTTCCAACTCAACATAGCCTCTGCTGCTAACAGTCTGGGCCAATACTCCCGGGCATTGCAAGCATACAAACAGGCGCTGAAATACAACTATGTTCCGGAAATCGTAAACCGAAAAATCGGCGAGACGTATCTGAAGCTCAACAAGCAGGACAGTGCACTCTTGTATCTGCAAAAAGCAGCGATTCCGGATAATCCAGAAAACCGGATTGTGGTCTGGAATCACCTGGGCAACCTGTACACGCAGCGCGGCGAATACGCCAAAGCACTGGAACATTACAACCAATCCATTGCCCTCAACCGCAAGCAGCTAGGCAACAAGAACACCAAACTGGCTACTTCGTATGTGGGCATCGGGCAGGTGTATGAAGCGCAAAAGCAGTTTCCAAAGGCGTTGGCTACGTACCAGCAGGCATTGCACCTGCTGCATTTCTCGTTCCAGGATGCCGGCATTTACAAAAACCCAACGGATCTGGACAATGTTGTCTCGCGGCTTGATTTCTTCAAAGTGTTGAGAGCCAAAGCAGCGGCATTGCAGAAATACTATCGCCAGACAGGCAAAAATCCCGACCTGGAAGCCTCCCTCCAGACATACCAGCTGGCCATCCGGCTGGCGGAGCAATTGCGCCTCAGTTACGATTCGGATGAAGCGAAGCTGTTTTTCAACCAGCAGGTGTTTCCGGTATACGAAGAAGCCGTAACGGCTGCCTTTACGTTGTTTGAAAAAACAAACAGGAACAGCTATGCCGAACTCGCCTTTGTGCTGTCGGAAAAGAGCAAAGCCGCGGTACTGGCCGAAACGCTGCGTGGCTTGCAGATCGGCAAGCAGAAGGGTGTCCCGGCTGACTTGCTGAAACAGGAAAAAGAACTGCGCCGAAAAATCACCAAACTGACCGTTGCCAGCATCGAAACCAAAGATTCGGCGCAGATGGTAGCCTTGAAAGACCAGATCCGGGATAATGAAATCGCGTTGTCGCAGCTGGTCAAAAAGCTGGACGCCAACGAGAAATATTACCAGTTGAAGTACAACCATCAGCCCATCAGCGTGGTACAGTTGCAAAAACGGGTGATTGACAGAAATACGGCGCTGGTGGAATATTTCTTCGGTGACAAAGCCTTGTATGCGTTTGTAATCACGCCAAACGGTTTGCGGGGTTTTCGACTTTCGGCGGATACTATTTTTCACCAGGCGTTGCAGCAGTACAAAAACTCGTTGTTTGAGCACCACAACTCGCCGCAGCAACCGGTTTGGTCCAATCGCCTGTACCAGACGTTGGTAGCGCCGTTGCAAAGCGAAATCCAGGGATATGACAAACTCATCATTGTTCCGGACGGAGAACTGAGCTACCTGCCGTTCGAATCGCTGGTCCGGGATCCGAACCGGCTCAGTTACCTGCTCGATGCGTATGTGATTCGGTATGCCTACTCGGGCACCTTGCTCGAATTTGCCCAACGAAAACACAACGAACTGGAAACCAAAGAAGTGATGGCCATGGCTCCGTTTGCCGGAAAATCAGGAAGTGCGTTTCGCAGCATGCAGATCTCGCCGCTGCCGGCTTCCAAAACAGAGGTGGAACAGATCGGCGGCCGGATTTTCCTCGAATCGGCAGCCACCAAGGAAGTGTTTCTCAAAATGGCTTCCCGTTACGGCATTGTGCACCTGGCCACGCACGCCAAAGCCGACAGCGACGATCCGCTGAATTCGTACATCACCTTTTATCCCAAGGATGCCGATTCGGTTTCGGGCTACCGGCTGTATACGTCCGAATTGTACAACCTGCAACTTGACAGCGTGAAGCTGGTGGTGCTCAGTGCCTGTGAAACCGGCGGTGGCCAGCTGGTGCGCGGCGAAGGCGTGATGAGCCTGGCCCGGGCCTTTGCCTATGCCGGCTGCCCCAACATCGCCATGACCCTGTGGCGCGCCGAAGACCAGGCTACCGCCCAGATTACCACCCGCATGTACGAGTACCTGAAACAAGGCTATGACAAAGACGAAGCGCTGACCAAATCCAAGCAGGATTACCTGCAGGAAGCTCCTGCGGCACGGCGCAACCCGTATTACTGGGCCAACGTGGTGCTGGTAGGCGATGCCGACCCGGTATACCCCTCCTACCGCTGGTACTGGATAGGCGGCATTGTTCTGTTCCTGATCTTGCTCGCAAGCGGATTGTGGGTATGGCGAAACCAGAAAACAAAGCAGTTGAAATCCACGGTAGCCGGAAAATAATTCTCTCGCCCACTTACAGGATGGGAAATGCGCTTTCCCTGCACACACAAGGCTTGCGCGGAATTACGCGCAACTCTGTTTTGTATGCTGCTGTGTGCCCTCCGGATACTGCGGTAGATACCGCTCAGGATTCGTCATGCGCATGATTCACGACATCAGGCAGACTTGCGTGGAATTCAGCGCAGCGCTGGCCCGCACATGCAGGCGAAAAAAATCCGGATCATCGGTGCATTTGCGTGTGATTCGACGCGGTTTTGGTTTTGCGCATCATTCCACGCAGCCTGGGCTTTGCGCGGAATTTGACGCAGGTTGACCGTTGCGCTGAATTCCGCGCACGATTCGCTTTGCGCTGAATAAAGCGCAGCATCTGTCTTGCGTTGAATAAAGCGCATCCGCATTGCTGCGCGGAATAAGGCGCAAGGGCGCTGCTGCGTGGCATTCGACGCAAGCTGTCGGGTTGCGTCAAATTCCGCGCAGGCATGGCCTAGGATCGGCCCTTGTAGGGGCGACCCTTGTGGTCGCCCGGTTTCCCGCAAACCGCGTCTGGGTTATGAAACCAACGATACGGATCATCCTGACCTGTCGGATGGCAACGGCTTCGGGCGACCACAAGGGTCGCCCCTACAGGGGATGTGCCCGTGTGTTGCTGGCGGGCCTGTGTTGAAGGGAAGGGAAACGGCTGGCAGATGTGTTTGGGTCGGTTGCATGGATTACAATTAGATTATTTATAGTCTAAAATGGTACTATCCCGTGTTTTGGGTAAGGTGGGTAAGCAGTGGGTAAGGAGTGGGTAAGGGACAACTGCCTGATAATCAGGGCTGGGTAAGGTGGGTAAGGTTTTCTTTAGTTTATCTATATAAGATATTATATAAAAGAAATAAAAGAGTAAGTCTATCTGGTTGTTTTCCTATACTGTGGTAGCAGGAAAAATGCTTACCCGCTTACCCAATGCTGATTATCAGTCACTTACCGCTTACCCGCCGCTTACCCATTGCTGACCCGCTTACCCAGATGCTGTTGATGAAGAGGCATCCCTGACCAAGTGTATTGGCAAAGAATACAGGAAATACCAGCGAAAGAAACGCAAGGTCGCTAAGCAGCCAGACTCCATAAAAAACAAAAGCCCTTGTATACAACAATACAAGGGCCTGACGTTGGTTGGTTCGATCTATTTGGGTGACAATTGCACATACGGGATGATCATCTCTTCCAGCGAAACCCCGCCATGCTGGAACGTATCCTTGTAATAGTTCACGTAGTAATTGTAATTATTCGGATAAGCGAAGAAGTAGTCCTCTACCGCAAATACATATGCAGTGGACACGTTGATCTTGGGCAGGAAGAAACGTTCGGGGCGGCGCACCGTAAAGACATCCTTCTCATCAAAACCCAGGTTTTTGCCTTGCTTGTAGCGAAGGTTGGTGTTCACATTCCGGTCGCCCACGATTTTGAACGGACGTTTCACCCGTACCGTTCCGTGGTCGGTGGTGACAATCACCTTCACTTTGCGTTCGGCCAGTTTGCGGAACATGTCCATCAACGGCGAATGCAGCAACCACGACCGGGTGATCGACCGGTAAGCCGACTCGTCCGGAGCCAGCTCGCGGATCATCGCCATGTCGGTGCGGGCATGTGACAGCATGTCCACAAAGTTGTACACAATCACATTCAACTGGTTGTTCATCAGATTATGCAGGTTGTCGTCCAGGTTTTTGCCCTGCGACACCGTGATGATCTTATGGTAGCTCATCTTGCCATCAATCCGGCCTTTCTGCATCTGGCGTTTCAGAAACTCTTCCTCGTGGTTGTTCTTGCCTTCGTCGTCATCGTCATTCACCCATAAATCCGGATGGTATTTTTCCATCTCAGCGGGCATCATTCCCGAAAAGATAGCATTCCGGGCAAACGCCGTGGTGGTTGGCAAAATCGAATAATAGGTACTTTCTTCCTCGACATTGAAATACTCCGAAAGAATCGGCTCGATCACCTTCCACTGGTCGTAGCGCAGGTTGTCAATCAGAAAGAAAAAGACAGGCTCTGGTCCCATCAACGGAAATACTTTCTTTTTCATCAGCTGATGCGACATCAGCGGCCGTTCCACTTTCGGATCGTTGAGCCAGTCTTCGTAATTGTCGATAATGAACTTCACGAAGTTGTTATTGGCTTCGCTCTTCTGGTTTTCGAGCACCTCGGCCATGCTTTTGTTTTCCGAGCTGTCCATTTCCAGCTCCCAGTAAATCAGCTTTTTATAAATCTCCACCCACTCGGCATGGTCAATCCGATCCATATACGCCATCGAGATGTTGCGAAAATCCTGCAGGTATCCCTGGTTGGTCCGCTCGCTCACAAGCCGCTTGTTGTCCAGAATCCGCTTTACCGACAGCAATATCTGATTGGGGTTCAAGGGCTTGATCAGGTAATCGGCGATCTTGGAACCAATGGCCTCTTCCATGATGTGTTCCTCCTCGCTTTTGGTAATCATCACGACCGGCAGGTTGGGCTTGGTCGTCTTGATCTGCGTCAGCGTTTCCAGGCCTGTCATGCCCGGCATGTTTTCATCCAGAAACACCAGATCGTAATTCTGCTCCGAACATTTGTCCAGCGCGTCCGTACCGCTGTTCACAGGCGTGACATCGTATCCTTTGTTCTCTAAAAATAAAATATGTGGTTTGAGCAGATCAATCTCATCATCAGCCCATAAAATAGAATATCTTTGCATTTCGAAATGACGTTTAAAAAATGAATATAAAAATTAACTATTGATTATCAACTAATTGAACAAGGCAAAAACACGTGTGCAGCCAGCAATGTTACAAACGAGCCCGTCGGCAAAAGACACCTACGTTTGTAACAACTACCATAGGCAACGCTAATTTCATGCCAGCGGGTTGGGTCTGTAACGTAATTTATGGGTAGAGGGTTTGTTCTCGTCCAAGCTACAGAAAATAGTATCTTCTTTGACACAAAAACCCGCCTTTGTTCATAAAATTTAAAATCAGCCAGGAAATTGAATAAACGCAAAATTTTTAATGATCCGGTTTACGGCTTCATCAGCATCCACAGCGACCTGATTTTTGACATCATCGAGCAGCCCGTCTTTCAGCGGCTGCGGCGCATCCGGCAAATGGGACTGGCCGACTACGTATACCTGGGGGCTCATCATACCCGTTTTCACCACGCCCTTGGCGCCATGCACCTGATGGAATGCACCCTGGAGTCGCTGCGTTCCAAAGGACACGACATATCGGACCAGGAATGGGAATCCGCGCTGATTGGCATTCTGCTGCACGATATTGGCCACGGGCCGTGTTCGCATGCGCTGGAATACAGCATTCTGAGCGGCGTGAAGCACGAATCGCTTTCGCTGCTGATTATGCAAAAACTGAACCAGAAATTTGGCGGCTCGCTGGAAATGGCATTGCAAATGTTCAGCGGCACCTATCCGCGCAAGTTTTTCAACCAGCTCATCGCCGGGCAGCTGGACATTGACCGGCTCGATTACCTGAACCGCGACAGCTTTTTTACGGGTGTCTCCGAAGGCACCATCGGCTCGGAGCGAATCATCAAGATGCTCGACATCGTGAAAGACGAACTGGTGGTCGAAGAAAAGGGCATTTACAGCATCGAGAATTTCCTGAATGCCCGCCGCCTGATGTACTGGCAGGTGTATCTGCACAAAACGGCCATCAGCGCCGAAACCATGCTGATTCAGGTCATCAAACGGGCCCGTGAGCTCACCCAAAGCGGCGAGGACGTGTTTGCCTCCCCGCCGTTGGCCCTGTTTCTGCGCGAAAGCGTGCACATGGACAATTTCCTGGAAAATCCTACATACTTGCAGACGTTTCAGTGCCTGGATGATTACGACATCTGGGGGGCTGTGAAAATATGGACCGGCCATCCCGATTTTGTGCTTTCCCGACTAAGTTGTATGTTGCTGGAACGCAAGCTGTTTCGCATCGTACTGTCGCCGGACAAGCCGGAAAAGGGATTCGGTAAGAAAGTAAAGGAGCAGTTGAGCAAATACTATCCGATAGCGGCCAAAAACCTGCATTATTTCTACGTCGAAGGTTCGACGAGCAATGCAGCTTACCTGGCCCAGGGTACGGGTATCAACATTCTGACCAAGAAAGGCAAGCTCATTGACATTGCCCTGGCATCGGATTTGCCAAATATCAAGGCGATGAGTAAACTTGTGCGTAAGTACTACGCCTGCTGGGCCAAGGAAATCGCTTTCTGACGGCAGGGTTTTTCGTTTTTCAACCATACTGTTTTTCACTGTCCGGAATGAGAAAGCCCAACCGGTTTTTCCGAATCCAGGCAGCCTTTGTCGAACTTACGTTTCTAAATTCGTTTCATGGAATTTACTGTAGAACAAATCGCCCGAATGCTCAATGGAAGTGTGGAAGGCAATGGCTCGTTGGTAGTCAGTCAATTGGCAAAAATAGAAGAAGGCAAACCGGGAACCTTGTCGTTTCTCTCCAATCAGAAATATGAGCCGTTTTTGTATACCACACAGGCATCGGCAGTGATTGTAGGCAAAAACTTCGAACCTAAAAAAGAATATATCCCCACCCTTATCCGCGTCGATGACCCGTACCTGGCCTTTACCGCGTTGCTGGAGCAATACCAGCAGTTGCTGATGAATGCCCGTGTCGGCGTGGAAGAGCCCGCATTCCTGGGCGAAAGCAGCACCATCGGTACCAACGCCTACCGGGGAGCGTTTTCGTACATTGGCAAGAAATGCGTCATCGGTAACAATGTCAAAATTTATCCGCAGGCCTACATCGGCGACAATGTGAAAATCGGCGACAATACGGTCATTTATGCCGGAGCCAAGATCTACAGCGACACCATCATTGGCAGCCGTTGTGTCATTCACGCGGGAGCCGTGCTGGGCAGCGATGGTTTTGGCTTTGCCCCGCAGCCCGACGGTAGCTACCGGCCCATTCCGCAGGTAGGCAATGTGGTTCTCGAAGACGATGTCAGTATCGGGGCCAATACCGTCATCGATTGTGCCACCATGGGCTCGACGGTGATCCGGCAGGGCACCAAACTGGACAATCTGATTCAGATTGCCCACAATGTCGAAGTGGGCAAGCATACCGTTGTTGCCGCGCAAACGGGAATTTCGGGTTCTACCAAGATAGGTGACTACTGCGTCATTGCCGGCCAGGTAGGCATTGTGGGCCATTTGCAGATTGCCAATAAAACGAGCATCGGCGCACAATCGGGCGTTTCCAAATCCATTCCGAAAGAGGGCCTGAAACTACAGGGATCACCCGCTTTCGACTACAAAGACAACCTCCGGTCGCTGGCCGTTTTCCGAAACTTGCCGCAACTTCAAAAGCAACTTGAGGATTTGGAAGAAAAAATACTAAATTTGCCGATTAATGAAAAGTAGTCTAGGGTCCAGAGTCCGCAAGTTCGGGATCAATTCCTTCCTTCGAACCACAACTCCGAGCACAAAACTCAGAACTTACCCATACTAATGCATCTTAAACAACATACCATTAAGAAAGCTGTAACGGTCTCAGGAGTAGGCTTACATACAGGGGTTCCGGCTAATATGACATTTCTGCCAGCCAAACCTCATCACGGATATAAATTTCAGCGGATTGACCTGGAAGGCCAACCCATCGTAGATGCTGACGTTGATAATGTGGTTGACCTTTCGCGCGGCACGACTATCGAACAAAGCGGTGCCCGTATCAACACCGTCGAACACACACTGGCCGCCCTGGTTGGCCTTGAAATCGATAACGTACTTATCCAGCTGGACGGCCCCGAACCCCCGATCATGGATGGCAGCTCGATTCAGTTTGTGGAAGCATTGGAAAGTGCCGGCCTGGAAGAGCAGAACGCCCTGCGCAACTTCTACGAGATTACCGAAGAAATCCGGTACAAAGACCGTGAACGGGATGTGGAAATCGCGGCGCTGCCCCTGAACGACTACCGCATGACGGTAATGGTAGATTACAACTCGCCGGTACTAGGTAGCCAGCATGCGTCACTGACAGATATCACACAGTTTTCGAGCGAAATCGCCAACTGCCGTACCTTCTGCTTTTTGCACGAGCTGGAAATGCTGCACAAAGCCGGCCTGATCAAGGGCGGCGATCTGAACAACGCGATTGTAATCGTAGACCGGGTGATCCAGGATGACGAACTGGATTACCTGGCGGGCCTTTTCAACAAACCCAAAGTGGAAGTCCGCAAGGAAGGCATCCTGAACAATGTGGACTTGCGCTACAAAAACGAACCGGCCCGTCACAAGCTGTTGGATCTGATGGGCGACCTGGCACTGGCAGGACGGCCACTGAAAGCGCAGATCCTGGCAGCCCGGCCCGGACACGCCGCCAACGTGGCTTTTGCCAAGAAGATCAAGAAGAAAATGCAGGAATCGGCTAACAGCAACATTCCGGTGTACGATCCTAAACTTCCTCCGGTACTCGACTCGCAGGCCATCAGCAACATACTGCCCCACCGCTACCCGTTTCAGCTGATCGACAAAATCATTCATCTGGATGAGAGTTCGGTAACGGGCATCAAGAATGTGACCATGAACGAGCCTTTCTTTATGGGCCACTTTCCAGGCAATCCGGTGATGCCGGGTGTGCTGCAGATTGAAGCCATGGCACAAACGGGAGGCATTCTGGTGCTGAGCACGGTTCCCGATCCTGAAAACTACTGGACCTACTTTCTGAGTATCGAAAACTGCCGCTTCCGCAAAATGGTACTGCCGGGCGACACCATCATTTTCAAATGCGAACTGATGGCTCCGATCAAACGGGGGATTGCCAAGATGCAGGGACAGGCCTTTGTAGCCGGACAAGTCGTATGCGAAGCGGTGATGTCGGCCAGCATTGTCCGAAAAAACAAATAAAATTCGATTGCTGATTGTAACCAATTCAATTGATTTGCCGTGCCTCTCCGGAGATGCGCGGCTTTCCGACAAACACCACGGTGCCTTGTACAGAGAGAATCCATTGAATGTTTACCTTCAGGTTTTAGCCGTGGTTGGAAATACTATCTTTCGCACCATCAAAACCGGCTGTTTTTAAACCAGAACTCCTGTATGTGATCAAATGACAATGAACCAACCCTTAGCATACATCCACCCGGAAGCAAAAATAGGACCCAATGTAGTAATTGAGCCATTTGCGACGATTCACAAAAATGTTGAGATTGGCGAAGGCACCTGGATCGGAGCCAACGCCGTCATTAATGAAGGAGCCCGCATTGGAAAATTCTGCAAGATTTATTCCGGGGCCATCATCGCCGCCATTCCACAGGATTTGAAATTTGTCGGTGAAGAAACGACTGCCGTAATTGGCGACTACACCACCATCCGTGAATTTGTGACCATGAGCCGAGGCACTGTCGACAAGTACACGACAGCGATTGGCAAAAACTGCCTGGTCATGGCGTATGCACACATCGGGCACGACTGCGTCATTGGCGACAACTGCATTTTAGGCAATGTGGTGCAGCTGGCCGGCCACGTACAGATCGAAGATTACGTCATCTTTGGCGGATCGTGTGCCGTGCAGCAGTTTTCCAAGATCGGGGCTCATGCCTACATTGGCGGGGGCTCACTGGTGCGCAAAGATGTGCCGCCGTTTGTGAAAGCCGCCCGTGAGCCGCTGGCCTACAGTGGCGTCAATTCGGTAGGTTTGCGCCGCCGGGGTTTCACCAACGAAAAAATCAACGAAATCCAGGAGATTTACCGGTACATCTACCTGCGGGGCCTGAACAATGCCGATGCACTGGAGTCTATCGAAACCAATCTGCCAGCTTCGGTCGAGAGAGACCTGATTGTGGAGTTTGTCCGCACCTCCGAAAGGGGAATCATGCGGGGCGGCAGCTCTTCCGAATGACGAACACATGGATTGCCTTCAAGTCCCGACTGCACTCAGTTGGGATTTTTTTATTACCTGCAACTAACACAGAACAACCTTTTTTGATTGACCAACGTTTTTCATAATGCTAACACGGCTTTTTTCATACGAGTAGAGTTTTGCGTTTCTCAACCATAGTATTTTTAGCCTCAGGTATCTACCTGTATCAACTTTAGGTTATGCCTTCATTTTTAGAAAAACTCCAGACTCGCTGGGGCGTGCACAGCGTATGGCAGGTTGTCGTGATTCTGATCGTCTTCGCACTGACGGGCTTCACGGCCATGTACATCAAACGCCCCATCTTTGCGTGGCTGGGCATTGATACCGCTACGCCCTGGTACATACGTACTGCCGTGTGGCTGGTCACGGTATTGCCTGCCTACCAGGTGTTTTTGCTCGGTTATGGCTTTCTGCTCGGACAGTTCACCTTCTTCTGGAATTTTGAAAAACGGATGTTCGGCCGGATCGGGAAGTTGTTTGGGAAGTAAGCGGTTTTGGCAACTGAGACGATACTATTTTTTCTTTTCCTGCTTTGGCTCAGCCCTCAAAAATCACTATCCGAAACGGTAAGTGTATAGGTAGCCCGGTAATTCTTCTCTTTTTTGTATTGCCAGCGACGCGTTTCCAGAAAATCTTTGCTTGAGCTTACCACGTCCCTCTGCACAAGGAAGGAGTCAAAAGGCGATAGCTGACTTTTTCTCTCGATGTCCATTACACCCTCTCCCTTTTCTCCTGTATAGTCAATCCATAGGGTTTGAGTCTCACCGGCAGGAATCACCTCCGTCAGACTGCCACTACCGATGGTAGGATATTTAAGATTTGCCCTTACCGTAATGGCATAGGTTGTGTTGTTGTAAACTTTGTACGCATACTCCGGTTCTTTCTCAAAGGCTGTACAGGACACCAGCAAAAGAATGGCAGACAGAAGATACAGTTTGTAAATCAGAGGTTTCATGGTGGTCAAATCAGGCAATCCTGGTGGTTTTGGCTATGGAGAAGATACTATTTTGTTTTGATAACTACCGTACCCGCAATAAAATCGTGAATAGCCCGACGCTTGGGATTGGTCAACATAGTTATTAGTTCAAGTATTCCCCAACCAATAGCAACATTGTTTACGTCTGACATCCGAAGTTTGTGTAACCCGTCCAAGCGATAGTATTCTAGCGCATAATCAAGGATTTGTAACACAATCCAGATACTGTCTCGCTGTATTGCTTGTTTGAAAGAAATCAATTCGTTTTCAGATACATCCACTACTTTTATATGCATCACCATCTTGCCGAGGGTTTGCCCGTAATGATAATGCATCAGGATAGAATAAGCTATGGGTGAAAAGTTTACTAAAATAGATCCTATCCATGAAGTCTCACTTACCCCAAGATTCGCAGAGAGAGCAGCTAATGGTATGGAGACTACGATTCCATCGATGATTGCCGCAACGAAACGTTCGAATCCTGTCCAGTATTTATCGGGTCGTGTTTCCAATCTAAAAAACGGGAGATTTTGTTCTTTTGAAACCTGTCTGCTGACAGGCAGGGCAGTATTTTGAGCAAAGCGAAAAAAGGCGACTGGTTAGTCGCCCTTTTATAATCCTGAAATTCACTAAAATCTGATAACTCAAGGTTCAAATCATTACGCCATCCAGCCTTTTACCTCATCCAGCGAAGGCATCTTGGCTTCGATCTTCAGCTTTTTGCGCATGCCACCCAGATCGTTGAACAACTTGTTCGGATTGGCGGCCTTGAAATCGGCAAACGTCACAAAAGGCATCTTGAGCAAAGCCGGAATCCACTCTTCGGGTACACCAGCGGTGCGGTAATCCTTGTCGGTAGGGGCAGCTACCTTCACTTCCGGACGCATCTGCGGGAAGAACAATACTTCCTGAATGGTCGTCTGGTTGGTCATCAGCATGGTCAGGCGGTCGATACCAATACCAATACCCGCGGTTGGCGGCATACCGTATTCCAGTGCCCGCAAGAAGTCTTCGTCCAGAGCCATGGCTTCCTCGTCGCCACGTTCGGCCAGGCGCAACTGGTCTTCAAATCGTTCCCGCTGGTCAATCGGATCATTCAACTCCGAGTAGGCGTTGCAAATCTCCTTGCCGTTGCAAATGGCTTCGAATCGCTCCACCAGGCCGGGTTTGCTGCGGTGCTTTTTGGTCAGCGGCGACATCTCCACCGGATAATCGGTAATGAACGTCGGCTGAATCAGGTTGGGCTCAACTTTTTCGCCAAAGATCTCGTCAATCAGCTTGGCTTTGCCCATAGTGGCATTCACTTCAATTCCCATCTGCTGGGCCATTTGGCGCAGTTCATTCTCTTCCATCGCCGACACGTCAATGCCGGTAAACTCCTTGATGGAGTCAAACAGGGTAATCCGTTTCCAAGGACGCTGAAAATCAATGGTATTTTCGCCCACCTGCACCTGTGTGGTGCCGTGCAAATCCATCGCCACTTTCTCAATCATCTCTTCGGTCGTATCCATCATCCAGTTGTAATCCTTGTACGCCACGTAAAACTCGACCTGCGTAAACTCCGGATTATGGGTACGGTCCATGCCTTCATTGCGGAAGTCTTTGGCAAACTCAAACACGCCATCAAACCCACCGACAATCAGGCGTTTCAGATACAGCTCATTGGCAATCCGTAAATACAGTGTCATGTCCAGCGTGTTGTGATGCGTTGCAAACGGACGAGCCGCCGCACCCCCGTGAATCGGTTGCAGAATCGGCGTTTCGACTTCCAGATAGCCCCGGTTGGTCAGGAACGTTCGCATGGAATTGACCAACTGCGATCTTTTCAGGAAAATGTCTCGTTTGGCCGGATTGACGATCAGATCCACATACCGTTGGCGGTACCGCAGCTCGGGATCAGTAAAGGCATCGTATACCTTCTTCACACCCTCTTCTTCCACTTCGCGTGGCATAGGCAGCGGACGCAACGCCTTGGACAACAGCTTGAAGCTGGTCACATGAATGGTGATTTCACCGGTTTGGGTGGTAAATACATACCCCTCTATACCGATGATGTCGCCGATATCCAGCAGCTTCTTGAATACAGTATTGTACAATGTTTTGTCTTCTCCGGGGCATAGGTCGTCGCGACGGAAATAAACTTGCATCCGGGCCGTGGCATCCTGAATCTCGACAAACGACGCGCTTCCCATAATCCGGAAGTTCATGATTCGTCCGGCAATGGATATATTTTTATAGTCGGTTTTGCTACGTTCGTAGTTTTCCAGAATGTCTTCAATGGTGGCGTTTACCTCAAAGCTTTCGGCCGGATACGGTTCAATGCCCAGGTTGCGAAGCTGTTGCAGCTTGTCGCGCCGAATGATTTCCTGTTCGCTTAATTGCATAAATTGTCTATCGTTTACTGTTTCCGCTTGCCACGGTATACATGAGCAATCGTGCCAGAATGTGTATAATCGTTGTTGGTATGAAAATGTTTGTCTGGTCGTGCAGAAAAAAATTCTGAGGCGCAAAGGTAGAATGAAACCTGCGAAAACAAAAAGATAGTGTGGATTATACTTCAACTATGCCGGGTTTTGGCATTTGAAGATATAGTATTTCAGATCGACAGATTTGCAGAACGGATGAACCATGCACGCAGGTCTGACACTGCGTGTCCGACCGGTGACGACAAGCACGTTCGGCTTCCCTGAAGCTATAAAAAATATTCGATCAAATAGTATGCATGCATAACATTTTTTATTATATTTGAACTTGAAATAGTCACAATTAATTTATTTATTGATTTCTCATTGCTAATCTCATCTATATCCCATGGAAACTGTAGTAAACAAAGCCATCAAAGGAGGCGAGTTTCTGGTCAAGGAAACCGAAGCCGGCCAAGTGTTCATTCCCGAAGAGTTTTCAGAAGAGCAACGCATGGTAGCCCAGACGTGCGAAGATTTTCTGGCAAAAGAGATTTTTCCACATCTGGAAGAGATTGATTCAGCGAAAAGTCCTGAATTGATGGCGAGCCTGATGGACAAAGCCGGCGAACTGGGTTTGCTGGGCACTTCCATTCCGGAACAATACGGCGGATTTGGCATGAACTTCAATACATCCATGCTGGTAACCGAAAAAATCGGCGGCGGTCACTCGTTTGCGGTGGCATTGTCTGCACACACGGGCATTGGCACACTGCCGATTCTGTATTATGGCAACGACGAGCAAAAAGCCAAATACCTGCCCAAGCTGGCCACCGGCGAATGGAAGGCCGCGTATTGCCTCACCGAACCCGACAGCGGCTCGGATGCCAATTCGGGCAAGACCAAGGCCGTCTTATCTGCTGACGGCAAGCATTACATCATCAACGGCCAGAAAATGTGGATCACCAACGGTGGTTTCGCGGACATTTTCATCGTATTTGCCAAAATCGATACTGATAAAAACCTGACTGCCTTTATCATAGAAAAAGAATTTGGCGGCATCACCATGAATGCTCCTGAGCACAAAATGGGTATCAAAGGCTCAGACACCCGCCAGGTTTTCTTCAATGATTGCCAGGTGCCAGTCGAAAACATGTTGTCGTCGCGTGAAAACGGCTTCAAAATCGCGGTGAACATCCTGAACATCGGTCGCATCAAGCTGGCCGCTTCTGCGGTGGGAGCTTCGAAAGCCACACTGAGCAGTGCCATCAATTACGCCAACGAACGGAAGCAGTTTGGCACGTCGATTTCCAACTTCGGGGCTATCAAATACAAGCTTGGCGAAATGGCAACCCGCATTTACGCATCGGAATCGGCGGCGTACCGGGCTGGACAAAACATTGAAGACACCATTAATTCATTGATTGCCAGCGGCATGTCCGAAGCCGAGGCCAAACTGAAGGGTGTCGAGCAATTTGCCATCGAATGCGCCTTGCTGAAAGTACACGGTTCGGAAGTGCTGGATTACACCGTGGATGAAGGCGTACAGGTATACGGCGGCATGGGCTATTCGGCCGATGCCCCGATGGACCGGGCTTACCGCGACAGCCGCATCAACCGGATTTTTGAAGGTACCAACGAAATCAACCGACTCTTATCCGTCGATATGATTTTGAAGCGGGCCATGAAAGGCGAACTGGACGTGATGGGTCCGGCAATGGCCGTTGGCAAGGAAATCATGTCGATTCCCGAATTCGGGGATGAGGAAGAAGGATTGTTTGCCGCCGAGAAGAAATACATCCGCAACCTGAAAAAAGCGGTGCTGATGGTTGCCGGAGCTGCTGTACAAAAATTCATGATGAAACTCGCAGACGAGCAGGAAATCATCATGAACATTGCCGACATGCTCATCGAAACCTACGCCTGCGAATCCGTGTTGCTCCGTACGGAAAAACTGATTGGTCTGAAGGGCGAAGCCGCTTGTGCCATTCAGATGGATATGACTCGCCTGTACATCAATGACGCCGTGGAGCGGGTAAATGTTGCCGGTAAGAATGCCATCAATTCGTTTGCCGAAGGTGACGAACAGCGCGGCATGCTGATGGGCCTGAAGCGGTTTACCAAAACGACGCCGATCAACACCAAAGAAACGCGCCGCCGCATTGCAGACCACCTGATTGCCGAGAACCGGTATCCGTTTTAAATAAAACAACCGGACACCACTGGGTGATCCTGGAAAATAGTAGATTTCAACAATCAAAAACCCTCCCGGTGACCGGAGGGTTTTTGATTTTCATGCGAGGGATGGTTTAAAGAAAAGCGGCTTTGCACAGCGTCAGGCACGCAAGCATGCTGACGGCCATATCCTGGCGCACGGCCTTGATAGCCTGATGAAACTGATTGCGGGCCGTCTGGTACGAAACACCCATGACGGCACAGATTTCCTCGTAACTCAGCTCCGAGTAAAACCGCAGGTAGAGGATTTCTTTCTGGCGGGCCGGCAAGGCGTTCAGCACCTGCAACAACCGATGCTTCTGCTCTTGTGAAACCGTTTGCTCAATCAGCGAATCTTCAAAACTGTATTCCACAAAAAACGGATAACTTTCTTCTTCGGTCAGGTGCTCAAACCGGGAACGGTAATACAGGTTTTGCCGGTAGATTTTGTTACGTAACGACTTGAGCAGATAAAAGTGGATCGAATCCGTGGCACTAAGCGTGGCACGACTTTTCCATAACTCGACAAACAGATCCTGAATGTAATCTTCTACCAGGGTGCGATCCTGGCAAAAGCGCAATCCATAATTGAACAAATATTTATAGTGCGCCACATACATATATTCCAACGCCCACTCTCTCCCCTCCTGAAAGGCAGCCCACAAATCCGTGTCGTTTTGAATGGTAGGAAGCGGCATATCTAAAAATAACAGGTAAATATAACTTATCTACGATAAAGTTAAAATTTTTTTATTCTTACGTTCCGAATCCGCTTTTGGTTCGTTGATTTACCCCATATTTTGACCTGCGGGTGCCTGTTTTTTCTTTTCGCAAAGATGCGTACTTTTGAGAGAGGGGTTACTTTTCGGCAATCTTCTCATCAATGCTGTGTTGTGGACGGTTCCTCCCGTCAGGCGACGCACACATTCCGATCACCATCGCTATCAAACCAATGCTTCCTATGCAAACCGAACCCGTGATTACGGTACAAAACCTGAGCAAAAGCTACGATAAACTTGTACTGGATGCCATCAGCTTTGAGATTATGCCCGGCCAGATCATCGGGTATCTGGGGCCCAACGGTGCAGGCAAAAGTACCACCATCAAAATCATGACCGGCATGCTCACCGATTTTGCCGGTGAGGTGCGTATCCTCGGGCTTGATGTGCGCAAAGATCCCATTGAGGTTAAAAAACGCATCGGCTACATTCCCGAAAACGCCATGCTTTACGATACGCTGACACCGATGGAATACCTGCGGTTCATTGGACTGCTGCACAAAATGGACCCAGCCCGCATCACCCGGAAATCAACCGAGCTGCTCACTATTTTTGACCTGCACCCCAAAGCCAACACCCGCATGACGGCTTTTTCGAAGGGCATGCGGCAGAAGGTGTTGCTCATTGCCGGTTTGCTGCACAATCCGGATATTATTTTTCTGGACGAGCCGCTTTCCGGGCTTGACGCCAATGCGGTGATTCTGGTCAAGGAGATTCTGATGCAACTGGCTGCTGAAGGCAAAACCCTCTTTTACAGCTCACACATCATGGATGTGGTGGAGAAATTTGCCAACCGGATCATGATCCTGCACCAGGGCAAAATCATTGCCGACGGCACCTTTGCCGAGCTTCAGGAACGCGAAAAAAACGACTCGCTGGAACAGATCTTTACCGAACTTACCGGCAACCACGAACATACATCCCAGGCCGGCAATTTTGTAGACGCCCTTCGGAGGTAATCCACCGCCTTTTTCATTTTGTGTTTGTCTGCTGCTGAAAAATAGTATGGTTGAAAAACGTAAAACCCAGACAGAAAGCAATACGCACAACACCGCCAAGCCCGACACGTATGACCCGATTGATACTTTTTATACTCGACCTGTTCCGGGGAGTGTTTCGCTCCCTGCAGATTGATTACGCCCAGTTGCGGGCTATTCTGGAAGTAAAGCTGCTCATGGACAAGCGACGCAAACCGGCCGCTTTCGGGCAACCGGCCCAATCGAAAGAAAACACAAGCAATTACCAGTATTGGGTGTCGCTGTTTGTGTATGCCGTGATGGGAAGCTTTGTAGGTTCGCTGATCTTCATCATGCCCAATGTCTACTGGGCTACCTCCGTTGTATTTGCCTACATCATGGTCATGACGATCATGACGCTGATTACCGACTTTGCGTCCATTGTCATGGACCCCACCGACTACGCAATCTTATCTCCACGCCCGATCGACAGCCGCACCATCTGGATGGCCCGGCTGGTGCATGTGGTTGTGTACGTGTTTACGCTGACGTTTTCGGTTGCCATCATGCCGGTTATTTTTGCGGGAATCAAGTACGGCCTGGTGGCGTTGATTTTGTTTATCATCCTGGTTATCCTCTCGGCGCTGACCGGTGTTTTCCTGACCAACCTGCTGTATGTGCTGCTGATCCGGTTTACAAGCGAAGCCCGACTCAAACAGGTGATCACGTATGCCCAGGTAGGATTTACGGTCTTTTTCATAGCTGGGTATCAGATCATTCCGCGGTTAATCAAGGTCGACCAGTTGCAGCAGATTTCGCTGGAAATTGCTTTCTGGCAATACCTGACGCCGCCTTTCTGGCTCGGCGGGCTCATGGAAGCATTTGTACACCGGCATTTTGAAACGCCTTACCAGGTTTTTGCGTTGCTGGCAATCGTATTTCCGGTGGCAATGATGTACCTGATGAATCAGGCAGTCAACAAAAGCTTCAGTCGCAAACTGGTGGAAATGAATTCTGCCGACAGCGGCGCTACCGAAGAGGAAGTGGAAGACACCACCAAGCGGCCGTTGTCAGAACGATTGTCGGCTTGGCTGCTGCGCCATCCGGCCGAACGCATGGGGTTTGAGTTTACCTGGAAACTTTCTGGTCGTGATCAGAAGTTTAAATTACGCACCTATCCATCACTGGGTGTGATGATTCCCACAGTATTCGTGTTTCTGCGCGGCAATACGCTGGGTACCGACAGCTGGCAGTACATTCTGATTCTGTATATATTCTCGTTTGCCATCAACGCCTTTTATACCAACAGCCAGTTTTCGGAAGACTACAAAGCAGCCTGGTTTTATGGGTCGGTGCCCACGCCACAACCGGGATTGGTGCTATCAGGCTCGCTGAAAGCCGTTTTTATCAAATTTATTGCGCCAGTCTATGTCGTTCTCGCCGTTTTTATTCTCTGGATGTGGGGAATCGATGCCCTGGGCAATGTTATTCTGGCTTTTCTGAACAATCTGCTTTTCATCAGTGTCTTCGTACTCATTGGTCCCAAACGGTTTCCATTTTCGCATTCGCCGTCTGAAATGCAGCAAGCTTCCAACTTTGGCATTGCTCTGATGATGATTTTTCTCAGTTCCATGATCGGGTTTGCCCACTACGGGTTATCTTATTTTCCCATAGGGATTTGGGTTGCCATTCCATTGGTAGCAGCACTGGTGTGGTACCTGCTGAAGCTCTACAGCCAGACCACCTGGGAGCAAATTCGCCTGACTACAACGCTCTGAACCTGGCACGGCAATTTTGGGTTATCGGAATAAGGATTTCGGGTTTTGGAAAATAGTACGTTTTTAAACCTCAAAACCCGGCATCCAGTTTAAAGCAGATAGTCTGATTAAAATAAAAGTTTATGAAAAAGCGCACATTAGTAGTAGGAGCTACGGATAATCCCACCCGGTATGCTTACAAGGCAGCTACGTTACTGAATAATCACGGGCATCCGATTGAATTGCTAGGCACCAAAACCGGCACCGTCGCCGGTCAGGAAATTCAGCAGGGAGAACCTCAACTGAACGATGTCGATACGGTTACGCTATACGTAGGCACCCGCAATCAACCGCCTTTGTACGATTATCTGCTGAGCCTGAAACCGAAACGAATTATCTTCAACCCTGGCACCGAAAACCCGGAGTTTGAACAAATGGCTAAGCAACAGGGCATTGAAACCGTGGAAGGCTGTACGTTGGTCATGCTCTCGATTGGTCAATACTGACTGATAGAATGAGTGAATGGGAAGTAGAATGAGTGAATGGGAAGTAGAATGAGTGAATGGGAAGTAGAATGAGTGAATGGGAAGTAGAATGAGTGAATGGGAAGTAGAATGAGTGAATGGGAAGTAGAATGAGTGAATGGGAAGTAGAATGAGTGAATGGGAAGCTTTTGTATTGGCAACCATACCATTTTATGTGTTCAATCATTCCATCATTCACTCATTCAGCAAAACCGCGAACTCACTGAGCATCATGGCCGTAGCTCCCCAGACGGTTTGCCCCTGAAAATCAAAAAAAGGAGCCTGAACGCGAAAGCCGCGTACGTTTATTTCTTTTTCGGAGCGGAGACTTTCATCCAGCAGATCCTTTACAGGCACTTCCAGAATCCGGGCCACTTCGCGCGGGTCGGGCACAAAGGCAGGCGTTTGGTCAGTAACTGCCACGATGGGGTGTACCATGAAATTACTGGCAAACACAAACAACGGCGTGAGCCGACCCAGCACTTCCACTTCCGATAGAGTAACGCCAATTTCCTCACTCATTTCGCGCAAGGCCGTAGCTACCACATCGGCATCAGTTTCCTCTACTTTCCCCCCTGGAAACGCCACCTGTCCGCTGTGGGTACCATCGTACTCCGGCCTGACGATCAACGGAATATACCAACCATCCGCTTTCGGATACAAGAGAATACACACCGCACTCTGGCGCGTCTGCTCATTGGGCTTGTCCGAAATCCGCAGGTTACGTACCGAACTAGCCATGAGTCGCTGGGCTGCCTCACCCGGTAACGAGCCTGCCAGTTTTCGATTGAAAAAATCGGCTAGTTCTGTATACGTGTAGTGAAGCACGCGGATAGGTTTTATGTGTTTGGGAGATACTATTTTGGATATGGATTTCGTGCCTACACCAAATGATTCCCCCTCCACGGGAGGGGTTAGGGGTGGCCTTCCTACAGCCGTTGCGAAACCTGCTTCACCATCTGGTTTTTCCATTCCAGAAACGTGCCTTCCTTAATTTTCTCGCGGGCTTGTCCCACCAGCCAGAGGTAAAACGTCAGGTTGTGTACGCTGGCGATCTGGGCAGCCAGGTATTCCTGGCTCACCAGCAGGTGACGCAAATACGCCTTGGTGTAAAATGTACTCACATATCCTCCCAACGTCTCGTCAATCGGGGAAAAATCAGTTTTCCACTTTTCATTCTTAATATTGATGATGCCTTGGGTGGTAAACAACAACCCATGACGGGCATTGCGGGTAGGCATTACACAATCAAACATATCAATGCCCATAGCAATGGATTCCAGAATGTTGGCTGGCGTACCCACCCCCATCAGGTAACGGGGTTTGTCTTTGGGTAGGATGCCACACACCAGTTCGGTCATTTCGTACATCATTTCCGCAGGCTCTCCGACCGACAGGCCCCCGATGGCATTGCCTTCGCGTCCAAAGCTGGCAATGGCTTCGGCCGACTGCTGCCGCAAATCTTTGTACACGCTGCCCTGCACAATCGGAAACAACGTCTGCTGGTAGCCATAGAGTCCTTCGGTACTGTCAAACCGGTCGCAGCACCGTCCCAACCACCGGTGGGTCATTTCCATGCTTTTGCGGGCATAGCCGTATTCGCACGGATACGGCGTACATTCGTCAAACGCCATGATGATATCAGCTCCGATGATTCGCTGAATGTCCATGACATACTCGGGCGTAAAAACGTGCTTAGAGCCATCAATGTGGCTGCGGAATGTGACGCCTTCTTCCTTGATCTTCCGGGTGTTGGACAACGAATACACCTGGTAGCCGCCGCTATCGGTGAGGATGGGATGGTTCCACCCGTTGAATTTATGCAATCCACCGGCTTTTTCCAGCACATCGAGCCCAGGCCGCAAAAACAGATGATAGGTGTTACCCAAAATGATCTGCGCCTTGACATCGTTTTCGAGTTCGCGTTGGTGCACCGCCTTGACGGAGGCTACCGTACCCACGGGCATGAAAATAGGCGTCTGAATCACACCGTGGTCAGTGGACATTTCGCCCGCACGGGCATTAGACTGGGCATCGGTGGCTTGTATGGTAAATTTCATAGGTTTTCCAGAAAAAGAATGCAAAAATAGTATCTTTTTCCGGGCAAAAACCGGCTTGCCGGATATTTCGCAAAATCCTTCAGCAAAACTAGGAGTTTACTCTTACCGTTTTATTATTTTGTTTTAAAAACACAGTATACTACTCATGAGAGCATTTTGTATTCTTTTTATACTCGTACTTGCTGCACTTCTTTGGACATGTAGCGGCGAAACGCAATCCAAGCATCAAAAACCTGCATCCCAGAGAATCCAAGTGGATACTTGTAATTCCTGTTCTCTGAGTACATTTATTATTCCATCTGCGGATTCTGTAACACCAGCCAAAATAAAAATCAACAAACCAACTGCTATTACTTTTTTTAATTTATTGGACCTAATAGGGAAATATGACGGTGAAGGTGGAGACTCGCTTCCCGAAAAACTGAAACATGACAATAGACAATCTATTTACAGAACAATAGATCAAAATGGCATGTACAAAGCATTTATATATCCACATCTTGACTCGCTAGGGGTTAAAGTCATTTCAGGAAATTACAAAGATCGTGTATTGACATTCGATTATAATAATCAGTCTTATACAATTGATCTAGCGTATTTTGAGGAAACTGATGGAGTTGTTTTATTTACTCCAGGCAAAAAGCCTGTTTTGTGGACATTAGAAAACGGTCTCAAACATTGTACAGATCATGATTTTGTAAGATGTTATTTCCAATGAGACTACAACTAAAGAAAAATTTTCTCATTTTTTATGCTATCATCTTCCCAACAAAGGCACTATTTTTTCAGATACCACAAGCATTCACTTTATTGTATCTGGCCCCATGCGTTACTTTGTATATAGCAGTTTATTCCTCTGCCTGGCATGTTCGTCTTTTGAACGGGCGTACGAAAACAGCCTGAGTGATGCCGAAAAGCGACACCTCGATACGGCTGCTTATCTGATTCGCAGCTTCCGGATTGATTACGAAAAAGGGACTCGATCCGTAGATAGCCGGATGCGGGTGACACGCGAGGGAAACCGGTATAATTTTACGCCGGTTGATTCCATGATTGTGTATACCAATGACGGAACAATGCTGGAAAAGAACTATTACGACAAGCTCGGCCAACTCACCCGAATGCAGATTTACAGCGGTTCCCAACCGAATCAGATAATAACCGACCTTGTAGCTCACGATACCACATTGAATGGACAACTGGCACGTTATCAAGTAGTTAAAAACGGCTTTTATCCGAACGGTCAACCCCAAACCATCGAACGGTGGATTCGTGTAGGCAACAAAACCCGGAAGTATGGAAAGTGGGAATATTACAATGCTGATGGGAACCTGCAGCGAACGGTCAGGTACGAAAATGGGAAGAAAGTCAACTAGTTTACTTTTGGCAGGAAGAAAGCTTGCGTGCAAATGACATCAATTTGTTGCTCTTCACTAAACTCCAGCAAGAAATAAACATCTTCATCGTAGGATCCTGAAGCGAGCGATCCTTTATTGAAGTTATCAAGTGTTACCTGCTTGGAATCATCTGTTAATGAAAACGTATGTGTCACCTCTCTGCATCCCAGAAATGTGACACACACCAAAGGATATTTTACAGGAGCATTTTCTTTTGCCCATTGGTTTTCTTTAAAATGAATTGTTAACTGTTTTTCTTCTTCATCATATTCAATCAGATAACAATCATAGCAGTTGTGTAAATCAATGTAGGTGTCATCAAAAGTAAAATCGAGAAGAAGGGACAGTTCTTTGTAATGGGTTAATTCCAATCGATTTTCCATTCTGGTATGGGCTGTTTTTACTATTTTGAAAGATACTATTTGAGCCAGGCATTCTTACTATGCTCTGATTGTATACGTTGTGTACCCAATCTGTTTATAGCTCAAAATAAAAAAATAGTATCTTTGAGCTATGAAAAACCTGGTATTTCTCCTTTTATGCATCGGACTCGCGATACCCGCGTTTGCCCAAAAGAAATCAAAGAAAGATTATCTGGTAACGATTACCACCGATTTTGGCACGATGTACGCCATTCTGTATGACGAAACGCCCAAACACAAAGCCAATTTCATTGCCCTGGCCGATACCGGTTTTTACAACGGCACCTTGTTTCACCGCATCATTGAAAATTTCATGATTCAGGGCGGAGATCCGCAATCCAAAAAAGCCAAAGCCGGCGAAATGCTTGGCAATGGTGATGTCGGCTACAAAGTTCCGGCCGAATTCTATGCCAGATTCTATCACAAAAAAGGCGTATTGGCGGCAGCCCGCGATAATAACCCCGAAAAAGCGTCCAGCGGGTGTCAGTTCTACATTGTGCAGGGCAAAAAGTTTACCGACGAAGAACTCGCCGTACAGGAACGCCGCGCTGGTCGGCCGCTGACCGATGCGCAGAAACAAATCTACAAGACCGTAGGCGGCACTCCACACCTGGATGGCAACTACACGGTTTTTGGCGAATTAATCAAAGGCTTGGACGTACTTGATGCCATCGCCAAACAACCCCGGGATGCCAACAACCGTCCGCAGAAGGATATTACCATGCAGGTGAAGGTCGAGAAACTGAGCAAGAAGAAAATTACAAAGCGGTTTGGATATACCTACGAGTAAAACGCTCTGGACTCTTATGCTTTGCAAAAAATAGTAGCTTTTGCGAAGCAAAAATTTCACCCCCAACCCCTCTCCTTCTGAGAGTAAAGTAATGTTTGTTTGAGATAGTGAGTCACAATAAATTGCAATACATTCCCCTCTTCACGAGCGAGAGGCCGGGTGAGGCATGACATCTAGTTTAATCATAAACCCTATACATGCAATTTTTCTTTATAGACACAAACGCACAAGTAACCGAAGCCTGGAATACAGTATTTGCGGGCATTCCTGAGATTACCGTTCTCAATGACTCTATTTTCAACCATCCCTGCGATGCTCTGGTGAGTCCGGCCAATAGTTTTGGCTATATGAACGGCGGCATCGACTTTGCCATCTCCAAGAACCTGGGCTGGCACATTGAAAAACGACTTCAGGCCATCATCCGCGAAAAATACTATGGTGAATTGCTGGTGGGCCAAGCCGAGATTGTAGCCACCGATCACACCTTGTTTCCATACCTGATTTCGGCCCCAACCATGCGGACGCCTATGACCATTCACCGGACACCCAATATTTATTTATGTATGAAAGCCATCCTGACCCTGGCACAGCATGGCCACCTGACCAATGGAGAACCGGTGCGGAATAACGTAAAGACCATAGCCATTCCGGGTTTAGGCACGGGAATAGGACAAATGCCACCCTTATTGGCAGCCCGTCAGATGCGGATTGCCTGGGAAGATGTTATGTACCAAAAACATGTGACTGAACAGGGTTGGCGGGAAATGCAATCCAATTATGCGTACTTTTACACCCATAATCCAGCCGATTTAAAATATCCAATACCGTAAAGAATCCAAGATTGAGGCAAAACTTTAGAGCTGTTGCCTAACTCAACCGAGGTTTTCCATTTTTCAGACATACTACTTTTCTCATGCAAAAGATTCTCTTGACCGGTTCCAATGGCTTGTTGGGGCAAAAGCTTGTCCAGCTTATTATTGACAAAGGCGAATACGAACTGATTGCATCGGCCCGTGGCGAAAACCGCCTGCCAGCCGTAGCCGCGAATGGGGTTGTTTACCGCAGCCTCGATGTAACCAATCGCGACGAAGTGCACCGGATCCTGGCCGAAGTCAAGCCAGACTATGTTATTCATACGGCGGCCATGACCAATGTGGACCAGTGCGAATCGGAACGCGAAGCCTGCTGGAAGCTTAACGTGGATGCCGTGCAATACCTGGCCGAAGCCTGCGAAGCACACGGAACTTTCCTGCTGCACCTCTCCACTGACTTCATTTTTGATGGTGCCGCCGGACCTTACGACGAGACTGCCGAAGCCAATCCGCTGAGCTATTACGGCGAAAGCAAGCTCGCAGCTGAAAAGCTTCTACTCGCCAATACCAATCTGACGTGGTCGATAGCCCGCACCATCCTTGTGTATGGGATTGCCCACGACATGAGCCGGAGCAACATTATTCTCTGGGTAAAAAATTCACTGGAAAACCAGAAAACCATCAAAGTAGTCGACGACCAGTGGCGCACTCCTACCCTTGCCGAAGATCTGGCGATGGGCTGCTACCTGATTGTCAAGCACAACGCTACGGGGATTTACAATATTTCGGGCAAAGACCTGCTGACGCCCTGGGAAATGGCCAATCAGACAGCCGATTATTTTGGACTGGACAAATCGTTCATGACCCGCGCCGATTCGAGTACGTTTACGCAACCAGCAAAGCGCCCGGCACGAACGGGATTCATCATTGAAAAAGCGGAAAACGAATTAGGCTACCAGCCTCATTCATTCAAAGAAGGGATTGAACTGGTTGCCAAGCAAACGGGAGGTCTCCCCTAAATCTCCTCCAATGGAGAGGACTTTCAACGGATGAATCCTTAATGTCACTATTCAAACTAGTATCTTTTGAAAACACAAAACCCTGCCGAATTTGGTTCGGCAGGGTTTTGTGTTTTCAAGGCAAGGGCTGCCTATCCGTATTTATAGGCTTTCAGTTTGTCGAGTACAATATCCCACATGACTTCGTAAGGCAATACTTCCAACGCCCGGTTGCCACCGTAATATTCCATCATGACTGATTTCATCTCCTCGTAAAGCTTTTCGGTAGCCTTACGGGTTTGGTAAAACCGGAAACCGTCGTCGCGCATCTGGGTGAGCAAGTTGATAAAGCATTCGCTCCGGAAGTTCATGTCTTTCTTCGGATAACGACGCGTGTATCGTTCAATTTCATTGATCCGGTCAATCAGGTCTTCCATATTCATTTTCTCCAGGAAATACAGAACCTGAATGGTCAGAATGGCGGCGTTGAGACCACGGCGTTCTTTGGCAAACTCCGGCTTCTTTTCCAGAAAATCGCTCAACTGGAAACCTGTTTTCGAATTCTGAATAAGCGGACGAATCTCCTTGATTTTCTGATACTTGTAAATGTAATGCAGATACGACTGCAGGGTGCACCAACGCTCTTTTTTGGCGTCGGACAATGTACGGAAACTCGATTGGCTTACCACTTCATGAAATACCTCTGCTGCCCTGAGGTAATGTCCCGTATGCATGGCCAGCAGCAACTGGTATTCTTTGAATGTATACAGGTTCGGATTTTTATCGGCAAACAGGTACATGTATTTTTGCACGTGTTCCTCGCCCGCTGCAAAATCCTTTAAATGTAGGTAGAAATTGATCTTCTGGATAGCCAGTTCTTCCAGCCGGCTCGGCGGATGGAACATCGGCGTCTGGCTGATAAACTCCTCGTGATCCTTGATAACCTGAATCGCCGACTGGTAGTTATCCGACAACTGGAAGAACAACGTCTTGATCCGGTAATAATAGAGCCGCAGTTTAATACTGTCGTACGGGCGAAGGTTTTCTTCCAGCGTATGATAGTATTTGTCGGCCATTTTGCGCACCCGCTGCCGGTTCCCTTTCGACTTGGCATACAACGCCACAATTTCCTGGTAATACTGCTCCGCCATGTTTTCGATGCGTTGCTGCTGCTCGGTACGTTCGGCAATTCCTTTGTATTCCAAAAACTCCTGGTAATTACTACCACTGTAATGTTCGCGCAAGATACGGGCACATTCCAGTACGATATCCGTGAGTTCGTAGTCGGCCGCCAGTTTCAGTGTCTTTTCAGCCATCGGGATCGCCAGCCGACGCGAGTTTGCCATGATCAGTACTTTGATGGCATACACCTGCTTGTTGCAGTCGTACAATACCTTGTGGTATTCACTTGATTTCTCGGCATCATAATCCAGGAAAAAAAGCGTGTTCAACAGCTTTTGCCGTAAACGTGTTTTCAGAATCAGATACTTTTTCTCAGAAGGCAGGCAATCATAGATATCTTTGGCTGCATCTGCATCGGTACCGTACTTTCGGGAGTGAATGCCATCAAAAAGCTTGTAATAATTACTAGTCTTATTGCGGTTGCTCTCGTCAAAAAGTTCGACCTTCTTAATTCGCTTCTGGGTAATTAAAGAAATAAGTTCACGCAACGAATCCATAGGAAGAGGGGGTAAGGTTTCGCACAAAAACAATTAGGTGATGTAAAGCTAATAATTCCAAATAAGTTTCATGTTTTTTTTCTACTATCCACGAGAAATAATCGGTCAATAGACCCATTTCGCAGACCAACGATTCTGCCTGTTACTTTACTATTTATTATTGCTAGCAAAACACGATAATATATAACAATAATTCAATTATGGTGTGAAATTTTTCTTACGTTACCGTCAGTTAAAATTTGAATCTCGTTCATGTCAGCCATTTCGCGCAGAATTTCCACTACCATTTGCTCGTCCGAGACTGTCACTTTTTTTACCAGTTCCTGTAGTGAAAGGGTGTTGTTTTCCAGCAGCTGATTGATCTTGCGGCGGTACACATCCGGGTCCGTTCCCTGTTGCTGCTTACGTTTCTGCACACATACGTCACAGATGCCGCATTCGGTTTCGGTGTATTCTCCAAAATATTCCAGCAATTGCAGCGTGCGGCAGCGGCGGTTTTCGGTTACATAACGAATCACCGACGCAAGTTTGTCCGTATCCCGGTTTTTGCGCCACTTGAGTTGCTGTACATCCAGCGGCAACCGCGAGGCTTCGTGCCGTACGGTGGTGAAGATGAGCTGTGGTTGGTTTTTCTGTTTTTCGTACACCAGCACATTGGCCTGGTGCAGGTAGGTCAGCATCCGTTCAATCGTTGCCTGATCGGTTTGCAGGTAGTCGGCCAGCTTTTTTTCAGAAACGATGGTGAAATTGGTGAAAATATCGCCGCCATACATACGCAGGATGGTTTTGATCAGCGGATCGTAAAGTCCGTTGGCAATCTGAAATTCATACAATGTTTTTTTGTCCACTGAAAACAGCAGCTTGGACGGATTATGGAAGGCTTCGGTAAGCTGAATGAAGCCTTCTTCTTCCAACCGCCTGATGGCATGAAACGTATCCGCGACCGGCAAATGATAGGTCTTGCAAAAATGCTCAAAATCAAAGTCATAGCTGGATAAATAACCACCTCCGGCCGCCACTTGAAAGTAATTGGCCAGTGCCTGGTACACGTGCCGCAGCGCATCCATCGACGGATAGGTCTGCTCCAATGCCGCTTGCATGTTTTCCAGATCCGACGCATGAAACAACGCCACCGCATACGCTTTTTTTCCATCACGACCGGCCCGGCCGGCCTCCTGGTAATAGTTTTCCAGCGTACCGGGCAGATCCAGGTGAACAACCGTCCGCACATCGGCCTTGTCAATTCCCATCCCGAAAGCGTTGGTTGCCACGATGACCCGGCTCCGTCCGCGAATCCAGTTTTCCTGCCGTGCCGCCCGTTCGTCGTTCGTCAGTCCGGCGTGGTAATAATCGGCTCGAATGCCTTGCTTGTGCAGCCAGTCGGCAATTTCCTGCGTCCGTTTCCGGCTTCGCACATATACCACCGACGAACCGGGTACGTTCTGCAAGATTTCGGCCAGCTTCCTTTCCTTGTCTTCGCGTTCAAATACCGAATAAGACAAGTTGGAGCGGGCAAAACTACCAGTGAACACCTGTGGTTGCCGGAACGCCAGCTTTTCGATGATATCTGTCCGGACCTCGGGGGTTGCCGTGGCCGTCAGGGCGATGATGGGTACGCCGGGCACCAGTTCGCGCAGTTTGGCAATCTGCAGGTACGGCGGACGGAAATCATAACCCCATTGCGAAATACAGTGAGCCTCATCCACCGCCAGCAAACAAATCTTCATTTGCCGGAAACGTTCAATGAAAATTTCCGTTCGGATACGTTCGGGCGACACATACAGAAATTTGATCGAGCCAAACCGGCAGTTGTCGAGTGTAATGTCAATCAGGCGACGCGTCATTCCCGAATGAATGGCTACCGCTTCAATGCCGCGCTTCTTCAGGTTTTCTACCTGATCTTTCATCAGGGCGATCAGGGGTGAGATGACCACACACAATCCGTCTGACGCCAATGCCGGAACCTGAAAACAGACAGATTTTCCTCCGCCTGTGGGCAACAGGGCCAGCGTGTCATGCCCTGCCAGCACCGAACGTATGATATCCTCCTGCAAAGGTCGGAACGCCTCATGTCCCCAATATTGCTTCAGAATGGCGTGTAAATCGGACATACTAACGTTTTCGGAGGTTTAGCTAAAAGATACATGTACCTACAAATATAACGAGGGAAGTAAGAAAATAATGCCCCGGATTGTTTGAGCAGGATGCCTTTTCGGGCAGGGTTTTTGACATCTGGCAGATACTATTTTGCTCTCTGGTCAGGTTGGTTTTCCTCACAAACCGCTTATGTCCAAGAATTTGTCCTGTTTTTGATCAAATGCACTTGGTTTTATGCATTTCTACAGATTTTCTTTCATCATCTCTGTATCAGGGAAGTACAGGTTTTGCAAGAATATTTGCGTTTTGGCGGTCACTTTTGACAATTCTGGCGGATATATGTAAAAAAACTTACATCTGTAATTATCCATCACCTATAACACATATCCCCATGGTATTCGCTTCAACATCCCAACTGGCTGCCAGCCTGCTCAAAGAAGAAAGTATGTTGCTGGATGCCCAGCAATTTGCAGTGTACAGCGGTTTCGATTTTCCCGTAAACAGCAACGTGATCAGTCACCTGATGGCCTTGAAAGCGCAGGGCGAAGACAAATACCACACTAGCCTACAACGCCGTGAAATTTTCCAGAATAAGATCAAAAAGCAAAAGCAGAATTTATCGGACCTGCACCAAACTTACAACAAATTTCAGGAGCTCTACAAAAGCTACCAGGCCATGATCCGCAAAGATAAATAGTGGTTTGCCAGGCAGGAGATGGATTTTAATAAAAAACTTGTAAAAAATACTGGAAACTCTTTCAGATTTTCCCTAATATTGCATCCGCATTTCATTGAACAATGACTTGCATCGGGATGTAGCGCAGCCTGGTAGCGTACTTGCATGGGGTGCAAGGGGTCGCTGGTTCGAATCCAGTCATCCCGACGAAAAAAGTCGATAAAAACCGCTTAAAACCTAGTTTTGAGCGGTTTTTTGTTTTTAGGCATTTGGGGTTGTTCTTGCTTTTTTGGGGTTGTTTTTGTTACTTTTGTTACTCCGTTGTTACTCGGTGTTACTTGTAAAATGCATCTCAACTTCTTCCCCCATGATTACCCTACGCTACAAACCGCTCAAAAATGGCAAGTATTCCATTTACATGGACATCTATTTCAAGGATGCGACTGGAAAAATGCAACGAGAGTATGAATTCCTGAAAATATATGTCTCGGAAGATTACAGCGTAAAAAAAAGAATCAAAGAAGCAGATAAGGAATTACTTCTTTATGCAGAAGGGATCAAGGCCAAGAAGGAACTTGAATTTCTTAATGGTAATTATGGCCTTATTACTAAAAAGGCAGAATCGGACGCGTCATATTTGATTTTCCTGGAAAGGGAGGTAAGGCGTAAAAAAACCAATGTTGATTACAATCTGGCATTGCTAAAGCATACCAAAGCTTTTCTAAAGGAGAAACAACCTTCCTTTGCCGAAATTACTCGGGAGTGGTGCGAGGATTTTAAAGCCTATCTTCTTAAAAACGTAAGTCAGAATACGGCAAGAGCTTATTTGCAGGCTTTAAAGTTATTTTTAGGAATTGCCATCGATAAAGGATTTATTACGTTAAATCCTATGCAGAAGGTTACCCTACCTAAACTTCAGGATGTAGAGCGTACCACACTCGACATTGATGAACTAAAACTTCTCATCCGCACCCCTACAAAATTTGATCATCATATACGGGAAGCCTTTTTGTTCTCTTGCTTCTCTGGCTTGCGGATTTCCGATATACGATTGCTTAAGTGGAGTGACATCCGAGAAAACCGGATCTACCTTCGTCCAGCGAAAACCTCCGAAAAAATGGCTGTTTTGCCATTGACTGAAAACGCCAAAGACATCCTCGAATCGCTAGACAAGAGCCCGGATAGCGATCTTGTTTTTCATAAACTGACCATCAATAAAAGTACTTTGCGCAAACACCTGACTCGCTGGGGAAAAGAGGCTGGGCTAAAGCAGCATCTGCACTTCCATGCAGGTCGTCATACCTTTGCTACCATTGGGATAAGCAATGGAATTGATCTGTATACCATGAAAGAAATGTTGGTACATTCCAAAATTGACATGACCATGGTATATGCCAAGATTGTCGATAAGAAAAAGACCGAAGAGATGGCGAAATTTCCAAAATTATCCCTTTCCTAGTCTTTCACTCCTTATCTTGTCATCAGCAAGTGCCTTTATTCGTATAGTTGCGTTTTTGCCATTTTATTTCTTTAACCTAAGAATCTCTGCATTTAATGAATATCCAACAACTCGAAAAGACCCTGTGGGCTACGGCCGACAAGCTGCGCAACAACATGGACGCAGCCGAATACAAACACGTAGTACTGGGCCTTATCTTCCTGAAATACATTTCCGATTCCTTCGAGGCATTGTATCAGAAATTGACCGAAGACCCCATGGCGGATCCAGAAGACGCGGATGAGTATATAGCCGAGCATGTCTTCTTTGTACCCGAGCATGCTCGCTGGTCGTATCTGATCAACCAGGCCAAGCAGCCGGAAATTGGGAAGTACATTGACGAAGCCATGGAAGCCATTGAACGCAAGAATCCTACGCTTCGCGGAATGCTGCCGACCAATTACGCCCGTCCGGAGCTGGACAAGCAACGCCTGGGTGAACTCATGGACCTGATCAGCTCGATTGGCTTAGGAACAGACCTTGCCAAAGAAATTGATCTACTGGGACAGGTGTATGAATACTTCTTGGGTGAGTTTGCCAGTGCCGAAGGCAAGAAAGGCGGCCAGTTTTACACCCCGGCCTGTATTGTAAAACTGTTGGTTGAGATGCTGGAACCTTACAAAGGTCGCATTTATGACGGGTGCTGCGGTAGTGGGGGTATGTTTGTGCAGAGTGAAAAATTCATCCGGTCGCATCAGGGCAATATCCGAGACATTTCGGTATACGGACAGGAAAGCAACCCGACAACTTACAAACTAGCCCGAATGAACCTAGCCATCCGTCGGATTGAAGCCGATATTCGGTTGGGTGATACATTCCACAATGACCAGCACAAAGACTTACGCGCCGACTACATTCTGGCCAATCCTCCCTTTAATATCAGCGATTGGAATGGCGAACTGCTGCGTGACGATAACCGATGGAAGTACGGCATTCCGCCTACAGGTAACGCCAACTACGGCTGGATTCAGCATTTCATTGCCAAGCTGAGTCCCAATGGAGCCGCGGGAATTGTGCTGGCCAACGGCTCGATGACTTCCAACAGTGTCGGTGAAGGCGAAATCCGTAAAACCCTGATTGAAGCCAACCTGATTGACTGCATGGTAGCCCTACCGTCCCAGCTCTTCTACAATACGCAGATACCGGCTTGTTTGTGGTTTTTGCGCCGCAACCGTACAAACCGGGATACCATTCTGTTTATGGATGCCCGTAAGATGGGACAAATGACTAGCCGAGTTAACCGAAGTTTAACGGATGAAGACATTTCACGCATTGCCAGCACCTACCATAACTGGAAGCAGGAACCCAGTGCCGACTATCAGGACATTTCCGGTTTCTGCAAATCGGCTACGCTAGAGGAAGTGAAAGCTAACAGTTATGTACTCACCCCTGGTCGGTATGTAGGCACAGAAGAAACCGAAGAAGATGAAACCCCATTTGCGGAACGAATGAATGCACTAACCACCGAACTGGCTGCACAGTTTGCCGAAAGCCAGCAGTTGGAAAAGCGTATCCGGGAAAATTTGAGCAGCATTGGTTTTGAATTCTGAAACCGGGTTACTTCAACTGTGTAATTTGTCAAAACACGCATACTTTTAATAAAATTCAATGCTTACTTCTCTGATTATCAGACATTAATAGAAATAGTTAACCCGTCTTTACACCTAACCATCTCTATTCATATGTCTGAAATCCCTAACAAGGAGGAAGCTTCTGCATTCCCTAACCCAGCCAGTGAAACAAATACTGCTATCACTCCCATAAGCGAGCTGAATCTGCAAGATTGGGAGCCATTCAATGAAATCGGACTTACCTTCTCCGGAGGTGGCTTTCGGGCTGCCTCTTTTGCTTTGGGGTGTATCTCCTATCTACATAAGCTCACCTTTCCTGAGGAGGACAAGCCTGATGCACGATTACTGGAAAGGGTCAGGTTTATCGGTACTGCTTCGGGTGGGACTTTCACCGGTGCCTTATATGCGTTGTACAACAAGCAGGGAAAGCCTTTTGGCTCCTTCTACAAAAAGATATATGAGTTCATTGGAGGCGAAAACCTTTTGAGCGATGCACTAGCAGAATTTGAACGGAAAGAAAAGGAAACACAGAAAGAAGAAAAACAGAGGGTCAAACAGAATGGGCCAATGGTTAAGCCAAATACACGTCCTAAATCTGCAAACCTAGTAAATGCATTCTCGGTAATCTATGATAAACAGCTTTTCAATGGAGCCTTATTTGGGGAATTGTGGAGTACTTCATATAATCCTCCCTCGGAATCACATATCAAAGCCGTTTGTTTCAATGCGACTGAGTTAAACAATGGCATGCCCTTTCGCTTTCAAATGGACGAGTATACCCATAAGACATATAAAATAGGCAACAACTATATTTTCTTCGATCCTATCGACACTGCTAAAAAATTGAAACTAGGCGATATACTTGCCGCTTCTTCTTGTTTTCCTGGAGGATTGGAGCCCATCTTATTACCACGTGATTTTGCCTACAGTGAGTTATCAGCCGTTACGATCGAGCAGAGTTTAAAAGAAAACCGAAACGAAGCCGCTAATACGCTTGACAGTTCTTACCAAACGGATAAACAACTGGGGCTTATGGATGGTGGAATTGCCGATAATCAGGCCATCAATAGCTTAATGCGTATCAACGAACGTAATCGCAAAGTTTTTGACCTGAATATCATTTGTGATGTATCCAGTCATTACATGCAGCCATTCAAGCCATCGATCAGCATTGAAACAGATCGGGAACTATTGAAAGAACCTCTCCAGGATACGATCAATCGTCTTTTCAGTTTGAGGCAATGGATCAAAACGTTTTTCTGGATTGGCCTTGTCTGCTTGCTGGTAGCATTGAACGCCTGGTTCTTTCTTCAATGCAATACCTGCCATACGCCAAGCCGCTGGATATTGGTAATCAGCCTCACGGTAGGTTCGTCACTTACCCTTGTAACAGGTTGTTTATTGTTGCAATTCAATACCATAAAAGCGAAAGCAAATCAGTGGATAAAGGACAATCTTGATTCAAACAGCACTTGGATGAAGGTATTTCTCAAATACGGTAAATCGTTTTTGGTAGTGTCTAATCGCAGGTTAATCAATATGTTGCTGGAACGGGGCAACTCGGTCTCCCTGTTAGCCTTGGACGTATTCATGAAACGAATCCGAAGTGCTTACTATGACCAATTATACAGTGACCCAGCCTATCGCTTCCGTCGTGTATCCTGTTTGATCTATGAGTTTAGTCACACCAACGATAACAATCGAAACCAGCGAATTAAGAACCGGAAGGAGAACAACATCAAACAAAGCAAAGGACGGGAACATGACCTATGGTGGCACAGCTTAAGTGATTCCGATCAGGCAAAATATGACCCTAGCCCTGAAATGCAACGTGCGGCACAAGATTCATTTGGGATGGCTACCACTTTTTGGTTTGACGAAAATCAACAAAAAGAGGAAATCAAGAAGAAAATCATTGCTACAGGACACTTTACCATGTGCTACAATCTTCTCAAGTACATTCATAGATTAGAATATGATCCATTAACACAAGCCAAGGCTCGGAGCAAACCAGTGCAGGATCTCAAAAATCAGCTTATGAAAGACTGGTGCAAATTCAAAGCTGATCCGTACTTTTACTATGCCATTTTGAAGGAAGACTATAGTTAGAAAATAGTATCTTTCACCGGTCAAAACCCTGCTATGAAAACCATTTACTATTTAGCTACTCTACTACTTGCTTTGAGCCAGCCGATCTTAGGCTGTGTTTGTGGTGGTGGTGCGGGCTTTCAGGAGTTTACTCCTGCCATGCGTGAAGAGTATGATCACATTGCCCTGGTCAAAATACTCACCTTCGAGCCGTTTGCACATCCGAAGCTGACAGAGGAAGAAAAGAAGTTCGCGGCGGGTACATTTGCCCGCTTTACTGTGCAATACATCGAGCACTTCAAAGGCGACAAGCGAACCGAGTTCTTGCTAAGTTCGTACAACACTTCCTGCGACATTGGCCTCAGGGCTGGACAGGAATGGATCATCATGGCCAAGGAAAGCAGAGGCTATGCCACGGTGTTTCCCTGCGAGTATTCAAAGCAATTCCGGGATGAAAATGGCGTTAGGGATTGGTTGTATGGAACGGGGTTTAAGCTTTTGACTAATCTGGAAAAGATGTATAAAAAACCAGTGGTCAAAAAGAACGGCAAAGAAGAAGGCCACTATCCCAATGGTCAGCTTGAGTATAGCCTAACGTATGTGAAGGGACAGTTGCACGGTGAAAGGCAGATCTGGCATCCGAATGGCAAGCTGTGGGGGCAACAGTACTTCAATCATGGCAAACAAGAAGGCAAAAGTACCTGGTGGTTTGCCAGTGGCTATGTGTACTCCGAAAGCCGGTATCTGGATGGACATGAAATAGATACGACCCGAAACTGGTTTGAACCCGATGGGCTTTTCCAGCCCCGATCCTATTTTGAAATTGAAGACCCATTCAGTGACGTTCATTTGCCTGTCGATTCGCTGATCAAGCTCCATTCAACCCGTCAGCTCTATAGCTACTTTGTATATGACTCAACGGGGCAAATGCGGGAGGACAAATACTATGACCGCAGTGGGCGTTTGGCCTGGGAAACGCAGTATTTTCCCGAACAGAAAATGTACTGCACCATCTATTACGATACCCGAACGGGTAAGCTCAGCTACATAGCTATGAATGTGCTGGACCCCAAAAGCTCAAGTCCACTGTTTAACCTCGACTTTGATCAAAAGAATAACAGCCACCGCAAGTTTTACTTTGACAGAAACGGGAGCCAGGTTAAAGTAACTCGAGTGGAGAATGGACAAGAAACCATTCTAGAACAAAAGAAAAAATAGTATCTGTAGAAAATCAAAAACCTTCTGTTTTATGATGTGGAGAAATGTTAAACTTAAAGATTTATGCTCAAAAATCGGGAGTGGTGCGACTCCTAAAGGGGGAAAAGAAGCATATCATGAAGAAGGTATTTCACTGATTAGAAGTCAAAATATTTTAGATTTCACTTTCTCAAAAGATGGTTTAGCATTTATTGATGAGACACAAGCCAAGCAACTTTCCAATGTTGAAGTTCAACAAGAAGATATATTGTTGAATATAACAGGTGATTCAGTGGCAAGAGTATGCCAGGTTCCTAATAACGTACTTCCAGCCAGAGTAAATCAACACGTAGCCATTATTCGTCCGCTGAAAGATCGTTTAAACCCAGAGTATCTTAAGTACTATTTGCTCAATCCTCCCTTCAAAAACTATATGCTTGGGCTTGCCTCTTCAGGGGCAACTCGGAATGCTTTGACAAAAGTAATGATTGAGGATTTTGACATTGCATTGCCCGATCTTCCCACCCAAACCCGCATTGCCGAAATCCTTTCCTCGCTGGATGACAAGATTGAGCTTAACCGCCGAATGAACCAAACCCTGGAAGCCATTGCCCAAACGCTGTTTAAGGAGTGGTTTGTCAACTTCAACTTTCCTGGATTTAATGGGGAGTTAGTAGATGGACTACCAAAGGGATGGCAGATGTATGAATTGGGTGATGTTTCAACTCTAATTGCTGGAGGTGATAAGCCTAAGAATTTTTCAAGCCAACTTAATGAAGAATTCAAAGTCCCTATTTATTCAAACGGAATAACAAACGAAGGCTTATATGGATATACAGATCTACCTAGAATTTATGAAGAAAGTGTTACTGTCTCTGCAAGAGGTACGATCGGTTATGTTTGTTTAAGAATGCACCCATACGTCCCAATAGTGAGGCTTATCGCCATTATTCCGCACAAAAAACTATTATCAAGCAAATATTTATACCTATGGTTGAAAAACCAGAATATAAGTGGTACAGGTACAACACAACAACAGTTAACTGTTCCAGATTTCAAGAGTACAAAAATCTTAATTCCCGAAATTGAAATAATCAAGCAGTTCACAGCAATAACGAATTCAATATTCGAGCAAATCTATGCTAATCAACACGAATCACTAACCCTTAACCAACTGCGCGACAGCCTGCTGCCCAAACTCATGCGTGGTGAATTGCTAGTGCCACAAGCGGTAGAACTGGTAGAAGAAACGCTATCCTTAGTAGCCGAGCCACCCAGTGCATACGGTGATTTGCCCCTCTTTCGGCCTTCGTGAGAAATAGTATGCGTTGGAGAGTAAAAACCCTACATGTATAGAAAAAGCCGATTTCCTTTACATGTAGCATTGGATATGTATAGAAAATGGCACTTTTCTATACATATCCAATGCGATGCTTCTCGGCCTGGTAAGGGTAGGCTCTCAAAATAGTATCTTTTCAAAAACAAAAACCCTAATCTCCGTATACCTGAACTGATGGAAATAGAACTTTGGTGTGAATTCGAACTATGGGATGAAACCACCTGGGACAAAACCAATGACTTTGCCAACATTGCCGTCAGTCTCCCCGACGGCAGGCGTTACGGAATCAACGTCTGGACCTTTCAGTTTTTACAATCGGCCATTGAGGAAGATGTAAAAAACAACCAAAACCTGCAAGGCAGCTACCAGATTCCACCCGATCTGTTTGTGCGCGAACTCACTCGCGAATGCGTAGAAGCCACCATACAAGACCTGCTCAAACGAGGTCCGCTGGAAGAAGTACTCAATCCTTCGGTATTTGGCCTGGCGTTTAAAAATCCGTGGATGGATTGGATTGATTTACCCGATACAGGCACAGCGTTGGAAGAGGAGCTGCACCAGGAGCTTTCCCCTGGCCATCCCTTGCATGGTCAACAGGTAACAGCCCTGGCCAAACGCATGGACAACGACGACGTTCTGTTCAGTTTGAAAGATGGTCGGCTAGCCGTGGTTCATCTGACCTGGAGTGGTCAAACCGAGACACTTCCCTTCCCCAGAACTCAACTGTACCACAGCCAAAAAGAATTCTGGATGCACAAACTCAAACCTGATATTGAGTCCTATTCCGGTTAACTGATCCTGGCACTTGTTTGCGAATAATTACTCCTTTTTAAGGCATTTTTCTTAATTATCAGGTAGTTCGCTAAAGATTTTCCGGTATTGTTATGGTTACTTAGCGATTTCTTTTTTAATTAAATGCACAAGTAAGCCTCCGCTATTCATACCTGTGCACCGATGACTGAAGAAGAATTAGAAAACATTGCCATTGGCTATTTTACCGAAGTAGGGTATACCCACGTATTTGGCCCGCACATCTCACCTGATGGATTCCGCCCCGAACGCGAATACGATGAAGTAGTCTTGCGGCAACGCCTCAAAAAAGCTATTCAGCGACTCAATCCCTATATTCCTTCCGAAGCCCAGGACGAAGCCATCCGCAAAGTATTACGCATTGCCGAGCCAGATCTGTTACAGGCTAATAAAGCGTTCCACCGGTTTCTGACCGAAGGCGTTCCGGTCACCTTTCGTAAAGCCACCGGCGAAACCAAGAGTGACAACATCCGCCTGGTGGATTTTCAGCAAGTGGAAAACAACGAGTTTCTGGTTATTAACCAATACACCATTGTCGAAAACCAGAACAAGCGTCCGGATGTGCTTTTGTTTGTCAACGGTCTGCCACTGGTGATCATTGAACTCAAAAACGCCACCAACGAAGACACCGACATTCACATGGCGTTTAAGCAGCTCAAAACCTACCAGCAAGCCATTCCGTCGCTGTTTGTCTACAATGCCCTGCAAATCATCTCCGATGGCTTTGAGTCACGCGCCGGAACCCTCACCTCCGACTTTTCCCGGTTCATGCAGTGGAAAAGCATTGACGGCCAGCTCGAAGCCGCCCGCAACATTGCTGAAATGGAAGTGATGATCCGTGGTATGCTGGCTCCGGCCCGTTTGCTGGATATTGTGCGGCATTTCATTGTATTTGAAGAAAACCGGCAGCAAACGTATAAAAAAGTGGGAGCCTACCACCAGTACTTTGCCGTCAACAAAGCCGTGGATTCAACCCAGACCGCCGCCCAGGCCGGAGGCAATGGCAAGGCAGGAGTGGTATGGCACACCCAGGGAAGCGGCAAAAGCCTCAGTATGGTATTTTATACCGGCAAACTGGTTCTAAAACTCAACAACCCAACCCTGGTCATCATTACCGACCGCAACGATCTGGACGACCAGTTGTTTGATACCTTTGCGGCGTGTTCCCAGCTTCTGCGCCAAAACCCCGTCCAAGCTGAACGGCGCGAGGACTTGCAGAAATACTTACAGGTAGCCTCCGGTGGCATTGTCTTCACCACCATTCAGAAGTTCTTTCCCGAAAATCGCGGCGAGGCATTCCCTACCCTGTCCACGCGCCGCAACATTGTAGTCATTGCCGACGAAGCCCACCGTACCCAATATGGCTTTGATGCCAAAGTAGTTACCGATCAGAAGACCTACGAAACATATATCACTTACGGCTTTGCCAAGCACCTGCGCGATGCGCTTCCCAATGCCTCCTTCATCGGCTTCACCGGCACCCCGGTGGAACTCACCGACCGGGAAACCAAACAGGTATTCGGCGAGTACATCGACATCTATGACATTCAGCAAGCAGTGGACGACGGTGCGACCGTTCCGATCTATTACGAAAGCCGCCTGGCTAAGATTGACCTGAAGGAAGACTCCCGTTACAGCCTGGACGACAGCTTTGATGCCGTAGCCGAAGAGTCAGAAGTCTACAAAGGCAACGCAGATCAACTCAAATCCAAGTGGGCCCGGGTCGAAGAAATCGTAGGCGAACCCAAACGGCTGCAAAAGGTGGCTCAGGACATGGTCGTCCATTTCGAAAAACGCCAACAGGCCATCGATGGCAAAGCCATGGTTGTGTGCATGAGTCGACGCATTTGCGTGGAGCTGTACAACGCCATCATTGCCCTTCGCCCCGACTGGCACCATCCCGACGACGCCAAGGGAGCCATCAAAATTGTGATGACCGGCACCTCGTCCGATCCAGTGGAATACCAGCCACACATTCGCAACAAGGAAAAACGCAAAGCCATCGGTGACCGGCTGCGCGACCCGTTTGATCCGCTTAAGATCATCCTTGTACGCGACATGTTTTTGACCGGATTTGACGCCCCCTGTCTGCATACCCTGTACATCGACAAGCCGATGCAGGGCCATAACCTGATGCAGGCCATTGCCCGCGTCAACCGTGTCTTTGGCGACAAACCCGGCGGTCTGATCGTTGATTACCTCGGCATTGCCATTGACCTTAAAAAAGCATTGGCCACCTATACTCAAAGTGGTGGTCGTGGCAAGCCCACCTTTGAACAGACAGAAGCCGTGGCTGTCATGCAGGAAAAGCACGAAATCCTGGCCCACGACATTTTCAGCGGCTTTGACTACCACCCCTTCTTTGCGCTGCCTGCCATGCGGAAGCTAGGGTTTATTCTTGATGCCACCGATTACATTCTGGCCGATGACGAACGCCGCAGCCGCTTCATTCAACGGGTAACCGAGCTTTCCAAAGCTTTCGCCATTTGCAACACCACGACAGAAGCCGCCTCCATCCGGGATGATGTCGGCTTTTTCCAGGCAGTCAAAGCCCGCATTGTCAAAATGAGCGAAACCACCAAAATTATCGCGGATGAAAAAATTGAGGTGGCCGTCCGTCAGATCATATCCGATGCGCTGGTACCGGGAGAGGTTCTGGACATATTCGATGCGGCAGGTTTACAAAAACCAGACATCACCATTCTTTCGGAAGGCTTCCTGGCTGAAGTGAAAGATATGCCCCAGCGCAATGTCGCCTTTGAGGTTCTCAAAAAGCTGTTGAACGATGAAATCAAGGCCAAAAGCCGACGCAACATCCTTCAAGGCAAAATCTTCTCGGAAATGCTGGAAAACGCGGTTCGTAAGTATCAGAACAAAGTACTCACGGCCGCTCAGGTCATTGAAGAACTCATTGAAGTAGCCCGCGAAATACGCCAGGCCCGCGAAAAAGGACAAGCCCTGGGCCTCACGGAAGATGAAGAAGCCTTTTATGATGCCTTGGAAGCCAATGACAGTGCCGTAAAAGTGCTGGGTGATGATAAGCTACGTTTCATTGCCCGCGAACTGGTAGAGAGTCTCCGCCAAAACGTCGGCATCGACTGGGACAAGAAGGAAGCGGTCAGAGCCAAGTTACGGGTATTGGTCAAACGCATTCTACGCCACTACGGCTACCCACCCGACAAACACCTCGAAGCCGTCGAACGCATCATCAAACAAACCGAACACTTAGCAAAAGAGTGGATATAAAATCTTACAAAGTTTATGCACTGTAAATACTGAAACATATGTCAAAGAAACTGATCGAACATTTAGAAGAGAAAGCGTCGGGATTACATAGGAAGCACAGTACTATACTTCAAAGTTGGATTGCCCATTTTGAAGATCGATTAGAACTTGAATATAGTTTACAAGATCAAATCAATCTTGTTGAACAAGAAATACGCTTACAAAAAACCATAATTAAAACGAAACCTTCAGTTTATATTTTACGACAGCTAAACAAAAATTACGAGTCTATTGAAAATCCAAAACAATTGCTTGAAGGATTTATACTAGATTATAAATTAATAAGTCATCTTAAGTCCGAAGATCATAAGATTGCTAAGTTCCAAGAAGAGTGGCTGGATTCTTTACAGAATATTACTTACTCGGACCAATTTGGAGAGGACTACGATTTTATGAAAGATGCTAAAAAAATTGCAAAGACCTGTTTCGAAGTTAATACTATCAAGAAGTATTATGATCATCTCCGGTCATTACATAGGAAGCTAACAAACTCAAGTCAGCAGGAGGAACATGATAATTGTGTACAGCACACCAGTAAATTCGAAAAAACAGCCTTTGCACAACTAATTCATAGTTTAATGGAAGCAGGATATATAATAAATATGTGTGAAACTAAAAATAAGGCAATCAGTAAAGTTGCAAAGAGTTTCGGATTCGATTCAAATACAGATTGGACAGATTTGATTTCAACAGCGAAAACCAAAAGGAATCACGATTATGTACCACCCATCTTTGATGCTCTTAAAAAAGCTTACTTAGAGTTCTCTAATAGAGAAAAAAAGTAAAAAATCAAGAAAACCTGTACGGCCCGTATACGGGCCGTACTCGTATTTTGTGGGTGCACGCTTCTTTTGTAGCAAACTAAACACATGCTACAATGGAAAACATCCTTTTATCCCCCATCCCGCTTTCTCAAATGCGAGAACTCATTAGAGACGAAATGAGGCTTGTTATGCAAGAAGGTTTTAATCAGAGTAAATCTTCTAAAACTGAACAAAATGAAATCTTATCGGTGGACCAGGCAGCTCGGTTTGTTAATCTGGCTAAAGCAACAATCTATGAGTTAACCTCAAAGCGGCAAATTCCTTTTTTCAAGAAGGGGAAGCGGCTTTACTTTTCAAAACAGGAATTGTATGCTTGGATTATGGAAGGTAAAAGAAAAACGGTAACCGAGATTGAGTTTGATGTAGTTAATTATTCTAAAAACAAAAACCGTTAACAGTTATGAATAATCACACTACTAACGGTTTCTTTGCTTTGCCGGGCGGGCAGAACAAAGATAAGCAAGATTTTCTCAAAGATGTAGCTTACTGGGAATACATTTTCGAACAACACTACAAAGCTTATTACGAGAAATTCTTTTCTGAGAAAAAAAAGCGATTAGATGAACTAGAAACTATTGGCATCACCGACTTAACCCAGCAACTACTTCTAGAATTCGACTCCCTTTTTAAAGAGCTCCATGTTCTTTCTGACTTATTGGATAGCTTGGAAAGTCTTGAAAGCGCATATGTGGATACGACTGCGAGTGTAGCAGACCAGTTCCTAGAACTGCATGCCGAAAATGCTACTTTAAAGATACATAACAACCAATTGGAGAAATCATGCAAATTTCTTCAAGAACGAGTTGCCTTTCTAGAATATGTAATTGATCAGGAAACAGCTATCTGTGAGTTGATCGCGAGGGGGGCGAGGAGCCATGAAAAATAGTAGCATCTTTCAAAAGCCAATTAATATTCTTTTAAATCATGATTCACCAGCAGGTGATTTACACTTGTTAAACCAATTGTTGTTGCTTGAGAAAGTTCTTACAGTAACAGCCTCTCAAACCGTAGTTTTTCAACCTCCTATTATTTCCTTTCAGGAGACCGGGATCATAAAAAAAGGCACAATTAATATTATACAAGGAAAGTTCGGTAGTCACAAGAGTCGCCTTGGTGAGCTTTTATGCAGTCTGCTTTTGAGCACTATGGACTGTACAACTGATTTTTTGGGTTTTGTGAAAAATTCATCAGAATCCTTTCTTACAGTGTATGTGGATACAGAGAGAAACCTAACTGAAGAGTTTCCTCTTGCCATTCAAAATATACGTAGCAAAGCAGGCTATGGCACTACTGAGTCCATTCCAGATTTTAGGTTTAGTTCGTTGAAAAGTACCGACCGGGAATCCCGTTTAGATGCTTTAAAAGCCTACATTGAGTATATTCATACGCAGACTGACAAACATATTCTTATTTTTCTTGATGTACTTACCGATTGCAGCAGTGATTTCAATAATTCCAAGGAGAGTTTATTGTTATTTGACTTTCTTGGAAAAATATGTGATACATACGGTACTACTTTTATTCTGATTGTCCACGAAAACCCGAACAGCGAGAAAAGCCGGGGGCATGTTGGTACCGAAGGCACTAATAAAGCAAGTTGTGTTATTCAAATTGGGTATGAAAACTCAAATTCAGGTGAGGAATCAGAACTGATAAAAATTAAATTCATTAAGGTCAGGTCTGCTCAAAAACCTAAACCCTTTTATGTTCAATACTGCAATCAGGTGAATGGGCTTGTATTGAACACCGACGTTTCTCATCCATCCTTATCAAAAAAGCCAAAACGAAAAGCAGAACTCAACGAAATAATTGATGCGCTAGAGACAATCATGGTTCAACCGATATCACGTACCGATTTACTAGATGATCTAAAAACAAAGTTTAAGTGTGGAGAAAGAACAATTGAAGACCGTCTGAAACAAATTATCGATACAAAAAGAGAGGTTTATAATTATGAAGGTAAGCCTTGTTATCTTAAAAAGAGTGATATGAATGGTGCAGCCGTCTATTTCTGGTTAGCAGAGATTCCTACTCTTAAGAAAGACGAGAATGACTGCCCTTTCTAACCTGTTTATACCCTTCGCAATTCGCAAACCGCCTATATAGGGCTTTGCGAATTGCGAAGGGTATAAGATACGATTTTAGTGGTCTGAAAAGTATGTAAAAAGCCATGATAGTTTATGATAAATTAGTCTAATAGGCAATTTACCAGTCAAAAATAATTTTAAATCCAGTGCAAATAGTTAAAAATCCACTCAAAATTGTTTTCTTGATATACCAAATCCGAGCAAATGTTAAATAAATGGGTAGTAAATGTTTCCAAATGGATCTCCCCAAAAGTAAAATCACATAGCTCTCTCACAACAAAAAAATCAATTCTCCATTTGCAAATACCGAAAGAAGGTAGCCCGGCTAATACCGAGAATGCTGGCAATCTCCTTGGCATTGCGGTTCTTCTGTTGCCAAAGACTTTTGGCCGCTTGCACTTTATTCTTGGCTTCTTTGGAAAGTCCCTTGGGTCTGCCTCCTTGCCTTCCCCTGGCACGAGCCGCTTCAAGTCCGGCTTTGGTACGTTGCCGAATCAGGTCTCGTTCGAATTCCGCTAAAGATGCAAACAGATTAAATACTAGCCTGCCGTGAGGAGTAGTCGTATCAATGGAATCATTCAAACTGACAAAGCCCACTTTCCGTTCCTGTAATGCAGTCATCAGATCAATCAGATCTTTCAGCGACCGACTCAACCGGTCCAACTTCCAAACCACAAGGGTATCTCCTTCCCGCAGTTTATCCAATAGCTTGTCCAAAGCTGGTCGTTGCTTGGTAGCACCCGAAATCTTTTCTTCAAATATTTCAGAACACCCGGCTTTCTTCAAATCATCAATTTGCAGATCCAGGTTCTGGTCAAAGGTACTGACCCGTGCGTAGCCAAATTTCATCTTTGCATGAGATTAGTGTCTCATAAAGTTAGGAAAAATCCCAGAATGATACTATGATTTATGAGACGATAATTTGAGACTAAAACATAATAGCAAATTGATAGAAATAGGAATGGATGGCTGAGTCTCAAAATACCTGCGTTTGGTGCGACTCGTTGATTCCACAACTTGGAAACAAATCTGATTGAATTTATAAGCCAGTTCTTGAATTTGTATATTTCATACTTATCAAGACTTCGCGCGTCTTTAAGAAGTCGTTACCAAAGAAATTTTTATTAACAAAACTTTTTATCTCATTTGCATATACCTGCTTTGTATTAAATTTGTAACTATCCTCCTATCAGGACAGTTACCCTTATGCATTGCATTCCTTTGAGACTACTCCATTCTTTTTCCAACAGGCCAATCTTTATCTTAGTTATATTCCTTCTTCAAGCCCAGGTGAGCCTAGGCCAGAAACAAACCTATAACTGGTATTTTGGCGAATACATGGGAATTAACTTTGACAGCGATCCGGTCCGGGTTCTGACCGATGGTCAGATCAGTACCCTGGAAGGATGCGCTACCATTAGTGACGGAGATGGCAATCTGCTTTTTTACACCGATGGCAGAACCGTATACAATCGCAAACATCAGATCATGCCCAATGGAACCGGTTTGAAAGGAAACTATTCCACTACCCAATCAGCCATCATCATTCCAAAGCCGGGCAGCGAAACCATTTATTATATCTTCACGGCTGACCAAATCGGCTATTCACAGACCCAGGGAATCAATTATTCGGTGGTGGACATGTGTTTGGCTCAGGGTTTGGGAGATATCGTAGCGGATCAGAAGAACATTTTTCTTTACAAACCTGCCACCGAGCGGCTGTGTGCCACCTTTCACGCCAATGGTACTGATGTCTGGGTCACCTCCCGTGCCTACAACAGTGACCGGTTCGTTTCCTACCTGGTCACTGAAACAGGCGTTTCTTCTACCCCTGTCTACAGCAGTGCCGGTTATCCACAGTTGTATACAACCGACTCGGGTTCACCGGACGCAGTGCCGGAAAAAGCCATCGGAACCATGAAGTTCTCTCCCAAAGGGGACAAACTGGCAATGGTAGTGAATATGGTGCTGACCGAAGACTTTTACCGTGGCATGGTCGAACTGTTTGATTTTAACAATCAAACCGGCGTGGTCAGTGCGGCAAAGCAGATCTATGAGTACAGCCGAAACTTTTTTCCGATGATTGCCACCTACAAAAACAGTTATGGCTACGGACTTGAGTTCTCTCCTTCCGGAAACCGGCTTTACATCGATGAGACCGATTTGGTATTCTACTACAGCATTTTGCAATTCAATCTGGAAACCAACACGGTATCTGCCGTACGAGACTCCAAGAAGGTTTTGTACACCGCACCCAATCCGTTCGGCGACTTTACCATGGTTTCGGCCATGCAGGTGGGTCCGGATGGCAGGATTTATAAAGTACGAGGCCGCAGTGTACGCTATGAGAACATCTACAGTGATGATCAGCGCAAGTATCTGGGAATGATTCTCAATCCGGATGAGAAGCAGGGTCCGGCAGTGTATGAGGAGAAAAAGATCTACCTGGGTATTGAAAAAATCATCAACGAATTTACCACCAACGTTACCGTAGGGCTTCCCAATTTTATTTCCTCGTACTCGAATCCCGATCCGGTTATTTATACCAAGGGAAATGTAGCCGGCCAGCCGACAAAGTTTCAAATCAAAAGTGCCCTGGCGGTAGCTTCGGTGGAATGGGATTTCGGCGATGGTAAAACAGTATCTTCCCTCTCGCCTAGTCACATCTACACGCAGGCAGGGACTTTCAGTTGCAAAGCGAAAGTCAAACTGAACAACGGTCAGGTCTTTTCTGTCTCCAAAAAGCTAATCCTGCATTCTGCGCCTACGCAATTTCTAGGCAAAGACACCATTCTATGCGACAATCAGCCCTTGATCCTTTCAGCAGCCTCTGTGAGCGGGAGTTACCTATGGCAGGATAGCAGCCGTAATGCCACCTTGAGGGTTACCAAACCGGGAGTTTACTGGGTGGAAGTCTGTGGTTCGGATTACCGTATTCGCGATAGCATTCAGGTACGCAAACTGACTTTGCTGGGAAACGACACAAGTGTATGTGGTGGCAGTCCGTTTTATTTGAATGGCAAGCACCTGCGTCATGCCGGGTATGCCCTTTCCTGGAGCACTGGTAGCACAGCCGACTCAATTCCGGTCAAAAACTCCGGATTGTATTCTCTCCAGATTACCAAAAACGGCTGCGTTATTGCCGATTCGATTCAGGTTACCTTAACCGATTGCCTGGACTCGCTTTTGGTACCCAACGTGTTTACACCGAACGATGATGGAGTGAACGATTCCTTTGAGATCAAAGGAATCAGTGATCAATCCTGGCAACTAGTCATTGTTGACCGCTACGGCCGGCAGGTTTACCAGAGTACTGCGTATGATAACCGCTGGACTGGGGAAGGATTAGCTAATGGCGTCTATTATTACCTTTTGGAGAGTTCTTCGCAACGCAAACGATACCGCGGATATGTCCAGCTTCTACGGTAAATCCACCATTTGATGGTATTGGTAGCTGATGTTGTTGGTAGCTATGTGGTTTACTTTTTGGACCGCTTCGATTGGTCAGCTATCTGTCCCACCACAACAGGCAGCAGACTAGAGCCATGTCCGGCGACTGATTGCATCTCCAAACCTGATATGGCCATCGCTCCTATGCCTAGTACGGCATCTACTCCGTTTGCCAGGTTACTGGTACGCGTTTTCTCTGTCGAAACACCCCTGTCGGATTCAGTACTTTTGACAGTTGCCGCTCGCTTCTTTTCCGAAGGCAGTATTACTGGGGACACCACACTACCAATGGAGTCAGAATCGGCAAAAGACAATAGGCCAATATTGGCCAAATCTACCGGACTATTTTGACAATAGACACGCTGTGCTTTGCCGCTCAGGTTGGGTGACTGTGCCTTTGCATCCAATAAACAACTCATACAAACCAGTCCAAGAACCCATTTGTAGTCAAGGCAATAGTGGAGAATCACATTGATAACCCGGAAACGTTTAAAGAACAAGACCATCGGTATTATGTTTTGTTGGTAGAGACAAAGCCATTTGGAAAGCTGTGTATTTGCTTAATCTTTATAAACCCTATCCCACCTATTTGATAGAAAAGCATTATGACACAAAAACTATCTTTTACCTTGCTATCGACCCGAGTCGAATGCTTTTGTCAAAAAGACACTCCGGTCCGGAATACCCAGGGACTGGGATAAAGTGTACGGTTTAACGGTTGATTGCTGTAATTTAAATTATAAAGCACCATCAGGCTCATGGCTGATTTTTTATTGCCAAACGGAACCATAAGCCCGGCACCTACCAATGGGTTGGAAATCCAGCGGCGTTTGGTTTCAGCCCCGGAAAGCGAATCGGTCATATTCAACACCTCATACTCGGCCCGTAGCGCTAAAAATTTAAAGAGGCCATATTGGGCAAACCCTCTTCCTCCGTAGGAAGTAGCTACTGCATTTCCGGCATTTTTTTGCGGGGGACGCCGGCGAATGTACTGGTAATTAGCCCCCACACCCACTACCCACCGGGCGGGTTTTTCTTTTACCGGCAGCAATGGATTGGCTGCCACTTGACGGGCAGGAATGCGATAACCCACTGTGGGAGACAAATCAATCACCAGTGGGCTGCCGGGCTGAAAACTAAGATTTCCCCCAAAAGAAAGACGGCTTTTCCACGCGGGCCTGGGCTTGTCAGATGCACCAGGAGACTGATACTTTGTTTTTCGACGTGTAAACAACGTATCTACAGGGATATCCAGTTGAAACTGAGAAGAACTGGATCTGCACATAACCCGTAAGGATACAATCTCGGATTTACCAGGTTTTACCATCGTAGGCACAAAAGCTTCTGCGATTACAGGAATCAGCATCACAAAGACTAACATGAAGAGAGCCACAATCCTAACCAATGCTTTTTCTTTCATAACCTCCAGTAAACCAATATTTAAAAAAGCCGATCCGGTAAATCATAAGTATTTTTTGGATCGCAGATTGATTCATTTCTCTTTCCAGGCTTGTCACTTACAAATGTCTCTGAATGATACAACCACTACTATAAACCAGGCACGGGCATTACCTTTGTCTTCAAAAGGGATAGCTTGAGTTTTTCTTTCTCTTTTCCCGAGAGCTGGTCCAGATTCAAACGGATGTCTTTCAGTTGGGTAAGGCCGCTCAGCTGCTCGGGCAGTGAAGTCAGTTGGTTTCCCCAAAGATTGAGTGACTCCAGAGTGGAAAGTTTGCCAATGCTGGCTGGCAGGGTCTCTAGTCCATTGCCAGACAGATTCAGCGAAGTAAGCTGGCTTAGATCACCTACGGAAGCGGGAAGGGTAGTCAACTGATTCGACGAAAGATTCAATTTCTTTAAATGATTCAGTTTGCCAATCGTTTCGGGCAACGACTCCAGTTTGTTTCCGTTCAGATGCAGTGACTCCAAACCGCTCAAATTGCCCAACGATGCAGGAAGGGAGGAAAGCTGGTTGGAGGAAAGGGCCAGACTTGAAAGTTTCTCCAGCTGACCAATCGATTCAGGCATCTGGGTAAGCTGATTGCCAAACAGATTCAGGCTTTTCAATTGACTAAGGTTTCCGATGGAGGACGGCAAGCCGGAAAGTTTGCTTTCGCATACGCTCAACTGCTCCAGGCCTTTGATCTCACCGAGCCACTCTGGCAACCAGGCAATGGGGTTGTTGCTCAGATCCAGTTCGGTAAGCCCTTCGGGCAGACTCACCGCATCGGTCAGGGTGCTCAGTTTGTTCTGTGGAGCTGATAGCTCTTTCAGGTTTTTTAACTTCTTTAAAGATTCGGGCAGATCTTTGAGTTGATTCCAGCCTAGATTCAGTGACTGTAAGTTTTTCAGATCGCCTATGCTTTCGGGCAGATTTTTCAACTGGGTATTGGAAATTGTCAGTGTCTGTAACTTTTCCAACCCGGCAAGCTCGGATGGTAATTTCTCCAGTGATCCACCGGAGACAACAAGGGTCTGCAGATTTTTCAGCTGGCTGATTTGGGAAGGAATGTTATCCGCACCAATCAGTTGAAGCTGGTACACCTCCAAGGGATTTTTCAAAGCGGCTTCCAGTGATTGGTGGAGTTTGGTCAGACCCAGCTCCTTTTCGGTCAATAACCGGTCAGCGATGAAATTACCCCGTATCTGCAAATCCTTCAGACTGGCCAGTGAATCGATGCCTTCGGGCAAAAAGGTCAACTTGTTTTTCACCAGCGTGAGCACCTGTAGCTTTTGGAGCCCGGTAATGGATTGGGGCAGCTGGGCAAGTTGGTTACTATCCAGCTTTAACACTGACAGTTTAGTTAACTGGCCTATCTGCTCAGGCAAGGTGCTAAGCTGATTGGCCCGCGCATCCAATACCTGCAAGTGTTGCAAATTACCAATCGATGCCGGAAGGCTTTTCAGATGTGATCCTTTCAGATCAAGTACTTTCAAGTGTGACAGTTTGCCAATGGACTCAGGCAAACTGTCCACTCCACTCAGACGCAACACCACGGCCTTTCGGGGATGACGCAAGGCTTTTTTCAGGGAAGTAAACACCTTGCCTATGGTATCGATTGAAATGGCAGTCTGAGTAGGTAGTTGTACTATTGCATTCCTGCTTTGTCCCGCACCAAGCAGACTAACCAGACAGCAAACCAAAGCCAATCCATATCTTTGCACATTAAACAACGCTTTCATAACTATTAAACTTTGAGTGGCTTAATTTATTGGCTTAAAACGAAGTTGTCTGCTGCACATTCCCTTTGCTGTCGTACTTGTCTATCTGAGACACTTTTTTCCAGTCAGTGGTCGGCTCTCCGGTATCGGACCAGTTGGTGAAATCAAAGTCACCTGTGCCACTGCGTAGCCACTGATAAGATTTATATGGAGCGAAAACGCCATTTACCTGCTTGTAGGTAATTGCAGATGCGGAAATATATTTGTTTGGGATAGTAGGATGATTTTTGGATAGCTGCATTTGTCTAGTCTGGATTACAGGTGTGAGAATATTCCTCTCACGGGTTGGATCGTATACTTCCCAAAAATATTTATATTCTACTACTGTGCGGTCTTTGACCGGATCGTTTGTGTTAGGGGTGACGGATGTAACAAATCGCTCCTGACTTTGACTTTTCGTTAAACCTGTGGTTGCATCATATACCTGCCAGGTATAAGTTTTTACGCCATCTATCGTAGCTACTTGCTCAGTTGGTCGGATATAGGTAGCCACGTTAACTTGAGTCCCTTGATCATTCAAGAGCGCTTTACTGAACTTATCAAACATGGTGGTACTGGTACTAATAACTGATAGCAGTGAATTCTCCAACTTATAAACTTCGGTTTTGAAAGGCATTCCTAACGGAGTAGCTCGGGATTCGGTTAATAAAGGTAAATTTTGCTCTTCCGGATTATTACTTCCACTTGGCCGGTACAACCCATTATAGAAGTAAGTTTTGGTGTAACCAGTGGTTATATCACTAGCATTTTGTCCTCCAGGGATCGTTTTTACTTCATGATACATGGCTACCGCTCCATTAGGATCGATAGCGGCAGTATTGAAGTTGTAATCAAAAAAAGTGTAAGTGTTCTGATTGCCGTCATTCACTGTGATTTTCTGCACAGGATAATCTTTTTGCTTCCCTGAAATAGCATAATCGACTACACGGTTGAGTTTTAGCTGCGTTACATCCGAAACGAAGCTGCCAAGTGTTGAGAAGGTTAAAAAAGTATTGTAACCCTGTGGTAAGCCAGTGTTAGCATAACTAGGAGAAAGATTATTGACATATGGGCCACCAAATAAGCCACTGAATGCAATTGGCGAGCCAAATAGAGTGTTATTTTTCACAAACTGTATAGCACTTCCAGTGGTAGCACCTGATGAAGTACCCACCTTATAAAGAAAATAATTAATACCTGTTACAGCTCCTGAAGTAATGTATTGACCCGTTGGTGGATAAAAAGTTGAAGTACCCGTACCAAAGGATAGATTATCAGGATATTTAAAATAAATTTTATTGCCCAGGCAAAAGAAATTGTTTCCTGCTGAAATATTACCAACCGTTTGCCCAGTAGTAGAGGTATAAGAGATGTCATAATTGGCAGTCCAATTGTTATTGCTTACATAATAATTTTTGTAATAGGACGGAATCGGGCTACTTGTCTGGTAGTTTTGCCAAACTATAAAATCGTTGCCGAAAGCAACATCCAATCGGGTACTAGCAATATTAATGTCGCCTGTACCTGTCCAAGTACTACCATTGAAACGGATGAATTTGGCTAGATTACCATACGCATAACCAATAGCATTATTGTTCAACATAAATATTCGTCCGTAATCATTCAAAGCTCCTAACGGATCATGTCTGGTAAAATTAGTGTATGAATTATCCCAGGTATAGACATATTCGTTGTAGCCACCAGCCATTGCTAAGGCAAAGCCGTTGGAAGCATACCAGTTACTCGGATTGGAGTTGTTAGGAAAAGTGGGCATGGCCGTTTTTATTATCCACTTTTTGTCTTCGCTCAAATAATGAAAGTTGAATTCGGTTCGATTACGGTTATGACTGATAAAATAATTATTGGTACCGGTATAAAAGTGGTCCCCATTGGTTTGATTGAGATCTGTTTCAATCCATGCGTGATACGGATTGCTCTCATTCACCGAATTAAATCCCTTGTAGGTAAATATTTTGCTCACATAGTATGTACCTCCTACTAAATCATCCAAGTATGAGCCGACAAACACGTAATTCTCTCCCGCTACCAGTGTAGGGGTACCCGTTCCGTAATCAATGATCTTGACCATATTCAACCACTCTCCCTTTCTTTGCGGATTCTTATAAACAATGTATAGATCCCAAAGATTATTGATCGTATTACTTTTAGATAACACAGCAAAAAAATTCTTTTGGGTTATCACCTGAAAATCTTTGAATCGCTTGTAGGAGTTATCAGTTTGCACATTTTGAATAGTAGTGATAAACTTTTCTCGCCATTCACCTTCCCATTGATAAGCGTACAAACGCACGGGTAGGGCTGCCGTACTATGGTTATTATTTTGTCTCCAGGCAACTACTGTATAATCGCCACCAGTCCAGACATTCGGCTCTGCATATCCCGTAGCTCCGGGAGTAATATCTTTCTGCCGGTCTGAATGTCCAATTTCGTTCAGCGTAGTTTTGTATTCATAACTTACTGTTCCTTTGGCGGGATAAGTAACCTTTTGCAAATATCCTTTCAGGGGATCCGTTAGGTAATAATCAAAGTGCAGTGGTGGCAGACTTAGTCCTGATGGATTCGTTTGAGTAATGTCGGACAAAAGCATCTTACGAGTGTTATTATCAGCATTCACGTTTGAATACGTGAAATTTACTGAAAATAAAAGTGATCCTGTTTCCCGTACAATGTTGATGTGATGCAGATACTTTTTCTCATAAAACTCCTGATAAGCGTCTGGCTCACTAATCTCCTGATGTGGCTCGTAATAATAGTAATGATAATTGGTGGAATTATTTGGATCAACAAAAACCTTATCTTCATAAAAGAATTCTACTTTACGTCCGTACACATCCGTGATGCGTTTTAAATATGAGGCTTCAGTGTGCTTTAGTGCCCCAGTACCATTTCCCTGTGCCTGCTCCTGTTGCTCGTATTCAAAGGTAATCTTATCCCCCCATACGTTTTTAATTTCCGATAGATTCCAAACTGAAGCAATGCGCGTCTGACCTGTTAATAAGTTGCTATCACCAATCCAGTTGTTCCATCCGATTACCCACTGGATTGTATTGCGTCCATTGGACGCATCGCCATACACATACGTCGTTCCATCCTCTTTTGTAATTTCCCATCGACCTCCGTTATTCATCCAAGGACTGAGGTAGTAAAACTTGATCTTCCAGAATTGGTAATTAAGTGTGGCGTAGTAATAAAAACTTCCACCTGCATCTGAGCCGGAAGTAGTACGAACAAGTGGATTGAAAGCTCCCCCTTCTAATAAAAAATACTCATCATCATCACGTGCAACGGTTTGTTTGTGATCGACAATAATTTTAGGAACATCCATACTCCAGCCCAGCCCCAAAACACCTGCCGGAGCATCCAAATTCCAAGTATTCACTATTTTTTCAATACCTACATTACTATAAGCGATGGAGACGTTAACATCCAAACCATTACGACCAGACAATGAGACCAGATTTAAAGGAAGAGCAAGATCACCTGTAAACAAATTGGCACTATTGACAGCAGCACCTAGTTGATTAGGATCTAAAGCAAACGATTTAACAGTAGGTGCTTGGGAAGGCCCTCCTTCTTGTCCCCATACCGTTAAAATGGAAAATAAATACCAAAAATAACAGAGTAATTTTAAATAGGCTCTAAACTGCATATTGTTCATAATTTATATTTTTAACTTTTGCAATTAAATTATCAGTAATAACTCTACTAGAACTAAATACAATTATTTTGCATGTTAGAATTGTAGAAAAGGAATCTCTCAGTCTGGAGCCTGTTATGCTCTTTAAATAAAAGTTGTTTTTAATAGTAGGGATCACATCAACCGTAAATATTAACACTTCTGACCGTCCCATTCGACTGATTGTTATTAAGACATAAGACAAACGTTTTAACATTCGGTGAGATATAGAATTACTCCTGGAATAGTTTGAATTGATTGCTAATACCAAAAATATTTCTATGAGCTAAAAGCAAATTTTACCTGTGGTTAGTTATGATATATTAGAGTGGCTTTGTTTGGATAATCAGATAGTTACCTTATGGATTGACCGATCTGATCAAATGGCCTACGCATGAAAACTATGTAAATTCGCAGCAAATGAGGTTTTTACTTTTGTAAAGATACTATTTTGAGTTAAAAAGTTTTACAAACAACTTTACAACTGCCTGATTATCAATCACAAGCAGCCCTATTATACAAAATAAATACAAAAATTTCTCCAATTGTATAATCAAAAGCATTACGGTGTATTTACTTATTTTAAATATTTAACGTACTGTAATATTAAATGTATCGGTTTTTACTTGTGGTTGGATATAATGATAGTTTTTAAATGTAGCTGGAATACGTTTTTGATAATCAGGGGTTAAAGATCTCTGTTGCAATACGATCTTGTAACTACCTTTATCTTCTTGAATTCCTGTAATAGGTTGTACCCAATACGAATTTTGACCCTTTTTTACAAAAAGAAAAGTTCCTGAAACCGCTAAGTCATATCCATTCACATTTGCATTTTCTTTTCTAATTATTTGCAGTGCAAGGCCTTGATTTGTCTTCTGATGTATTAGATCAATTGAATCCAATACATTAAATTCAACATCAGGAGATTGGTGATGATACTTACCAAGATAATCATAGTTTACAAGTTGATCATTTGTACCTACTTTCCAGATTTTCATTTCAGGTTTTAACAGATAAATGTCTTTCCCTGTCTGGTTGATTAATGTATACCGTAAGACATAACCACTTTTATAAGAGGAGTTTTCGGGAATATCTACTATGTCTACACCAATTTGGTACTTGATACCATCCGTATTAAGTTGTTTTTCGGGATTGGTACATGCAATTGAAAATGTAATAAACAAGAGTAAGACCCTTTTTAAGTGTAATAAACTCATACAACTATTCTATTTTATAAATAAAGTTGACATTTGACTTTCGAAAGTGCTTGGAAGGTCAAATCTATATTGATTACGCAAAATTAAACTTTCATAAAATGCCTGCCTACTATACCAACCATTTTGATTAGCAGCTTTAATAGTCCATTCTAAAGCACCTCTTTCAGACATATCAACATAATTTGCAAAGTATCCATCTCCGTTTTTATATGTTACCATCAAACCAAAAAGATCATGTTGCGCATGAGTATACTCATGGCCAACAGTAAGAAACAAGGCACTTTCACTTTCAAATGCCTTCTTTGATATGTAGATATTCGCTTTAAACTGTCCATGTCCCCAAACACTTCCTTTAGTAACACCTAATACATCATCACCATGTGGTCCCTTCCAGGAGCCACTTGGATTCACACTATAGTTTGATGGCCTATGGGTCATAGTTAAATAACCTCTGCCATTAGAAAACTGTTTTTTTGCAAATTCACGCAATGACTTATTATCATAGTTAACTTTTTTACCACCAACTGTTGATATGCCTAGTGCATCCAAGTCTGCCTGAGTAAATTCATGAGCAGGCCTCTGCCCCGTCAAAAAGTCTCCACCTAACTGCATAGCTTCAATTCCACCCGATATTCCTCCCATTATTCCACCAGTTATGGCTCCAGTTAAAGCCCCTCTACCGATATTACCACCAGAGAGAGCAGCATTTGCAGCTCCTAATACTGCTCCAGTGCCTGCTCCATAAGCCATTCCAGGTAAAACACCCAATGGAGCAAATGCACCAGCAAATCCACCTAATCCACCCATTGCTCCTCCAATAGCAACTCCTTTTACAAACTCTCGATCTGACTTCCCAATATTCATCATTCCTCCTATTATTGCGCCTACAGCCATACCTATTAGAATATCATCTACAATAAATATGGTACCATCCGGATCCGTACCATTCATCGGATTATTTCCCATACCCACATACCCTGAAGCAAACTGATCGGCCGGATCAACACTGTGCCATCTCCCCAACTGGGGGTCATAGTAACGTGCACCAAAATCCTGCCAGAACAAAGCCAGCGCATCCTCCATCTCTTTATTCTGGAACTTCCACTTGCACTCGGGATTCCCACTCTCACCAATACCAACCAGTTCCAGCCCCCATGGATCATAATGCACTTCCTGAGCAATTAAGTCGGGTGTATATTTGATCTCCACATCATCAAACCAGACACTGGTTTCCGATTCATTGGCCACAAACACCTGGAGAGATCCATCCATGGGTGCCTGCCAGGTAGCGGGCATCGATAACAGTTCCCAACTGGTAGTAGCGGCTGTTGTGATCTGCCTGATACCACTGGCCGATGGCACCAGATTGCCATCTTTGTCATAAAAGAGCCACTTCAGATATGCAACCGGAACACCTAATGTGGTAGTAGGTTGGGCAATGTTGGCGCTGACACCTATTTGCAACCTTGGATAGTTATTGCCTGTTTTCTCACCCGTGACCGGATAGTTACTCCCATACGCCTGCAAAAACAGTTGCAGTGGGGTACGATTAGTTGTGGAGGTACCCGTGTAGAAACCGTATGCCTTGGCCGCTACCTTATCTCCTTTTACTAATGATACAGTTCTCCAGGGGCCCAGTACCTTCTGCTGGTTCACTTTCGCCGACCGGCTACCGGTGCGGTAATAGGTAACATCCCGCGTGGTACTCACATTATCAAAGGTCGCTTCCTCAATCTGCGCCTGGGACGTCTCCATGGTCGCCGTGTAGGCTGGTACATCGGCTATCTGCCGAAGGGCCATACGCAGACTGCCCAGGTGGTCGGTGTAGTGATACTCATAGGCACCCTGGGCGGCAGCGGACTGTGGCAGTACTTCGGCCGGTAACCAGCGCCCTTCGGCAGTCGGGATAAACTGAAGCACATTGTTCACATACAGCATTCCACCCACATAATCACTGGTAATGGGCGGCAGGGCATTGCCACCCGCATCACGGGTGTAAATGATGCGCTGGCGCTTGATACCTGCCCCGTCATAGCGGTAGACAATGCGCCGGTTATTGTCATCGTTGAATACAATCTGACTGGGCAAGCCCATGTAATTGTATTCGATTGAGGTGACTTTCTTATTTTCATCCCGTGTCAGATTCCCACTCTTGTCGTAGGCATATTCAATCGTTGCCGGATCGATATTACCCTCCATAAAGTCACGGGCTACTCCCGGCACCGTCTGGGCCGAGGTGGTAACCGTCAGGTCACGCACATTGATCAGCCGGTTGCCTTCCACGGCCTGGTTGTCGGCTTTGAGTTTGTATTGCAGATCATCCACCAGCCCGTAAGTTACCGGCTGACCCGAAGCGCTACTGATACCCTTACGTTGCAGTGTTTTAATATTACCATTGATGTCGTAGCTAACCGAGGGCAGTGAGTAGTCTTCCCCGGAAATATCATTATCTGCCGCGTCTTTTGCCGAGTACGCCGCCGACGTCAGTCGGGAGATTGGATCGTAGGTGTAGTTGTAGCCCCGTTTGGCATTGTCAAAACCACTGATCCAGCGCTGGGCGATAATATTTCCGTCGTAGCGGGCGGTGGTGGTAGGGCCACTGCCTGGAGCGGTGGTATAGGAAAGCTCCAGACCGAATTTATCATTCTGGGTTGTATTTAAGCTAAGCCCACCATTGATTGAAGTCAGCCACCCCTTGATGTTATACTTATAATCGACCGTTTGCAAAGCAGTACCCAACTGCAACCCACGTCCGATTTGTTTGGAAGTCATCTCACCCAAGGCGTTGTAGCTATAGGCGCCGATACGTTCTTCAACTCCATTATCTACCTGCTGGTAGGTCTCTTTTATAGTTCCGGTATGATCATACACAGTACGGGTGCGAACGATGCGGTTTTTCTGACCGGTGGCCAGCGGATTCTCGTGCCGCAGTTCACTGGAAAGCAGCTTGCCCGACCAGTCGTAGCAATTAAAGACAATATCCTTTCCATTGGGACTACCCGTGGAAATGCGCAGATGATTTTCAGTCAGTGCTTCAACCACATTACCATCCTGGTCATAATAGGTAGTCGTGGTCAGCCACTGGTCAGAATCCAGAAGCTTCACCTTTGCACCAGTCTGTTGGCCCCGAAGACGGGTAAAGTAGCTGGCATTAGAAGAGCAGGGGCCGGTCACAAAAGCTAACGCGCCCGGGTAATTGTAATCATCGTAGTAGCTGACTGTAAGCGGAACAATGTTGGCAGTTGGAAACGCCGTATTGGTATACCCTTGCACGCTACCAGCAGCAACCGACCGGGTTTCAAATAAAACTGACTGAGCATCCACCAATCCCTGCATGGATGATTGTGAAACCACGGCACCGTGCAAATACAATCCGGTCGTAATGACTCGTCCAAATTCATCGTACTTGGTATAATTCCACTGCCCGGCCGCATAAGTAGTACCATCTGAGGTATACGCTTCCCGCTGGCGCCCCTGTTGGGTGAGTACCAGTTGGTCATAACGGTTATATACATAATAGGAAGGCTCTGCGCTTGGCACGCGCTTTTCCGCCAGACGACCCTTATTGTCATATTGGTAGGCAAAAACCAGCTTGGTCAGAAAATCGGTATCCGTTGCCGGATCCAGCACCCATACGGTAGCAACCTTCCCGGTTTCCCCAATCTGTTTGACCGCGCTGGGCGGCAACAGGTACCTTAACTGCCCATACTCGTCATACACATAGTAGGTAGTCTGCCAGTCGGCATCAATTGCCGGGGTAGCGGCGGACTGTTGAACTTTCTTGCAGACAACCCTTCCCTGGTAGTCTTTGAATTCCAATACTTTAAATCCACCTGGATTCGGGCCTGTTTTATCGGTTGTCTCCGTGACCGAAAGTTCTCCAGAGGTAGCGTTATTGTCATAAAAGCCCCGTCCATCGGCTTTTCCGGTGGCAGGATCGTATACCCAGCGGCGGATCTCCTGCAACTGATTGGTACGCCAGGAAGCTTCAGTGATTCTTCCCGTGGAAATTTGCCAGTCTGTACCTACGCCCCCTTGTTTAATGGGCCTGCTCAAGGGCGAAAGTTCATACTGGGTTTCACTCAATGCAAAATCATCGTTTTTGTTAGATTGATAAAATACTTTTTGTTCGCCGGAAGCATTGGTTCTAAAATGCCCGTTGGTTCCGGTAGCAGTATAAGCAAGTTTTTTAATGCTTTCACGCCCCAGCCCGTCGTATTGGATCGGCTGCACCAGATCCATCCTGGTCGGACTGGCCTGTGTACCTACGGTTTGCTCGGTTTTTCCTGCCCCATCGGTATAGGTAATCGTTTGCAACAGATCCCCTACGGGCATGGAAAGGGCCGCTTCACTGGTCACCCCTGGTTTGGCAACCGTGTTTTCCACCACATAATTGCGGTTGTCCATCTCGGTACCCGGCTTTACCGCCAGGTTGGTTCCGGCGGGGTCCACCAACACAGAAATGGTTTTTACCTGCACATTGCCTTTGGCATCGACCACACTGACCGAATACACATAGGTATTAGCCGCTGTTGGTGTCACTTCCACCCGGTTTCCGGTGGGTGTTCCAACCAGCCCTGATTGAATACCGCTCGGACTGACCGACCAGGTAAATACATTGGCTACAGGTGCGGCCGAATTAATCCGAGTGACCCCATTGTAAAGCGTTCCGAAATAATTGCTGCTGCTTACATCCGTGGCTGTCAAGCCGAACTGCTCGTTGGCATGCCAGTTGCCAACCAGACCAGCCGTAGTACGCGCAAGCACCCGCTGGTAGTTTGCCGAAATCTCGGCATCGGTGCGCGCCGTGTTCCACAACCGCACTTCATCCGCCTGTCCTTTGAAATAGCCGTAGGCACCGCCACCCATTCCCAACGTGGGATGGACAATTTTGGTACTTACTAGTCCTTCCTTGATTTTAGCACCATTGATGTATAAGATGGGCTTTTTGGCAGAATACACCACCGCAATATGGGTCCAGCCCGAAAAGCTGGTTGCATGGGATAGCAGCGGTGCCAGGTAACCCGCATCGTGCTCAAAAACGGCAATCCCATTGGTTCCAATCGAAATGCCCATTCCCGCGTGGCCGGTCCCCCAGCTTGCCCCATGGGTAGGAAATACCAGGTATTTCTGGCCGCTGGTGCCCGCAATTCCACCGGTGGTCTGCGCTGGTACGGTGATCGTGTTGCTGGCAGGGTCTACGTTTACCCAGCCTTCCCAGGTAAAATTATCCGCCAGGGCCGCGTTGACCACCGCTGGCATGGCAATGTAGTCATTGACTCCGTCAAAATTGTAAGCGGTAGCGGCCAGGTTACAGGAAAAAGCGGCCGTCAGTGGCACCATCTGCCCAAGCTGAATGCGGGAACCGTCCGAAACCGTAAGCGGACAGGCCACTTCCGGTGGCACCACTGGTCCTGCGCAGGCTTGCCCTGTAAACAACTGCGTGGTAATGGAAAATCCAGCTTGAATACGAACAATGGCAGCATTTGCCGTAGGTTGGTACTGATTTAAAATCTGCTCATCGGCACAACTTTGACCGTAGACAGCTGGCGTCAGTAGCCAGCTTAACATCCAGATACCCAAAGCTAACAAAGGGTAAATCCTAGGCTTATAGGAAGAAAGCAAGTTGAAGGAATGCAAGCGGTTTGATAAACTGGTAAAGGTGTGCATATATCCCGAAAGATGAATAATGACTAGTAATGTGGTTGCTTATTTTTTCTTTAAGTGAATCTTGCTGTCATATCCCCGAATTACAATCGAGTTCCCCCCCGATGACAGGGTCTGTTTTTTGCGGACCAGACGCTGCTTTTTCCCCTGATGTGTAATTTCCTTTTTCTCCACCTGCTCACTTGGACTTACCAGCGAATAATCAGAATCGATCACGGCAGGTTCGCTGCCATTGGAGGAAAGTTGCTCAATCTCCAGATCCGCTCCTAACCCATCGGGTACCGATACCGTCAGATCGCCTTCGGTAGCCGATACATCCATACTATTGCCTTTGCCAGTAGAAGCTCCCTGCCAAAGCACATGTGCTTTTCCCCGAAAGCTGCGGGCCCGCAATTTGCCTTGCCTGACTTGCACTCGAAGGGAATCGTTTTCCAGCTTGGCGTCCACCTCCGAATCGGACTCGATGGAAAAATCACCCTGCGGTCCTGAGCAATCAAATTTTCCTTTCAGCCCTGTAATCAGTATTCCTCCCTGCCCACTGTGTGCTCCTCCCTGCAAAGTTCCTGCACTCACGTTAATATAGCCGCTACGGGTGGAGAGCATTCCTTCTAGGGTGCTGTTTTGTGCCTGGATACTACCCATACCCAGATCAGCAATGATGTTGGCCTCCACATTCTGAATATTTACCTGACTGGCACCGGCATTCAGAAGAACATTGGCTTTCTTGGGTAAGCTGATCCGGATTACGCCTGAGGAAGAACTCATGGATTCAGGCATTTCATACCAGGTCCGGATGATAAGTTTTCCGTTTTCCTGACGAGATTCCGCTTTTAAATAAGCGCCTGTTGCATCAATGCTTACCTCTACCTGATTGCCTTTGCTACCGGTCAAGATCACGTCTGCAGGAGTCAATAAATCAATGTTAATCCAGTCAGAACTTTTGATTCGGAATGTGCTCCTGGCTTGGATACGATGATTGACCGTATCTGAAACAGGTTTCGGTGCTGTACTGGGCTGGGCTACACCCGCCACTGCCAGGAAAGCAAAGGCTGCGCATAAACCAAGTACGTTGGACGACCGTCTTAAAAGATGAATAATGCTGGGATTCATAGGAATAGGTATCGTTGACATATTTCAAGTTGACAACCAGGTAAGCACGAAGACAGATAATCTGTCTTGAGCATTCGAGGAAGAATCCGAAAGATCATTGTTGAATCAGATCTTCGTACGAAGTGGCCATATTGATAGGCGAAGCGGCTCCCGCCTGATTGGTAATGGAAACCGTCTTCTGGAACCGGTTCCCGCCTACACAATTATCGATCCCGGCCCCGGTTTTGGTCAAAACCACATCCGATTGAAAACGAGCTCCGTTCAGTAACAGCCGGGGCGCTGTTGCTGTCAGTTTTCCAGCAAAAACAGTCCCTGGATTCAATAGCAGGCGCCCCACGCGATAAGGAGAGGCAGCTCCTTGTGACAGATCCAGGTTCATATCCGTTGTTTGCTGGAAGGTGCATTTTTCCAGCACCAAATCGCCCAGGTAAAAACCGTCGGAGCCAATGGCAAGCGATGCAGTTGGCGCAAAGGTGCACCCGTAAGTGGCGCTTCCCAACCTAATGCCAGCAAAGGCGTACTGGGGTTGCTGGGTGTTTGTGTTGTTTATCCGTACCGCTCCGCTAAAGGTGCTTGATTCTATAGTTATGTAATTACCTGCATAATAACCCGCAGCACGCAAATTCAAATTTACCGGACCTACAAATTCAACAGCAAAAACCCCTATCCCACTATTCAAAGCATTTAATGTTACTTCGCCCTCACACCTGGCCTTACCGATACCTCCTCCATAGGTAGCGGTATTGTTACTATTATAAGTGACTTTTTTTCTGAAAAGACTACTACCTGACCAACCCAAAGCAACCGCAAGCCCAGTTCCAGCCAGATTATTAAAAATTACATCTTCATTAAAGGTATCACCTACATACACCTGTGCTCGCAGATAACTGTAATTACCCGTAAGGCAATTCAGATTAATGGTAGTCACACCATTGAAGATATTATTACCCGACCAGTAATTCATTCCGTCACCATTTTTCTCCAAAGTGATAGCCCCATTAAAAACGGAGTTAGCCAGTTCGCCAATACTTGCTCCACGAATAATGCCTCCACTACTGGAAATGGTAGTTCCGTTCAGGAATGCCGTACCTGTAACAGTTAATAGATATGGACCAATAGCGAGACCACTGCCTGAGCTCAATGTTAGATTGGTCACTGTTGTGGCGACTGTTAATTGTGGGCAGATGGTGCAGCTACCGACCACCACACTGGCTGCTGTAGTGGGAACAGTCCCCTCCACCCAGTTGGCCGCATCATTCCAGTTGGTAGTGGTAGCGGCAGTTTTCCAGGTGCGTGTTTGTCCCAAGGTTTGAAAAACAAGTCCTACAGTTAGACTTAATCCTAGTAATAGAGTTTGTAAGAAACGAACTTTCATGATTATATTCCTTTCTGGGGTAATGCTTCCTGGCTACCTTGTTCTTAAATGGATTGAATATGGTCTGCTTGTAACAGCCTACTGCTTATAATGGTAGTAATAGTTTTTGACAATGTTGCCCTCATTGTCCCTGACAAGTTTGAGCCGGTTGAACTCATCATACTCATAATAGGTAGTCAGGTTGTTGGCATTGGTTTCGGAAGTTTTTCCTACCAAAGGGTCATATGTGTAAGTCATCATGCGGGCAGTGGCCGGATAGATACGTACTTCATCAATTACATTGGTAGTGGTAAACAAAGACGTAGCCGCCGGGGTATAGGAAATGGTTTGCTCACGATACTGCCAAACGCCGCTCACCTGCTCCCAGTATGAGAGAACATAGCTTCCGGCAACGGGTCGTTTATCCGCAGGGATAATGAAGGTGTTGCCAACTTTGACTTTCTTTCCAGTTCGGGCACTTCCTGTAGCAGGATCCGTACCGATTTCCTCGGTTGCACTCCCTTCCTCAAAACTGGTGTGATAGATTTGATTGGTTCGGGCATTGGTGACTTGCGCAATCACTAAACTATTGTTGTATCCCCAGATAACCGATTGTGGGATACCTTGGAAAAAAGAGACCAATGTTATGGGATTGCTCACGCTCCTGGCATTAGCACCTACTAGCTCTCCGCTCACCAAAAGGTAGACTAGAAACAAAAGAGTAAAAACTTTCTTCAAATAGTGTTGATTTGATAGATCTACTGACATAGTAGGTTTGTTTATATCCAGAACAAACAGGAATTAATGGTTAGACTAAATAAGGGCAATATCATTTCATTGCCAGATGCTGAACTGGTTCTTTGTTAATAAATAAGAAATTTAAATAAGTGAAAATTGTATGCGAGAACTTGCTATTTGAGGAGTTACTTTTGCTAGCGATAACAGTACAAATCTCAGAAATACCTTTTTGAAAAAAAAGGCATTTTCATACGATGTAATATATGTAGCAATATTATTTTGAGAATCTAGAAGGTATAAAAGTCTTTTAATTCGAAGGAAACGTTGAAAGTAAACATGATTAAACAGTCAATGACGAAAAAAATATTTTTATGAAAAGTCTGTTTTTCATAAGTAACTCATATTCAATAGCGGAAGTATAACCTGCACGATAGCTTTTTTATCTAATCCGTAGAAGAATTGTTATACTTAAAAATCGTAGGGATGTAATATAATTGAAGTATTTTATTAGGACACGGATAAAATACACTTTTTAGGATGAAATTTCAAGAACTTATTCGCCCAAATGAGAATATTTCTCCCATAGCGGTTACCTTTGTTGTCTAAACACATAATTTATTAGCTTTACTGTAACTTTGAACTACTATAAACAAGGATCTTCTGTCAATCGTGACAAAGTCACAGCCTATCTACAAAAATTTACTCTGTTAGCTTCCCAATAATAACAAAAACTCACCCCAACTAACAACAATTCCAAAGGACTTTACCAAGACATACATTTCAGATAACATAAAAACTTATATTACTGAATCTATACTATCGCATATAAAATATGGCTGATCAGTTTTGTGTGTTGCTAATTAATTCCTGACAGTTCCAACAACAGATTTAGCAGATGCTAGTTTGTGTGACAGATAATTTCTAACCAAACACGCATTCATATATCTAATGTCTTTTGACTATAATTTTTTAAATTTATGGTCTATACTCAACTATCGAAAGGTATGGCCACAGATGCCTTTTTTGTCACTTATTTGTTACTTACAGCTCACAATAAACTGATTACCAACATATAAAACTTGCATGGGGTGCAAGGGGTCGCTGGTTCGAATCCAGTCATCCCGACGAAAAAAGTCGATAAAAACCGCTTAAAACCTAGTTTTAAGCGGTTTTTTGTTTTTAGGCGTTTGGGACCAGTTTGCTACCTGGTCGCAAGCAAACGTTGGTGACTCCACTACAGTTTACACTCACAGACCCGCCAGGGCATTTGTATCCTGGCCTTGGCAATGGATGTGAAGATGCTCTTCCGAAGCTATTACAATCATTTTTTTCCAAAGGCGGACAAAGTGTTCATAAATGAACACTTTTTGCTTTCCAAAAGACACTGTTTCAATCCGTTTTTTTTTAACCAACACTCTAATAATCAACACATTAACCGACTTGGCACAAGACTTGAAATACCTCTGGCATCTTTCTAAAGAATTTTACGAAAATGGACAGAGAACTTTCAAGCCACACCCTTCGCCAGCGCAAAACCAGAACCTACCTCATTGGATTGCTAACCGTCGCCATGGTGGCCTCCGGTTTCCTCCTTTTTCGTTCGTCTCTCAAAACCAGTCTTCCGGCTGGCCGCATCCGCACCGCGGTAGCCGAGGTTGGCCCTATCGAAAACACACTCACCGCTTCGGGTATCCTGATTCCGGAGTTTGAACAGGTGATTGCCAGCCCTATCAAAGCTGAGATCAGACGCGTGCTGGCTACGCCAGGCACTACCGTAAAAATAAACCAGCCCATCCTGGAGCTCGACAAATCGTTGACCGTCAACGAATACGAAAAACAGAAAGACCAACTGGCGTTGAAACGCAATGGAATCACGCAGCTAAAACTCAAATTGCAGAAAGGGCTGTACGAACTGGAAATCAACAATGCCATCAAGGATCTGAACATCGGAAGCTTACAGGCAAAACTGGACAATGCCCGACACCTGAAAACCGTAGGCGGAGCCACGCAGGAAGAAGTGAATGAAGCCGACTTCAATCTGAAGACGGCCCAGCTGGAAAAGCAAAAGCTGGCCAATGAACTCAGGTCAATGAAGCAGTCGATCGTTGCCGATCTTCGGGAAATGCAGTTGCAGGCCAGCATTCAGGAGAAAGACCTCCGCGAGCTGGAAAACAAGCTGAAGCAGGCCGACATTGTTGCCAAACGCGCCGGCGTGCTCACGTGGGTGAATGAAAACATCGGCTCCAGCGTGACCGAAGGCGAACAACTCGCCAAAATTGCCGACCTGAACGGCTACAGCATCGAAGGCAGTTGCTCGGACACCTACGCCGACCAGTTAAAAACGGGTATGGAAGTAATTGTCAAGATCAACGAAGTTGTGCTGCGCGGACACATTACCAACATTCGTCCGACGGTCAAGAACAACATCCTGACATTCATGGTGGCTCTCGACAAAAACAACCATCCCGCCTTGCGGCCCAATATGAAGGTTGAGGTTTTCATCGTGACCGACGCCTCGACCCGGGTGATACGGGTAGCCAACGGGCCGGCATTTAACGGCAAAGCGGAACAAGCCCTGTTTGTCTTGGAAAACGGAACTGCCCGCCGCCGGCAGGTCAAAACCGGCGCGTCCAATTTTGACTTTGTCGAGCTGAAATCAAACATCAAGGCGGGAGAAACCGTGATCATTTCGGACATGAGCGAATATGAACACCTGAATGAAATCACCATTGAACAATAAGGCCTCGGCGCACAGGCCGGCTCTTTCGTGCAGAGGAAAGTACTGTCAAATGATGAACCTTGAACTTCACTATTCAAATTCCGGCTTTCAAAATCCCCTCCACAGGAGGAGTTTTACAGGAAACACACGTTGGTAAACTTGCTGCTACACCTATGAACACCTTGAAATTATCCGCTCTGCTTCTTTTCTGGCTCTGGCAGTGGTTGCATCATGTTACCGCGGTACAGGGGCAAACACACTGGACGCTGGATCAGGTGGTGGAGATGGCCAAGAGCCAGTCCATCGCATCCAAAAGAGCCGCGACCGAAAAAGAAACCAACTACTGGAAATGGCGTACGTTTCAGTCAAACTACAAGCCGCAACTGTCGCTTTTTGGCAATCTGCCCGACTACAACCGTTCGTTTACGCCTGTTTACCAGCCCGACGGCAGCATTCAGTTCCAGCCGGTTACCAACAACAATGCGCTGGCAAACTTATCGCTGAGCCAGGGCATTGCGGCCACCGGAGCGTCGGTTTTTGTAAACAGCCAGTTGCAACGTTTCGATGACTTTGACCGCAACGAAACCCGGTACAACGGCAGTCCGCTGCTGGTGGGTTTCCGGCAGCCGTTGTTTGCCTACAACAGCCTGCGCTGGGACCGGCGCATCGAACCCATCCGGTACCAGGAGTCGCAACAGGCATACATTGAGTCCATGGAAACGATTTCGATCAATGCCACCGGGTTGTTTTTTGACCTGCTGCTATCCCAGGTCAATCTGCAAACGGCCGAAATGAACCGCAGCAACAATGAAACGATTTTCAAAATTGCCCAGGAAAAGTACAATGTCGGCAAAACCTCTACCAATGACCTGCTGCAATTGAAAATGGAGTTGCTCAAATCGCAAAAAGCGTTGATTGCAGCACGCCAGAATGTGGAAACTTATTCGCGTGACCTGAAATCGTACATTGGTTACCGCGGCGACGAGCACATTACGCTGGGTGTACCCGACCAGATTCCGGATGTCGCCATTGATATCAACCTGGCTCTGAGCGAAGCACTGGCCAACCGGCAGGATGCCTTGTCGTTCCGCCGCCGGATGCTGGAGGCCGAAAGTGAAATTGCCAAAGCACGGGGCGAGGTCGGCTTCAAAACCAACATCAGTGCAACGATGGGTTACACCAACCGGGCCGCCAGGATAGGCGATGTGTACCAGTCGCCGCAGAATCTGGCAACCGTGCTGGTGGAATTCAATTTGCCCATTCTGAACTGGGGTCGCGCCAAATCACGACTGGAAACCAGCCGGGCCACAAAAAGACTGGTGGAGCAAACCATCGAACAGGACAAAAGCGACTTTGAACGGACCATTTACACGCAGGTCACGTTGCTTTCCATGTTGAAAGACCAGCTGAAGCTGACCAAAGAGGCCGAAGACATTGCCTTGCAGCGGTACCAGATTGCCAAGGACCGCTACATTCTGGGCAACCTCAGCATTACCGACCTGAGCCTGGCCCTGCAGGAGAAAGATTTGTCCAAACAGGATTATATTGCATCTCTGCGCAATTTCTGGACGGCCCACTACAAAATCCGCAGCCTGACGCTGTACGACTTTCTTAAAAACGAAAAGATTGCGTACGTCGCTCCGTAACCGGCCGCCGGGCTGCAAAATAGTATCTTTCCGGCAATCAAAACCTATTGCTCATTTACATACCCTTCCGTTATCATGATCAAATTAGAAAACATCGAAAAGGTCTACCAGACCAAGGAAATCGAGACACTGGCTCTCAACCAGATCAATATTGAAGTCAAGAAAGGTGAGTTTTTGTCCATCATGGGGCCTTCGGGCTGCGGCAAGTCGACCCTGCTGAACATCATGGGCTTGCTCGACGAGCCTTCCAAAGGCAGCATTACCATTGACGGTGAGTCGATCAGCCAGTATTCAGACAAAAAGCTGGCTTCTTTCCGCAACAAGACGCTGGGCTTCATCTTCCAGAGCTTTCACCTGATCAACGACCTGTCGGTGGTGGACAATGTGGAACTGCCCCTGTTGTACCGCAATGGCAGTGCCCGGGAACGTCGCAAGCTAGCCGAAGAGGCGCTGGAAAAAGTGGGCCTCAGCAACCGCATGAAGCACTTTCCGACCCAGCTCTCCGGCGGACAGAAACAGCGGGTAGCCATTGCCCGGGCCATTGTGGGCAAGCCTCGCATTATCCTCGCCGACGAGCCTACCGGCAACCTGGACAGTGTGATGGGCAACGAGATTATGAACATTCTCACGCAACTCAACGAGAAAGACGGCGCCACGGTGGTGATGGTCACCCACGACGAGCAGATGGCCAGGCGTACCCACCGGCTTGTCCGTTTGTTTGACGGCAGCCAGGTTTTGTAAATCAGACAAAAGAAGAAAGACACAAGAGCAAAGACAGCAGGTTGCTTACCTGCCCATATGTTTTATGCCAGTCTTTCGGTTTGTCTGCCAATTAGTATCTTTTTAAATCCCAAAACCTGGCTTTTCAATGCACTTGCGCCGTAATAGCGATGGCATTGTTCCAAAGCTTGTAAATACAATCTCTTTATTCGTATGTCTTTTTCCTTTCGTCTGATTTTACAACTATGCTTCTGAATTATCTGAAAATTGCCTGGAAGGTGCTGGGCCGCAACAAGTTCTTCACTTTCATCAGCCTGTTCGGCATCAGCTTCACCCTCATGATTCTGGTGGTGCTGGCTTCGTTTCTAAGCCATATGTTTGGCGAAAACTATCCTGAGAACAAGCGAGAACGTTCGCTGTACGTCACACGGTCTGTGATGGTCAACACCAAACAGAATGGCCGGATGATGGGGCCGGTCTCTCCGTACTTTGTGCTCAATTACCTCAAAAAGATGCAGACGCCCGAGAAAGTGGCTTTCATGAACTTTGTCCCGATTACGGTCAATACGTTTGTGGGCAACAAGAAGCTCGAACTCAATGCAAAATATACCGATGCCGACTTCTGGGAAGTGATGGCCTTTCAATTTCTGGAAGGCAAACCCTACCGGCACGCCCAGATTGCCAGCCTCGAAAAAGTAGTTGTGATCAATGACGACACACGTCGGCAATACTTTGGCGAAAACACCGAGGCCGTTGGCAAGTTCATTGAAATCAACAACGAGTCCTACCGCGTGGCGGGGGTAGTCAAAGAAGTGCCCATCACGCGTATTCAGGCTTCGGCAGATGTGTATCTGCCGTACACGCAGGACAAGATCGATCTGAAAAGCCTGACGTACAATGGCCAGTATTGTGCCGTGCTGCTGGCCAAAAGTCCGGGCGAAGTAAGCAAGGTAAAAGACGAGTTTGACAAGATGGTCGCGAAGCTGCCCTTGCCTGACCCGAAAAATTACGACAAACTGGCCATCCATGCGGATGACTTCCAGGATGGCATGACCCGCAATTTCAGCGGAGAAGATGAGAAAAGCCCCAAAAGCTTTTTTATACGAATCATCGTTATTTTCACTTTTCTGTTCATGTTGCTGCCTGCCGTCAACCTGATCAATGTCAATGTAAGCCGGATCATGGAACGTTCGTCGGAGATCGGGGTGCGCAAGGCTTTTGGCGCGGCCTCGTCGCATCTGGTGATTCAATTCATCGTGGAAAACGTAGCCATCACGTTTCTGGGCGGCCTGATCGGTTTTGCCAGCGCCGGACTGGTAATCTACCTGATCAACAACAGCAGCCTGATTCCCTACGCCGACCTGACCATCAACTTCACGGTCTTTGCCGCGGGGCTGGTGCTATGCCTGCTGTTTGGCATCTTGTCAGGCGTGTATCCCGCCTTCCGCATGTCCAGGCTGCATGTAGTCAGGGCTTTGAAGGCTGGCGAGTGAAATAGTATCTTTTTTCGAATCAAAACCCTACCGATATGTTAGCGCACTTATTCAGATTGATCTGGAATCAGAAACGCAAGAACGCACTGCTGATCACCGAGATTTTCTTTTCGTTCATGGTTCTGTTTGCCGTCTTTACCCTGATGGTCAAGTACATTCAAAACTACCTGCAACCCATGGGCCTGGCTTATGAAAACGTCTGGGTGGTCAGCCTGAACAACCTGACCCCGACCGAAACCGACTCGCTGGGTACACCTTATTTCCAGGCCAGGGATTTCATCACCTCGTTTCCGGAGGTGGAAGCGGCCAGCTTTACGTCCGGAAATTTCCCTTTTGCCATGTCAACCATGAACTCCAGTGTCAGTTATGGCAATGCAAGTGCCATGGCACATCATTACATTGTGGGCGAAACCTATCCCACTGTATTAAACCTTTCCCTGAGCAAAGGCAAATGGTTTGGCCGGTCTGACGCAGGCGGCAAGTACAGACCCGTGGTGATTACCGAAGAGCTGGGCAAAAACCTGTTTGGCAAGGAAAACCCCATCGGAAAAATCATCAAAACCGATACCACCAATCAGGTAGTGGGCGTGATTGCCGCCTACAAAGACAAAGGCGACTTTACAGAGCAGGTTGCGGGCATCTTTATACCTACGATGCCTAACAGATACGACAAGTCGGACATACTGGTGAAAGTGAAACCCGGTACGGGAGCAGCCTTTGAAGCCAGACTTTTCAAAGGCTTGGGTACAGTGTTGCGTGGATGGAACGTGGAAATTAGTCACCTTGCCGACAAAAAACAGTCTCAGAACAGGATTGTCCTGATTCCGATGATTATCCTGATGGTGGTCTGCGGATTCCTGATCTTCAACGTATCGCTGGGTTTGTTCGGCGTGCTTTGGCAGAATATCAATAAACGGAAAGGTGAAATCGGCCTGCGGCGTGCCATCGGTGCGACGGAGCGGGACATCTCACGCCAGTTCATTGGCGAAGTTATGGTCATCGCCACCTTCGCCCTGCTGATCGGGTTGTTCTTCGCGGTTCAGTTTCCACTGCTGCACGTATTCGACATGGAAGCTGGCATCTACCTGGTTGCCATGGCAATAGCTGTTGTCGTGATTTACCTGCTGGTCGTGTTCTGTGCCTTTAATCCCAGCCGGCAGGCCGCCACGATTCAGCCTGCCCGGGCGTTGCACGAAGAGTAGCTCGCCCGGAGAGCCGGAAGGGAAAGGAAGGCCTGGCCCTGCGAAAATCGAAAATTCATTTGCATATTTGTGTACATTCCGCTTACCCATGATCCTTATCATTGACGACGATAGCGCCGTAGCCATCTCCCTTCAGCTGCTGCTGAATCAGGAAGGCTTTGAAACACAGACTGCCGACCATCCGTCAGGGGCAATCCGGATGGTGCAGCAAGCCACGCCCGAGCTGATTATCATGGACATGAATTTCACAATAGATACATCCGGCGAGCAGGGGCTGAAGCTGCTGGAGCAAATCCTGAAGATCAATGCTTCCATTCCGGTGATTCTGATTACGGGCTGGGCTACCATCGACCTTGCCGTAAAAGGGATGAAAGCCGGTGCCCGGGATTTTGTAAGCAAGCCCTGGAGCAATGCCCAGCTGCTGCAGTCGGTCCGTACCATCCTGAGCTTGTCCAGAAGCCAGTCACAGTCGCTGAGCCGCAAAAAACTGAACGAACAGTATTATTTCGAAAACATTGTAGGCGAAGACCCGGCATTGTTGCAGGTGCTGGAAACCATCGGACGGGTCAGTGCCACGGATGCTTCGGTACTGATCATGGGCGAAAGCGGCACCGGCAAGGAACTCATTGCGGAGGCCATCCACTACAGCAGCCACCGCAAAAAACGACCGTTTGTAAAAGTGAACCTGGGCGGCATTTCCACCAGCCTCTTCGAAAGTGAGATGTTCGGGCACAAACGGGGCGCGTTTACCGATGCCAAAGCCGACCGGGCGGGTCGTTTTGAAATGGCTGACAAGGGGACTATCTTTCTGGATGAGATCGGTGAGCTGGACCTGAACAACCAGGTGAAGCTGTTGCGGGTATTGCAGGACAAAACGTTCGAAGTCCTGGGCAGCAGCCAGACCAGGACAGTGGATGTTCGGGTGGTCAGTGCCACCAACCGGAATCTGGAGAAGATGGTTGCCGAAGGTTCTTTCCGCGAAGATCTGTTTTACCGCATCAACCTGATCACGGTGCGTGTACCGGCATTGCGCGAACGTCCGGGCGACATCCCGTTGCTGGCCGATTTCTTCGTCAATAACCTGAAAACCATTTATAACCGTCCCCGCCTGACCATCAGCAAGCAAGCCAAGCAATGGTTGCAGACACAACCGCTCCCGGGCAATATCCGGCAGCTGAAGAATCTGGTGGAACGCACCGTCCTGGTAACGCCCAAGGATATCCTGGAAACCGATGATTTTCGGTTGCAACCGGGCATGGTGCAGCCCGGAACACCCGTGGCCCAGGAACTGCCGACCGGCCTGATGACGCTGGAAGAAATGGAGGTTCAGCTGATCCGGAAGGCCATGGAGTTTCACAAGAACCGCATCGCCCGCGTGGCCCGTTCGCTGGGCCTGAGCCGTAGTGCCCTGTACCGCCGATTGGAAAAACACAACATTCCTTATGACGCTGAGAGTTAAGTACATCGTCTTTATTACACTTATCCATTCCATTCTGCTGGTATTCAGCTTTTATTGGCTCAAAGACCACAAGATACTTTTCATCGTTACCGAGGCACTCATTCTGCTTTCCATCGGCATTTCCATCTGGCTGTACCAGGATTTTATTCGTCCGCTGAAGCTGATCATGAGCGGGATTGAATCGATCAAAGACAAGGACTTTAACGTCAAGTTCGTCAAAACCGGCAAATACGAAATGGATCAGCTCATCGATGTCTACAATACCATGATTGACAAGCTGCGCGAAGAGCGGACCTTGCAGCAGCAGCAGCACTTTTTCCTGGAAAACCTCATCCAGGCATCGCCCACGGGCATCATTGTGCTGGATTTTGACCAGAAAATCGCCTCGGTGAATCCCAAGGCACAAACCTTCCTGGATACGGAACAGCCCGCAGTGATCGGGCAGGCACTGGCCGAAACCCACCATCCGTTGTTGCAGGAGCTGGCCGACCTGCCTTCGGGCGAATCCAGGACGGTGAGCCTGAACGGCATTGAAATGTACAAATGCCAGAAATCGCATTTCGTAGACCGTGGGTTTCAGCGGTATTTCATCATGATCGAAGAGCTGTCGGCCGAGCTGCTCAAAGCGGAAAAGAATGCGTATGGCAAAGTGATCCGGATGATGGCCCACGAAGTGAACAACTCCATCGGGCCGATCAACTCGATCCTGGATTCGGTGCTGGTGTACCAGGCTGTGGAAAAGCCTGAGTATGTCCGGGCATTGCAGGTGGCCATGGAACGCAACAACCGGCTCAATGTGTTCATGCGCAACTTTGCGGATGTGGTACGGTTGCCGCTGCCGAACCGCGAGCAATACGACATCAATCAGCTGGCACAGAATGTGGCCCTGCTGATGCGGTCACGGGCCGGCGAAAATAGTATCGAAATCGATGTCCAAACCTCCCGGTTGCCACTGGTGGTTTCCATGGACGTGCAGCAGATGGAACAGGTACTGGTTAATGTGATCAAGAACGCCATAGAGTCGATCGGGCAAAACGGGCGGATTACGTTGTCGGTGGAGTCCGTAACGAAAACACTGCTGATCCGGGATACGGGGAAAGGCATTCCGAAAGAAATTGCTTCTCAGTTGTTTTCGCCTTTTTTCAGCACCAAACGTGACGGACAGGGGATTGGCCTTACCATCATCCGCGAAATTCTGATCAACCATGAGTGTACCTTTGCGTTGCAAACGTTAGACAACGGCCTTACCGAATTCCGGATTTCCTTTCCGTGAGAGTTGTGGTGCAGCGCGTTCCCCTTATCACCAATGTGTGATAAAGGAGGTACTTTATCACACATTGGTGATAAGGGGTTGTTCTTTGGTGGGCTGTCTGTACTTTTGCTTTGCCTGGAATAGTAGCGACCCGAAACAAAAAAAGCCCCGCTGGTAAGCGAGGCTTTTGCTGAGTGGGTTTTCTCTTCAGCAGAGCTACTATTTTTAATCAGGCTTTGATCTTTTCGCGTTCCGAAACTTCCGTTTGAATGCGGATGGATTCGGTGTGAATCAACTTGAACATTTCAGCGACAAAATCCTTGTTCACCTTCATCTTCTCAGCCCATTCCGGACGGGTTTTGAAAATTTCTGACCAACGGTCTTGCTGAAAGACAGTGACGTTGTGTTCACGCTTGTATTCGCCGGCTTTTTCCACCAGGTTCATGCGCTGGGCCAGGATCTCCAGCAGCTCACGGTCGATGTCGTCGATCTGGTGACGCATGTCTTCCAGATGATTGATGAACATGGCATCGTCCGACTTCGCCTGACGGGTTTTCAACGCTGACAGGATTTGTTCCAATGCCGCCGGCGTTACTTGTTGCGCCGCATCACTCCACGCATTGTCAGGATCCAGGTGCGATTCGATCATCAGACCGTCGTAGTTCAGGTCCAGTGCTTTTTGTGACACTTCGTAGATGGCCGTACGCTTTCCGGTAATGTGGCTCGGGTCGCCGATGATCGGAAGGTCGGGGAATATCGTTTTCAGTTCAATGGCAATGCCCCACAGCGGCTCGTTGCGAAACTTGGTTTTGCGGTGCGTGGAGAATCCACGGTGAATGGCTCCGATGTTGCGAATGCCTGCGTTGTAGATACGTTCGATAGCGCCAATCCAGAGGGCCAGCTCCGGGTTGATCGGGTTTTTGATCAGCACCGGGATGTCGACACCTTTCAGTGCGTCGGCCATATCCTGCACCGTAAACGGGTTTACCGTCGAGCGGGCTCCGATCCAGAGAATGTCAGCACCGTACTTCAAGGCCTCTTCGATATGCTGTGGCGTGGCAACCTCGGTGGCAAAAGGCAGCCCGGTGGCTTCTTTTACAGATTTGATCCAGGGCAGGGCTACGGCTCCGTTGCCTTCAAATGTGCCCGGCTTGGTGCGTGGCTTCCAGATGCCGGCACGAATCGCGTTCACATTCAGTTTTTTCAGAGCCAGGCCAGTATTCACTAGCTGTTCTTCAGTTTCGGCACTGCACGGGCCAGAAATGATGAGCGGTTTTTTCTCATCTTTGGTAATCCACGCCGAAAGTGGATTGAACGTTAGTTTTTGTTTTGACATTGTATTTCCAGATTACTTAATGAGCGGGTTATGGCTTATCCCAGGATTGTATTTCTTGCAAAGTTGTGCGTATGCTGATTTCCCGAATCGGATATAAGTAGCAATTTAACAGATGCGCTTCTAATAACAAATAAATGTTTTATAAAAAGTTTCACTCCTATGCTTATTTTGTACATTCCGAAGCAGGTATTGTATATTTCGCATAAGCAAAAATACTTAAAATAAAATTTGCCAATGCCACAGAACCACAGAATTAATTGAACAATACCAATCGCAATTTTAAGTAGTATGACTACATTTTTGCTTATGGAGCATCCGTTTCATCGCTTTGGGTCGCAATCGTCGGTAGATCACGATGTGGTGATCTTCGTACCGGCCCTGGGCACCATCCGGGAGAATCTCGCGCTTTGCGAGGCTCATGCCTGCCTACTGAACACATTCTTTTCGCAAAAAGGTTTGCCATCCAAAAAAATAAACATGAATGCGGCCGTCATCGCCGGTGGCGTCATCAGGCAGGTGTACAAAGGCACACCCGATGAACTGAACAACGCGGTGCTGCGAACCTATCCACTGCACACGCAGTTTTACCCGCTGTTGATTGACCGGGCTGAGGAACGCAACTGGCAACTGAAGATGATCCGTGCCTGCCGGACAATCCTTTCGTTCTATACCCACACGCCGCTGCGGCCTGTGATAAAACAAGCCCTGCAAGGCGATCTGGATGCCAAGATCAATGCCTTGCATGTGCTGAACCTGACCGACTGGCCTGAGCCGAATGGCGCTACCCCGCACGACTGCTGGAAAACCGTCGCGTTTCAGCTTGGGCAGGCCATGGGTTTGCTGGAAGGAATGGAATTGTATACCAAAGAGGAAACAGAGGCTGCATTTCCGGAGCTGGGTGTGTTTTTGCACCGCCGGGCCGCTGCGCCGGATCTACGGATATTGGAGGCAACAAAGCAGGCCTTCGTGGCGAAGTTACAATTGGCACGCCCCCGGTTTTCCAAACTGACCGAACAGGAATGGACGCAGACCGACTGAAAATCGTTTGCGAAAATAGTATCCCTGCCAAAGCAAAAACCCCGCTTTCCGAATATCTTTGCCCCGAAGCATTTTTTACGTACCCAACAACCGCAAACCGACATGACTAAAATAGCACTCATTACCGGAGCAACCTCGGGCATTGGCAAGGCGACGGCCGTCCGGCTGGCACAGGATGGCATTCAACTGATTCTATGTGGCCGGCGTGCCGACCGGATGGAAGAACTGAAAACCGAATTGGAAAAGACGACAAAAGTACATACGCTCCTGTTCGATGTCCGGAACCTGGTAGAAGTAGAAGATGCCATCAATTCACTTCCCGATGAATGGCAGGCCATTGACTATCTGATCAATAACGCTGGCAATGCCCACGGCATGGAACCGATTCAGAACGGCGATCCGGCCGATTGGGATGCGATGATAGACAGCAACGTCAAGGGATTGTTGTACGTTTCGAAGGCTGTCATGCCCGGCATGGTGGCGCGGCGCGGCGGCCATATCGTAAACATGGGTTCCATTGCCGGCAAAGCGGCCTATCCCAACGGCAGTGTGTATTGCGCCTCCAAGGCGGCAGTGCAGGCCATTACCGACGGCATGCGGCTCGATTTGAATCCATACAGCATCAAAGTCACGGGTATTCATCCGGGCATGGTGGAAACCGAATTTTCGCTGGTACGCTTCAAGGGGGATGAAGAACGCGCCAAAAAGGTATACCAGGGTGTGGCCCCGCTCACTGCCGATGACATTGCCGATACCATTGCCTTTGTCCTTTCCCGCCCAGCCCACGTAGTACTGGCCGATATTGTGATGTATCCCACCGCACAGGCGTCGGCTACGGTCGTCAACAGAGCTCAGTAGGGCTTTTCTGAAATAGTATCTCTTCAAACACAAAAATCCGCTACTTATGAGCGGGTTTTTGTGTTTGAAAAAACGTTCATGCAACCTTTCGATCAGATGCTGTGTCTTCACTGCGGCAAGCGGCAGGACTTTTTGAATGCAAATTTGCCAGGTTCACAGTATTTATCCATTATTCACTCAAAATATATGAAGAGCTACTTATTTGCATGTACATTGTTAGTTTTATTAAGTGCCTGCCAAGACAAGCAGGATACAGAAGAGCAGACAAGCCGGTTAGTGGGGAGGTGGCAATTGGCCGCGGTACAAGATACAGCAAACACCTGGCAAGACGTAACATACGAATCGGGCGTGATGCACATCTTTGCCAATGGCTCTGTTGCGTTTGCCACGATTGATGGAGTTAAAATGCCTACCCTTGGCTGTTGCAGTCCAGCACCTTACCAAACAAAAGGAGACAAAGCTATTCTTCTGAAATACTTCCCCGAAAATTGCGCACTTGTGTATTGCATAGCTCGTTCGCCCTCTGATCAGCCACAGAGCTTTTCCTGGCGAGTTGAAAGCATAGATGCGCAGCTATTGGAAGTAGCAACAGGTAATCCATCACCGCGACGCTTGCGTTACCGAAAGCTGGATTAGACTACGACGGTTTTTTTAAAATAGTATCTCTTCAAACACAAAAACCCACTGTATCACGGTGGGTTTTTGTGTTACCTGGTGTAAATCTGATGACTTGGTACACAAATAAATAATCCGGGTCCTGAGTCAAGTGTCTGCTATTAGGCAGCAGACCTGCTGGTTTTCGACTATCGGTAGGTTTGGGCTGCTTACGGCTGTTTGATATAGGGCAGCTGCACGGATTTGTATTTGTCGGTTCCGGCCAGGTGGCGCATCCGCTCAATGGACCGGTGAAAGCTCTGAACGGTAATGGCATTGACCAGCCAGGCGGGCAGCGACAGCCCTTCGGGTTTGGCGTGAAAGATATACTCCACCGATACACCGTCCGGGTGCGGCGTCAGCACCCAGCTTCCGCCCGCCCGCAACACACGCGCCTTGTCCTTGTGCTTGGCTACAAAATCGGGCGTGTTCTGAATGTCAATGGTTACCACGCCGTCAGGAGCCTGGGTCAGATTGTTTTTGGTAATCACATCGGCGTTTTTGAATGGCCATGGAATGCCTATTTCGGCGTACGTATACCATTCCTGCGCACTTACCTTCCGGATGGTCTCAAATTTGACAACCCGGTCCATCCAGCGAGGCGAGGCAGCGTCATCCTTGATCAGGGCAATCATGCCACTCAGGGTAGTCGGAATCCTAGTAATTGCCTTCACCTGCCGATACGAAGAAGCGGAAGCCGGCTTGACGTATACCTGCACCCCGTTCTCGTCTTTTTCCAACTGCCAGGCGGGTCCTGCCGAGACCGGCTTTTCACTTTCCGGAGATACTATTTCTTTCACGCTTCCCTTGGTCTTGCCGACGTCTGCCGTCAGCCGGGAGGTATTTTCGCCGACCGGATTGGCCGCGGTTACACCTACAATTGCTGCGGTTGCGAATAAATACTTACCCATTGATGTAAGATTTATCCAAAAATTCAAAAGAATTACTGCTTTCATGGTATTCTGGTTAAAAAGTATTCGCTGGAATAACTCTGTTTTCAGGCGGATCGAAGTTACCTGGCAATTTAAAAAAGTATATATGCCAGGTAATCGTAAATTTATTACTTCATCCGATAAAAACCTGCCAACTGGCAGGCCATGCATACAGCAAACCAATTATAGAACGCAGGATTATGCATTTCATTTCAGTCATACGGCTCTGTTTGGAAAAAATTACGGATACATATGCAAAAGTAATTAACCATAATCGTTCCAGCCCACGCAAACAAACAGGCAGAAGTTACACTTGCAAAAGGACAAATCAATCAAACAAAGTAAGAAAACTACGCTTTCTACATTAACCTTGGCATCGGTCTCTGCGTAAGACTGTGTATCCAACCCTCTTTTGAAAACCTTAAGCTAACTGAGCATGAAAATCTTTACTTCCCTCGTCTGGCTTCTCATCTGCGCTGTTCCAGTAGTAGCGCAGTCATCCAAAGTTACCTTTACCGAAAAGGTAGCCTACAATACAAGCCTCACCCCCAATGCCGCGGTGACCAATGCCTGGAACTGGTTTGACAACTACACAAAAGTAGCCACAGACGCCAAGGAAGCCAAGCTTCGGAACGAGCGGGGCATGTTCACCGGCGTGAGCAGCTTCCGGTATGTCAGCAATGTGGCTTCGGGCAACGACTATTCGCGCGGCACGATTTATTACACCATCCGCCTGAAAATTAATGAAGCGGACGGATCGTACACCTACGAGATCACTGATTTTGCGCACCAGGCGCGCGTTTCCCTGAATGCCATCACAACCGATGAAAAATATCCGTACAAGGTTAGCGGCGACAAAATGTGGCACAACATGGTCTGGAAAGATATCAAACAGCAGATCAACCAGCACGCCAAAGAACTGGCGACAAGCCTGAAAGCCTCCATGCAGGCACCGTCGGTAATCTCGCATGCCAAAAAAGGGCCCGTTATTATTGTCGTAAAAAACTAAGCGAAACCTCCATCCAGCAAACGGGCCTGATTTACACAGTGTAGATCAGGCCTGTACTATTTTGACACTCACCGGAACACTGCCGCTTCGCTGACATTCCTGTAACGGGACGTATCCGCGTTTGCCTTAGAAATACGCTTGAATGGCTTTGGGATAATGGGCAAAAGCCAGCTCGGGATCGGCCAGCTCGGGATGCCATCGCTTTTCCCATTCCCAGCTGTAATAGCCTTGGTAGCCACCCGCTTTCAAGGCGTCGAAGGCTTCCCGAAGGGGCGTTTCTCCTTCTCCCAAAAAGGTGTAGACGGGTTTTCCATCCACCATCCGACCGTCTTTGATGTGGGTATGCCGGATGTATTTTTTCAGGGTTTGATACACTTCCCTGGGGGGCTCTTTGGTAATTGACCACATATTGAAAATATCCCAGATCAGGCCCACATTCGGGTGTTCGGCCTGCGACAGAATCTGCAACAGCACATCCTTCCAGATTACTTCTCCGTGCGATTCGAGCAACACCGTCACCTGGGCTTTCCGGGCATACTCACCCAATTCGCGCAAGCCGCCACTGATTAGCTCCAGCGTCTGCTTCCGGTCCTGATCTTTGGGCAGGTCGTTCGGAAACACCCGGATATACGGGCACCCCAGGGCATGGGCCAGATCAATGTATTGCCGGGCTTCGTCCAGGTTCTTCTGCCGCTGGGCCGCATCCAGGTGATGCAATGCGGCCGATGCGCCCAGGTTGCATATTTTCAAATTGCGATCTGCAAATTGCCGGCGGGTCTGGGCTATCCGCTCGGGTGTACTGAATTCGGGGCATTGCGGCAAGGCCAGCTGCTGGCCCAGTCCGCGGATTTCCACAGCCTGGTAGCCCTGCGAGACAGCCGTTTCCAGAATCTGCGCCAGCGTCCAGTCAGGACATCCCAGGGTGGAGAATGCCAGCGGTAGTTTGCGTTTTCTGGCCGGAAAATCCAGTTGGGTCAGGGCAGCCAGGGCAAGGGAATTTTTCAGAAATGTTCGGCGGGTAATCATGGTGTGATGCTGTCTGGTTAACATGAATAATAGAGTTTGTTCAACCCAAGATTTCTCTCTTTGTAATGTATCCTACTTTTTTGCTTGTCCAGGACAAAACGAGAGTTTTGAGCCAGATCTGTGCTCAGAGTAGGCAAAAAAAGACAAAAAATCCCATAAGCTTCCCCGCGCATGTCCAACGCTAGGCCCGCGGGATTTTTATCCCAGCGCACCTACACAACCTACCACGATTGGAGTTGACAAGGCTCTCTTTGTCACAATCAGGCTTGTGCTTCGCACTTTGCCTTAAATGCTGAAAATTAAGACTTTGCATCCATCTGCTGTATTCCATTATTCACGTTAGAATTATCAATATTACAGGTTACGGGCTTTGAGCTGCCGGATGGCATAATCGGCCGCGCGGGCGGTCAGGGCCATGTAAGTCAGCGAAGGGTTTTGCGTCGAGGTAGACGTCATGCAGGCTCCGTCGGTGACGAACACGTTCTTGCAGGCATGCAGCTGGTTCCATTTGTTCAGCATCGACGTTTTGGGGTCTTTGCCCATGCGGACACCACCCATTTCGTGGTTTTCATTCCCGGGGGTCCGTTTGGTGTCCACTCTGCGGATTTGGGTGAATCCGGCCAGTGTGTACATCTGTTCGAATTGTTCGAAGAAATCATTGAGCATCTTCGCATCGTTTTCATCATAAGTGAGTGAAATATGCAATTGCGGAAGTCCGTACGGATCTTTCAGGTTGGGATCAAGCCAGACCCGGCTGACTTCCTTGGGCAGGGTTTCACCCATCATGCTGGCCCCGATGTTCCAGTTGCCATAGCCGGTTTGCAGCAGCCCTTGCTTCAGACTTTCGCCCAGTCCTTCGGTGGTTTGAGCCACAGGCCTGCCTGCCGACACGGATACGGCGTAACCCCTGAGAAAATCGGTTTCCTGTTTGTGAAGATTTCGAAAGCGGGGCATGTAACACCCATTGGGCCGCACACCCTCGGTCTTGAAATCACCGAAACCATCGTACTCGGCGTAGATGCGGCCACGGTAACTGTGAAAAGCCATGTATTTTCCCAGGACGCCATGCTCGTTGCCAAGCCCGTTGGGAAAACGGTCGGATGTGGAATTGAGCAGAATCAGATTGGTATTCAGCGTTGAGGCATTCAGAAAAATAATACGGGCATAATACTCGGTCATTTTCAGCGTCTGTGTATCCACAACCCGCACCCCCACTGCCCGTTGCTGCCGGGAGTCGTAAATGACCGAATGGACCAGTGCCTGCGGACGCAACGTCATTTTGCCAGTTTGCGCAGCCCAGGCAAGAGTAGATGAATTACTACTGAAATAGCCACCGTACGGACAGCCCCGTTCGCACAGGTTACGGTGCTGGCATTGCGACCGGCCCTGCTGCAGATGAACCTTCTGAGGCTGTGTAAGATGCGCCACCCGACCAATGATTACCGGACGATCGGTGTAGCGTTCACCAACCTTCTGGCGAAAATGTTTCTCCACACAATTCATTTCGTGCGGAGGCAAGAACTCCCCGTCGGGCAAATGCGCCAAGCCATCGCGGTTGCCCGAAACACCGATAAACTTCTCGACATGGCTGTACCATGGGGCCAGGTCGGCATACCGGATGGGCCAGTCAACGGCATACCCGTCGCGGGCAGGACCCGTAAAATCCAGGTCGCTCCAGCGCTGGGTCATGCGTCCCCACAACAAGGAACGGCCTCCCACATGGTAAGCCTTTATCCAGTCGTACGGTTGCTCCTGTATGTAGGGTTGCTCGGCATCTTTGGTATAAAAATGAACCGTATCTTCCCGGAATGCATAATGCTTGCTCCCGATGGGATAGTCTTTCCGGACAGACAACGGAACCTGTCCGCCATGCTCCAGTTCCCAGGGTTGCTTCATGGCGGTCGGGTAATCGGCAACGTGTTTCACGTCACGTCCACGCTCCAATACCAGTGTTTTCAGTCCTTTTTCACACAATTCCTTGGCCGCCCAGCCACCGCTGATTCCCGTACCTACCACGATGGCATCGAAGTGGTGGCTGTCCTTTGACTGGATGGGATTGATTGTACCGTTCATGATTTTCAACTAGTCTGCAAAGATGTATTTCCGGTCTGCTCCTGCGCCTGACGATTCACTACTTTTCAACCACCAGTTTTTCTTCTGTCTTATAAAGATACCATTAGTTCGGAAAATAGTACCAACACGGTCCGAAAAAATGACAGTTTCCGCATTGCCACCTACCTGGCTAGCCAGGCTGCCGGTACAAGGCCTGTGGTTTTGCCAGCCTGGGCTTGGTTGACTCACGTGTTCTGTTTAAACTCGCAACAGGTTACCACCTGTTTTCATTTGCCCATAAACGATATAGTCCGTATCCCATGCCAGACCATTGGTTGTTTGTTGTTACTCACGACACCTTGCTTTCCTACCTGGCAGTGGCCCTTGGGTTGGGCATTGGTATGTTTCTCAGTGTCCGGCGGGGCAAGCTTACCACTCCGGCAGCCCTAACCGGTGGACTGCTGGGCTGGGCTATTTTTCTGGGGGCAGGCTTCAGCGGACTGGCGATGCTGGCAACATTCTTTGTGCTGGGTTCATGGGCCACCTCGCACCGACTCACCTACAAGGTACAACTGGGGGTGGCGGAGGCCAACAAAGGCCGTCGAAAGGCATCACAGGTGATTGCCAATGCAGGTATCGGGGCCATCGCTGGCCTTCTGGCGTGGATTTTCCCGTCGCAAGCCCCGGTGTTTCAACTGATGCTGGCGGCTGCCTTTGCCTCGGCGACTGCCGATACTCTTTCCAGCGAACTGGGTAACCTGTACGGTCGTCGGTTTTATAACATACTCACCTTCAGGCCCGACCAAAGGGGAGAAAATGGCGTAGTGAGCCTCGAAGGTACGGCTTTGGGCCTTGTGGGAAGCACCGTGATTGCGGTCATTTATGGCGCAGGTTTTGGCTGGGGCTGGCATCCGGTCAGCATTGTTGTGGCAGGTACCATCGGTAACCTTTCCGATTCGGTGCTGGGCGCAACCCTGGAACGAAAACGATTACTGAACAACGACGCCGTCAACTTTCTGAATACGGCAATGGCTGCCCTGGCCGTCCTGTGGATATACCTGCTGACCTGAAACCAATACATGCCACTGCTTGCGTTTATTCAAAAAGCAGCAGAAAGCTTCGATCCGATTTTGTAAACCCTAGTTTTTCGTACAGGCGTAGCGCCTCTGTGTTGTAGGGCAACACCTCCAGTTTTAAGCCTACCCAATGATTGTACCGACTCTGAATCAGGTATCTCAAAAATGCTGACCCAACCCCTTTCCCCCGAAACGGCTCTGCGATGTACAGTTCGTCAATGACCAGAATGATACCGCCGTACTCATTGCTCCAGAAATTGATCAGGATACTGTACCCGATGATACCTGCCTGATTTTCAATTACCAGGATGGTTCCTGTCTGGGGATGTGTTTGGAGTTGCTCGAATGTCCGGGATATTTTTTCATCATTCATACCGGTATCCTGATCCGGCGCAGTTGCGCTTCCTGCGTGTTGGTAAAATGCCTTGATCATGGTTCGTACCACTTCCTGTTCGCTGGCGTTCATGGGCCGGTAATGCAGTTGCTCCATACGAAAAAACAAGTTTTTTAATTCAAGAGGGTTTTGTGTTGATTCCGATACTATTTGTGAGACATAAGATATGAGACAATGTACGGAATGCCAGACAACAAGCAAGTAAAATACACCTCCATTTTTTCTTTGTATCACCTGTCATTTTTTACATGTTTATCACAATACGTGTTTTTAGTCCAGATCATTTTTCTTCCCTGTAGCCTTGTCACTTTTTTGCATGCCCAAAAAAGTAACAAAAAAGGGCAAAAAATCCCATAAGCTTCGCCGCTCATACCCATCGCTAGGCCCGCGGGATTTTTATCCCAACGCACCTTCTCAACCTACCACGAGTGGAGTGAACAAGTGCGGCTTTGTAGCTCCGATTGGTAATCGGAGTTATGGCAATGTGCGTAGCACGAGCCCGTAAAGTGCGTTGGCCCGACCCAAAAGCGGGGAGCGGATTGGCCTTGCACGGGGAAGCCTGTCCGCCGACAGGCAGGCGTTTTTTGGATCTTGATTTTTTGCTTGCCGCCCTCTGATCAGGACCATCTACTCTCGTAGATGGTCCTGATCAAGCAAAAAGAAGGAGCAAAAAGGAACAGAGGCGTTCTGGGCTAAAATAAATCGCAGAGAACAAACAACTTGAATTAAGTAATGGAAAGATGGCATTATACTCAGGCGAGATTCACACCTACACGCAACAAAGGTATCGATCCGGATCTTTTTAACCAGACGAATCCGTATGTGAAGCTGAAAAAAAACAAAGAGAAGGGCACGGAGAAACGTTCCCAGGCGGCGATGGGGGGTTGCCGTTGAGGGAGTGTGAGGGAAGAAAATCCAGGAGAAGCCTAGCCTTCGGATAGGGTTGAAAATTAGCAAGTAAAAGCGAAGCAACAGGCTCCGCACCTAAAAAACAAACGCCGCTGTCGTTTTACTGTTCAGCGGCGTTTGTTTGACAACTTATCAGGCAGAGTGCAGCATCATATCACCCGTGCCGGTCAGCAGCCAGTTGCTGTTGACCTGAAAGGTCTGTTGGAACTTGGCAAGCAATGACTGACTCGGTTTGCGGATTCCTCGTTCGAGCACAGCAATATTGACAGGTTTGCTGCCTACTTTCTCAGCGAAATCGGTGCGGGTCAAACGAGTCACGCGAGTACGCAGAAAATGGATGCGACTGCCAATGGTATCAGAAGTTGGTGTCATGAATCTTGGTTTTGAAAGGTTATCAGAATATATTATAAATAAGTAACGCAGAAAAAGTGCTTTTAGTATATCGGTGATTTTCGCTGCGTTTCCGGAAGCGTAGCAGAAGGCTTTAGCCGGACGTGCTTCGGGCCAGGGCTTTGATGTCTTTGACGGTGATGGTGGATGAGCCATACGCATGCGTAACCAGGTAGATCATGGATTTTCCTACTTCGCTAAGGGTACAAACACCCGCTGGATAGACAACCTTCAGCACCGGATAGAGCCACGCAAAATAGCTATATGCGGGCAACAGGTGCGTTTGTCCGGGCATGGCTTTCATAAAGGCCGGGCGAAAATTGTAGGCGTTCCGGAAACCCAGGGTCAACAGCGTGTTTTCCGTTTTGCCTTTGACACGGGCCCACATGCTGCGCCCTTTTTCGGTACTGTCGGTACCGGCGCCACTGACATAGATGAACACCGAATCCGGATTTTGCTGACGCATCACCCTGGCAAAATGAAGGGTAGTATCCTGTGTGATGCGAGTATAGTCGGCTTCGCTTTTGCCTATGCTGCTGATGCCGGCACAGAAGAAGCAGGCGTCATAGCCCTGAAAGCGGGTATCGCCGGGTTGCAAGTCCAGAAATTCAGGAACAATGCATTCGGTCAGCTTGGGATGCGTGTGGCCGCACGGTTTGCGGCTTACCCCGAGCACCTGGGTAACCAACGGATTGGCCAGACATTCGAGCAGTACACCTTCGCCTACCATGCCGGTAGTGCCGGTGAGTATGATTTTCATAAACCTGCTGTGTTTTTGGTAAATATACACAAACGGCGGGATATGCAGGCTGGTTTTGCCGGGTTTCTTCACCCGACCTGTGCGGAGGGATCGAAACCCAAAGCAAACCGGGGAGGGAACAATTATTGCATCGTTTGCAAACGCAGCAACGCTGTTGCGCACCGGCGGATTGCCCAACGGCATTTTTCTGGTCGTGCAGGCTACTGTTTGCAACGAAGCTCAATGGAAACCGATGTTTCCAATCTGCAAGTAGCAAACGGCTGTTTTCATTCATTATAAATGTATCAAACTACGTATGAACTCTACGATTCAACTGGTGCTGGGATTACCCTTCCGACTAAAACTTACCGGCAATCTGGCCTACCTGCCTCGCATAGGCGAAGTCATCATGCTCGGTACCGAAGGATTTGAAGTACTTTCGGACAAGCATCCGCTGCAAATTCAGGACATTCACACCAAGATTGTGGCTGCCATCGAAAACGATACCAAGCTGGTGCTTGTGATCAAACACATCTATCACGAGCTGGGCGAACAAACCCATGACATCATCATCACGATTGACAAATCCGATGACGTAGGCAAAGGCTATGGTGTGTTTCAGGAAATTGCCGCAAGCCTGACAACCGCAACCTTGCCTGAAGAAGCCTAGGCGGCGACGTTTTGCAGGCACTTGCCTGCAAAACGTTCCACAAAAACGGGAAACTCCGTCGATCCTGACAACATCCGCAAGAGCATACGGCTGGTGAAACACGCTGCATGCGTCACAATTGCTATAGTGGCAACAAAAAAATACCCTTAAGCCGATAGCGTATAGGCATGATCTGCATGTAATAACTACATTTGCATCATGAGAAAGGTAATTCTGGATTTGGCGGTCACCCTCGACGGTTTTATTGAAGGCCCTAATGGAGAAGTAGACTGGTGCATCATGGATGAGGATATGAATTTTGACGGTTTCCTGTCGGGTATCGACACCATCTTTTACGGCCGGATCAGCTATGACCAATGGGGAAACTTTCAGCCAGAACCGGATGCAACTCCGGCAGAGAAATCGATCTGGTCAGCAGTGCATGCCAAACAGAAATATGTTTTTTCCAGCCAGTCCAGGCAGGATACCAAGGCTACGTTTGTCACTTCTGACATTGCCGAAAATGTGGCCGCAATCCGGCAACAGGAAGGCCGGGACATATGGCTCTACGGAGGTGCCAGTCTTATTGCTACCTTCGTCCATCTCAATCTGATTGACGCATACAGGATTTCGGTCCACCCGACGGTGCTGGGAGCAGGCAAACCCTTATTTGAGACTATAAAAGAACGGATCAATCTTCGGTTGACCGAAGTAAACCGGTTTCGGTCGGGAGTGGTACAAATGGTATACGAAAATCAGAAATAAAACAATAGCTTTTGCCGCGTGCCGCTTGCATTGCTTGTATCAAGCGGGGCAATGCAACCAACGGGTGTATGCGGCAAATTGTTATTTTACCAAAAAACCAAAAGAATGGATGAGGCAATCATCACCTACATTTCAACGTATGTGCCGCTTACAAACGAGGAAATCAGGATCATCAAAGAACAGAACCTGATCAGGCGCTACCAGAAAAACGAACTCCTGCTTACCGAAGGCGCGTTTGCCAGTGAATGCTATTTTGTTTTGAGCGGGTGTGTACGGGCCTATTACCTGATTGATGGCGAAGAACGCAACACCGATTTTTATTTTGAAAACCAGACCATTACTCCGGTAAGTTACCAGACGCATTCAGCATCGGAGTATTACCTGTCTTGCCTGGAGGATAGTGTACTGGCGGTTGGCAGTGACGCCCGAAACAAGAAGCTGGTGGAACAGATACCCAAACTGGCCTCCCTGCTGCTGCAAATGAACGGGGAACTGCTGATTCAGAAGACGGTTGAACTGGACAAATTCAAAAACCACACCCCTGAACAACGGTATGTAAAACTACTGGAAGAGAACCCCCGGCTGATCAACCGGGTACCGTTGTACCATCTGGCAAGCTACCTGGGAATCACGCAGGTGTCGCTGAGCCGGATACGCCGGCGGGTGGCGCGTCTGCATCGATGAACCTTTGTTTATTATCTTATGCTAATTTTTCTGAAAAAGCCTGGCAATACATTTGTGCTCTATCCAACCCATACTCCACATGCCTGTTGTTTCAGAACAAACGAAAGACAAACAAAACGCCACCCTCACGGGCCTGTTCTTCATCGGAGCCGCCCTGTCGTCAGTGGCAGGACTGAAGCTTTACGACCCCATACTGGCCCATGACGATTTTATCCACATGGGCAGTACACACTACTCCCAGATCATTGCGGGGGCAATCTGCGAATTGGTCCTGTCGGTTACGGCTACCGGTACCGGAATCCTATTGTACCCCTACCTGAAACGATACAACGAAAGCCTGGGAATCGGTTACCTCAGTTTCCGAATGCTGGAGGTATTCTTTATCCTGCTGGGCCTCGCTGCCGTTCTGACCACCCTTTCCATCAGTGAGCACTATGTCAGCCGCACCATTGCCGAACAAACGACAGCCATTTCTCTCGGGCGGGCATTTATCGCCCTCCACGGCTGGACTTTCATGCTGGGACCTAATTTCATGCTGGCCATCAACACCTTTCTCTACAGCTATGTCTTTCGTAAGACGGGCCTTGTACCCAGACGCCTGGCAGTGTGGGGAATGATAGCGGCCTGCCTGATTATGGTAGCCGCCCTGCTCGAACTATTTGGCATAATCCGGCAACTGTCCGTGTGGGGCATTGTGCTGGCACTGCCTATCGCTACCTATGAGCTGTTGCTGGCCGTATGGCTGATTGCAAAGGGATTCCGGACAGGTGCCCGAAATGGGTTTCACCGGTAGGGCTTCACTTGTCTTTCACCCAAAACCTATTTTCGTTTTGCCGGAAACGAGGTTTTACCTGTTTCAGAGATACTATTTTGAGAAACACCTCTGCCTTTTGGCAGTGTGATTCACTTTCCGGCCTCGTCGGCTTTCATCACCAACGCCGCGATGTCCCTGGTAAGCTGGGTCGGTGAGTGGCAGTCGCAATTGCTTAGCCCTACCACATAGATATCTCTGTCGGGAATATAGACAGCCATGGTTTTGAAACCGAAGATACTCCCGCCGTGCTCGCGGACGGGCATGCCACTGAGTGTTTTGATATGCCAACCGTATCCATAGGTAAATTCTTGTCCGTTGGACAAGGTGTATTTCCGGAATGCCTTCCGGGCACTTTCGGCCTTCAGCAACACATTCTGCCGCAAGGCGTTTTGCCATTTCAGCAAATCACCAACCGTTGACATCAATGCGCCGGATGCAAAGGGAACACTGTAACTGATCACGGTTTTGTTGACATAGCCGTGCTCTTTCTGGTGGTAACCGTAGGCCCGGCTGGGGATGAGCTGCCGGTCGCTGGCATAGTAGGACTGGCTCATGCCGGCTTTTTTGAAAATATGGTTCTGCACAAAGTCCTGGTACGTTTCTCCCGAAACCCGCTCGATGAGGTATCCCAAAAGCACATACCCCGAGTTGTTGTAGTCAAACTTCTCGCCGGGAGCAAAATCAACCGGTTCGTTTTTAAAGAAATCGACCATCTGTCCGGGAGTCATCTCCTTCTGAGCAATGTCCCGCAGCGATTTCATTCTGGTAAAATCCTTGATCCCAGACGTATGTGTCAACAAATGATGTATCGTCAGTTTGTCTCCCTGCGGATAGTCCGGCAGGTAGCGAGAAATGGGGTCCTTGACCTGTAGTTTCCCCTGCTCTTCCAATATCAGTATGGCGATTGCCGTGAACTGCTTGGTCAGGGAGCCCAGCTGAAACACATGCTGGGGAGTGAGTGCCACGTCCAGTTCCAGGTTGGCCTTGCCAAATGCCTTCTGGTAAAGGGGCTGCCCGTTTCGGGCAACCATGAATACCCCTCCGGGGCCATTGGCATCCTTGAATTCTGTAAGAAGCAGGCTGTCTATCTTTGTTTCCAGGTTTTGGGCAACGGCTTGGGCCAACGGATGGCACCAAAGAATCCATAGCCACACGATACAGATGGGTTTGAAACAGCGGGTCATTGTTGCAGTGATAGGTTGAGGTTCCGGTAGGCAGTTCGGCCGTCGGTTGAGGCTTGCCCATGGCATTAGATTGTCCAAACCGGCGGGAGGTTACACCTATGGCAACACTTTTCTTTCAGCGCAAGCCCTTGGTTGTTCGAAGCAACGGAACTTCTGCCTGTGTAAATGAATATCGGTTATCTGAACTGATTCGTCAGGTTGTGTACAAAAAATGAGCGTAACGAGTAGCTCCGAATGATATTCGGAGTGCCACGCACCGCGTGGCTGGGCGACGGGTAATGCCCCTTCGGGTCAACTCCGAAACATACGTTCGGCGAAGCCAATACCATTCGTAGCTACAAACCCTAACTCGGTGTTCTGACAAACCCGTTCAGGTATTTACCAGCGTCCCAGTTTATTTGCTCAGAAAGAGTAAAATTAATTTGCGTAGCCAAATAACTACATTTATATTTGTAGTCAAATAACTACACAATGAATTTACGACGCGACGTATTCCAAGCCATTGCCGAGCCTACCCGCAGGGCCATCCTGCTGTTGGTTGCTTCGCAAGCCATGACTGCCGGCGCCATAGCCGCCAACTTTGACACGGCCCGACCAACGGTTTCCAAACACCTGCAAATCCTCACCGAATGCGAACTGCTTAACCAGGAACAGCGGGGACGGGAAATCTACTATCATCTGAATCCCGGAAAAATCAAGGAGATCGCAGATTTTCTGGAGCCTTTCCGCAAACTCTGGGATGACCGGTTCAATACACTGGAAGCTCTGATGAAAAACTACCAATCCAAGCCTTAAGACCCGATGGAACAAAAAACAAAAATTCATGCACAAGAAGGGAAACAGGAACTGTTCATCACCCGGGAATTCGACCTGCCACTGGAATTGCTGTTCAAGGCCTATGCAGAGCCCGAAATCGTGGCGCAATGGATGGGGACAAAAGTGCTGAAACTGGAAAACAAAAGGCACGGCAGCTGGCAATTTGAGACAACCGATGCGCAAGGCAACGTGGTGTTCCGGGCCAACGGCGTTATCCACGAGTTCAACCCAAACCAAAGCATTACCCGGACATTCGAAATGGAGAATACGCCATTCCCCGTTCAGCTGGAGTTTCTGGAATTTGAGAAACTGACAGACAGTACAAGCAAACTCACGATGCAGATTGTGTACAAGTCTGTAGCCCATCGGGACCAGATGCTCAAGTTGCCCTTTGCACAAGGCCTGAATATGGCCCATACCCGACTACAGGAAGTCGTGACCAACCTAGTGTAACCTAACACACATGACCCGAAAAACCAAAATCATCTATTGGATTGCAACCGTCTGGCTTGCCCTGGGTATGTTGTCAACCGGAGTCGTGCAGCTCATCCGGGTCAAGGCGGATGTAGACACCATCACCCACCTGGGCTACCCTGTTTATTTGCTCACCATTCTGGGCATCTGGAAAATCCTGGGCGTGGTAGCGCTGCTTATTCCTAAGTTTCCGTTGCTGAAGGAATGGACGTATGCGGGCTTTTTCTTTGCCATGTCCGGAGCAGTCGTTTCCCATATTGCCTCGGGTAATCCCCTAACGGAAGCCCTCCCCTCACTCCTGCTATTAATCCTGACGGTAGTGTCATGGTATTTCAGACCCGCGGATCGCAAAATCACGCTGGCGATTTCCTAGCATTGCTTTCCGAACAGGGGGTTTTTACTTTTTTCAGGATACGATTTTTTTCACAGATAAACGCAATCGGATACACACATGACCAGCCCAACGAATTACAATCCCAACGAGTTGTCGCCCGAACAACGCACCACACTACTGGATACCTTGCAAACCCGTTTTGAAAAAAACAAAAGCCGTCACAGCGGCCTGGAATGGGCGGATGTACAAGTCCGGCTGGAGGCAAACACTGCCAAACTGTGGTCGCTTCACCAGATGGAACAGACCGGCGGCGAACCCGATGTGGTAGGCCAGGATCCGGAGACGGGCGAGTACATCTTCTACGACTGTTCGGCCGAAAGTCCCAAAGGCCGCCGGAGTATCTGCTATGACCGTCAGGCACTGGAATCGCGGAAAGAAAACAAGCCAGCCGATACGGCGCTGGATATGGCCGATGCCATGGGGATTGAACTCCTGACCGAAGCGCAGTACCGGTCGTTGCAACAACTTGGCAATTTTGACATGAAAACGTCGAGCTGGGTAAAAACGCCCGCGGATATCCGAAAGCTCGGTGGCGCCCTTTTTTGCGATTTCCGCTATGGTCACGTCTTTGTGTACCACAACGGTGCCGACTCGTATTAAAGCGCCCGGGCCTTCCGTGGTTCGTTGCGGGTCTGACGGTAGCTGAAATTCTATCTTTCAGCGGTTGTCTAAAGAGATTAATGTATTGTTTGCCCCAGGTACCTGTTACCTGTACAGCGCTATTCCCGAATGGAAAAACGGCGCGTTTGTGCCAGGTTTTACAGAAAAAAAATAACATCATTTCAACAGGCAAAAACGCATAAATTTAACAATACCAACCAGTCACTATCACCAGGCATGCAAGAGACTATGGCTTGCGAAAGGAAGCAACGAAAAGCCAGAGGATTTTACTGTTTTCATTTCCGAACGACAACCTCGGGAGAACACACGACTGAAGCCCTCTCCCGTGCTTTCAGAGACACGATTACTGGGGTGATTAGGGGTTCTCTCCATCCGTGTCAGCGGAGGTCTTAAAAACGCTGCCTGCCACCCGTTGACACCCGTGTGAAAGTTGTTCATGACAGGTGGATTTATTGGTTCACAGGTATCGACTTTTTTTATTGGTTCATTGGTTCACCCCTACTATATAGGGGTGAACCAATGAACCAATAAAAAATACAAGTCAAGAGTGAACCAATGATGAACCAATAACTTTTCTACAACTACTTGATTATCAACAAAATAAATTTCAAAATTTTTTCGTCTGAACCAATGAACCAATCGCTGAACCAATGATTTTATTGGTTCACAGCACTTGAGCCAATGAACCAATCAATGAACCAATAAATTCGCTGTTTTAAGGCATTTGTTCGAAGGTAAAAACGGAACCAAACGGACCTTGTTTTCGGTTCGGTCCAGGCAGTGACCAGCGTTCAGTTCAAGCGTTAGACTGAACAGAGTTCCGATCACTACAGAAAGGTGAACTGTATGCAGTTCATCAGTGAAACTGAACAGAAGAATGGTCACCCACGAAAGCGAACAGAACTCTTGTCAAAGCTCAACCTGAACAGAGTTCTTGTCAAAACCAAAAACGAACAGAAGAATGGTCACCTGCGTGTGAAAACTTTTTTCCATTCACCCATTCATCACCCGCCCCAATGAACAGAACTCTGTTCATGGAGGAACGAACCCCTACTGACCAATTACTGGTGTATAAACCTATGAAGCTGTCGGCAAATGTACGTACACCCGGACAGTACATGATCCATGCATACGACTATTCAGCCAAAAAAATCCTTCCTGGTAACATCGGATTATTTCTCCATGCCATGAAACCTCGTCTCCAACCCTTGTGCCAGTGAGGGGAAGGGAGAATACTAACCAGTGACAAGACGATTTTACAATGTTGGTTTTCTGTCCGAACCATGTCTCTTCCCTTTCGCCCTAATCACTTTTTCACCATGGGGGTTTATAGTCCAGACCATGTCTCTTCCTTTGTCCCTGTCACTTTTTTGCTTGCCCAGGACAAAAACAAGAGTTTTTGGGCCAGGTCTGTGCTGAGAGTAACCAAAAAAGGGCAAAAAATCCCAAAGCTTCGCCCCTCTTGCCCAACGCTTGGCCCGCGGGATTTTTATCCCTACGCACCTACACCGCCTTGCGCGATTAAAGTAGTTAAGAGCGGCCTTGTAGCTCCGATTGGTAATCGGAGTTATGGCAATGTGCGCAGCACGAGCCTGAAAAGTGCGTAGGCCAGACCCAAAAGCGAGGAGCGGGTTGGCTTGCGGGTGGAAGCATTTTTGGGTCTTGATTTTTTGCTTCCCAACTGCTAATCCGGCCCCATCTACTCTCGTAGATGGTCCTGATCAAGCAAAAAGCTAAGAGCAAGTAAGTAGAGTAACGCTTTGGACTATAAGCTATCGTTGTGAAAAAGTAATGAGGCCAGAAGGAAAAGACTTGTTCTGGACTAAAAACTACCATCGTTACGAAAAACAAAGCACCCTGGTCTATGAAGAGACAGACTAGAGTGTAGACCAAGGTGTGGTTTATCCCGAATGCGTTCGGGACACAAAAAGACGTCAGAATCCACCTCCCACAATGTCGCATTTCCCCCTTGCATGCCTGGATACAGCCCGTACCTTTGCGATTGCCAACGGAAAGCCACCCACTTACCAAACACCCAACGTTCATTCCGGGCAGAAGCAACGATGAAAATGAAAACGACTGAATTGATCGCCTTGTCGGCATGCACCATGATGCTGACGGCATTGGGCATAGACATCATGCTGCCGGTGTTCGGGGAAGTGCGGGAACACTTTCATCTGGCGGCCGACTCCACAGCCACAGCGCAGATCATCGTATTTTTCTTCCTGGGGCAAATCGCCCAGATCATCTTTGGTGCCTTGTCCGACCGGTTTGGCCGGTTAGCCATTCTACGCATAGGCTTTCCGTTGTACATCCTCGGCGGGATAGTGGCGGCGTACGCACCCACCCTGGAGACCTTGTTTGCCGCCCGGTTTGTTGCCGGTGTAGGTGCCTCGGCCGTTTTTACCACCACCATCGCGGGCATACGGGATCGTTTTGCCGGCGACCAGATGGCCCGCATCCTCTCGCTGATCTTTACGGTGTTTCTGTCCACCCCGGTGGTTGCGCCGTTCCTGGGCCTGGCCATTCAGACCGTTGCTTCCTGGCGCATGGTCTTTCTGACGCCTCCCTTGTTTGCCATCCTGGTATTCGTGTGGTCGCTCAGACTGGAAGAATCCTTGCCCGTCGGCAAACGCAGCACCCTTCACTGGGCCAGCCTGATCGGTTCCATACGCACGGTATTGGGCAATGCCGTGTTTCTTCGCTATACCTCCATTACCACCCTGCTGTTTGCGGGCCTGAGCTCCTGGGTGGCCAGCTCGGAGTACATTGTCGGTGGCATCTACCGAAGCCCCGGCTTGTTTGCCTGGGTATTTGCGTCCATCGGATTGTGGATGTCGGTATGCACGCTTGTCAATTCGCGTCTTTCGTTGCGATACGGAGCCAGGCGTAGCTTGCGGTGGTTGCTTGTCGGCTACACCGCGGTTGCCACCGTCTTACTGGTTTGGGCCGTCAGTTTCGGCGACCCGCCCTCCATGGCTGTATTCTTTGTGGCCCTTGCGTTGCTGATGGGCATCAACCTCGCCGTCGAGCCCAACAGCAGTGCCCTGGCCATGGAGCCCATGGCAGCCATGGCCGGTATGGCATCGGCGGTCTACGGGACGTTCTTCTTTTTTGTAGGCGCCACCCTGGGGGCGGTGATCAGCAATCGCATGCAGGTAACGGTATTTCCGTTAATCGTGAGCTTTTTCCTCATCGGCATAATCACCCTGGCGTTAGCTTTCAGTGACCGTCGTCCGCAAGCGGTACCGGTCGGAGAAAACGCCTGAACCCTTCAAAAAAAGTACCTACTATTTGTTCAAATACTGCTGAATTTGCCGTATGTTTAGTGCGGGCATTGTCGTTTTCCTTTTCGAAAAACACACATCTGTACCTGTCTGAGAAGCCCTCTGTAATGAATTTCGCTCATCCCTTACCAGTGGCCTTATGGCAGAAGAAAACAAACCAACTCCACACACGAGCAGGCGTCACTTCCTGCGCAGCACCGCCGCCCTTGTGGCGGGCTTCAGCATTGTACCCAGGCACGTACTCGGCCGGGGCTTTCTCGCTCCCAGCGACCAACTCACCAAAGGCATCATTGGCGTCGGCGGCATGGGCATGGGGCACATCCTCTATGCCGGTACCCGCGTGGTTGCCATTTGCGATGTGGATAAGAAGCATTTGCAGGAAGCGGCCAAAACCATCGGTGGTGGCGTGAAAACCTTTCACGACCACCGCGAACTGATTGCCCTGCCCGAAGTAGACATCGTACACATTGCCACCCCGCCCCATTGGCACGGCATCATGGCCATCGATGCCGCCAAGGCCGGAAAAGACATCTGGTGTGAAAAGCCCATGACGCGCACCATCGGCGAAGGCAAGCGGGTGGTGGAAGCCGTGAAGCAATACGGACGGATGTTCCGGCTCAATACCTGGTTCCGGTTTACGGATAATTTTTACGGGATGAAAACGCCCGTCAAGCCCATCAAAAAGCTGGTCGATTCGGGACTGCTCGGCTGGCCGCTGACAGTGACGGTGAGCAAAACCACCGGCTTCGACTGGAAATTTTACTGGGTGGGCAAAAATCACCTCGAACCGCAGTCCGTCCCTGCCGAACTGGACTATGACCGCTGGCTGGGTCCGGCGCCGTTCAAACCCTACAACGCCCACCGCGTGCACCAGACCTTCCGCGGCTACTGGGATTACGACGGCGGCGGACTGGGCGACATGGGCCAGCACTACATTGACCCGATCCAGTACTTCCTGGGCAAAGACGACACCAGTCCGGTGCTGGTGGAAGTGGATGCCGAGCAGCAGCACCCCGACGCCTGCGGCACGTTCCGGAAAATCACCTTTACCTACGAAGACGGCTGCAAGATCATCCTCGACGGTGAAGCCAAAGACCCCAATGCGGCTTACATCGAAGGTCCCAAAGGAAAGCTCTACGCCGGTTTCCGGTCCGACATCCCCAACCTGAAAGAGAAACTGGCCCTGATGCCTGACCCTGCGCCACAAGTGACCGACTTCCTGGATTCGGTCAAATACCGCATGCCGTTTGCCCTGAACGAATCCAACGGCTTCCGTTCGTGCACGATTGTCAACATGGGCAAAATCGCCCTGCAACTGGGGAGGTCCCTGCGGTTTGATCCGGTCACGCAGACGTTCATCAACGATGCCGAAGCCAACCGGCTCATCAATCCGCCCATGCGGTATCCGTGGGTGATCTGACCCATCACAAAACCAATCATTCGCTTTCGTCCGTCCACCCATGGTCGGCACTTATCCCATTTGATCCCTTCATGAAAAAACGATACATCTGCCTGCTTGCATTTTCGCTTCTGGGAGCCCGCGTTTCGGCTCAGACCGACCCCATCCAAAGTACCCTGGCTGCGTTTCCGTACCAACGCGCCTCCGACATCACCCCTGCCCTGACTGCCATGCAAGGATGGGACAGAGGCTGGAAAAACGCACTTTCGCTGCTCGAAAGCCGCGATACTACCGCGCAGGTCAAAGCTACCTACGCCCTTCAGGCCTACGTCAACCATGCGTCTCAAAACGCGGATACCCGGAAACAACTGGCCGGCCATCTGATCACCGGACTCGCCTCGCTGAAAACACCGGAAGCCCGTGGTTTTGTCATCACCAGCCTGGGTTTGCTGGGGGATGATGCAGCGGTGACTCCACTAGCCAAACTCCTGACTGACAAAGCCTTGGTCGGCAATGCCGCCCGTGCCCTGGCGACCATCCGTTCGGATGCTGCCCTGGCCGCCCTGACGGCAGCCCTTCCCAAAGCCAGCGAAGCCAACCGCAAACATATCCAGGCCGCCCTGGACAATGCCCGTCTGGCATTGCCTGAAATCAAAACTACCGCGGCAACGAAACCAGCAGCAGCGCGGAACAATGTACAACAATTGCTTTCCTTACAACAGCAACTGGATGAGGCCAAAAATCCGCTCCAGAAGAAAGCGGTTCTGGCCGAAGTGGCCCGTATTCCCGGCTTCAGCAGCCTGATGGTGGTCAGTCGCTTTTTAGATGACACAGACGTGTCTTCCGATGCAGCCACCACTGCTGCCCGACTGGCCCTGGCCGACCCGCACCTGACCGGACCAGCGGTACGGGAGGCGCTGGAAAAGGCGCTGCCACTCATCAAAGGAGCCGACAGCGCGTATCTGGTTACCCAGCTGCGGCCCCACGTAGCCGCCATGCCGCGCGACCAGGGATTTGTTTCACTGTTCAACGGTAAAGACCTCACCGGCTGGAAAGCTTTGGTGGGTAATCCGATCACGCGGGCCAAAATGACACCAGCCGAACTGGCTGCCCAGCAGAAAGCCGCGGACGAAAAGACCAAGGGCGACTGGATCGTCAAGGACGGACTGCTCGTCTTTACCGGTCATGGAGACAACCTGGCCACTACCCGGCAGTACGGAGACTTTGAACTGTTTGTCGATTGGAAAATCACGGAGCAGGGCGATGCGGGCATTTACCTGCGCGGCACGCCTCAGGTGCAGATCTGGGATACCAGTCGGCGCGACGTCGGGGCGCAGGTAGGTTCGGGCGGACTGTACAACAACCAGAAAAATCCCAGCAAGCCGCTTATGGTGGCCGATAACAAGATTGGCGAATGGAATACCTTTCACATTCGCATGAAAGGTGAAAAGGTAACGGTTTACCTTAACGGCGTACTGGTTACTGATAATGTGACGCTGGAAAATTACTGGGACAAGAACCAGCCCATCTTTCCGCGTGAACAGATTGAATTGCAGGCCCACGGCACCTACGTAGCCTACCGCAACATTTACCTGAAAGACCTGACCGTTCCGGTCACCAAATTGAGTGCAGAGGAAAAGAAGCAAGGTTTCCGGATGCTCTTTGACGGCACTTCGATGAGCCAATGGATCGGCGACACGACCAACTACCGCATGGAAGACGGCATGATCGTGGTACATCCGGAAGGGCACGGAGCGGGCAATCTGTACACGAAAGAAGAATACGCCGACTTTGAATACCGCTTTGAGTTTCAGCTCACTCCCGGGGCCAACAACGGTCTGGGCATACGAGCTCCGCTGGAAGGCGATGCGGCCTACGTAGGCATGGAACTACAGATTCTGGACAACGAGGCCGACAAATACAAAAACCTGCAACCCTACCAGTACCACGGTTCGGTGTACGGGGTTATTCCGGCCAAACGCGGCCATCTGCTTCCTGTGGGCGAGTGGAACAAAGAAACGGTAATCGTGAAAGGCAGCAAGGTAAAAGTGATCCTGAACGGTACGGTGATTCTGGACGGCGATATCAAAGAAGCCTCCAAAAACGGCACCATGGACCACAAGGATCACCCCGGCCTGCAACGGAAGACCGGCCATATCGGTTTTCTGGGTCATGGCGATGTGGTGCGTTTCCGGAATATCCGGGTGAAACGGCTGTAAATCCAGCATTTATTTGCCCTCGGGTAGTCATTGCTTGTCATTCCGCTTTGCTGCATCCCTCACAACGACGCCCTCTACACCCTGGTCTGTTTCTTCACGGATCAGGGTGCTTTGTTTCTCGTAACGATGGTTTTCTATCCAAATCTTGTTTTTTCCTTCTGGCCTTGTTCACAATGTTGGTTTATATTCCAAAACTTATCTCTTCAATCGTGCCCTTACTTTTTGCTTGATCAAAAAGTAACAAAAAATCAAGACCCAAAAATGCTTCCCCGCACAGGCTTACCCGCCCCCCGCTTTTGGGTCGTGCCAACGCTCTTTTACTGGCTCGTGCTTCGCACTTTGCCTTGCCTCCGATTACCAATCGGAGCTACAAAGTCGTTCTTGTCAACTCCAATCGCGAGTGGATGGGAAGGTGCGTTGGCCTTCTTTGCCCAGCGGGCCTAGCGTCGGGTTTGCGGGTCGAAGCTTTTGGGCAAAGTGCCCTTTTTGGTTACTTTTTGGGCAAGCAAAAAGTGACAAGGGCGAAGAGAAGAAAAATGGTTTGGACTGAAAGCCCTCGTTGTGAAAAAGTAATAAGGCGATAAGAAAGAAGGTCTGAACTAGAAACCATCTTGTGACAAGTAAACAGAAAAGCAAGAAGAAAATGACACGCTACAAACAGAGTAGTCTTCGGTTGAACCAACCGCGTTAATTACATTAACTTACGCGGGTGCATCCCACAAACTAGGGAAGAGAAAAGATTCGGAAATGAAATCCGAGGAGACAAATGAGAAATATAAAATAGTATCTTTGGAAAACACAAAACCTCGCTTTACGAAAGCAGGAATTACATCACAATCACTTGATCACCTGTAAATACCTATGCGAATTTTAAAAAGACACATTTACCTTCCAACCACATTACTTCTCCTGGTTTCATGCCTGAAACCGCTCCAGACCGATGTCATCACCATAGATGCCGAAACCGGAAGGCAGAAAGCCCGTCAGGTAAAAGAAACGTCCTCAATTCAACTGGCGGACGGACTCAAGATAGACCTCTGGGCGTCGGATTCGTTGTCGCCCGATCCGGTTTCGCTGGAGATTGATCGGATGGGACGGGCCTACATTACACGCACCATCCGGCAGAAAAACTCCGAGTTCGACATCCGCGGCCACCGCGACTGGATGACGCCCTCCATTGCCCTGCAAACCGTGGAAGACCGCCGGGCCTTTTTACGGAAAACGTTTGCACCCGAAAACTCCGCCAAAAACCAGTGGCTCAAAGACCTGAACGGTGACGGCAGCCATGACTGGAAAGATCTGGCGGTAGAGCAGGACGAACTGTGGCGCATTGAAGACAAAAACGGCGACGGCATGGCCGAAACGGCGACCAAAGTTTTTCTGGGCCCCAACGAGGAAGTGACCGATGTAGCGGGCGGTGTGCTGGTCAGGGACAAAGATGCCTTCTGGTGCAGCGGCCCGGATATGTGGCGCCTGCAGGACAAGAACGGCGACGGATTTTACGAGACCAAGGAGTCCATCAGCCATGGCTATGCGGTACACATCGGATTCAGCGGACACGGCATGTCGGGAGCCATCCAGGGGCCGGACGGCAAAATCTACTGGCAGATTGGTGATATCGGAGCCAACATCGTCGACAAAGCCGGACAGAAACACGAATATCCCAACGAAGGCGTGATGGTACGATCCAATCCGGACGGCACTGATTTTGAGGTCGTTGCCCACGGCATCCGGAACGACCACGAGTTTGTATTCGATACCTACGGCAACATCATCTCCTCGGATAACGACGGCGACCACCCTGGTGAAAGCGAACGACTGGTGCACATCGTCGAGGGTAGCGATTCGGGCTGGCGTTCCAACTGGCAGTACGGCAAATACACCGACCCGCGCAACAACAACTACAATGTCTGGATGAAGGAGAAACTGTATGTGCCCCGCTGGGAAGGACAGGCGGCGTATATTCTTCCGCCGATCCAGAACTTCCACAACGGGCCGACGGGCATGGTTTTCAATCCAGGGACCGCTTTGGGCAAAGAATGGCAGAATAAGTTTTTCCTCGTAGAATTTGTCGGCACGCCCACCGGTTCGCACATCTGGTCCTTCGGATTAAAGCCCAAAGGCGCTTCGTTTGTACTGGAGAGTGACCAGAAACTGACCACCGGCATTTTGCCGACGGGCATTCGTTTTGGCACGGACGGCGCCTTGTACGCCGCCGACTGGGTCAACGGATGGGACACCAAGAATTACGGCCGGATCTGGAAGATTGATGTGGCCGATACCAAAAACGACCTGGAAGCCGAACGCAAGGAAACCAAACGCCTGATGGCATTGGATTACAGCAAGCAATCCGATGCACAACTGGAGGCGTTGCTGGCCTACGGAGACATGCGCATCCGCCAGATGGCCCAATTCGAATTAGTCAACAGAGGGCAAAAAGGGCTGGCGGTTTTCAAAAAGGTAATGGGGCAGAAAACCAACCAACTGGCCCGGATTCACGCCATCTGGGGCATTGGCCAGTTGGCACGGAAAGATGTGGCAGCCGCTTCGGCCCTTGCTGCATTGTTACAGGATTCGGATCAAGAAATCATCGCCCAGGCAACCAAAGTCATTGGAGATGTCCGCTATGCAGGTGCCAATGAGACATTGATTTCACTGGTGAGTCATTCCAATCCACGGGTGAAGTTCTTTGCTACCCAGGCGTTGGGCAGACTGAAAGCCAAAAACGCGGTTCCGGCCATCCTGAAAATGGTGGAACAAAACAACGATGAGGATGTGTACCTGCGCCACGCGGGCGTGCTGGCTCTGAGCCGCATCGGGGAAGTGGAGCCTATTGTCAATCTGAAATCCAGCCCGAACAAATCTCTCCGGCTCGCCGCTGTGCTGGTTCTGCGGAAATGGAGAAATCCGCAGATTGCTGCCTACCTGAAAGAAGACGATGAATACCTGGTAACCGAAGCGGCCCGGGCCATCAATGACGATCTGTCGATTCCCGAGGCATTGCCTGGCCTGGCCCAGATGGTGCAGCAGACCAAATTCAAAGGCGAGCCCCTGTTGCGACGCGCCATCAACGCGTGTCTGCGGGTAGGCGGCGAGAAGGAACTGGATATGCTCATTGCTTTTGCCGAACGCAACGACATTTCGGATGAATTGAGGGCCGAAGCCCTTTCGACCATTGGCACCTGGGCCAATCCGTCGGTACTGGATCGGGTGGATGGGCGTTACCGCGGCGAAGTGAAGCGCGATGCCGCCCTGGTGACTGCCAAAATCAAAAGCAAGATGGCTGATTTTCTGAAAAGCACCAATCCGACAGTTCTGGTTTCGTCGATCAAGCTTCTCTCCGAACTGAACATCCCTACCTATAACATCCAGCTCGTTTCCATTCTGAAGAACTCGGACCAACCCGAGGTTCGTTCGGTAGCGATTTCCGCACTGGCTGCGTTGAATTACCAGGAAATCGAGGAGATCATCCGGCTGGGTATGGCTGATACGGACCGCAACGTCCGCACGACGGCCATCGGTTTGCTGGGCAAGTTAAAAGTGAGCAAGGAAAGCCTGCCCGTCCTGATCAATCCGATTTTTGACAAGGGCAGTTTCCAGGAACAGCAGCAATTGATGCGCGTACTGGGCGAGATGCCGGTCGACAACACCCGGGTCGTCTTTGGTGAGCTGATTCAGCGTATGGGCAACGAAAAACTATCGGCTAACGTAAAGCTGGACCTGATCGAGGCGGTTGAAAACACCAAAGATGCCGGCCTTATTCAGAAACTGGAACCGTTGAAAGGAAAAGGCTCGGAAACGGATCAGTTCAAAGAGGCCCTTTTCGGAGGCAACGGCCGAGAAGGCCGGAATATTTTCCTGTACAACTCCACGGCCCAGTGTGTGCGTTGCCACTCCATCGGTGGCGAAGGCGGCTCGGTGGGACCCAACTTGCAGGAGATCGGCAACACCCTGAGCCGTGAGCAGATCTTGCAGGCCATGATCGAGCCCAGTGCCCGCATTGCCCCGGGCTATGGCAACATCGCCCTGACCCTAACCGACGGACAGGAAGTGACGGGTGTACTCATGAAAGAAACCGAAGAGGAACTTACGCTGAAAACGTCGGCCGCCGAACCGTTGAAAGTTCCCATTTCCCGAATCAAGAGCCGCGAGAACTACCCGTCCGGAATGCCGCCGATGGGAGCCATTCTTTCCAAACGCGAAATTCGGGATCTGGTGGAATTTTTGGCCAACCGGAAGTAAAAGCTCCTGCATGACAGTATCTGAAGGTGTATGGGCAGGGTGGCAAAACATCCATCTCATACACCTTCGTTTCTTAAACCATCGTACAACAATAGATGACTTTGGTCAGGCATTGCGTCTATCCAGAGAATATTTATGGTTTCAGTTCACATTTCTTCACATACCCGATAGATTACCAACAGCAAAGGCAAAACTTCATAATTTCGCTGTTTATATTTTTTAAGAATTCATTCGAATTTCTGACCCCGAGCCATCTGCGAATATGTCTAGAAAGTCCGTCTTATTATAATTACCCAGTTTTTCTAATCAAGTAGGTATGATACGTTTACTTTTGAATATTTCACTGCTTATACCAGTAACCTGCCCTGGACAAACACAACTATCGCCAGACAACGTTACCAAAATTCAGGTAACCTCAACATTTTGGATGACACCAGGAAAAGTCTATGTCGACAGCATAGAAATGGACATGACAAAAACGTACCTTGATCCTGATAACATTAAAGCAATAAAAACATTTAAAAGTAAAGACTCTCAAACTGTTAATAAAGCCAAAAAAGCAACTTTAATCATCAGAAAAAAGAAAGAACCGTTCATTAGCATTTCCGACCTTAGACTTAATTCCTATCCAACAGGTGACAGCCTGTTGCCGACCGTTTTTGTTATTGATGGAATACTAATAAGCGATACGGCATCTGTCAAGTTAGAAAAAACTGCGATCAGATATATTGAAGTTCTCAGACCCTCTGTGAGTCCAGCATTGTTTCATGAAACCCCAAAAGTAGTTTTCGTTTTAGCAACCAGAAGCAAAACCCGAAGGAAAAACGGCTACTATTGACTATTGAATGGGAAATAAAAACAGGTAACTATTGCCGGATAAACATTATGAACTCAAAAGAAGAATTGACGGAAGAAGAGCGAAAGAAAAAGGCTTATCGGATGGGACTACAGTTAAAGAATGCCGGCCTGGATGCAGAAACAATTTACGCCAGACTCGAAAAACAGGGCATTCCTGAAGAGTTGGCCCGGCAAGTGGCACGCAACGCCGTAATTGAACGAAGAAGAGAAGTCAGTAAAGCCAGCGAGTCAGATTATCAGTTTGCCCTGCTCAGAATTGGAATTGGTCTTGCATTAGCCCTGGTGTTTTATTTAATCTTTCCAGAGACAGTTATACTGCCTACCGGACTTATAATCGGAGGGATCGTTTCGGCTTTGTTAGCCAAACGAAGGTGAAGGATTGGTATAGCTTGGGCTTGGACACAAATGCATTAACCAGAGAGGCAAAATCTGGTTAATGCAACGTGAATAATGGGGTTTGTTCACCTTGCAATAATTCTCCTTACAGCAATCCAACTCGTGTATTGCACATCTCCCTGTCTCCGATTACCAATTGGAGCTACAAACAGAGTAAAGTCCACTCCAATCGCGAATGGTTAGGAAGGTGCGATGGCCTCTTGCGCCAGCGGGGTTGGCGTGTGCCCTGCGGGCAGAAGCATTAGCTTCGCTGAATCTTCGATTTGGCGCAAGTGTCTTTTTTTGCTATCACACCAGACTGGCTCGAAGCTATCGCTTCGCCCCTTTTTTGGACAAGCAAAAAAGTAACAGCGCTAGAAGGAACAGATATGGTTCGGACTAAAAACAATTGTTGATAGCACGCAACTTGAATTAAATCAGTATCCCCGATTTTGCAAAAACCGCTGCAAGACTACATTATCCAGTTTGACCAGCACTGCCATCCGTCCTTTCTGGCCAATGGATTCTACCTCGGCAGGATCATCGTCAAAGTGTATATCAATCTCCAATTGGTCTACCAGAGAAGCTTTGGATGCTCTGTGAGTAAAGTAGATTTTATCCTGAGCAATTCCCAGCTGGCTGGCAAGCTGATACACTTCTTGGCCAAAACCCGCCAGTCGGGTCGTAATGATGTACACATCGGCACCTGAACCACACAGCGAAACTGCCAGTTGCTGCATGTGCTTTTCTGTCAGTGTATCATCAAAATCAAAACTGATTTTCATTTGCCAAGCGGGGTTTTAGGTTAAAAAATAACAGTATTTTCTACTGTTACAGTTGACTGGTAAATTGTCATTTTTCCGAATCAGAGACAATACCCGAAAGTGGGTGATTTACGTCAATGTTCCGAAACAAAATACCTCTAACGTCCTGAGATGTCAGACAGATTCCTATCTTGCAAAAGACTGAATCACTCACCAAGCCTATGCATTCCCACTTTCGTCTGCTGAAAACCCACTGGCTGGAGGATTTTCCGTCCGGCTCTGCTCTTGCCTTCCGGAATGGGAGGTTGTATGTCGTCGGGGATGATGCCACCTGTATCCTGATCGTGGATACGGACTTCCAGAAAGTTGATACGATTCCCTTGTTCGACTTCCCGGACAAACGAATACCCAAGGCCGGGAAAACGGACTTTGAGGCCTGCACCCTGCTCACCCTGGATGGTACCGAACAGTTGTTACTGGTGGGTTCGGCGGCCACTGAAATCCGGCAAAAAGTGTGTCTCATGCCATTCCAGGATGGCATGCCAGAAATTGCGGTCCGGACAGATTCCTTCCATGACAACAAGGCTTTTATCCAACGACTGCCTGGCCGGGAGATCCCGGAGGTAAACATCGAGGGTGTTTGTACCATTGGCGAACGTTTGTTGCTGGGCAACCGCGGAAACCTTACCCATCCCACCAATCACCTGATTGTCACCGATCTGGATTTTTGGCAGCATCCGGAAGATGCCCACCTGCATGTACTGAGTCTGATACTGCCAGTTCAGGATCTGGAGGCACCCCTGGGTTTGTCGGAACTGTGTTACATAGCCGAAACCGATGTTCTCCTGCTCACGCTGACCAGTGAGAGCACCGCCAATGCCTACGATGACGGAGCCATTGGCGACAGCTACCTGGGCTGGGTAAGTCACGCGAGTCAGCAACTCGACAGAACCACTCTAATCGTGGATCAGATGGTAAATCTGTCAGAAGTGGATGTGGCATTTCAGGGAAACAAGATTGAAGGCATCTGTGTCGCGTCTGTTTCATCTTCCCAAGCCTTGCTGCATCTGGTTGCAGACAACGACGCCGGTGACAGCCGTTTGTTTACACTGGAATGGATGTGGTAAAATAGTATCTTTCAAAACACCAAAACCTACTTTCACGGAAATTACGTACCAATGAGCAACATACACAAATCTTTCGTATTAAGCTTGCTATTGGCTCTCTTCTGTTTAATGGCAAATGGGCAGCAGCCTGCGGAAACCATTGTACTTGACTTTTTTACTAAAATCCCGCCTCAGATTGATGGGTGCAGCGGCTTGTACACCTATGATTCGCTTTCGCTACAAACAAACAAGTACGTGTTTGTGACGAATCTGCAGGACGCCGCATTCATCAAAGTTGCCGGAAAACAGATTGCCCTGCAACAGACTGGTACCAAAATACTTCCCAAAAACACGTATAGAAGTACCTTCAAAGGAAATGGCTACACAGTAATACTAACTACCCGAACGTTGCGGCAAACGGGCGAGGAAGCATGGGTAGAAGGCGGAACGATTGAAATATCCCACGGTACAGCCAAGCGAACCATCAAAATACACGGAGAGTCGGGATGCTAAGGGCAGGCGGGCGCAAAACAACCCGAAAGAAACGCAGTTGATTAAGAAAAGTATACCTTATCTTTTGTACCATTCACATTGTAATCCTGCATTCTACGTTTATCGCCAACGTATTTGGCAAACGACAGAGGTTTTGCGTTTTCCAGGGATACTATTTTCTTTAAAAGACAAACGGCTTCCGTGACTGGAAGCCGTTTGGGGAAAGACGTTCGTACGGATTAATTCAGAAACTCGTCGAAAAACAGCGAAATGTAATACAGTCCACCCACCGACGGATTGCCCCAAGCCTGTGTATAATACCTGTTGAAAATATTAGACCCGCCCACTTTCACAATCGACTTCAACGAAGGGATTTTGTAGCTTACCTGCGCATCAAACGTACCGAAAGCAGGGATTTCACTCAGGCGGTTGGCCGATACAATCTGTTGCACAAACGAGCTTTGCCACACAAAACTCTCTTGCCAGCGGTAGGTCACATTGAAGCCCAGGTTTTTCACCACTTCCCGGTTGCCAAACTGGAGGTTGAACCGGTACCGGGGTGAGTTGAAAGCTGCCTGGAACGAACCCAACTCGTCTTCGTTGCTCAAGTCGTTGTAAGCAACGTTACCCCCGATGCTGAAGTTACGGGGAAGTGCGTAATTCAGCGTCATGCCCCAGCCTTGCGACCGAATGGTTTCGGGCCGGTTCACAGGCAGGGAGTACACATTGCGGGTGGATAAACCGCTGGGCGGTGTGCCCAGGCCAATCAGGCCCAGGGGAGAAATCGCTGTAGGCTGGTTGTTCACAATCCCGATGTTTGACTGCAACAGCACCTGGGAGCCGATGAAGTTTTTGAAATTGTTGAGGTAATAATATACATCAACGAACAGTTTGTTGGCAATCAGACCCTTGTAACCTACTTCATACGACTGCACCCGTTCGGGTTGAAAATCATTGAATTGGTAAGGCTTCAGGTTACCGGCGTTGGTTTGCAGCGCAATGCCGACAACCGTCTGTTGCACCGCTGCCTGAATAGCCGCAGGCTCGTTCGGAATCTGGCCGGCCTGCACCTGAGCCGTTACAATCTGTTGTGCCTGGCTGATGGTAGCCGCACTGGTTGCCGTGCTTTGGAAGGCGGCCCCAAAGGCAGTTACATCTTCCACCCGGTACACGGGATTGCTGTTCATGTTGTAGCGGTTACGGAAGAAAGGCAACCCACCCACCAACCGGGCCTGTGGCGTAAGCAGATCGATGTACTGGTCCTGGGTAGTGGGAATGCGGAAACCGGTCTGGAACGAAAGCCGGAAGTTATGATCGTTCAGGAACGTATAAACCGCCGATGCCCGTGGTGACCACTGCCCGTCAAAGTTCTGGTTTTTGTCGTAGCGGATCGATGCCGTTAGTTTCAGGTGGTCTTTGATCAGCTTTTTGGAGCCCTGGATGTAGCCCCCGTATTCGTTGATGTTAAATTCTTTGTTGTTTTCGTCCCGGGCAAACAGTGTTCCTTCCGAATTCAGGTCGTACTGCCGGAAATTACCCCCCACAATAAACTCCGCAAATGTGATTTGCTTGCTGAAGTTGTACATGAATTCGGCATGGTACAGGTTGGTTTTGTCCAGGAAACGCGCCCCGCCGAGTGGCCTTCCGCCCTGTCCAACACCAATCGGAGTACTGGTCAGCACATCCGAAGTTTGGTTAAAATCAGACGATCCCGGTGCATACCGTCCCTGGTCGGCAAGGTTGCGGGCGGTCAAATGTGCCGCATCCGCACTCTGCCCTCCGCCAAGGGCCGCCAGGTAAGCGCCTACATACTGTGGGTACCAGAGTTGGCTGGGCTTCCAGGCTTCGTTCATCAGATTTGCCAGAATACCGGCAGCATACGAATCGCCCGAATTCTCGCGGGTGGTGTAGCCACGCACAAAAAAATTGGAGCCTTTCAGTTCAAGCTTGTATTGGCCCAGCGAAAATCCCTTGATGTAGTAGCGGTCGGCCCCGGTATACACCGTAGTGCCAGTCCCCCAGTTGCCCTGAACAATGGCCTCCAGGTTGTCGTTGATGCGCCAGTGCAAGGCGCCACCCAGCTTCAGGCTTTCCGTATTATAGTTGACCAGATCGTTTTCGGTATAACCCGTGCGCGATACGGTGGTATTGGGTACCAGTGCCAATGCCTGCGATGGCAATACACCAGCAGCCACCATCGAATTGGCAATGGTAATCAGGTTCTGGTTGTTCTCATCCCCATAAACGTTGATACCATTGTACGCCGGATTGGTACGATCCAGATTGGTATTCAGCGAGCCATCGGCAGCAGGATTCTGGTTTCGGTAGTCCTGCGCCTGCCAGTCGTTGGCTTTGAGCCAGGACAGGTTTACCTTGAAGGCAAGTTTGTTGTTAAATGCCTTGGCATACCGCACCGACATGTCGTACAACGGGCTGGCCGAACGCTGCCTGCCGTCTACATGCATCACGCCCAGTTTGGCCTGGGCACTCAGGCCCTGGTACTGAAACGGATTTTTGCTCGACATCAGGATGATCCCGTTTACGGCATTGGGCCCGTAAAGTGCCGAAGCTGCTCCCGGCAGCACTTCGATTCCGGCTACGTCCAGTTCGGAAAGTCCCGAAATGTTGCCTACCGAAAAGTTAAGTCCCGGGGCCTGGTTGTCCATTCCGTCAACCATCTGCACTACCCGTACCTGCCCGTTGGCGTTGAACCCGCGGGTGTTGACCGACCGGAACGTGAGACTCTGGGTGTTCATGTCAATGCCTTTCAGGTTGGCCAGGGCATCGTAAAAGTTGGCGGCTGGCGTTTCGCGGATGGTTCGCACGTCCATTTTTTCAATGGTGACGGGTGACTGCAACACCGACTCTTCAACCCGCGAGGCCGCAACCACCACTTCCTGACCCAAAATGGCCTGCTCTTCCAATGAAATTTTAATATCCGACTTGTTGTCGGTAATTTCCATCTCCTGCGAGGCATATCCCACCGATGAAAAAACCAGTGTAAAAGGAGTGGGAGTACTGGTAGTCAGTGAAAAATTGCCTTTCGTATCGGTAATGGTGCCGGCAACTTTTCCTTTGACCGAAATGCTGACTCCCGCCAGCGTTTCCTGCGTCCGGGAGTCATTGACAGTTCCGGATACGGTTACGGATTGTGCCTGGACAACCTGTATCAGTAAGATCATAGCCACACATAGTAGCCAGGTTTTGAGGGTAGATGTCGCATGCATAAGTGAAGGATGATAATAAAAGGTGGCAGATTTTTGTACTAAATTTATATTATTTTAGTTAAAACCAATAAAAATAAAGAGATGTTTTTAGAATTGCTGTTTTTTTGGGAGCGGGCTCTGCTTGTAATATTCCGTTTGTTTGTGTCCATCGTACGGGATGTGTGGCAAAACTGGCAGGCAATTGTGTTTGCATTGTTGTTTATTTTTTCATCTATCTCATTTATTATTGCAGAAAAAGAAGGATATTCAACGCCTGGAAAACAGCCCTCCAGCAGATGGGTAGGCAGGCAAGGGGCCTCCCCAAATCAGAAACCTCGCAAACAAACAGATCATACATTTTTTAACACATTAACTGTTACATCTCTCATGAATAGAAAAATGCGCATGGGCATGGTTGGCGGTGGCATTGGGGCCTTTATCGGGGCTGTGCACCGGATGGCAGCCGCTCTGGACAACGAAATCGAACTGGTCTGCGGAGCCTTCAGCAGTGATCCCGAACGTTCGCGCCAGTCGGGCGAAATGCTGTACCTGCCCGAAAACCGGGTATATCCCGACTACCGGACGATGATTCTGGAAGAGAAAAAGCTGCCCGAAGGCGAACGGATGGATTTTATTTCGATCGTAACGCCCAACCATATGCATTTTGCCCCAGCCAAAATGGCGCTGGAAAACGGTTTCCATGTAGTGCTGGACAAACCTCTGACACTGAACGTAGAAGAGGCACGCGAACTGAAGAAAGTCATTGAAAACAGCGGACTGCTGTTCTGCCTGACACACAACTATACCGGCTACCCGATGGTGAAGGAGGCCCGCAGCATGGTGCAGTCGGGCAAGCTGGGCAAAATCCGGAAGATTGTGGTGGAATACCCGCAGGGCTGGCTCAATGTGCTGGTCGAGGCTACTGGCAACAAACAAGCCGAATGGCGCACCGACCCGGCCCGTTCGGGTGCGGCGGGTTGCATCGGCGATATTGGTACACACGCGTTTAACCTGACCGAATACATTACCGGACTGAAAGTGACCGAAATCTGTGCCGACCTGACCACCTTTGTCGAAGGCCGCAAGCTGGAGGACGACGCCAACCTGCTGCTGCATTTTGACAACGGTGCCAAGGGCGTGCTGCACTCCAGCCAGATTTCGGTAGGCGAAGAAAACAACTTCAACATCCGTATTTATGGTGAGGTGGGTGGCCTTTGGTGGCACCAGATGGAGCCCAACACCCTGGAATATACCCAGCCCGGCCAGCCCAAACAACTGCTGCGTACCGGCGCGGCCATTTCCGGAGCCTCGCAGGGTAGCTTCCGGATTCCAGCCGGGCACCCGGAAGGCTACATTGAGGCGTTTGCCAACCTGTACCGCAACTTTGCCCGTACGCTGCGCTGCCGCCTGAACGGCGAAACTCCGAAGCCCGAGTGGCTGGATTTCCCGGGCATCGAAGACGGCATGCGCGGTATGCTATTCATTGATACGGTTATCCAATCGAACCAGACCAACGAAAAGTGGACCAAAATGCTGGAGTGATCCCTGGAAAATAGTATCTTTCAAAACAGAAAAACCCCGGCCAGCCGGGGTTTTTCTGTTTTGTGCATTGGCAGGTTCTTACTGTGCCGAAGCTTTTCCGGCAGACTTTCCGGTAGCCTTCTTGATAGCGGCCACTTCTTCCGGATCAATCGGCGAGCCGTCGGGTTTGAGAATCTCGTGGAACCACACAGCCGGTTCCCTTCCATTCACATACGGTTGCTGCCAGCTGTCCCACGGCATGTGGGTTTGTGTTTTTCCTACGACAAATCCCCAGTTCACCATACCTACATTGTATTTTTTGGCTACAGGCAGGTGCGTTTGGAAACGGCTGTTGTTGCCACGCGCCATGAACTCGGTGCAGATGACGGGGCGGTTGAAGGTTTGCAGACTTTTGATGCTACTTTCCAACGAGGCTGCATCGTTGTAGTTATGGAATGTGATCACATCCGAATTTTCCAGGCAGATTTTCTCCGTCAGGCTCCAGGTTTCGGGCTTGGCCCAGTCCGCCTCTTTGCGCAATACCCAAACCCCTGCCGTAAGCGGCTGCGAAGGATTCACTGACCGCACCCAGGCAAACACGTGCGGCAGCATGCGGTTCACAATGTCCACTTTGTTTTTAGGCTCCTGCTTGCCATAACTGCTGCCGTTGGTATTGTCGGGTTCGTTCCAGACATCCCACATCAGAATGCGGCTGTCGTTTTTAAAGGCGGCTACTACTCCTTTGACGTACGTCTCCAGGCGCGGGTATTGCGACACATCCGTCAGGGCTTCGGCACCCGGACTTTGCATCCAGCCCGAATTGTGCACGCCGGGGGTAGGTTCGCGTTGTTTTCCCAGCTTCGGGAATGGGTCCCAGCAGGAGTCGAACAACACCAGCATCGGGCGGATTTTGTGCTTCTGGCAAATGCCCAGAAATTGATCGATTCGTTTGGTAAATCCCTGCGGGTCCTGCTGCCAGAGCAGATCGTGCAGAAATACCCGTAACGTATTGACGCCCATGGCCTCGGCCCAACCCAATTCTTTGTCGATCTGTGCGGGATCAAAGCTATCGGCCTGCCACATTTCCAGTTCGTTGATGGCACTGGCCGGGTTGTAATTGCAGCCAAAAAGCCAAGGCTGTTTGGCATACCAGGCGGTGGCCTTTTCGGCGGGCCAGCGGGTCGAAGCGGATTTGGTTCCGGCTGATTGCAGTTGCGAAGACTTTACCTGCGCCATCCCAACGTGAAAACCCAGCAGCACAAGCAACAGGCAAATTTTACAGATATTCTTTGTCATGAAAACAAACAGGTTTGGTTAAACAAGTGAAAGCGATGCATGGGGTTACTGGAGGTTTTCGGTTTGGGAAAGATACTATTTCGTTTGTGATTACAAACGCACCAATGTTCATTTTTGTGAATCCGTGCCTGCCGGCACCGGTATTGGATTTTTGGGCAGCGGACTCCCAAACTCAGGCGTGCCGTCGGCTTTCCAACGAAAGGACTGCGCATGCGGAGCCCGGCGATCCCCGCAACCGTCACCTGCCCGCGTGTTGGCGTGGTACAATATCCAATCCTGGGTGCCATCGGGCGATTTGAAAAACGAATTGTGCCCGGGGCCGAACACGCCACTGGCCGGTGATTTTTCAAACACCGGAGCTGGATGTTTTTTCCACGACTGCGGCGACAGCAGGCCGGCATCCGCATCGGCTTCGAGCAATCCCAGCGCGTAGTCATCCACCCAACAGGCGCTGGCCGAGTAGACAATGAACAGTTTCTGGCTGTCCGGGGACTGGCGTAAAAACGCGGGGCCCTCATTGATGGTTGGCAGGCTGGCCGACGAGCCTTGCTTTTCCCAGATGTACTCGGGTGACGAGATTTTTACCCGGTCGCCGTCCATCGTCCAGGGGTCCTTGAGCTTGGCAAGGTAAATGTGCTGGCTGACATTTTCGTAGGTTTCCCAACCCGACCAGGCGGCGTACAGCTGCCCTTTCTGTTCAAAAATGGTCATGTCAATGGCCCAGTGGTCGCCCGGATCGGCGAGTTTGCCTTTGAGCGTCCACGTGCCTTCCAGCGGATCCGGTGACGTATTTTCCAACACCCATATCCGGTGGTTTTCATTTTTCCCATCGTCGGCGGCCACATAGATGTACCATTTTCCCTGGAGGTAATGAATCTCCGGAGCCCATACATTGTGCGAGTAGGGCTTGCCTGCATCCGGCATCCATACTTTTTTCGAAGCAGCGGCGCGCAAGTCGGTAGGGTGCTTGGCTTTCCAGATGCTTACATAACCGCCCAGCGTGTGGGTATAATAATACCATCCGTCGTGGTAGGTTATCCACGGGTCGGGTCCTGACGCCAGGAGCGGATTGGTAAAGGTAGCCTGGGTTGCTTGCAGGCTTTCCGGCGTAGACCGGCAGCTTACGTAAACGACGACCAGCCAGGCCAGAATGAAGGTTTTTCGCAGTAACGGTTGATTCATCAGTAGTAGTATAGATAATGGGCGGAGAGAGATTTTACCCTTTTTCAGGATACTGTTTCTGTAAACGAAAGGAAAACAAACCGGCTCTCCAGGCGGAGAATCGGTTTGTGGTGCTGGCACTGGGCTACCGGATAGCGGCAAGCCGAAAGAACCCCTTTGTCTTACACCCAGGCCGGTGGCGGGAACGCCGCATCACCAACCCGGATTTTGTTGTATCTTAACGTTTGAGCCCGTTTCGTAGATCGGAATAGGGAGCAACTCGGACTTGTTGGGCCTGAAATCCTTGAATTCCGTATCCAGCGGTGCCTGACCGGGGCTGCCTTCGGCATTACCCGCCAACGCATTGGACAAAATCCCGTACCGGCGCAGGTCAAACCAACGCACACTTTCTCCGCCCAGTTCCACGATACGGTCGTGGCGCAGTTGCTCCCGGAAATCTTCCTTGCCCATTGCCACTGACAGCTCTTTCATAGAGGAACGTGCCCGCACCCGGTTGGCAAACGGAATGGCTTCGGCGGTACGGCCCAGTTCGTTCAAGGCTTCGGCATACATCAGGTACACATCGGCCAGGCGAATCACACGCGTGTTGATGCCTGAAAAGTAATTGTCGGTTGCTTTCCAGTAATTGGTGTATTTCTTGAAGAATATCGAGTTCTTCTCGTTGGCAAACTGGTCGCCAAAATGTTCTTCGTAGGTTTTGCCATACAGCACTTTTTCGCCGGGCGTGTAGTAATAAATGGTGTAATTCAGGCGCGGATCCACCTTTCCGTCAACGGTCTGTTCTTTCAAGAATTCATTGAATAGAAAACGGGTGGGCTGGCCGTCGCACCAACCGATTTTGCGTACGCCAAAAAACTGGGCACGTTCGCTGGTTTCGTCGCCACCGGCCCGGTCATAATTTGGAAATCCGCTGCGGGAAGGATCTTCCTTGTACTGAATCTCCCACAGTGACTCCTTGTTATTTTCAAATTCGGTGGTAAAATTATCCTTGAAGCTGGGCATCAGATCGTACACCGCGGGCACCTGATCCACAATTTCCTTGAAGGCATCGGCCGCTTCCTGCCATTTTCGCTGCTGCATCCGTGCCTTGCCCAGCAGTGCGGTGGCACCTCCACGGGTAATACGCCCCAGGTCCCTTTCGTTTTCGTATCTCACAGGCAGGTCGGCTTTGGCTTCGGTCAGGTCTTTGACCACCTGTTCCCACACCTGGTCTTCACTGGCCTGATCGGGCTTGAATGTGGGCACCTCAATCTGGGTCATCAGCGGAACATTGCCCCACAAGCCCGCCAGGTAATAGTAATAATACGCCCGGATGGCTTTGGCCTCGGCAACAATGCGTTTTTTCTGGGTTTCATCCATGGATATGTTGGGCACGTTTTTAATCACCTGGTTGGCCCGGTAAATGGCCTGATAGGACGCTTGCCACACCTCACGCAGCCAGGGCAGGTCATAGTTAGTGAATGTAAACCGGCCCACGTTTTGCAGGTCACCCCAGGGGCTCTCACTATAGGCCTCGTCCGAACGGCAGTCGGCCAGGAAGAGCAGCCACAGGTTGTGCTGCCGGTTTTGCATGGTAGCGTACACGGCGTTTACACTTTTGACGGCGTCGGCTTCGGTTTTCCAGAAACTACTGGCCGTCAGCCCATTGGGATTGACCTGGGTCAGGTTGTCGTCGCAACTGGCTGACACCCCCAGTGTCAGGATGGTCAGCCACAGAAAAATGTTCCTTCTCATATAAGTAATGCAGTAGAAGATCGGGTTCAACATGAATGCAGGGGTTTTGCCCTGCTTTGGAATACTATTTTTGTTTTACCGTTCGGTCAGAACGTAGCCTGCAAGCCAATGCTCAGGGTGCGCGGTGTCGGGTAATTGCCAAGATCTATGCCGCGAAGATTCCAGGCGGCGCTACCAAAAGCACCCGATACTTCCGGATTATAACCAGTGTACTTGGTAAGGGTGAACAGGTTTTGCCCGTTGACATAGATCCGTGCCCGGGAAATCACCTTCATACGATCCAGCAAGGATTGCGGCAGTGAGTAGCCGATTTGCAGGGTCTTCATCCGGAAGTAATCGCCTTTTTCGATGAAACGGGTCGAATTGGGTTCGGGATTACGTCCGCTGGGCCCTTGCCGGAAAATAGGCGTTTTATCGGTAGAGCCCGGCTCGGTCCACGGCAACCGGTCGGAGCGGATGGCACCTACTTCATCGGCGCGGGCCGTCCAGTAGGTATTCTGGTTGTACAGGTAGTTTCCGCCTACGCCCTGGAAATAAGCCGTCAGGTCGAAGCCTTTGAAATTGGCTCCCAGGTTGAGGCCGTATTCAAACAACGGATACGGGCTGCCAACTTCTTCTCGGTCATTGTCATTAATCTCACCATTGCCATCCCGGTCTTTGTAGCGGACATCGCCCGGACGCAAATCGGCTTTGTTGTTCAGCGGACTGGCGTCAATTTCGGCCTGCGTCTGGTAAATCCCCTGGGCAACGTACGCATAGAAAGACGACATCGGCCGGCCCGAAATCACCTTGATAGGCCCCCAACCCAGCAACGGCTGTTCGGGATCACCGGGTGTGGCCGGCGGAATCAGCCCGTCTACCACAATGCGGTTGCGGGAACCGGTCAGGCCGACGTTAAACGAAAGTTCGCCTATTTTCTGCCGGTAGTTGATGCTCAGTTCCAATCCCCGGTTGGTGATGCCGGCAATGTTGGCGTAAGGATTGTCGCCCTCGTTACCCGAGGTAAGCGAAATCGGAATTTGCAGCAGCAGGTCCTTTGATTTGGCAATGTAATAATCGGCGGTAATGTCCAAGCGTCCATTTAGAATGGTGGCATCCACCCCTATGTTGGTCGTCGTCTTCTTTTCCCACCGGAGATTGGGATTGACCAGGTTGATGTTCACAGCCCCTTCGGCCAGGCTCTGTCCTGGTCCAAAGATGTAGTTCCGGTTGGGTGCGATGATCGGGTCCAATTGATAGGGCGCAATGGCCTGGTTTCCCACAGTACCATAGCTGGCCCGCAGTTTCAACTCATCAAACAAACGGACACCCTGAAAAAACGATTCCTGGCTGATGCGCCACCCGGCGGATACCGAGGGGAAGAACCCCCAGCGGTTGTTGGAGGGAAAGCGGGACGAAGCATCGGCCCGGAAATTAGCCTGTAACAGATACCGGTCACGGAACGAATAATCCAGTCGGCCCAGCCAGGAAACAATGCCCTGCCTGATTTGCGAACCGCCCGTCCGGGGATTGGCCGTTCCGGCTCCCTGCACCGGGAAGTCGCGTGAAGGAATGCCGGCAATGGTTGAATTCAGGTATTCTTCGTTCAGTGATTGCCGCGTGTAGCCCGCCAGCGCACTGACTGTGTGCAGGCCAAAGGTTTTGCGGAAGTTCAGGGTATTCTCAATCAGCGTGTTGAAGAAGATATTGCGATTGTCAGACACTTCGCGTAGCGCCGCCGGGTTGTTTTGCCGCAGTGATCCGGCACCGGTAATGAATTTGTCATTGGCAAGGTAGAAATCAAGCCCCAGCAGCAATTTGTAGGTCAGGAAATCGGTAATCTTGAATTCGGCAAATGTGCTGCCTTGCATTTTGTACCCTTTGCCCAGGTTGTCATCCTTGAGTTGCAGGCCGATCGGGTTGGTGCCAAAGGTGTTGTTGTTCTGGTTGCCGTAGCCGAATCCGCTTCCGGAAGGCTCCGTAGGGTCGTACACCGGAATGGTAGGCCACATGCGGGCCACTTCTTCGAACGGCAGGCCATTGACGCGACGCTGGTCGATATGTGCCAGGTAGATGCTTTCGCCCACATGAAGCCGTCCTTTGGTCATGTCGGAGTTGACCCGGAACGAATACCGCTTGTACCACGGCCCCACAATAGTCCCGTCCTGACTGAAATACCCGGCAGATACCAGAAAGGTGCTTTTTTCACTGCCACCCGAAACAGAAACGTTGTGATCGGTCTGCACGCCAGTTTTGATCAGTTCTTCCTGCCAATCCGTATCCACGCCAGGGGTAAACCCCGGTGCTGGCTTGCCGGCCAGACTGTAGGCCTCCGTAGCCAGGCGCCTGAATTCATCAGCGCCGACATAGGGCAATCGTTTGGTTATATTCTGTACGCCGTAATATCCACTGTAGTCTATTTTGATTCCGCCGGGCTGGCCTTTTTTCGTCGTCACAATCACCACGCCGTTCATGCCGCGTGATCCGTACAGGGCTGTAGCGGAGGCATCTTTCAATACCTGAATGGTTTCCACATCATTGGGGTTGAAATCCGGATACGAACCTTCCAGAATCACACCGTCGATCACCCAGATGGGGTTGCCACCGGTAAAGGTGCCTACACCGCGAATACGCACCTGCGAGGTGGCACCAGGCTCACCCGAGGTGGTGATCTGCACACCAGCTACCCGGCCCTGCAACTGCTCGGCCACCGAGGCCGACTGTACTTTTTTGGCATCTGCCGGGTTTACAAGCCCCACGGCTCCGGTAAGGTCGGTTCTTCTCTGGGTGCCATAGGCCACGACAACCACCTCCTGCAATGCTTTCAGATCAGGTAGCAATTTTATAGTCAGCTGGCTCTGGGTGCCTACGGCTACTTCTTCGGTGATATAACCGATAAAACTAAATACCAGCACCGACTTCTCATCGGCCACATTCAAGGTGAATTTTCCCTGCGCATCGGTTACGGTCCCGTTGGTGGTACCTTTTTCCGAAACGCTTACCCCGACCATGGGTTCGTCGTTTTCACCGGTCACCAACCCGGACACCTTGATGGCCTGGGCGGTGGTCAATGCCGGTGTTTGCGTACGGGATGGCTCGGAAGGGGTGTTGCCAGCCATTTGATTTCCGGGCAGGTTGACGGCCTTGGTCTCTACGGCACTGCTGGAGGCATTTTCCTTGCTCCGTACAATGACGTAGGTGCCTTTGTCTATTTTTTTACATTTGAGCTGTGTGGTTTTTTCGAGCAACTGATTGAGGGAGCGGTCAATGGATTTGTACTTACGGATGTCTTCCACACTTACCTGCACGCCTTTCAGCAAGTCGACACTGTAGTTAAATCTAACCTGGTAGCGGTTCTCCAGTTCCGTGAGCAAATGCGTCAGCAAAATGGTTTTTTGCTGACTTTTCGGTTGCGTTTGTTGCTGACTGGCTTTAACGGAAGCGATTACCTGCGAATATCCGTTAAAACTGATCCACATACAACCGCAAAACAACCCGTATCTGAGGCTGTCAAGTAGTTGTTTTCTCATTTTTTACTACATTTGTGGTTAAACATTATTGAAATTGTATCACTTAGTCCTGATGCCGCTCTGTTTCCGCAGAGCCGTTGCATCGGGATTATTTTATTACAGCCCACGTCAGAAAATAGTATCGCGGGCCAGGCAAAAACCTCTCCCTATCGGGAAAGGATAATCCGATCGTCTTCTTTTCTGATCTGACAGTCAAAGGTTTCGGCAATGGCCGTCAGCAACACTTCCACTTTGCCCTCGGCTACTTCGCCTGTGAATTGCTGGGAAGCCAGCGTATCCTGCGCAAAAACCAGTGTCAACCCGTAATTGTCCTGCAGGGTCTGCGCTACTTCGCGCAAAGTGGCAGCCTTGAACACCAGTTTGTTCTGGTGCCAGGCCCATACCGTTTCGGCAGGTTTGTTCCGGAACACAATCTGGCTCTGTACCTTGTCAAATTCGGCCGTCTCGCCGGGCTTCATGACCACCGGAGGCAGGTTTTGGGAAGAGAGCAATTGTACCTTGCCTTTGAAGAGGGAAACCTGGGTGAGGGTCCGGCGATTTTTTACGGTAAACTCCGTCCCGACGACTTCAACATTGATGTCATTGGCCCGGACGACGAACTTCACAGCCCGAAGGCCGCCGGGGGCTTTTATTTCCTGGTGGCTTACCCGAAAATACGCCTCGCCTTCCAGTTGCACGGTCCGGCGGCCCTGCTCAGCCCAATCATTTTGATACACTAACCGGGAATTCGAATTGAGTAAAACGGTGGAGCCATCCGGCAGCTGAACGGTTTTCACTTCGCCGAAACCGGTTTGCACCTGTATGCCGGACATGCGTTGCGTATACCACCAACCTGCCATACATAAAAACGCAAGGATGGTAGCCGCCACGGCAACAGACCGGTAGAGGGCGAAGCGGTGCACATGCGGAGTCTGCACGGGTTGTTGCAAGCGGTTTCGCAGGCGTTGATACGATTGCAGGGCCTGGTCGTCGGTTACTTCGTGCCAGTCCATCCGAATGCCCCGCACAAGTGCCTTGGCCTGGTGAATGTTGGCCGTCTGGTGCGGATGCGCTTCTAAAAATGCCTGCCAAAACCGCTCCGACTCGGGGGTGGGACGAAGCACCCACGCACAGAAGTCGGCATCGGTAACAAAATCTTCCGTTGAAAACTCAGAATAATCTGCCATGAATTTTAGTTATTTTTACTAAATGGCAGTCAACGGACTTTTGTACTATTAGAAATTGAAATTTTTATAAAAAAATATTTATGATCCTCGCATTATGGCTGGTACTGCTCTGATCGGTACTTTTTATTGGTTGAGTGAGTGTCCGACGAGGAGGTTTTGCAGTTTAAAACGATACTATTTTTCTGAGGTTATGCAATACGTACCCATTACCGATAAGATATTCACGATTGAGAATTTTCTCACACCTGAGGAATGCGGCCATTACATAGATTTGAGTGAAAAAATCAATTACGAAATGGCAAAAGTGGATGCAGACAGAGGACAGCGTGTGCTTACTGAGATACGTAATAATTCCCGGGCGTTTTACGAGAGTCCTGAACTGGCCCGTGCGTTTTGGGAAAGGCTCCAGCCTTTTGTTCCCGCCGTTTTAGGAAATAGTATAGCCGTTGGATTGAACGAACGATTCCGGTTTTACAAGTACGAACCGGGCCAGCGATTCAAAGGGCACATTGATGGCAGCTTTATTCGCAATGCTCAGGAAGCCAGTTATTTCACATTTATGATCTACCTGAATGATGACTATGAAGGTGGCGAAACCAAGTTTCTGGAGCATAAGATCTCTCCCCGAAAAGGGATGGCGTTGCTCTTTCTGCATAACCTGTACCACGAAGGCAGTGAAGTAATGAGTGGCGTGAAGTATGTCCTGCGCACGGATGTGATGTATCATTTGAAAGACTAACAACCATTCGGAACCAGCTATTCTTTTTTTGATCTCACAAATATCCCGCTACCCAGTAGCTCACGTAGCCAATCCACTCATGCCAGAGCGTTGACCACTTGCCCAACGCGCCTTCGGAAGGCAGCAGCCAGTAGTCGGGCGTCCATTTGCGGGGCGCACTGGAAAAGTCGGTCGTGAAAACAGTGACTGGTATGCCTGCCTTGCGAAAACAGCCCTCGGCCCGCCGCATGTGGAAAGCCGAAGTAACCAGCAGATACGACTTGCCTGGAAATCGCTGTTGCAGGATTTTGGCCGAAAACACGGCATTTTCACGGGTGTTCCGTGATTGGTTTTCCAAGATGATGGCACTGTCGGGCACACCGGCCAGTTTCAGTATAGAGGCCAGTTCGTCGGCCTCGCTGGCGTTTTGCTTCCGGTTTACCAACTGCCCCGAACCGCCACTAATGAGTATGTATTTTACCTTTCCCATTTTGTACAGTTGCAGCGGATGCAGAATACGGTCAGCACCTTTTGAGAAATAGACACGGTCTTTGGGCTGGCGTTCGGTGTCGGTTACGCCGGTGAGAACAACGGCTACTTCGTGCGGTGCCAGCGTTGCGAGGGGCACGGTCGGAATTTCCCAGGCGCGCATGGCTTCGTTGACAATCAGATTATTGCTGAAGAATACTAGTAAAATAAAGGCTATTTTTGCGGCACGTTTTTTTCGATGCGTTACGTTTGCAAACAACGCATACGCCAGAAAGCCCACAATCCAGGTCATGGGCATCAGCAAATAAAACAACGTTTTGGATAGAACAAAGAACATGTATAACCTTTCGGATGGATAAGTGGATGAATTGGCAAAATAGTATATTTTTAATTGCCAAAACCGGCTACGGCTACTTTTGTACACCTATCCGCCTGAGTTACCCGTACAAGCCCTAACCGAATAAATGAATAGCATTTCATTGCCTGAACACTTATTTATTGTTACTACCCATGCAAACGACCCAACCAGCAACGGCTTCTGCCAACCGAAAACGAATCATAAGCCTAGACGTAAGCCAGTTGTCCTACGCCGAAACTACCCGGCAAATTCTGGAATGGGGGCGTAGCCATACCCCCTCGTATGTGTGTTATGCCAATGTGCACATGACCATCGAAGGACACTGGTCGCCTGACTTTGCCCGGATCGTCAACAATGCCAACATTGTAGCTCCGGATGGTGTGCCGCTGGCCAAGGCGTTTCAGTCGTTGTATGACGTCAGGCAGGAACGTGTTGCCGGTATGGACATGCTGCCTTCACTCATTGCCGACTGCGAACGGGAAGGGCTGTCGATTTTCTTCTTCGGCTCGACGGACGAAACGCTGCAAGCCATGAAAAAACGCATCGAAACCGAACATCCCCGACTGAAAATTGCGGGTTTGTTTTCGCCACCGTTTGGCTCACTCAATGCGACCAACAACGAGAAATACGCCCAGATGATCAATGATTCCGGAGCTAACCTGGTGATGGTGGCGTTGGGTTGCCCCAAACAGGAAACGTGGATGTCACAAAACTACCAGAAGATACAGGCGGTGCTGCTGGGCGTGGGCGGTGCGTTTGACGTATACGCCGGAGTGCGCAAGCGGGCCCCGGAATGGATGCAAAAAATGGCGCTGGAATGGTTTTATCGACTGGTACAGGAGCCCCGCCGGATGTTCAAACGCTATTTTGTCACCAACAGCTGGTATCTCTGGCTACTGAGCAAGCAACTGATGGCCAAGAAATAACCCGATCCGTCCACATATCTTACCGTTTTTTGTGTTTTCAATTCAATCAGACACCTTTGCCGGATACACCCGTTACCTGCTCAGGAATGAACAAAGCCAGGAATACCTTGCCATACTTCCCGAACGTGGAGGCGTACTGCAGGAACTGGTCTTGGCAAACAAAGACCGGCTGCACTCGATCATTGATGGTGTGCATGCCGATGAACTTCCGGGTAATATGTGGTACAAAAGTTCGCTGTTGTTTCCTTTTCCCGGTCGTATCAAAGACGGAACGTATGAGTTTGAAGGAAAAACGTATCAGCTGCCCATCAATGAATTCATGCGCAACAGCGCCTTGCACGGGTTGGTGGCAGACAAGATCTTCCAGGTGACCCAGGCCGACCACAATCGAAACATGGCAAGCCTGAAGCTTGGCTACACGTACGATGGCAGCCTGGCGGGATATCCGTTTCCGTATGAACTTCACATCACCTACGTTTTGCTGCACAACCATGTATTCCGGCTTGATGCCAGGGTCCGGAACACCGGCAATACCAACATGCCGATGGGCTTTGGCTGGCACCCCTACTTCCGGACGGGCAGTGTAGTGGATTTGTTACAGATTGATTTGCCTTCCAAAAAATATTATGAACTGGATGGATTCGTTGTACCTACAGGGGTAATCAAACAGACCACCCGGTTTACTCCTTCCCAGTTTGCGCAAGGGGGTAATCAGATCGGCAGCATGCAATTCGATCACGGATTTACGGGAGGTCGTTACAAAGCCATGGCCAGTACCCTGCTGAATGATCCTGCACAGAATGTGACAATTAAGGTGACCCAGTGGCGCAATGAAGGCTTCAATTACACCCAGATCTTCACACCTTCCCACAGAAATAGTATCGCAATAGAACCACAAACCTGCATGGCCAATGTATTCAATAACGGGATCGGACTGAAAGTGCTGGCTCCGGGCCAACAATGGTCCGGATCAGTGAGCGTACACCTTCTGTGACACGTTACCCAAAGGAGGTTTTGGGTTCCAGGAAGATACTATTTTCTTCCACATCGTACGCATCGTAATACTCCAGTGCGTCTTTCATGCGTTTGTGCACCGTTTCTTTCAGCTTGGGCACATCCTTCAAGGTGAGTCCGGCGACAGGAACCGGCTCAAGGAAAACAGTGGTGATCGTGCCGGGCCGCAGCTCGAACTTAGTGCGGGGCAACAGGTTCCGGCTGTTGAGAATAATCATCGGCCGGATGGGCGTCTGGCTTTCGACGGCCAGCCGGAACGCCCCGTCGTAAAAAGGAAGCAGCGGCTGGTCTGTGGTATTCATGCTGCCTTCCGGAAACAGGAAGACGCTGATACCCTGCCGAAGTTTTTCCTTCAGGGCATTCATACTCTTGATACGGCTGGCAATGCTGCTGCGATCCACCACCACCACCACGTAGGGATACAGCAACCCAAACACCGGAATCTTGAGCATTTCGGCCTTTCCCAATGGGCGGCACTGGCCCGGAATGGCGGTTACAAACGCCGGCGAATCCAGATATGAATTGTGATTGGCCACATAAATGTAGGGCTGCGAACGGTCGATCCGCTCCCGGTTGATGGTCTTGAAGCGGATAAAGCTGGTAAGGCCAAATCCGTATCCCCAGAGTTTCAGAAAAATATAGGCAATGCGGCCGCCGCGTTTTTCGCCCAGCAAAAAAGGCAATGTTACCAGCGGCAACGAAAGCGTCATGATGATGCAAAAAGTAACAACCGCCCAGATAAGGTAGATTTTCAATAATACTTTCTTAAGCAACTCCATAGCATAACTGAGCATTTTTTGCATGAATGACTGCAAACGGCCACGTGCGTTTGCAAAATAGTATGGTTTGCCAAAGCAAAACCCTGGTCACAAACCGGCATCTTAAACTTAACACGTACCGGGCACTTTCACAACTCTACGGCAGCAAATTGTTCGGCTATGGTATCCAGAATGCTGATGATCTCGCGGTAATCGGGACATTCGACCAAGCGCATCCGGTAGGGCTTGAAGTGGTCCAGGCCCCGGAAATAATTGGTGTAATGGCGGCGCATCTCAAAAATCCCGAGTTTGTCGCCTTTCCAGCGAATCGAGAAATCCAGGTGCTTTTTGCACACATCCACCCGTTCCTGAATGGTAGGCGGTGTCAGGTTTCGGCCTGTCTGGAGATAGTATTTGATTTCGCGGAAAATCCACGGATACCCGATCGAAGCCCGGCCGATCATCACGCCGTCCACGCCGTAGCGGTTTTTGTACTCCAGGGCTTTTTCGGGTGTGTCGATATCGCCGTTGCCAAAAATCGGGATCCGGATGCGCGGATTTTCTTTCACTTTGCCAATCAGCGTCCAGTCGGCTTCGCCCTTGTACATCTGCACCCGGGTGCGGCCGTGGATGGTCAGGGCTTCAATGCCCACATCCTGCAGCCGCTCGGCCACATCCAGAATATTTTTGGTAGTGTCGTCCCAGCCCAGGCGCGTCTTGACCGTCACCGGCAGGTGTGTGGATTTCACAACGGCTTCGGTCATTTTCACCATCTTCGGGATATCCTGCAGCAACGCCGCCCCGGCACCCCGGCAGGCTACGTTTTTGACCGGGCAACCGTAATTGATATCGATCAGGTCGGGCTTGGCAGCGGTGGAGATTTCGGCGCATTTGCCCATCGTGTCCACATCGCTGCCAAACAGCTGAATGCCGATGGGCCGTTCGTATTCAAAGATATCCAGTTTCTGACGGCTTTTGGCGGCATCCCGAATCAATCCTTCGGAGGAAATAAACTCGGTATACATCAGGTCGGCGCCATTCTCTTTGCACACCGCCCGAAACGGCGGGTCGCTGACATCTTCCATCGGCGCCAACAACAACGGAAACTCACCAAGCTCAATTTCTCTGATCTTAACCATAGTTCACCAGTCAATACGTATCAATTTATTGAAATGCGTTGCGTACTTTTGTCATGCGTCTGCTTTGTAAATATAAACATAAGTACGGCTGGCAAAGTTAATCATTTTTCGGGCCTCTATTCAATAGTATCTTTACAAACCCTGCTCGGGGGCATCTATTTATCATGCAACAACCTTTCGAAACAACACGCCGACCTGACTTTTCCGTCAATCCAGCTGTAGGTCTGGCTTTCCTGATCGGTTTTTTCCTGCTGGGCCAGGTCATTGGCGGTGCGTTGGGTATGATTGCCGCCCTGCCTTTCTTTCAGATGGATTCGTTTCTGGAGCAGTTTAACCGGATCATGAGTTTTGATTCTTCCGTTCCTAACGCATGGATCATTCTGATGATCATCCAGGGGTTTTCGTCGGCAGGCGGCTTTATCCTGGCAGCATGGGCGTATCTGTTCCTGATCGAGAAGCGTTCCTTGGGTTCATTGAATACCCAGCCGGGCGTGGCCTTGTTTCCCTTACTGATCATCCTGGGATTGGGAGTGACGTTTATTTTCTTCAATGAATGGATTGCGCAGTGGAACCGCAACTGGGATTTGCCCGACTGGATGTCCGGTTTTGAGCGATGGTCGCGGGCCAAGCAGGAGGAAATTGGCAGGATGACGCAGTTTCTGACCGCTTTTGATTCATTCGGCAGATTTCTGATTGCCATGCTGGTAATTGCCGTATTGCCTGCCATTGGGGAAGAACTGATGTTTCGGGGGGCGCTACAAAGCATTCTGATCCGCTGGTTCAAGAATACACACCTGGCCATCTGGGCAACCGGCGCGTTTTTCAGCTTTATTCACTTCCAGCTGGATGGATTCATTCCACGTATGCTGCTGGGAGTGGTGTTCGGGTATCTGTATGTCTGGTCGGGCAACCTGTGGTACGCCATCTGGGCTCACTTCATTAACAATGGCATTCAGGTGCTGGCCTTTTACCTGAACAAAGCGAAGATAACTGAAATTGACATGGAAAACACCCAATGGGTTACCTGGCAGCAAGGCCTGATGGCGGCTATCCTCAGCGCAGTGCTGCTCTGGTATCTGAAGCGGCTGTTTGATCAGTCCCGCACTCCGTTTACACAAATAGAAGAATTGCGCTAAAGAGGTTTTGCCTTTCGGAAAGATACTATTCTCGCTGAGACGAAACGAATCTAAGTCCTCCGCATTTGCAATGCGGATGCTGATAGGCAGGCACCTGTGATGCCTCTGCATCGTCTATAACAAGTGTTCAATCGTTACCAATCCTTTCCCTCCTGCATAGTCGATTGCCGAAGAAAACACATCTTGTTTAGGCTCACTTACCCAAGCAGCTTTCACAGGATTGGCATGAATATAATCCATTTTTTGTTTAGCCAAGGCAGCCGTATGTATCTCTACCGCGTGCAACCCTTCTTGCCAAAACTTAAAATCCTGATGCCTGTTGCTGTAGGAAGCCCGAAAAGCGAACCGATTCAAAAGCCAATACTGACGACTTTCTTCCGGATTTTCGGAAATTGCTTTCACCACTGCCTTTGACGTAAACTTCTTGAAATCCCGCATGATGTCCGACAGGCGGTGCCCTTCTTTTGTAGCGGCTATCAGGTGAATATGATTACTCATTAAGCACCAGGCATAAACGACAAGACCTTTGTGGTCAATACAATACTGCATGGAGTCGGTCACACTATAATGGTACTCTTTCCGGGTAAATACATCTATCCAGTCTATTACCGCACAGGTTATGAAATGAGGAAAGTCGCTTCTGACAGTGTACGTAAATCCCATAGTATAGCGAGTAGATACGGGCATTGGAAATGCCTTTTTATTTCCGTCCGCATTACAAATGCGGACGAGCCTTTCTTGATACATGTGGGAAAAGAAAAAGTAACTCTCCTAAAACGACTTATGATTCTGCATTTGCAATGTAGAATGGTATAGGGGAGCATTTATAATGCCTGATCACAGACGGGCAGCCATCAGCAGGTTCAGGTCTTTGTGGGGCAGATTGAATTTGCGGGCAATGTGTTGGTTGGTAATGCTTCCTTTGTACGTGTAGACGCCCTTCATAAACCATTTGTTGCGGAAAATCATTTCGTCGACACCACCCAGGTTGCCCATTTCCAGCAAATAAGGCGTAAAAATATGGCTCAAAGCCATGGTTGCGGTATGTGCTACCCGCGAAGCAATGTTAGGCACACAATAGTGGATCACATCGTACTTGCGGAACACCGGATTCTGATGAGTGGTAATCTGCGACGTTTCAAAACAGCCACCCTGGTCAATGCTTACATCGACAATTACCGAATCGGGTTTCATGGCAGCCACCATCTCGTCGGTAACGACAATCGGGCTGCGGCCTTCTTCAGTACGTAGGGCGCCAATTACTACATCGGCCCGGCTGATGGCTTCGGCAAGCAGGTCGGTTTCCAGCGTTGAGGTGTGAATTTGCTGGCCTACCGCGTATTTCAAACGACGCAACCGGTAAATATACCGGTCAAATACTTTGATTTCGGCTCCCATGCCCATGGCCGTGCGGGCCGCGTATTCGGCTACTGTCCCCGAACCCAGGACGACTACCTTGGTGGGTGGCACTCCGGTAATGCCTCCGAGAATGATGCCCCTTCCCTTGTTGGCACTGTTCAGGTATTCGGCGGCAATGAGCATGACGGTGTTGCCTGCAATTTCACTCATGGCCCTGACAACCGGCATGCCTCCAACCTTGTCCTGGATCAGTTCAAACGCCAGCGCCGTGATTTTGCGTTTATTGATAGCCTCAATGTAAGCCTGGGTTAGCTTGGCTGACTGCAAAGCCGAAATCAGCGTTTTGCCGGGTTTCAGGTAGGCAATCTCGTCATCTGTGGGCGGCTCCACTTTCAGGACTATATCTGCTTCAAATGCTTCTTTGGCTGAATAGACAATGGTAGCGCCGGCGTCGCTGTACGCCTGGTCACTGAACTTGGCGGCCTCGCCGGCGGTGGTTTCCACACATACCCGATGGCCATTGCGCGTCAGTATAGAGGTAGCTTCGGGCGTAAGTACCAGCCGGTTCTCGCCCAGGTCGTGTTCTTTGGGCAGCCCGATAAACAGCTGCTTTTGCGTAGTCTTGACCGCCAGCAGAGATTCTTGCGGATACAGTGCCGTTTTTGAGGCAAGTTCTTCTATTCCAGAGGAGAGTTGGCTACCCATGTTTGGATATTTCTAAGATTCTGCCGTTTTGAGCATCTAAATTAATACTAATTTTCAGATATTTTGCAGGCAGTAAGTGCGGAATTTTTGCCGACCACTCTACAAAACAATACTTGCCCGAATCAAAGTACTCTTCTACCCCCATATCCATCGCCTCGGTTTCCTGCCTGATCCGGTAAAAATCAAAGTGATAGCAAGGTTCGTTCTTGCCCGTCCGGTATTCATTGACCAACGCGAAGGTAGGGCTTTGCACCATATCGGTTACGCCCAGCCGTTCGCAGACTGCTTTCACCAGCGTGGTTTTGCCAGCTCCCATTTCTCCTTCCAGTAACCAGATCCGGTAGTCGTCGGCGAGTTTCAGCAGGAACCCGGCAATGAACGGCAACTCTTTTAACGAACTGTATTTTAATGTAAACAAGGCACTTCGGATTAAAAACAATAGCCAAAAATAGCAATCTGTTTCTGGGCCGGCAAATTTTTCCGTGAATTCAATGCTTGTTTATCGGTTACGTATGAACGGCGATAAGGTTTGCCTGCACCGTGCCATTGTTTGAAAACTCTCCAAAAACACACTGCATTGATGCAGTACTTAACCGATCAGGCCTTTTTTCCGCCGATTGTCCTTTAGGCCTTGCGATAGGTAGTTTATTTTGATATCATTACAATATCATATTAAAATACTCAATACTATGCTACAGGAAAAAACGATTCGTCCCATGTCCGGCTATATCATGGTCGGGGTTTTGCTTCTTTGTTTGGTGCTTGCCAGCACATTGTTTATTCGGGCGTTTCAAACGGGCGGAGTGACTCTTCTGTTCTGGCTATCAATTGGTTTGTTTGTGATCAGTGTGGTGATGTTGCCCGGATTTTTCATCAATAATCCCAATGAATCAAAAGTGGCACTCCTGTTTGGCGAATACAAAGGCACCCTGCGGCAGGAAGGCTTTTTGTGGGCCAATCCGTTCTTTACCAAAAACCATGTATCGCTCCGAGCCCGCAATCACAACGGTAATGTATTGAAGGTAAACGATAAGCTGGGCAATCCGATTGAGATAGGGGCAGTACTGGTATGGCAGGTAAAAGACACGGCCAAAGCCATGCTGGAAGTCGAAAATTACCAGCAATACATTGTGATTCAGAGCGAAGCGGCCGTACGTCACCTGGCAAATACCTTTCCCTACGATGACATTGATGAGCATACCGATGGCATTACGTTGCGGGCCAGCACCGAACAGGTAAATACGCTGCTGGAGAAAGAACTGAACGAACGACTGGCTCGGGCGGGTATCGAAGTCATTGAAGCCCGGATCAGTCACCTGGCATATGCACAGGAAATTGCCGGAGCCATGCTGCAACGCCAGCAGGCCACTGCGGTGGTTGCCGCTCGCCGACAGATTGTGGAGGGAGCCGTTGGAATGGTAGAAATGGCCTTGGCCAAACTTTCCGAAAAAGACATTGTAACCCTGGATGAAGAACGCAAAGCAGCTATGGTAAGTAATTTATTGGTTGTACTTTGCGGCGAAAAAGGCACGCAGCCGGTTGTCAATACAGGCACATTGTATCATTGAAAACAAGCAGGCAGTTGTTAAAGGAAAATATTGGCTACGGCATGAGCCGGTACCAGGCAGCCAAAAACAGTATCGTTTGCAAACCGAAAACCTCCGGTAACGACTAGCCACCAACTACTTTTGTGAATGGCAGAAAAACCAGACAAAAAAGCATTTGCCTTGCGCATTCGGACAGATGTGATGAATGCCCTCGAACACTGGGCAGAGGATGAATTTCGCAGCCTCAACGGGCAGATCGAATACCTGCTGGTCAAAGCTTTGCGCGAAAACGGCCGGCTGGATGAGAAAAAAAGCCCGGATACAGCCCCGGAAAAATAGTATCTTTCGGATACGCAAAACCCCGGGATGTGGTAACCCGGGGTTTGTTATTTCTCTGCAATTAAATTCTGCTTAGTGCTTTCTGGCCGCTTCGGCTTTTACCGGATAGGCGGCTGTCACCAATGCCTGCAAATCGTCGTCATTGACCATCTTCTTCTGATCGGCCAGAACGATGAACTTCTCATACATGGCATTCAGTTCCTCTCTCTCAAACAGGTAACCCAGCATTTCCAGACGATACCGCAACGCGTGGCGACCACTGCGGGCTGTCAACACGATAGACGATGCAGGTACGCCCACATCTTCCGGATTGATGATTTCGTAGGTCTCGGCGTGTTTCAGGAAGCCGTCCTGGTGAATACCCGACGAGTGGGCAAAGGCATTTTTGCCGACAATGGCCTTATTGGCCTGCACCGGCATGCGCATCAGATCTGATACCAGACGGCTGATTCCGTACAAACCTTTCGAGTTGATATTGGTCTCGAAGCCCAAATCTTTGTGGGTTTTCATTACCATCACCACTTCTTCCAGCGAGGTATTTCCGGCACGTTCACCCACACCATTGATGGTACACTCAATCTGCCGCACGCCGTTCATAATGCCGGTAATGCTGTTGGCCGTTGCCAGTCCCAGGTCGTTATGGCAGTGAGCCGAAATGATGGCTTTGTGGATATTGGGAACGTTTTCGAACAGGTATTTGATCTTTTCACCATAGTGTTGCGGCAAACAGTAGCCGGTGGTATCGGGTATGTTTACCACATTGGCACCCGCTGCAATCACCGCTTCCACCAGCTTGGCCAGGAATGTCAGGTCGGCACGGCCGGCATCTTCGGCATAAAATTCCACTTCGTCAACCTTTTTGCTTTTGGCGTACTTTACGCACCAAACCGCCCGCTCCAGAATTTCTTCGCGGGTTGAGTTGAATTTGTGCTTGATGTGCATGTCCGAAGAACCGATACCGGTGTGAATCCGGCTGCGCTTGGCAAATCGCAGCGCATCTGCCGCCGCGTCAATGTCTTTTTCAACCGCCCGCGCCAGGCCGCAGATCACCGGCTCGGAAACGGCTTTGGAAATCTCAATTACGGAATTGAAATCACCCGGACTGGAGATTGGGAATCCAGCTTCAATAATGTCTACGCCTAGCAGTTCGAGTTCTTTGGCTACTTCTATTTTTTCGGAGGTGGTTAACTGACAGCCAGGCACTTGCTCGCCGTCACGTAAAGTAGTGTCGAAGATGTGAACTTTTTCAGCCATGATACACGGGATTGAAATGAATGAACCGGAATTCTTTTAGAGTCGGATCAGGATTTTTTTACTAAATAAATTTCAAGTTACAGTTTTTTGCCCGAAACGGAAAAGAAATTTAATAGAAAAGTCATGTATTGTCTAGTAAATCCCTGCTTATCAGCAGGTTATAGATATTATGCAAGCATACCTTTTTGTTGGCGCAAGATAGAACTTTGGTAAAAAAATAAGAACATCTTTACCAGAAATTATAAGGCAAAATACTAACCAGCCTTGGAAATCCTCTTGTGCAGTCAAAATGACATTGCTCCTAACCTATGAAACCTATTTCATAGATACTTCAAGAAAGCTAACAAAACACTCTCCACCAAAACAGGTATATGTCTTGGTGGAGAAGAATGGAATTAAATGTATTCGAGCACCTTGGCTCCCATGGCTTCGGTGTTCAGGATGGAGGAGGCGGGTGTCTGGGCATCGGCAATGTCACGGGTGCGGAAACCCGCTTTCAGGGTTTGATCCACCGCGTTGATCACTGTTTCGGACTCCTCTTTCAGACCAAAGGAAATGTCCAGCAGCAGCGCCACCGACAAGATGGACGCCAGCGGATTGGCCACACCTTTGCCGGTGATGTCGTGAGCCGAACCGTGGATGGGTTCATACAGACCGACGGTATCGCCTACCGAAGCCGAGGCCAGCATACCCATCGAGCCGGCAATCTGAGATGCTTCGTCGGTCAGGATGTCACCGAAAAGGTTACCTGTTACTACCACATCAAATGCTTTCGGATTTTTGATCAACAGCATCGCGGCGGCATCAATAAACTGGTGCTCCAGGGTCACTTCCGGGTATTGTTTGGCTACCTCGTTGACCACTTCTCGCCACAACCGACTGCTTTCCAACACGTTAGCCTTGTCTACTGACATTACTTTCTTCTTGCGGGTCATGGCGGCTTTGAAGGCTTTGTGGGCGATGCGTTCCACTTCGTAGCGGCTGTAGATCATCGTATCGTAGGCGGTGGCGCCTTCGTCTTTACGGCCCCGTTCGCCAAAATACACATCACCGGTCAGCTCGCGGAAAAATAGTATGTCTGAACCTTGCAAAACCTCCGGTTTGATGCTGGAGGCGCCGAGCAACTCGTCAAACAGCTTGATCGGACGCAGGTTGGCGTACAGGCCCAGTTCTTTGCGCATCCGCAGCAGTCCTTGTTCGGGACGAACTTTGGCCGTCGGATCGTTGTCATATTTGGGATGGCCTACCGCGCCAAACAAAATGGCATCGGCGGCTTTCATCTTGTTCAGACTTTCGTCGGGAAGCGGGTTGCCGGTTGCTTCAATGGCAACGTGCCCGATGATGGCTTCCTCGTACTCAAAGGTATGGCCAAATTTCTGTGCAATTTTGTCTAATACTTTTTTGCCTTCGCGGGTCACTTCCTGACCGATGCCGTCGCCGGGAAGAATAACGATTTTCTTTTTCATGCGTTTGGGGTGCTTGCAGTTCCTTTTGCCAGGCGCAATTCGGGTGTGTTAGGATGAACGATTAATACATTTATACACGTCTGATTTTCAGCAGATTCGCAACAATACCATAACTTTATAGAGACAAGCCATGATTATGCGGGCGTTGTTGATGAGCCAATGATGGACGCAAAAATAGTATCTTTTTTAAAAGCAATACCTAATCTTTTGAAACATAATTGCTGGAAGTAGCTGCCAATAGAGAAAAAAATAAGCTCCAAGTGACGGCCTGTTCGGTGAGACAGATTTCAGGTTTTCAAAACATACTATTTTTCTGATTTGCCAGCAATCCGTTTTGCAGAATCGGGTATTCTTGTGTATCCTTACCTATATTTTCAGCCAGATCATGCACCAGCGATACAGCGTTTTACTCTTCCTTTTGCTCGCCGCACTACTGGCGTGCACTTCCAATTCCTTACAAACCGGGAATCAGCAAACAGCCGCGGCAGATACATCGTCGGATCAACCGAAAAGCGAAGCTCCTACCGATTCGCTGAGCATTGATCTGCTGGCCTTGCAGGAACAAGGATTGCTTCAACCTACCGATACCGTCCAAGTGCCTCACGATCCGGTTTTTGCAAAGCCGAAGTCGTTTGCGGGAATACCGTTGCAGACGATCCTGACAAAATTTTCGGCGTCCGAAAAGCTGGAAGTTTCACAAACGCAGGTCATTTTTGAATGCGAAGACGGCTACAGTCCGTCAATGCCACTGGAGAAACTTACACACAAGCATGCCTACCTGGCTACCCGCGACCTGGATGCTCCGCAGGGACAAGACTGGCTGACTCTCACCAAAGACGGACATGCGACCAAAATAGCACCGTTTTATGTGGTATACAGCGATGTAGCCGCCAGCGACAAAGCCTATAAGTGGCCGTACAATCTGGTGCGCATCCGGTTGGTGCCGGTTTCGGTCGAAACGCAGGTACTATTTCCCAAGGATGCGCAGCTTGTGAAAGGCTACGAGTTGTTCCGGACCAACTGCTTTACGTGTCATTCGATCAACGGTGTGGGCGGAAAGATGGGTCCTGAACTGAACTATCCTAAAAATGTCACCGAGTACTGGCAACCCGAACATCTGAAGGCGTTTATTAAGAATCCGGCGGCGTACCGTAACGACTGCAAAATGCCAAACCTGAATTTGCCGGATGCAACCATTGAGGAAATTATCCGCTATGTGGGTTATATGAAAGACCATAAAACGCTGGCAACGCGATAATCTGGAGCGGCTTGCATACGAAACCTTTCAGCGAGACGTTTACTGACCAAACTCCCTACCCGATTGCTATTGGCACAGCGTATGATATGACGCGTAGTCAACTAGCATCCCTGAAAAATATAAAACCTCTCTCCTGTTTACTATGGGCAGGGTTTGTTCATCAATGCACGCACATGGGACAAGCCATCATCCGTGAGCAGGTTTCATTCTATCTCAGTTTTCATGAAAAAAATCTTACTTCTGTTACTTGGCTGTGTGTGGCTATCAGCTTGTCACTCAGCGCGGGTTTCCTCTGTACCCGGCAAAGCGAACGAAACTGCGACAATCCCGGAATTACCGGATGGTTCAGCTTCGCTGGATAGCCTTCCCTTGTCCGTAAACGCTGCACAAATTCCTTTTATGGACACGCAGCCTGTTTCATCGGTGATTCAAAAGCCGGGTTTGGCGTCTAAAAAACCTACTGTTTTGAAGACGCTCCAGCTGGCCCGAAAATTAGTGAAAGCCCATCCCGAAACCGACAGCACCGAGCTGTATGTCCGGCGCAAACAGCCCGACACCCGTCCGGTAAACAGAACCGCCAAGGCTTCTTTGTTGCTTGGTATCGGCACTTATGCTCTTTTGCTTTTATCGGCGTTAAACATACCCTTTGTTGGATTGCTTGCGTTTCTCGCGGCAATTGGAGCCATTGTAACAGGGATAGTAGCCCTTTCTGAAATACGAAGGTCTGGTGGTCAGTATCGCGGAAAGGGGCAAGCCATTGCGGGTCTGGTGCTCGGCTCATCCTTGGTATTCCTGATCGCAATAGCCATCGTTATCTTACTTCTATTCCTTGCCAGTTGGCGGTAAATTGCTCACTGGCCGTCTTTCAAAAAATTAATGTTCCGTTTCAATCCCTCCAGTTTGGTGCGTTTGACGGGTGAGTCTTTGAATAAAACTTTGAACACTTCTTCCGTAATTTCTTCCCAGTCCGGGCGGGTCATGCGTTGCAAGGCTTCGGACGGTTGAAATTGCGGCTCCTGGTGTGGCTTGGCAAAGCGGTTCCAGGGACACACATCCTGGCAAATGTCGCAGCCAAACATCCAGTTTTCAAACTTACCCTGCACATCTACCGGAATCTGTTCTTTCAGTTCAATGGTAAAATAAGAAATGCACTTGCTGCCATCGACCACATATGGTGCCGGAATGGCATCGGTAGGGCACGCATCCATGCAGCGGGTACACGTACCACAATAATCTTTTACCGGCCCGTCTGGCTCCAGTTCCAGGTCCAGAATCAGTTCGCCGATAAAAAAGAAACTTCCCATCTGGCGGTTCAGCAGATTGGAATGCTTTCCTATCCAACCCAGTCCCGATTTCTTGGCCCACGCCTTATCCATGACCGGTGCCGAATCGACAAAAGCCCGGCCGCCGACTTCGCCGATTTCCTGCTGCATAAAAGCCATCAGTTCTTTCAGCTTGTCTTTCATCACGTAATGGTAATCGCGGCCGTAGGCATATTTGGAGATCTTCAGGTCGTCTGGCTCGGTAAAAAGCTCTTTTTCAGGAAAATAATTGTACAGCACCGACACCACCGACTTAGCCCCTTCCACCAACAGGCGCGGGTCGAGCCGCTTGTCAAAATGGTTGGCCATGTAGCTCATCTGTCCGTGCTGGTTCTGGTTCAGCCACTGTTCCAGCCGCGGCGCTTCCTCTTCCAGAAACTCCGCCGCAGACACGCCACAAAACTGAAAACCCAGTTCATGGGCTTTCTGCTTGATCAGTTGCGTGTGTTGGGTTTTGGCAGAAAAAGGAAGCATGAGCAAAGGTGTGGTTGTCGCCTGCAAAGATAGTTGTCTCTTACCAAACGAGAACAAAAAGAAATACCGATGCGTTACCATTCCAGGCCGGAAAAATGTAATATTGTTGACAGGCCACGTGTCCGCCTTTGTTGGGCAGCGTTTACTTATGTTTAAGTTGCAGGCTAGCAATATTTATTTCTAAAGATTGCATGTTTCTCTCTTTGTAGCGCCTTCCTACTTTTTTGCTTGCCCACTCAAGGCCATCGCTTGGCCCGCGGGATTTTGGGCCAGCCCGCTTGACAGGATCGTGCTTCGCACATTGCCTGAGAAATGATAATTAGCTCGCAACGTGAAATACCTAGTAAAATAGTAATTGGCCTAGCTATACTGGAACCCGTGAGTCTTCAGCAGCCTGTCTTTTTTCTTGTGTCTCAAATTTCTTTTATCTCATTAAATAGTATCTTTTTATGTTTGAAAACCTGCCTCCTCGCCGACAGGAACAACTGAAGGCTTTTGATAGATTGCTCACCATTATGGACGAACTCCGGGCAGGCTGCCCCTGGGACCGCAAGCAAACCATGGACAGCCTGCGTCACCTGACCATTGAGGAAACCTACGAACTATCGGATTCGATTCTGGAAAATGACCTGCCCGAAGTCAAAAAAGAATTGGGCGACATTGCCCTGCATATTGTTTTCTACGCCAAAATCGCCTCCGAAACCCAGGCATTTGACATTGGAGACGTGCTAAATTCCGTCTGTGAAAAGCTGATTTCCCGCCATCCGCACATTTACGGCGATGTCAAAGCCGATGATGCCGAGCAGGTCAAGCAAAACTGGGAACAGCTCAAACTCAAGGAAGGCAACAAGACTGTACTGGGCGGGGTGCCCAATTCACTGCCTGCTTTGGTAAAAGCAATGCGGGTGCAGGAAAAAGCCCGCAGTGCAGGTTTTGACTGGGAAGAAAAAGAACAGGTTTGGGAAAAAGTGGAAGAGGAAATGCACGAGTTCAAAGCGGAGTTTAACGAGAAAGCCAGTTTTTCGGCCGAAGCAGCCGAAAAAGAATTCGGCGATCTGTTGTTTTCACTCGTCAACTACGCCCGCTTCATTGACATCAATCCCGAAACGGCCCTGGAACGCACCAATAAGAAATTCATCAAGCGATTTAACTACCTGGAAGCCCAGGCCAACAAACTTGGCAAAAGCCTGCAGGACATGACGCTGGCCGAGATGGATGTATTCTGGGAAGAAGCAAAGAAGCAGGAATAAGTCAGAACCGCTGATTGAAACGGATTAAATTAATTGAACGGATTAAATGAAACACGTAGGTCTGACACTGTGTGTCTGACCGGATACGAAGACTTGCCTCACATCTGCGGTTTAGATCGGGCAAGTACAAAGAATGCTCCTATCAAATCTGTTTCATCATAATTAATCTGCTTCAATCTGCGGTCCGAAATAGTATCTTTCAACAACTAAAAACCTTACAACCTACATGAAGAAACACATTTACTTTTTCTTGGCACTGGCATGTTGCAGCCTGGGTGTTGCACAGACACGGGAATCGGGCAATCTGGTACTCGAAAACATTCCCGAACCTACCAACCAGTTGCTGGAGCGGCTTGACCAATACCAGAACGTTCGCACAGCCAGCTTTGCCGATTGGGACGCCACTGGCAAAGGCATACTGATCAGTACCCGCTTTGGCAATGTGGCACAAATCCATTACATAGCCCAGCCCGGCGGCTACCGGCAACAGGTTACCTTTGAACGAGAACCTATTGGCAGTGCCAGTGTCTGTCCGGATCCTGACAAAAAGGGTTTCCTGTTTGCGGCGGATGTGGGTGGTAATGAAAACTACCAGTTGTATTATTTTGACCAGATTACCGGTCGCAAACAACTACTCACCAACGGAAAATCGCGCCATGGCAGTCTGATCTGGAATGACAAAGGCGACAAGTTTGCGTATACTGGCAATCAGCGCAGCACCGGCGATCTGGACATATATGTAGCCTCGCTGGGCAGTCCGGCCAGTGCCCGAATGGTTTTCCAGGGAAAAGGCGGCGGCTGGCGTGTCGCCGACTGGTCGAAGGATGAGCAGCAAATGCTGGTGCAGGAATACATTTCGGTCAATGAGTCGAAAATGTACGTATTGGAAACAGCCAGCGGGAAGCTAACCCAGCTCAATCCCTCTACCAAACAGATTGCCTATGGTGAAACCCGCTTTTCGAAAGATGGCAAGGGTATTTTCTTTGTTTCGGACGAAGATACCGAATTTCAGCAACTGCGTTTTTATGATTTCGCAACCCGGAAGATTTCCAGTCTGACCGGTCCTATTTCCTGGGATGTGGAAGGTTTTGACCTGAGCGAAGACGGCAAACAGCTGATTTTCAACACCAACGAAGGTGGCTACAGCAAGCTATACCTGATGGATGCGGCAACCCGTCAGTACAAAGTCATTCCCAACCTTCCCAACGGTGTTATCGGCGGCCTCACCTTCAACCGCGACAACCGGCGCGTTGCCCTGACTATCAATGCCCCTACCGTTCCGAGTGATGTTTTTGTGCTGGATATTCAGACCAATGCCGTTGAACGGTGGACATTCAGCGAAACGGGCGGCCTCAATGCGGCGACCTTTGTCGAACCAACCTTGATCGAATATCCGACGTTTGACAAGGTAAACGGCAAGCCACGAATGACTCCGTCGTTTTTGTACACGCCTAAAAATGCAGCAGGCAAAATACCCGTGGTTATTTCCATTCACGGCGGACCGGAAGGGCAATCGCTGCCAACCTTCAATTCACTGATTCAGTTTTGGGTAAATGAGATGAAGATTGCCGTGCTAGTGCCCAATGTGCGTGGCTCTACGGGTTATGGCAAAACGTATGTGAAGCTGGACAATGGCTTTCTGCGTGAAAACTCGGTAAAAGACATTGGCTCGCTGCTCGACTGGGTACAGAAACAACCCAATCTGGATCCAGGCCGCGTGGCGGTGTATGGTGGCAGTTACGGCGGCTACATGTCCCTGGCGAGCATGACCAACTACAACGCCCGCTTCAAATGCGGTATTGATCTGTTTGGCATCAGCAACTTTGTCACCTTCCTGAAAAATACCAGCGCCTACCGCCAGGATTTGCGGCGCGTCGAATACGGTGATGAACGAGACCCCAAAATGAATGCGCACCAGGTTAAAATCTCGCCGCTGACCAACATCAAAAACATCACCAAACCAATGCTGATCTACCAGGGCAAAAACGATCCGCGTGTGCCCCTATCCGAGTCTGAACAGATGGTGGATGCACTGAAACAAAACCAGGTGCCCGTATGGTACATTATGGCAAAAGACGAAGGCCATGGCATTACCAAAAAAGCCAACCGCGACCAGGTAAACGCCGCCATGGCCGAATTCCTGGAAAAATACCTGATCGGCGAGCCACCAAAGTAATCCGAACCGCAGACTGAAACCTTAGTTGTTTAGTGTCATTCTGAAAGAACCCTGTGACAAGACCAGCAGTTTTTGGCTTTGAAAAGCTCTTTTTTCCGATCAGAAATCACACGCAACTCTATTTGTCACGCCTGTCCGCAATAGCGGGAGGTCCTTTCAGGATGACAGGCAGGGGCTTTAGTGACAAAGCTCTTTTTCAGAAAAATTATGGAACACGAGAAGCCCCCTTGTGTGCTCTTTCTATTGCCCAATCCAAAATAGTATCCTGCAAAAATGAGAAACCTATGTTTGAAGAAATACGTATAAACCTGGATCTGCCTCCGGCAGAACGCTGGAACTTTCTACAATCAGATCCCCAGGAAGCAGATGTGTTGATAGGTTATTATTTAAAAGATCTGGGCGATGTGAGTTTTTTCCGGGATGCAATCGAGTATTACAAGTCCACGTTTGTGAAGCAAGAATACCTCGAAGAGATCCGTACCATTGCCGCATTTTCGCAATACTCAGAAAACGACATCCTGATTACCAATCTCTATTATGACGCGCTGAAATTCGTATTCGGATGCACCGCTTTTACAGTACAAACCGATGGCCAAAAGTTTCATGCACGCAACCTAGATTGGTGGACAGAAAATGACGCATTGAAAAAGCAAACAAAGGTTTTCCATTTTACCCGAAACAACCAGATTCTATACTCAGCTGTCAGCTGGATTGGCTTTGTCGGGATACTGTCGGGCATGAAGCCGGGGAAATTTTCGATTACGCTCAATGCAGTTTCCAGTACAGAAAAGCCTAATCTGGCACCTCCAATTACGTTCCTGATCAGAGATGTATTGGAAAAGGCAGCGTCTTTTGAAGAAGCCTTGCACATGCTAAGCACTACCGAAATTGCGTCAGATTGCCTGCTGATGCTGGCAGGAGTCAACCCGAACGAACAGGTGGTCATTGAACGGACACCGCGCAAATTTGCCTTGCGGTATTCCGATGAAAACTTTTTGGTAGTGACCAATGACTACCGGCAGTTCAGCAACGATATCAAAATGGGCGATGTGATTCAGGAAACGTCGTGCCGACGATTTGACCGGGCAACTTCGCTGCTCGCGTCACGGCTACCTGCCAATGCGCAGGAATGTCTGGCTATTTTAAGTGACACACATGTAAAAATGGGCATTACCGTGCAACAAATGGTATTTGACCTAACGAATAGCACTATTACTGTTCAATAAATCAACATCATGACCAGTTTATCGGCAGTAGGTACGCCTTATCACCAATGTGTGATAAGAGCAATGGTTTATCACACATTGGTGATAAGGCTTGAACAACGGAAGAGCTGACGGCGAGTGTGGTTTTAACTGTTCAGTTAACTCACGGGACAGAAGTAGCCTCGGACAAATCCCAGGATTCACGTTAAAATAGTATCTTTGCGAAAACAAAAACCACTCTTATCAACTATGAAATACCATTTGCAATGGCTGATCGAGAAATTTGAAGCCGGCGAACGATTGAAGTACCTGTTTTTCTGGGGGCACCAGCCCCGCAAGGATGGCAGCATTGGCGACGGCTGCTTCAGCCAATGGTGGCAATCGGCATTTGAGGTCGATGGCATCACCTACGCCACTGCTGAACATTGGATGATGGCGCAGAAAGCGAGATTATTCGGCGATGACGAAATTCTGGCTCAAATACTGCAAGCCAAAACTCCCGCCGAGGCCAAGAAACTAGGCCGTGCCGTTCGTAATTTTGATCCGCAATCCTGGAATGACCACAAGTACGAATACGTCAAAACCGGCAACTGGCATAAGTTTTCACAACATGCCGATCTGAAAGCCTACCTGCTTACGACCGGTGATCGGGTTATTGTCGAAGCCAGTCCGATGGATAGAATCTGGGGCATTGGCATGGCCAAAACGAATCCGGATGTGGAGAACCCTACGAAATGGAAAGGCGAAAACCTGCTGGGCTTTGCTTTGATGGAAGTACGCGACGAATTGGCAAATCCCTAACTCCTAAAATAGTATCGTTTGCAAATGCAAAACCGGCCATCATCCACAGTTTGCCGATGATGGCCGGTTTTTCTACGTTTGTCTTCATCTAAGTAACCCATACAGAAGTAATCATAGAATGGTGCTGCCGCAATAAGTTATCCATCAGCACATTGTCTTTTATCTCATGTCTTTTTTCTTGTGTCTCTTTCCTTACTTCTGACACCGATACGCATAGATGTACACTTCACCAGTATTCCAGGTTTCCTGTGTAGGATAGCCTTTGGCATTGTATACGTACGAATGCGTAACCGGGGTAGCTTTCGGGTTAGGGTCGATGACCGAATAAAAGTTATGGAAAGTGACACTGTTTACACCATACGCAAACGAATTCTGATTGCCCTGCAACAGTCCGGTGGCGGCCAGCCAACGCAGGAGCCGGTGTGCATACCACGGCGAACGTTTGGCATCGTAGGTTTGCGGCTCCAGGTACAGCTGTTCGGGATGGCTCGGACTGCGCCGTGAGAATACTTTGGCTACGTTTCCGGCGGCGTTGTACTCAAACCGCCAGTAGGCATCGCCAAAAATAGAATGGCTTTCGTATTTCACCAGTCGGTTCAGCGCATCATACATGCTGGTGCTGTTTCCCCTTTGCTGGTACGCACTGCCATCCAGTTGATATAGTGTTGTAGAGATGATGTTGTCCCGGCTATCCAGCACCACGTCAAAGTAAGCATTTTGCGCATCCACTTTTATCTTGGATAGCCTGCCTTTGCTGTATTCAAAGGTCAGCCCTCCAGCCTTGGTTAGCTGGCCATTATGTGCATATTCGATGGTAGTGCCATCTTTTTGTACCAGCAGGCAGCCATTCTTCTTCAACCCTTTCCATTCCAATTCTTCAAAATACTGGCAGCCCGCAAGACTTAACAGGCCCATCAGCAAAAACGCGGAAGCGAAATAGTTTTTCATAAAACAGCGTGTTAGGATAAAATGGATATTCCCCTATCAGGGAAATGCAAAGATCACTACCATGTCGTTTCCATTGGATGATTTCTATCATAAACGGCTATGATTCAGGATGTGACAATGCACTTTTTTGTCAAACAAATCGTTTTGATACAGCAACTTGAACTTAAACGACATACCCATATTAACGCATGCATAGCAACAAACCAACTTCTTCTTTGCCTCCCCTTTTCTCTTTTCTGTGGATACTATTTCTGGTTGCTTTATCTGGCTGTGGCAAGGCAACCCCCATCCGGGAGGTATTTAAAAAGCTTACTCCTTACGAAAAATACCAGCAAGGTTTGCGCGAAACCAAGCTTGATCAGACGGCTTTGGGACAGGACTGGCTGCTGGCCGGGCAACGGGCCTTGCGGGATTCGCTGCTGGTGACCGTCCCCTTTCGCGAAACCGGGTATTTTTCTGCCGAAAAACCCGCAGCTTATAGCTTTCGATTCAACGCCCGACGTGGCGAACGGATCACGATACAAGTGGGCATTCAGTCCCTGCAGTCGGTCAAGGTATTTGTCGATGTCTTTGAATGGGACGGGGCTCCCAAAGTCATTGCATCAGCGGATACCAGTGCAGCCACGGTGACGTTTGAAGTGGAAAACGACCGGATGCATACCGTACGCGTCCAACCTGAATTATTACGCAGCGGACGCTATACACTTTCCATTACCAATGGCCCTACGCTGGGATTTCCCGTGCAGGGCAAGAACAGCAAGAATATCGGCAGTTTCTGGGGCGCTGACCGTGACGGTGGCGTCCGTCGGCACGAAGGCATTGATATTTTCGCCCCCCGTGGCACTCCGGCGATTGCCGCCACCAGCGGAATTGTGCGCGGTGTGAACACAAACAATCTTGGTGGAAAGGTGGTCTGGCTCTGGGATGAAAAACGCAATCAGACTCTTTACTACGCCCATCTGGATAGCCAATTGGTACAAGCCGGCCAGCGGGTACAGATTGGTGACACACTGGGCCTGGTGGGTACAACCGGCAACGCCCGCTTTACGGATCCACATCTGCATTTTGGCATTTACCGCTGGCTCACTGGTGCCATTGATCCATATCCGTTTGTCAAAAACTCTTCCGGCTTGCCTGCCGATGTAAAGGTTCCCCTGGAAGAACTAGGAAAATGGCACCGGATTTCTGCCAAGAAAGCGGCTTTACAGTTTTCTCCAGAAAAGCAATCCGTGGTGTTACAGGAAATGACCAGACATACTCCCGTACTGGTACTGGGTGGTTCGGCACAATGGTACCGTGTACAGCTGCCTTCCGGACAGCAGGGTTACATTGCGGCCAAACAAGTCGAACGGGCTCGCATTCCTATCCAGCGCGTCAAAGCCAGCGATACGGCCATCATCACTGACCAGCCCGATCCGGCCGCGGCGGTCATGGAAACCGTACCCAAAGGCGAAGCCCTTTCGGCATTGGCCAGATTCGGCTCGTACTGGCTGGTCGAAACAGCCAAACACGGGCTGGGATGGGTTGTATTGTAAGAATAAAAAAAGTGTTAACGGGTGCGGTTTGGAAAGTCGTCACTTATGGCGGGCTTGGCAAGCACCGAGTGTATGATCTGCGGCTTGCCCAACCCAACAAAATAGTATGCCGTAAAAACACAAAACCTCCTGCTCAATTGGCCAGCCGCGAAAACCGCTTGTTGGAATAGGGAAAATCCATACCCATGGCAAAAGCCGCCACCAATCCAAAAACGAGGGCAGTAGCCAGATACGACGGCTGCCAACTAAGCGGTAAAACAGTCGCTTGTGCAGGGATCGTTGTACACACGATGCCGAGCCACACGCTGCCAAAGGCCATCCACTGGTACAGTTTCAACTTGTTCCACACCGGGGTCTGGATTTCACCGCGATACGCCTCTTCCACAAAACGGCTCAATCCATTGAGGATAAAATACAGTCCGACAAGGAACTGGGCGGGTATTTGTCCATACCAGAGCCGCCACAAAAACGCACCGATCAGCACATTGGAGAGGATGGAATAGGCAGGGGTGATGTGAATGGGCTGATTTTTTAGTTGTGATAAGGCGCATACCCTGGATTTTTCATGCTGCACCCGAATGCCAATCTCCGCTTCCGCAAGCCTGCCATGGCAACAGCCTTGCACCACACAGCGCAGTCGCCCGAGGGCCTGTATCCAAGGACTGGCAAGGGCGAATGCCGCCAGAATTGTCCAAAACGAAGCTGCAAACCAGTCGGCGGCACAGGCACAGCCGAGCAGTCCACCCAAAATGCTACCATAGTAACCAAACGGCCGCGACAATCCCGACGCGCCTTCGACCAACTGGGCCCATAGGGCCGCACCTGCCAGGGAAAAAATGCTGACCGTCCATACAATGGCGGTATTTCCCAGCAACATGCTCACCAGCAAAATGCCGACACACGCACTTAGTCCCACATATATACTATGGTTGATGATGCGCAAACCACCCACCTGCCAGGCATGCCACGAATTAGCCAGGCGTTCAAAGAAGTTTCGTGTTGCTGCCCAGATTTTATTCCGATAAATAGCCACTCTAAATACACCCAGTCCGGCCATTACATCCAGGACACTATGCATGCCAGTCGTGAGGCAACTAATCGAAATTGCAATGGCCAATGCATACCAAAGCCACCCAAGCGATTTCCAGCGAACAGCGTAGTAATATGCCGCCAGCCAGGCCCAAATCACATGAAACGACGGAAAAGCGGCGGCAGCCCCATCTTTGCTACGTTCGTAAACCAATAATTCACCCCACACCGAATGGGGAACGAAAGGCTTAGGCTCGGCAACAAATGGCAGAACGATTTGCAAGAAAAATCCTACGGCAACCACCAGCCATCCGGCAATCATGAATGAGCGAATCTGTTGTTTTTGCTGCAAAACCAACGGCACCAAGCCTACAAACGGATAGCAAAGAAAGTAGAAGAGTTCGGTCCACTCAACCATCGGAATAGTATCGTCCGGAAACGTAAAAGTGGATACCGGCCGGGAAGGGTTCCCAATGAAAATCAATGCCTCGTAAAGCAACACCCACGGAACCAACACCAATACACAAGCGGATAACCGATCATTTACATCCGCTTTTGCCGTTGTGTTTTCTGGCAAGGAAAATACAGGTTCAGGCAAAACGGCGAATCGCTTTTGCAAGTCGGCATTTTCAAAACCCCAAACCAACGCAATCCAGGAAAATGTGAGTACAGGTGATACCAGCCAAAAGCCGCTGGATGACCGAAACAAAAGAGATACCACTATACACATAACGGAGGCTGCCATATAAATCGGATGCGAGACATACCGGTAAATGCCCCGTGTGACCAGCTTTTCAGGCGGATAGGCATTCATGGGCAGTCCTTTGCCGCGCAACCACAAATCGGCCATTGCCCAGATCATGGAGCCCGCACCTGCTACCACACAACCCCAGGCAAACAGCGGACTGTTGGGAACCGGCAATGGCACGTATGCTTCCGTTTGCCTGGCCCAAAGGATCAACAGGGCGGGCAGCAGTATGGTAAAAGCGACTCCATAGGCAACTTTGCCTGTAATGTCTTTCATAAACTATGTAATCAACAGAAGAGGTTTCTGACTTTTAAAAGATACTATTTTTACATCCATTCCACTTTCTCGTGGATACTCCAGCCTGTTGTTAGCAGTATATCATCTTTCAGTAACTGACCTCTGGTTTGCCATTTGCACTCCTGCAAGTTCAGGATTCCTTCCGGAAACAGTTTTCGGAGCCAGGAAAACTTCTTGAAAACGGTTGTGATCAATGAGCCGTTACGCAGGGGGTACTTTTCCGCCAGCACCAACCGATGTTTCCCGAAACGCAATTCATCATCGGTAATCTGCACATTCGTGTATTTTTGACCGTTGTGAAAAATCAGATTGCGTTCAGCTCTGCCTTCCCAGCGAATCCAAACCACCGCGTGCCTTTCTGCCAGAAATCGTCCCCATCGCAAGGTCTGGATGGGCATTTCCCACGGCTTGACGGTAAACGTGAGCCGTTCCACATAGCCTAGTCCCTCGTAAACCGCTTTGCGTTGAACAAACTGAACTTTACCTGCCGCTGAAGGCATGAAACATTCCCACAAAATATACCCGGAATCGTCTTCAAACAACGTTTCGGTAATGGATTGGCCAGAGGCAGACCAATGGCCGGAAGCGGCTGTGCCACTGAGAGTGAATATACCATCTGCTAAAACAGCCGTGTACTGGCGGGTGAAACTGGCAGAAGAGCGAAGTTTTGATCGGTTTACGAACTGCAATGAATTGGAAAACTGCAACCGGAGCTTTTTCCATTGAAGCGTGCTGTGGTAAAGAATGGTTACGTCTCCCGTCTGCGCATCTACCACATCGGCATACCATTTGGAAACCAGAAAATCGGATGAATTCATACGCTTAATGGAATGAGGAAGCTATTCGCTGCCAGAGTGTAATCGGAGAAATCTGACAAATACCGGAGAATTGGGCATCACCGGCTTCTATAACCACCCATTCGCCGGTCTGTTTCTGCCCGATGTCAATAGCAATGTAAGGTACGTTGATTTGCATCGCAGCCTGTCTGGCCAGCGATAAAATGCAGGTCTCCTCGGCAGGTGTGACTTTTTGTAGCGGATCGTCCTGACTCCAATAATAACTGTATGCCATTACCTGGTTATAAAGCAAGAATACCCGAAACTCCCTGCCTTGCGGAAAACCAGAACCTGTTTTATGCGTGTATTTTAGCAGTATTAGTTCACGGATGATAACCTTGCCCAAAGACCGGGATTCACTGCGGCATAAGTTAACAAACAAATTTTCCAAAGCCGTTTCATTTTCGGCTACACAGGAAGACCATCCCCATTTCTTGAATGACTGTATAGTCCCTTTCACAAAAACGGGATAGCCCAGCGTTGCAGCTCCCAGCTTGGCCTCTTCAGGTGTGGTAGCAATAATACTCCGGCAGGTAAGGGTGGTAATAAACGGGTAGTAACGGTCAAATTCTTCCGCTCGCTGAAACTCTGCCGGCGAGTTAACCAAGCGAATATTTCTGGCAAGCAACTCGCCATATACTTCATGGTAATGTGAGGGGGCAGGCACATAGCCAACCCAAAAAGCCGTTTCAGTTTCCGGGAATGCAGGAATATGCGCCAATGCCTGTACCACGGAAATTTCAGAGAAGTCCTGGGGAATGTAGTATACCTTGATTCCCAGCAGGTCAGCCGTTTGAGTCACTTTCCAGATATCATTTGCACTGGCAGAAGAGGGTAACCTGGGTGAGGCTTCGGAAATGATAATCATATAGTGAGTTGAAATTGTGGGGTCGACCCGGAAGCTGAGGGATTTTCTTCTTTTCTAATACGCCAACAACTTCCTGATTTTCTCCTCCATCCGCTGGCGGGGCAAAAAGTTTTTTTCCAGCGCAGGCGAGAACGGGACGGCCGTATCCAGACTGCCTTCACGCATGACGGGGGCATCAAGAAAAGTAAAGCAATGCTCGGCGAGCCAGGCCGCTATTTCGGCCCCGATGCCGCCCGAAATAGTATCTTCGTGAACCACCAAAACCCGCCCGGTCTTGCGTACACTCGTGGCTACGGCTTCTTTGTCCCACGGCACTAGCGTTCGCAAGTCAATGATGTCAACGGCAGGTTTTGACTCCAGCGAAGATACTATTTCTCTGGCCCAGTGTACGCATAAGCCGTAGGTGACAATGGTGAGTTCGTCGCCTTCGGTCACCAAGGCGGCTTTGCCTACAGGCACGGTGTAGTACTCCTCCGGAACTGGCCCGGAGACAGACCGGTAAAGGTACTTGTGCTCAAAATACAGGTATGGATTGGGGTCTTCCAATGCGGCATTGAGCAGGCCTTTGGCATCGTACGGGTTGGATGGATACACAATCTTCAGGCCGGGCGTATGAAAAAACCACGCTTCGTTGGATTGCGAATGGAACGGCCCGGCGGCGGTATTGGCTCCGGTAGGCATGCGCACCACTACATCGGCACGCTGTCCCCAGCGGTAATGGCTCTTGGCCAGGTTATTGACAATCTGATTGAAACCACACGTCACAAAATCCGCAAACTGCATTTCGACCATGGCCTTGTAGCCTTTGATGGACAGGCCAAAGGCGGCTCCCACAATAGCCGACTCGCACAACGGTGTATTGCGCACCCGTTCCTTGCCAAACGTTGCAACGAAGCCTTCGGTAATTTTAAAAACACCTCCGTAATCAGCAATGTCCTGTCCCATCAGCACCAGCTTCGGATGGCGTTCCATGCTTTGGCGCAGGGCTTCGGAAATCGCATCAATGAAGCGAAGAGACCTCCTCCCGTCCCCCTCCCGCGGAAGGGGTGAAATACTTATCCCCAACCCTTCCCCCTCTGGGAGAAGGGAGTTTTTGTCTCCCCCTCCACGGGAGGGGAGGCTGTACATATCCGCAAGTTCTTCCGCAGTATGGACTAAGGGTTCGGGCATCTCAAAGACAACGGCCAGCGCCTGCTCCATTTCCTGCCTGATCTGCTGCCGGATGTTTCCGATGCGTTCGGTTGTCAGGATTTGCTGATCAAGCAGGTACTGCTCGTAATTCAATACCGGGTCTTTCTTGCCCCACTCATCAAGCAATTCTTTGGGAACGTACTTGGTTCCGGAAGCCTCCTCGTGGCCACGCATCCGGAATGTCATGGCCTCCAGCAAGATGGGGCGCGGGTGTTTGCGCAGGTTTCGGGCCAACTGTTGTACGGTATGATAGACGTCCAGAATATTGTTGCCATCCACCTGAAAGGCTTCCATGCCGTAACCGATGCCTTTGTCAATAAACTGGCGGCACCGGAACTGCTCCTGGCTGGGTGTCGACAGTCCGTACCCGTTGTTCTCCACCAGAAAAATCACCGGCAATTCCCACACGGCAGCCACATTCAGGGCTTCGTGAAAGTCGCCCTCACTGGCACCGCCATCCCCACTGAAGGCCAGCGTCACTTTCGGATTCCGGGCCAGCTTGTCGGCCAGGGCAATGCCATCCGCCACCGCCAGCTGCGGGCCCAGATGTGAGATCATTCCAATGATATGCTCCTCGTGCGTACCAAAATGAAACGAACGGTCACGACCTTTGGTGTAGCCGTCCCTTTTGCCTTGCCATTGCGCAAACAGCTTAACCAGCGGACAATTGCGCACGGTAAACACCCCCAGGTTGCGGTGGAGTGGCAACACGTATTCGTCCGGTTCCAGTGCCAGCGTAGCCCCGACGGCAACGGCTTCCTGCCCGATGCCCGAAAACCATTTGGAAATCCGGTTTTGGCGGAGCAGGATCAGCATTTTTTCTTCAATCAGGCGGGGTTTTACCAGCGCTGTGTATAATTCCAGCAGCGTGTCGTCCGTGTAATGCTTGCGGTCAAAGTTCATAACAAATGCGCATAGGCGTTTCTGCAAATGTGCAAATGTTTTCAGAAAAAATGGAGATTAAGTCCGGACAAACAAAAAAACAGCCACGACACAACGTCGTGACCGTTTTCAAATCTGCTCCTCTTACAATAAATAGTATCTTTTAAAAGTCCCAAACCCCTACTTATCGTTCAGAACTGCCCGAACAGCATTTGTCAGAGCCGGACCAATTTCATATTCACTTTCCAGTGCTTTTTCTAAATAAAATCTGGCTTTGTCTGGCTGTTGGTTCGCTTTGTAGATCACTCCCAGATGGTAGAAAACCTGCGGTTCAAACGTGCGTCCTTCGATTCTGTTTTCAGCCAAAGCCAATGCTTTCTGTACATTCCCCTGATGCAGGTAACTCCACGCCAGTAAGTCATACGTTTCGGCGGTGGGTCGGTTCTCTACTTCTCGTTGGGCAATCTGCAAAGCCGCCTTGTAATTTTTACATTGACCCGTATACAAATTTACCAGATACTTGTTGTACATGTCGCCGTATTTAGGTTTCAAAACTTCGGTAAGAAAAATGGCAATGTTTTTTTCTTGTGCTGCACTATTGCCTTCATACGCTGCAATTTCGGCCAGATTCAGGTATAAATCGGGCAGGTGTGTCTGGGCAAGCAGATGGGTATAGATTCTTCTTGCCTCGGCAGTATTTCTATCGTGTGAAAAGGCAATCCAAGCTATTCCCTTGAGTGCGTAATGATAACCCGGATCGGTTTCAAGCACTTCCAGATAAGCCTTGTATGAATCTTCAATGCGATTGGCATGACCGTACATATCTCCCAGATTGGATAATGTCCAACAGTACAGTGATTTTCTACCCAGGTTTTTCACTTTGTCAAAGGCTTGTTCCATCAGTACGATGGCACTATCCAGGTCGCCTTCGTGGTCTTTAAGTTTGGCTTTCCGGATCAGGTAATCGAATGCGGTTTTGTCTTTCAGCTGATGTAGCGACTGCCGGGCCAGCAAATATTGTCCCAACTCCATACTTACATCAAAAGTGAGCAGGTTAGTCACGTATTCCTGGCCACCAGCCTGCATGCCCTGCTGCGTGTAGTCCATCGCTTGACGAAACTGATGGCGTGTTACGGCACTTTGCGACAGGGTGTAGAATACCGAGGGTTCTGAGTTTCTAAGCTTTGCATTAACCCCATGCAACAACGTATCGGCCTGGTACAAATCCTCCACTTGTCCGCTTGCCTGAAAACGGCTTGTTAACAAATAGGCTTTTTTAAGCATAAACACATAATTGCCAGGGTCAGCCTGCAATCGGCTATTCCAAAATGCAATGTCAGCACTGTAGGTTTCCAATAATTGATTGGCTGACTGGGTATCTGTCAGATATACGGCGTAGTCTTTGGGATTGGCAATGGATGGAGATTGCTTCTGACACGCCCACAAAACAGCCATCAGCAACAGTCCGGTGAAACAAAGGAAACTTTTCATGATCAAGCAAGAGAAGGAGTGGTAGGTTCTTGAATTTTAAAAGATAGTATTTTCCCCGGTTTCTGAAGAACCGGGGGAAAACATCAAAACGGAGCCGCCAGATAAGGGAATGTAGTTAAAAACGCTTTGTCGTTTGCATTCACATTATCTTTTGTCAACCCGGGATTGGAGCTTCCGGTAGGGCCACCAAAAATGAGCAACAACTCCGTATCAATGACATCGTCGTCCAGCGCACGGCCGGTGAGTACGTTTGTACCGTCAAAAAATGTAGTTTTCTTATTTGTTGCTACGTTCAGCACATCTGTTACCAATAATCCGGCAAACGTGCTCTTGTCTTGGCCTAACGCATTTTTTGTGTAACCGAACCCAGTAAGCACAGCTTCGAAATCGGCTTTGTACACTGCTGACATTTGCGAAGGCGGTGTGCTATTGAATTGATTCTTTTTTGACGAACCAATGAATACGGTATTGATGGCTGGTCGTGCCATCTGGTCGGCAATGGTATATTGGCCTGAAGTATCAAATGAATCCGTCGGATTTGAAGCATCGTCTTTGCAAGAACTCATTAGCAGGCCAATAGTAGCCAGAGACAGGTAAATGATTTTTATTTTCATGATCAATGAGGTTTTTCTGTTTAGAATGATAGTATTTCAGGTAATCTATTTTGTCTTAGATTCGGCCCAGATATTGAGCGTAGTTGCCGTACCCAGAAGAGACTTTGGAACCTCAACTATGATGGACATTACGTTGGTACCCGCAAAGGTGTCGACACCCGGATTGCGGAAACTGGATTGTGTACCTGCAATGATTTCTTTGAATCGTGCCAAGTCAAAAAAGAACGGGTCGTCGCGGAGTCCGGCAAACACTTTCACTCCATTGCTGCCAGTACCCATTGCAAGGGTGCCGCTTTTTGAATTGTCATACGTAGTCACATTGGTTTCTACACTGGGAGCACTGGTTGCCACGGTACTGCTGGTACCCGCCTGAGCAGGTGCGACGGGACCGTACACCCGAATCTTGCCGTTCTGAACCAAGCATTGCAACACCAGATCCTCAACATTGTCGCCGGTATTGTCGATGTTGATCTCATACATGGTGTTGTTGGCAAACTGGGCACTCCCCGAAGCGGCAGGCGACAAAAGTCCTTGTGTATTACACACAAATACCAAATTGCTGCTGGTTGAAGGGCTTTGGAAAGCGTAAACGTCGGTAATGTCTGCTACAAGACTGGTACTATTCGGTCCGGTTACAGCCGGGGCATCAATGTGATCGGCAGCGTACATGTAGGCTCCGCCAGCCACTGCTAATACGATAGCAGTAGAAAAAAGATTTTTTTTCATGGTTTAGATTATTTAAAAAAGTGAAACGATGCCAGACCTACGCACCTTCTAGTCCTTTTGGATTTCTGTACCCATTTTCCAAAACGGGTATCTGGAAGACCAGAAAGCATCAAATCAAGTATAAATGTCTCAATATCAATATATTACATAATCATGAAAAGAATTTTAAAAATTCAAAAACAACTTTTCTTTTTGTTTCTAAAATCCGGTTTCGAGTTTTCGTCCGTAGATATGGCCACTTCTCTATCCAATCTATCACCCGTATGAAATTTCTACCTGCCCTGTTTATGATTTTGTGTGCGACTGCTGTGTTTGCCCACAACGGCATCCTGAAGGGAGTCGTGCGCGACGAATCCCATTTGCCACTCAAAGGAGCCACGGTATTGGTCGTGTCGACTGGCAAGGCGACCACCACCAATGCAATGGGCTCGTTTCAGTTTGATAATCTGGCACCCGGCAGTTATGTGCTGGCCGTTTCGTATGTTGGTTTTGAGACACAACGAGACACCGTAGCCTTAGTTGAGAATTCAACCATTGAAATCAGTTTCGATCTGAGACAAAGCGATGTCACCTTATCAGAAGTAACGGTGGCGGCTAATCCGGTGGAAAGCATCAACAGCATCTCAGCCATTGATATCAAATTGCGGCCAATACGTACCTCGCAGGATATTCTGCGGATTGTACCGGGCTTGTTCATTGCGCAACACGCTGGCGGAGGCAAAGCCGAACAGATTTTCCTCCGCGGATTTGACATTGACCATGGCACCGACATTAACCTCACCGTCGATGGCATGCCGGTCAACATGGTTTCACACGCACACGGACAAGGTTATGCTGACCTGCATTTTCTGATTCCGGAAACAGTGGAACAAGTAAATTTTGAAAAAGGACCATATTATGCCCAGAAAGGTAATCTGGCAACCGCAGGATTTGTTGCTTTTCAGACCCGAAATGCTCTGAAAAACAACCTTTTGAAACTGGAAGGCGGGCAGTTTAACACCGGCCGAGCCGTGGCGATGCTCAGTTTGTTAGATAAGTCAACCGATACCAAAAAAGAGAATGCATATGTAGCCTCCGAATATTTCTTTTCGCAGGGCTATTTTGATGCACCCCAAAATTTTAACCGTATCAATCTCTTTGGGAAGTACAACGGGTACCTGAGTGGCAACAAGATCTTATCGGCTTCTTTCTCTACTTTTAGCAGTAGCTGGGATGCTTCCGGGCAAATTCCTCAACGAGCTATCAATTCCGGCACCATCGGACGGTTTGGTGCCATAGACAATACCGAAGGCGGCACCACCAGCCGAACCAATGCCAACCTGCAATTGGCCCAGGTACTAGACAATAAGGCCTTGATCTCAAATCAATTATACTTTGCTACCTATGCGTTTGATTTATATTCCAACTTCACCTTCTTTCTGAAAGACTCCATCAACGGCGACCAGATCAGGCAACGGGAAAAACGGAACATCATTGGTTACAATGGAACGTATAATCAGACCTCTACTTTTCTGGGTAAATCGTTAACGTCAGAAATTGGACTTGGCCTGCGTTACGATGACATTCGCGACATTGAGCTTTCGCACACCGTCAAGCGCAGAATGCTCAGCACCATCCGCAGAGGTGACATCCGTGAAACCAATCTCAGCACGTACATCAACGAAAGCTGGGCAGTTTCGGATAGGCTGGTTATCCATGCAGGGTTACGGCTGGATTATTTTCTGTTCGACTACGTGGACAAGCTGGACAGTGCCTTTGCCCGCAAAACCCAGAACCGGTCGGTAATCAGCCCCAAACTGAATCTGTTTTACACCATCAATCCTGCCATCAAATGGTTTATCAATTCGGGCATTGGTTTTCACTCCAATGATACGCGGGTAATTATTGACCAAACAGCCAGAGCTATTTTACCCAAAGCGTATGGAGGGGAGGTAGGCATTGCTATCAAACCCATTGAAAACCTATTGATTAAAGGTTCGCTTTGGAGATTGGATCTGGATCAGGAGTTTGTTTACGTCGGCGATGATGGCATCGTAGAACCGGGTGGAAAAACCCGCCGCACCGGCATTGACCTTTCGGTACGGTATCAGTTGCTACGCTGGCTGTATGCCGATTGGGACGTCAATCTGGCGCGGCCTCGCATGAAAAATGCAGCGGAAGGGGAAAATTATATTCCGTTGGCGCCGATACTCACGAGTATCGGCGGACTGACAAGTCAGTTTAAAAACGGATTTAGTGGTAGTTTGCGGTATCGCTACTTAGCCAACCGGCCAGCCAACGAAACCAACAGTGTGGTAGCCAACGGGTACTACCTGATGGATGCGGTGGTTCGCTATATCCGTCCAACGTACGAAGTCGGCCTTTCCATTGAGAATATATTCAATCAGCGATGGAAAGAAGCGCAGTTTGATACCGAGTCCCGTTTGCGTAATGAAAGACTGCCGGTTTCTGAAAATCATTTTACACCGGGCACTCCTTTTTCGGCAAAGTTGTCGTTCAGTTATTTCTTCTGACAAGTCTGACAATTTCATTTGTTTGCAAACCTGCCGGATAATTTGTTTGTTTACCAACAGAACACAGTTTCAATTTCGTACGCTGTTTGCTTCTTTCTTTACCCTTGATCTATGATTCATTACCAAAGCTTTATACTCGACAACGGATTGCAGGTGTACGTGCACGAAGATCATAGTACCCCGATGGCGGCAGTAAACATATTGTACAACGTCGGTTCGCGTGACGAAGACGAAAACCGTACCGGCTTTGCACATCTGTTTGAACACCTGATGTTTGGAGGCAGCAAACACATTCCGTCGTATGACGAGCCGCTGCAGCGTGTCGGCGGTGAAAACAATGCATTCACCTCGCCCGACATTACCAATTATTACATCACCTTGCCGTCGGCCAATCTGGAAACGGCGTTCTGGCTGGAAAGCGACCGCATGCTCAGCTTGTCGTTTGACCCGAAAGTGCTGGAAGTTCAGCAAAAAGTGGTCATCGAAGAATTCAAGCAGCGTTACCTGAACCAGCCTTACGGAGATGTCTGGCTCAAGTTGCGTCCGCTGGCCTATCAGGTGCATCCGTACCGCTGGGCTACCATTGGCAAAGACATCTCGCACATCGAACGTGCCACCATGGACGACGTTCAGGCGTTTTTTTACAAGTATTATCTGCCCAACAATGCCATTCTGGTCGTAGCCGGTGACGTGATGCTGGAACAAGTGAAGCAATTGTGCAAAAAATGGTTCGAACCGATTCCGGCGGGGAAACCCTACGTGCGGCAGCTCCCGCAGGAACCGGCTCAGCAATCCGCACGTTTGCTGGAAGCAGAAGCCCAGGTGCCGCTTGATGCCATTTACAAGGCCTTTCATGTCGCGGGCAAAACCGACGCTACAGCTTACCACACCGTTGATTTGCTGAGTGACATGATGGGTCGCGGCAAATCGTCACGGTTGTATGACCGGCTGGTAAAGCAGCAGAAACTGTTCAGCAATATTGCCGCCTATACCTTGAATTCCGTGGAACCGGGTTTGCTGCTGATTCAGGGACAGCTCAATGGTGGTGTTACAATCGAAAAAGCAGAAAATGCCATCCAGGAAATAGTATCGGAGATTGTTGAAAAAGGGGTACCGGAAGCCGAGCTGGCAAAAGTTAAAAACCAGGCTGAATCGTCGCTGGTATTTTCGGAAGTGGAGCTTCTGAACCGGGCCATGAATCTGGCATTTTATGCCAATATGGGCGATGTGGAAGAAGTAAACCGCGAAACCGAACGCATTGCGACTATTACGCCCGATTCCATCCACGCAATGGCCCAGCAGGTTTTAAGATCCGAAAACTCATCCACCTTGCATTACAAATCGGCTCAGTAAGCACATTTTTCTATGGAGGAAGACTGCTCTGCCTCCATAGAAGAACCGCATCTTAGTGTGTCAGATGTCCCATTTTGCCAGCCTGATAATCGGCAATGGCCTGTTGAAGTTCAGATACTGTGTTCATGACGAACGGACCGTACGTCGCAATCGGCTCGTGGATCGGCTCCCCGCCCAACAGCAGCACTTTTGCTTCGGTGCGGGATACTATTTCTACCTGGTCCCCTTCCGGCGAAAAAGTTGCCAGCTGCCCGTTTTTGACAATATCTTTCTGATTGATACTGACTTCTCCGTTGAGCACATACACAAAAAAGTTGAATCCTCGCGGAATCTCCAATGCAGTGACGGCATTGGCTTGCAATATCAGGTCAGCCAGCAGGATTGGGCTAAACGTATGCGCTGTTCCTTTCAAACCCATAAATTCCCCGGCGATAACTCGCAATAGAGCTCCGTCAGCAAGGTTTTTGGCAGGAAAATTTGCCGCCGCCAGCTCCTGGTAGCGGGGCGGTATCATTTTGTACGCGGCTGGCAGATTCACCCAAAGCTGCACAAAGTTGAGGGTTCCGCCCGTGCGGGAAAATTCTTTTTCATGTTTTTCTTCGTGTACAATACCTGCGGCTGCCGTCATCCATTGCACATCCCCAGGAAACAACTTGCCGTAGTTTCCCGCCGAGTCGCGGTGTTCCAATGCCCCTTCGTACACCACTGTAACCGTCTCAAATCCACGGTGAGGGTGTTCGTCCACACCGCGTTGTTTTTCGGAGGGTGTTACTTGCATAGGCCCGTGATGGTCCAGCAACAGGAAGGGTGAAAAAGGTTTGGCTTGCTGCGGATGAAACGCGTTCTTACCCACAAAACCGTCGCCTACCCGTTGCGGCTGGGCGGAGGTAATGGACTGAATAGTTTTTGGAGTGCTCATGTGAATATTTTAATGTAATAACATATAATGTGTATACATTTAAAATACGGATTTTGTTCATCGAACGAAATGTTCTCAACCAAAAATAAGGATGTGTTTCTCAGGTGAGGTTTTTAGCCTTGAAACGATACTATTTTATTTAGTCTTCCATTTCAAATATGGCTTTCAGCTCGTTGGCATCGTGCGGTTTCATGCGGCCCGCCAGGATCAGGCGCAGTTGACGACGACGCAACGCACTGGCATACAGTGACTGTTCTTCTTCGGTTTCAGGTATGGCTTCGGGAACAGCGGTAGGTTTGCCGTCTTTATCCAGGGCGACGAATGTAAAAAACGCTTTGTTGGTAGCCAGCTTGCGGCGGTTTGGAATGTTTTCGGTCCAGGCTTCGATGTATACTTCCATGGAAGAGTTGAACGAACGGGTAACCTGAGCCCGCAGCGTGACCACATCACCGATTTTGATGGGTTCCGAGAAGGAGATATTATCCACCGAGGCCGTTACAACAATCGAATTGGCGTGGCGCTGCGCCGCAATCGCCGATACGATATCCATCCAGTACATAAGCCATCCACCCATCAGGTTGTTCAATCCATTGGTATGGTTGGGAAACACCATCTCGGTCATGGTTGTCAGCGACTCACGGGCGTATTTCTTTTCACTCATTGGTTGCAAATTTAAGTAATGATTGGTTTTTGCGTTGGAGAACCTGCCTGCCGACAGGAAGAGACACTATCTTTTTTAACAATTGCGAAGGTAATGCGAATTGCTCCAAAATAAAAAAGCAGCCTGTGAATGGGAGGCTGCTTTTCAACGTTTTTGCATTCGTTATCTTCTGCTTTTCTGGCGACGAGGCGAACCACCTGTTCCTCCTGAAAACTTCGGTCTTCTGAATTTAAGATTGCTTCGGCGCGTTTTCACCAATGGGTTGATGGTATATTCAAGTTTGGCTGCCAATATGATATAAGAGTCTTTTCTGTCGGGATTACCACGTTGGTGGCCTGCATTCCAATGTACTCCGTCGTTTGAGTCATACGTTGGCGCAATTCCCCCCAATTCTTTTGTTCGGTCGGCCAAGGCACCCGCAATAGGGTCCAGCGAACCATTGTCAACAAAGACAGTGCTCACATCATCCAGGTAATCGGTAAATATTTTCCGGTAACCAACCTCCAGTGACAAGTCCCATTCGTTGGCCAACGCAATCTGCACACCCAAGCCGAAAGGAATGGTTGGAGTAAACTGACTGTAATTGACTCCTTCGGTATCGTAACGGGGCAATGTATACCACGAACCTTCGTATTTGGTACGTGGGGTAAAATAGGTAAAGCCAATGCCCGCAAACGCGTAGGGACTGAACAACGGACGTTGGTTGAAAAATTTATTGTAGGAGAAAAAGTCGAAAATACCGGTAGCCGCTACTTCAATGTTACCCGAACGGAACGATAAGTTGCGTACAGCATTTCTCCCACCGGCATCGGTCGAAGCCATCCGCAGATAGGCGCCTTCCATCCGTGCCCGGAAACGGCCGCTGAAACGATAATCGAAACCAAGGTTAAAATAAGGTCTTGCACTGATACAATCCCCGGTTTCGCAGAGATCGCCGAAATAAGTAGAGCTGCCCACCCCTACCGATAATTTCATTACACCGTAGTTGCTAGCACCTTTATACAACCGCGAGTTGCGAAGCGGGCCTCGCTGCCGGGATCTTTGAGCCTCTGCTGCCGTCAGTGACAGTAACATAGCTATGACGGTAAGGCAAAGAGTTAAGCGTAGAGTATCTTTTTTCATAAAAAAAGCGTTAGCCTGGTGTAATGAACAACAAAAATAACGGAATATCAAAAAAATCAAAAATTATTTCCACCCGTATTTTCCCAACAATGGCACAAAACTGAACATGTCAAATATTTCTGTATCAAATTGTTGCAAATACGCTCGTGTTATACGAAGCATTTTTTGCCGCTTGGGAGGTCCTACGGGAATTACCATTTTGCCACCTACCTTCAGCTGTGTCAGCAGGGTATCCGGTACTTCCGGGGCTCCAGCCGTAACCAATATACGGTCAAACGGCGCATAAGTTGGCAATCCCTGGGAGCCGTCTCCGTGAAACATGTGTGCCAGATAGTTTAAACGCTCCATCAATTGTTGGGTTCGCTTGTATAGGATTTTGTTATACTCGATGGTATACAGTTCAACAGGCCATTGCAACAATACAGCCGCCTGATAGCCTGACCCGGTACCTATCTCTAAAATTTTATACCCTGTCTGTATGTCAAGCAATTGGGTCTGGTAAGCTACGGTATAAGGTTGCGAGATGGTTTGTTGCTGACCAATCGACAGCGCCTTGTCTGCATAGGCATCGATGGTGGAGGTATCGTCTGACACAAAAAAATGACGAGGTATTTTCGCCAGAGCTGCCGTTACTTCCGGCGAGACAATTCCTTTACGGCTGATTTCTTTCACCAAGGCGTTTCGCAAAGCCTGATGTTCGGTTGTGTCTTCCAGCTTTTTCACCTTCTCACCCATGCTTCAAGTTACAAAAAATCAATACCAGCTTGTACCAAAAGCGGAGTGAAATGAAAAAACATAACGGATGTACTATACCCTGCAATTACGCAAGCTGATTGTGCAGCTTGCTATTCATATTGAGGTTGCGATTTCCCTGGCAACTTTATACATCCGCTTGCGACCAGCGTGCATAAATCAGCTCGCGCATGGGTGCGTGAATATTCGCGGCTGCGGCAACCAATTGCCCGCCAAACAGGAAGCCACTGCCACCACTGAAGTCGGTCACTTTACCGCCCGCTTCGGTAACCAGCAATACACCGGCGGCCATATCCCACGACTTCAGATTGTATTCGTAGAATCCTTCGACCCGTCCGCAGGCTACATAAGCCAGATCAACCGCAGCAGCACCCAAACGGCGTATGCCATGCGACTTCAGTACGAAATCCTGCAAGACGCTTAAATGAGTCGTAACTTTTCCCGCCAAGGAATATGGAAAGCCGGTCGAGATCAAGCTGTGCTCCAATGCCTCGGCAGACGAAGTTTTGATCGGCTGACCGTTGCAATAGGCGCCGCCGCCATGCCAGGCATAAAAACACTCGTCCAGGTTGGGCTCGTATACAATGCCCACCAGCGGCTGATCGCCCTGTACCAACGCCACACTGACGCAAAAAATACGCAGGCCGTGAATAAAATTAGTCGTTCCATCCAACGGATCAATGATCCAGTTCAGCGTATCCGAATGTTTGGTTACCGTACCTTCTTCGGTAATAAAACCCGCTTCAGGAACCAACGCCGTCAGCTTTACCACTAGTTGCTTCTCCGCTTCCTTGTCCACATACGAAACCAGGTTGTTCGCAGCCCCTTTGTATTCAATGTTCGCTTTGTCAAACGCTTCCACTTCGTGTTTCAAAAAGGCGCCGGTCTCTTTGACAATGGCAATGGCATCCTGGCATATCTGGGCTAAGTTCATCGGAGTTAAGGTATTAACGGGTACATAAATAGTATCAACAGAAACGCACGAACTAAGTTCGCTCCCTCAGGATGCTTGTTTTACCGAAAGACGTAATCGGTAAACCAAGAATGCCGAACGCAAGGCCAATAGTAAAATCAACGGAATAAGCTCGTACTCAAATTCCTGTGGAATAATCTTCCAGCCCAACAGCAGCACGACCAACACGACCAGATAGACCAGATAATAAATACGAAGCCAGTGCGGCTTGTGCTTTTTCAACAGCCATAGCGTTACAGGCAAATGCAAAGGCCATGCCCAAACCAAATTCCAGTTATGGATCGTAGCCTGATGGTCGGTAGCCACCCACAGCAATAATATGATCCAGCCCACCAAACCAATCATTGTGAAGAAGGTAGCATCCACCCAAAACTGACGGCCGGTGCCCCGCCATTGCCACAATGTAAGAGCCAGCCCCAATACGAGCAAAATCCAGAATAACACTGCCGGGGTGAAACTTGTTGACTCTTGGGCCACTGGAGTTGCCTGAAACACAACCTGGTTGGTTACTTCGAATTTTTCAGGCTTGCCGTTACGAACAATGGTTGCCTGCGACGTCAGTTTCATCAGGTTGTCGGGCAAAAACATGCTTTCGTAGGCCGTAGCCTGCTTGTCGGTGACCGCGCCAATGCCCAGGTCCATGCCAAAATCGGCCCAGGGCAGCTGGCCCGCATAGGCGTCAATCCATTGCCGAAAGGTGCGGGTTTCGATTGCATCACCAAATTTCAGGCTGTCTCCGCATACTTTCTGCAATATGTCGCGCGCACGGGTGGTACAGTTATCGTAAAAGAAATCGTAGCGGTAAAAGCGGTTTTCAGGCTTGTAATTTTCCTGCAGCAGCGCAAAAAGCTGCGACTTTTGCGCATCCGAGAGGTTTAGTTTCTGCGCAATGATAGATCGGTTGTCTTGCTGGGAAGAATAAAACAAGGCGTCCATCCCATGGATGGAAAGCATGTAAGGCAGCTTGCCACGGGCAAACTTAACCCCGAAAGCAATCTGGTTTGACAATGTATTTTCACCAAATGAGAACGTACCGTAATTGTACACATAATCCAGGCCTAGCTGGGGATCTTGAATCCACAAGGCCGTGTGTCCGAAGGTGGAATACAAATCGTTACCCGGAGCAATGGTAAGCAGCGTGACAGTAGCCTGTGGCGAAAGCCTAATCGACTGTGCATAAGATGCTTGTATCAAAAGAAGCAATCCGGCCAGGAGGCTCCAGTAAATCATTTTCTGCATGTATTCCAAGTGTAGGTTTTCGCAAATATAGGAAAATTACGGTTTGTCGCTTGTGGAGCCTGTTTGGTTTTGCTCGGAAAATAATATCTCCGGGAAAACCGAAACCCATCCTGCCTATTTGCCGGGATCCGATTTTCGCTTACTCTTTCTTTCCGCCCACGACAATTACAATTTCGCCTTTCGGGGGTTTTTGCTGGTAAAAAGATACTATTTCCGTAAGCGTTCCGTTTATGGTTTCTTCAAATAATTTGGTCAGTTCGCGTGATACGGAGGCCTGTCGGTCGGAGCCGAAATATTCGCCAAACTGCTCCAGGGTTTTTACCAACCGGTGCGGCGATTCGTAAAAAATCATGGTGCGTTCTTCCTCGGCGAGTTGTTTGAGCCGGGTCTGGCGTCCTTTCTTTTGCGGCAGAAACCCCTCGAACACAAAGCGTTCGGTGGGCAAGCCCGACTTTACCAGGGCGGGCACAAACGCCGTCGGTCCCGGCAGGCATTCGACCACCAGTTGGTGTTGCAGGCAAGCCCGCACCAGCAAAAAACCAGGGTCGCTGATGCCCGGCGTACCGGCATCGGTAACCAGTGCCATTTTTTCGCCTTTCCGCATGCGTTCAATGAGCTTGGTCACCGTCTGGTGTTCGTTGAAGGCATGGTGGCTTTGCAACGGCTTTTGTATCTGCAAGTGCTTGAGCAACTGACCCGTGACGCGCGTATCTTCGGCCAGTACGACGTCCGCCTCCTTGAGCATACGGATGGCGCGCAGGGTGATGTCTTCCAGATTTCCGATGGGCGTGGGAACGAGAACGAGATTCATGTGCGAATGGTTAAATGGCGGAATGGACAAATGGCTGGTTGGCATACCCATTCAACCCTTTGTCCGTTCTTCATTACCTAATTGATTATTTGCCGTACAATTTGTCAATGATCAAAGCCAGCTGGCGGTCTTTGTCAGTGACTACATTGCCTGCATCGTGCGTGTTCAGCTCGATTTCAACACGGTTGTACACATTGGCCCACCATGGATGGTGATCCATTTTTTCGGCTTCCAGAGCTACTTTGGTCATAAAAGCAAACGCTTCGACAAAGTCCTTGAACTGAAAGGTTTTTTTGAGTTTGTTATCTTCTTCTTTCCACATATAGTTAGAGGGTTTACAGTGAAGCCATTATCCAACAACCATACCACTGCAAAAAAGTTGCCCGAAGGCGGTTTTTGTCTTCTGCGGAGACACTATTTTGCGGCGGAACGTACTTGCAAAAGTACTCAGCTTCTGCTTATTTTGTGACTCACCACACTTTAACTGGCGTTGCGATGCCCAGCCATTACCATTTATGAAATTTCTTTATTGACCGTCTGGTTCGTTCGCTATTGCCGAAATTTACGGCCTGGTTTTGCCCACTGGTAAGCCGGCGCAGATTCGTTGCGCCTTTTCCGGGGCAGACGTTTGGTCGCACCTTTTATTTCCCTATCACATTTCTTCCTTATTCGGATTGACAAAAGAAACACTTTTGCTGTGAAAACATATACTATTTTTTCTTTTCTGTGTTTGGTGACATCACTGGGGTATGCCCAGAAAAAAGATGTATCCCTCACCGTTGCCAAAACCGATACCACCCTTCTGCTTGATGGCGAACTGACCGATCGGATATGGAAACAGGCCGCGGTGGCAACAAACTTTATCCTGAACTATCCGAACGATACGGCGCTGGCCCGTAACCAGACCGAAGTGCGGCTCACGTTTGACAATAACTTCCTGTACGTGGGAGTCATCTGCCACGATCAGGACCGCGACAGACGTTTTGTGGCCAGTTCGTTGCGGCGTGATTTTGAGTGGGACCTGAACGATAATTTTACAGTGTATCTCGATCCGTTTGGCGATGGACAGAACGGGTTCACGTTCAATGTGACGCCACTGGGAGTGGAACGCGAAGGAATGATTTTCAACGGCCAGGAGGTTGCCAATCAGTGGGATAACAAGTGGCGGTCGGCGGTAAAGATGCATGCCGACCGGTGGACGGCCGAAATGGTCATTCCGTTCAAAAGCATTCGTTACCGGGGCAATACCCAGCAGTTCAAAATGAATTTTGCCCGGCACGACCTGAAAAACAACCAACGGTCGTCGTGGAGTCCGGTGCCCATTGCCTACTGGATTTCGTCGCTGGCCTATACCGGTACGGTTTACTTCGAAGAGCCGCTGCCGCATCCAGGAGCCAATATTTCCATCATTCCGTATGCAAACCTGCGGATGGACCGTGATTTTGTTGGGGAAGATGAAAATGGCAACCTGGTTCCGGTCAGTGAAAAAAATCGCTGGCAAGCCAATGCCGGTTTTGATGCCAAAGTTGCCGTTACCCCCTCGCTGAACCTGGACCTGACGATCAACCCGGATTTTTCGCAGGTGGAAGTAGACCAGCAGGTAACCAACCTGAGCCGGTTTGAAATTTTCTTCCCCGAACGACGGCAGTTTTTCCTGGAAAACGCCGATCTGTTCGATAGCTTCGGATCTGAACAGAACCGCCCTTTCTTTTCGCGACGCATTGGCATTGGCCGCGATACCATCACCAGGCAGATCGTGCAAAATCCGATTCTGTACGGAGCTCGTCTCAGCGGAAAGCTGGACAAGAACTGGCGGATTGGCCTGCTGAACATGCAAACGGCCCGCGATTCGCGAAAAGGCATCGATGCCCAGAACTATACCGTGGCAGCGGTGCAGCGGCAAGTATTTGCACGATCCAATATCGGCGCCATTTTTATCAACCGAAACCGCTTCGGCGATGGTGCTTCCGGACGTTACACGCGAATGGCCGGACTGGAGTACAACCTGTTGTCGGCTGATAACAAGTGGACAGGGAAAGTCTTTTACCACCAGGGGTTCAAGCCGGAAACCCGGCAGTCGGGTTATACGCACGGCTCAATGTTATTGTACCAAACCCGCAACCTGAGCATGCAATGGGTGCACGAATACGTGGGTGAAAACTATAACATCAATGACATTGGCTACCTCGAACGCAACGCTTACTGGCAGTTCAATCCGGGTATAAACTACCAGTGGTATCCCGAAAAATCGCGGGTGCTGGTATCGCATGGCCCCGGTGCGGAAATGGAATGGTACCTGGATTTGACAGGCCGCACCCTAGACCGTAACCTGGATGTTTTCTACCAGTTTCAGTTTCAGAATACCATGCAGCTGACCACCGGGCTTTACTACTACTATACGTATTTGTTCGCTGGCTTTGATCCTACCAACTCGGGAGGCAAACCTCTGCCATCGGCCACGGGTTACCACCAGATGGGTTTCTGGTGGGAAGGCACTACCGACACGCGCAAATTGTTCAACGTCAGCAGCACGGGCTTTACAGGCAGCTACTTCAACGGAAGGATTGTCAGTGCGTCTACCCAGCTCAACTACCGGTTTCAACCCTACGGAGCCATCAGCCTGAACGTGGAATACAACCGCATTCATCTGGCCGAAGCGTACGGGAAGGCTGATTTCTGGCTGCTGGGGCCGCGCCTGGACGTGTCGTTTTCGCGCAAGCTGTTCCTGACCACGTTTTTGCAATACAACCAGCAGAGCAACAATACCAACCTGAATGCACGCCTGCAATGGCGTTTCAAGCCGGTTTCAGACTTTTTTCTGGTCTATACGGAAAACTATTTTCCACGTACGTTTGCCCAGAAAAACCGCGCCCTGGTGATGAAGCTGTCGTATTGGTTTAATGTGTAAAGCTTCCCCATTTTCTGCTCATGGGAGAGGCTTTTATTAAGTAGGAATAGTATATTTCAAAAACAAAAAACAAGGCTACCGGGCCGGGCTTTGAAGTTTTGAAACCCAAAAATTGACTGCGACAGAATCAAAACCATTTATTTCAGAAGCCTTCTCCCTGGAAGGGGTTGGCCAAGCCTTATGCTGACGACGAAAAACTTACGACTGGTTGCCTTTACGGATGCGCATTACCAGGCGATTTTCGCAAATGACAACCAAACGCTCGGCGAATTGCTGGGGTGTGCCGCACCCACCCACTGGACAGAGTACGAGGATGCCCGGGAAGCGTTGCCTGTGTTGTACCAGTTTTTCAAAGAACTGGAAGGTGACTGGCGTTGGGGATCGTTTTTTATTATTTGTGAAAACCGGCTGGCCGGCAACTGCGGTTTCAAAGGCAGGCCCGACAGCCAGAACACCGTGGAGATTGGCTACGAGATACATCCGGATTTTCAGAATCGCGGACTGGCAACCGAGGCTGCCTGCGCGTTGGTTCAACTGGCCATGGCAGCAGGCGTAGCCACTGTGAAAGCCCATACATACGAAGCCACCAATGCGTCAGCGCACGTGCTGCAGAAAGCCGGATTTCGGCTCGTCGGTCCGGTGCATGACCCGGACGAAGGGCTGTTGTGGGCCTGGCAATGCACTGCCGCAGAATAGTATCTCCGAAAAAGTAAAAACCCCGGCCTTCACCAGAAGGCCGGGGTTTTTACTGTGTGGATTCTGGAAAGTACCTACCTGCATCTGGCGGTTGTTTGCCTGGACAAACTGTCTTGTTTCTCGAAAGTTCCCAAGGCCATACATAATAGAAAAGATGGCTTCAGGCCGTAGCCAGTTGGTGAATGTTACGCTCTACGCAAAGTACCAGATCGCGCACGTTGCGTACTTTGGATAATTCGGAGTCAGAGAGTTGGATACCATACTGATCTTCCACATATACCACCAGTTCGGTAAACTCAAGGGAACTCATTCCGAAGTCGTGCCAGAAAGATTTGGAAGGTTGTACAGCGGAAGCCTGAATCAAAAAATGCGTCTTTAGTATTTCGCGTAATTGCTGAAGAATGTGATTCATAACTGTATGGATTTGAAAGTTTAGTGTTAAGACACAAAAAGCAGTAAAAAGGTTGCATTCAGGGTCCTTTTTTCGACGATCCTGCCAGTTTTAGTCTTGTTTTTGCAGCTTTCGAAGAAAAAACATTGGTTTTTTGCGTGCAACTGTCAAAAACAAGGGCATTGGTATACATTATGCGCTTTTATCGGGTAATACCAGCAATAAGGCAAAGGAAACAATAGGCAACAGAAGCGATAACGCAAACCATTTCCAAAACGAACGGCCACGACTGGTGGCTACGTAGCCCGTTACCAGCGGCACCGTGAACAGCATTGCCACGAAGGCAACCAAAAAATCCATTTTACAAAGAAAGTATGGTCCGGGCAATGTCCGAAGGCGGTTTTCACCTTCGGACCGATACTATTTTTTTAGACGATCAAGTCGCACAAAAATTGTACAGCGAGAACACATTTCTGTTTAGGGTTGCCAGAATTGGGTGCCATTCAAACGGCTGAGCTGCAGTTGTGACAAAACCAGTTGGTACCGGTACTGCAACTGCCCCAACTGCGACTCTTCTAGGGCGGTCTGTGCACTGAGCAAATCCAGGTTGGTAATCACGCCGTTCTGATAGCGGCTGGTGGCAAGCTTCATGGCATATTGCGCCTGCTCTACCTGCTGCTGGTACATCTGCAATTTTTGCTGGGCAGCCTTCACATCGTTTTCGGCCTGTTCAATATCGCTTTTCACTGTCAGTTGTTGGGCTTCGGTCGAGTACTGCGCCATGCTGTGACTTAGTTTGGCAATTTCCTGTTGTTGCTTGATGCGATGCCCGTTGTAAATGGGCACCGACAAACCAACCGTTGCCAGGGTGTTGAAACGAAACCGCTGGATTTCCGGAACAATGCCGTTTTTGAAACCTGCCGCGCCGTTGAATGCCAGCGTAGGGCGGGCGTTGCTGGTCGCAATGCTCAAATCCTGCAAGGCAATCTGTTCGCGGTCTTTGGCCAATTTCAGATCCCAGTTACTGGTTTGTTCAGCTGCCGGTGCCTGATTCCATGCAAAATCGGTTTCAACCGGAATGCTGTTGCGAACGTCCTTGCCCGTCAAGGTGCTGAGCAAAATGTATTGCTTATCCAGTTGTGTTTGCAAATCCACCAGACGGGTTTCGGCGTTTTTGTAACGTACTTGGGTGGCAATCAGGTTATAATCGATTTCATCGCCATTTTTAATTTTGTCCGAAATTACTTTTTCATTTTCGCGCAGCAGATTAATCTGTGCTTTCTGTACTTCGATGGCTTTTTGCAGGTAAATAACCGAGTAATAAAAAGTAGCCACCTGATAGGCCAGTGTTGTTTTCAGGTTTTCGACACCGTCCTTGGCCAGTGTTTCTTCGGCCCGTGATTTGTTAATACTGGCCGATGTTCTGCCAAAATCCCATAATACCTGACTGACATTCAACGAAGTATTATAATTGTTATTGGGAAAGAACCTGGCGGCAATCGGACTTTCGGGCAGTGGAATTACGATTGTTCCGACCGGATCGATGCGGGTGTAACTGGCATTGAAGTCGACGGTTGGCAAATGGTGGCTTTCGGCCAGCTTGGTACGGTACGCGCTGATTTCCGCTGCTTTCTGCTGCTCTTTCACTTTCGGATAATACTCCAGCGACTGCCGAACCAGCGAAACCAGCGTTTCGGATGTGTTTTTTTCCTGGGCCCACCCATCAGTGCTTACACTCAGCAGCGACAAAATCAGGAGGCAGGTTTTGCTAAAATTTTTCATACTATTTTGGTAAGATAGCGTTTTGAGTGTTCTTATGAATTAGTGTGCTTCCGCCGCAGCTTTGGCGGCATCGGCGGCAGATGGCTTTTTGCGTGGCAACAAGAATATCAGCGGGAAAATGATGATGAAAAACACTGCTACAATGCGGAAAGTATCAAGGTAAGCCAGCAAGTAGGCCTGTTTCATCACCATGAGTTCCATTTGCTTGTAGGCTATTTGCGTGGCACTGAAGAACTCGCCGGTGCGGGCGGCAACTCCATTGGTCAGTGTGGACAACCGCTCCATAAATAGCGGGTTCTCTGTGGTCATGTTTGACATCAGATCGCTGCGGTGCTGCGCTACGCGAGTGGTTACGTAGTTGTTGGCAATGGCAATACCAAAGGCACCACCCAGTTGCCGCATCATGTTATTAAGCGAGATGCCCGCCGGAAATTCCTGCGGTTTCAAACCTGCCACAGCCTGGTTGATCAATGGCAACTGCAACATGGAAACCCCGGCCACTCGCATCAACTGTGATGGAAAGAAATCCCACATGTTGGCTTCGCCGTTCATGGCACCACCCCAGAAACCGAAAGCGATAAAGATGAGAAAGCCGGCGATGATGAAAGGGATCGGCGAGGCTCCGGACGACATCCGCTTGCCGATGATCGGAAACAGCGGCACGGCAACCAGCGTAGGAAACAGCAGTGAAAGGCCTGTCATGGTAGGCGTAAAGCCGTTGATGCGCTGCACCATTACCGGATACACAAATACCGATGTAAACAAGCCGATTCCCGATACAAAGGTAAAAAGCAAGGTAAGCGACAAGGTTCGATGCTTCAGTACCCGCAAATTGACCACCGGATATTTGGTGCCAAACAATTCCCAAACCACAAAACCAACCAGACCCACAACCGCGGCCAGGGTGAACGTGAGAATCAGACTGGACTCAAACCAGTCTTCCGACTCACCTTTTTCCAGCACAAATTGCAGCGAACCCACGCCCACAGCCAGCAGCAGAATACCGATGTAATCAATGACAATGTTGCTTTTGTTCTGGCCTTCACCTTCTTTGCGGTCAATGAAAAGAACCGTCAGAATGGATGCTGCAATCCCGATCGGAATGTTCACATAGAAAATGTCTTCCCACGAAAGATTATCAATGATAACACCGCCCAGGAATGGCCCTAACGTAGGGCCCAGCACGATACCCATCCCAAACAAACCGGAGGCAATGCCACGATCTTTGGGCTCGAAGGCATCAAACAGGATGCTTTGTGAAGTCGAAAGCAACGCGCCGCCACCAATGCCCTGCAAAAACCGCCAGAATACGATTTCGCTCAATGTACTCGAAGCCCCGCAGAAGTAAGAGGCTACGGTAAACAGAATGATGGAAAAAAGGTAATAATTTTTGCGTCCGAAATATTCGGCCAGAAAGCCCGTCATCGGAATCACAATTACGTTGGCAATGGCATACGAAGTGACCACCCACGCAATGTCTTCGATGGTGGCCCCCAGTGCCCCAGACATTTCGGTCAGGGCTACGTTTACAATGGTCACATCCAGCAGCTCCATGATGGCCGCTGTGATGGTCGTCAGCACGACGATAAATTTACCAAATCCTTTTGCTGCCATTTGTTTTGTATGGTTTGATTAGACTTCCGCTTTGGCCGGAAAATAGTATCCTGGCAAAAGCAAAAACCCGCCACTAAAAATCGAATTATTTTTTGCGGATGGTAACGGCAACATCGGCGCTAAGACCGGCTTTGAGCTTGCCACGGTATTTGGCAACATCCAGAATTTCGATTTTCGCGGGTACGCGCTGGGTTACTTTCACAAAGTTGCCCGATGCATTGTCAGGCGGAAGCAGCGAAAAACGAGCCCCGGTTGCTTCTGAGAACGACGCAATTTTGCCTTGCATCGGCATGTCTTTGTAGCTGTCCAGCACGATTTCCACCTCATCGCCCACGTTCATGTTTTCAATCTGGTTTTCTTTGAAATTAGCCACAACCCAAAAAATGCTGTCGTTGACGATGGTAAACAGGGGCTGGCCGGGCTGCACAAACTGACCGGATTGCACGTTCTTCTTGCCGATACGTCCGCTTTCTGGTGCGTAGATTTTCGCATAACCCAGCTTCAGTTTTTGCTGGTCAATGCGGGCCTGCTGTATTTTGGTTTGCGCCGAAGCTTTTTGCAAAGCCGCTTTCAGAATGGCAATCCGCGACTGCGCCACGGAAACTTCGTTCTGGGCGGCGCGGTATTGGGTTTCCAGCGTCGCGAAGGTGGTCTTGGTATCGTCGAACTGCTTGCGGGTAATGGCTTTGTCTTCGAATAGACGGGTATCACGGTCCAGGTCCTGCCTGGCCTTGTCGCGGCGGATTCGGGCCAGTTCGGCATTGGAGGCGACCGATTTCACGGTCAGTTCGCCATTGATCACGCTGGCGCGGGCATTGGCAATATCGGCTTCGATTTGTGCATGAGCTGCCTCCAACTCATTGAGGGCAAGCTGATATTCAGCTTCGTCGATTTCGACCAGAAGCTGCCCTTTTTTCACGTAATCGTAATCCTTGACAGCCACGTTTTTGACATAACCTGCCACACGCGGCAACACCGAAACCATGTTGGTTTCGAGCTGGGCGTTGTCGGTTGTCTCGTGGTGGCGGGCATAATTGAATGACGAAATCCCGTACCACAAGCCAAGCCCGAGTACAGTCACAAGTACCACTCGCAGTATAATTTTACGCGCCGGGTTAGCAGCTTTGTTTTCCGTTTCCATTTTGATTAAGTATTGCAGGTTTTTGATTGTAAAAAGGTACTGCTCTTCAGAAGAGTCGAATGCTTTCCAAAGTAGGCTGCAAAAGTAAACATAGTTGACTAAAATGTCAATAGTATTGACTAAAAATGAGATTAAAAGATGATTAAATTTCATTAACTAACTCATTATCAAATAATTGATTAATGTAGCTGTGTCTGTATAAGTCAATATAATTTACTAAATACTAAGAATACGCGACGTTTTTTACAAGAATTGTGTTATATTTGCGAAAACATTTACCAACATGAACGCACAGGTAATAGAGACCTTAGTCAAATTCCGGGAAAGTCGTAATCGGTTGATGGGTAGATTGCTGAAAAAGTCTTACCGCTTTATGGAATACCTGGCTGCTGATTTTTTGAAAAAAGAAGGATACGATAATTTTAGGGTAGCTCACTTGATCATCCTAATGAATATCGATGCGGAAGAGGGAATTATGATCAATTCACTTTCGATCCGGTGCGGCGTAACCAAGCAGGCCATCAGTAAGATTATCAAGGAGTTACAAGAGGAAGGCTATGTTTCTACCGAAAAGCACCCCACCGATGCGCGGGCTATGCTGGCCAAAATCACCGACAAGGGGGCTCAGTTTATGCTGGTCTGGAAACGGTGCACCGAGCACATAGACGAGCAGTTTAAAGATATTATCGGTTCAAAACGGCTGGAATTGCTGAAGGATATTCTGGAAGAAGTTGTAGAACACTTTGAGACTAACGTAAGCAAGATTGATATCGACGAATCGATGCTTAAGCATTCGTAAGGGACCGACTTATAGGATTTAGCGTCACCAGTACTCGCTTTGGACCATCTTCCTGCTTTTTTACATGCAGAAAACTATGCCTGTAAGCTTGCAGAACCCTGCTCCCACCCATAGAGCCATTAGTACTCTCCATCACAATATTCCATTACACTTAGCAGCTTGGTCATTCGGCAACTCCGATGGCCTATTAGAAGGTAGTATTAAAAAAATGCACTTCCTTTAATAAACGTATTTCCCTTAAATACGATACTATCTTGATTTTTCTGGCACTACTGGCCAAAAATGTAGCCACAAGCCGGAACCCCATCATTTTTCAAGACACAACCCTGGATTTTTTCAAAAAATGCCTAACTTTTCGGACGCATCCTTCCGTCAGAAATCTTTCGTTCTCAGGCTTATGAAACACATGTCCCTATCTTTGCTGATCCTGTGCATCTGGTGCGCCGCTACCCATACCGCTTTCGGACAAACGGAAACGTATGCCGAAAAACTGGGCTGGAAAAAAGGCGACCGGGTTCTGATTCTGCATGTAGACGATGCGGGCATGTCGCACGATTCCAATGTGGGCTCCATCCAGGCCATGGAAAAAGGCGTGGCTACTTCGGTGAGTGTGATGATGCCTTGCGGCTGGGTACCTGAATTTGTGGAATACTTGAAATCGCACCCCAACACCGATGCGGGGCTTCACCTGGTGCTGACCTCCGAGTGGAAAGGCTACCGCTGGAGCCCGGTTACCGGCTTGCAACACAAAGGGTTACTGGATGCGCAGCAAGCTTTCTGGTCTGATGTGCCCAGTGTCGTGCAGCATGCTTCGCCGCAGGAGGTAGAGGCTGAGATCCGTGCCCAGATTGAGAAGGCCAAGGCCATGGGCATTACACCCACCCATTTGGACTCGCACATGGGAACGTTGTTTACACCTCCCTTCATACCTGTGTATGCAAACGTAGGCATGGAGTACAAAATCCCGATCCTGTTCCCTGGCGGGCATGGTACGTTGATCGGACAGGAGCAGAAAATCAGCGAGACTGACAAGCAGTTGCTGCTGGGTGTGGGCAGGCAACTCTGGGACGCGGGACTGCCCGTGATTGACGACCTGTTTGCCGATACCTACGGATGGGAATTGCCCGCCACCATAAAACCTACCGATGAAAACCTGCGGAAGTTTAAAACCGACAAATACATCGAACTCCTGAAAGCAACCAAGCCTGGAATTACGGAGATTATCATGCACTGCACGTTACCGGGCGATACGTTTCCGTACATCTCCGACTCAGGCAACACCCGCAAGGGCGACTTGCTGGCCATGCTTGACCCACGGTTGAAGGCATTCATTCAAAAAGAGGGCTTTATCCTGACCACGTGGCGTGAACTCCAGAAACGCCGGCAGACCGCCAAATAATATTTTCGGGTGAAAGCAATGCGTGTTCGGTAGGTCTTTTTGCGGCATAGTTTGTTACTGTCCTATACGCAATCCACAAGACTTTACCTTTGAGTTTCCCGAACGAGATTGTATGGTCACATCAAAGCTCAATTGGGCTTTGATTCTGTTACCATACGCGATTATTAAACGTTGAAGGTTAGCCATTTAAGCTATCGCTCAGCGCGGTGTGTTTCCAGTTTGCCTCACGCCTCACCAAACCTTTGCCGAAGCAAAAACGGTCCGATTTTTGTAATGGATTTCTTACAGCCATGAAACTTTTTGCCTGCTTTTATTCATCCTTTATAGGTTGACAAGAAGTTACGGATAGCCAAACTACTAAGTTGGGCGGTCCCTATGTTTGGGCGCTAACAGAAGATCTTTTCATAGATACACACACCAGATCCGTATGGCCACAAAACCTATACATAGACTATTCCTTCTTTGGATTGGCCTGCATACATGGAGTGCAGGCGTAAAAACATCCGCTCAGTCATCTAAAATTTATCAGATCCCTAAAGGAGCTATCGCTACATCCGTAATTCCCCCTACGGAAATTTTTCGGTTTGCTACCTTTCAGATGGCCACTATTACCTATCTGGGCAGAAACATGCCAGGGGTTACGCTCAATTATAACCTCCTGTATGCAGAGATGCAGTTTATTGATACGAATGGAGATACGCTGGCACTGGCCAACGAAGACAAGATCAAGCTCATTGACACAGGGGAAAATGTATTTTACTTTGTACCTGATGTCGGATTTGTGGAACTGGTAGCCAATCTGCCACTGGCGAGCTTAGTCCGGCAGGAAAGCTTAGAGATCATGGACAAGGCCGACCTGCTTAAAAATACAGGCTTTCATGATAGTTCGTTTGAAGCCGGTGCGGGGACGTATGTAGGGAGTGCCCCAAGCTACCGGCAACTGTTTACCCGGCCTGCACCCCAAGATATGAGGATTCGCAAGCAGGAACGTTTCCTGATTATGAATCACAACAAACGTTTTTATCCAGTCAAAAAGGCTACACTGGTACGACTATTCCCCCGTTACAAACGAGAGATCAATCAGTACTGGGCAACAGAAAAGCCTGATGTAAAAAACGAGAAGGATTTAATTGAGTTTCTTGAATTTTGTAATCAACTCCGCAACCCAACAGAGTGAAATCTGTACTGCCGCGATCCTTCTGGGATGCCAATCTTCTGGAATAAAAAACTGATTACAAGACAGGAGTACAATTCCCCTCCTATAAGTTTTGTCTTCGCGTAACAATTCGTATATTCGTTACCGTTTACCAGACTGGTATATTTCCGATATGAAATTGCACTCTCAATTACTTGGTATGGCTGGCCTGATGGGTACGTTCTGGCTGGCTTCCTGTTCGGATCCAACCCCGCCGGAAATCAAAGCGGCAATGGCAAAGCTACCCGAAAAGGTAGACTACAACCTGCACGTGAAGCCATTGCTGTCGGATCGCTGCTTTGCCTGCCACGGTCCGGATGCCACCAAGCAGAAAGCGGGTTTGCGGCTGGATACGCCGGAAGGAGCTTTTGGGGAACTGCCTGAAAACAAAGGCCGACATGCCATTGTGCCGGGCAGTTTCACAAAAAGCGAGCTGGTGGCACGTATTCTCAGTACCGATCCGGAATACATCATGCCCACACCTGAATCGCACCTGACGCTGAGTGAAGAAGAAAAGGCGCTGCTGATCAAATGGGTGGAGCAAGGAGCTGAATACAAGCCTCATTGGTCGCTGGTGACACCGGTAGCGGCCACTCCCCCGACAGTAAAAGACAACGCCTGGGTAAAGAGTCCGATTGATCATTTTGTACTCAAAAAGCTGGAGGAAAAAGGCATTCATCCGGCAGAAGAGGCTGACAAAGAAACTCTCCTGCGCAGGGTGACGGTTGATCTGACCGGCCTGCCCCCTACACCCAAGGAAATAGATGAATTTCTGGCGGACACCTCGCCGGATGCCTATGAAAAAGTAGTGAACCGGTTGCTGAGCTCGCCTCATTATGGCGAACGTATGGCGGCCGACTGGCTGGATCTGGCGCGGTATGCCGACAGCCACGGCTATCAGGACGACGGCATGCGGAATTCGTATCCGTACCGCGACTGGGTGATCCGGGCGTTCAACCGCAACCTGTCGTTTGACCGCTTTGTGACCTGGCAACTGGCAGGCGACCTACTGCCCAACCCGAACCGGGACATGCTGGTTGCTACTCATTTTAACCGCAATCATCCGCAAAGCCAGGAGGGAGGCATCATTGACGAAGAGTACCGCACCGAATACGTCGCCGACCGCACCAATACCTTCGGCAAGGCATTTCTGGGAATGACCATGGAATGTGCCCGCTGCCACGACCACAAGTACGATCCTATTTCGCAGAAGGATTATTATTCGTTATATGCCTTCTTCAATCAGAACAAAGAATCCGGTGAAATTCCGTATGATGGAGAAGCCTCGCCCACGGTTATGCTGCCTACCCGTGAAATCGATGAAAAACTGAAAGCCATCCGCGAAAAAATACAGCCCATTGATAAGAAACTAAACCCTGAACTTCCGGAATATAAAAAAGGCTTTGAAACCTGGCTGACCACAGCTGAAAAAAATCCGGAAGCCCTGCAAACGCTTAAAAACAACCTGTTGGTACACCTGCCATTTGAAGGCGGAAGCGACTCGACCTATGTCAACGAATCTCCCTCCAAAATCGGGGCCTACGCCGCCGGCGACCGGGATCGGCGACCCAAACGCGTGACGGGTAAAACGGGTTCGGCCCGCCAGTTGATGGGCGACTGCGGCATGGATCTGTACATGCCCATTGAAACCAAGATAAAGCCGAAAGAACGTTACAACAAGTGGCTCAACTTTGAGCGGAGCCGGACGTTTTCGGTCAGCATCTGGATTAACCTGCTCAAATCGGGCATGCGTGGCCCGATTTTCAATCGTAACCACGGTGAATTCGAAGGATACCGCGGCTATGACGTCTCGCTGAACAAAGACGGGACGCTAACCACAACCTTCAGCTACGTGTGGCCTGCCAACTGCATCGAAATACGTACACTGGACAAGGTGCCGGTAAACCAATGGACTCATATTACTCTGACGTACGACGGCAGTGCCAAGGCCAGTGGCGTGAAACTTTTCATCAATGGCAAAGAACCCCGCACCCGCCTGATCACCGATCACCTGACCAAAAGTATGCTGCATGGTGAGAAAGGCGGCAACTGGAACTTCATGCCTTTTCAGATCGGCAAGAATGTCCGCGAAACCATGACGGATATGCAGGTGGATGAGTTGCGGGTATACGACCGGCGGCTGTCGGCACTGGAAGTAACTCAATTGGCGGGCACGCAAAATAGTATCGCGGCAATCCTGAAAACCCCCGCCTCGCAGCGGACAGCCGCGCAAACCCATGCGTTGTACGAATATTACCTCTGGAATTTTGATCAAACGTTTTTAGCCAACCAGCAGGAAATCAGCAAGCTTCGTTACGAAGAAACTCAGGTGCTGACCGACATTCCCGAAGCTATGGTGATGCAGGAACTGCCCAAGGATCAGCAACGAAAAACCTTTATCCTGGCGCGCGGGGCTTACGATGCTCCCACCAAAGAAGAAGTACATGCCGCAACCCCGCACCAGTTGCTGGCCTTTGACGACAAAAAATACCGCCGCGACCGGCTCGGTCTGGCACAGTGGCTAACCGATGAGAACAACTCGCTCTTCAGCCGTGTGATGGTCAACCGGTATTGGGGCTTGCTGCTTGGCAAAGGGCTTGTCTCTACCGTCGAAGACTTTGGCAACCAGGGTGCCCTGCCTTCACATCCCGAACTGCTTGACTGGCTGGCGGTTAATTTCCGGAAATCGGGATGGAACCTGAAGCAGCTCAACAAGTGGATAGTCATGTCAGCCACGTATCGCCAAACGTCGGTGCCCACGCAGCAAGCCTTGGACAAAGATCCGAACAACGAACTGCTCAGCCGGGCACCCAGTTACCGGTTATCCGCCGAAACCATTCGCGACAAGGTGCTGGCGGCCAGTGGATTGCTGGTAAAAAAGATTGGCGGGCCGAGTGTATATCCGTACCAGCCGGCCGGTCTATGGGAGGCACTGGCTACCCGTAACGCCACCAGCTACACGCAGGGGAAAGGCGACGACCTGTACCGCCGCGGATTGTATACCATCTGGAAACGAAGCACACCGCCGCCGTCGATGCTCACCTTCGACGCACCGGACCGGTATTTTTGCGTGGTGCGCCGCCAGAAAACCAGCACACCCCTCCAGGCGCTGATCCTGATGAACGACCCGCAATATGTGGAAGCAGCCCGGATGCTGGGCGAACGCATGATGCGCGAAGGTGGCCCAACCCCTGCCAATCGGGTGAACTTTGCGTTCAAAGCAATGGTTGGCCGTCGGCCGCGGACCAAGGAACTGGAACTAATGACCAAACTGTACAACGAGGAACTGGCCGATTTTCAGAAGCAACCGCAACGGGCGAAGCAGATGCTCAGTACGGGCGAGCACATGGTGGATAAAACACTGAATGCCAATGAACTTGCCGCCTGTACGGTAGTAGCCACGACACTGATTAACTTTGAAGAGACGGTAGTGAAGCGGTGAAATGTTGACTTCATCGAACCAACGTTTCGCAGGATTACAAGATTCGCAGGATGAAAAAACACACGCAGGTTTGACACTGTGTGTCTGACCGGTGGCCCAGAGCCTCGGTTTGAATGATAAACCTAATTCTATTCATCCTTTCATCCTATGAATCCTGGTTCAGACAAAATAGTATCGTTGCAAAAGCAAAAACCTGCTTTCCCAACGTACAGAAACGATAAAAAAGAACAATTAAGAATAATTCGAAAATCCTACGGATGAGGTTCTGACACTATGAACGAGACCGAACAAATAGCTGCCCAGATGAACCGCCGCGAATTTCTGCGCGGAAGTGTGCTGGGCTTAGGGACACTGGCGCTGGGTTCGCTGGTAAATCCGATGAATGCCTTTGCGGCCGATGATCCTACCACCCTGCGGGTGCCGCACTTTGCGCCCAAAGCCAAGCGGGTGATTTACCTGTTCCAGAGCGGGGCGCCGTCACAACTGGAGCTGTTTGATTACAAGCCCAAGCTGCGCGAGATGTTTGGGCAGGAGTTGCCCGCTTCGGTACGGGGTACCCAGCGGCTCACGGGCATGTCATCGGGGCAACGGTCGTTTCCGCTGGCGTTCGGCAAGTTTGAGTTCAAGCAGTGGGGCAAGAGCCGCGCCTGGATCAGTGATCTGCTGCCGTATCACACCAAGATTGCCGATGAACTATGTTTCATCAAGTCCATGCATACCGAAGCCATCAACCACGACCCGGCGGTGACTTTTGTGCAAACCGGTTCGCAGCAAGCCGGTCGGCCCAGCTTTGGCTCATGGATCAGCTACGGACTGGGCAGTGATAACCAGAACCTGCCTACCTTCGTAGTGCTGCTGTCACGCGGCAAGGAAGGCGACCAGCCGTTGTACGCCAAGTTGTGGGGCAACGGCTTTTTGCCTTCCGAACACCAGGGCGTTTTGTTCCGCTCGGGCAAAGACCCGGTCTTGTACCTCAACGACCCGTCGGGCATGGACCGGGCCAGTCGCCGCCGTATGCTCGACTACCTGGGCGAGTTGCACCGTGAACAATACAAAACCGTTGCCGATCCCGAAATTAATTCGCGCATCAACCAATACGAAATGGCCTACCGCATGCAGATGTCGGTACCCGAAACGGTGGATGTGAGTAAGGAACCGGATTACATTTTTGACATGTACGGCCCGGATGCCCGCAAGCCCGGAACCTTTGCCTACAATTGCCTGCTGGCCCGTAAGCTGGCCGAGAAAGACGTGAAGTTTATCCAGTTATATCACCAGGGATGGGACCAGCACGGCAACCTGCCCAACGACATCAAAATCATGGCCAAAAGTGTGGACCAGGCATCGGCGGCTTTGGTGAAAGACCTGAAGATGAGAGGCTTGCTCGACGATACCCTGGTGATCTGGGGTGGCGAATTTGGCCGTACCAACTACTCACAGGGCAAGCTTTCACCTGAAAATTACGGCCGCGACCATCACCCCCGTTGCTTTACCATCTGGATGGCGGGTGCAGGTGTGAAAAAAGGCATTACGTACGGCGAGACCGATGAGTTCGGGTACAATGTGGCCCGGGACGGCGTGCACGTACATGACTTTCAGGCAACGGTCATGAATATTCTGGGACTGGACCACGAAAAAATGATATTCAAGTTTCAGGGCCGGCGCTACCGCCTCACCGATGTACATGGCAAGATTGTCAAAGGCATCCTGGCATAACGGAGCAAGCTTTTCAAAACGGAATGGCACCATAAATCCATAGAGACCCCAGTACAGCTTGACAGATAAAGGCCAACTTTGTATTTTCGCAGCATTCTCCAACACATATCGATTAATTCAATTTAAACTTTATCTGTATGGGAAAAGGTGACGTAAAATCAAAGAAAGGCAAGATTGCCAAAGGCTCCTTTGGTAACAGCCGGCCGCACAAAACCAAAAAGGCGGAATCTGCTCCTGCTCAGAAGGCTGCCAAAAAATAAACAGCAGTGGGCCGGAAAAGAAAAGTGTCCTTTGTCGCCAACCTGGGTTGCACTACAAAGGACACTGAACACAAAAACAGATCCGGCTACGACGCGGAAGACACCATCGGTGTCAATGTGGTTTCCTCTTCCTGAAAGACCAGCCCCAGCTGTTCCAGCTCATTCAGGACCGGTTCATATATTTCGCGCACAACCGGAATCTGCACGCCACGCGCAGTGATCTTGCCTTCCAGCAGCAAGCGTACGGCTACTGCCAGCGGATAACCCACCGTTTTGGCCATTGCCGTCCGGATGAAGTCGTCACCCTTGACAAGCAGGGACGATACCAGACGTTTGTGCTCGCCGTTAAGTTCGTATTCAAATTCATGTTGCATGGCAATCACATCCTTCTCCGAATCTACCAGTTGCCATTTTCTTTCCAGCAAATGCTGCAGAATTTCAGCCGGTGTGCCATTGACCACCCCTATTTTTTCATCGCTGAACAATCCCAGCCACACTATTTTTCGCATGGCTTCGGAATGGATGTCCACATTGAGATAGCTGGCTACCTGCTCGGCCAGCGACAATGCATTGTTTTCCTTGAGGAACAACTGAACCCACTGCCGGTAGGTAAGATTTTCAGAACCTTCGATCCGGTGGGCTGATTCGGTCAGGCCGAGACGCACCAGAATCTGCCAGGCTTCGCAAAAACCTTTTGGGCGTAGCGTGCCACGCAGCAAGGTATTCACCTCTGGCAACTGGTAGGCTTCCCGATAATTGAGCGAATCGCGGTTGCCGTAGCCTTCCATCTGTCCAAATCCTTTGATCGTCACCGTTTCGGTGCGAGCAAACACCTGGTGCGACGGAATGAACTTGTACCGTCCGTTTTGCAAAAACTTGACAATGCTCTGGCCCGAGACAACCAGGTTGCGCGGATTCCACGTAAATTTGTAATGCCACGGATTGTCATCGGTTTGCTCGATGATTTGCCCGCCACACCACGAACGGAATACGGATATCTTACCGCCCTGGTCGTGAATCCGGTCGATGATACGCATGGCCGACATGTGATCCAGCCCCGGATCCAGCCCGCACTCCATCAGGATTAGCAGGTTCTTGCGGGTCGCTTCTATGTTGAGCTCACGAACCTCGGACGAAATGTACGACGCTGTGAACAAGTGCTTGCCAAAACGCATGCAGGCCCGTGCGACATGTATATGATAAATGGCCGGAAGCATCGATATTACTACATCGGCCTGGCTGATCTGTATCTCACGCTGCTTCTGGTCAAAAACATCAAACAGAATGGGCTCTACATGAGGGTACATCTCGGTCTTGCGTTGGGCCGGTGCCAGTTGCATGTCCCCTACAATTACTTTCCAATCATGCTCTAGGGCCTGCTTGGCCAGGTAATCTATCAGATATGTAGAAGAACGCCCGGCACCTAAGATCAAGATTCGTTTCTGCCCAGTTAAATTTTCACTTGCCAATGACATAAGGATAAAAAAAAGATGCGTAGTTAGTTACAAGTTTACAGGCTGTCTGCCGGTATCAGAAATAGCAGACTGGGTTATTTGTTTGTTGTCTATAGAAAAGGAACGCCGAACGAGCCGGATTGTTTTGCACGGAGGCTTTGCGGTACTTTTTTATGGCCTGCAAACCAACCTGACAGGTCGTTTCGTTTGTTTTTCACTGGGAAATCTTTACTTTCACGCCCTTTTCATGGGGAGCAAAGATACGACTCTGACCGAAATAGCTAAACGATGCGAAAGATCAATTTAGAAATTTCTATAGAAATTTTCGACTGGGACGAACTGCCCGAAGCCGACCAAACCCTGATGCAAGCGGCCCGCGAGGCCGCCCAAACCGCCTACTCACCCTATTCATCGTTTTGTGTGGGGGCTGCCGTGCTACTCGAAGACGGTACGGTCGTCAAGGGCAGCAACCAGGAAAATGCCGCCTATCCATCCGGATTATGCGCTGAACGGACCGCCATTTTCGCAACCGGAGCTATGCATCCGCATCAGGTGATCAAAGCCATTGCAGTGACAGCCCGGCCGGCCGACAGCGTGTCATTTGTGATGGTCTCGCCTTGCGGAGCCTGCAGGCAAGCCCTGCTCGAATACGAAGTAAAGCAACAGCAGCCGGTTCGGTTGCTGATACAGCGGGAGGAAAACCGGGTAGGCGTACTGCCTTCCATTGAGTCGCTGCTGCCGTTTTCCTTTACACGTAAAAACCTGGAGTGAAGCACTTGTTTGGTATGCTTGCGCTATGGGCTTGCAGCCTGCAACAGTTACGCGGCTACTGCCATAAAAGGGCCATTCACGCAACCTGGGAAGGTTTGCATTTGTTCCTCAGGATGAGCATTTGATGCCACACAGAAGGGGGTGAGTAATCGGCTTGTGTTTGTGATTTTGCCAAGATTTTGTTGCAATCAGGCTTGTTTTTCGATTAGTAAAGAGCTCTGGATGGCTTTTTTCCTACCAAAAGGTATGCTTTTTTTCGATTCTGGAGGAACTATGTGACACTGATAACGAAAGGATGATGGAAAATGTACCAACTTCGTGGCTGCTACTGGTGATAGCGGTCATTTTCCTGATGCTTGGGATTATTGCTCAGTATACGGGAACAAGCCGCAAAATACCCTGAATCTGGCATGGCCTTCGTGGCTTGTGTCAGGAATCGCGCAGTTAAAATATGTATTTGTTTGGATGTCCCGCTGTGATATTCAAAAGCATAAAACCCCGAAATCCGGGGTTTTATGCTTTCACAAGATACTATTTCGCTACCATGGCCGATTGTGAAGATCACACGGCCGCTGTTTTTTCCACCTTTTTCAACGAGATGGCATTCATGCAGTACCGCAGACGGCTGGGTGCCGGCCCGTCGGGGAACACGTGTCCCAGATGTGCCTGGCACACATTGCAAACCGTTTCGATACGTTGCATGCCGTAGCTGAAATCGCCGTGGTAGGCAATGGCGTTGTCACGAATGGGTTGTGTGAACGAAGGCCATCCCGTACCCGATTCAAACTTTTCGGAAGCATCAAACAACAGCGTGTCACAACAGACGCAGGCGTAGATGCCCGGTTCAAACAAGCTGCACATTTCGCTGCTGAAAGCCCGTTCGGTGCCCTTCTGACGCGTAATGTAGTATTGTTCGGCCGTCAGCAACGACTTCCATTCTTCTTCACTGCGGGTAATGGTACGGTCAGGGGTAGGATTGCCCTCTTTGGCAAATCGGATAACGTCTTTCCAAGTCAACATAAGGCACGCTTCAATGAGGTTGATAATGTGTACATACAGGTAACACCATTCCGGAGATTTGTGTTTCATCGCCGCATTCTTTTCATTTCGACCAAATGACCGCATGCCGAGCCGACAGAAGCATCTCTGGAATAAGAGTTCATGATGGTTCATGGAAAATAGTAGTATCTTTGGAAACATAAAAAGTGAGTAGTGAAGCATTTGATTTCTGGTAATAACTGAAAATTCAGTACAAGTTCATTGGTACATAACAGATTTGCTGATTGATAAATATTATCAACTTTCTTCTTTATAACTGTTACTATGCTTGAGCTTGCTCCCAATGGTATTGAGATTGTTGCATTAAAAAGCATAATTTATTATTTTACCTTTTTTGCAGGTTAAAATAAGCGAAGAAACTGTTTTTTTTCCGTACCGAGAGCTCCACCACCGAGCCATCGATCATGTGTATGAAGCCATTCTTGTCGCGGGTGTATTTGGTTACGTGATTGACATTGATGAGCTGGGAGTGGTGCACCCGGCAAAACACTTCGGCTGGTAACAGATCTTCGTATTCCTTCAGGTTGCGACTGGCCAGGATCGGTTCGCTATCAACTAGGAAAAACCTTGTGTAGCTTCCATCGGCTTCGCAGCGGATGATGTCATCAATCGAAACGAACAGAAATCCGTTTTGTATGGGAAGGCAAAGCTTTTGAACAATAAACGAACTTTTGGCAGCCTTTTCCTTCAACCGGCTGCTTACCTTTTCCACAGTCCGCTGAAGTTCCTCAATGCTTACCGGTTTCAACAAATAGTCGATGGCATTGTATTTAAACGCTTTGTGTGCGTACTGTTCAAACGCAGTCACAAAAACAATCTCGAAACTGACCGGTACCAATTGTTCCAATACACTGAAGCCATTGTGGTAAGGCATTTCAATATCTAGAAAGACCAGGTCGGGCGATAATTTTTTGATCAGCGAGATGCCGGTTGATGCATCGCCCGAGGCCCCCACTACTTGCACCGTCGGACAAAAGTTTTCCAACATATGCGTCAATACATCAATACTGTTGGGTTCGTCGTCAATGATAATGGTTTTCAACATAACTGGAAACTTGGAGTGGACAAAAATCGACTTTTGGAGCAATGCCGGTTTTTGGGGAGAAAGATAACAGGAGAAGAAGAGATTCAAATGCAGTCGGAGCGTTTTTTTAATGAAAGTGGAGGTTTTGCCTGATCAGTAGATACTATTTTCCCACTGAAGAATACTGTACGTCTGCTCACTTAAGCGAATGATTGCAGAATGGTCAGCGGAAAGCCAATGCATACCCGGGTGCCGCAGGGCATTTTTAGCTCATCTTCCAGATCCACCACTTCAATGGTGATTTGGGCCGAACGATCCACATGTGACCGATTGATGGCCTGGATACGTTCGGCCGTCAGGTTCATGCCACGCGACTGGTATTCGATGTGTTGCAAGCTTTTGAGCATTTGGGCTTGTTGACGGCCCACACCGTTATCCTCGATGATACACCTGAGATGGGTGGCATCGGTTTTGATTCCGATCGTAATCATACCTGTTCCATTCTCTTTGTAACGGATGCCGTGTCGGATGCTGTTTTCAACAAAAGGTTGCAGAATCATGCCCGGAATCCGGAGCCGGCTTGCCTGTGGCTCCATCTGTATTTTGAAATCAAACTTGTCGCCAAACCGCATTTTTTCCAGGTCGAGATAATTTCTCAGATACATTATTTCTTCTTCAATACTAATGCTGTTATGAACCGACAAATCGAGCGTCTGGCGAATGAGTTTAGCAAAAAGGTGTAAGTATTTGTTGGCTAGCAGAACGTCTTTCTCCAATACGTATTTCTGAATAGAATTAAGACAATTAAAAATAAAATGAGGATTCATCTGTGCCTGTAACACCTTCTGTTCCAGAAGCATCACCTTTTCCTTTAACTGGTTCTTTTCCTCTGTTCTGCGTTGCACATATTTTAAACGCCCATAAACGAGTCCGCCAATAGCTACTATAGATGCTAACAGAAACAACAGTTGGAACCAGACCGTTTCCCAAAAAGGCGGCCTGATCGTAAAAGGAATAGTCAATACATTACTGCTTTTGCCTAACGAATTAATGGCTTTGATCTTCAAGGTATAGGTGCCACCGGGTAGCGACAGATATTCGACAACATTTTGCGGGGTGGATTGCCAGCGTTCATCATATCCTTCCAGATAATACTGATAGGTGACATCTCCGGTTGCTTTTAATGAGATGGCCGAGAAATCGAATCTGATATTTTTATTGAAAGGATATGAAAAATTATAACGTTGACTGAGCGGCTGAGGCTTGGTGTTGACATAGGCACCTGCAAAAATCAATCGGCACTTGGAGAATTGAGTAAGCTGGCTCGGGTTAAAAAAGGCAAGTCCTTTGGACGTACCTATATAAACGGTACTATCCGTGGCCCATATGCTATTGACCATATCAGATAAAATACCATGACTGGTGTTATAAATGTTTACCGTGTGGTGGTTGGCGTTGACAATAAGTTGAGAAACACCTTTGTTGGTGCCAATCCAAATCTGGTTGTTGTGCGCATACAGGGTGCGACAAGTATTGCTGCTCAGTCCTTGTTTGGTTGTAAAATGCTTGATAGATTTTCCTGGAAACCATTGAACCACTCCGCTGTCATGAGTAGCTATCCACAGGCCATGATTGATGGTGGAAACAATGCTGGCAATGCGTCTCGTGAAAGCCGGATGTACATGCCCCAAAAATTGCGGGTTTTCACCAGGTGCCAACAGATACAGACCATTCAAAGTACCAATGAATACGGAGTCACTGATGGCATGTAAAGCCGTAACCCTTTGTGAGAAAAGTTTTTTTTTAGTCGTTAGTGTTTTGCTGTCCAGTAGCAGAAGCTCCCGATATGTGCCTACAAGCAGTTCGTCTGAATTTTTCCGTATAGTGGCTTTGATAACACCTCTGGCATATTGCGTTATTGTATGGGATGCATCGAATCGAATCAGTGCATGATTTGTACCGAAAAGAATTTCCTTGTCATTGATATGCTCGATGCAACTTACCGTTTGATCAGTATTGGGAGGAACTAACTTGGATTGCAGAAATGATTCAAAGTAAAATTTATTTTGTTCAACAACGTAGCGAATGCTCTCCGGTATATTTGTGCCGATATACAGGGACTTCCCATAATTGAACAATACGTTTACACCTACTTCATGACCATAATGGTCGCTGAATGTATAGTTCTGAGTCTGACGAGCTGAAAACTTGAAAACACCATCATTCAAAGTGGTAAACCAGAGATTGTCTTCATCGTCAATCAGAGCACAGGAGACTTTTCTTCCTTGTAAAAATGTCTTTATAACTGCGTTGTTCCTAAAGCTATAACACAGGCTTCCATCGTGGGTATTGATAGCAATCGAATCTCTGTTTAATATGGAATAGGAAATTATATTGGCTGGAGCCTGAATTACGTGTGAGCGGTGTTCAGAATAAGAATAAATGTTTAGTTTGTTTTCTTCCTGAAGTTCGATTCTGAAATTTTCAGAAAACAACAAGAGAGAGAAGTTTCTATCCGTAGGGGTGGCATGGGCAAGGTTGGTTCGGTAAAATATAGTTTTATCCAATCGATAGATCGGGCAGGACAAATGTTGAACAAAGCTAATCGTAAGGTGCTTAGTGGAATCTCTGCCTATGGAGGCGTATTTGTAACAGGGATTGTTATCTATTGTGTCTAAAACTGTAATCTGATTGCCGGAAATGATATATAATGCGTGCTTATCGAAGAAAATGAGATTGCCATCCGCATCTTCGGTTATGTACTCAACAAAACCTTGCAGATGGATCCGTTTGAGAAGCGGATCGTTTGTCTGATTATATATTTTTCCCTTGTAATAGTAGGCCAGTGCATTTTTGAAAGGACTGAACCAAACTCGGTTCCGGGAGTCGCAGAACAGAAACAAAATATCGTTGTCTGGTAAGCCATCCTGAACAGAGTAATTCACAAACCGATGACCATCAAATCGGCTGACACCTGTTTCGGTAATAAACCACAAGTAGCCATCTTTGTCTTGACACATTCTGTAAACAGTAGACCCTGCCAATCCTCTGTCTGTGTTGTATTGAACATGATTTACTGTTTGACAATACCCGTAGTCAATGGAGTAACATACCAAAAGCATGACTAACCAACTGAGTCGGTTCAAAAGCTTGAAACAGGCAGTAGCGTATGAATACACAATCTATGGTAGTTGCTAATAACTTTATTGTCTTTTTCTCATCACATATTCGAAAGCGCGTACATAACCATTAATTACGGTGTGGACATTGATCTTTTCGCGAATGATTTTTTCAGAGTTTTTACTCATCTCTGCAATTCTCTCGGGATGGGCAAACAAATAAGCTATTTTCTGATAAAGATCGGTTTCGTTGTCATTTTCAAAAAAATAGCCGTTGTAATCATTCGTAACCAACATTTTTTCGGTTCCGTCGGCTACCGAACATAACACAGGCTTGCCGAAGCACATCGCATCGTTAATTGACAGCCCGCCCACACCCGCGAGTACATAGAGCGTGGAACACAAAAAATACCTTCCAAGAGTTGCCGTGTCGTGAATTCCCCCAGTAAAAATAATATCTTTTTCTAACCCCAAACCGGCCACCTGTTTTTTTAGATTTTCTTCTTCGGGACCGCTGCCAACGACAACCAGTTGTACATCGGGATAATTGGCTTTGAGTCGTTTGACTACATTGATTAACAAGTGCACCTTTTTCCATTTTACCAGCCGACCCACATGAATGAGGCGGCGAGGATGGGAAGGCAGAATGGATGGTTGTTGCTCAATTCTTGCACGCACCGATAGGATTTCGTCAGTGTCGGGCGAATTATACGTAATGAAAATTTTTTCTTTCGCCACTCCGTAACTGCCCAAAATTTCGTAGGCATCTTCTATATAATTGACATGGGCATCGGCAAGCTGATAATAATACTTACGCACCTTGGCCAAAGTCCAGTAGCGTATCCGATTGGCCAATGTATCTTTGGGTGGGTCAGATAAGTCTTCAGTGACAAATTTTCCGTTAAAATAGTACGAGACAGATTCCGTATAGAGTGGGACCTGGTAGGGGATTTCTTTGATGACAGTCTTAATGCCATGTTTTTTACAATAGCGCCGCAACGAAAAATCGAAGGCAAAGCTGAGCGAATAGGGATACGAAAGTACCAGAATGTTAGGCTTTTGCTCCTCGATCAGTTGCCGTAAACCTTTGAAATAAGGCTTGCCCAAGCCACCCAAAGGCGAATATTCTTCCAATCTAAACTTTCTGAAGTGAACGTTTTTCTCGGTTTCAAACACTCCTGATCCGAGCGTCTTGCCCTTTTCAGATGGGATTACTACCTGCACTTCCACATTGTCCAGAGCATTCAATCGGTTCAGAATGGCATTGTAGTAATGGGGCAATCCACCAAAGAGAAATAGTACTTTCATATCAATGTATCAGATAGGCACATCAAAAGTAAGGAAAACTGTTTAGCTAGGGAATCAATGCCGGGAACATTCTGGTCAACTAAGCCAAAAGCCCGCAACAAAGGCGGGCTTTTGGCTTTTGAAAATATACGATTTTCCCGAAACGATTACTTCGTCAGTTCCAGCGTGCGTTGGATGAAAGATGTCAGGTGGCTGCCACTCAGCAGGTTTTGCGACAGTAACGCCAGGTCATACACGTGACGGATCAGTTGTGGACGCTTGGCTTCTTCCGCTTTCAGGATTTCCTGCGTCAGGGCGTGGTTTTCGTTAACGGTCACCTGATAGGTAGTCGGGAACGAACCAAACATCGGGTTACCGCCGGTTTTGGCCATGTCCTGCATGCGGCGCATGAATTCCGGCAAAGTAATGGTTACCGGCATTTCATCGGTTGGCAACGGCTCGACGCTGATGCTCAGGTTTTTGTCGTTCAGCGTTTGCTCAAACCATTCTTTCAGGTTCTTCTTCTCGTCGTCGTTCAGGACACCACTTAGTTTTTCATCCTTGGTAATCAGCTTGTCGATGGTATCGGCATCCACTCGCTTCAGGCTGGTTTTCTCAAACTTGCTTTCCAGTGTGTTAATGAAATGACTGTCTAGCACGCCGTTGAGCAACAGTACATCGTAGCTGCGTTTCTTGGCCGACTGAATAAAGGTATCCTGCTTGCCCGGATCGGTTGTGTACAGCATCACCACAGAGCCTTCTTTGTCGGTTTGAGTGGCCTCAACCTTCTGGCGGTATTCGTCAATGGTAAAGTACTGATCGTCCACATTTTTCAACAGCACAAAATCCTTGGCCTTCTCGTAGAATTTTTCGTCGGCTATTACACCGTATTTGATAAACAGGCCGATGTTGTCAAACTTCTCTTCAAACCCTTTGCGGTCGTTTCTGAATAGTTCCTGCAATTTGTCGGCTACCTTCTTGGTAATGTGTGAGTTGATCTTCTTCACATTGCTGTCCGATTGCAAGTAGCTGCGCGATACGTTCAGCGGAATATCCGGCGAATCGATCACCCCGTGCAGCAGCATCAGAAATTCAGGAACAATGTCTTTTACTTCGTCGGTGATAAACACCTGGCGCGAATACAGCTGGATTTTTTCGCGGTGCAGCGACAAATCATTTTTCAGCTTGGGGAAGTACAGTACGCCAGTCAGATTGAACGGATAGTCAACATTGAGGTGAATCCAGAACAGCGGATCTTCGCTGAACGGATACAGCTCTTTGTAGAAATTCAGGTAATCTTCGTCTTTCAGATCGCTGGGCGATTTGGTCCAGATGGGAGCTACATTATTGATGGCTTTGCCGTCAAACTCGATGGCAACCGGCATGAAGCGACTGTACTTTTTCAGGATGCCTTCCAGCCGGAACTTGTCCAGGAATTCTTTGGAATCTTCGGCAACGTGCAGGGTAATCTGTGTGCCACGGTCGGTTTTGTCAGACTTGGAAATCTCAAACTCGGTATTGCCTTCGCTTACCCAACGGGCAGCTTCGGCACCTTCACGAAACGATAACGTATTGATTTCTACCTTTTCGGCAACCATAAAGGCCGAATAAAAGCCCAAACCAAAGTTACCGATGATCTGATTGCCCTCGCCAGCATCTTTGTATTTCTCCAGAAACTCCTTGGCACCCGAGAAGGCGATCTGGTTGATGTATTTCTTGATTTCATCAGCGGTCATGCCGATGCCGTTGTCGGTGATGGTGATGGTTTTGGCCGCTTCATCAAACGCTACCGTAACTTTCACATCGCCCAGTTCGCCGGTATATTCGCCTAAGGAGGAGAGGCGTTTTAGTTTCTGAATGGCGTCAACGGCGTTGGAAACCAGCTCGCGCAGAAAGATCTCGTGGTCGGAGTACAAAAACTTTTTGATGATCGGAAAAATGTTCTCGGTATGAATCGAGATGGTCCCTTTTTCTTCGGTCACTGTCATGATCTATGAATGGTTTAAGGATGATAGTTGGTAAAAATAGTATCGGAAAAAGCAGCAAAATCTGCTGGTTTGTTACGTGGCAATTTTTTTGCCAATTACGATAAGCTGACAGAGTGACAGGAATACCAAAAAGTTGTTTCTTTGCTGCATTCCATTGTTACCACTGTCTATTGATGAAACAAACATTACTGCTAATGATCTTCTTTGCAGCTCTATTTGCGAATACAAGCTGCAAACAACCCCCGGTTTATTATGTGCAACGTGAAGCGTCTATCCAGGAATTGGGCATTTGTCTGAGTTACCAGTCGGAAGTGACGGTGCCTTATCAGATTCGGAACAATTTTGATGAAGTGCTCAACCGGTTTATTCAAAAATACAATTCAGAAAACCATACATTCAGGTTGACTACTTGCCAGAATCCGCAGCAGATGTCGTTGCGCCTGACAGTTTATCAAACCAAAATGGTATCTCCGGACAGGCAGGCGGTTGGCGTTGCGGTAAGTTTACTGGGCTTTGCGGCGCCGTTTTTGCTCATAAGTGCAGGGTCGCCGATTGTGGTTGCATTCTGGTATTTTCCCAAAGATCTGTCGGCAGTAGAACATTCGCTTTCTCCGGATATTCAAGCAGGGCTTACCCCTAAAGCCCTGAAGTATGTGAGCAATCCCGGTTTTCTGAGAAGTCAGGAGAAGCAAGTATCCAAGCATACCGAAGCGTTTGAGCGGTTTTTGCGTTACCATGTATCAGAAGTCGAAAAAGCCTATTTGAAATCCAAAAATACCCCGGCAGGTAAACCAATCCGTTGATATGAAACTACTGACTATACTTATGGGCCTGTTGGTTGGCATCAGCTGGGCATCTGCGCAGGATTCTACCTCTGCCAAACCATTTATACAGCGAGACAAACCAGAAGCTTCTGCAAAGCCTTGAGACCATTCAACCGGCTCACTACAAGCTGAATTATGAAGCGTTCTTTGTTAACTATGCCTTTGACGATACCTCAGCTGCCCTTGTAAACCTGTTTTTTAGCAAACGGCGTAATACCTATTGGGGATTCATGGGAATGAATGGCGGCTTGATGGCAATTTCTCTGGCAGGTTCCAAAGAAGAAGAGGTATGTATAAGCAAACCGCAACTGGGTTCCTGTTTGGCAGAAAAAAGACGAGTGTACGAACCTTGGACCACTCCAGTCGTGCTGATAGGTATGGGAGGGGCTTTGACCTACGTTAGTGTGCGGTTGTCCACTTTCTCACGGCGAAAGTTACTGGTAATTCTGAAAGACTACGCAAATGGCAAACCGATTCCGCCTAAGTTCCGACAACGTGTTCTGGTAAAACATTTTCCTGTCCGGTAGACGTTGCCGGCATCATGCCTTCTGTGAAATAGTATCCTGGCTGCAAACAAAACCCACGGCTATACAAAGGCACGTATTTTGTGAGTGTTGTACAGATAATTGTCAACACTATGAAAATCAAAGCCTTTCATTATTCATCAATCTTTTTAGTGCTGTTTGCCGCTCAAACCGGGTACAGTCAATTTACGCTGGACCTGGAATCGGGACTGGTGCCCTCCAGTCCGTACAATGAGATCCGCGTACCGGGAAATGCAGGAACCACGTTTGATCTGGCAAAGGATCTGAAAACCCAGCAAACCTTTTTTTACCGGGTAAGGGCCAGTTACACATTTGCCAAACGACATACCCTTTCGGTATTGGCCGCACCGCTTTCGGTCAAGTCGAACGGCACATTGGATCGGAACGTGAATTTCAACGGCCAGATTTTTGAAAGCAACAGACCGACCGAAGGGATATTCACATTCAATACGTACCGTCTTACCTACCGCTATGCCATCGCCAATACCAACCGCTTTCGGCTAGGTGTTGGGCTCACGGGATTGGTGCGCGATGCAACTGTTCGGCTGAAATCTGAAACGCAAAACACTGCTTTTGACAACGTCGGTGTGGTTCCCTTGCTGCATTACAACCTATGGTGGAATCCCGCGCGCCGCTTGCTGATTTTGTCCGAAGCGGATGGCAGCTATTCGAAATTCGGACAAGCTTTCGATGTATTTGTTGGTGCCGGTTATCGGTTTACACCAGTGATAGCTGCCAAGGCGGGCTACCGGGTTATCCAGGGCGGGACCAACGGCGACGAAGCGTACACATCCACCTGGCTGAATCTCGCTTCGGTAGGCTTGCTTTTTACGTTTGGAGAGAAGGAGAAGTAGTACGTTTTGCAAAGTGTTATATCCACTTACCTGCTAGGCTTCCAGAAGATCTTGCTTTTTGTGTTTTCTGAAAAGCTGACCCAACTAGAATTCCTATTTTATGGGACATATATGGCAATCAGTGCCGCCGCATTTTGATACAGGGAATTAATAACTGTGCTCATCTAACTGCACTTTTCCGCGGAACGTCCAGAAAACAAAGGTTGTGTAGGTTGCCACCAACGGCACACCGACTGCTGCAAACAATAACATGATTCCCAGAGATTTATTGGAAGCGGCGGCATTGTGAACGGTTAAGTTGTAAGCCGGAGAAATGGTCGATATCACAATGTTGGGATACAAGCCAATGGCTACTAAAATTAGTAGCAGACTCACCGTGAGGGCAGAAGAGGCAAATGCAAACCGGTATCGCCGCCGGGTAATCTGGCGGGTAATGTTGGCTACGCAGAGAATCGACAGAATCGGAAGGCAGAACAATGCCGGATTTTTCCTGAAATCTTCGGACAAATGTGGTACATACAACAATGTGGCTATGGTTGTGGTGGCGTAGCACAAGACAAAAAAGATGGTCGTGTTCTTGACCAGAACCGTCAGTTTGGCATAAAGTCGGTGCTCGGTTTTCATGGTCAGGTAAATGGATCCATGCATCATGAACAAAGCCACAGTGGTGAATGCAATTAAAAAAGCGTACGGATTGAGAAACGACAACCAGTTGCCCCGAAAATCGCCGTTTGCATCAATGGCTATTCCCTGAATTACATTGCCCAGCACCAGGCCCAGTAGAAAAGCAACCAGGATACTGGCAATGCTATAACTGATATCCCAGGTTTTTCGCCACCAGGCCATAGGTTCTTTGCTACGAAATTCGATGGAGATTGCCCGGAAGATGAGCACGACTAGAAACAGCATGAAGGGAATGTAAAAGGCTGAAAACACTGAAGCATACACCATCGGGAAGCCGGCGAATAATGCTCCGCCACCAATGACGATCCACACCTCATTGCCGTCCCAAACCGGACCCACGGCGTTTAACGCGATGCGGCGGCTTTCCTCTTTTCTGAAAAACAAATGCAACGCACCGGCGCCCAGATCAAAGCCGTCCAGAATGGCATAGCCGCTGAACAGGCCGCCTACCACCAGAAACCACCAGGTCGATAAATCCAAACCCAAAAGCGAGTCCATATTTTTATAGGAAAGAGATAGTACACATTTTGAATCAGTATCTTTGTAAGGTCAAAAAACGGCATTCCCAAATTTGTTTCCGTACTGTTTTCACACTCACACTTTCACTCTAGTGAAAGGGCTGGCGTAATTCTCAATGCGCCATAATCGGATTGTCGCGTTTGCTGGCGTCCGGTATGTCTTCTTTCCGGTGTTCGTCGTAAGGGCCGTGCTGAATTTTTTTGTTCAACAAATAAATGAACAGCACAAACAGCAACGCATATACTACGGTAAACAGAATCAGCGAAAACAAGACCTGGTTGGCCGTCACGGCTTGCGAAAGGGCATCCGACGTACGCAACAATCCATATACCACCCAGGGTTGCCGGCCCACCTCCGCCGAATACCAGCCCAGTTGATTGGCGACCTGCGGCAGCAGTACCGAGAACACAAACAAAACCATCAGCCAGCGTTGCTGAAATACCTTGCCACGCCACCACAGAAATGCAGCCAGCCCGGTCAGACCGATCAGCGCCATGCCAATGGCAACCATGATGTGATAGGTCTGAAAAACGAAGTTGACGGCGGTTGGCCTGTCTTCCGGTTTGAAATGTTTCAGTCCTTTGACGGGTGTGGTCAAGTTCTGATGAATCAAAAATGTGAGCCCTTTGGGAATGCGAATGCCTTTGACCTGCTGGTTTTCCTGATCAACCCAGCCCACCAGATACATATCGGCTACGGCAAGGCTGTCGTAATGTCCTTCAAACGCTGCTAATTTGGCGGGTTGATTGTGCGCCACGCCGTCTGCCGACCGGTGTCCGGTGAATAGCTGCGCCAATGCGGCTATTCCGGCTACCGTCAACCCGATTTTGAAAGAAGCTTTTGACAGATCGGTGTAGCGGTTGCGAAGAAGATAGAATGCACTCACACTCAGAACCAGAAACGAACCGGCCAGAAATGACCCATTGATCACATGCGAAAGTCGGTCGACGGAAGAAGGATTGAATACCATTGCCCAAAAGTCGGTGATTTCGGCCCGAGCATGCATTCCGGTGCCCACAATGTGGTAACCCGCCGGTGTTTGCTGCCATGAATTGGCCACCACAATCCAGATGGCTGAGAACATGGACCCCAACGCCACCATTATCGTAGAAAAAAAGTGGGTTTTCGGACCCACACGATTCCAGCCGAAAATCAGGATTCCCAGAAAACCCGATTCCAGGGCAAATGCAAAAATGCCTTCAGCGGCTAGGGCACTGCCAAAAATATCGCCCACATAACGTGAATAAGCAGCCCAGTTGGTGCCGAATTCAAATTCCATCACAATACCCGTGGCTACCCCGATACCAAAAATCAACGCAAAGATCTTGATCCAAAAACGGGTCATGTGCTCATACATCGGGTTTTTGGTTTTCAGAAACATCCCTTCCATGATTACCAGGCAGACGCCCAGTCCGATACTCAACGGAGGATAGATGTAATGGAATGCGATGGTAAACGCAAATTGCAGGCGGGAAAGAAACTCGACGTTCATGGCCGAAGCAGGTTGGAAATTGGAAGTGAATCCTTCGAAAAACAGCGACAGCGAAGCCTGCGAAAGTTAGACGCTGAGCAGGACGAATCCCAACAAAATTTACTTTTTCTTTCGGATAGCAAATGTATCCGCTTGCCATTGACAGACGAGCGAAAGGTTGATTGCCAAGACCAGGAAGCTTGTGGCATAGCGGATAGCCAGCCTTTTTAAGAGACTTCTCTATTGAACCAGCTGCTGGCGCAACCGATTGAAACCCACGAGTAATCAGCGCTATACTGGCCAGAAGGTGCGTTTCCGGCTCTTTTCTTACCCGAAAAAGGAATCCGGGAAAATGAGAAGAAAAAGCTAGCATTTTCAGCTACCTTGCATTCGGTAAAATAGGATAAACGCGATTGGTGCGTTTTTTGTCATTGAAACTATACTATTTTGGAAGCAGATAACAGGAAATCTGTATCTCGTAACCAATAACTTGGCAAAAACATCGTTGTACAGTCAGGGTAAATTTTTATTTTTACTACTGCCAATCCGATTACATAATGATTATGAGACATTTACATATTCAAAGATCAATCTTACGCTGGCAACGGATGCTGGTTTTGGCACTCGTTGCCGGAACCCTGCTCATGTCTTGCAGCAAGAAAAGCCAGTGCCCGGTATATTGGGAAGGCGCCGGAAGCAATGGCGGAGGCGGACCGGCTGCTGGCAGTGCAGACAAAACCGACTGGAAAGTGGAAACCAATGCGACCAAGCCGGCTGATGGCGGTGGTGGCGATAGCGGTCAGTCGGCAGGCTCGGGCGATCCGGAAACCACGGCTGAATTTCCGATGGTACGTGTCAAACGGGACAAAAACGGAATCGTTTCCAAAAAGCCCATGGCACGTAACAAAGTGAAACGAACCGATCCACGAAAGACATACAAGGGAACATAATTGATACGTAGCCGGTTGCCTGAAAGCTGCTGAGGGCTCACCAACACGATTTATCAGTAACCGTAGCCACTGACTGCTATCGGTTTATCAGTATTCATCCATGAAGCATTTGTTCGCATCCAAGCCTGACATACCGCGAATCAACCGTAGCCTGCTGGTAGGTTTCGGGTTGATTTTTTATACTATTTTCCTTGGTGTTGACGCGTACGCTCAACTGGTACGGGTGCCAACCAAAGGCGAAACCCGTAGCAAGCAAAAAGAATATTCCGGAAAGAAAAGTGAAAAACCTGCCGCTCAGGCTGCCCCCAGCAATAATGCCATGGGCAAGCGAATGGCCGGCCAGTCGTTGCGCCGCAATTCGGATTCCAAATCCATGCTGGTGCCGGTGCGTGATCCCAGAAAGGCAACGGATGTGAACAATCCGCGCAGCCTCAACATGAACAAAAATCCGGTTGAGCAGCCCCTCAGAAGCAAAAATCAGATGGGGATGGAAATGTACAAGCAGTCACTCAAAGCCAATTCGGGTGCAAAAGGCATGCTGGTGCCGGGTCCTGCGTATCGCGATAAGATGATGAAGAAGCGGGACAAGCGGTTTACCAATTTCAGGGGAGAGGAAAATACGCTGGCAATGCCATACCGGAAAAAAATGTACAAGAAACGGGCCGACGAAATGTCGTCAGCTCGCAGAGGCAATACACTGGCGATGCCGTACCGCAAGAAGATGTATCAGAAGAAAGCGGAACAACTCTCTTCGGCTCGCAAAGGAAACACGCTGGCTCCGGAATACCGCAAGAAAATGTACCGCAAGAAGTCGAAAGAACTCTCTTCGTACAAAGGCGACATGCTGGTGCGGAAACGGCCGAAGGGAGCTTACCCGAACCTGAAATACCGCGGTGGCTACAAGAACAGCTCGTTTGAGAAAAAAGAGAAATACCGCAAACGCATCCTCAAACGCATGGGCGAGAAGAAATACGTGCCGGCTCACATGCGTAAAAAAGATGAGAAGCCACGCTACGATACCCGTGAGTCTGAAATATGGGATAAGCCAAGGTAAACACTGGCAGTAATTGTCAAAAATCAAACGCCGGAGGATGGACACATTTTCAGTTCATCCTCCGGCGTTTGATTTTTCTTGCCCGGATGGGAATTGTATTTGAAAATAGTATGTTTCTGAAACTGAAAACCTTTCGATTGCTCATTTACCCATTGTATTTATGAACTGGATACCTTTAACTGACGAAACGCAATTACAACAAATCGATGAAATTTCTCAGCAGCAACCGGTTGTTATATTCAAACACAGTACGCGCTGCTCGATCAGTGCCACGGCGTTAGGTCGCCTGGAACGCAATTGGAGCGATGCCGAAATGACTAACGTGCAAGCCTATTACCTCGATCTGATTGCGTACCGAATGCTTTCCACCCGCATAGCCCATTCGTTTGAGGTGGAACACCAGTCGCCGCAAGTGCTGGTTATCCGCAACGGGGAGTGTGTGTATTCGGCCTCTCACTGGGACATTGCCTACGCGGATTTGAAGAAAAGCCTGGAGAAAGTAGCCAACTAATTGTTAACAAAGCACTTGTGGCTTTCGTAAACCCCTGCTTGCGTCAAGCGGGGGGTTTTGCATTTGAAAAAGACTTGCCAAGCTGAACGCATGATACTATTTTTAGCGAAAATTAAAGGGTAGGAAACAAACCTGAACCAACCGATTACGATCATGCTGGAAGTAAACCAAACCTATACACACGAATTTTCTTTCTCTCAATCCGACGTAGAAGTATTTGCCAAAGTCTCCGGCGACACCAACCCACTGCATCTGGATGCGGAATTTGCCGCCAAGACCATTTTTCGCAAGCCTATCATTCACGGTTTTCTGGGCGGCAGCGTTTTTTCAAAAATTCTTGGGACGCAATTTCCCGGCGAAGGCAGCATTTACCTGAAGCAGTCGATGGAGTTTCTGCAACCGATGTTTGTCGAGGTTGTGTACGAAGCCATTTTCACGGTGCTGGAAATTTTGCCGAAGTCTTCGGCTCGCATCGAAACCAAAATCATTGACAAGGAAACGCAGAAGGTCGTCACTACCGGCGAGGCCGTGGTGATGAATCGCCAGTTGATCCCGAAAGTCTGATTTGCAAAAGCGAGGTTTTGGTGTTTTTTGCAATACTATTTTGCAAGAGGCATCCGACCACGATTATCCGCCGATTTCCAGCATCGAAAGCGTGCTGCCTGAAAACCGGGTTTTCTTTTGGGACAAGGCCTGATGCAGTTGCTGTTGGAGCAACTCTGGATTGTGCAGCGAATCGCCTATGTAAATAGGTGTGCTGCTGCTGAGGCAGCCATAAATATTGCCGTAACTATCCAGGCGCAGCCGATTGCAGTCGTTGCAAAACGGATCCGATTCGTTGGAGATGATGCCAAACCGATAGCCATCGGCCAGTTTCCAGTACTTGGCGGTGGCCGTCGCGTCACGGGGAATCGGCGTAAAATCGGCGTAGTCACGGATGACACGCAAGATGCTTTGCTCTGAGAAGAAGTAATCTTTGAAGTTTCCGTACAAATGCCCCATTTGCATCAGTTCCAGGAACCGGATGCGGATGTTGCGTTGGTGAGCAAAGGTTAACAGCGGCAAAATCTGGGTCTCGTTGAGCCCACGCATGACCACACAGTTGATTTTGATATCCAACCCTAGCGCTACGGCTTGCTCTATTCCATCCAGAATTTTGTGCAGGTTGCGGCGGCGGCTGATCTGAAAGAAAGGCTCCGGTTCAATGGCATCCAGCGAAATGTTCAGGGATGTCAGTCCGGCTTTGGCGTAGGCTTCGATTTTGTTGGCGAGCAAGTATCCATTGGTCGTCATTTTGATTGCCGGAATACCCAGTTGCTGGATACCTTGCATCAAGGGCAGCAGGTCGCGGTACAGCGTGGGTTCGCCGCCTGTGAGCCGGATGGTTTCGAGTTGCAAGGTTTGGTGCAGCACCGCGATGCTATCGACAAATGCCTGAACTGCAAGCGGTTTGAGAGAAGGCTCCGGCTTGGGTTGAAGAGGCACCATCGGACGGTTTTCGTGCGATTCGTCCACGCAATACACGCATCCCAGGTTACAGGTATTGGTCAAACTTACCCGCAGGGTTTTGAATTCACGTCCGTAACTGTCTCTGATATCTTTCATGTGCCTTTCTTACGAAGAGCTGCTTGCAATGGAATAACGAAATTACACTTTTTTTGCATTTCTTTCGCATTTTGCTCCAACTAGCAAAACCAACTCTCTATGCTGAAACTGTTTTACTACTACAACTGGTTCCTGCTGGTACTTTGTTTTGTCTTGCTTTTCAATGTTTGTCGGCTGGAGAGTTCTTCGGCATCACAAGCGTCGCGATGGATAGCCGCTTTGCTTGCATGCTATTATGCTGTGTTGCAATTTTGTGTGATTGTGATGCGCCGAAAAGGAATTAGCCCAAAAAGCTTTAGTTTCGCAGGACTTGTTTTCTGTGAGCTTTTGCCAATTGGTTACATCATATTTCAGGTTTTATCTTAAACATCCTTATTCCATGCGTGATATATCAGCCAAACAAATTTCCCTGCGCACCGCAAAGGCGGTAGGAGTAGTGTTGTGCAGCAAAGCCACCCTCGACCTTGTCAAAGCAGACAAACTGCCCAAAGGAAATCTGTTTGACATTGCCAAAGCTGCGGGCTTGCTGGCGGCTAAAAATACCCACAACTTGATTCCGCACTGCCATCCGGTTTCAATTGACGGCATGACGATTACGTATGGTTACCTGGATTCGACCAGCATCCCGGACGAACTCAAAAGTCTGGATGGTCGGCAGGGGGTAGTGGTGTATTGCGAAGGCAAATCCATCGGGCGGACGGGTATTGAAATGGAGGTGTTGACTGCGGTTTCGGTTGCCGCGCTGACAATTTATGACTTGCTGAAGCCACTGGATGATGTGGACATCGAGATTACGTCGGTGAAGCTGCTGAAAAAGACCGGCGGGAAATCGGACAAGAAAAAGTATATCCAGAAGAATACCGCCGCAGTACTGGTATGCTCGGATAGCACGGCGGCAGGTCAGCGCGAAGATTTGTCGGGCGTAAAAATCAAAGAAATACTGGCCGGATTCGATGTTGAAACGATTGACTACCAGATCGTTCCGGATGACATTGACGCCATTCGGGAAAAAATTAACGGTTGGATAGCACAAGAAATACCTTTCATCTTCACTACCGGCGGTACGGGTTTTGGCCCGAAAGATCGTACCGTAGAAGCTGTCGCTCCGCTCCTGGACCGCGAAGCGCCGGGTATTTCGGAAGCCATCCGGGTGCACGGCCAAATGCGTACGCCGACAGCCATGTTGTCGCGGGCTATTGCGGGAATTGCGGGCAAATCATTGATTGTCACGCTTCCGGGTAGTGTCAAAGGGGTGCAGGAGTCGCTGGAAGCCATTGTGCCGCAGGTGTTTCACAGCTGGAACATGATAGCGGGGGAGGGGCATTAGTCGGCACCGCCGGGTAATCCTGATTTTCGGATTCACACGAATGGATCAGAACTTGTACTTTGGCTGTCTGTTTTCAACCCAATCACAAGAATCGACTACAACCAATCGTACGAAATACTATCCCTGAAAAAGCAAAAACCGGTTTACCGGTTACAAAAGATGTTATGCAGGTTCAATACCTGTGAAATGACAAGTTGGGATTCGTCGTTGTGAATCAGGTAGTTGGCAAGTCTTATTTTTTCTTCCTCGGGCATCTGCTTGGCAATGATGGCAAGCGTAGCGGCCTTGGTGCGGTGGGGATCCCGTTGCAGAATTCGTTGAATCCTCAACTCCAACGGAGCGGTCACTACCAGCACCGCATGCAAATCGTGGTAGGCATTGGCTTCAAACAGCAACGCCGCCTCGCGTAAAGTATACGGTGCCTGCGTATGTTGCAGTTGCCAGTTTTGGTAATCCACCCCCACACGCGGATGCACCAGGCTGTTCATGATTTTTACGCGGCCTTCGTTTCCAAACACATGGGAAGTGACATACGCACGGTTCAGGGAGCCATCGGTCAGATACGATTCTTCGCCAAATTCCCGTTGGATATTCTCCTTCAGTACCGGATCGTTGTTCATCAGCCATTTGGCTCGCGAATCTGCATCGTATAACGGAATTCCCAGCACACCAAATACCCGGCTAACCGTGCTCTTTCCACAGCCCATGCCGCCTGTGATGCCAATGCGCAATGGTAGTGTTTGTGTCATTTTTAAGTTTTGGGGTTTTGCCACTACAAAAGATACTATTTTCCGGAAAGGGCCTGAAAAACTTTATTTGACCAGTTTTACAGCCGATGTGCGCAAAATGACATTTCGGACCAGTTCGGGTTTTTTGGTTAGCACAAGTGCCAGGGTCGAATCCTTTTTGTTCCATTCCGATAAGTCGGCTACCACTTCAAAGTCGGCGGCTGACACCCGCCCGGTGTTTTCCGGAGCTACCCAGTATTCTATTTCTGCATTGCGAATGGGAAGTTTCAGCGTTTTGGTAGCGGATATACGCAAGGCATTTACGGGAACTTCTACCCGCTGGGGCACAAACTCGCCCACTTCAAAATAGACGGAAGTGACAGCGCTGCTCAAGCGAATGAGTGGATCCTGGGTATAATTAATGGGGATCTCATCTTCAAAATTATCATCGATGTCTTTGCCAGGCACATTGATGATCAGCACGTCCGGAAGCTTTTTGATCAATTTGGCAGGTCCTTCGAAGTCAATGGTGTCAGGTACCAGGCGCACCCGGCTGGTGAGGAAATAATTTTCCCGCAGCTCGATCTGAGTGCTATCCACCTGCAGAGCCACCTTCTTGACGGCTTTGGTATCAAAGCCTACCGTAATGGTATCGTCTTCAACGTAATTGATGTGGGCTTCCTTGAGCTGCTCCGTTACAGAAGGCAATAAGGAGGTACCTGTCAGAAAGGCTGTTTTCAACGGATTTTCAAACTGATAAACGATGGGCTTGGCATCAATCCCCAGCGTTTTGCGCAGCAACGTCCAGCCGTAGCCGGTTACATTGATGGTGATTTTGGAAGGCAAGGGTTGTGTAGAAACCAGATTTTCTTTATCGTACTGAAAATCAATGGGATATGAGATACGGGTAGTATATTCTTTGTTGAGGGCGTTCAGAAACCAGAACATGGTAGCGGCCAGAAAACACAAAGCTACCACCGGAAACTCCGCACTACGTGTTACAACTAGTGAGCGGAGTATTTTTCGCCAGATGTGCTTTTGATTCTTCATGGCCTCACGAATTCAATAGGAAAAAGAGTGAATGATAAAACAGGTTTTGGCTTTCGGAGCAATACTATTTTATCATTCACTTTTGGCAGGCATTACTTTGCTTCGGTTGCTACTGCAGCTGTCGTTTGTGCGTATTTCTTGCTGGTTTCCTGAGAAACTGCAGATTTTTCAAACTTCATGCGTACGCCGCGGTCTACTTCCAGTGTGAGAGTGTCGGCGTCAATTTCTACGACCTTGCCATGAAGGCCGCCAATGGTTACCACCATATCGCCTTTTTTCAGCGAATCACGGAATTTGACTGCATCTTTCTGGCGTTTTTGTTGTGGACGAATCATGAAAAAATACATTACCACAAACATGGCGCCCATTAAAATCAACATGGATGTGCCACCTCCGCCACCGGCTGCCTGTACTAAGATAGTTGTAAGAGTCATTGGTTTTAAGCGATTTAAAAGTTTTAAGTGAAAAATAAAGAAAGAGGAATGGAGCAGTTTGTTGACTCCCGTTCCCTAGTTTGACTGCTGCGTAGCATTAACCACGCCTACCAGCACTACCATCGACTCGCGTGGCTGGGTGTTGGCATAAATGGTAATGGTTTTCTGCTGCGGACCGGCCTTGCCGCGGCTATTGAATTCTACCTTGATATCGCCTTTGCTGCCGGGGGCGATGGGCGTACGGGGCCAGTCGGGCACGGTACAACCGCACGAAGCGACGGCATTCTCGATGGTCAGGGGCGTCTTGCCGGTATTGACAAACGAAAACGTATGCGTGACTACCGCCCCTTCCTGAATCGCCCCGAAATCAAACGAGGTTTCTTCAAACTTCATTACCGGGGCATCCGCAGCCGATACGGTAGCCGTTTCGGAAGTTGTTTGTGTTTTGGACTCGGTACATGCCTGCTGTATCAGCAAAGCGGCCAGCCATGCACTCCAAAGCATTTTTTTCATAGACAAATGCCAGATGTAGATAAATGTGGGTAAAGTTAACAGAACAGTGAAGAAAGCATCTTCATCAGCGGCTCTGGTTTTTCAGTTGCCCCATCAGGGTTTCCACATCCATCAGCAGTTTTTCCGCTTTTTCGCGCGCGTCATTGATCACCCGTTCGCCTTCATACTTGGCTTCAGTCGGAAATTCGTTGCTTTCCTGAATCAGTTCGCTTACATACTGGCGCAACTGATCGCGGTATTTGCCCAGTTGATAGCTTAATATATCGCGTGTATTTTTGCCTTTGTCAGGAGCATAGAGAATACCTAATGTAGCACCTACGGCTGCTCCGGCCAGAAATACCAAAAAAGTTCCTGTATTACGACTCATTTTGTCTGAATATTAAAATGGTTTATTTTTGATTGCCTGCCTGCGGGCAGGGTTGACGGATGAACGGTCAATTGAAAAATAGTATCTTCGGGCAAGGTAAAGCCCTTCCCATTCACCCATCTGACTATTATTTGTTGTCAATCAATCCGCGACCGGATTTCTTTAATACGCCCTGTGCGGAAAGGTCACCCGCCAGCGCGTCCAAAACTCCGTTGACAAACTGCTTGCTTTTCGGAGTGCTGTATACTTTGGATAACTCAATGTATTCATTGATCGATACTTTTACCGGAATGTTCGGATAATGAAGCAGTTCGGCAATGGCCATTATCAGAATTACCTTGTCTACCTGTGCTACCCGTTCAACGTCCCAATTGGGTGTTTTATTGGCTATCAGGTCTTCATATTCGTCAAATTTTTCGACACAAAGCCGGTACAGCTTCACAAAAAACTCCTTGTCAGATTCCCAGTCGGGCGAAAGTTTCTGCAAAGCGAATCCCGCCGGATCTTCCTTGATAAACTGCAACGTCTTGTTGAACATGTTGCGCACGGTGTCGTCGTTGCCAGACCAGTTGCTGTCGAGCTGTTCCCAGAAACGTGTGGCCGATTCGCTCTTGAAAATTACGGTTTTCACCGTTTCGCTAATTACCTGCCAGTCTTGTTCAAAGGTGGTTTCGTCCAGTTTCTGGTAAGCCTGATAGCTTTCCTCTTTCTTCAACTCCTGTAACAGCTGCTTGGGCAGGTCAATGTCCAACAACTGATCCACTCCACTACGAATTCGTTTCTCCTGAAAGGCCTGACTGTCGCGCAACGCCTGCACTACCTGGTTTGTGGCCAGTTTCAGGTATCTTTTTGGTAAAAAGTCTTCTTTCAGGTTCCGGTTTTTCTTGTCTTCTTCCTCCGGAATCACCTGATCGGCAATTTCCGTAACCAGCCACAACGCCAGCAAGTAGTGATCGTAAATCTTTTCTGCATCACGCACCATGGTTTGCTCAAAATGCTGCTTGTCGCGTTGCTGCTGCGAGTAATAAAACTGAATGGCTTCGACAGCCGCTTTCCGAATATCGGCGGGGGCCTCTTCATCGGGCGAAATGGCTTTGGCCTCGTAGTTTTCTTCAAACAGAATAGTGGCCCACTGGCGGCTTCCTTCCAGTTTCTTCAGGTCTTGGGGCAACATCGAGTTGAGGTCAGGCACAAACGTATCGGCAATGTTATCCAGTGCCAGCTGGTAGTCTGACTCCACAGCCTGAGTGTACGCATATACAGCCTGCATGGCTTTTGCCCTAAGAATTCGTCGGTTCAGCATCTATCAAAGAACGTTTTAAAATGTTTTTAGGTTTTACTTCCAAACACAATTCCGTGAATCGAACCGCTGTTCATTTGCCTGGGAAAGACGCAGCGGTTTTGATTATTTTGCAGATACTATTTTTCGGGTAACTGCTTTTTGAAATATAATCCGGAAATTGCAGCCGCAAAGGTACAAAAAAATGTCTGAACCTCGGATTGAAGTTGATTATTTTGATTATGACTGAATTCTGCTTCCGGATTTCAGATGCTGGCAGGTCCAGTGAAAAAAATAATACTCTTTAAAACAGTAAAAACCTGTGTATCCCGTACCGAGCATCCAGAACTTGGCATTCAGCTTCAAAAACGGGAACCTGTAAACGTATAAACCAAACAACGTGAAACACCTCGCCTATCTGAATAAGTACTTGGTCAAATACAAGTGGCATTTGCTGCTGGGTACACTGTTTACCATCATTTCCAATCTGTTTGCGGTGGTGCCGGCGCAGGTAGTCCGTTACGCCTTTGACCTGGTCAAGGAAACCATTGACCAGTATTTTCTGCTCCAGGGTACGCGGGCCCAGGAGCACATCCTGAGTGTGTTTGCCAAAAGTATCCTTATGTACGGCATTGTGATCCTTGTCATGGCTGTTGCCAAAGGGATATTCCTGTTTTTCATGCGGCAAACCATCATTGTTATGTCACGCCTGATCGAATATGACCTGAAAAACGAGATTTATGCCCATTACCAGACGTTGCCGCTGAGCTTTTACCGCCGCAACAACACCGGCGACCTGATGGCGCGCATCTCTGAAGATGTGAGCCGTGTGCGCATGTATCTGGGGCCGGCCATTATGTACCTGCTTAACATGATCACGCTGGTGATTCTGGTGGTAGGCTATATGCTTTCTGTCAACTCCAAACTCACACTGTTTGTCCTGCTTCCATTTCCGTTCCTGGTAATCAGTATTTATCTTGTGAACGAATCGGTGGAGAGACGTTCGGAGCGGATTCAGGCACAGTTATCGCGCCTGTCTACGTTCGTGCAGGAAGCTTTTTCGGGCATTCGGGTACTGAAATCGTTTGTGAGGGAAAGCCACTCGGCCGAGCAGTTTACCGAAGCAGCCAATGTTTACAAAGAAAAGTCGTTGCGCCTGACCATGATCGATGCGTTTTTCTATCCGCTGATCATGGCGTTAGTAGGTCTGAGCACAATCCTGACCATTTACATTGGTGGCCGCGAAGTAATTGCCGGAACCTTGTCCGCAGGTAACATTGCCGAGTTTATCATGTATGTGTATCAGCTTACGTGGCCCATCGCCTCGCTGGGCTTTACCACCAGCATGATTGTGCGGGCCGCCGCTTCGCAGCAGCGCATCAACGAGTTTCTGAACACCAAGACCGATATTGTGTCACAGAAAGAAATAGTGCAGGCCATTGATGGAGCCGTTGCCTTTGACCATGTGCGGTTTGTATATCCCGATTCCGGAATCGTGGCCCTGGATGATGTCTCGTTTGACGTCGCCGCCGGACAGTCCATTGCGCTTTTAGGAACTACTGGATCAGGCAAAAGTACGGTGGCCATGCTGCTTTGCCGCATGTATGACACCACGACGGGGCGCATCACGGTTGATGGTGTAGATATCCGGGATTACGGACTGCCTTCGCTGCGCGGACAAATCGGATTCGTACCGCAGGATGTGTTTTTATTCTCCGATTCGATCCGGAATAACATCCGGTTTGGCCTGGAGGACAATCAGGTAACCGAAGAACAAATCATCCAGGCCGCCAAAGATGCGGATCTGTACGAAAATATTATCCGGTTTCCAGAAGGATTCGATACCCGCGTAGGCGAACGGGGCATTACCCTATCGGGCGGGCAAAAGCAGCGCGTTTCCATTGCTCGGGCCATTGTCCGCGAGCCGCGCATCCTGATCCTCGACGATGCGCTGTCGGCAGTGGATACCAAAACCGAAAACGCCATTCTGAATAGCCTGAGTCGAATCATGCAGGGGCGAACGTCACTGATTATTTCGCATCGCGTATCTTCTGCCAAGCTGGCCGATAAAATCATTGTACTCGATGACGGCAAAATTGTCGAACAAGGCACCCATGAGTCGCTGATTCAGCAGAATGGTGTCTACAAAGAATTGTATGAGAAGCAGTTGCAAACGGAAGATGCAGCATCCTAAGCCCGAAGGGGAATGCTGAATAATGAAATTCGAATTTCGAAATTGAAAGTTCATCATTCAAGCTGAGTCCACCTTGCGCACTGAAGCAGGTACATCCTACACCTGACAAAAACACAAAACCCTGCTGAAATATACTTTAGCAGGGTTTTGTGTTTTCAAAAGATACTATATTTCAGGCTTGACAGATAGCTCAGAATACAACCCGGATCTCGTCTTTGATAAATGTCAGGGCACGGCTGGTAGGATCTACGTTCTGCTCAATGATTTGCTCAAAAATACGTTTGGCAAGTTCAATCCCGCGGGCATCCGGCGCGATTTGAGCGGCTGAATCGTTTATAAGCACAATGATTTCTTCCATGGCGCTACGGACCTGCGTCCAGGCTTCGTCGCTCATGTATACCTGCTGTGACAGGTTGTGGTTGAATTCTTCGCGTACTTCGGTCAACAGAATGCCGTGCAGTTCGGTAGCGCTGTACTCGGCGTTGTTGACGCGGCGAATCAGGTTGTTAGGAGAAATCCGCTCCAGAAACAAACACATCCGTTCGTAAGCCTGCAAACGTATGGGAAGTACGATTTCGGTGTTTTTAGTTTTAATTTCAATGAGCTTTTGCTCAAACTGCTTGGTCAGAAAGGACCGGATGGTCAGAAACATGGCGTACAGTACCAAGCCGGCGGGAAGTAAAATTTTGAGTAGTTCGACAACAATGTTCATAAATACACCTGGGTTTTGTCTCGGAAAAAGATAGTATTTTTGTAAAGAAACCTATTTACTGGATTTTTGTGTTCAAATCTAAAGAATTTGGCTAGTTAATATCAAGCCCAAGGTAAGTCGAATTTTTAGTATACGTGTAAGAAAATCAACCAATTATGTCAGATTTCAGTGAACAATGTCCCGTAGTGATCACTCCGGTTGCGTTGAGTCGTATCCGCACCATTGTGCAACAGAAAGCCATTGATACCCAGCAGTATGGCTTACGGATCGGAATTCGGGGAGGCGGATGCGGCGGGGCAGCTCCGTTACTGGGTTTCGACACTGCGAAAGAGACCGATCACTGTTATGTGTTGGAACATTTTTCGGTCTTTGTTGAAAAAAAACACCTGATGTACGTATTAGGATTGGAAATCGACTTTGAAGACAATGGCGAGATCAGCGGCTTTGTTTTTAATCAGCCGCAGGAAAAGCCTGTAGGACAGGAATAAGGTCATTTAAAACAGTATCTTTTGTTGTCGCAAAACCCCGGCGTTAATTTTCAACGAAAGCAGAGATAGCGTGCTTGTCTCAAGTTTTTGAAACCGGGTTTTGTACTTTCCAGTAATACTATTTCTGCTCACACACCTGCCAATTGCAGAATCTCGCGTGCAATCTGTTCGGCAGCCTCCGGACGGGCCAGCTTTTGTATATTTTGGGATAGATTTTTTTTCTGTTCCGGATTCGAAAGCAAGTCCAACGCTGTCTGCACAAGTTTTTGCGGTGCCTCGCCATCCTTTACCAGGACTGCGGCATCGGCATTGACCAAGGCCATCGCGTTTTTGGTTTGGTGATCTTCGGCAACATTCGGTGAGGGGACCAGAATAGCAGGCTTGGCTACCAGACACAATTCGGAAATAGACAAGGCTCCCGCACGTGAGATCACCACATCCGCGGCGGCATACGCCAGATCCATCTGACTCAGAAAATCAAATACCCGGATATTGGTAGCACCGGAAGCTGCCACCGCTGCCTGGCATGCTTCGTAATGAGACTTGCCCGTCTGCCAGATTACCTGCACCTGCGTTTGTTTCAGTGTTTCAATCGCAGCCTGAAGGCTCTTGTTGATGGTTCCCGCCCCAAGGCTGCCGCCAATCACCAGCAGCGTGGGTATGTTGTCCCATAACTGGAAATGCGTAATGGCTTGCGCTTTCTTCTGGTCAGCAGACAGGATATCCCTGCGTACCGGATTGCCCGTGAAGACGATTTTCTCGGTCGGAAAAAATTTTTCCATTTCTTGGTACGCCACGCAGATTTTTCTGGCGCGTTTGGCCAGTTGCTTGTTTGTCAGGCCGGCATAGGAGTTTTGTTCCTGAATCAGCGTGGGCACACCCATCAGTCCGGCTACGTACAGTAACGGGCCGCTGGCATAACCGCCCACACCCACAGCCACCTGTGGACGAAAGTCTTTGATGATGCGCCGAGCTTTGAGAAGACTTTGCAGAAACTTCCACGGCAGGGAGAGATTTTGCGCTGAAAAGCCCCGTTGCAATCCCCGGATGGGCAGCCCCATAATCGTATAGCCGGCTTGTGGTACTTTCTGCATTTCCATTTTCCCCTCCGCTCCTACAAAAAGCACTTCTACAGATGGATTCAAGGCTTTCAAGGCATTGGCAATGGCAATGGCCGGGTAGATATGGCCGCCAGTGCCGCCACCACTGATGACTATGCGGATTGGATGCGTCAAAATAAAATGAGAGTTTTTTGCTTGTGAGAAGATACTATTTTACCGGGCTTCTTTCAGATCGCCCCGGCTTACACTGATGATAATGCCAATGGCAACACCCGTAAACAATAGCGAGGTGCCCCCCATGCTCAGCAAAGGCAAAGGCTGCCCGGTCACCGGAGCCAGTCCTACCGATACGGCCATGTGGGCAAATGCCTGCAATACCAGGCTGAAACTCAGGCCCGCCGCCAGCAAGCCGCCAAAGGGCCGGTCGCTGTCAGCCACAATGCGCATGCCCCGGTATAGCAATAACAAATACAAGCCAATCACCGCAATGCCCCCGATCATCCCGTATTCTTCCACAATGATGGCATAAATAAAGTCATTGTACGCGTTGGGAAGAATGTTCCGCTGTTCGCTGTGTCCAATACCTTTGCCTACCAGGCCACCCGTTGAAACGGCAATATAAGACTGCTCGGCCTGGTAAGGTATCTGTGATGGATCAAGGAATCTTTCGATCCGGCTTATTACGGTATCTTTACGTGTACCAACAGCTAGAGCAATGGCACCAGCTAATATTCCAACTAAAATTAATCGCAATAGATATTTGACCGGAACTCTGCCAATGAACATTAATAACAGGCAAGTTGCAAATAATAAGGCAGCAGTTGAAAAGTTAGCAACTGCAATTAAGCCACAAATTAACCCGCACCACACCAAAATAGGAACCAGTGTTTGACGAACATCCTCAATCTTTTGCTGGCGTTTGGCTAACATACCTGCAATGGAAGCAATCAACGCCAACTTTGCTAAATCAGAAGGTTGAAATGACTGACCCAATACTTCAAATTGTCGAGTAGCTGCGTTTACATTACGACCAAAAAAAATAACCAGAATCAGGAGTGGAACCGAAATCCACAATGCCAGTTGAGAAGTCTTTGCATAAAACCGGTAATTGATCCGGTGAAAAAACCACATTGAGCCCAGGCTTACAATTACCAGTAAGGAATGTTTGAAGAGATAATACTCCGTATTACCGCCTTGCTGCTGGTAAGCCAGGGTTCCGGTCGCACTGTATACCACCAGTATACTCATAATGGAAAATACCAGAATGATGAACCAGATGTACAGGTCGCCTTTGAAGTTTTTCTCAATCCAGTCGCGTAGCATAGCTTCTTGTGTTTTCAATTACAACTCGTCATTTACAGCTCAGGGTTTACCGTTTAAAAACACAAAGCCAACGGCAGACGATTAACGCAGAACAGGTAAACGCTTATTGCAAAGCTAATGCAATCTGGCGATTTGGAAAATACATAAAACAAAAAAGCGGGAACGCCATTGCATTCCCGCCGGTTTTCTCTTTTGGAGAGATATTATTTTTTCAGCAGCAAAACTGCCGCCGCACAGTAGTCTTTGGAGCCGTCAAAGGAAAACTTCAGGTAGTACACCCCGGTTGCCGAACACGTATAACCCAAGCCCGGACGGAATTTCTTCCCTGTCGCGTCATAACTGGTACCAATCAGGTTACGGTTGGCATCGTATAGTTCCAGTACCACCCCTTTCAATTCAGGGTCTTTGTTGGCAATATTGATCAAGTAAGTTGAGTTTTGGCGAAAAATGTAAGGATATTCAATTTTTGCCTTTTTGCCACCTTCGCCGTCAATTTTATAGCTTTTCAGGAACGTCGTTCCGTCTGGTAGATTACCTATTATCTTTTCTGTGTATTTCTCTGCTTCGCATTGGGCAAAAACATAACTCTTTGCTCCGAGAAAAAATGCGAGTAACATAGTGGTGAATAGAATCTTTTTCATAAAGTCAGCCAATATTAAGTTCTTGTAAGTATTGCGTAAATCTTTAAGTATTAATACAAAATACGATACATTCGTAATCTATGTTTTCAAACATTTTCCCTATTTGATAATTTTATCGCGAACAGCAATCGTGGCCGCCCGAATGTTATCGATATCCTTTTCTGTGAAATCAATCTTGCTGGTGCTGTTGTCCACAATCGTGGGAATACCATTGATTTCCTCTATTTTCGATTCTTTGTACTCACGCGTTACTTTTACGGCATCAAACTGAGTTTTCAATTTGTTCAGATCAGTGACCAGTTCCTGCACATTGGTGTCGTCTTTGTAGAATTCCAACAAGAGTAATAATTGATCCAAAATTACCTTTTGTTCGCCTACTCTTTCCTTGAATTGCTGGCTTGGGTGTTTCTTTACAACCTCACAGGTCAGGTACAACGACTCAACCCAGCCACCGGTCAGAATCAACACACTCTGATTGGAGCGGTTCTGGTCCTGTAAATACGAATTGATCTTTTCAAAGTTTTGTGTAGTAATCAACAACAGCGAATCCAGGTTGCTGCTGTTTGAGGCCAGGCGCTTGATGGTTGCAAAATCAAAGAACTGCCCGATGTTCAGGCCATTTGCCATCTCGGTAACGGCATCCAGGTATTTGATAGCATCTTGTTTCTGATCATAAATATTGGCATAACCCAGATCTGTGCTGTACACGCCCAGATTCAACGCCTGCCGGAAGCTGGTATTGTACTGCGACTGGCTGCTGGTCGGGTTGAGTATCTTTCCATCGTATTTTGCGCCCTGTTCTTTGATAAGCACTGAAATTTCGATGGGAGAAGGAATCGATTGAATAAACTCGTTGACCACTTCTTTTGAAACGGCAGCTTGTTTGGGTTGTGCACTAGCCAAACTGTCCAAAAGTGCTTTCTCGTCATTTTTTTTGCCGCCGTTGCAAGACAACAATGCTAATGCCGCAAAGCCTATTAGTAGTTTTTTCATAATCCGTTAATTGAATAGTTAAGAATAAGATGCAGTAAAAATAATTGTAATTCAGGTATTTACAAGTTTACCAATGGAATAACTCCCGAGAATTGATGTAAGAGATTTACCAAAAATGCTTTTTTTGTCCGTGGTTTTATTTTTCTGATGCAGCTCCTACATGTGAAGTTTTTTTCAGAAATGCTTCGATCACGTTCACCGGAATATGATCGGCTACGGAGCTGCCGTAATACGCTTCATGCATGACACTTTTTTCGTCAATCAGAAATTCCGCTGGAATCCGGTCCAGCGATGTGCCAGTCTCCGTTACCAGTGGCCTGCCTGTCCGTTGAGATCGCCACAACTCCGTCAGTGTGTCGGTATTCAACATGCCAAGCGCCAGCTTTAGCAGAGAGTTCTCTACCTGAAAAAGCCTGTACAAATCCCTGTCCGGATCAGCAACAACCGGTAACCGGATCCTGGAAAAAAGGCTGCTCTGCAAAACAGTCTCCCGTGTGGATTCTGTAACCACCAATACCTTCATTCCGTGAGCTATATGTTCCTCGTAATTTTTATTCAAATAATGGACCCGCAGATTGCAGAACGGGCACATCACCCCACGCTGAAAAGAGATCAGTAACTTCTGACCGCTGAAATCACGCAGCTGGATGAGATTACCATGTATGTCTGTCGTCTTAAAATCAGGTGCGGTTTGTCCCTTTTGTAATTTCTGGTCCATAGTACAAGCTCAGGCATACTGCTGTTGACATGTCGACAGCGTTGGTTGCTTCCCGTCTGTTTGTGACAAGTTGCTATTTTCACTTACGCAACCTTGTCTTTTTTAGAAATTCTGCTCAGAAATACTATACCTTCAACCTTCAAAAAACCCTCATCCGTTTGCGTTGGTGATTACCTTTTTCTTTCCCAGCGGCAGTTCCCATTTGATACGGATACCGCCCAGCTTGTTTTTCATACCGGTAAAGCCGTTATTAACAAACTTAGGCAAGCGGATGCTGCTGAATACCGTTCCCAGTTTGCGGAAGGCCTCGAAGTAAAGGGTCAGGTACAGGAAGCCGGTAAGCAGCCAAAGTATAATTACGTTGAAGTAATACGTGTCGAATATGTTACCAAAGAACGGCTTCTGCGGCGCAAGGAAATGCGTACGATAGTCCCAGCCTGCTACCATTTCCGGATCGCGGTATATCGGGTCAGTCTGTTGCAACAGTTTGCCTTCGTATTCGACAATACGGTCTTTGGCACTTGTGTTTTTCATCAGATCAGCCAATGATTCGTTGTAGAACTGATTTTTGTACGCGGTCAGATTGAAGGTTTTGTCCTTTTCCTTATACGTGATCAGCTTGTCTTTCAAATCACCTGCTTTGTTGAATTGATCTACATAGTCGTCATGCATTTGTTTCAGAAAGGCTTCCAACTGTGCCGATTTTTCCTTACTGAATTTTGTGATGCTCAGGTCGGTAACCAGATTGATCTTGAGAGATTTCTGGTTCGGTTCTTTCAGCAGTGTATTTTGAAGTAATGTAAAATCGCGGTTTACCAGTGTCTTGACCGAGTCGTCTTTGGTCGTATAATTATCCGTTACAAACGACAGCCGCTCTTCCAGTTCCGGAATCAGGTACGTATACTTGAAATACGCTTGGCTCTGAGACTTTTCCAGATCATAGAAAGAACTCTGGTACTCGTTGTTTTTGAACTGGTCCACGGCAATGGCCTCAAACCCCCAGCGGGCAGCAATGACATCAGCCAGTACCGGAACTTTGTCGCGGCTGCTCACAGCTTCGTTCAGTTTGTCAAAGCTGAAGATGATGCCACTGAAAATCATCTGTGGTATCAATAGCAACGGAATGGTAATGTATACCGTTACTGCGGAATTGAACGACGCCGACATGTTCAGACCCAGTACGTTGGCAAAACAGGACAACGTAAACAGAATAAGCCAGTAGCTAAACGTCATACCCTGAATATCCAGTATCCAGTGCCCAACCAATACAAATGTCAGGGTTTGGACAGCCGACAGCGTAAAGAGAATTGCCAGTTTTGAAGTCAGGTAACTGGTGCGGCTCAGGTTCAGGAACGACTCCCGTTTCTGAATTTTCCGGTCGCGGATGATTTCTTCCGCACTAACGGTCAGGCCCATGAAGATGGCCACCAGCACACTCATCAGGATAAAGGCCGGAATGTTATCATTGTAACGGTAAGAATACGTATCTGTCTCCGAACCGTTGGTATACCGGATCACAAAGGCCAGCAGGCAAGCCAGCAAGGGTGCCTGAAGCAGGTTGATGAGCAGGTACTGTGTGTTGCTAACTTTAGACCAGAAATCTCGGATGGTGAAAATGGCCGTTTGTTTGATGCGCGAAGGCAGACTCAAAGCCTTGGGTGGTAGTTCGGTCACAGCCGACACTTCGTCCATCCGGAAGTTGTGCAGGTATTTTTCATTCCACTGAGCCGGATTAACCTTGCGTTTGCTGGTGTATCTTCCGTATTCATCCACCACCTTGGCTTCAATGATGTTAAATATCTGTTCCGGATTTACGTTTCCGCACGTATGGCACTGTCCACGTTCGCTATCCACCTGATTGGTGGCCCGTTTGAAATAAGTCACTGCTTCTACCGGATTGCCATAATAAATCGGGTAGCCGCCTGTATCGAGCAAAAACAGCTTGTCAAACATCTTGTAAATGTCCGAACTGGGCTGGTGGATGACGACAAAAATAAGTTTCCCTTTCAGGGACAATTCTTTGAGCAAATCGATTACGTTTTCAGAATCACGTGACGACAAGCCGGATGTCGGTTCGTCGACAAACATGACGGCAGGTTCACGGATCAGCTCCAACGCAATGTTCAGACGTTTCCGCTGGCCACCACTGATCTTTTTGTTCAGTACGTTACCAACTTTGATGTCTTTTATATGGTCCAATCCCAGGCTGGCCAGTACATTCATGACAGCCTGGTTCAATTGTTCTTCGTTTAAGTTGGCAAAGCAAAGCTTGGCGTTGTAATACAGGTTTTCGTATACGGTCAGTTCCTCAATCAGCAGGTCATCCTGTGCCACATAACCGATTACACCCTGAATCTGATCCTTTTGTTCATGAATGTTGATGCCATTGATCAGGACTTCGCCTTTGGACGGAGTTTCGATGCCAGCCAGTACGTTCAGAAGTGTTGTTTTGCCCGCTCCGCTACCTCCCATGATGCCAATCAGGTTGCCAGGACCCGCCGCCAGATTGATGTCCCGCAGACCGATGCCTCCATTTGAGAAACGATATTCCAGGTTTTTGGCGTGGAACGAAAGCTTGTTGGTCTTCGCTGTATTCAGGTAAATTCCCGCTACATCACTGTAGTACAGCGGCGAGCTGTGGGCTAGTTTGATGGTGCTGCCATGCGAAAACAGATAAATCTGCAAAGGCTTGATGGGCAGTCCATTCAACAATAAATCTTCATGACCGGCGTACTTGACAAAGTACATATCCACACTACTCACCCGGATGAAATACAATTCACCGGAGAAGTGTTCCAACGACAGGTATTTTGACTGTGTGTGTTCGGCTGGCAGATTTCCGGTGCGGGCTACCAGAAGGTTGATATCCGAAACGATATCCGTCAGGTTATCCTTCAGCACGACGCTTTCAATCAACTGGAATTCTTCCTTTTCGATATTGAACACCGTGGATACGGTATCAATAATGCTCATTCGCTGAGGAGTGAAGTTCTTATCGGAGTTCACCAGTTCCAGCAATCGGATCAATACAATTACCTTTTGCTTTTGCGTCAACGTCTTGTTGATCTTTTTGCAAATGGAAAGTGTTTTTACCGAATCCCTTACCGATGTGAGCTTTGAGCCACTGTTGTCTTCCACACCATATCCAGCCAGTTCGTCATACAGAGCCAGGTATTCCTGTACAGAATCCTGGTCCAGTTCCTGTCGGAAAAACTGAATAACATAGTTTCGCTCCTTGGCAGTGGCTCCACTATCCTGTTTGGTAATAATGGCAAACAGTTGGGTCAATGCCCTAAGTATTTCCTCACTCATAGCTGTAGTTTTAAATTCAGAAGTACGAAGCAGGAGATCGGAAAATATCTTCTGATCGTAAGCCAATCAAGAGGTTTTGGCTTCTGTTCAGATACTATTTTCTCTTCCCGTAGTTACTTCTCTTCTCAATTATCTTTTTAGCGAATTAACTCTTTCGAATAATGTAAATTCGTGACTATTCTGTTCAATTCCAGAATAGGAAAGGTTTGGAAATGAAATCAGTAGTTGTCGGATATTCGCGCAAATCTGATTTCGCTTTGGAATTAATAGGCTTTGAAATCAAACGGAACCTCCACCAGCTCGGAAAACTCGCCGCCGGCTTCTTCCATATCTTCGTCATCTTCATGGAAGTACCATTCCACGGTAGTACCGGCAATAGCCTCCAGACGAGCCAGAATATCCAGAATCAGTTTGGATGATGCGGTATTGAAATATTCCAGTTTGAATGTAAACAAGGTTTTTGAATTGGGAGCTTGTGCATACCGAGCCAACCAGTCGAGCACAGGTCTGTAAAACTCAGCAGTATCTTCGGGTAACGAACGACCTGAGATCTCAAAAATACCGTTTGTCTTGTCAAGAATGATCTTTGGGGTATCTTCCGTACCTTCTAAATTGATGATTTCCATAGTATGTTGTGAATTTTTAAGTTCTTTCTGAGAAATATGAGATGATAGATATTGATTCGATCTGATTTACACTTCCATTCCGGCCATGCGTGAAATGCGGGTCTGCAACGAGAAGAATGAAGTTTTATCCGTTACCGGCTGAAAATCATACTCCAGTTTCTGTCCTGACTTGCGGGCCATGTCAACAAAGCCCAATCCGGCGCCGCCTTTGTCGGAAAGTTCCGTGTTGCGGATAATTTCTTTGTACAGGTTCTTGAGACCTTCTTTGTCCAGCCCGTTGATCTGGTCCAGCTTGGCCGACAAAAGCGCGATCTTGTCATTACGGATAGGGTTGCCCGATGTAATGACGTACTCTTCGTCACGTTTGCCAACGATGAAAATAGCAGAGTTACGGGTATCTTCGATGATTTCGTCGGCATGCTTGCAGATGTTTTGCAGACATTCAACCATCACATTGAACACTTTCCGTTTGATGCTGGATTCTTCTCCCATCGAGTCCATGTTCCGTTCGGCCATCGCCAGCACAGACTTGGTAATCTCTTGCGTGAACTCCCCTTCATAGACCAGAATCAGGTCTTCCTGGATCATAATTCGATGCAAGTCATAGATATACTTCATAGTTTTAAAAGATATATTGGATGAATACGAAATTTACTTTTTAAGTCGAAACAGATATTTGTATGGGTTTTGGCTTTTGAAAAGATACTATTTTGGATCAGAACCGTATCCCGATCATAAGTACGTCGTCGGTTTGTTTGGTTGCGCCCCGCCAGCTTTCAAACTCCAGGTCAAACAAGGCGTGCATCTGGTACATGCTCAGTTCCGGATTGCCGGTGATGATGTCCCGAATGCGTTTGGGTGAAAACTTCCGGTTGTCCGGCCCGCCAAACTGGTCGGGGAATCCGTCCGAACAGAAGAATGCCGAATCGCCCTTTTTGATGTCAATCGTGGTGGTGACAAAGCTGGTTCTATCTTTATACTGCCCGCCCCCGATAGGAAACTTGTCGCCTTTGACCTCCAGCAGCTCTCCGTTCTGTAAGAAATACAGTGGGCGGTGGGCTCCGGCATATTGCAGTACACTCTTTTTGAGATTAATCTTACACAAGGCAATGTCCATTCCATCGCGGGTAGCTCCCTCCATGGTTGCATCTTGCTTCAGTGTGGCGGTTACTCCCGCATCTAAACGGTCCAGAATCTCACCTGGCAGTATATTCTCACCACTTTCCGTAATATTGTTAAGCAGGAAGTATCCGATCAATGAAATCAACGCCCCGGGTACGCCGTGACCGGTACAGTCAACAGCGGCAATGTACAGGTCATCGCCTTTTTGCATAAACCACGGGAAGTCACCACTGACCACATCGCGTGGTTTGTAGAGAATGAAGGCATCCGGTAGCGTTTGCTTGATCAGTTGGCTATCGGGAAGGATGGCTCCCTGAATCCGTTTGGCATAATTGATTGACTCCGAGATTTTCTTGTTCTTGGTAGAAATCTCAATCTCTGTCATTTTCCGTTCGGTAATGTCGCCTAGTACAAACAGGACAGATTCCACGATGCCTTGTTCGTTAAACTCTGGGATGGCTTTGATGTCCATTACCCGGTTACCGACCGTTGATGGGAAATCAATTTCCGTATTCACTTTCTCCTTCGTTTCCATTACCTGATTCAGGATCGAACGCCAGGCATCAACAATGGAAGAATGTATGGTAAGTTCGTCCAGGGCTTTTTGCTCAAAGGTATCTTTCCGCTGACCCGCATACACTTCAATCATCGGGTTGATATAGAAGATCTTGCCTTCTTTGTTGAAGCGGATGATCAAGTCGGGTGAGTTTTCGGATAGTGACTGCATCTGGCTGCGCATCCGTTGTTCCCGTTCGGCACGGAGCCGTTCGGTAATGTCCGTCGCGTTGATCAATATCCCTTCAATGGCCGGGTCATGCAGCAGATTGGTTCCGGTAGCCTCCAGCCAGATCCGGTCTCCATTCTTTTTGTAATAGCTGTATTGTACAGTCTGCTTTTGTCCAGGATTAGCCAGCAAATCTTCAAACATCTTGTTGATCGACTCCTTACCGGCATCGTGCACATGGATGATGTTATCAATTCCGATGAGTTCTTCCTGAGAATAACCCAGGATGCGATTAACCGATGGACTGACGTAACGTATCGAGCGGTCTTTCTCATAGATCAGGATTACTTCGGCCGCGTTTTCGAGCAATGTCTGAAGACGTTTTTGCGCATGTACCACCTGTTCCACCTGATATTCCAGCGCCGAATTGGCCCGTTTCAGCTCTTCCTGGGTGGCCTGCATCTCTTCCGCATTCTGTTGCAGGATTTCCTGCTGCTCCTGTAGTTCCTGCGACTGCCGTTGTGACATTTCGAGCAGGCGACTGGTTTTCTCGTTGACTTTGATGTTGAATACGGTACGGGCAATGATCTCACTTACCTCATTGACAAATTGTACGTTACGTGAGCTGAATTTCTCGAATCCGGCAAATTCCAGCGCACCGTAGACGACTTTCTCACTACCAATAACGGTCATCAGCGGGACAATCAGCAGGCATTTGGGTTTCTTGTCGCCCAGCAAACCGGAAGTGACTGTTACATACGTATCCGGAATCTCGGTGCGCAGAATGGTATCCCGTTCGGCGGCGGCCTGGCCAACCAGACCTTCGGCAAAACGAAACTGCGCTTTCAGGTATTTTTTCTTGTTGTAGGCATAGCTTGCCTTCATTTCCAGCAGAAACTTGCCTTCCTCCTCGTCGTTTACCACATACAGTGCCCCTTGAATGGCCCCGATCTTTCCGGTCAGGTACGACACCACTTTGTCGCTGAGTTCTTCCAGATTATTGGTTGAACGTAGGATGTTCCCAATCTCGGCGACACCGGTGACAATCCAGTTGCGTTCTTCGTCCCGCTTGGCCGATTCCTGGATGCTGTCACGCATGTTCAGCAAGGCCACACCCAGCATGTCATCCTGGCTCATGGGTTGGAACTTGGCTTCAAACTCGCCTTCCCCAATCTTGTGGGCAAAATCAGCCGTCTTGTGCAGGCCTTCGACCAGGCGGTTTACCGTTTCGGTCATCTCCCCAAATTCGTCTTCGCTTGCCTTCTTTATCTTTTCAGGCAGAACCCCTTGGCCCAGCAAACCCATGGTTGCTTTCAGTGTCATCAGGGGGCGTGTCAGCAATTTGGAAAACAGAACGGTGCTGATCAGTGCGAAGACTATTATGATGGCACTGATCACAATCAGGTATGTCTGTATCTGCCCCAGTGAGAATCCCTCTTTGTTCAGGTAAATTGCGGTAAGGGCAGTAACGACCAACGTAAACACTACAATCGCCAGGACGAGGAGTGTAATTTTGGTGCCGATTTTTATATTTTTAAACATATTATTTATGTGACTAAATTCAGTTCAATAATGTGCTGGTTTCAACTTTCGTCCGAATGATTTAACTCAGGGCAAGACTGGATGGCGTAACCAGTGAAATCACTTCCTCTTCCGAATACTGGTTGGCGAGTCGCTGACTGATCAACTGGGTTACTTTTTCAACAAAGGTTTCGTCGGCACGGGCGAAGTTTTTGAACGAAGCGATTTCGAGTACGGCTACCACCTGTTCATTGTAAAGAACCGGCGCAATGATCAGCTCGGCTGGCGATGCTTTGCCCAGGCCAGAGAGGATGGTAATGTAGCCTTCGGGTATGCTTTTGATTCTCACCAGCCGGCCTTCTTTGGCAACCTGCCCGGCCAACCCTTCGCCAAACTCATAATGGAATGTTTTGCTTTCGGCAATGTGATAAGCGTATGTGGCAAACAATTCCAGCACACGTTTGCCTTCGTACTGTTTGGTTACAAAGAATGCAGCCTGTGACGCTTCCAGCTCACGGCAAACTGCCACCAGGGTGTTTTCGAAAACCGATTTCAGCGTATGGTTCTGATCGTTGACAATGGTTTCGATATTGCCCAGGAAGTGCTGTCCGGCGTCTTCGTTTTGCTCATCCGTCGTTTGGGACAATCCGTACTGACTTTCTTCGTTTTTCTTTACGTATACCACCTGTACATCGCTGCTTCGGTTGGTCAGCAGTACCAGCAGCACCGCCAGCACCGAAGCCCCTGCACTGATGGCAATGGAAATGCCTAATGTCTTCAGCAATGTTTGAATAACCGGCAGAGCCGTTGCCGCAGTCTTGGCGGAAAGTGCGCCTACTTTGGCCGTCAGCGTGACGTATTCGTACCATACATAGCCGAAACTTGCCAGCATTCCGGCAACAACGACCATGGAGAGAATACCGTATACTTTTCTTTGATTCATAGTGCTCAAGTTATTTCAATCCGTATATGACAAATAGTACCTTATATTTCAGCTAAAGTCTCCACGTTACTTACTCAGCAGCGGACTAGCCTTCTTTTGCTGCTTATGTACTTCCAGCAAGAATTCGAGAATTTTCTGTACTGGCAGTGTGTAATCGATCTGGGTCAGTTTCAGTGCTGATGTCGGCATGGTGTCAATCATACATTCGGCTGGGTCCTGTACAATGGTTAGCCCTCCCCAATCTTTGATTTTTTTCATTCCCATGGCGCCATCTTTGTTGGCTCCCGACAGCAGTATGCCGATCAGTTTGGTTTTGTACACATAGGCAGCGCTTTCCAGAGTCAGGTCAATGGAGGGCCGAGAGTGGTTTACCATTTCGTCCGTTGACAGCGCAAACGTATTTCCTAATTCTACCAGCATGTGATAATTGGCTGGTGCCAGATAAATTTTGCCTTTGCGTATCGGCTCCTTGTCATCCGGCTCTTCTACCACAGTGCTGCTTTTCAGATTCAATGCTTCCACAAAGCCCTGCCTTACGTGCTTGAGCCGATGCAAACACATGATGATCGGCAGTTCAAAATCAGTAGGCAGCCCGTTCAGGATCTTGTTGATTACCTGAAAGCTACCGGCTGAGCCACCGATGACAATTGCTTTATATTGGTTTGAAATCTGAAAATTCACTTGCGTACTGTTTTGTTTAGCCGTTGGTGACGAGTTGTCGGAGTCTCAGAAGCAGGATTGACCAGTCTACCTGATGCGGTTTGGTGAGCAAGCCCGCTCACAGCTCAGTCCTGACAACTTATCATTTTTAATCCTTTACTTTCTTGTAGATTTTCTCTTCATTATTAACCACAATGAACCGGTTGGCTACTTCGCACCAGATCAGCGATTCTTTGGAGCCGATAATCAGGTAACCGTACTTGAACAAGCTTTCGTGAAACATCTTCAACACCTGGTTCTGCAACTGCTGATTGAAGTAAATCATCACATTACGGCACAAAATGATGTCAAATTTTGAAAAAGGTGTGCAGTCAACCAGGTTGTGCTCGCGCCACGAAACGTTTTCCACCAGGGTCTTATCCATGATCGCCTTCCCGCCTTCTTCCTTATAGTATTTTTCCAGGGATTGACTGCCCTGAAAACGGATATAGTTCTTCTGGTTGAGATCCATGTTTTTGATCGGAACTATCCCCGACTTGGCCTTTGCCAGAATGTCTGCGTCAATGTCTGTGGCTACGATTTTGCAACGGTCCAGAATGCCCATCTCGCGCAACATGATTGCCATAGAAAATACTTCTTCGCCCGACGAACACCCGGCATGCCAAATACTGACATGGTTATTGTTTAACAGAATATTAGGGATAACTTTGTCTCGAACCTCGCGCCAAAAAGAAGGATCACGAAACATCTCTGTCACATTGACGGTGATTTCAGAAATGAATTCTTTGATAAAAGCGGGTTCGTCATTGACGCGCCGGATCAGGCCGTCAATGGTCGGAATTCGGTACAACTCCAGCACGCGCTGAATTCTCCTTTTGAAAGAAGACATAGCGTAGTTGGAAAAGTCGTAGTTGTACTTTTGCCGGAGAATCTCCGTCAACCTCCGAAGTTCCGTAATCTCAATGTCGGGTGTTGTAATTATGTTCGGATATTGTAACACAGGACTTAATATTTTCGTAATGCAGAATGAACCACAGTTTTTTCCTTTTTGGTTATTGCGAATTTAATGGAATTACATCTGCTACAAGTATTTAGTGTGTCATAGCAGGGTGAGCAGGGAGTAACTTTCCGGTGTGATTTTGTCAAATTAACCAGCAAAGCATGCAGTTTTTCTATGCTTCTAAATGCCGGAAGCCGGTCTGTCTGATTACCTTTGCAACAACTTCTGTATTCGACAGAAAAAGTTTTGCAGCGACTTATTTTGGAGTTGCCGACGGCTTGTAAGTACAACAAAGGGCAATTACTCTGTTGGCAAAAGATTTTTAATATACGTAAAAATAGACAATTAGGGCACCGGATAAGTCAAAAAGGTAAATAGCTTTATAAAAATTACGCTGCCCTTGCCGCACAATTCCTGCGCTTTCGGCAATTGTATGAATTGAGTAATAAAATCCATGGAATTACGCCTGTTCAGTCTCTATAGCGATACGAAATAGTAGCTATTCTACACCAGATTCCTGTTTTTTCGCTCCCTTCGAATCAAATTCATGTGCGGCATTCATGTTATTGTTGATAAAAATAACCGGCTGAACGAAACCGTCATTGAGCGGATGCTGAAGGCCATGTACCACAGAGGACCTGATGCCGCGCGTTATTTTCGGATAAAGTCACCCAGGCAAACAGTCTGGATTGCCGCTAACCGACTGAAGATCAGTGATCTTCGCGACGAAGCCAACCAACCCATGCAGCCTGCCAACGGACGTTATACGTTGGCGTTTAACGGTGCTCTCTACAATGACCGGCAGTTACGCGAACAGAAACTTTCGTCAGTCAACTTCCATACTACTTCTGACACGGAGACAATACTGCACCTTCTGATTCAGAATGATCACCAGGCTTTGGCCGAACTCAACGGCATGTTTGCGCTGGCTTTCTACGATCAGGTAACGGAAACACTCCTGTTGGCCCGTGACCGATGGGGCATGAAGCCATTGTACTACGTTGAAAATTCCTCTTTTCTGATTGCCTCCTCAGAAATTCGCGGAATACTGGCTTCCGGCCTGGTGAGCAAGGAGCCTGACCTGGAGCAAATTCCGCATTACCTGACGTTCAAGTTTGCCCGCCGTCCGGCAACATTTTACCGGAATATCCAGGAAATGGAACCGGGCAGCGGGTTGGTTTCCCTTCCGGGAGAAGAATTAAAAGCAATCGGATATGCCGCCGAAAGACCGGGTGCCGGTTCCGGACAAGGGAGTTTTAGACTTTTTGCAGATACTATTTTGCCGGAAGCGATGCTGCTGGACACGCTGGACGAAGCCCTTTCCCGTACGGTCGGCAGGTATTGCCAGGCGGATGTCCCGGCTGGATTATTCCTGAGTGGAGGGGTCGATTCCACTCTTCTGTTGGCCTGTGCGCATGAACAAAAACTTACCTTGCCGGTATTTACCATTGCTTATCCGGAGTCTGACAACTGGCATGCTACACAGGATCAGGCGTTTGCACGCAGAGCCGCACACCAGTACGGAGCCGAACTCTACGAAGTGAAAACAGACGCCACTTTGCTGAAACACTTTCCCGAATGGATAGCCACAATTGACCAACCGGTAGCCGACGGAGCGGCTTGGCTTACGTACCTGCTGGCACAGGAAGCCCAAAAGCAGGTGACCATAGTCTTGTCCGGGGCAGGGGCGGATGAACTTTTCGCGGGGTACAACCGGCATTGGGCATTCGGACAATATCTGAACTATCATCCGTTCCTTCGCAGGTTTCTATCTTCTGGTCAAAATACTATCTCCGCAAATGCCCAAACCCCGGGCTCGTTGCTGGACAAAAGTTATTACGGAAGACTGTTCCGTAAAGGTTTCGGCCAGTTGCACGCCTCTCCCGAACAAACTTTCACACGATTTACGGCCGGAGCCACGGCTTTTCCCTGGCTCGGCAAGCTGGCTTTGCAGGAAAGTTACTCATTGCAACCAAAGCCCGCTCAAAACATATTCAGAGAGAGCCATCTGCGCGCGGCACTGGCATTTGACCAATCGCATTACCTGGCATCGGATGTACTTGCCATTACCGACCGGATGACGATGCAACATGGCATCGAAGCGCGGTTACCCTACCTGGATACCAGCATTGCGGCGTTGGCTGGCGGTGTTCCGGCAGAATACCTGCTTAAACACGGACGCAAATGGCTGTTGAAAAAAATACTATCCCGCAAAAACGGAAAACCCTACGTCCAACGGCGCAAAGAAGGCTTTGGTATGCCTATGGGTCACTGGTTGCGTACCCCCGCTGCCACGGCTGTGCTGGTCCCTCTGCAAAAGCGTACCAGTCTTATTTACAATGTATTGGATTATTCTTTTGTACAAAGCATGCTGACAGCCCACAGCAACAGACGCGCCGATTTTACAGCCGAGCTTTGGGCATTGGCTTTGCTGGCCGCCTGGTTTGAAAATGAATTCTGAAAAAATAGCGCGATTTTTATGAAATGATTTTCGGGCCAACTTCGTTTTCTCTGAAAAAATTATAAAATTGCTTTAGTAAACGTGCATTCTTGAACCGGGATGGTTCTTATGCCTGTGCAGTAGAGTATCTATGAGATTGAGTTTTCGCATATGACAACCAACAAGCGTAATTGACACTGTCTGCTATTGCCTTTGTTTCACCGTTCATTTTTGATTTCCTGTAGTGAAGATTGTTTACATTCATCAATATTTCAAAACATATACCGAAGGCGGTTCGTCCCGATCGTACTATCTGGCAAAGGCGCTGGTTGACAATGGCTTCGAGGTTGAGCTAATCACTTCACACAACGATAAAACCTATCAGTGTGCCACCATTGACGGCATCCGGGTGCATTACCTCCCGGTGTATTACGACAATCATCTCGGCTTTTTTAAACGTATCCAGGCATTTGTTGCATTTATGTGGCAGGCCTACCGGCTGGCGTCCCGCTTAACGAACGTCAATTTCTGCTATGCCTCCTCTACTCCCCTGACGGTTGGTATTATTGCGTTATTGCTCAAATACCGGCGAAACATCCCGTTTTACTTTGAAGTACGTGATCTCTGGCCGTTGGCCCCGGTTCAGCTGGGCGTGATCCGCAATCCCTTGTTACAAAAAATACTATCCTGGCTGGAACGAAGACTGTACCGGGAATCAACCGCACTTGTGGCCTTGTCGCCGGGCATTGCGGCACACATTGCTGAACAAACACCCAACAAACCGGTACATTTGCTACCCAATATCTCCGATTGTGATTTCTTCAGAAAAGAAGACAAAAAAAGTAATTACGCCCATAAGTACCACGTGACCAACAAGTTTGTTGTTACTTATTTTGGTGCGGTGGGCAAAGTTAATTACTTGCAGAGCCTGGTGGAAATTGCCCATAAAGCCCAGGAGTCCCAGCAGCAGGATCTGGTATTTCTGATCGTTGGCCGGGGCAATCAGCTGGTGGATGTACAACAACTGGTCCGCACCTATGCACTCACCAACGTCCGGTTCATTCCACACGTGAGCAAATACCAGTTGCGCGAGATTATGAACATAACCGACGCTGTGTATGTATCGTTTGCGTCGTATCCGGTGCTTGAGACCAGCAGCCCGAACAAGTTCTTTGATACACTGGCCGCCGGCAAGCTGTGTGTCACCAATACACCCGGCTGGATAACAACATTGGTTCAGGAACACGAATGCGGCTTTTATGTGGATCCGCACGCGCCTGGCGATTTTCTCGCAAAGATTTCGTATTACATGGCCGATCCGGAGGCATTGGAGCAGGCGCAATACAATGCACGTCGGTTGGCAGAGATCCATTTTGCCCGCGAAAAACTGACGCAGCAGTTTGTACAACTGTTTGAAGAAGAATCTGCTATCCGGCTGCCAGCCAAAGCCACTGCTGTCTACGAATAAAATAGTATCGTTACCAAAGCCAAAACCCGCCTCTCGTTGCAACCCTTCCTTACCCTCCACGATGTAGCCGTTCGCAAGTACGACAAGATCATCCTGCAAAACCTCCATTGGTCTGTTCTGCAAAAACAGCACTGGGCGGTTACCGGCCCCAACGGTTCTGGCAAAAGCACGTTACTGGAAGCACTGGCCGGAAAAGTTCCGTTTGTGGGCGGCCATGTCTCGTATCACTTTTTAGAATCCAACCAATGGCTTAGCGATACGGTTGAGCTAGTTACCAGAGATTACTCCGGCAACCGGATTCTGCAATCGGCGGCGCAGTATTACCAGCAGCGGTTTCATGCGTACGATTCGGAAAACTCACCAACGATCTGGGAATTCCTGGCTGATCAGATGAAGCCGGTCGGTACTGTTGACGAAGCTTCGGTGCATCTGGAGCCGCCTCGGTATTCGAACCAACAGATTAGGGAAGCGGCTGAACTTCTGCACATTACTCACTTGTTGGATCGGAAGCTGATGACCCTTTCCAATGGCGAAACCCGCCGTACGTTGCTGACCCGATCGTTTTTGAAGCAACCAAAGATGCTGCTGCTGGACATGCCGTTTGTTGGGCTCGACGTTGCTTCTCGCCAAACGCTGCACGAAGTTTTAAACCGGATTGCGGCAACGGGTACTACACTGATCATTGCTACTACGCCCGATGAAATCCCGGATTGCATTACCGATCGGCTTGCATTACCGGCACCGAAATCCGATGTGATGGCGTTTGTTGTGCCCCCCGAAGTCCGTTTGCATGCTCTGAATCAGCAGGCTCCGGCTGATTTTGCGTATGCCGTTCGGATGAAAGACGTATCGGTTGCGTACAATGGCAAAAAAGTGTTGCAAGGAATCGACTGGGAAGTAAAACGCGGGGAACGATGGGCGGTGCTCGGACCAAACGGCTCGGGCAAGTCCACCTTGCTGAGTTTGATCCATGCGGATAATCCGCAAGCCTACGCCAACGAAATTTACCTGTTCGACCGAAAACGAGGCAGCGGCGAAAGCATTTGGGACATCAAATCGCGTATCGGTTTTGTCTCTCCTGAACTGCATCTGTACTTTCCCAAACAAACGCTGGTATTCAAAGCCATTGCTTCCGGTTTTTTCAACGCAGGCGGCTTGTCTCAGCCCCTGACTGCTGACCAACGGGAACAGGTAGCAGACTGCCTGACTCTGCTGGGCATTTCGCATCTTTCCGAGAGGCGCATGGACGAAATCTCAACCGGAGAGCAGCGGCAAGTGTTACTCGCGCGTGCCTTGGTTCGCAATCCACCGCTGCTCATTCTGGACGAACCATGCCAGGGACTCGATACACACAAAATGGAATATTTCCGTGATTTGGTCCATGAAACCTGCATTCGCCTCAACAAGACGCTGCTGTATGTAACGCACTACGAAACCGAAATTCCGGCGTGTGTCACCCGGTTGCTGCGCCTTTCGGAAGGCAAAGGAACACTGGAGGATTTGGGTTGACCCTGCCATTGTGCTGCTTTTTTGGTCTTCGGCAACTTTCCTATCAATTATCTTTTTTGGGTGTCAGGCATTTTCAGGATAACCGGGAATGGATCATTGTCAGGTGCCAGACCGAAGTGCCATTCGTGTCGTACTATTTTCCGAATCGCGATTCGGAAAATAGGGAGGTTTTTCATTTTCCAGAGATACTATTTTCGGTCAGTTTTTAACCAGCATCCGACAGGGAAGTTCCGCAACAGTGCATCTACGGGCTGGCGGGCCGTTAGCCGATGCGTTTCGTTGGTAAATACGTTGACATAGTCCGATGTTTCCTCATTGTCCCAGCCTACATACGTATCAGCCCAGATGGCCGTACCCACCGGAAGCTGGTCCTGTGTACACAAACTGGCTATCTCCAGCGGAAATACAACCAACACCCGCTGGTTTTCCCATTGCCGGGTATAGGCGACCAGTTGCCGGGCATGTGTTCCGGCAGTTACCAGCGGACGGTAATTTCCTTGCAGAAACAACTCGGGGTTTTCACGTCGGGTGAGCAGCAACCGGTGCAGGACAAATAGCTTCAATGCCGGATTCAGCGGACTGTTCAGCAACGTTTGCAGTCGGTCGGCATCTGCCGGTTGGGGGATCAGATTCGTCAATACAGCCTTTCGTTCCTGATAATTTACCGGCCGGCGGTTATCGGGATCAACCATGCTCAGGTCCCAGAATTCTGTCCCCTGGTACGTATCAGGCACCCCCGGCACCGTAAGCCGGATCAGCGTCTGAGTCAGTGAATAGATAGCACCATAAGCAGCCACTTTTTGAACAAACGGCACAAATGAAGTCATAAATCCATTGTCATTCAGCAACTTGGAAACAAACTCCAGCACTTTAGATTCGTATACCTGGTCCGGATTCGACCAGTTGGTGTGTACCTTGGCTTCCTTGATCACTTTGGTCAGGTAGTCATTTAACCGGTTGCGGTAATCCTCATTTTCCGGATCCAGATGCAATGGGTACGTGCCAATCAGTGTCTGGTAGATAAAATACTCGTCGTTAGGGTCCGGAGCCGTCTTTCCGGCTTCGGCAAAGTAAAAAGGCGTGGAGATTGCCTGCCACTGCATCACTTTTTCTTTCCACTCCTCCACCAACTCACTGAGTACATTGATGCGCAGCCGTACATCTTCGCCACGTTTGGTATCGTGCGTGGCGGTTGCATTCATCGTTAGCAGAGGACGTTTTCGCATTTCCTCGTGAAAGCGGAAGATGCTTATATTTTCCTCGGTATGCGGTGTGTCACCTACTTCGTTTCTGGAAATGAGGCGGTTGTATACATAAAAAGTAGTGTCTTCGACACCTTTGGCCATCAACGGCCCGGTAAACTGCTGTGAACGCATCAGAAAACGAAGTACCGATGGGTTTACCTCTTCCGGTGCGGGAGCCAGAAACGGCTGGACTTCTTCAAACGAGGATTCCAGGCCGGGTACCCGCATTTTGGCTTGTTCGAAAATAGTCTCCAAAGCCCGGGCATTTTCAGCCGACAAGCTTTCTTCGTTGAGGTAGTAGCGGTACACCGGAAACGAGACCAGCCAGTAAGCCAGCACCTGCCGGTAATTGATACGCATTTCATCGGTCAATGCGTACGGAAAAAGTTGCGCCAATTGTTCGGTCAGATTGTCCAGCTCACCGCCCATGTGGTGAATCAGGATGAAGAGTTTCTTGCGAAACACCGCTTCCTCAAAATCATAAGCCAACACATGGATCTGTGAATAAAAATCCGACAGAGAGTCGGTGGATTTGTCACTGATTAACAGGCGATTGACTAAAGAAAGAAAATCGTAGCCCGTGGTTCCCTGCACATCCCAGTCGGTAGGCAGGTATTCGTGCGGTTCCAGTATTTTCTCCACAACAATATACGTATCCTCGCCCACCAACTGGCGGAGTCGTTTCAGGTACGTCTTGGGATCGTACAGGCCATCGATGTGGTCGATCCGCAGCGACTGAATGATGCCACGGTCAAACAGCGATTTGATATACCGATGGTATTGCTCAAATGTCTGCTCATCTTCCATGCGCAGGCAAATCAGATCATTGATCGTAAAAAAACGCCGGTAGTTTATCACCTTGTCCGTTTCCTGCCATTGTACCATCCGGTAAAACTGCCCGTCTGCCAATGACTCCAGCGCAGTAACGTTCGATTGGTAATCTGCCCGAAGTGAGCGGATTTCCTCCTGAATGGTGGGGTTCCGTTGCGCAGAAGCGTAAAAGTCCTGCTTGAACTGGTCCCAGGCGGCGTTATCCAGTGGTTTTTCAGAGGACATATCGGCAAACACCTGTGCCGTTTGTTGCAAACGTTCCATTTCGGTACGGGCGGTTCCTGCCGGTAACTTTTCAGTTAGTTTTTGCAACAGGGTACCGTAGCGGCGGAAGCTGACCGGGTACTTGTGTTCGTAGAGTTGAAGCCAGAACCCAGTCTGGTCCCAATGCAAAGCGAAATTTCCGTCGGCAGCGACTTCTTCCAACGGCCGGTCAAGCAGCGGAACCATCAACTGGCCCGGGTGCAACGGATGCTTCCAGATAATGTCAAAAAAGGTGTAGTAGTTGGAAAACGGACCTTTCTCAAGCACATCGCAAAGCCACGGGTTTTCGGTACGTGACGACATGTGGTTGGGCACAATGTCTTGCAGCCACGTCATCTGGTGTTGCTTGAGCCATTGGCTGATTTCAAGCAAATCTTCTTCGGTACCCAGTTCCGGATTTACCCGATACGGATTGAGCACATCATAGCCGTGGGTGCTGCCGGGAACGGCTTCAAAAAAAGGCGAGGCGTAAACGGTCGTGATGCCCAGTTGATGTATGTAAGGCAGTATTTCTTTCAAATGTTGCAACGTAAACTCACGATGCAACTGAACACGGTAGGTGGAAACAGGAGTATTCATAGTATATAAAGTTTCCTGGACCGGCGGTCCAGGAAATGCTCAGGTTTGTTTTAAGAATAGCGAGGCGTTTAGCAAGAGGGGTTTTACGTTTTTTAGTGATACTATTTTTGCGCGGCAATCCGAAATCGTATTCCTGTCTGCCGGCTGGCAGGTTCCCAAAGTACCCCTCTTCGTTTCTTAACCGATCAGGTTTTGTTGAGATGCATGCGAACAGGTAAATACATGAAAACTCTCGGGTGCCAGCGAAAGCAAGGACTGCCCCGACACTACAACGGCATCCGGAGACGTTTCCTGATTGGCTGCCTGCGAGTTCAGCACAGGTTTCCATTCGCCTTTGGGGAGCGTAATTTCGTTTGCCGATTTGCCAAAGTTGGCAATGCACAAGACAACCGGGTCATCTGGTGATACGGGCTTGTGTGACCACAGCAACATGGCATCTTTTTCGACCCAGCAATGCACACTTTCACGCGCAAAATTGCGGAACGCTGGCTGACTCTTGCGAATGGAAATCAGTTGGCGGTAATAGTTCCACAAGGCGTTGTGCTCGCCTTCCTGGTAATTCCACAAAAGTTTGGACTGGTTGAATGTCTCTTCCGACTGTGGATCAAGGTATTCCATTCCTTCCTTCTGAAAACCCATAAACTCCCGTTTCCGTCCCTCACGTACCGCCTGGATCAGTTCCAAGCTATCGTGGCTGATAAAGAAGTAAAACGGATTGGTCTCACCGTATTCTTCGCCCATAAAGAGCAGTGGAATATAGGGGGATAACAGATAGGTGCCTGCAATCACTTTCAGCATTTGGTGCGAAACCTGTGTCGAAAGCCGGTCGCTGAGCAGACGGTTCCCAACCTGGTCGTGATTCTGTGCAAATACCACAAACCGACTGTAATCATACTCCTGGGCCGGTACGCCGTGGGTTCGTTTTCGGTAGTGCGAATACGTTCCATTATAAACATACGTATGCTCAAAGGAACGCTGCAGATGCGATAGATCACCAAAATCGGCATAATAGTGGCTGCGGTCATTGGTAGCAAGGGTATGTAGCGCATGGTGAAAATTATCCAGCCATTGTCCGTCAAAGCCATAGCCGTATTGGTCCAAAGGCCGCAGCACGGTGACATCGTTCAGGTCTCGCTCGGCAACCAGCAGGCAATTTCTGCCGGTTCGTTGTTCCAAGGCTTGCACTTCTTCTGACAGCTCCATCAAAAAATGCTTGGAGCCAAAATCCAGAATATGATCCGTGGCATCCATTCGCAGGGCATCAATGTGGCATTCTTCGAACCACATCAAGGCGTTTTCAATAAAATAATTGCGAACTTCATCCGAATACGACTCGTCAAAATTAAACGGATGCCCCCACACCGGACTGTAACGGGTACTGAAGTACGGTCCGTAGTGATGCAAACAACTGCCTTCCGGCCCAATGTGGTTGTATACCACATCCAGGAAAACGGCTATTCCTTTCTGGTGGCAGGCATCGACCAGCCGTTTCAGACCCGATACGCCTCCGTAAGAATTTTGTGTAGCAAATGGAAAAACACCGTCATAACCCCAGTTGCGCGTTCCCGAAAACTGGGCAACAGGCATAAGTTCGATGGTATTTATGCCCAGTTCCAGCAGATAATCGAGTTTGCCGATGATGGCTTCAAACGTTCCTTCTGGTGTGAAAGTGCCTACGTGCAGTTCGTAAATAATCATTTCGGTGAGCGGCAATCCTTTCCACAACGCATCGTTCCAGCTGTAGGCGTTGCCGTCTATCACTTCCGAAAGCCCCTGAACACCATCGCGTTGCGACCGGGATGCGGGATCGGGGTAAGCCTGGCTGCCATCGAGCTTGTAACCGTACCGGTTGCCAATCTGGACATTTTCCACTTCCAGGTTCCAATAGCCATATTCCTCGGGGTGCATAGGCAATACCCGCACGTCTTCACCCGAACCGTTTGGGTGAAGCTCTAATTCCACTTTGGCCACCAAAGGAGCCCATACCGTAAAAGAACCTTTGCCATCGGTCCAGAATGCTCCCACAGGTTTGCGCATGATCAATCGTATGTTTGTATGGTTATCAGTAAAAAAAACAAAAGGCAGGTTTTTGCCTTTTGGAAAGTACTATTTTGTGCCATAGCCATGAATTTTACCCTTGGGCAGGTAAAAGCCGGAACATTGGCAGTGAGAGTTTTACTCGGCCGGCTGGCAGAAGAGCATCATCGAACGGGCCGGAAGGTCAATCGTCGTTCCGCAGGCTTGTGGCTTGCGGCCTTTCGTTTCGCCAGTTTCGGTATCTACCCACAGGTGCCATTCAGGCTCGTTTTTCTTGCCGGGGAGCGTAAACCGAATCGGTTCGTGATGGCTGTTGAAGAGCAGCAGCAGAATGTCCCCTTTAACGTGCTGTCCCTTTTCGTCGTATTCTTCCATCACTTGGCCGTTAAGCAGCATGCCGATACATTTGACCAGGTCGTTGCTCCATTCTTCTTCGCTCATGTCCTGACCGTCAGGACGGAGCCAGCGGATGTCGGCCACCTGCGTACCGTGGATAGGACGGCCCAGGAAAAATTTGCGGCGGTGCAGCATCGGATTTTCCTTGCGGATCTGAATGAGTTGCTGCACAAAGGCAAATTGCTTCTGGTTTTGTTCATTCCAGTTCCAGTCAAACCAGCTGATTTCATTGTCCTGGCAATAGGCATTATTGTTTCCATGTTGCGTACGGCCATATTCGTCGCCGCTACAGATCATGGGTACACCTTGGCTCAGCAACAAGGTGGCCAGAAAGTTGCGCTTCTGTTTTTCACGCAATTGAATGATTGCCGGGTCGTCTGTCGGACCTTCTACTCCGCAATTCCAGCTTTCGTTCTCGTTGTGCCCATCGTTGTTATTTTCACCATTAGCCTCATTGTGCTTTTCGTTGTAGCTTACCAGGTCGTGAAGTGTAAACCCATCGTGTGCAATGACAAAGTTGACACTAGCACTGGGCAGACGGCCGTTGGTCTGGTACAAATCGCTGCTGCCACTCAAGCGATACGCCAGCTCGGCAATCTGACTTTCGTCCCCCTTCCAGAATTTCCGTACACAGTCGCGGTACTTGCCATTCCATTCGGCCCATTGCACTGGGAAGTTGCCTACCTGGTAGCCGCCTTCACCGATATCCCACGGCTCGGCAATAAGCTTGACCTGTGAAATGATCGGATCCTGATGGATGGTATCGAGAAAGTTGGAAAGCTGGCCTACCTCGTAAAGTCCGCGGGCCAGAGCTGGGGCGAGATCAAACCGAAAACCATCCACATGCATCTCGGTCACCCAGTACCGCAAGCTGTCCATCACCAGCTGCAAGGTGCGGGGGTGCAGCATATTTAGTGTATTGCCGGTGCCCGTGAAATCGTTGTAATACACAAACTGCTCGTCCACCAATCGGTAATACGCCTGGTTGTCGATGCCTTTGAAAGACAAGGTTGGGCCGAAATGGTTGCCTTCGGCAGTGTGGTTATAAACTACATCCAGAATTACCTCAATTCCTGCGCGGTGCAGGTCTTTTATCATTTGCTTGAATTCGATAACCGGCTTATACGATTCTTTCGCAGATGCATACGCGCGGTGCGGAGCAAAAAAGCCAATGGTGTTATAACCCCAGTAGTTGCGCAGGCCTTTTTCCTGCAGGTGACTGTCTTGTACAAATTGATGAACGGGCATTAGCTCAATGGTGGTAATGCCCAGTTTTTTCAGGTAGTCAATTGACTCCGGTGACGCAAGTCCGGCATATGTTCCCCGAATAGCCTTAGGTATGGTCGGATGCTGAACAGTAAAGCCTTTGACATGCATTTCATAGATAATCGACTCATGCATAGGGATGCCGGGTGCCCGGTCGTCTTCCCAATCGAAATGAGGATCGATGACCACAGATTTGAATGCGTAGGCTGCACTGTCGTCGGTATTCTGGTTCAGGTAACGATCTTCGTTTTCGGCCAGCATATTGTAGCCAAACATCGACGGATTCCATTCGATATCGCCCCAGATTGCCTTGGCATATGGATCGAGCAACAAATTGGAAGGATTGAAAAGCAAGCCGTTTTTCGGATCAAACGGGCCATACACACGGTAGCCGTACAGTTGGCCTGGTTTGAGATGAGGCAGGTAAATGTGCCATACATAATCGGTTTGCTCTGTAATGCGTATGCGGGCTGTTTCCTGCTGTGGATTGTTTTCATCAAACAGGCACAACTCGACAGCTTCGGCATGTTCGCTGAACAAAGCAAAGTTCACACCGTTGCCGTCATAGGTAGCGCCCAGCGGATAGGGTTTTCCCAGCCAGCTGGCGGGTTTGGAGAAAAACTGTTTATTGTCAGTAACGGAGAAAAACTGATTTTGAGGCTCTTGTGTGAGCGACGTATCTGTATGCATAAAAAATGGGGTTAGTACTGCCTGTGCACAGAATAAACTTCCATGCCCAAAAGCAGCCTGCACCCTTCGGTTGTACCTGCACTTCCCCGATTTGTTCAGGACAAACAATCGGGGAAGAAATAGTATCTTCTAAAACAGAAAAACCTGCCGGTGTGATAGCACCGGCAGGTTTTTCTGTCGTACAATATAGTATTTTAACAGGTCTGTATCATTTGTCACTTAGAATGGCACTGATACCTGCCGGAGTACAGATTTCGGGCAATGGCAACAAGCTGTCTACCAGACGAACACTTTTCACAAACCGTGGACGGTAGTATTTCGAGTCAATGGTTTCGATGGAAATACCATTGTTAACAGAAGCATGAATGAATTTGATTTTCTCGCCTTTGTCCGAAATCACAATGCCCACATGTCCGATGCTCTTGCTGCGGCTGTTGCGCCCCTTGAAGAAAATCAAATCGCCTTTCTGTACTTCATTGGCGGTAACGGTTTTCCCTACCGTCGCCTGTCCGTAAGAAGTACGGGGAAGACGGAAACCGAAATGAGAAAAAACGAAAGAAGTAAAACCTGAACAATCGAAGCCCTTGCTGGAGTATCCGCCCGAACGGTACGGAACACCCAGGTAGTTTTTCGCACAATTGATGAGGCTGTCCAGTATAAGATGAGGAGGTAGCTCGGTCAGGGATTTTTGCGTCAGGCTGTCTGCGGGCCCGCGCAAGGAGGTAAAAAAGTCGCTTCGGTACGTAGATTTGGCGGAAGCAGTAAACGAAAAAACGCAACTAATAAGTAAAAAGCCTGTGGTCAGTAATACTTTTCTCATAACACCTGTTTAAATGGATGGGGTAAGCCTTGCTCTCTGAGTTTGCTTAACCTAGATACGTGTTTTGGTCTGTTTCGATAGAAGCTGGGTTTAGACTGGTCTAAAGTACGGAAAAGTAATCGGGGTAGTTTCGTAGAATTGTCGCTAAAATTCTACAACTTTTCGTATAGTCTTACACGAACTGAGGAAATTTTGTCACTAAAAAATTACTGCTGATCGCCTGTAAATGAGGGATATGTCCGAAAAAAGCGAAAATAACGACTACTTTTTTGTCGAAAACTTACATGAAACAGCTTTCCGGCCTGGTTACCTCTAATACCAGATAGTAGCCTGATCGATCTCAATTGCCCAGGCATGCAGGCCTCCACTCAGCAAATGCAGGTTGGTAAAGCCGTGAGTTTTGCTCAGGTACTCGATGGCCAGTATGCTCTCAATTCCATGGTGACAATACACAACAACAGGTATGTGGCGAGATACTTTGTCGTGGTTCGAGGGAAGTTGCTCTAAGGGAATATGCAGGGATTTTTTGATCGAACTAATCTGGTATTCAGCCAATTCTCGTACATCCAGGAGTTGTAGCGGCTTACCTGATTTCATCATCTTTTGCAGATTCTGAACCGTTATTTCCTGTATATCCATAGTGATTGACTATAAAAAATGATAATTTATATTATAAATATACTATGCCATTCCGGCAATTGCAAAATTTTTGTAAATGTTTTGTGATTTTGTTTAATTTTTTCAATAAAAGATCCGTAAAACAAAATGTTATAGCCTTTACTTCTATATTTTCGTACCCATAAGAATCAGACAGGGATTTGCGAGGGAATATGCCAGAAGAACCTGTTGGTTGGAAGTCAGGGAGCAGGAAAACGAGGGATTGATTTACGCCTGGATTTTCAACAACAGGAATACGTGAGTCAAGGCATTTTGATGCCGCTCAACATACGAGGCTTACCAAAGATATCGTTTTGAATGGTGGTACTCAACCCCGCCTCCTGCATTAGCTGGGCGGTGCCCTGGGACAGGTTTTCATTCATTTCGACATAGCATTTTCCGAGCGGCGACAAATGCTGCTGGCAAAAGGCGGCAATGTACCGGTAAAAAACCATGGGATCCGCATCAGGAACAAACAGAGCCGTGTGCGGTTCGTGGCGCAGCACATTGGGATGCATCTGCTCTTTTTCGTGCATGGCAATGTATGGCGGGTTGCTCACGATGCAGTCGAAGAGGAGCGGCAAATCGGCGGGCAGCGAGCCTTCCAGGAAATCCATCTGCCGGAAATGAACGGTCGCCTGGTTGCGTTCGGCATTTTGCTCCGCTATCGCCAGCGCACCGGCCGATACATCGATGGCCCATACTTCGGCTTCAGGCATTTCGGTGGCCAGTGATACTGCGATGCAGCCACTGCCGGTGCCGATGTCCAGAATCCGCCGGTTTTGGGGAGGGCTTACCCGTGTGTCTTTCAGCACCAGACTGACAAGTTCTTCGGTTTCGGGCCTGGGAATCAGCACATGCGGGTTTACGACAAACGTTCTGCCTAAAAATTCTGTTTCTCCCAAAATGTATTGGATCGGTTCATAGCGCAGCAGGCGAGCTACCCAGTTGTTGAAATCCTGGGAAGGAAATGTGGTAATGATTTTGTCGGAAAGAATCTGTGTCCGGGAAAGATTCAGCTTGTGTTCAAGCAGCAGGAAGCTGATGCTGCGTGCCTCATCCGGCTCGTACATAGCGCTGATCAGGTGGGTTATGTGATCAAATAACTGCCGGGCCGAGGTTGTAATCATCTGGAGAAGTAAAGCTTATATACGGAAGCAATCTGGTTCAGAGTGGCAATAGCCACATCAAGAATACTAAATAATTGACAACCAATGCAAATAGATTATACAAGAAGTACAAAAATAGTATATTTCGAACGACAAAAACCTCCCCTCAGATCAAAGATTGGCCATGGACAGTTCAAATTCTGACAAACGCTACATGCATCGGGCCCTGGAGCTGGCGCAGCTCGGGCAAGGACGGGTGAGCCCCAATCCGATGGTGGGATGTGTGGTTGTACATAACGAACGGATTCTTGGCGAAGGCTGGCACCAGAGATACGGCGACTGGCATGCCGAAGTGAATGCCATCCGGGCGGTGGCGGACGAGTCGCTGCTGCCGGAAAGTACTGTATATGTCACCCTGGAGCCTTGCGCCCATTTTGGCAAGACGCCGCCCTGTGCCGACCTGCTGGTTGATAAAAAAGTGAAACGGGTGGTTGTCGCTGCGGCGGATACCAATCCGCTGGTCGGTGGCAAAGGCATTGCCCGCCTGCGTGCTGCCGGAATTGCAGTCACAACGGGCGTACTTGAAAAAGAGGCCCGCTGGCAAAACCGCCGCTTTTTTACTTTTATGGAAAAGCAGCGGCCGTATGTGATCCTGAAATGGGCACAGACGGCAGATGGATTCATTGCCCGCCCGGACTTTAACTCCCGGTGGATCAGCGGGGAACTGGCGCGGCGGCTGGTGCACAAATGGCGCGGCGAGGAAGCGTCTATCATGGTTGGAACCAACACGGCCCATTACGACAATCCGCACCTGAATGTAAGAAACTGGTCGGGTGATGATCCGATCCGGATCGTAATTGACCGAAATCTGCGGTTGTCCCCTTCCTTGCATTTGTTCGATCAGACGCAGGTTACGCTCTGTTACAATCTGCAAAAAGACGAATCGAGTGACTATGTGCAGTACATCAGATGCCAGAATCCGGAGACGTTGATTCCTGAGATCATGGCCGATCTGTATCGACGAAAAGTACAAACCGTATTTGTTGAAGGCGGCTCGGTATTGTTGCAGGAATGCATCGACCAGCAGGTATGGGATGAACTGCGGATATTTACTTCTGAAAAAACCTTTGGCAAAGGTATTTGCGCGCCTCACTTTGGCGGAAGCCTGGTCGGAAAGCAACAACTGGAACAGGATCTGCTGTCGGTTTTCGTGCCCGAGACATGACCGTATTGATATGCACTGCCGGTTTTACGTCTTGAAAAGATACTATTTCGGCCTACGTTTTTATACGCATCGCGTTGACAATGAGCCAGTTTACATCATGTATTCATTTGGTTATTTGATAAAAATCTGTAACATTTGTAATCTAAAAACAGTTAAATACCCGCTGTGAGATGTTTGTCGTTTCACAGTTTTTTTGTCTATAAACTTACGTACGAACCGAAAACACCAAGTTGGCAGGGTTTTGGAGCAGAAAAACATACTATTTTACAGCTATTATTTAGGAAAGAAAAGCAAGGAATTATGATTGACCACAATAACAAGATAAGTTTGGAAGAACGTAAAATCAGAGACGCATTTCAGGCAAGAGATTGGAACGAAATAAAAAGCAACGATTCGTGGGCGGTTTTCAAGATTATGTCAGAGTTTGTGGAAGGCTTTGAGAAATTGGCAAAAATCGGCCCCTGTGTATCCATATTCGGTTCTGCACGTACAAAACCCGACAATCCGTATTACAAGGTTGCCGAGGAAATTGCCGCCAAGCTGGTGAGACACGGCTACGGAGTCATTACCGGCGGCGGGCCCGGGATCATGGAAGCCGGTAACAAAGGCGCCTTTGAGCAGGGAGGAAAGTCTGTGGGAATCAACATCGTATTGCCGTTCGAACAAAGCAGTAACATATATATCGACCCGGATAAACTGATCAGCTTTGACTACTTTTTTGTACGCAAGGTGATGTTTATCAAGTATTCGCAAGGATTTGTAGTAATGCCGGGTGGCATGGGAACGCTGGACGAGCTGTTTGAGGCCATCACGTTGATCCAGACCGAAAAGATCGGGCGTTTTCCGATTGTACTGGTCGGAAAAGCCTACTGGCAAGGCTTGCTGCAATGGATTGAGGAGGTAGTGCTGGGTCAGGAACGGAACATCAGTCCTGATGATATGCGATTAATCAATCTGGTAGATACGCCGACCGAAGCTGTCAAGGTTATTGACGATTTCTATTCGAGGTATCTGTTGCAACCCAATTTTTAACTTTGAGAAAAGCCCAAGTCATTGCAATTCTGATTTTAGTCTTTCTTCTGGTGGCCTATGGTATTTATATCAAGCTATCCGAAGAATTCAATTTCAGTTTTACCTTTAACAGCGGGCCTCAATTCTATTCTGCCGAAGATCCGCCGGATCAGATTTACTTTGCCGGCGAGACCGTCCCCCTCGAAGACAATACCGTTTCCAGACGTTTTGCCAAAGAGCTCAAATCCCAGACTTACTGGCATCCGGCCCGCGCCGTGATGCTGGACCGTGCCCATTACTGGCTGCCAAAGATCAGCGCCATACTCAAGCAGCACAAAGTGCCGGATGATGTGAAATACCTGGCGGTGGTGGAAAGTGGTTTGCAAAACGTCGAATCGCACAAACAAGCGGGCGGCTTTTGGCAATTTACACCGGTGACTGCTCGTAACTATGGCTTGGAAATCAATGCGGAAGTCGACGAACGGTATCATCCGATCCTGGCAACGCATGCGGCCTGCAAGTACCTGAAGCGGGCTCATATCCTGTTCAGCAGCTGGACCAACGCGACGGCTTCGTACAATGTGGGCATCAATGGCATGACACGTGCCATGCTCAACCAGCGCAAAAGCTCGTTTTACCAGTTGCAACTCAATCAGCAAACGACCGATTATATCTTCCGCATCCTGGCCGTAAAGCAACTGATCGAGCATCCAAAAGAGTATGGCTACAAGGTGAGCCGGTATTCTTCGCTCAACTCTGCCATCCGGATGGTCAAGGTAAGCCACTCCATTCCTAACCTGACTGCCTTTGCGCAACGCTACGGAATTACGTATCAGACGCTGCGGATGTACAATCCCTGGATCAAGCGTAACACACTGACGATCAAAAACAAAACCTATCTGCTGATTATCCCCCGCAAAGGAACCAACAAGATGATGACCCAGGTACGCAGGGCCGCCTCTCCCGATGCAACCGGCACGGCCTCTACCGTACTTCCCGATGACAAAGCTGACGAGAACTAATTAATGTGTATCTTGCCGCTGGAATCACTTTTCTTTTTTCGTGATAAATGCGCCTGCCAGCATGGGTAGGTTTTTCTTTTTGCCGACCCCAGATTCCAAAAGGTCCGGGATCAGGGAACCGGTTTTTATTTGTAAAATACACTTCATTTCTTATTGTTATTGGATTATGGCCAAAATTGGACGGTACAACCTGCTTCAGGTAATCAAAGAGGTGGATTTTGGTATTTACCTGGACGGCGGCAGAGACGGCGAAATTCTGATGCCCAAGCGGTACGTTCCCGAAGACTGCAAGCCGGGCGACCGGATCGATGCGTTTGTCTACCTGGATTCGGAAGACCGGCTCATTGCAACGACGGAAGAGCCGCTGGCCCAGGTGGGCGACTTTGCTTATTTGCGGGTAGCTTCAGTCAATGCCATTGGCGCCTTTCTCGATTGGGGCCTGATGAAAGATTTGCTCGTTCCGTTTCGGGAACAGAAGATGAAAATGCAAGAAGGGAATTCTTACATTGTGTATGTATACCTGGATGAAGATACGCGCCGCATCGTTGCTTCGGCCAAGATCAACCGGTTTCTGGACAAAGAAGAACCGGAACTGGAGCCCAATCAACTGGTTGATTTGCTGATTTATCAGAAAACAGAACTGGGATTCAAAGCCATCATCAACAATCGGTACCAAGGGTTATTGTATGACAATGAGGTGTTTCAGCCGTTGACTACCGGGCAACGTACCATTGGCTACGTGAAGCAGATACGCGATGATTTTAAGATTGACCTGGTGTTGCAAAAACCCGGTTTCGAAGTAGTGGAAGACATTGCCGAAACCATCCTCAACCGAATTACGGAAGCGGGAGGCTTCATGGCTGTCACTGACAAAAGCCCTGCCGAACTGATTTATGACACCTTTGGCATCAGCAAAAAAACGTATAAGAAAGCCATTGGTGATTTGTACAAACGCCGCCTCATCACCCTGGAAAAAGAGGGAATCAGGCAGGTGATTTCGAAGGAGTGAATGATAGAATAAGGGGTTTTTGCTTTTGTAGAGATACTATTTTTATTCTATCATTCACCCCTTCGGTCATTCAACATTACTTCACTCTGTCCGGATTTTTATTGACAAACGAGGCCCAGCTTTTGGTTTGGCTCACCTGCGTGGCTCCGCCTTGGTAATAATGGCAAACGGCTACAGCCAGCGCATCGGTGGCATCCAGAAGGGCGGGCGTCTCGTCAAATTTGAACTGCGACTTCAACATAGCGGCCACCTGCTCTTTGGAGGCATTGCCGTTACCGGTTACCGACTGTTTGATCTTTTTCGGGGCATATTCAATGATCGGAATTTCGCGCATCAGTGCCGCCGCCATGGCTACACCCTGGGCACGGCCCAGTTTTAACATCGACTGAACATTTTTTCCGTAAAAAGGAGCTTCGATGGCCATTTCATCGGGCAGGTACTCTTCAATCAGACCGGTTACTTTCTCGAATATTTTCTTCAGCTTTATCTCTTGGTTACTGTATTTGGTGAGGTTGATTACGCCAAATTGCAACAGTTGCATTTTATTTTTCCCTTCGATTTTCAGTAACCCAAAACCCATGAAACGGGTCCCGGGGTCAACTCCCAGAATGATACGTTCGGTCTCCAATGTCTTCATGTATGCAAGTTAGCAGGAATTGCGCGAATATGGGCGTTGCCATTACCTAAAAATAATTCAACTTGCCAACCTGTACGCTCCTGATGCGGGAAAATAGTATCTTGCCACAGATAAAACCTGCACTTTCGCTTGCAAGGTTAATCGGACGTCCCGCCGTTATTCCGGATTTGCAATTCATCACGGCGGTTTATGTCTTTAACCCCAACCGGAATCCTTTACTTATACGTCGTTGAGTGCCATATTTTTTTTAACAGTTCAATTTCTCTATACTGCCTTTACGCTGGCGTTGGCATGGGCCTGGCGCTGCATACCTCAGGTTCAGCTGAAAAACAATGCTGCATGCACTGTCAGACTGTCGGTGGTGATTGTGGTCCGCAATGAAGAAAGAAATCTTGCGGCGCTGCTGGATTCATTAACGAACCAGAGCTATCCGACGCAACAGTTTGATGTGTATCTGGTAGATGATTTCTCAACCGATGGTACACGGCACATAATCCGGCACTATCAGTCAAAAGACAAACTCACCATTCATTTGCTGGAGCTGAAAGATTACCTGGATTCGGAATTGCCGGGGGGCAATTTCAAGAAAAAAGGAATTGAATGGGCCGTTAGCCAGTCCGATGCCGAACTGATTGTCACTACCGATGGCGACTGCATCGTACCGCGCGATTGGCTTGCAAACCTGGCCGAATTTTACCGGCACACACAGGGACAAATGATCTGCGGGGCGGTAACTTTTACGAATTCAGAAGCTACTATTTTTAACAGATTGCAGACCATCGAGTTTGCCAGCCTGATCGGGTCGGGAGCCGCTACCTTGCAGTGGGGCCTGCCAACCATGTGCAACGCCGCCAATCTGGCCTTTACCCGGCAGGGATTCGTCCAGGTAGGCGGTTACCGGGACACAGCCACGACGGCCACCGGCGACGATCTGTTCCTGATGCACAAACTCCACCAGGTTTATCCGGGCGGTATCTATTTCCTGAAAAGCACCGCCACTGTTGTCCATACCCAACCCCAGGAGACACTCGCTGATTTTTACCAGCAGCGCAAACGATGGGCTAGCAAATGGAACCTGTACCAGGATTGGCGGGTGAGTGCGCTGGCTGTTTTCATTTTCCTGAGCAACTTTGCCGTGCTGGCCGGCCTGGCAGGCGTATTGATGCACCTGCTGGCACCGGGCATATTTTTTGTAGGAATCTTACTGCGATGGGCAGCCGAATGGTTATTTTTAGGATCGATCTTACACTACCTGAATCATCGGAAATGGACGGGCTGGCTACTGCTGGTGCAGTTGGTGTATCCAGTATATGTGGTTTTTTTCGGGTTGGCAGTTCATCGGAAAGGTTACCGCTGGAAAGGTCGCCAGCAAGATGCCTGAACATTGTTTCAACCGGTGACAAGCAGGGGTTTTCAGTTTGAACAAGATACTATTTTCGGGAAGCAACAATGAAAAATGAACACCTTCTGGAATAATATCCGTACATTTGCACAAAATTTCCCATAGCATACCCGCTTAGCAAGCCCATGACCGATCAGGAACTGGATGTAATTGATGAACTTCACTTTGTGCAACCGTTTTCATATTTACTGAACACGCTTGCCATGGAAGAGTCTGAGCTAAAGTCAACATTGCAAACCCTGGCCGCCAAAGGTTGGGTTAAAGTGTTAAAAACGGTAGACGAAGAGATTCCCGTTCAGGAGCACACGTTTGAAAAGGAATACGCTACGTTTTTTTATTTGGCAACCAAAAAAGGCCTTCTCGCCTTTCACAGCACCGGAGAGTAAAATTCGCACACGAGTTTTCTTTTACGCATTTCATCAGCAACGACCAGCCCCATGATAACCTCATCCTTTACCGAAACCTCAGAATACCAGCTTCATGTCAAGCAGATGGAGCTGAATTCGCTGCTTGAAGTAACGCAGGCCATCAACAACAACCTGCCCGAAGAAGCTTTATATAAAATTTATCACTTTATTCTGCGTGCCAACCTGCGCATCCAGAAACTGTTGCTCTGCATTTGTCAGGGGCAGTGGGAGAAAAAGGCGGTTTTTGGCACAACCACCTCATTTGAAAATGTGCACGAGCAACTGGCCTCACTGGATCTGAAAGAAGTGACACACCTGCACACGTGCGATGTGCCCGCTATTTTTCGGGAATTTGATGTGCTCATTCCTGTCTATCATCGCGATTCCATCCTAGCCTACGTGTTTCTGAGCCAGGCTTCCAACGAGTCCGGACTGGTTACAGACACCAAGTTTATCCAGACCCTGACCAACCTGATTGTGGTGGCCATTGAAAACAAGAAGCTGGCCGCACGGCAAATGGAGCAGGAAGCCCTGAACCGCGAATTGCAAACGGCCAAGCGGGTGCAGGGCCGTTTGTTTCCCAAAAAGCTGCCCGACAATCCGTTTATTACCGTAAAAGCCGACTATTTCCCTCACCAAACCGTCAGCGGCGATTACTATGATTTTGTAGCATTGCCCGAAGAGAAGTATTTTGTCTGCATTGCGGACGTTTCGGGCAAGGGCATTCCGGCAGCCTTGCTGATGTCGAGCCTGCAAGCCTCGCTGCGCATTCTGGTACGACAAACTACCCATCTGCCACGCATCGTCAGCGAGCTGAACCATGCATTGTATCAGATACTGGCCGGCGAACGGTTTGTGACCGGTTTTTTTGCGCTGTACGACCGGGTGGACCAAACACTCACCTACATCAACGCTGGGCACCATCCACCATTACTGGTTGAGGGGCACGGACAGACACGCTGGCTCGACAGCGGCACCACGGTGATCGGAGCTTTTGAAAAGCTTCCGTTTATCAATAGCGAAGTGGTCGAAAACCTGAGCGATTTTGTCTTGTTTACCTATACGGACGGAGTGGTGGAGGCGAAGAATGAAGAAGAGGAAGAATTTGGCGAACAACGCGTGCATGAAATATTAAGCACTTACTACACGGAAACGCCCGGAAATCTGCACCAGAGGCTGATGCAGTCGATTAATGATTTTCGCGGCAACACGCCTTTTTCTGATGATGTGACCTTGCTGACTTTAAAGATCAAAGAACGTAGATTGGACACGTAGGTTGATTGCTGCGTGTACGCATCCTTTGTCTGTGTATGGAAGCCAATTACCTGGAAAGTGCAAAAAAACAGTTTTTGTACTACAAGCAGCTCGGCGATAAGGCTATGGCACAACTTGCCGACGAAATGCTGTTTTCCCAGCCTGATCCCGAAAGCAATTCCATTGCCATGATTGTCAAGCATCTGTGGGGCAACATGCTTTCCCGCTGGACGGATTTTCTGACTACCGACGGTGAAAAGGAGTGGCGAAACCGCGATGCCGAGTTTGAAAACGACTTCCGGGACAAAGACGAGCTTCTGGCCAAATGGAACGAAGGCTGGCACTGCCTGCTCCATACCCTAAACCACCTGCAACCCACCGATCTGGATAAAATCATATACATCCGCAACGAAGGGCACACGGTGCTGGAGGCCATCAACCGGCAACTGGCGCATTACCCGTATCACGTGGGACAAATTGTGTATTTGGCCAAAATGCAGACGGGTCCTCAGTGGCAGAGCTTGTCTATCCCCAAAGGCAAATCGCAGAGCTACAATGACGGCAAGTTCACCCAGCCTCCTACACAGAAACATTTCACCGACGAGTGGCTGGATAGAAAAAGCTAATCCCTGGGTTTTTCAATTACAAAACATACTATTTTTTACGCCAGAATCCGTTGGGATTGCGCAGCACAAATCTTCCTTTCCGGTATTTGTACCAGTTTTTACCTACCTGAAGTTTAGTGCCGGGCTTGATCTTCGCCACATCGGGCAAATCCTGGTTCAGCGTGTGAACCGACCCTTTGGTGGCCGCGGCGATAGTCAGGTAATCAGGCTGAATGGCTACCTTCGGCTCGTAAGTAACCCCACAGATGACCACATGCACCGGCTTTTTGATTTGTGAAAGCAGCGCCATATCCTTGACTGGACTGCTGTTGTCGGCAATCAGCACAAAGGATTCAATCCCAGGAAAGGATTTTTGCGCGTGAATAATAGCTTCAAGGTCGTTTTCGGCACGTTCGCTGTTGCCCATTGTGTTACGCGACGCTTCAATAAAGATGGGAAGCACGTCCGTATTCTGCCAGTCTTTCACCACAAACATTTTGCCGGGCAAACCATTGGGTCTGGTTTCGTGGCCCAGGCTATCGCAGTCAGTAAAGAAGACCGCGCCTTTGATGTAACGGTTGCGTCGGTTGCGGTCAAGCCAGGTAAAAAGTTCCGTGGCGTGCGGATACATGCTCGACGTAAAATCACAGACAATGGCCACATTGCGCCAGTTGCTCTTGTTACGCTCCAAAGCCTGGCTGGTTACCGAATCAGGACCGACGATTTTTTGCTCCAGCCGTCGCCTGATTTCGCGTTCGATGGGTGCATTTAAATTAATGGCTGCCTCCGAAACCGGGAAGGGTTTTGCCATTTTCAAAGATACTATTTCGGTAAACGCATCAGCCAACCGCCGATTTTGGTCAGATGGTGCAATTTCCATGGGCTCTTGCGCAAAGGGGTAGCGCAGAGGCCGTTTTTCGGCTGCTTTGGTTTCCGATTGTGTCGGAGTGACAGCTTCTGAAGTTACGTTGGGTGTCTGCTGTTCGGTTGGCGTTTCGGCATTTGAAGTTTCTACTGAGGTTATGGTTTTTTCGGTGATACCATTTTTTTGGGTAAGAATAAACAGGGAGCCAACCAAAAGCAGCAACGCGAGTCCGGCCAGCCAATAGCCGTACGGGCGACGAGGTTTTTCGCGCAGTTTTTGTTGCATAGCCATCCAGTGCGCTTCCTCGTAGGAAGGCCGCTGCTGATTCAGCGCGTTTCTGACCAGCTCGTGCAACTCGTGATCTTCGTTATCGGACATTGGTTTTCTTGGCTTGTAACGTGAGTAACTCTCGCAGGCGGCTGTTGGCCTCGCTTAAATGTGACCGCGAAGTGCCTTCGGCAATTTCCAGCTTCTCAGCTATTTCGCGGTGCGAATACCCTTCAATCACATACAGGTTGAATACCAGCCGGTACGGTGCTGGTAACTGCTGTACGACTTTCAAAATTTCATCTGCCGATAGTTGCGCATACACCGATTGGTCGCCGTAATCAGCAGAAGACTGGCTCCGGGCTTTTTCGAGTGGTTTGTTCAGTTTCAGATGGTTGTTTTTGCGGTAATAGTCAATGGCCGTGTTGACCATGATTTTGCGCAGCCAGCCGGTCAGGGCATTCGCCTCCCGTTGTTTGTCCAGGTTTCGGAAAACTTTCAGGAAGCCATCGTTCATGATCTCCACGGCATCGTCCTTATTTTCTGCATAAGACACACATATCGACAAAGCATACCCGTGAAAGTGCTGATAGAGCTGTTTCATGGCACTTTCGTCTCCCTGGAGACATCTTTGGACGATATATGGCAGGTCGAGGTCTGGCTTCAAACAGAGATGCGAATTGGCTGGTTGTAAGTTTTAAAAGGATGCTTTCCTCAAATATAATGATGCGATTACTGACACACGTGTGGGGATTGTGCCACTATCCACGCTGTATCAATGGTATTAGGATATTCTAATACGATTCCGCCCGTTTCAGTTACGGAATTATACTGACCTTCATACAAATGTCCGGCAATTATCATACTGTAGGCAACACATCTGACACAGGGGCCATCAATCGCTATTTTATATCGGTCCTTCGAAATAGTTAATGTAGCTGCGCAGCTGTCCGACTGTTGACGTAAAGTTTGTGTTTCGTCTTTTAGGAGAGGTAAATCGGACGCGGGTTCTTTTTCACAGGAGCAAAACATGGAAACCACTGAGACTATTAAAAAAATCAGAATCCCGTTTTTGAAATGAGTGTTCATAAAAGAGCCGATTAGGGTTTGATGCTGTTTTTCTTGGATACTCTAACAAACAAAAGTTTTACGTCAACAAACCATGATACTTGATTAGCAATATGTTAGAGATAAATAGTAGGCGGATACCTGAAACTGTTTATGGAATTTCCGGGAATGCCATTTCCCAATCTCAGGTACCGCCTACTATTGCACGAGTTTAGATCGACTGGTGTAATATCCCTGTTTCCCATCAATGCCCTTATTCAGGTAATCATCATACGAATTGGCCAGGCTGTAATCCGCCAATGTTACCGTCTGGATCTTCAGTTTTCCAGTTGGTACAGATACAATGGCGGCAGGGAGAGCCGGATAGGTAAACGAAACCGCAGGCTGTGCCTTGCCATAGATGCCCCAGTTGATCGAATTACTGGCAGGCTGAGCATCAATTGTACTTGTTGCCGTGTATATATCAAACGTTCCGTTGGTAGTCATCCCAAAACCGGCGTTTGTATTCTGTGTAACCTGAAAATCCGCTTCTATCAATGGCAGCTTAGCCGGAAGAGTTTCAAACACTCCCATGATCTGGCTTTGTTCATTGGTTGTGTTGTTAAATGTCTGATATACTGCCGCCTGAATGGTATGACTTGAGAAGGTGGCATTAGGGACATAAAAGTCAACCTTATCAATGAGCGGAGTTTGGCTGGCAGTGTTATTATCCATTGAGAATAAGGTATGAAAGTCGGGTGCCGGCGTACCCGCTACGAACATCCAGTACAGTGGAGTTGGCTTGCTCAGTGCGATACGTTTGGCTACGCCTGCTTCGAATTTTGACAAATCCAGTGTGTACGTTTGGTTGGCCGCAACGGTGGATAGCGAAAGGAACCGCGGCGGCTGATTGTTGTATTCCAGCCGAAACCACAAATTGTTGCCGGTAGGTTGCGCAAGTTGTAAATCGTAATCTGTATTCGTCTGTAAGTTTGCAAATACCGCATTAGACGACAGCGAAAACAGGCCTTTTACATTAGCCGGAATATTGCTCACCCGTACTTTGGCCTGGTGCAATTGTGATTGTGGCGGCGTTGTGCCTTCATCCAGATGTGTGGCTACCCAAGACTGCCCTACAGGGATATTCCTGTAACTTTGCACAAAAAAGCCATGCTTGGGCGAATACGATACGTACGAAATGGTAAGCTCTGTATCGGTAAAGCCCTCGGGTTTGTCAAATGTAAAAGTAGTTTGTGGAGTAAGCTCCTTGTAATTGATAACTTTTCCGGAAGCATCACCGACCACCACATAATATTTGTTTTTCCCAGGAGTCTGGTAAAATATATCAGGCTTGTCAATGATCTTATTGACTTGCAGGGTAAAGATAGCATCACCAGTAACCCGTGCCGATACATCATCTTTTTTGCAGCTCCAGCTTACGCCAGCCAGCCAGCAAAGGGTAACAAATACGAATACGCGTTGGGGAGAGAATACCAAAATTTTCATAGCAGTAGTAAAATAAGTTTGGTTCAATTACTCGGTTTGAAGTACCTCTTCCTGTCAGAGCGTATTGGGATTTACTCTCTTCGTTCGGGTAACATAATCGCCCGGAATGTTAGGATATATAGCAGTCATTCCATTCAATAGGTCATCATAGGACTGCAACAGCGGATATTCATGCAGTGTGGTTGCACGCCACCTGACGGTTAACGCAAGGTTGTTAGTAAGAGCTTTTGGAATGTTAGGTAGTTTAAATGCTACATTGTTTTGTGGCTTTCCACGAACATACCAGTCAATAAATCTGTTGGAATCACCTTGTATACTACGGTACCAGACGCTGAAGTAATCAAAATTGCCTTGGGTAGTCATCTGGTAGTTATCAACACTCACATTTTGAAAAGCCAGGTCCGCATTTAGTTCGGGCAATGTGTTGGGTAGCGTTGGTCTTTCTATATGATAGCCGTAACGTTCTTCTTCATATAGTTTTCCACGGGATAGCGGATTTCGGATACTTATATCCAGACTGAATTTTTCAAACGAGGCTTTGGGATACGAAACCGATACGGCTTGCGCCGGTGGATGCTGATTCCAATTGCTGAAGAAACGAAAAGGAACATTATCCTGATAACCCAGCAGAAGCAGTGAATTGAGAGTAAAGTCGGGTTTGTTGATAGCTATCGTATGAACATTTCCACCCACAAATTTGCTAAAATCAAGGATATACGTTCTGCCTGCCTCTGCTTGTTCCAACAAAAAGTAACGGCTGGTTTGGGCGTCAGATGCACGTATCCACAGGTTTTCTTTGCTTTTGGACAAGGGATAGGTAAAGGTTGACCAGTCAGTTGAACTTAATTTGGATACTCCTGAATAATTATCACGAGAGGTAACCTCGACCTCATTAACCTTCGATTGCAGATTGCTTAAATCCAAAGTTATTTCGCCGGCTTTTGCAGGTTCCACATAATTATATTTTTTCAGAGTCCATACCATACCTTTTTTTACATTCATGTAACTATCAATCAGATACGTCTGATCAGAGAAGTCTTGCAAAAAAGTAACCATTAGTTCCTCATCCGTAAATGTACTGGATTGGGGAAACTCAAATTTTTTACCTGGTGTATATTCGGCAAAATCAATAACAGTACCGTTCTTATCGGATAATATCACATACTGTCTGGCATCATCCATGCTATAGTCAGCATCTACGGTCAGGGTAAAAAGCTTCCCGGAATTGGTGGGAATATCATCTTTCTTGCAACTACCCAGGCAAACGAGCAAACTTAGGAATACGAACAAGAAAAAATAGTGAGAAGAGAATGTCAGCGTTTTCATAACGGTAGTAGCAGTTGGATAGAAGTATCTTTTGGAATCAAGACGACGACTGCTACGGAAACGCTGGCGAAAGCATGAAAAAAATTACTTTCTTTTCATGTAATCATTGTAGCGGAAAATCTGGAAGATCTGTTTGGTCACGTATACCCGCACGGTGAGGTAATCATCCTTGCGGGGGCGGGGGTCGTTGGTCAGGCTGGCACCGTCCAGCAGATCGGTGGTGGTGAAGCGGTACGTGCATTCCAGGCCTACACTCCAGCGGTTGGAAAGGTAGCGGCTACCGCCAATGCCTACTGGGAACACGGCAGCTATGGGATGTTTGGCTTTGGCGAGGAGTGAATTGGAGGAAGCGAGTTGCTCAGCATTGGCTGATAGTTTGGTTTGGTAAAATAGTATCCCGCCACCGGCCAAAAGATAACCATCCCAACGCATGTGATCCCGTTCCAGCCGGGTGCGGGAAATGAGGTTGATCTGCACACCTATTGTAGAAGTCCACACATGCGACCGGAACGACCAGTCGCCCCAGGTTTCGGGGCGTGACCTGGCTCTGAGCATCTGATACGAATTATCCCAGCGGGTGGCAATGTAGTTGGTCAGCTGGTACGAAAGGCCGGCACTGAGGCCGGGATTGAAGTAGTGGTGTTGCAGCCGGCCATCGCTAAGCCGGCAGATGTCACCCGAATAGGCCCCTACACCAATGCCGGCCATCCAGGAGAAACGGCTCTTGTTGGGATGACTGTAGGGCTTGAAAAACGAATTTGACTTGGTGTTGGGGGTTTTGGCATTGACGGGAGTACTATTCTGCGCGCAGGCTGGGGTGACCAACCATAACCCAAGAATGCAGAAAAAGACGCCAGATAAAATAGTATGTTTTAAAACAGCAAGCCCCCCGACCTGCCTAACAGCGGCCGGAGGTGTAGTAACATAAGTATCAGAGTTTTGACAGTGCTTCATTCACTTGTTGCTGCGTGACAGGTTTAAATTCCATGGAAACATCCAGTGTCGGCTCAATCGTCACTTTTTGCGTGCCCATCCAGATCGTATCGCCTTCTTTGACAAAGGCTATCAAGGTAGCTTCCTTGGTGAGTGGCAGCGCCGAATTGGGTACAAATGTATCATTAATACGGGTAGCCGGCACTACCGAATGCACTTTTGTGGGTGCCACAAAGAGGCGTGCCTTGGCCACATCCGGCCCCTCGCCCGTAGTAGTTAAATTGATTCGGACATTGGAATAGCCCGGTGTATGCACATATGCCGGACTCAACCAGGTATCCAGCTGATTGCTGCTAATCGTGTAATACTCTCGCGTCGATGCGTCCAATGCACCTTGGTATGACCAAATGTCCGCAGAATTTTCCGTAAAAAACAGCATTTTGCGATAATCCGTCAGGGTTCGTTTTACGGGAATCTTCAAGGTAAAGTTTTGCCCGTTCAGCATTTCGGTGGTATCCCCGTTAAAAAGAATTGTAAGCATGGCTTGTCCGCCGGTTTCGAGCAGCTTCGTAGCCGATGTGGTAGGTTTGCCAAAAAGTATGATATCTTTTTTGCTGGTCAGCAGCCGGAGGTGTACATCCACTACTCCATTGCAGGGTTGGTTGCCACCTTTGACCGCAACACATAATTTGGGTAAAATCAGAATGACACTGTCGGGCAGGTTAATCGTGTCCATTTCAGTGTTGTCCGATTGAACTTCATCCACAGGTGGAGGCACATTCGACAAAAGTGGTGCTGTATCAGGCGATTGGGCAGGCGGAACAAAGGCCACGTAATTGTCGCAGGCAGCTACCAGGAAGAGCAAAAAAACAATCGCCCAGCTTCCAAAGAAATAGTTTTTCATAGATAATTCCGTTAAAATGTAGGTATCTGTCCTGACGTAAACTACCCGCAAAACGTTGGTGTAGAAATGAAAAATAACCAAAATAAACGGAAAAGTATATTTTTGCAGCCCATACCTTAACAAAATGCTATGTTTTCATTGCCGCCCCTGATTTTGGCTTCCACTTCGCCGCGCCGCCAGCAACTGATGCGCGATGCCGGGTATGAATTTACGGTCCGGTCCAAAAATGTCGCCGAAGACTTTCCGGCTATGATGCCTGTGGCACAAGTACCTGAATTTCTGGCCGAAAAAAAAGCCGAAGCGTTTCGTCAGGAAATTGAAAATGAGTTGGTTGTTGCGGCCGATACGGTTGTGATTATCGACCGGCAGATACTGAACAAACCTCAGGACGAGGCGGAGGCCTTTGCCATGCTTCGCCAGCTTTCGGGCCGGATGCACGAAGTCATTACGGGTGTGTGCCTGCTTTCGGCTCAGAAAAAGATACTATTTTCCGACCGGACGGAGGTGTATTTCAAGTCGTTAACCGACGACGAGATTCAATTTTACATCCGGCAATACCAACCTTTCGACAAAGCCGGTGCCTACGGTGCGCAGGAGTGGATGGGCATGGTAGGTGTTGAAAAAATTGTAGGATCGTATTTCAATGTCATGGGGCTGCCCGTTCATAAGGTGTATGAACAGCTGACAAAGTTTTAAAAAATAGTATCCCTGCAAAACGAAAAACCCTCTTCCACAAGAGGGTTTTTCGTTTGATAAAACCTGAAAGGGTTACTTATTTCTGAACCTTGATATCAATACTGATCGATCCTACAGTTCCGGTACCATCGGGAAAACTGTTTACTTTAATCACGCCTTTTTTACCGTCCAGTCTTTTGAAAGCAATGATATCGCCTGCCTGCACTTCAATGCTCTGGCTTGTGCTTTCGACAGTAGTAGCATCCAGGATGGCATCTGTCACACCGGCAAAATCAAAACCGGTAGCTTTGGCAAATACAGTTGCAGGGCCACCCGCTGTGCTGCTCGGTGCATTGTCTCCACAGTTGGTCGCGTTGGTCGATAAGTTGAAAGCGGTGCGACCAGGATTGGAAACAAGGGTAGGTTTGGCAACAGGTGAACCAATCGAGGCATACGTAATGTCAATATCAGAGATATTCACCGCTGCATCACACGCTTTGTAAACTTGTCCAGTTGCGGAGGCTACCCGTGATCCTGCATCGTTGCTCTGAGCACCTAACACTACACCTGTATAACTGCTGATTCCGGCACTACCCGATGTTATCGTCAACACTTTACGAGAAAACTTTCCATCACTCTCGTCTACTTCAAAATACAGGTAGATTGTTCCACTTGCCGACTGCGGAACGGTATAGTTTATGTTCTTGATCTGTGGATCATCGGTATTCCGTAAGTCGATAGTCGAACCGAACTGTGTTCCCCGGGTATTGAGAACATTGGTTTCCCATACTCTTAGTTTTTGAGGCCGGTTACCTCCGGATGTTTTCTGCACTTGCACAGCCACCGCCACTACGTCGCCAGGGGCGGCAGTCGTAGTTATGTCGCCAGAGCCTGGGTAGTTGAGAAAGCTGATCTGAACAGTTCCATCAGGCTCGGGTAACGTCGCGTCTGGCGGTTCGGGATCAGTGCCACAACTATTTAAAAAAAGAAGGCCGCTGGTTGCTACTAGCATGAGGCCATAGTTGAAAAAAGTTTTCATACAGGATTGGTTTTGGTGAAAAAATAACTTAAGCTCAACACTCTTACGAGAGGCGCAAAGATAGAGTTGCCTCCAATGGCATCAAATACTTTTGAAACACTGTGTAAGTAATTAACTCTTATTACAAAGTCATACCCGGTTCTATCCTTCTGAAAACCAGACATTCCGCTTTGAGCATATCTCATCGAGTGTAAGTTTTTCTACATCTGCCATGGATACAGTTCGCAACTTTCGGGTTGGTTTGGCTACAATTGCACTGCACCTTAGCGTTAGGTTTTGCTTTCTCCGGGATACTATTTTGAACAGGCATGCACCACCACATCCATCTTGGCACGACAAGCTTCGGTCGCAGCCGACACTTGAAAATTCTGATCAATACGGGCCAGGTTACCCTTGGTGGCAACCGACTTTTAAAAATTTACGGTACATTGGATTGTCGGTCGGGCAAGCGGATGAAGGTACGCAACCGTGTGTTTTTTGCCGATGAAGCAGAAGCATTGCAAGCCGGTTTCCGGCCTTGCGGCCATTGCCTGCCCAAGGCCTATAACGCGTGGAAGACCGCAATAATCGGGTTGAAAAGCAGGTACCGAAAGGATAATTTTGAATCTGAAACAAAAAGATAATCTATGCTGAGAATTATCCGCTAATATCGAAGATTCGATGGATTCAAAATCAGACACTGAAGGTGTTTCGATGCAAACAGCCATAACGTACGCACCATGAAAACGAAAGAAGAACACATAAACTACCAACGGATCGAAAAAGCAATCCGGTATCTGGAAGAAAACTTTGGCAAGCAACCTGACTTGTATGCGGTTGCCGATGATGTGGCCATGAGTCCGTTTCATTTTCAGCGCCTCTTCAGCGAATGGGTAGGCATCAGTCCGAAACGGTTTTTGCAATACCTGACCACCGGTTTCTTGAAGACCCGGCTACAGACCACGCAGAACCTGATCGAAGCTGCCGAGCTGACTGGATTGTCAAGCCAGTCGCGGGTATATGACTTGTTTGTAACCCTGGAAGCCGTAACGCCGCAGGAATACAAGACCAACGGTGCCGGGCTCACCATCGAATACGGATTTCACGAAACGTTATTCGGCGAATGCCTGGTCGGACTGACCGAACGCGGCATCTGTCATTTCACGTTTGTGGAAGACGACCCGCTGCTGAATCTGCAACGCCTGCAAGCGGAGTGGAAAAATGCCATTATCCGGCAAAACCAAACCGCAACAGCGGCCGTTGCCAGTCAGGTTTTTCAGAAAAACGGCTCGCCTGCGAGTCTCAAACTGCTGGTCAGAGGCACTAATTTTCAGGTAAAAGTGTGGGAGGCATTGCTCCGGATTCCGGAGGGGTATGTCGCGTCCTACCAAACCATTGCACAGATGATCGGCCAGCCCAAGGCCATGCAGGCGGTTGGCTCGGCGGTAGGTGCCAATCCCGTGGGTTTTCTGATTCCTTGCCACCGCGTCATTCGCAAAGAAGGCCTTGTGGGCGAATACCATTGGGGCGCTACCCGCAAGAAAGCCATCCTGGGTTGGGAAATGGCTAACCATGGTAGTTAGTCGGTAGTGGATTGTTTTATCTGAGTTCTTGCACTAACTACTATCGACTAATCACTTTCTCATAGGTTGCAATGTCAAAATCGTACGCGTGTTTTTCGTCTTTGCCAAAATGCTGTGTAGCAGTGACTTTCCAGTCGGAAGTTGAAAATTCAGGAAAAAACGTGTCGCCTTCCAGCTCCGTGTGTACATGCGTCAGGTACATGACATCGGCCAGTGGCAACGCCTGCGCATAAATCTCACCTCCGCCAATCACAAATACTTGACCGGCATCCGCTTCCTGTGCCTGGGCAATGGCTTTTGCCAGCGATTCCACCACGATACAGCCGTCCGCCTGGTAATCCGGGTTCCGCGTAATGACAATATTCGTCCGGTTGGGTAGCGGCCTTCCCAGCGACTCAAACGTTTTCCGCCCCATGATCACCGGATGGCCGCTGGTGAGACGTTTGAAATTTTTCAAGTCTTCCGGCAGCCGCCAGATGAGTTGTTTGTCTTTTCCCAGCACGCGATTATCGGTAAGGGCAGCAATTAAGATAAGTTGCATGTCTTAGATTTTGATTTTTCCTTGTAGCCACCACTCCACAAATTGATCTAGCGAAGGAGCAACCCAAGTTCGGCTATCGTTTTCATGATTCCAAACAAAGATATCTCTGTTGCGAATCCTTTTATTAAGAATCGCGAACGCAAATAAATCACCATTTCCGGCATCTGCAAAAAACAGAAGAGGATCAAATGGCATATACAGATTAGCGAAAGCAGCATGAGTTCTCATGTTAATATTTTGCTGGATAGTATATTCCAACGGCCAGATCAGGTCTCCAGTCACTATTCTTTCACCATTTGTTGTGATCGTTTGCTCAATGCCGTTGGTTTGCTTATATAATTCAAGCAGCTCTGACGGAAGGTATACTTGAAAATGGCTATAGAACTTTTCAAGTAGCAATTCTCCAACGGGAACATTGAAGTTAAAGTCTTCCGAAACTTCTGTTTTCGTAAACTTTAATAAGAATTGTTTCCAGTTCATTAATACAATAGAAGAGAGAATAAACTTACTGTCTGTACAACATACTATGACATCTTCTAAACTCAGAGTTCATATTTAATTTAAAATAGTATCTTTTTGAAAGGGGAAACCTGCCTTTTATTTTTGCCTGGGAACCAACCAGAAATCCTTCTGTCGACCGTCGGTGTATTGCACACCGGCAGGCAGAAAAACGGCGTTCTGCTCCAGCATCACCCGCAGATCCTTGTTGTTCCATTCGGGCAGTTTGACACGAGCGTTCAATTCAATGGCATACAGGGTGTTGTAGCGAAGCGGATAGTCGCCGGTGCCGGGAACGCCGTTTTGCATGTCCCACATACCTATGGCCGGACCGGCGGCATGTCCATGATAACCAATGGGATGGGAATAAATCTGGGGTATAATGCCTTCTTTTTTGGCTTGGGCGATGGTTTCGGCCAGCACCTGGTTTCCGGTTTTGCCTTCTTTGTAGCTGCCCGTCAGAATGTCCTGCAAACGATTGCCAACCGCCAGGGCTTTTTTCAGATACGCCGGGGCATCTTTTTCGCCAGGTTTGAGCACATACGCCAATTCCTGCACATCGGTATTCAGGCGCAGGTACGTGATGCCAAAATCAATATGCACCACATCGCCGGGCTGGATGATATCGGCCGCCGGTCGCTGGGCAAACGACCGCTGGGCTTCGGCATTGTCAGGCTCAGGGCGCTGCACGTCTACCGTCGGGTGAAACCATGTGTCGAGCTTCAATTCTTTCACCCGTTCGCGGTACCACCACACCACGTCTTCGGTGCTAGTGATGCCCGGATGAATCACTTTTTCGGACAAGCCTTCGGCAATAATCAGGTGGCCTATCCGGCAAATCTGTTCGTAAACCGCCAGTTCGGTGGCCGTTCGGGTTTCCAGCCAGGCTACAGCCAGCTTTTCGGCACTGACAACCGCCGCATGGTAACTGGCCGGCAAGTACCGCATCAACTCGGTATATTCGGTATGCGTAAGGCCATCGGCGTGCCCGAATAGGGAAGATTGATTGACTGCAATTTTTTTGGGTTTACGTTCCTCGATCAATTGAACGAGCCGTTTCCACTGGTTGGGTTCTTTCTCCGGATCCCAGGCACTTTTGAAGGTTGTACCTACGTTGTAACGCGCCACGGCCAGGCATTCGATGCCTTCTTTTTCGCCCCGGTCGTGGAGCAGCAGCATGGTGTGCCGCCTTGCCGAAAGCCACGTGGCTGGTAACATGGTTCGCAATACCGGATCTTCGTTGTATTCACGGCTGGTCACCAGCCATAAGTCAACGCCTTCGCGGCGCATCAGGCCGGGCAGCAAGGTTTTGATACGTTCTTCCAGTATCCGGTCTTCGACAGCCGCCCGTTCGCGCATCGACAAAATCGCCGGCATGGCAGGTTGGGCTTGGCAAACGAAAACACATCCGAACAGACTGAGCAGGAACAGACTGAGTAGCAGGTAGATTTTTTTCATAGAAAGTGGTTTGTTGGTTGGTAGAGTTTTCATATGGTCTATATCCATCAGCGAAAGCAGACGGCAAAAAATCAAAAGCCGGTTAAAACCGACTGAGAAAAATCCTTTCAGGAGCATGCGTTCCAGCTGCAATACGTTCGGGCTCGGATCAACCTTTGCTTTGGCTGACGGAAAGAAAATGAAAAAACGCGTCAGCCTGAACTGACACGTTTTCAAAATAGTATCTTCTGAATTAGCAAAACCCCGTTACCCGTCAATTTCCACGGCATCCATACTGTCCCCACGCATGGAAAGAAAATACGTGGCGTGCTCGTCGCCAAGTTCAACCGCCCGTCGGAAATCCTTCTCTGCGCGCGAATACTGGCCCAGTTCCAGGCGCATAACGCCGCGCCAGCGGTAAGCTTCGGCATTGGGCTGGGCATTGACGTTGAAAAACCAAACGGCTTTGTCAAATTGGACAAACGCATCATGGATATGCCCCAACCGGAACAGCGCAATTCCTTTGTCCAGGTAAATGGTATCGAGCCGATGGTCGAGCAGGGCCGCCCGGTTGCAGTCGGCAATGGCGTGAAACCAGTTGCCCAGCATCAGCTGGCAACGGCCCCGGTAGGCAAAAGCCACCGCACAGCGCGGTTCTTTCTGAAGAATGGCATCGAAATAACTGAAAGCCTCCTCGTACAAACGTCTCTCCACCAGAGCAATACCTTCACACAGCCGAATCCGGTCTTTATCGGATGGCGAGACCCCATCCCCACACCACAGCCGGTAGCGGACATACAACGTCAGTGAACCGGCAAACAACAAAACAGATAATACCTCCATGCCTTCAAGTGATAAGTGCGCGGCTTAATCGTTCATTCCGGCAGTTGCCTGGAATCCATCAGGGTTACCAGCACCGGATCACGAAATTAATACTTTGTTAGAAACAATTGTTTCAGAAAGGAGAAAAAATCTCAATTCGTTTTTGTGTTTTTTCTCGTAAATTTGCCTGTAAACGTTTACTGTTTTACGTTTTCTGTCTGCTGTTGGTTTATAAAAATAGTATCTTTTGGAAAGCAAAAACCTGCTTCGCTGATCCTGAATGCTTTCGGCATTCAATGCGGCCAAAAGAGAAACCTATCCCTGACTGATAAACAAAGAACGCTAAACACCAAACCGTAAACGGCAGGTAAATTATGCAAAGACTTGGATTGACACAGTCGTTACAGCAGAAGCTGTCGCCGCAGCAGATTCAGTTTATCAAACTGTTGCAGATCCCGACAGCCGAACTGGAGGCGCGTATTGAAGAAGAACTCGAAAACAACCCCATACTGGAAGAGGGCCGGGAAGAGGTATATGACGACTATGGCTCGGAAGAGGAAAGCTACGACGATCCGGAAGATAGCTTTGACGACGGCATGACCGACGACCTGAACGTAGACGACTACCTGCGCAACGAAGAGGAAGCCAGTTACAAGACCCAGGGCGATACCGGAGGCGACGATGAAGAACGTACCCTGCCCATTGCGACCATTTCGACGCTGACCGACTCGCTGCTGACCCAGCTGGATTTTGAGAAGCTGACCGAAAAGGAAAAGATCATCGGCCGGCAGATCATCGGCAGCATCGATGAGGACGGTTACATCCGGCGCGACCTGGAAGCCATCGTCAACGACTTGGCCTTTTCACAGAACATAGAAACATCTTACGAGGAAGTTGAAAAGGTGTTGCACGTGATTCAGACGTTTGACCCGCCGGGAATCGGAGCCCGTGAACTGCAGGAATGCCTGCTGCTGCAACTCGACCGCAAAGAGCATGACAATCAGATTGTTACGCTAGCCATTCGCATCATAGACGACTTCTTTGAGGAATTTACCAAGAAGCACTACGAAAAAATCCAGAAACGCCTGGATGTGTCGGATGAGGACATCAAGGATGCCATCCGGCTGATTACCCGGCTCAATCCCAAGCCCGGCGGCTCGGCTTCGGGCGATGTGCGCACCCAATACCTGATCCCCGATTTTTTGCTGACCAACAACAACGGCCGACTTGAACTGACGCTCAATTCGCGGAATGCTCCCGAGTTGCGCATCAGCCGCTCGTATGCCGACATGCTCGATACCTACGACAAAAGTGATAAGAAAGACAAGTCTATCCGCGAGACCGTCTCGTTTGTCAAGCAGAAACTCGATGCTGCCAAATGGTTCATCGACGCCATCAAGCAACGCCAGCAAACACTGCTGCGTACCATGAATGCCATTGTGCAGTTTCAGTACGATTTTTTCCTGGAAGGTGACGAAAGCGAGCTGCGGCCGATGATCTTGAAAGACATTGCACAAGCCATTGAAATGGATATCTCGACCGTTTCCCGGGTGGCCAACAGCAAGGCGGTGCAAACCGAATTTGGCATTTTTCCGCTGAAATACTTTTTCTCGGAAGGCATTGCTACCGAAACCGGCGAAGATGTCAGCAGCCGCGAAGTGAAAAGCATTTTGAAGGAATTCATTGAGAATGAGGACAAACGCAACCCGTTGTCGGATGACAAGCTGGAAAAAATGCTCAACGACAAAGGCTACAACATTGCCCGCCGCACAGTGGCCAAATACCGGGAGCAACTGAATCTGCCGGTCGCACGTTTACGGAAAGAGCTTTGATGCCCTGGTGTTTTTCGTTTACAGTTCGTATCCTTAAAAATAGTATCTTTTGAGCAATCAAAACCCTGTGTTGGCCGGTAAACGCAAAACGCTATCCGTTAAACGTAAAACTCAATGTTTGAATCTGAAGAAGAATCGGCGCATTCCCTGATCCATAGGTCTGGATATGCCCCTGCCCAGTTACCTTCTACCCGAGAGACACCAACGGGCCGCATGGCCATGGGATTGTCGGTGGTGCTGCATCCGTTGTTACTGCCGACGTACCTGTTTGCACTGCTTTTCTGGCTGTCGCCTTCCATGATGGGGGTAGCCAATGACGAAATCCGCAACAAAATTCTGATTTTGCTGGTGGTGTGCACGTTCCTTATTCCCATGCTGAGCACCTATATGCTTTACCGACTGGGCAGTATCAAGAGCATGCACATGGAAGATCGCCAGGACCGCGTGTTTCCGTTTGTTTCCACCACCTTGTTTTATGGACTCACCAGCTACCTGTTTATCAAACAGCTATCGGCACTCTACCTGATCACTGTCATCCTGAGTGGCATCACGTTCTGTTTGTTGGTAGTCACAGTGATTTCATTTTTCTGGAAAATCAGTGCGCACAGCGTAGGCATTGCCGGAATCGTAGGCTTTTTGGTCGGATTATATTACCACTTTGCGGCCATTGAGTTTTTTTATCCGCTGATACTCGTCATTTTGCTGGCGGGCTTTCTGATGAGTGCCCGGCTTTACCTCAATGCACACACCCCTGCGCAGGTATTGGTGGGAGCATTGGTCGGTTTTGGCATCGGACTGGGTACTATTTTGATTTTTGGCTGAACGACGGAGCTAAGCATGATACAAGAGACAGGAAATCTGATTGACAAAGCATTGAATCTGGAGTTTGACGTGATTATTCACGGCTGCAACTGCCAGTGTACCATGGGAGCGGGGATTGCCAAAACGATCCGGCAAAAATTTCCGGAAGCGTATACCGCCGATTTGCAGACCACGGCCGGCGACCGTGCCAAGCTGGGAACGATCAGTTACGCCGAAGTCTGGATGGATCAGAAAAAGCTGACCGTTGTCAATGCCTATACCCAATTTGAGTGGCGCGGACCGGGCATCAAAGTAGATTACGGTGCCGTTCGTTCGGCTTTTCAGTTGATAAAGAAACAGTTTACCGGCATGCGCATGGGTTATCCCAAAATTGGCGCAGGTCTGGCAGGCGGCGACTGGCAGGTTATTTCCCAAATCATTGACGAAGAACTGGCGGGCGAAAACCACGTATACGTAGCGTTTGAGTAGATAAGTCAAAAACCCGATCAGTGTTTTTCTGTTTTTAAAACATACTATTTTTTCCAGCATTTTCAATCCCTCCGCTTATGTTCCAACATCTTCTTTACCAGGTGCACGATGGTGTATGTACCATCGCCCTGAATCGGCCGGAAGTCTTCAATGCGTTGAATGTCAAGCTGACTCACGAGATCCAAAATGCTTTTGTGAAAGCATCCGAAGATGAATCGGTGCGGGTGGTTGTGCTAACTGGCGCAGGAGACGCCTTTTGCTCGGGAGCCGATTTGAAGGAAGCCGCGCAAGGCATTGCCTCGTATTCGGAGGAAGTCCGCAACCGCTACAACCCCATCGTTCTGGCGATGCGAAATTTGCCCAAGCCGATCATCGGCCGCATCAACGGTGTGGCGGCAGGAGCGGGTTGCTCGCTGGCACTGGCGTGCGACATCCTGGTTGCGGCCGAAGAAACCTACCTGTCCGAGGCATTTGTGGGCATCGGGCTGGTCATGGATTCCGGTTCCAGCTACTTTTTGCCACGGCTGGTCGGTTCGGCAAAATCGTTTGAACTGGCCACCACCGGCGCGAAAATTCCGGCAAAAGAAGCACTGGAACTTGGCATGGTCAACCGTGTGGTTCCCCTGGCACAACTCGACGAAGCCGTGGGACTCTATACCCAGTATTATGCCAATGCACCTACCGTTGCTATTGGCCTGATGAAGAAAATGCTGAATCAGTCGGTTCACTCGTCACTACAGGAAATGCTGGAAATGGAAGCCCAGCTACAGGACGTCGCCGGTGCCTCGCGTGACCATCGGGAAGGGGTAATGGCTTTTCTGGAAAAACGCAAACCGGTGTTTGGGGGAAAGTAAGTTTGCTTTTCGTCTGTTGTTAAATTCATTATCAATGTCTCTGAAATGTCTCTTGCTGGTCTGCCTGTTGTGGTCTATAAACGCACGATTGGTCTTTGCCCAGTCAAAAACAACTTATCCTGAAAAAGTTTTTGACCGGGTTGAGCAAATGCCTGAGTATCCGGGTGGAAATAGTGCCTTGTTAACGTATTTTGCGAGGAATCTTCGGATTCCTGCTGAGTGCAATAATTCCCTTGATAGCAAAATCTTAGTAGAGTTTGTTGTGACGAGAACCGGAGAAATCAGAAATGTAGTGGTAAAGAAAACTGTTTGCTCACACCCCAAAGCAACGGAAGCCATCGAAGTACTCATGTACAGCATGCCTTGCTGGAAACCCGGTAAGCAGAAAGGGACGTCGGTAAATGTACGCTACTCACTGCCTGTAACAGTTTGTCTGATGTCGCAATAACTAAGTACGCTGCTGATTCCGCCTTGCAAATGCGGGACAGCAACACAATTACCAGACAAAACGTGACAACAAAATAGTATCTTTTTAAACTCAAAAACCTCCCCTTACGTTATTGAAAAGACAACAACCAGTCTGAGATTCTTAACCAAGTATGCAAGATTCGATTGCCATTTTTAAGAAGTATTTGCCCGAAACGGCTGTAACGTATTGCCATGAGTTATGGCAGCACCACGCCTTTGATTTCCGTATTACCAAAGCCCGAAGTTCCAAGTTCGGGGATTACCGCTTCTACAACAACCGCCACAAAATCACCGTCAATGGCGATCTGAATCCGTACGCGTTTCTGGTTACGTATTTGCATGAAGTGGCGCATCTGGTTACATTCAGCAAATACAAACACAAGGCACAGCCACACGGTAAGGAGTGGAAAAAAGCCTTCCGCGAAGTGGCCGCCCCAGTGTTGCAGGCGCAGGTATTCCCAGCAGAGGTGTTAACGGCCTTACAACAGTATCTGGTCAACCCCAAAGCTTCTTCCTGCACCGATCCGGCGTTGTTTCAGGCGTTGCATCAGTTTGATACCCGAACCGACAAAGTTTTGCTGGCCCATGTGGCCGAAGGCGAAGTGTTTTCACTGAATGGACGGGCTTTCCGCAAGGGCGTTACCCGACGCACGCGGGTGCTTTGTGAGGAGGTCAAAAGCCGGAAAAAATACCTGGTTCATAGCCAGGCGCTGGTCGAAGTGAAGTAGAAAATAGTATCTATCAAAAAGCAAAAACCTGCCTTCTGATACAGAGGGCAGGTTTTTGCTTTTATCTTGAGTCGTTACATTCGATACACTTTTCCGTTGATACGAATCTCCTTGAATGTGGGATTGCCAGAGGTAAGTCCAGCAAAAAACAGGTTGCGTGACAATAGCCCTTTGTCTTTTGCAAAAATAACATCAAATGTGGCGTTTGCCTGTGAACAAGGCATGCATAAATAGCGAAAAACAATTTTTTGGTTGTTTCGCTCGATGACAGTGCCTTTTTCAAGCTGATCTTCCATCTTTTGACCTTTCTTCAAACGTAAATTTGCCAGAATGCGACTATGACGGCTATTGGCATACGTCTGGATAAGATTCAGATCCTTGTCCACGCGCAAATACATCTGGCTGGTTCCAAATGGATCTTTGGATGTAAACTCAAAATATTCCTGCCCTCCAATGTCTTTAATTCCGGTTACTTCGATGTAATCAGTATCGCTTACTTTCCAGTAGTTGCCGACTTGTAACGGAAAATACTCTGCACTTGGCGTTACAGAGGAGCTTTCGCAGGCATAAAAAGCGAATAAGATGCAGAAGCAAAGAAAGGGTATAAAGATCTTTTTCATGGCTGTGGGGATTACAGTGAAAGGTTCTGATTGTCAGACACATCATTTGGTCAAAAGGTTGCATGCACAGTAGTCGAAATTCTAAAAAATCAATTATTTGCTACGGTAAAAAATAAGTCGCCATCGGACCATACGTTGGTATAAAATTTGCGCAGTTTTTCTTATCTTTTCTACTACTACTACCCGAAAACGTATGCATACTTCTACCTTCATTCTCAGGGCATTACTACTATTGTCCGGAGCCGTTTCGTTGCTAACCTCCTGTGCTCCCCCTCCACAGTCAAGTGTGAGATTCACCCCCGTAGCCGTCGACAGTTCGTTTATGGATGACGGACGTGAATTTGTGACTTTACAGAAAGACAGCGTGCAACTGGCTGCCGCCTTCGACCGTTGTGATGACCAGTACCTGATTTTCAATGTGGAGATTATCAACCAGTCGAGCCGGCCGGTAACCATTGACCCGGTGAAATTTTACTACCAGTTGCAGGACACCTCACAACAGATCCAATACGCAAACGGCTGGCAAGTGCCGGTCTCGTACGCGTTTTCGCCTGACCAGGAAGTTATCCGGCTGGAGCAGGAAATCAAGCGTGAAGAAGCCCGGCTCAAAGCCAAGCGGGTGTTCTGGACGGTTTTTGCAGTGGCGGCCACGGTAGCTACCGTAGCTGTTATTGCCGAAAATAACTCCAAGTCTTCCCGCAACCGTGAATCTTCCTTTCAACGTGCCAATACCGACCGGACAGTCATTAATGCCTGGGCACTGACCATGGATGTTTCGTCGGAAGCAGCCCGATCATCGGTTGGCAATTATTACGCCAAGACCGAAAACCTGGAATCGCAGAAAGAAACCTGGGAGAAATACCCCATGCGCGGCAAAACCCTGCAACCCGGCGAACGTCTGTACGGTGACGTCGTTTTCAAACCACACGTAGGCACAGGGCTGATGCAATTCGTCTTTCCGGTTGAAAGCCAGCAGTTTGTGATTCAATTTAACCAGATGCGGGAGACGGCCGTCAAACGGAAGTAACCCCAACGTTGAAAATAGTATCTCCGGAAAGCACAAAACCTCCACCTTGCGGCGGAGGTTTTGCATGTGTACGGGTCTGGCATTATTCCCGCTCAATCGAACCGCCACTGTTGGCTTGGTTCTGCACACGAGCATCGCCGCGGTAACGTATGTTGCCACCACTGTTGGCGTTGGCATCCAGGCTGCGACTGACGTTCGCTTCAATAGAAGCGCCGCTATTGGCTTCCATTTCCGCGTCTTCGGCTTCCAGGTCAAACGCAGATAGTTTAGCGGCGCTGTTCGCGTTTACATTTAATTCTTTGGTATTTCCACGCAGATTCAATTGGGCCGCTGAGTTCAGATCAATATCCAAGGCGTTGGCTTCCACATCTATTTCGCCTCGGGCACCTGCCGAAACACTGATTTTCAGGTCGTTAACACTGTTAAAATTCTGTACTTCGAATTCTGTCGCTCCCGAAAAATCGACCTCTTCCAGGCGGGGCATCGTAATGCGAATGGTAATGCGGTTGTCCTCGTCCCAGTTCCAGTCTTTCCACTTGAAGAATTTCCGTCGCCAGTGAATTTCCAGTTCATCACCATTCTGATCAAATTTCACATCATCAATATCATCGGCATTGCCTTCGATGGCTACCCTGTATCGGTCGTCCTGCTCGACGATCACCCGAAACGGTCCCTGCACATTCAGTCGCTGGAAGTCTTTGTAATCAAGACGGGTGCTGTTTTGGTAGAAATCTTCGTTCTCGATGTCTTTCTCTTCCGTGCAGGTAAGACAAACCAGCCCGTCTTTCTCCGTAAACTGGAAAATGTTACCTCTCATCTGTGACTCGTTGTAACCGTTTCGGTACAAGGTATTTTCCAGAATGTCCGACAGCTCGGGATCCATACGGAATTTTTTGCCATACGGAATGTAAAGAACCATCCGCAACTCCTGCCCCCGAAACTTGGCATCGCGTTTGAACTCAAACTCCGAATCAAAGATCAGGCTGGTATCCCGCTGTATCACATTGTAATTGATCATTTTGGCATTGGCCTGCGCCTCCTGGCGTGACCGTCCTCTGGCTTTGAAACGCTGCTCCAGTCGGGGTTCGGTGCCGCTGTAACCTTCCAGTTGCAAACGCACCCGATGATCCCAATCGTCCTCCAGATCATTCAGATCCAGATACAACCCACGGTCACCCACCCGGAAATCCGTATTCACTTCATGGATTCCTTCTTTCCGAAACTGACTCACAACAGAAGGCACTGTCACGGCAACACCCAACAAACCGATAATCCAGAGGCTGAACAACGTCCATCCCACCGGCTGACTGAGCACGACCCGCTTGCTCAACAGGCTCACCCCAATGACACCGAGAAAAATAGCCGGTATGGCCAGAACCACAAAGCCAGCTAGCCAGCCTAACACCGGAAACGTGTTGCCAAACAAGGCAATGGGTACATCGTCAATCACCATATGATCGGGAGCATTCCATCCCAAACCCACACCAGCCACGACCAGGGCTGAAAAAAGCAACGATGCGGCGACGATAATGATGATCAGTGCGGCAAAAATCCGGACGGCTTCGACAAGAAAAACGGCCAGCGGACCCAGTACTTTGCCTAAGGCTTCAAAAATGGCGGCAATGGCCCGAAACGGAAACAAGACAATTTTGGTAAAGGCATTTTCGGGGGCATTGACATCACCCTGAATATTTTTTTTTACGTTGGCTTCAATATTGCTCAGCGTTACGGGCTCGCCTTGCATCTCCATTTTTTCGGTTAGCGTCTTGGCTTCGGGCATACTGATCCACAAGACAATATAGAGCAGTATGCCCGACCCAAACAGCAATACACCCAGCACAAACAGCAACCGCACAATGGTAACATCGGTATTGAAATAGGCGGCTAGACCGCTGCATACCCCCCCGATGGTACGGTTTTCCGGATTGCGGTATAATTTTTTGAAGTGCTGGTCTTCGGCCACGCTACCAGACCCGGGAACTACAATCCAGAGAATGACATACCCCAGAAAAGCAGCCCCTGAAAAGGAACCGGGCAAAAAGAACAGATCCAGCAGTGTCCCCACAAACAAGAGGCGAATCCAGACCGGATCAATTTCAAAGTATGCCGCAATGCCCGAACAGACCCCACCCAGAACCTTGCGGTTCAAATCGCGAAACAATCGTTTGGATGAAGTGCTGCCCGTGGCGCTGCCAGCTCCGCTGTAGACATTGTCTTGCGGCGTTTTCATAGTTGTAGTAGCAAGTTCTTCGTCGGCAACTGCTTCAAAATCAGGTATGTTACCCATGGTCGCAATCAATCCCTCTACGTCTTCAAGTGTAATCACCTGTTTTGCCGAAGTGAGCTTGTTTGAAAATATTTCTGCCATGCGGTTTTCTATGTCCGAAGCAATTTCACTGCCGTCTTCGTAATTGGAAAAATAGCGTTGAATATCCGACAAGTAATTTTTCAGTTTCTCGTATCCGTCCTCTTCAATGTAGAAGATGATGCCGCTTATATTGATACTGATTGTCTTTTTCATATTGTATAAAGTTTGGAAGCCGACTGTAATGGGTATTGGTTTACTCTGGTTGTCAGAAGTTTATGACTATAAATTCGGTTGGTAACCTGACGTAGCCTCTTTTTTTACGGCAACGGCTCTTCATTTGCTGGCGTGTGACCGGGTGGGGCTATACCGTCTTTGTGTGTCATAATCTGCTGGGTCGAAGCCACCAGTTCATCCCAGGTTTTTTGCAATTCTTTCAAAAACTCGTGGCCGGTGATGGTCAGTGTGTAATACTTGCGTGGCGGCCCCGACACTGACTCCACCCACTTGTACTCTACCAGCCCGGCGTTCTTGAGTCGTGTGAGCAGTGGATAAAGCGTGCCCTCCACTACCATGATCTTGGCAGCTGTCAGCTCTTCCAGCATATCGGATGCGTAAACCTCGCCTCTGGAAATGATGTGAAGAATGCAGAATTCCAGAATTCCTTTGCGCATCTGCACCTGTGTATTTTCGACGTTCATGTGTCTGAAATGATTGAATGATGAAATCTAAAGATGGTAATCCATGGATTAACCTGCTGCCTTTCGTTGCCTGTACTTGTAAGAGAACACTACAAAGGTAAAAGAAGGTACTATGCAACGCAAGGTACTTTATAAAATAATTAAGCACGGCATGTTGAATGGAGAAAAAAATGGATGAATGGATACAGCTCTCAACAAAGAGTGAAAGAAAAGGCCCGAAAATAGTATCTTTGGTACAGGCAAAACTCTATATGATAAACCACATGGGTTTGCATTTGCCGTTCGCTGTTTGATTTTATTGCAAAGGCACATCCCTCATTTGATACAAATGCAATGGACCACGCGTGGTGCTGCCAGCAGCATACACACTACGCCTACATACCTTGTAAAAATAAAATCAAAAGCTGACGAAAGTTATGGGAGATGACAGGCCGAACCCGTAAATTTGGCAATGCGGGGTTTGTAAAGAGACGGACAAGTTTTTCGTTTTCAAGACATACTATTTTTACAACAAACTAATCCTCATCTGTTTATGCACACAACTGATTCCCATATACATATCCGCCCGAACCAGGATCATTTCGAATCACCCGACTTTTATCAGATAGATGACCTGCTCACCGATGAGCACAAGCTGATTCGCGATGCGGTGCGCAGTTTTGTCAAAAAGGAAATTTCCCCCATCATTGAAGACTACGCCCAGCGGGCCGAATTTCCACGGCACCTGGTCAGGAAATTTGGAGAGGTTGGTGCTTTTGGCCCGACCATTCCTGCTGAATACGGTGGTGGCGGGCTGGACTATGTTTCGTACGGCCTGATCATGCAGGAGATCGAGCGGGGCGATTCGGGCATGCGGTCAACGGTTTCGGTGCAAAGCTCGCTGGTCATGTATCCGATCTATGCGTTTGGCAGCGCAGAACAAAAACAGAAATACCTTCCCAAACTGGCTTCGGGCGAAATGCTCGGCTGCTTCGGCCTGACCGAGGCCGATTACGGCTCCAATCCGTCGGGAATGCAGACGCACTTTACCGATGAAGGCGACCATTACCTGCTCAACGGCTCCAAGATGTGGATTTCCAACTCGCCCTACGCTGACATTGCCGTAGTGTGGGCCAAAAATGAAGACGGTCGGGTGCGTGGCCTGATCGTCGAGCGGGGCATGGAAGGTTTCACTACTCCGGAAATTCACAACAAATGGTCGCTGCGGGCATCGATCACTGGTGAACTGGTGTTTGACAATGTGAAGGTACCCAAGGAAAACCTGCTGCCTAACATAGACGGCCTGCGCGGACCGCTGCAATGCCTCGACTCAGCGCGGTACGGCATCTCTTGGGGAGCCATCGGTGCCGCCATGGATTGCTACGACTCGGCCCGGCGGTATTCGATGGAACGCATCCAGTTTGACAAACCCATTGCCTCTTTCCAACTGGTACAAAAGAAACTGGCGGAAATGCTGACCGAAATCACCAAGGCGCAACTGCTAAGCTGGCGGTTGGGTATACTCAAAAACGAAGGCAAAGCCACCACCGCTCAGATTTCGATGGCCAAGCGCAACAACGTGGAAATGGCCCTGAACATTGCCCGCGAAGCCCGGCAGATTCACGGCGGCATGGGCATTACCGGCGAATACCCCATCATGCGCCACATGATGAACCTGGAATCCGTAATTACCTACGAAGGCACCCACGACATTCACCTGCTCATTGTGGGCAATGAAATTACCGGCATCCCGGCATTCAAATAAAACGAATCAAAATGAAAAGCCTCCGGATGCGGGGTTTTTCATTTTGAAAAGATACTATTTTTCCCATAGGTAAGAATGCATTCTCGACGAGAACAATCTGTGTGTCAATAATCCATACCCGTAAAAAAAAAGTTACATTATAGTGAAAGAGTAACCCATAAAAATTTCCTGTTTTCAGAATTCCTCTGTAATTTCAAGCAACAGAATGCGTTCAGGCCGATCCGGGCTTCTGCCAACTCCTCGTCTTAAAATAATCTGCAACACAGGTTTGTGAATTTTCTGTCATTTTCCATTTTACCAGCTCCTCCCAATGAAGGCAGTTTTGCATTTCTGTTGGATACTATTTTTTGCGGTGGTTTTTGCACTGCCAAGTTACGGAACTCATCTTCGAGCCGGACAGATTACGGCTGTTAGGGATGCCGCCCGTCCTAACACACTGACATATATTTTTACCCTTACTCTATACTTAGATACCAAAGGGGTAGATCAACCTGATGCCGAACTCGTATTGGTACCTTTGGTCAATGGACAGCGCCGGACGGAGATTGATCGCGTAAGAGCAAATGCCAATGCACCCCGCCGAACCGTAGGTCCGGGTATCGAAGAGATTACCTATACGTTTCGTTACACCTTTCCTGGGGCCGGTCAGTATGTAATTTATTTTCAGGAAGAAAACCGTAATCCGGAAATTGTTAACATGACCAATTCGGTTAACACGCCCTTTTATGTAGAGACAATTTTAACTATCAATCAAAGCTTGGGACTAAACAACACACCCGTGCTGCTCAACCCGCCGATTGATGCAGCGGAAGTCGGTCAACGTTTCTGCCACAACCCAGCCGCCTTTGATCCGGATGGCGACTCGCTGGCTTATCGCTTAGCCATTCCGGCTCTAAGCGCTTATCAGCTGGTAACTGATTACAAATTTCCCCACCAGGTAGGTCCGCCTGCAGGAGTGCCTGAATCCGGAAGCGGCGTGTCTACATTTGCAGTCAATCCTCTTACTGGGGATTTGTGCTGGGATGCACCAGGTGCCTTTGGCATAGGCTCCAAAGGCTATGCTGTATACAGTATGGCTTTGGTGGTTGAAGAATGGCGAAAAGCGAACAGTGGCTATATAAAACTTGGTGAAATTGTGCGTGATATGCAGGTTGTGGTATGGAGTCAGGCCAACAAACGCCCCGCATTAGTGATCCCCAAAGATACAATTCTGGTGGCAGGCGCTGCCATTACTGTACCTATCCGCGCTAGTGACCCAGATTCCGACCAGCAGGTACGTATTTCGTCAGAATCAGCCATGTTTTCTACAGTTCCAGGTTTATTTCCAGCCCAACCTCTGGCCAACTTATCAATTAATAACTATCCACCAAAACTACCTGGCGACTATGTGTTTCAGGGAAACCCAACCCAGAATCAGTTTGGCTGGCAAACCAGTTGTGAACAGGTGCGTAATCAGCCGTATGACATTGTTTTTAAAGCGGAAGACAATGCCACCTCTTCTATACTAGCGGATGTGAAAACCTGGCGTATTTTCATTATTGGCACACCCCCGGCAAATGTGCAAGCCAAGACTGGCACCACGAACCAAACGATGGAAATCAGCTGGAGTGCGTACACTTGCAACACCAAAGCAAAGCTATACATCTGGCGAAGAGACGGTTGCGGCAGCAAATCTCCGGGAGCCTACAGTATGGGCACACCCGCCGGTTATACGCTTCTCGGCAAAGTTAACGCTACGGCCACTGCGTTTACCGATCATCTGGCCAAACCGGGGGTTGCTTACAGCTATCTCGTATCGGCAAGCATGGAAAACAACATTCACTCGCTGGGCACGCCGACTTCCTGCAGCACACTTTCCGTTTCCGTCGGTGCCCCTGTCGTAACCATCACCGCTCCGGTCAACGATGCTTCCTTTATGGCTCCGGCTGCTATTGCGGTTTCGGTAAACGCAACAGATTCGGACGGGACGATTGCCAAAGTAGAGTTGTACAGCAACGGAACAAAAATAGGCGAAGACAACACGGCTCCCTATTCATTTGACTGGAAAGACGTGCCTTTCGGGAAATACACCCTGACAGCCAAAGCGTTTGACAATACGGGTGCCAGTAGCCTTTCCACGCCGGTCGGCATTACAGTTACGGATATCGTCAATGGATCCGAGGAGGATGAAGAAAACATTTTGCTGGCGTATCCGAATCCGTTTTACAACGAAATCAGGGTCCGCTATACACGCCCGATCCGGCAACTGACCTTGATCAACCTGTTGGGAGTGACCACAGAATTGTCGTACCAGCCAATGGGCAATTACGTATACGCAGCTTCCATCGAATCCCTTCCGCCAGGCGTTTATGTTCTGAGAATCAGGAATGAACGAGGAAAAGTGCTTCTGCGAAAGTTAGTGAAGCAGTAAGAGCCGGATGCGAAAATAGTATCTTCCAAAAAGGCCAAACCCCGGTCCGTCAAACTCATCGGTGGTTGTGGAGTTCGGTTTTATACAATGCACTTTCTTCGTCTTCAATCAGGTCCAGTGCTGTGTTTACACCGTCTTCTTCCTGAAGCAATGCCGCCAGCCGGTAGCTGTTTTCGTAAAGCGAGTCGTCATACAGCAACTGGGCCACGCTGGTAACAAATCCTTCTGGGGTTATTTTTTCGATCGGGAGAGGCTTCACACCCACGCCTTTTTTCAAAGCGATGTCGCCCCAGAACTGCTGATCCCCAACCGGGTACAGCACCGGACATACCAGCATCGGCTTGCCTGCCCGCAGACATTGCGCGGTGGTGCCAATGCCGCCATGATGCACCACCGCCTGTACACGCGGAAACAAAGCATCGTATGGTGCCGAATCAATGACCAGGATATTCGGATCGTTTTCCACTGCCGGTGTTGTGGTGATGCCCCAGCCTTTGACCAATATGACCCTGACCTTCAGCCGTTGGCTCATTTCCTGAACGAGGCTTGCCAGGTTTAGCGAGGATTTAAAAGGCATGCTGCCAAAGGTAACTACCAGCGGCGGCTCGCCAGCGTTGAGAAAACCTTCGATCTCAGCCGGAAGTGTCTGCGGATTGTGATTAAACCAGAACCCGGTAAAATGATGATTGTCAGGCAAATCGAGTGGCTTGGATAGAAAATGCGAACTGATGCCGTATACAAATGGTGCCTTCGCGGTTTCGTATTCCAATCGCAAATGATTATGCTTCCTGAAATTGGCAACGGGCTCGTTGAGCAACGAAACCCACCGTTCCAGATTGTTCAAGCCAAAGCTCCATTTGTTCAGAAATGCAGGCACTGGAAAACCGCTAAACGCCGGATTGACAAATTCTTTGGTAGGATAGGTGCCGGGTACGACCAGCGCCTTGATGACTTTGTCGGGAAACTGATCCGAAAACACATCGGCCAGCGTCTTGGGGCGGTAAATGATCCGGTCGCTTTCGCAGGCCAGTTCGTAAAAGCTCTGCAACGACTGCAGTGGGTACACCATCGTCCGTAGGTTGCGCCGGATAGCGAACAAATTAGCTCTCAACATCTTGGCTCCTTCCTCCGAATTGACAATGGCTTCGTAATCGGCATTGATCGGACGGAAGCCGATGCCATGGCTTCGCACCAGATCTTCAAAATTGCGGGCGGTGGACAATGTAACCTGATGTCCTCTTTGGGCCAACGCCTGCCCTAGCACTGCGTACGGCTGCACATCGCCGCGGGTTCCCAACGTAAGAAGAGCGATTTTCATGCACTGAATGGTTAATATACTTAACGGCCAGGTTTTGACTTTCGCGAGGATTCTATTTTCCTGAAAATCTGCTAACCCGCCTCCAGGGTTGACAGAAAAAATAAAGCCTTCGGTATACCCGTACAAAAAGAATCGTTTGTGTGCCATTGTGTAACAATTGTCCGCTTGATTGCGGAAAATAATTCTCTTTTCGTGACTGGTAACGTTAGTAGCACCATTGCTTAAATTTTATTTTTTCCAAAAAATATTTTATATTCAGTAGCTTTTTAAAAGATCACTCACCGAGTTCCGTTACACTTTCCCTTACGGTATCATGAACGCAATCATTGATTTCTTCGAACATATTCCCAGCAGTTACCGGGCCGCTGTTCTGGTGGGAGGTTTGGTTTTCTTCTGGATGCTGGAAAGCCTGGTCCCGTTGTTTCAAACGCCGTACTCCAGATGGCGTCATGCCGGACTGAACCTGTTTTTTACCCTGACGACGGTGCTGGTCAACTTTGTGTTTGCGGTTTTGATCCTGAAAACCAGTGACTGGGCAATGCAGCAGTCCTTTGGCATTCTGCATCTGGTAACCATGCCCGGGTGGCTTTTCGTCATAACCGGACTGTTGCTGCTGGATCTGATCGGAGCCTATAGCATTCATTGGTTGCAGCATAAAATCAAGTGGATGTGGAAGTTTCACCTGATTCATCACACCGATACGCATGTGGATGCCACTACTGCCAACCGGCATCATCCCGGCGAAAGCGTGTTTCGCGCGGTCTTTACCTTGCTGGCCGTAGTCATGACCGGCGCACCTATGTGGCTGGTGATGATGTATCAAAGCCTTTCGGTGCTGTTTTCCCAGTTCAACCACGCCAACATTGCTCTGCCCCGCTGGCTCGACAAGGCGGTTAGCTGGTGTATCGTTTCGCCCAACATGCACAAGGCGCATCACCACTACCAACAACCGCTGACTGACACAAATTATGGCAATATTTTCTCCGTATGGGATCGGCTGTTTGGTACGTTTGCCGCCGTGAAAGATACACAGTCGCTGGTATACGGGGTGGATACACACATGAACCCGGAAGAACACGATCAATTGGGCAACTTGCTGCAAATTCCGTTTCAACCTTATCGCCCTCCAGTGGGAGCCAAATTCTCCGAAACAACTCAAACTGTAAACAGTATCTCCTAAACCGGTTTTAGAAGTATGCAATCGTTTTTTTACAATTATGTAAGTTTTATTACTCCATGGATATAAACCCGAAAGTGAAAAATCCATAATTCCTCCGGATACGTAGTTTTGAATCCAACTAATCTTTTCACTGAAACGGATTCCTTACTATGAAAAAAGCTTTTCTGTTTTTTAGCATTGTGTATGCCTTGATGGGATATGGCTGCAAAGAACAACTGAACCGAGTGCTCACATTTCGCATTTCCAATGAATCGGAATGCACCGTTCCGGGTACCAATCTGGCCAATCCGATTCTCAACAATGTCATTCCCACGCCGCCCGTTCCCACCAACTCCAGTCAATCGTTCGAAAATGAAGGCACCAATGCCAATCTTGTAAAAAACATTACACTTGAGAAACTCAAGCTCAACATTGCTTCGCCCAATGACGCTGATTTTCGTTTCATACAGTCTGTAAAGATTTACATCCAAGCCGACGGACTTCCCAAGACACTCATAGCCTCCAGAGAAAATATCCCCGCAACCATCGGCAAGGAACTGGACCTGGAGCCAACCCAGGTAAAGTTGGATGAGTATGTGAAAAAGCCGTCGTATACACTGGAAAACGAGGTGGTAACACGTTCGGCTCCCTGGCCGGAAATGAAAGTCAAGATCAATACCACCTTCAAGGTGACCGCCGATCCTTTATAAAGATTTGCTACGTATGACACAAACAAACGCGGCGGGATATCCCGCCGCGTTTGTTTGTGCAGCTACGATCAACTTTGCTGTCTCTTGTTATATTACATAAATGTACTTGTAATTAGTTGTCTATTAGATACTTATGTAGTTTGCTAAAACGATCTACAAACAAAAACTCGAAAAATTATATTTTGTCTACTTTTTTTTCTATCAAAATCTCCCTATTGCTGCTTTTTTAGAATTGAAAGCCCTTGTTTTATGCAAAAAATACAATTTGACTAATATAAAAACCTCTAAAAACGAATAAAATAGAGCTTATTATATTTTCGTACAACAAAATAGTTATATTTACGGCAGAGCAACCTATACCTTAAACCGCCGTGAAAATCTACTCTCTATTTGCGAGTATGTCAGTACTGCTATGTCTGACATCCGCTCCAACCCAAGCACAAACCCGCACCATCAATTCTTCTGGTGACTGGAGTACGGCCAGCATCTGGCAAGGAAATAACATTGGTGATGTTCTCTCAGAAAATGTCAACTTCAGCAACACCATCACTGTAACAGTATTAGCCAATTACACGGTGGGCAATGTTACCATGGGCAACAATAACACGTGGACTATCGGTAACAATAGTGGTAACCGGCCTACTTTCAATATCGGCAGTAGCGGCAATGCCCGTAATCTAAGTGTCCCGAACGGAGCAACCATCAACGTGTATGGTAACGTAATCATCTGGGGAAATCTAGTTGTAAGTAATAATCTGGAATTAAATGTGTTTAGCGGGGGCTCTCTAACCGTACGAGGCAATGTTATCGTGCAGAACAATGCAGGCCTCACCATTAATGGCAGCATGCAGGTAGATGGCAACTTTACCGCTAATAACCAATTAGACCTGATAGTCAATGGTGCTCTGAGGGTAAATGGTGTACTCACTACAGGAGCAAATGCTACTGGGTCAGGCAATATTCAGGCAGGGAGTTGCACAAGCAGCACCACTGGCTTTTGTACCAGTGTTACGCCATTGCCAGTCACATTACTCAGCTTTAAGGTAAGTGCAGTATCCGATGGGGTTCTGGCAGAATGGGTGACTGTGCAGGAAGAAAACAACGCGTACTTTACGCTGGAACGTTCCACCGATGGCAGGAACTTCACCACCGCAGGTATCATTCCGGGTGCAGTCAATAGCTCTGCGGCTCGCACCTATCAGTTTACCGATACAAATCCGATCACAGGAATGTCGTATTATCGGTTACGGCAAGCCGACCTGGACGGTCGTACTGAAACGTTTCCGGTTCGTGCGGTGCGTTTTGGTGCTGAGGGACCGTTGGTAGATGTGTATCCTAATCCATCCAAAGACGGCGTTGTTACCATCAACAGTCGGACAGATAAAAGACTGCAAGCCAGTGTATTCGATCAGCTCGGTCGATTGTTGCACAAAACATTCCTGCAATCGGGTACCAATATTCTTCCCTTGGGATCGTCCTGCGGACTATACCTTATCCACGTTATTGATAATTCCGGAAAATTGATTGAGAACCGGAGAGTGATCATGCAGTAACTACTGGGGTTTTCATCTTCTGAGAGATACTATTTTTACAAACAAATAGTATCTCTCAGAAGATGAAAAAACTCTGTCTGTCTAAATCAACCCTCTGGCTTTGAGTTCCAGGTATTTGTTAATGGTATTGACAGTCAGTTTTTGAGGTGGCGTCAGTACCGCATGAATTCCGTGTTGCTGCAGCACTTTGACAATCTGACGCTTTTCGAACGCAAATTTTTGTGCAACGGTTTGCATGTATACCTCTTCGGTGTTGGCCGCGGGTGCGTCAAGCAATTCCTTCAACTCGGTATTTTCGAAAAATATCACCACCAGCAGATGGTTTTTGGCAATGCGAACCAAAAAAGGCAGTTGCCGCTCCAAGCCGGAAAGCGTCTCGAAGTTGGTGTACAGTAACACCAGACTCCGCTGTGTGATCACCCGCCGCATGCGTGCATACAACAATTCATAGTCCGACTCTTTGAAGTTTGTACGCTGGTTGTAAAGCACTTCCAGAATATTCTTCATTTGCAGATTGCTGCGGCTGGCGGGAAGCACGGTACCGATTTTCTGATTAAAGGTGATGATGCCCGCTTTGTCTTCTTTCAGAATGGCAATATTAGAAATGACCAGACTGGCATTGATGGCGTAGTCGACCAAGCTCATGCCTTCAAACGGCATTTTCATCACCCGGCCCTTGTCAATGATCGAGTAGACGTTCTGTGATTTTTCGTCCTGGTAATGGTTGACCATCAGGTTGTTGCGACGGGCCGTGGCCTGCCAGTTGATGGTGCGGATATCATCTCCCTGCACGTATTCCTTGATCTGTTCAAACTCGCGGTTCTGCCCGATCTTACGGATTCTCTTGATGCCCAGCTCAGTCAGTCGGTCCGAAATAGCCAGGAGTTCGTATTGCCGCATCTGCAAATACGACGGATAGACAGGTACATTCTGACCCTGGTCAAAAACAAACCGCCGCCGCACCAAACCAAAAACACCGGAAACAAATACATTCAGCGCACCGAATTCGTATTCACCGCGTTTGACAGGCCGCAACGTATAACGGATCTGCTTGCTTTCGCGGGCGGGCAGCGTCACATGCAAATCCATGTTACGCAACTGAAACTGAAAGGGTACTTCGTCGATAATCCGTAACGAAACCGGAAAGGCATAATCGTTCTGCAAGGAGATGTCGATTGGATTCTCGTCGCCATTGGACAATTTTTCGGGTGTGGCACGGCGCCCCTTGAGGCCGTTTTTCTGACGGAACAGCAAAATACAATCCACCAAAAGCAGAAAACCCAGGGCAACCAACGCAGCCCTGCCTACCGCAAAAAAGAATGGGTAGGCAAATCCCAGACAACACAGCGCCACAATGCCCGTCAGGACAATAAAAAAACGATTATTTAAATATAAAGCCTTAAAAGTCATTAGTTCTTTCTGTCAATAGAAATGGGCCTCTGGTAATCTCAGGTACTTCGTCGCGCTTTTTCAGCAGATTCCGCTTTTCGGTTAATAAAATATAGGCTAACCTTTCTGACTGAAAATCCAGCGACTTTGCTTCGTTACAAGAGGTATGCATCATAGTTAAAAACGTTTGAATCAGGCTTGCCCCAATCAAAACCTTTCACATGTAATTCAAGACAGGAATACATGGCAGATGTGGTTATTCCTGCCTGCTCTTCCAAACCAGATTGCTTGCGGATAAGCTCCGTCGAATCAATGGACTTACGTCAAGTCCTCAAAGCTTCGGGTCTTCAGCAAAGGCGCTTCATTACCAGCCACTGGCTGTTTACCTCGGCACTTCGATCCCGTCCAGAATCTGTTTGACTACGTCATCGGTGGTAATGCCTTCCATTTCGCGTTCGGGTGTGAGCATCACCCGGTGACGCAACACGGGCGGAGTAACCAGCTTGATGTCTTCGGGCGTGACAAAATCGCGGCCACGCATGGCAGCAATGGCCTTGGATGTGTTCATAATGGCCAGCGAAGCACGCGGCGACGCCCCCAGATACAGCGACAAGTTGTTGCGGGTGTTGTTGACAATTTGCGCGATGTAACGCACCAGAGCTGCATCCAGGTGTATTTCTTTCACTTTCTGGCGGTACTGGATAATCTGCTCAACCGTCAGTACCGGACCGACTTCTCCGATGGCTGTGTTTGACTTCCGTTCGTGAGCCTGCATCAGGATTTGCGTTTCTTCGTCCAGGTTGGGGTATTTTACTTCAATCTTGAACAGAAAACGGTCCAGCTGCGCTTCCGGCAGGCGGTAGGTACCCTCCTGATCGATCGGGTTTTGGGTAGCCAGCACCAGGAAAGGGGGTTCCATCAGGTAGGTGGTACCGTCTACGGTGATCTGGCGTTCTTCCATTACCTCAAACAAGGCTGCTTGCGTCTTGGCCGGTGAGCGGTTGATCTCGTCAATGAGTACGATGTTCGAGAAGATGGGACCGCGCTTGAACTGAAATTCCGAGTTTTTCAGGTTGAACACCTGCGTTCCCAGCACATCCGACGGCATCAGGTCGGGTGTGAACTGAATACGGGAAAAATCCACCGATATCGTTTTGGCAATCAGCTTGGCAGTCAGGGTTTTGGCTACGCCAGGCACCCCTTCAATCAGGGCATGGCCATCGGCAAGGATTGCTGCCAGCAGCAAATCGACCATCATTTCCTGTCCTACAATCACCTTTCGGATTTCCTGTTTTACCTGCTCAACGGCTTCGCGTAACGGGCTTAAGTCTATGCGTGATTCAAATTCGTTCATGTGTCGTTTTAGTTGTTCAAAGTCTCAGTTAATAAAATAGTATCGTTGGAAAAGCAAAAACCTAGGGATGGTTTCACTGGCAGCTTCCGCCAGTCGTCATCCGGAATCAGAGGCCCTGAAAATTCTGAATCCGGCGGTTAAGATCCAGCAGCTGGTCCTCGGTTATGATACCCTGCTTCTGGATATACTGGATATAACGGAACAACCCCTCGATCTCGCCTTTCTCGGCACCGCTTTTTTGCGACAATGCCTGGTAAAACGCCTCGTCAACCTGATTGGTATTCAGGTAGTACCGGTGGCGGATGTATTCCAGGAAATACGTGATCTTTTTGTCTGCAATGTTTTTATGGTCGCCGTGCTGGAAGTACAGCCGGCCGACGGTTTCGGTAAAATCCAGGGTACTGTTGGCCAGCGGTTTGATAATGGGAACCATACGCTGGCGGCGCTTGGCTTCAAAGAAAACAAACAGCACCAGGGCCAGCAGGGTCAGGTACAGGGCCCACCGCAATGGCGGTTCGGACAGCAAAAAGCGAAACATCGAGCCGTTTTCGCCCTGCTCCTCGTTCTTGCGGATCGGCGTTGCCTTGGTTTCATCCCAGACGGTCCCGTCTTCGGTTTCGGTGGAAGCATAGGTATCTTCCGTATAGAAATCTTCCCAGAATACTTCTCTATCAGGCAGATACGAGAATGCTTTGGCTATATACTCGGCGTTTTTGGGATGCACGGTGTTGTAATTGGAAAAAGCCTGCGGCATGGTGTGAATAAAGAAATAGCCCTTGCCCCACGGAATGGCGATAAAATTGGTTGCCATTGCTGCTTTTTTGCCTTTTTCACTCAAATCACTGATGTGAACCTGGCCCAGTTGTACCGGCGGCGCCAGCGTTGACGAATCCTCACGTATGATTCCGTACAGATAGTTGATATGCTTGAATTCGTAAGGCGTTTGGGTACGGAATTTTGCTTGCGCGAAGTTCGCTTTTACACCTGTTGCCGCCCACACGTACTTTGACTGGATGTCCAGCGTGTCTTCCAGTTCGGACGAAAGGTTGGCCGCCGCAATGAAGGCATTACTACCGTTGTAGACCAGCTCAAGCAGCTGGTGCAGATCACTTTTGTGCAGAAAGAAATTATTGTTGACAAACAGATAGTTACCTACCCGATGCTGCCCCTTGCGTTTGTACAGCGACGTCTGGGGGGTGTTTATTTTCTGGTTCGGAAACAGGCTGGGCAGCATTTCTACCAGCACCTTCGCTCCGTAGGGTCGTTTGTCTTTGGCGTAGTAGTTTTCGGTCCAGTCGATTGGGGTGGGCGTGCTCATCTGAATGAGTACCAGCAACAGAATGGCCGTTCCGAATATCAATAATGGCGTAATGTACTGCTTCATGGGCCTGCGCAAGGCTTATTTAATAGCGTAAAAAGAAGTATCCTTGAAAACCTGAAAATCGCTACGGCATCTTATCCGTAAAAGCCTCACCTTTACGTCATCTTCAGTTTCTGTTCAAAACTGGCAAATTGCTGTTCGGTCTCTTTGAAAGAGTTCTGGTCCAGGTGAAAATCGCCGTACCAGATGTACTCAAACAAGTACGTGATCTGGCGAAAATCGGTAGACAGTTCGCTTTTTTTCAGTTCGCGCACATATTCGTAATTGGTTTTGTACGGTTGCCACTCAATCCATTCCCGGTCGCTGAGTTGCTTGAGCGACTTGAGGTAAAACAACCGGACGGCGCGTTTGTACTGCTGCTTGCTGATGGCATCGGCAATCATCTCTTCAAAGCTGATGGAATGAATGTCGGTCTCAACTTCTTCCCCAACCAGTTCGGCCGACTTTGCTTTGCGGCCAAACAAACTGCGCGGATCGGCCCCGATAAATTTGATGATGGCAAAAACCAGCAACGCTCCGGCAATGATCAGCAGTATGGTGTTGCGGGTATCTTTGCCACCCGGAACCGAACTGAACAAGGAAGCGATCTTTTGATACAACCACATCTTGAAGCGTTCCCACCACGAAAGCCGGTCGGAAGGCTGCTGCAGATCGTACTGATAGTCGCTGTCGTTGACATAATCATTGAGCTTCTCCTGGTCAAACTGACGCATGTTGGCATCCTGAAATTGCGGTTCGGAATCAGCCGGCCGCCATTGCTGGGTGGCATGTGCATGGCTGGCTTCATCATCGGCCACGGTATCTGCGACCATGGATACGGAGTCTGTAACAGCTTCCGCATCTTCGTCCTGGGCCTGCGCCGCAAACGCAACCCAGATTGTCAGCCACAGCGCAATTCCGATTTTAACCCAGGCAGCAAAACCGTGCAACGCAACGGAGCTTTTCGGATATGCAGAGATACTATTTTCCAAAACTTTGAAACAAATAAACATTGATTAACTGGCGTTCAGGGCAAAGATCTGTCGTAAGTCTTTGCGTTCAGTATTTTTCTTCTTCGTCGTAAAAATCAACCGCAGCGGCGGCAGAGGGCTGTGTACCAATGGTTTGGATCTTTGCCAGCAAGCCGCCTCCTTCCTTGCGTTCCAGCAGGTTGTGGTAATGTACGGCGGCCATTACATAATGAATGATAAATGTAACCAGGTAGCCCAGCGTGAGCAATACTACCGAGCCTACCAAGACACCGGTCATCGATGACGTGTTGGTTGACGAACTTTTGTCAATGCTCGCAAACATGGAAATCATCATCAGGAAATACAGGGGCAGGTAACAGATAAAGAAAACCACGTACATAATGATCACATTGACCACACCCAGCCCGAACGTAAGCCACCAGTTGTTTTTGATCAGTTGGAATGTACGTGCCAGACCTGTGAAAAAATTGGTCCGTTCAAAATAGCTCTGCGTGATGAAAATTCCTCCCAGATACGGCATCAGGTAGCAGAACAACACGAATCCGCCAATGAAATACATGAATCCCAGGCCAACCTTCAGTCCGGTGCTGCTCCCCGAATCAAACAGGAGAATTCCAAGGCCTACCATAAGTACCGAGATGACGAGCAAAAGCAGGAACAACAAAAATAGCTGGCCCGTCAGGTACCAGAAATCTTTTCGTACCTGAGTCCACACTTCACCCAGCGAAAATTCCGGGTTTTCCAACGGACTTTCCTTGTATAACCGGATGTAGGCATTGATCACCGCTGTAATCATGACAAAGCCCACCAGAAATGACAGGATATTAATGAGATACGAAAGCCCTATCTCGGCAAACGAAAAAGGCAATGTGTTACTGTAGGTATTTTCCACCGTGTCACCAAACGACAAACGCTGCATGCGTACCATCAGCAGTGCCGAAACGCCCACACCTACCAGCAGAAACGGCCCGCCAAGCGACAATAGGTGCATGAAAATGCGTTTGAAATGCTGCCGGATGAAGGTAAATCCGGTATTGAACACCTGCCCAAAGTCACGGATTTCCTGAAAATATATTTTTGTATTGTTCATGATCTTCAATGCATCTTGTGTTGAGAATCCCGCTGGATACCGGATTGCGGTAGTTTTGAAATAGTACGTTTTGAAATGGCAAAACCCTCCCGTACCTGGCATCCAACCTCCAGCCACCTATTCCACCTCGGCCACGGTTTGTTTTTTATGCAATTGCATGGGATAAATAATGAAATAAAAGACGATAAAAAAAGCCGATGTAAGAATAATGGCCAATTTCAGAAAGGTTGGCATTTCGGTATGGCGCGTGACGAAACCCTCCAGAAAACCCGCTACGATAAATATGGGAACGATGCCGATGATTATTTTCAACCCTTTGCGCGCGCCTTCCTTGAATGATTCCATCCGCGTATACGTGCCGGGAAAAAACACGCTGTTGCCCATCACAATGCCCGCGCAGCCGGCAATGACAATGGCCGAAATCTCAAGCGTGCCATGAATCCAGATGGTAAGGGCCGATTCGAACAACAGTCCTTTCTGATAAAAAAAGTACTGAAAAGCGCCGAGCATCACCCCGTTGCTCACCAGGGAAAACCCCGTGCCGAACGAAAGCAGCAGAAACAAGGGAAAGTTATGGTTGAATCCGCCCCAGACAAAGGTGATAAACGAAACGTAGACATTGTTCAGGGTGATAGCCAGGAACATCAGCGTTTCACCTTCCTGCTTGTACACTCCCATCGGATCGCCTTTTTCAATGTTCTCCAGCGTCATCTCCACATAGCCGTCACCCAAAATCAACCGCACAAAACGGTCGTCATGCGCCGCCGAAACCGCTCCGATAACCACGGCCACCGTAAAAATCAGAAACGAGTACAGCAGCTGCTTGCGAACATCGTACATCAGCAGCGGCAGTTCCTGCTTCCAGAACCGGATGATCCGTCCTTTCTCTTCTTTCTTGTTACGATAGATGGACTGGTGTACTTTCGCGGTCAAGTTGTTGAGGTACAGCGTCGTCTGGCTGTTGGGATAATGCGTGCGGGCATACGACAGATCGTCGGTCAGCTGCACAAACAACTCGGCCAGCTGATCGGGATTGTAGGCCTGCTTGCTTACCAGCAATTCTTCAAATTGTTGCCACCGGGGAGTATTCTGTTTGACAAAAGCGGCCTCGCGCATAAAGAGTTCTGAGGGTTTGAAACAACACTAGTTGAGTTGGTTAACGAAGGGGTCGGGTTTTAAGTTTTGAAAGCATACTATTTTGCAAAACCGATTGTCATCACCGGCCATCCCTTCGCCGAATCCAATATTAGCACCTTTAGTGAATAAATCATCTGCGAAGTAACCTTCGTAGAGTTACCGACATGTAAGAAATCTGCGGATATGGCTAACCGGAAGATGCAAGGTACTAAATAGTTTGTTTTTTTCTGCTATGTATCAATAACTTACATTTTTGCAGATAGGAATCTTTCCCGGTTTACGCTATTTTTGTCATTTGCCAATCCAGCCAAAACACATTTAATTCCGGAAGTATAGTATTATGGATGCCATTCAGATTCAAACCGCACAGAACGTTTTTATAGAGTACCAACCCGCCGGTGTCGGCGACCGCATACTTGCTGCATTGATTGATATTCTGATCAAGATTGCCTATGTCTTTGTCGTCATAATGATCTTTTTTTATATCACTGGCGTCTTTTCGGGAAGGAATACCAGCGAACCCGGCACTGCATTTGTCGTCATCCTGATTCTGCTCATGCTTCCTCCAATGGTGTATACACTGGTGCTGGAAATATTCATGGACGGGCAGACCATCGGAAAACGGGCGATGAACATCAAAGTGGTGATGCTGGATGGAACCCAGCCATCGGCGGGAGCGTACCTGATCCGCTGGCTGATCCGGATTGTGGATGTTAATTTCTTTTACGGAATCATTGCCATCATTACCATTGCCTCCAGCAAAAAAGGACAGCGCCTGGGCGACATGGCCGCCAACACGACGGTGATCACCCTCAAGCGCCGCGTAACACTGGCCCAGACCCGCCTGCCCGAAACCGACTCATCTTACCAGCCGGTATATCCGCAGGTGGCCCGCCTCAGTGACCGTGACATTGAAATCGTCCGTGAAACGCTGCAAACCTACCATCGCAACGGCAGCGATCCGTATCTGCTTTCATCACTGGCAACCAAACTGCAGGTACTGCTCGAAGTCCCTGCAAACGCATCGCATCTGGAGTTTCTGGAAACGATTGTTCGCGATTATACACACCTTACATCCAAACAATAACATCGAAATACGATTTCAGATGGTGGAGCATGCGTAAGAAGTTTGTTGAAAATCGTACTCCATTAATCTGAAACAGCACTTCTACCATTGTACGTCTCTATGAAGCAATACACACGTTCGCAGTTGGCTTTGCGCAATGGGCAGGACAAACCCGAGATCTGGGTAGCCTACAAAGGACTGATTTATGAAGTGAACCGCTCCAAATTGTGGCGTAATGGCAAACATTACGAGCACTGGGCCGGCCAGGACCTGACTGCCGAAATGGACGAGGCTCCCCATACCGAGAATGTCTTTGATAAGTTTGACGTCATCGGTATGCTGGTAGGCGACTAAGGTTTTTTGTTGGAGACGGCCCACGCTGCTGGCATGAATTCTTCTGATAATGAGCGATTTTTGCTTTTTAAATCCTACTATTTGGGGATTCTGGCGAATGCTAACCATAACTTAACCGCACAATTCCATTATAAATCCGAAAAAGGTATTACTTTAGCGAGAAATTTTTGCAATATCTGTCCGGATAGCTCAATTTATTTGCATTCGTACCGATCATTGAGCACTCACTTTTTGTTTTCTTCTGATTTTATTCATTCATATCCATGATTTTAATTGCTGAAAGCGGCTCTTCCAAGACTGACTGGCGGTTACTAACCGACGGAGGCTCGGTAAAAGCAGCTAAAACCGCCGGCTTCAATCCCTATTTTCAAAACGCCGATCAGATTTACGCTGGAATTGCCTCCGAACTGCTGCCGCAACTGGGTACTACCTCTGTCGATGAGATTCACTTTTATGGTGCGGGCTGTTCTACCGAAACCAACTGCACCATTGTCCGCGAGGGCATCGGGCGGTTGTTTGCACGGGCTCACATTCACGTTGGCCACGACCTGCTGGCCGCGGCCCGGGCATTGAGCGGCCATTCGGCCGGTATCGTCTGCATCCTGGGTACGGGTGTGAACACATGCCTGTATGATGGCAGTCAGATTGTGGCCGGACGTCCCTCGTTGGGCTTCTGGCTGGGCGATGAAGGGAGCGGAGGCTACCTGGGCCGCACCTTGATCCAGCAGTTTTTCCACGAAGAGATGCCCGCCGACCTGCATGCGGCGTTTGCCGAAAAATACCACCTGGATGTGGAAACCATACTGGAAAATGCGTACAAAAAGCCGTTCCCCAACAGCTATTTTGCCGCGTTTGCCCGCTTTTTGTCAAATCATCTGGATCATCCGTACAGTCAGCAATTAATTTATGACGGATTTGCGTTGTTTCTGAAACGTTACGTCAGTAAATTCAAGGGTTACCAGAACTATCCGGTTCACTTTACCGGTTCGATTGCCTATCACTACCAGGACATTCTGCGCAAAGCGGCGGCCGACCAGGGCATTCGTCTGGAAAACATCATTGACAATCCCATTACCGGACTCATTACCTATCACCAGCATGCGCAGATGTAGGAGGCACAGATGCCAGATTCCGATAATTGGAAATACTATGTTTTGAAAAACCAAAACCTCCGCCATCCAGTATTCATTACAAAACCGGCATTACTTGTTATGCTTACAACCGAGTCTCCATCCCATTACAACAACCTGGAAAAACTCTCGACCCGCGAGCTGCTCATTGGCATCAACCAGGAAGACAAAACAGTCCCCTTTGCCGTTGAGAAAGCCATTCCACAGATTGAAGCCCTGGTCAACGCCGTTGTGGAACGCATGCAAAAAGGCGGACGATTGTTTTACATCGGTGCCGGCACCAGCGGCCGGTTGGGCGTGGTCGATGCCTCCGAATGTCCTCCCACATATGGTGTTCCGCATGGGCTGGTCGTTGGTATCATCGCCGGAGGTGACGGCGCCATCCGCAAGTCGGTCGAAAATGCGGAAGACGATTTTGACCAAGCCTGGAAAGACCTGCAGGTGTACCAGATGCAGGAAAACGATACCGTGATCGGTATCGCGGCATCAGGCCGTACGCCGTATGTAATCGGAGGCCTGCGGGATGCGTTGGCACATGGCTTGGTTACGGGTTGTGTTGTGTGTAATGCAGGCAGCAAAGTGGCCGGGCAGGCTACCTATCCGGTGGAGGTTGTCGTAGGCCCGGAATTTGTTACAGGTAGTACACGGATGAAATCGGGCACGGCGCAGAAACTGACGCTTAACATGATTTCGACGTCTGTGATGATTCGACTAGGCAAGGTAAAAGGCAACAAAATGGTAGACATGCAACTCAGCAACGAAAAACTGGTCGACCGGGGCGTGCGGATGGTGATGGACGAGTTGAATATCGGTGAAAAAGAAGCGGCGGCGCTACTGGCCAAACATGGCAGTGTACGCAATGCCATTCAGGCCAGCCAGGGATCGTGAGGCTGTTCTTCGGATAGTTGATGCGGGCTGCCGGAAACCGGATGTTTTGTCATTTTACAGGATACTATTTTATGATCACGTATCCAGGCATTAGATTCAATCGGTAACTTTTCATGGAATATGCACGATATTGAACCTTCTTACAACTGGGAAACGTATTATGTGGCCGCTGAAGACGAACGTAGCCCGTTTTATGGCCGCGAATACAACTTCAACGAGTATGAGCACGATGTGTACGGCTACTACATCCATCCGCTGTGGGATGAATTCGGCTCGGAAACGCTGTATTGCAAAATTCTCTTTGCCGATTATGACCGGCAGTTTGCCATTATTGAGATGTTTGGTGAGTGGAACGACACCCTGCACAACGACATCATGCACTTCAAACGCAATGTGATTGATCATCTGGTCAACGAAGGCATCAAAAAATACATTCTGATCGGCGAAAACCTGCTCAACTTCCATGGCTCGGACGACGAATACTACGCCGAATGGTTTGAAGAAGTGGGCGACGGATGGATTGCCGCCGTCAGTTTCCGCGATTTTGTCGAAGCTGAGTGGAAAAAATACCGCCTTGACTATTACATCAATTTTGGCGGCACCCTTCAGATCGAAAACTGGCGCACCTACTTGCCCGCCCGCTTCTTCGAGTTGGTTGACAGCCTGATCGTACGCAGATTGCAGTAGGGTTTTGCGTGTGATGAAGATACTATTTCTGCGAAAGGCCAAAGTAAACTCGAAACCTGGTCAAAATTACCAGAGTGTGGCCAGTTACAATTCTACGACCCGAAGAAACCAATCGCACAATTTTCGCGTTTCAAAAGCATGGTAGAAAACCTCATCATCGGCTTTGTATTTTTGGGAGCAGTAGTGTACCTGTTCACGGTGGTACGCAAGCAATTCTCCACCAAAAGCGCGGGTTGCGCCAAAGGCTGCGGCGGAGCCTGCTCAACAACAGAATCCGAAAAGACGGATACCAGGTTGCCTGAGAAACAGCAGGCGGTCTGATTCATCTGCCCTATTCCGGCAATAGTATCGTTTGAAAGGCGAAAACCCGCCTTCAAACGTTGGTCATTCACCATTTTCCTTGCCTTTTCGCTTTCCTCTGCGTTCCTTTGCCCTGTCAATCCTAATTCCAAAGACCGTTGGTTTTATTTTTCAAGATTCTTTTCAAGGAACTGTACCACTTGTGGCGTACCCGTTACAGCCGCCAGTTTTTGTGGTTGGCATTCCGGCACGGTGATGCGCGCCGGTACAAACCCGAAACAGTACGTTTTCTGGGATATGCCATGGAAGTACCCGACTGCCAGTCGTTTTTGTGGCAGTTCAAAGAAATATTTGCCGATGAAAATTACCGTTTTCATGCAGTCACCGAATCACCGCTGATCTATAACTGCGGCGCTAACATCGGCGTAGATACACTGTATTTCAAACGGTTATATCCCAATGCCATCATCAAAGCGTTTGAAGCCGATCCTGGCATTGCCGGTTACCTGAGTCGCAATGTGCAGCGCAATCAGCTGTCCCATGTGGAAATCATCAATCAGGCGGTGTGGAACGAGAACACGACCGTTTCCTTTGCCTCGGAAGGGGCAGACGGCGGCTCATTGGTGGTGGGCAACAAAACGACGCAGATTCCGGCGACTCGCCTCAAGGACTGGCTGGAAAAAGAACCGTCGATTGACCTGCTCAAGATGGATATTGAAGGTGCGGAGGTGGCCGTGGTCCTGGATTGTGCCCAGAGTCTGGCTCACATCCGACATATTTTCATTGAATATCACGCGTATGTGAACGAACCGCAGGCGTTGGACGAGATTCTGCATATCCTAACTGCCAGCGGTTTTCGCTATTTCATCCGCTCCGAAGCCGACCGCAATCAGCCTTTTGTAAACCGCACCAACCGACAGACGCCTCACATGGATTTGCAATTGAATATATTTGCGTACAAAAGCTAGGAAGATGCTTCTGAAAATAGTATCTCCCAAAAAGCAAAAACCTGCCAATCAACCATTAAGTACTTGAACGTAACGTTAATCAATACCTATCAGTCCAGCGGCGGGGCAGCAGTGGCATGCCGACGGCTGGCCGTTGCGTTGAACAATCACCAGGTACCCACTACGTTACTGGTACAGGAGCAATCCCGACCCGAAGGTTTTGTAGTGCCCGTGGCCCATACCTATCTGCAGAAAAAAGCGGCGTTTGCACGCTTTGCCATGGACCGGCTTTCGTTTTACTTCCACGAAAAATCAAAAAATGTCCGTTTTGCCTTTTCGCCTTCGCGTGTAGGCATAGATATCAGTCGGCATCCGGCTGTCATGGAGGCCGATGTGCTGCACCTGCATTGGATTCATTTCGGATTTTTATCGCTTGCGTCGCTGGCAAAGTTGTTTGCATTGGGCAAGCCCATCGTCTGGACGCTGCACGACATGTGGGCCATGACGGGCGGTTGCCATTACAGTGGCACCTGCACCCATTACCTGTCGCATTGCCATCATTGTCCGTTTCTGAAAAATCCGTCAGTGCGAGATCTGTCGTACCGTGTTTTTGAGGAAAAAAAGATACTATTTCAGAACGCGGCCATTCAGTTTGTTACCTGTAGCCAATGGCTGGCCGGAGAGGCCATGTCGAGCACATTGCTGAAAGGCTTCCCGGTCAGGGCCATTCCCAATCCAATCGATACGAACGTATACCGGCCTTTGGATAAGGTAGCCATTCGTCAGAAACTTGGCTTGCCGGTCGACAAAAACCTGCTGCTTTTCGGAGCGATGAACACGCAGGATCCTCGCAAAGGGTTTGCCTACCTGGAACAGGCGTTACACCGACTGGCCCAAAAACCCCTGCCTGCCGGACAGGCAGACAACGCTGAAAAAGACAAAACCCAACTGGTTATTTTTGGTAAAGCCGATGCCGATGTACTCGCTTCGTTGCCTTTCCGGGTGCATGATTACGGGTCGGTCACTGGGGATGCCGCATTGGTTGAGCTATACAATGCCTGCGATGCCATGGTGCTGCCTTCGCTGGAAGACAACCTGCCCAATACTGTGATGGAAGCACTGGCCTGTGGCACACCGGCAGTGGCCTTTCGCACAGGTGGTTTGCCCGAGCTGATTGATCATCAGCAAAACGGTTACCTGGCGGATTATAGATCAGTTGATGATCTGGCGCGGGGAATTGAGTATGTTCTGGAGACTGGTAACCAGCCGTTGTTGCGTCAGCATGCACGGCAGTCGGTGCTGAGCCGCTTTACGGAAGAAACCGTGGCCCGCCAATATGCCGCTTTATATGATGCCCTGGCAGGCAACCGGGCATAAAAAAACTCCACCAACGATGGAGTTCTTTTACAGATATACCTTAAGTTTATGAAGAAAACTTGGATTAAAAATAGTAGGATTGTTTTGCTATCATCTACCGCATCTTAGGTGATTTTTAAAATTACCACTTCCGCTTTTTTGCAAACAAAACCATCCGAAATTCCTTACTTCATGCTGATCAGCCGCTGTTCTTCCAGCTTGGGCTCGGGTAACGGTACCTGTTGGGTCCGCAGGTTGATTTCTTTTGTTATCTTGTCACGGCCATTGAATACAATCACTTCGTAAACTGCATCTTTCATTTCCTCCATATTGATCTTCAGCCAGTTACGGCGCTGCTTTTTGCCCAATAACTGCGAAAAATACACTTTTCCTTTCTTGTCTTTCAGGGTAATCAGGATGCTTTTGGTTGAATAATTCTCAATCAGCAGGTTCATGGTCAGTGTTCCTTTTTTCGGGAACATGCCCACGCCAAATCCGCGCGTTTTGGTCTGGTATTGGTTATTGACGTCAAAATCCTGTGGATTGGGATCATCCGTTAACGAAGTGGCCAGGGCGGCGATGCTCATCAGCAGCACTAGCCCGAGGGTGAGAAGAGTTTTCATAGTTTGGAAAAGAGTTAAAATGAATGCGAACCGAAAAGTAGCACAGGAGTGCAAGCTTCATCTAACCCAAAATGCGTGATTCGGAGGAAAGGAATATACGCTGGATAAAAGGCAACGCGTGCCTGAAACACCTTGAAATGAGCTTTTTACTGCAATTCCATGAAAATAGTATCTCCGCAAAAGACAAAACCCGGTCTCACCGGGTTTTGTTGAAGTGCCGCACCAGCTGTATCAAATCGGCGCGACGGGTAAGCCTGAGGCGGTTTTGTTTCGCGTACGTTGTGAGGGGTTCGGCCTGGCTGTCCAGGCACTCTTCAAGCCTGGCTTTCGATGCTGCCAGCGGACACAGTCGGTTGTTCCACAAAAGATAATAAACAACTTTTTTGTCAATCCTGGGCTCTTTCCTGCCCACGTCAATGCCGGTGACATAGGTGGGCTGGAGCACCTCGGTTTGGTAAGAGGCCAGCAATGTCATGCTTCCTTTTTCCAGCACTTCCAACACTCCGGCAACGGAAGCATTTTGGGCGGCGGCCAACTTTTCGCTGTTCAGAAACCGGAGCGTGTCGCCTGTGCCGTCAATCCATTCAAACCGTTCGAGCCTGGTCAGTGGACAAACTTTTATTGTCTCACCAGCCTTGATTTCCAACACGTTGTTTTTCAGATCAAACTTCAGCGGATAGTTTTTCAGGTTCCGTTTGGAATCAAGATACACATTGCCGGTTTGCCATTGGTCGGCCAGGTAAAACGAACCCATCATCTCCGGCGGTTTGGGGCGAAGCTCGTCAATGACCAGACCGGGATTGGTGCCCGCATCGTCCAGGATGGCAACCTTGTTCTGGGAAAACAGAGCAGCAGGCCAGCAAATGTAACACAGTACAAGGGAAAGCAGCTGTTTTTTCATCCGTACAAAAGAGAAAAAACTCCGTAAATCCGGGCAGGATCTACGGAGCCAGAGGATTATTTGACGGTGGCACCAAAAATTACCGTGAAACTGGCATTGGCACCACTGCCGATGCTGGGTGCCGAGTTGTTGATACTGAACACGCGGCCGTCGGTGAGGGTGACGGTAGGAAACAAGACAAGTTCGTCGTCTTTACCCATGCCGCCTACGCCACCCGCAAGCCCAAAAGCCGTGGCAACCTGCGATGCGGTTATCACGCCCCGGGCTTTTCCATTGGCAAAGTCGGCAGCCGACAACGTGAGTACAATCTTGTTGGTTACTGTATCTTCTTCGCTGGCGTCGATGTAATCGCCGATAAACTCAACCTTGCTCAGGTTCCGGTTGATCGAATACGCATCAAACTCAACAGTCGAACTGTTCAGATTGCTGCTTGCGAAGTCGCTTTTGGCCGGATCGACCACAATGCGCATATTAACGCCTTCCTTCACTTCGGGAAAACGTATGCGGTCGTCGTCACGACAGGCCATGGTGCTCAGCAACAGTACTATACTTATTAATTTTGCTTTCATAACTATCAGAAGTTTGGATTGAAGGTGAGAAAAAGAGGCACGGCTGCCGAATAGTATCCCTTGCGAATCAAAAACCCGCCGTGCCTGTAATCAGGCCGCTGCCTCAGTTGACATCCCAGAAGACTTTGTCCGATGCGATGTTGCGCGGTGCCGGGGCGTTGGGATTGATCTGCAAGTCGGTAACCGAATACGGCAGCGACTGCACATAATTGCGGTTGAGCACAGTAAACGGATTGTTGTCCGTTGCTGGATCAAACGGCTTGGGATAACCCGTCCGGCGGATGTCGTTGTACGACTCCACGCCAAAGCCAAAGTTGGCAATCCATTTTTGAGTCAGGATCAACTCCAGCTTTTTCTCCGCGTTGCCAGCTGTATACAAGGCCATCACTTTGTCGACATATGTCTTGACATCCGCATCACTGATCGGGTTAGGAGCCCCTCCCATCCGGTTTACCTCCGCAAACGATTCTTCCATGGCTCTTTTGAGCAATTCTTCGGCATTTTCACCACTGGCTTTGGTCAGCGCCAGTTCGGCCCGCACATACAGACTGGTTCCGTAGGTATACAGCCGCTGGAAACCCGCGCCACCCAGGCCATCGGCTTGCGTTACCGGTACACCCTGCCCGGCATCGTACTTGCCGCCAATGGGATAAAGCCCCAGCATGGTTTGCGACAAATCCTGGTCAAATCCTTCGTTCGGATCAATATCCAGCGAAGCAAACCAGATGGACAGAAAGCCCCCGTCGCGGTACGACACCGGATTCTGGGCGGGTTTGGTCGGTGTCAGCTGGTTATAGAAATAATACGGAATGCGCGGATCTTCAATGCCGTTCAGAATAGGATTAAGCGTGCTTTTGCCCTGCATGATCTGGTAAAAATACGGGCTGACGTAATACTCAGGTCCCTGGACATATTCCTGGATGAAGGTTGGATGCCGGTTTTCTGGAGCGGGTGTATTGCTGTACCGGAGCTCAAAGTCGTCCGCGCCGGCAGCCATCAGGTCGCCTTCGGCAATCAGAGCTTTCACGGCAGCATCGTCGTAGAGTGATGTCAGGCGCACCTGGTTGTATAACTTCAGCTTCAGTGATTTAGCAAACTTACGCCAACGGGCAGTATTACCCCCAAAGAACAAATCACTGGTTCCGGGAGCTACCGTTGACGTTTTAGCCAGATTTGCAATGCCTTCGTCAATCAAGGCAAACAGTTTGGGATACACATCCTGGCCTTTGTCAAACACCGGATACGGATTGGTGGCCCCCTGCGTGGATTCGGTGTAGGGAATATCGCCCCAGACATCTACCATGACACTGGCTGCATACGCTTTCAGGATCTGGGCCACACCCACAAACTGCCACGCTTCCTGCTCTGTTCCCAGGTCAATGACTTGCCGCAAGTCGGTAAAGACACCCGCGTACAGGTTGTCCCATGCCTGCTGCACCGGAAAATCCTCACCCACAATGAAATACGTGTTCCAGTTGTCACGCACGACAATCTGGTGTGTAAAACTGGAGAGCGGCTCCGAAAGGCCTGATGGTCCCAATCCGAATGAGTTAGTCATGTTCACCTGCGCATACGGCAGCAGCTGACGCAAAGGCACAACGGTGGGGTTGTTCGGGTCTTTGTTGATATCCAGAAAACCACTCTCGCATCCCGAGGCCAGAAATAGTATTGTCGAAAAAGCCAAAAGGCAGGTATATTGAAATTTCTTTTTCATAGAGAAATGTATTTATCGTGTGAGCAATCGATGCCGGATATCGGAGGCCAGAGACTTGCTTTCAGAACGCAGCTTACAGAAATAGTATCGTTGGGAAAGTCACAACCCCGGCATTCCGAATCCGGAATCCAGTATCCTGTCAGAAAGTAAGTCTCAGGTTCACACCCAACCGACGCACCGAAGGAGCCGTGGCGTATTCGAAGCCCTGGATGTTCAGGCTTCCAAATGTGCTGGTTTCGGGATCGAATCTGGTGTGTTTCGGAAAGTTAGGCGCGTTGTACCACAGGTTTCGTCCAATAATGGAGATTTTGGCCGAGCCAAACGGAGTCCGCTGCATCAATGTCTTGGGCAATTCGTAGCCCAGGCTTACTTCCCGCAAACGGATCGTGGTCGCGTCAAACACGCTCCACTCATCAGCGGCATTGACAGCAAACGTTTCCCCAAAATAGAGATCGTTCATTTCTACCTGGATGTTGTTCGGAATCTTGCGTCCTTCGCCATCCAACACCGGAAGCTGCGTATTCGGATCGCCCAGCACGCCCGGAATCACGTAGTTCATTTCCCGTTTTTCGGTGTCGCGGGTCACGCCGCGGCCCAGCATGTTCTGCACGGTAGTCGAATACAGGTCCCCTCCCTGCCTGTAGTCCAGCACGGCACCCAGCGTAATTCCTTTCCAGCTGATGGTGTTGGTCAGGCCTAAGATAAAGTCAGGATTCGGATCGCCGATAATATCCGGCGTAGAAGCCCGGATCAGCTGGCCATTGGCCGGATTGATCAACAGGTTGCCTTCCTCATCCCGGGCCGATACACTTCCGCGAATCACGCCGTATGGCAAACCCGGACGCACCACCGGCACCACACTACCGCCAAACAAGCCCTGGATTTCAATTTCTTTCAGGCCGCCGATCAGCTCATCTACCCGGTTTACGTTGCGTGTAAACGTGCCGTAGATATTCCAGCGCAGGCCATTGCTGAGTTGCACAGGCGTCAGGTCGAGACCGATTTCAAGGCCCCGGTTAGACATAGCCCCGAAGTTGGTGAGCAAGAAGTTGAAACCCGATGCACGCGGCAACGAGAGAAAACCAATCTGCTCGGTCGTGCGGGTGTGGTAATACGTCATATCCAGGCCTACCCGGTTGTTGAGCAGGCGCAGTTCGGTGCCAAATTCAAAGGTGCGGGTAAATTCCGGTTTCAGGTTCGGATCGTAATCAGTATTGGACAAGGTGGCTGCCGGTGCTCCCCGGAACGGAAAGTCGTTATCCGGAAGGGAACCGATTGCATTGGAGCTGGCACCCAGGTTCAGCTGATACACCGGCACCAGTGAATACGGCGGTGCGTCGTTGCCCACCCGTGCCCAACTGCCCCGCAGTTTACCCGAATTCAAAATTTTGGATTCGATATTGAACGCATCCGTAAACACGAACGAAGCATTCACCGCCGGATAGAAGAAACTGCGGTTTGACTTGGGCAGCGTGGATGACCAGTCGTTGCGGCCTGTTACGGTTACAAAGGCATAATCGCGGTAGCCAAGGGTGGCATCGGCAAACACACCAAACAGCCGGCGTCGCTGGTAGGTGCCTCCAAACGGAATCACACTATTGGTATTGTCCAGGTCCAGAATGTCGAAGTCAATCATGCCCGAGCCTTGAAAACCCTGTTGCTGGGTGGTGCGTTGGTTTACGTTGTGGCCCAAAATAACCTTCAGGTCAAAATCTTCGGAAAGTTTGCGACTGGCCGTGAGCAACAAGTTGGATTCAATCTCAGTAAACGTGGTATTGGATTCGGTGATTTCGCCGATTTGTCCCCCGCCCCGCGAACCCGGACGAAACCATTCCAAATCGCGCTGGCTATACGTATTCACACCGATTTTGTAACTGGCCGTCAGCCAGTTGAATATATCGTAACTGGCATTGACACTCGCCAGCACGCGGTTTATGTTGGCATTGACGCCATCGTATTTGGTGCTCCAGTACGGGTTGTTGGAAGTGCCTGTGCCTACAAAAAACACGTTGGCCCGGGTATTAGGATTTTCAAAGGGTTGCCCTTGCAAATCCCAGTTGCGGCCCAGAAACATGGTCCGGCCAAAGGCGGAAGCGTTGCCAACGGCATTGTTAGCTCCACCGGCCGGGCCGTTCTGCAAAGTGTTGGTGTAGGCAAAGTTACCACCAACTGTTAGTTTGTTTTCCAGAGTCATAGTCCCACCCAGGCTGATGTTTGTCCGTTCGAATCTGGAATTGGGAATATAACCATCCTGATTGAGTTTCGAAACCGTTGCAATGAGGCTTCCTTTGTCGGAACTTCCCGAAACGGAAATGGAATTTTCGAAAATCTTTCCCGTTTCGAAGAAATCTTTTACGTTGTTGGGATAGGCCCGGTAAGGCACCTTGGTGCCGGCCAGGTTCGGAAAAGCGTTTGCGATGCTTCCCCAGATCGGAATCGAATCGATGGTAGGATACGGCACCGTTCCACGGAACGGCGCTCCCCACGAACCGTTGGCTGCGGCATAAACAAAGCCCGTACCGGTGCCATATTTGTTCTGATAGTCGGGCAGGTTGGCAATGTTCTCAATCGCATACGACGAGGAAAGCGACACTTCCAGTCCTTTGCGTGAACGACGCCCCGCCCCGGTTTTGGTGGTAATCACCACTACGCCGTTGGCTGCCCGGATGCCGTACAATGCTGCGGCAGCACCACCCTTGAGCACTGTCATGGATTCAATGTTGTTGGGGTCCAGGTCGGCAATCCGGCTCGAATACGCCCCGCCACCGGCCAGTTGCCCGTTCCCACCGGAATTGGCGCCGTTGGTCGAGTTGTCATACGGAACGCCGTCGACCACAAACAGGGGCTGATTGTTGCCAAAAAACGAACGGGTCCCCCGGATGGTGAGACGGGTGGCACTACCCGGCACACCGCTCGAACCGATGATGTTAACGCCCGGCACCTTGCCCTGAAGGCTGCGCAGCACATCCGGCTCCGATACCTGCTGCACCTTGGCGGCATCTACCTTTTCTACCGAATAGCCCAGTGATTTCTGGTTGCGTTCAATGCCGACTGCCGTTACCACCACCTCGCTCAACTGCCGAACATCGGGCATCAGCGTGACAGATATGGAAGAACGGTTGGCAACGGCGATTTCCTGCGTGAGGTATCCCACAAAGCTGAATAACAGCGTGCCGTTGGAGGGGGCGTTGAGGGAGTAGTTTCCGTCTGCATCGGTAATGGTGCCGGTGGTCGTTCCTTTGACAGACACACTCACCCCGGGAAGCGACGAGTTGTCCTCGCCGGTTACCTTCCCTGTGACAGTGGTGTTTTGTGCCCATACCGGACTTGCCATCAGCAACCCAATACAACACATGAGTAAGATCTTTTTCATAGGCTAACTTTTGGTTTTTGGTTAATGAAGTGGACGCGACAGAACACGCCATTATCAAAGGTAGGCAGTCAGAAAAGTTTAAAAATCACACATATTGGGTGATTTTTACGGGACTGGAATTGGCGTTTGGTGGGTATATGTGAGGGAACGAGGCTGTGGTGGGAATTGGAAAAATACTATGTCTGGAAATGCCAAAACCCCACCCGATTTTTCAATCGCGGTGGGGTTGGCAGCGGGGGTTTTTCATTTCCCAAAGATACTATTTCGGCTTGCCAAGGGCAGTAGCTGCGCCTTAGATCAGGCGGTCTTGCAGGGCCTTTTCGATGGCGTCAGCTTTGGTATGCACCTCCAGTTTCCAGTAAATGTTTTTGATATGTGTCCGGATCGTTTCCTTGTTCACAAACAGTTCTTCGGCAATGTGCGTGTAGCTTTTGCCCTTGGCCAGCAGTTCGAGCACTTCCGTTTCGCGTTGGGTCAGCGGCGTGTTCTTGTTCCTGTGAAACGAGGCCACTACGCGCCGGGCAATGCTGGTGCTCATGGGGGCGCCGCCTTCCTGAATGTCACGAATGGCCTCCAGCAGCTTGGCCGGCTCGACACTCTTGGTCAGATAGCCGCCCGCTCCGGCACACAACGCTTTGAAAATTAGCTCGTCGTTTTCATAAACGGTAATGACGATGACATTCGTTTTGGACCGCAGTTTCTTGATTTTCTCGATGCCTTCGATGCCGTTCATCCCGCCGGGAAGTTCAATGTCGATCAGGCACACGTCCGGCGCGTCTTCGTAAAGATTCTTGATTGCCTCCTCGCACCGATTGTACGTGTTAACAATTCGGAAGCCCGCAGTACCGTCAATCAGCATTGCAAAACCATTCCGGATGAGGGTATCATCCTCAATGATACAAACCTTGATTGGGGGATTGCTTTTTGCAGTTGGCATAGTGTTCATAGAAGTAAGTACAGTAAACATAGCTTTATGTAGTTGTAAGATACGTGATGATTGGAAAAGTAGTTCGGTTTGGATTAAAGGTTGAAAATTGGGTTAAAAGGTTAAAAAAAAGCTTGAACGGAGTAGCTACCGGCTATTTTAAGGTATCAAAAGACAGGATTTCTCGTCTCACCCAATTTGGGGGATTTTATCTCGAAAATCACCTCAGTACCGCTGTCAGTTTTTGACTCAATTGTCACATTTCCACCAATTTTATCGGCCCTTGCACGCATGTTTACCAGCCCGTGCGACTGTGTGGCCATGGCTGTATCGAAGCCTTTCCCGTTGTCCTGCCAGCAAATGGAAATTGTCTCCTGCCGGTAATCAAACGACAGCAGGCCCTGGGAGGCTTGGGCATATTTGAGCGTGTTGCTCATGGCTTCTTTGAAAATCATGATCAAATGGCGGCTGGCTCCCATCGGAAAGCCGATAGTTTGGTACGTTTCCTCGATACCGGAGACGTTAAAACGGGTGGGCGTTTTTTCAAAAATATCGTCGCCAAAGTCCTTGAGCCGCAAGGCTATTTCATAAAAATTATCGTGTTCGGGATTGATTGTCCAAATGAAGTCCTTGGTACCCTGGTAGAGCCGTTGGGCATTGTCGTTGATCTTACCCAACAGGTAGCGGGCATCCGTCACATCGGTATCCAGCTTGTGCTTGATAAGTTCGGTCAGTACGGCGATGCGTGTGAGCCCGTTGCCAAACTCATCGTGCAGGTCCTGCGCGGCCAGCTTGCGTACCCGTTCGTTTTCTTCGATCTTGATTCGCTCCAGCGTCAGGGCGCGTTCCACTTTCCTGCGCACCCGGTACCGGTAAAGACTGAACCCGATCAGTGAAACACTTACGCCTATCAGCACATAAAACCAATCGCTCAGCCAGAACGGCGGTGTTATTTCGATGGGAATGCGAAGGATGTCTTTTTCATTCCAATGTCCCTGGTTATTGGAGCCCTTCACTGTCAGGACATACTTGCCGGGTTTTACATCGGCAATGCCAAAAAATCGGTTTTCGGTATAAATCCAATGGTCCTGAAGGCCTTCCAGCTTGTATGCAAATCGGTTGCGGGCCGGATTGCTGTAGTCGGTTGCCGAGAAAAAGAAGGAAAAGAAATCTTTGTACCGCATTTGCAGCCTGCCCTGCCCGATGAGAATGCTATCCAGGCTGACTTTCTTCTGAAAATACTGAAACGAAGAAATGTTGACTTTGGGCAGGTGTCTGTTTTCGATCAGCTGATCCGGAAAAAAACTGACCAGCACGCCTTGTCCGCCAAAAAACAGCTCACCTTCGCGACTTTGGTGAAAGGCCCCTGAATTGAACTCCCGGTTCGATAGCCCGTCGTTGGTGTCGTAATTTTTGAAGGTGTTCCGCTGCGGATCAAAACACGATAGCCCTGCGTTGGTGCTGATCCATAACTTGCCGGCTTTGTCACTCAGGGCACCATACACAAACGTGTTGGGTAATCCGTGTCGCCGTGTATAATGCACAAACTGCGCGCCATCGCCTGTTTTCACCAGCTTGCTTAGCCCCTTGGAAGAACAGATCCAGAGATGGTTCCGCTTGTCCTGATGGATGTTCAGGATGTTGTTGCCAATCAGGCTTTTGGGATTTTCCGGATCGTTCACATAACGCCGGAATTTACCTGTTTGGGGCTGCCATTTCACCAATCCATTGTCGGTACCGATCCAAAGATTGCCGTCTTCGTCTTCCTTGAGCGTGCTGATGCCCTCCAGTGTCAGTGTGTCAGTTCCCTGAACCAATGCCCTGACCAATTGCTTTTCAGCCGATTTGTGTTTGATTACCAGCAGGTACGCATACGTTGCGATCCAAAGATTGCCGGCCTTGTCTTCAAACAAATGCTTGACTGCCGGTTGGCGCCGGCCACGCACCACTGGCAGCAACACCTGCCGGAAAGCACCCCGTGACCGGTCATACTGATAAAGTCCTCCGCTGCTACCAACCCAAAAGTTCCGGTTCCGATCTTCGAGCAGGGTTAGGTGCACATTGTTTCTGGGGTTAGTTTGGTCCAGAATTATTTTTTTGAACTTCTGTGTCTGGCGGTCAATCTGAAACAACCCCTGAAAAGTGCCGACCCATAAATAGCCGAAACTGTCGGTGCAGATCGAAAAGACAGAAGCTTCCATGGCTCTTCGGTCGTCCGATAGCAGATTGCCCCACTGGTGAAAGCTGTTTTTCGAACGGCTGTACAGATGTACGCCAGCCTCGCGTGTGCCCAGCCACACAATGTCTTCGTTCACGTCTTTTCCCTCATAAATGGCATAAATGGTGCCGCTTTTGAGACCATTTGGTTGCGAACGTTCTTCTGTCATGTGCTCCAGCAATTGCAATTGGGCCTTGGGCTGTAGCTGATAGCGGAACAACCCGCTGCCAAATGTACCTATCCACAGCACGCCCCTCTGGTCAATCTGCAGCGCCGTAATGGTGGCGTCTGCCTCTTTGAGTTGCCTGCACATATCTTGCACGGACAAATCGCTGAGCGAAACGGCAAACAACCGGTTGTCTGAAGAGGCCCACAGGTACTCTTTTGAGGAAACCAGTCGCTGGATGGGCATTGACAGCTTCTGATACACAGCCGCCGGATGATTGGATGCGTTTTCAAACACAATCCGCTGCTGGCGCGGATCGGTCTCGGGTTGTTCGAGCACAAGCCGGTTGAGGCCGGAGGCCGTTGCCACCCAAACGTTGTTTTTCGCATCGGTATGTAAAGCGATGACCCGGTTGTGCGTAAGTCCTTGCCCGGTGCCGTAAAAGACAGTGGTATATCCGAGCGGAGCTTCAGGGTTCGGAATAAATCTCCACAGGCCCAGCGGCGTGCCCACCCAGATGGTTTTCCACGAGTCCTCGGTGATGCTGGTAATGTAGGCGGTCCATGACGACTGGTTTTTTCCCAGCAGATGTGTGTACCGGATAAACCGGTCGCGCAGGCGGTCATATACACAGATGCCTTGCAGCGTGCCTACCCATACGTTTTGCCGGGAATCTTCGTATAAAAACGTAATTTCCCCATTGGGCAAGGTTTGTTTGTCAAACGGATCATTGTGGAACTGCCGGATCTCATACCCGTCGTAGCGGTTCAGGCCGTCCTGGGTGCCAAACCACAGGTAGCCTTTGCTATCCTGCAAAATAGCCCGCACCTCGCTCTGGCTCAACCCTTCGTTCAGTGAAATCTGATCCAGGTGATTGTCGTTGCTTGCCAGCAACCGCAACCCTACCAGCAGTCCCAACACGTAAGGCACGATTTTCATGACCCGATTCAGTAAAACATTCAAACAACAAAAACACGATTCAACGAAGTTACAAAAGCAATTGATTCAGATTGGCCGAATTACATGAGTGGTAATACTCATTCCGGGAAGCGGTTGGCAAAAAATAGTATCCGGCCAAACGCAAAAACCCTTAGGTTCCGGACAAAAGAAAACAATCGCAACCAACAGTTGCTTTCGCAATTAGGAAAATGGTTTTAACTTGACAGCGAAACCAGCCCCGGTGTTGGTATTCAATACCGACGGTAGGTTTTTGCCTTTGGCCGGATACTATTTGCCGGCATTGCGATGCATATGAATTACTTTTTAATAACTACCTTTTAACCTTGTTTAATCATATGGAATACAGAAGATTCGGAAAAACCAACTGGAACGTCAGTGAAATTGGCTACGGTATGTGGGGACTGGCAGGCTGGACAGGCACCGACCAGCAGGAGATGGAAACCGCGCTGGACCAGTCGGTAGAGTTGGGATGCAATTTTTTTGATACCGCATGGGGTTACGGTGCGGGCAAAAGCGAGCAGATTCTTGGTGAACTGATGAAACGCCACGCCCAGAAACGTCTGTATTTTGCCACCAAAATTCCACCAAAAAACTTCAAGTGGCCGTCCAAACCAGACTATACCCTGGAAGAATGTTTTCCGGCGAGTCACATCATCGAGTATACCGAAAAAAGTCTCAAAAACCTGAATGTCGACTGCATTGACCTGCAGCAATTCCACGTGTGGGAAGACGCCTGGCACGACAAAGACGAATGGAAGAAGGCCGTAGAAAAGCTAAAACGCGAAGGCAAGGTGAAGCATTTTGGCGTCAGTGTCAATCGCTGGGAGCCGGACAATGTGCTCAAAACCCTCGAAACCGGCCTGATTGATGCCGTACAGGTGATTTACAACATCTTTGACCAGGCACCGGAAGACAACCTGTTTCCGCTATGCCGCAAGCTCGATATTGGTGTGATTGCCCGGGTTCCGTTTGACGAAGGCACCCTGACCGGTACGCTGACCAAAGACACCGTGTTTCCTGCCGACGACTGGCGGGCTACGTATTTCGTGCCCGAAAACCTCAACTCCAGTGTGGATCACGCCGAGGCGTTGCGTCCGCTGATACCGGAAGGCATGAGCATGCCCGAGATGGCGCTCCGGTTCATTCTGTGCAATGACGATGTGCACACCATCATTCCGGGTATGCGCAAGTTGCGCAACGTGCGAGCCAACATTGCCACCAGTGACGGCCGGAAGCTCGAAGAATCGCTGCGGACGAAACTGAAAGACCACCGCTGGGACCGCACGCCAACCGAATGGTCGCAGTAGCAACCATGGCCTATCAGGCTTGCCGAACCTTGGCCGGCCTGTTCCAATAGTATCTTTCGAAAAGGCAAAAGCTGCCGTTTGTAAAAACTAAAAGTTGGTTTTCTGCAAGAAATTTTGTATATTATAGATAACACGCCTGGGCCCGTAGCTCGGGCGGATTATTTACATAACCCATTTTTAGTTTTTATGAACAAGTTTGAACGACTCAAGGCAGAACTTGAGTCTGTCGGCGAAGGCAGGATGAAAGCCTTCGGCCAGTCGATGCTTCCCATCCTGAAGTCGGGTACATTGCTCACTTTCAGGCGACAGGAAGAGTACAAGATCGGTGACATTGTGTTTTGCAAAGTCAAGGGCCGCTACATTGACGCGCACAAAATCACCAAGACCGACCCTAACAAGGGCTTCATGATAGCCAACAATCACGGATTTGAAAACGGCTGGACGAAGCGAATTTTTGGAAAGGCGATCCGAGCCGAATATGCAGGCGAAACGACAGAACTCTGAAGTTTCGCCTGTTTTGTTTTCAGGAAAATAGTGTCGTTTGAAAAGTCAAAACTTCCGCTTGTATTAAATCCGTTTGGTTTCGAGCGGATCTTCCAGTTCTTCGAGCAGTTGCCACACCTCTGCCATACACCCGGCACAATATACAATCACAGACTTGTCTTGCAATCCGGTGGAAACCACTGTAAGCTCCGCACTGCAAAGCTGACAATATCCCTTGGCAGAATGAGAATTCAGCTTTGCCAATTCCTGCCATTCAGTTTTTAATAGAGTCAGCAAACCCGCTATCAATGGCAGCTTCTGTGGATACTGCCGCTCCGCAGAACCAGCCAGTTGTTCGCAGGTTTGATCCGCTTTTTAAAATAATTCCACTCGCACATCCGCTGGCTCCTGCACCACTTGCCGACCTGTCAGCTTGATAATATCCAGGTAACGGGTCGCTTCAAAAATGATTTTTGTCTTGGGATGGCTGGTATCCAGCATACTGTCACATGATTGAATTTTGAATACCGAATTTTGAAATCACATAAGTTATTGTCCTTTGGTTCCTTTGAGCACAATGTCGCGGTCACCAGCCCATTGGTTCAGGTCTTGCTTGGAGATGGCAGCAGCCATCATGTCCGGAAACATATCCGGTGTGCAGGCAAATACCGGAACCCCCTGAGAAGCCAGAAACTTTGCATTGCCATGGTCATACGAAGGAGCCCCCTGGTCATCCAAAGCCAGCAGGCAAACCACCTGCACACCCGAAGCCACAATTTCTTCCACCTTTCGCTGCATCTGCTGCACATTGCCGCCTTCGTACAGGTCTGTTATCAACACCAGAATCGTATCGTTGGGTTTGGTAATGATTTCCTGGCAATAGCCCAACGCTTTATTAATATCCGTTCCGCCACCCAGTTGTACACCAAACAGCAGATCCACCGGATCTTTCAAGTCCTCGGTGAGATCGGCAACGGCGGTATCAAACACGACCATTTTGGTGGAAACCGTAGGCAGCGAAGCCATGACGGCGCCAAAAATACCCGAATATACCACCGATGTGCCCATTGAGCCCGACTGGTCGATGCAAAGCACCACATCACGCAGCGATTTTTTGGTTTTGCGTCCGTAGCCGATGCGTATTTCGGGAATAATGGTTTTGTAGTCGGCCTGGTAATGCCGCAGGTTTTTGCGGATGGTCGTATTCCAGTCGATTTCGTTGTAGCGCGGCCTGCGGTTTTTCACCGACCGGTTGATGGCTCCCTGAATGGCCTGGATCGTATTCTGGGCCAGTTTCTCAAGCAGTTCGTCGACGACTTTCTGTACCACACGCCGGGCAGTATCTTTGGTTTTGCTGGGAATCAGCTTGCCCAGTTCCATCAGCGTGGCCACCAGATGAACATCGGGAGTGGCTTGTTCAAGAATTTCCGGTTCCAGCATCATCTTTTGCTTCAACGATTCGTTTTTCAGCGCATCGTTCTGCATCACCTGCACCACCGATTGCGGAAAATACTTACGGATATCGCCCAGCCAGCGAGCCACCCCCGGATTGGAACCCTCAGAACCACCTTGTTTGCTCTTTTCACCGTACTGAAACTTGCCTTTGCGGTCAAATTCGTACAAGGCTCCCAACGCCGCATCCATCTGGGAAAGCTCGCCATCGAGTTGCACGCCAGTGCCGTCGGCTTCGTCGCCACCCAGCATCAGCCGCCAGCGTTTGAGGGTCTCTTCGTGTGTCTGCATCGTCTGTTTACAAAAGTTACTGGTGCAAACTACAGAGACTTTCGTTTTTTTCAAAGGAGGATTCGCAGATTGAAATGTAAGTGGACGTACCTGAAATAGTATTCTGAAAAAACACAAAACCCTACCGCCCCAGTTGATAACGGAGCTGTACTTTTACGTCGGTGCGCTGAGGGCCGTTGATTTCGTCCAGGCCCGATCCGATGGAATTTTCATTGGTAAGCGTCGTCCGGGCCACGCGTATCCACAGCGACACCCTTCGGCTCATGTCGTAGTTGAGCAACGCATACCAACGTATTCCGCGCCGGTAATAGGCGGGCACCGCAAAGCTGTACAACACATCCTTTTCAAATACATACTGCCGGTTGTCGTAATCGTCGGTATCAAACAACGCGAAGCGGTTGCTGAGTTGCCATTTTCGCCAGGCAAAAGTCACATCCTGGATCAACGTGTAGCCTTTGGTAAAGGTACGCTGGGCAAACGAGCTGAATTGCACCCGTGATCGCAGCGTCACAAAGTCATTGGCCTGAAAATCAACATTGAACAAATATTGCTGGCGCACTGTGGGTGTAATGTAATTGATCGGCGCATCGGCATCGGGTTCGTTGCGCTGCTTGTGCTCCTCGCGGTACTGGGCATACAACAGCAGCTTTTTGGTAGGCTGATACGCCAGCCGGAGCATATAGTCAAACCCATCGGAAGGTGCATCCACCCGGTATTTCAGCCAGTGAAAACGGTACGAATCGTAATATGCCGAAAAGGTAACTCTGCGTACCGGATTGATTTTCAGGCCCCAGTAGATACCGCTTTCGTTGATATTCCGCGAGTTTTCGCCAAAGGCGTTGCCGTAAAACGTATGAAAATCGCGGTCATACCGACGCAAAAGCAGCGACACAGACATGCGCGAGGAAAGACTACCGATTATGCCTGCAACCAGCCCTTTGCCACCGCTGGACGAACGGGCGGCTTCGCCAAAGAAATTGAAATTCTGCCAGACATAGCTGTAATGAACACCCAGATTCACGTTTTCTCTACCACTGAACTCAAACTGATTGTAGCGGCGGGGAATCCGTTGGATCGGCGTATCAAACAAAGTATACAACAGGGTGCTTCCGATCTCAAATGTCCTTTTGCGATAGGTAATATCGCTGCCGGTTGTTTGTTCCCCGATGTTGCCTTTGTTCGAAATTTCGCGCGACGTACGGTGGTAGCCGGCTAGTAACAGCGAAGATACAGAACTATCGGAAAGCGAGTCGGCAGCCGCCAGGCTGGCATCGCGGCGTGTGTAGGAATAGAACCCGGTCAGATCAAACTTTCCCAGGCGGTAGGTAGCCGCGGCTCCACGTAAAAATCCAGTCTCCATCACCGAGGTGTACGGCCGGATTCCAAGCTGATTGCGCCGGATGGTTTCGACGGCTTCGGCACCTTTGCCTACCGAAAATCCCGCTGCCAGCAGCAGCCCTTGCCCGATCTGCAACTGGTAGTCGCCCAAAGCCACCCGCTTCCAGCGACCTTTGTTTTCCAGCATAAAATGATACGAAACAAAGTCTGCGCCGTAACGGCGCGCAGCCGGTTGCCAGGCAATTTGCTCGCCGGCATCTTTTTCCAAGGTAAGTCCCAGACTAAAATCGCCCGGATGCTGAATGCGGTACCGCCCGTACCAACGGCCCGGCGAACCCAGGTACCGCTGTGCCGACGAGCCGTCGCGGGAAGTATCGGCAGGCAGAAATCCTTTTTTTTGCTCCAGTGTCTGGTCATAACGCAGCAGCAGCACGTGGTTTGGTTCGGTAGCCATGCGCTGCCAAAGCGGACGGTTGTCAGACGCTATACCGTTGTCATACACGGTCACAAAAGGCAAGAGCCTGAAAATGGTGGGCAGGTCAAAATTGGGAATGGCCTGCAATTCATAAATCGAAAGCAGCTTGCCATTTTGCTGTCGGTAATCAAAAAACGACTTGAGTTGTAATGCCGAGAGGATATAGGCAGAGGCTAGTTCGTCGCGTGTAGCCGAATTCAGGTCCAATGGATGTGTGTACAGTTGCAATAATGATTCATACAGGTCTTCAAAGTTGGCATCGTCTTTCTGCGTGGCAAACAATTGCTGGGCAAAGTCATCCAGGTCAATTTCGGTACGCTCAGGCGACTGGGCGACGATGGCGGCAACCGACAGAAAATAGTATCCCAGAAAAAGCAAAAACTTCCGCATACCTATTGCACCGAAACAGCTGTGGAAGAACGATTTACTTTTTTCCTGGAAAGGGTAACCTGCAAGGATAGGTGGTGCGACAGCCCCAATACGGAATGGGTACGCAGGGCATAATCGAGTTGCAGCTTTTTGGGGCTGCATCCAATGCCGAAAGCATACGTTTGCGGACGAGAGGCGATACCCGTCCGGAGCCGCAGGTTCTTTACAATTTCATATTCCAAACCGGCAGTAAACACAGCCGGAAAGTTGACATCTTTGCCTGCCTCGGCCAGTACCATAATTTTTGCCGAAGCCTGGTAAGCCAATCCGGCTTTCATTACCGTTGGCATGCGTTCTTTGGTCAGCCGATCAAATGCACTTTGCGAAGCATTGCAAACAGATACACCAAGCGTGAGGTCTGGCAACAGTTGTGCCCGCATGCCTATGTCCAGCGATACACTTTGCCGTGTGCCGGCCTCCGCCATCCCTATCTGTACATAGTTCAGCCTGCCGCCCATGCTGATTTTTTCCCAAGCATAGCCATACCCCAGACTAACAGTGGTTTCATTGTAAAGCTCGTCACCCATCCGGCTGATGCCGATGCCGGCCACCCCTATGGGCAAAGGATGCACGTAGCCAATTGCCATGGTTTGCAATCCTTTCATGCCATATCGCAGGTCATAGGCTGCCATGACCTGCCGGTCTTTCACATGAGCCATTCCTGCGGTATTGTTCCATATCGCCCACCCATCTGTGAAAGTGACCGATGCTCCCGCCAGTCCCCACGCCCGTCCGCCCAACGGAAAGGGATCGCCACTGGCATACGCATGCCAGCAGCAAAAACTAGCGAATAACAATATGAGCAGGGGTTTTGCCAAATGAAATGCTATTATTTTTCAACATCTTAAAAGCCTTCAAATTTAAAATAGCAACAAGCGAAATAAACGTTGAAATCTTCCGAAAGCTGATGAGTGTAAGGTTTTGACGGGATTGATACCAAGGTGTTTACGTTCCTTTCCTTTACTTTGCAGATACAGGTTGGCAGTCCTGTTTGCAAATGCGATCATCCGGTAAACCGAATCGTTACAGTTTGTCTTTTCATCCTACGCATGTAAGAATGAGGCGAAACAAAGCACACAACATTGTGGCAAAAGTGACTTACTTGGTGGCCTATTTTGGAATTAATAATTAACCAATAGCAGATTGATGAGTTTTTCTACACATTCTAACAAGTCGGGGATACGTTCGCAGCACAAATCCGTTTGGATTTACGCTGTGACCATTGCCTTTTTTGTTGGTTTGTTCACGGCTCGCTCTCAGGTTAACGAACTTTATTTCAATCACTTAACCACTGAACAAGGACTTTCTCACAAAAACGTCCACGCCATTCTGCAAGACAGCAAGGGCTTTCTCTGGTTTGGGACCAAAAACGGGCTCAACCTGTACAACGGCTATTCGGTTCAGGTCATCGAAAGCAATCCGAAAGACAAGGAAAGCCTGCCCAGCAACGACATCCGTGCATTGGCCGAAGACAACGAAGGCTATATCTGGGTCGGTACATACGACAGCGGCCTCATCCGCCTGAACCCGCAGACCAGAAAAGGGACTGTGTACACCAGCTTCACGACCAAGGCACTGGGTTCCAATACCATATCAGCCATTCACAAAGACAAAAAGGGCAACATCTGGATTGCCACGTTTGGTGGAGGTTTGGTAAGGGTAGATAGCAAAACCAAAAAATTTACAGCATACCTGAGCACCACAACGCAAACTACCGGGCTGAAAAGCAACAACATCATTACCATTCATGAAGACCGGCAGGGAGATCTCTGGCTGGGCACCTTTGGGGGCGGGCTCTGTAAGTTTGATACGCGAAAGCAGCAGTTCTCCACTTATTTGGATCAGGATAATACGGATATTTATGCCATCGAAGAAGACCACAAAGGCTATTTGTGGCTAGGCACGTATGGCAAGGGGCTGGTTCGTTTTGACAAATCTACCGGACAATCGCAATTCTTCTCCACTAAAACCGTTAAGGGGCTCAACAGTGATTTTATCCGCGCCATTAAGGAAGACGCCACAGGAATGCTATGGATCGGTACCGAAAAAAGTGGCGGCCTGAGTTATTTTGATCCTGGAAAGAATCAATTTTATACCTACACAAACAATCCGGCAAAGCCCGCCAGCCTGGGTAGCAACGATATCAATGCCCTGGTACTGGATCGGTTGGGTGTGCTCTGGGTTGCCACCGAAGGAGCGGGCGTCGACAAATTTGATACCCAGAACATTGCCTTCAAAGCCTATGTCAGCGGATCGGACCGCCTGCCGGTTTTTACCAGCGGAGCCGTTACTGCCATTTATGAGGACCGGGCAGAGGTACTCTGGATCGGCGGCACTTTTGCCGAGGGCTTGGTCCTGTATGCCTATGACAGGATACAAGGCACACATACACAGTACAAATTGCCATTGGAAGATGATCTGTTAGGATTCAACTATACCATTACTGCTATTTCAGAAGACGATCTGGGCAATATCTGGATTGGCACTGCCGAAAACGGCTTGTATCGGTATAACAAGCACACAAAAACCTTCCGCTCGTTTACCAGTAACAACAGTATGTTGAGCAGTAACGGGATTGAGACTATTTACAAAGATAAGAAAGGGATTCTGTGGATCGGGACTTACGAAGGCGGTTTATGCCGGCTGGATCCTTACCGTGAAAATATCCGTACGTATCTGCATGATCCGCGAAATGCCTCTTCGCTTGTTGGCAATACGGTGAAAGTCATTTATGAAGACAGCAAAGGCCATTTATGGTTAGGGACCAAACAGAATGGTCTGTCTGTCTTCAACCCCGAGTTGAATTCTTTTACCAATTACCGGGTAGTGCGCGGTGTCACCCGCAGCCTGCCGGGCAATTCCATCCGGGCCATTACTGAAATCAACACTCAGATCTGGATTGGAACCGACGCCGGCATTTGCCGGTTTGACGCTAACACTCAGTCGTTTGTACGGATCAATACCCGTAATGGCCTGCCGGAAAACGACGTATGTGGCATGCTTTCGGATAAAAACGGTAATCTGTGGATCAGTACCTTCTCCAAGGGACTGGCGCGGTTTAATCCCAAAACCTATCAGTTTCGGCATTTTACCGTCGGGGAAGGTCTGTACAGCAATGAATTTCAGCAATGGTCAGCGCACAAAAACCTTAATGGCGAACTGTTTTTCGGAGGCAGCAAGCATTTCATCGGCTTTTCCCCCGAACAGATAATCGAAAACCATTACGTCGCCCCGATCTACATCACATCGTTTTCTCTGTTTGACAAAAAGAAAGATTTTGGCAAGCCTTTGTCAGAAATGTCAGTAATTGAGCTGAATTACAATGACAATTTCTTTGAATTTGAGTTCACGTTCCTGAATTATCTCGATACGGATAAAAACACCTATGCCTATATGATGGAAGGTGTGGATCAGGACTGGAAGTTTGTTGGCGACCGGCGGTTGGCATCGTATACCAATCTGGATCCGGGAGAATATACCTTCCGAGTCAAAGCAGCCGATAAGTACAACCAGTGGAACGAGAAGGGTCAGTTCATTCGCATCATCATTCACCCGGCCTGGTATCAGACTTGGTGGGCCCGCATCTCAGCGGTTGTGATTGTATTGGGTTCGATCTTGTACTACTACCGCAGCCGTATTCGGTTCTTCCAAAAGCAAAAACAACTCCTGGAAGGATTGGTACAACAGCGAACTGCCGAACTGGTCCAGAAAAATGCTGAGATCGAAGCCCAGAAAAACAGCATTGAAGATAAAAACGTTCGCCTGACAGAGGCCAATGAACTCATTGAACAAATCAATGAAGAGTTGAGGGCCATCAACAATGATCTGGAATACCGGGTAGAGCAACGTACGTTGCAGCTCCGGGTAGCCAATGAAAACTTGCTGAAGAGCAACCAGGAGCTAGATATGTTCATTTACCGGGCTTCGCACGACATCAAAGGTCCATTGGCTAGTTTGTCAGGCTTATGCAAGGTAGCCAGTATGGATGTACAGGATACCAAAGCCCAGGATTATTTCGCGTTGCTCGACAAAACCTGTGACAAAGCAAATCATACGTTGGTGCGGATCCTGAAAATGTATGACATTCGAAACGCCGAGATCTACAACGAGCCGCTGAATCTGCTGAAAATGATCAGTGACTTCGGTGCCGATCTGACGGCCAAGCCGAATTATCAGGCAATCTCGTTTGTGATCGACGCTTTAGTGGAGAAGGTGGAAATTTTCTCTGACAAATCACTGGTACACATTATTTTGACTAACCTGATTGAGAACGCTTTCCGTTATCACAACGAAAGAGCCGAATCTTACGTGAAAATACATGTCGAGGCCGATAACGATACTGTTCACATCCGGGTACACGACAACGGCATCGGCATTCCTGAAAACCTGCGGCATAAGTTGTTCACTATGTTCTTCCGGGGCACTGTCGAATCGAGTGGGACGGGTCTGGGGCTTTACATTGCCAGGCTTGCCATTGAACGTCTGGGCGGACATGTGGCGTTTCGCACCGACTTCCCGGATGAAACCGTATTTGAGATCGTATTTCCAACAGCGCCACCCGTCCATGTAGAATTCCCATTGCCGCTGGCTACCGAAACCCAGCAGGAAGCCTGACGGACTTGGGTTGATCCCTCCAGAAAATAGTATCTTTCGAAAAGTCAAAACCCGGCACCGCAGCGGCAGTTAGCCGAAGGCTTTGGGTAAACGGAACTGTGTCAGCGTATCCTTTTGCAATTCTTCTTGTAAGGTGGCCGAGACCCGGCCAGGAGAGGACGCGGAAAGATTGGCCAGAAGTGTACTTAACAGGTTGGCCGACTTGAAGGCTGGTATGAGTACCTGTGCACCCGGGACCAACGGAATTTCCAGCAAATCGGATACCGGATCACCGAGCAGGTAGCGCATGTATGCATGGGTAAACGACGGACTGACCTGGTTCTCTTTATTGATCTCATTCAGACATGCGAGCAACGCACGTGTGAGTCCGGTGCCAGCTTCGGAAGGGCGAAAGTGCCGCCGGGCAATTTTTTTATCCAGCCAGTACGCTTCCTGTAAATTTTTCGGAAGCAGTTCATCAGCCACGCCAAGCATGGATCCTATCACATTCCAAGTATACAAGAAGTCTTCCGCCTGGGTTTTGTCCCACTGGAATCCTAGCTTTTGCAATCCTTGCAGCACAATAAATGAAAATGCCAGATTGGTGCCCACCATGTCTTCCTGATTGACAGGCAACCCCCAGGCTGTCTGCCATGATGGACTGCGCAGGGAATAATAACGGGCTGTTGCGTGGATCAGTCGCACCTGCTGAATGCTCCGGATGCCTTTGCCTTCGGGCATGAAGGCCTGTGGCGACAGTACATCAAGCAGAAACTGCGCGGTTTCGGCGAGCCGCTGGCGCGTGTCCTGACGAATGCGCTGGGACAACCACAATACCTGAGCCCCGTCAGCCGCCGCGTAACAGTAAGGCAGTGAAAGACAACCCAAAACCGACAGGATCGAACGTGCATAGGAGGCAAAGAACCGTTGTCCCCGCTGAATGCGCTTTAGATCCGCCCAGGCAGGCAGGTTTTCGGTTTTGGAAAGATAGCATTTGATTTCGTGGGGCACGTGCTCCGGCACAGGCGAACTATTAGTGGTAACCGTATCCCACCAGCTGTGCAATGCCGCGCGCTGACCTGACTCCATCAATTTTTCCACGGTTTCGTCTGCCAGCGGGTCAACCACCAAACGCATGCGCTGAAGTAATTCGTCCGAAAAGAATCCGCCGGTTTCCGTTGAGTTATGCATAGCCTTCCTATCGTAGTTGTTACTCAGATAATGTCTTTTTGATGACAAATGTTTCTGGAAGGTGTTTAATTTTTAATAGTTTCATTTGTCTGTACTGAATGCAAGAGAATCCATCCAACATGGACAAAGGAAGGGGACGTAAATGAAAACAGAAGAATTGCAAAGATTACAACGTCTAGGACAGCGTAACAGTAGCCTTGGTGGCCGTTTGCTCGGAAACGAATAACGGAAGTGTAAACAAAAACGTGCTTCCCTGTCCCGGCTGGGTCTCGACCCATATTTTGCCGCCGTTCTGCTCGACAAAATCTTTGCAGAGGATCAGGCCGAGGCCGCTGCCTTTCTCGTTGTGAGTGCCGCGCAGTGTGAATAATTCGTTGTTGAAAAGCTTTTGTTTGTGCTCTTCCGGAATGCCTTTCCCGGTATCCTGCACAGCTACCGTCACTGTTGTATCGGTGGCATTGGCCCGTACCATGATTTTACCGTTTTCAGGCGTAAACTTAATGGCATTGGAAATCAGGTTCCGGATCACCAGCTTGATCATCTCTTCGTCCGCATAGGCCTGCACAGAAGTCGGAATCTGATTCTGCAGGTCAATGTGCTTTTTTCGTGCCTGTGAGTTCAATACCTGTACCGTCTCTTCGGTTATGGCTCGCAGGTTGATCTCCTTGGGATGCAACACGGTTCCCTCCATCTGACTGCGAGCCCATACCAGCAGGTTATTGAAAAGATTGGCAATGTAATTGACATCTTTGGTAACCTCGGGCACCAGCTTTTTCAGTTCCTCTTCGCTCACCAGATCGTTTTCAAAGATATTCAGCAGGCCTTTCAAGGCATTCAGCGGTGAGTTGAGATCGTGGGCGATGATCGAAATCAATCTGGTCTTTTCGCGGTTCAGTGTCGAGAGTTCTTCGTTTACCTGCATCAACGCCTGGGTCCGTTCCCTCACTTTGTTTTCCAGCGCAACGGTAATTTTATCCTTTAGCTGCTGATTTTCCTGGAGCTGTTCAATGAGCTTTTCTTTGGCCTTGCGTCGTTTCCGTTCTTCTTCTTTCATCTTGTAACCAATGCTCAGCGAAAAAAGAATGAGTTGTACAATGGCACCTACCTGGAAATAATTGATGTGCACGCTGATGACATCACTGGCATTGCGGAACAATACATCCCATAAACCACCCAGAAACATCGGCATCGTGCTGATTACCAGGAGCCGGGCAATTTTTATTTTGCTGTTCCAGAACAAAACGAGCAACAACAGAATATTGCTGAACTGAACCAGGTTAAAGTAGCGGTGAATGGTAAAGATAACACCCAGGTTCCTCGAAAATGCCAGGTAGATTATCCCGCTGATCCCCCAGGCAATATTGGCAACAATCAGCAAACGAATGTTTTTGTGCTTGTTCGGGAAACGTTTCTGTGTATCGAGAAAGTTAGTGATGAAAAGCAACAGGAAAATCACTACCAGCTGCAATGTGGCCCAGTTGTAATCCAATAGTTGGGGAATCTCACCCAGAAACAGTTCCTTGCCCAGGTTGTAAACATTCAGGTAGAAGATGGCCAATCCCAGAATGTACAGGCTGTAATACAGATAAGTGGTTCGCCTGAGAATGAAGTACAGGAGAACATTATATAGGAAAAGCACCAGCAGTACTCCCTGGGCAATGCCTTCGTACAGATTCCGTTCAATGATGAATTCATTCCAGCTTCCCACGGGCTGAAGCATCATCCGGGGAGCTAACCCGATCTTCAATTCGTTTTTATAGCGGATGTAGATCTCGTTGGCGCCTGGCAGCAGTTGCACATGCACCGAATTTTCCTTTCCCCTCAGTTCGTCACGTTCAGAGTTTTTCCGGTAATAACCCGACTTCTTGTGTACAAAGGAACCGTCGGGCTGGCGAATGTACACATCCACAAAGCTTGCTTTGCCTGTATGGAACAGCCATTGATTGGGCAGAGAGAGACGGTTGGTAACAGTAATTTTAAACCATACGGCCTGCCTCCAGTCAGCTTGCTGGACGGCTTGTGGAGTAAAGGGGTAAAAAGTGAGGCCACGGATCTGTGAAAACGAGAGTGTGGCTGTCGAATCAATGAAAACACTGCCCGCAGCAGTGAACTCATAGATTCGGTCGGTGTGAGTAATGACCGCCCCTTGGTTAACGCTCTGTGAATGAGCCGAAAACCCTGTTAACCAGATACCCAGAACGAGCAGAAAGACGGAGGCAGCGCACTTCATGCAGAAGTATAAGTTTCAATCAACCCACTAATATAGCTATTTTCTAAAATAGTATCAAAATTGGACCAAAAACCGGCCCGGCGATGCAACTGTACAGCAATAGGCCGATTTGACCTGATTCTGAATTTACCAGGTAAAAATACTGCGTAAATGTGATAGCAAGAAGCGTCAGGATCTATAAACTGATGATTCGAGTGCTATCCTACTATGACGGTTTACAACGTACTTTTTTTCATGGCTTCATAAATCATTTGATGCACACCCGTACGGATATTGAGCGAACTGAGTTTGTTGTTGTTGCGAGTGGGGTATACCCGGTTTGAAAGGAAGACATAAACCAACTGATACTTCGGATCAACCCAGACAAAGGTACCGGTAAAACCGGAGTGTCCAAAGCTTTCGGGGCTGGCATCGGCGGCGGCACTGAGTCCCGAACTTTTGGGATCAGGTTTGTCGAACGAAATGCCGCGGCGGCTGAAACTCACGTCACTGTAGCGGGTCCATTCGCGCAGAGTGGCTTCGTTGATAAAACGCTGCCCGCCGTATTCGCCCATTTGCAGGTACATCTGCATCATTTTGGCAACGTCATTGGCAGTACCAAACAAGCCTGCATGGCCCGAAAGCCCGTCCAGCATGGCCGCGCCTTCGTCATGCACCGTACCGTGAATCAGCGTCTTACGGAACAGAGAGTCATATTCGGTCGGCACAATCTGACCGACCGGATAGTAACGGAGGGGTTTGAACGTAAGGTTGGTCGCCCCAATGGGACGATAGAAGGTTTCTTTCAGGTAGGTTTCGAAGGGTTTGCCGGTCTGGCGTTGCACCAACGCCGGATACAGGTAATATGACAAATCGCTGTACACGTATTTTTTCTCGGCCAGCAAGGGCGACTTGTCGATTTCCTTGTAAATTCGCTGACAGTACTTTTTGCTCAGCCACAGGTTGTCAACAATTCTTACCGGAAATTTTCGGGACGAATCGGCACGGTAAATCTTGTGACTCCGCTCTCCGTTTTTTACCGTTTCTTTCCAGAACGCAATCCACGCCGTTAGCCGCGCCTGGTGCGTCAGTATGTCGCGAAACGGGATAGACTTTTTGTTGGAGGTTTTGTATTCAGGCAAATAATCGGCCAGCGTTTTGTCCAGTCCGAACTTGCCTTCATCGCTCAGGCGCATCAGGGCGGCGGCCGAAGTGGTTACTTTTGTAACGGATGCCAAATCATAGAGATCGTCTTCCTGCGTAGGCCGGGGGCTTTCGTACGTGAGATTGCCGTAGGTTTTGTGAAAAATCACGCTGCCGTTTTTCGCTACCAACACCTGGCAACCGGGTGTCGCCTTCTGCACCAAGGCAATGTTGGCCACCGAATCAATTTTGCGTTCCAGTAATTCCGAGTTGATTCCGACGGCTTCGGGTTGCGTATATTTCAGCCGGCGTAAATTATTCATACCCAATCCGTTGTGCACCCGAAATTCCGGTGATACCGAAACAGGCAATTTTCCGGATGCCACGATGGCGCCAAAAACCGCCTGGGCGGCCAGTTCCTGGGTATTCACATTGTCCTGATAGGTTAGTAATACAGCACCTGCCCCGGCGCTGGCAAATTTGGGCAGCGTGTAGGCGTTACCGAAGTGACATACCAGGAGTTTTGCAGTTTTCAGGGATACTATTTCCTGAGCCGCTTTCTGCATGTTATCGGTAATGCCGTAGTTTTTCGGAGGCCGCACGCTGGGCACATGTATGCCAACAATCACCAGGTTATATCTTGCCAGTGCTGCCTTTACTTTGTTAATCTCATCGACCGTGGCTTGTTTGGAAAGTGTAAAGTGCTGAACAGCTGTATACTTAGCCAGCATCCGCTGAAAGGCCGTAGCTTTATCCACTCCAATCGACACCGAAGCGATGCGCAGTGTATCCAGTTTTTGCAGTGGAATCAAACTAGTGGTGTTAGTGAGCAATGTCAGTGCTGCCTCCGAAAGCTGACGATTCAGCAAACGGGCCTGCGGCGTGTTAAGCTCTTTGGTAAGGTTGGTCAGATTCACTGGTTTGTATTGGTCCAAACCGGCCCACGCCTTGGCCGCCAACACCTTTTTGCACCGGGCGTCAATATCGGCCTGGGTGATTTTCTTTTCGCGAATGGCTTTTTTGACTTCTTCGATGGCTTTGGCAACATCCTCGGTGAATTCGAGTACGTCCATACCCGCCACTATCGATTTGGCATCAGCCACTCCGGGGGTGTAATACTTGGTCACACCTTTCATGTTCATGGCATCGGTAAAAATCAAGCCATTGAACTTCAAGTCATTGCGAAGCAAACCGGTGAGTGTCGGCTTGGAAAGTGTAGACGGAACATTTTTGGCTGTATCCAGTGCCGGAATGCTCAGGTGCGACACCATGATACCACCCGCACCGGCTTCGATGATGCGCCGGAACGGATGCAACTCCAGCGAATCCAGCGCCTGACGCGATTTTTTGATCAGTGGCAGGTCGTAGTGCGAATCCACATCGGTATCGCCGTGGCCGGGGAAGTGCTTGGCCGTAGTAAGCACACGGCTATCCTGCATGCCGCGCATGTACATGATGGCTTTGCGTGCCACATTCTCTTTGTCTTCGCCAAACGAACGGAAATTGATGACCGGATTGTTGGGGTTATTATTCACATCCACGACCGGGGCAAAGTTGATGTGGATACCGACACGGCGGCACTGGCGGGCTATTTCGACACCCATCCTGTAGAGCAAACTATCGTTCTGAATGGCACCCAGTGTCATTTGGTAGGGATAACTGATGGTGCTGTCGAGGCGCATGCCCAGGCCCCACTCGCCATCAATGGCAATAAACAACGGCACTTTGGAGATCGATTGGTAATAGTTGGTCTGTTGTGCCTGCCGAACCGGCCCACCCTGAAAAAATACAAGTCCGCCCACTTTGTGCTGCTGGACCAGCCTGGTTACCTCCTGAATATGCGCCGCATCCCGGTTGGAATACGCTGCCACCATGATCAGTTGGGCAATGCGTTCGTCAGGGGTGAGTTTGGCAAACACCGAATCAACCCATCGCTGATTATAACCCGCATACGGTACGGGAGTTTGGGCATTTGAAAAGATACTATTTTGAAATAGTAAGAGAAAGGCAAAGAATGAAACAGCAAGCTTTTTCAAAATGAAGATTTGTTTGGTTTTAAATAATCGGAAGACAAGATACACAGGATTCATAGGAAGAAAAAGCGGATGAAGGTAGGGGTCTGAAAATCCTTGCTACAAATAAAAATGAGCTACACTATTGAGTAAAGCGCAGCTCATTTTTATTTGTAGTTTGAGTAGGTCTTACAATCGTCGCACACCCAAGCCCGGTTCGCCGTTTACAGACATCATGCCGTCTTTGAGGATGAAGCCACCGGCTACTACGTCTTTGGCAAGGTCCAGGCTGCCGTCCAGGTCGAGGTACTTGGTATTGGGACAAGCCAAAGCCGTGTGCAGGGCCGCCGTAATGCTGATGATGCTTTCGTCGTTGCAGCCCCACATCAGGTCAATCTTGGCCTGGCGGGCAATCTGGGCAATTTCCATGGCCTGCGTGATGCCGCCACACTTCATGAGCTTGATGTTAAAGATGCCACAGGCAGCCGGAGGCTCAGCCAGCATGAACGCATCGTGGGTAGTCACCAGCGACTCATCGGCGGCGATGGGCAGCTTCATCCGGTCGGGCAGATTCTTCATCTCGGCAACCGCATGGGCAGGCAGAGGCTGTTCAATCAGCTCAATGCCCAGATTCGCTGTTTTTACGTAAAAACGGCCCAATTCCTGGACAGTATACCCCTGGTTGGCGTCGATGCGAATCGTAATGGTGTTGCCGTATTTTTCACGTAACTTTTCCAGGCGTTCTACATCTTCTTCCAGCGACTTTCCCAACTTTACTTTCAACACTCGAAAACCACGACCTATGTATTCGTCAGCCTCTGCCAGGGTCTCGGCCACATCTTTGATACCGATGGTAATGGAGGTGGGCAGCGTAATCATCTTCCTTCCCAGAAAATCAGTCAGCGGAATACCCAGATGTTTGGCAAACAAGTCATGCAATGCGGTTTCCAAGGCAATGCGTACACCCGGATTTTTGGGGTATTTTTCCTGAATTTCCCGGCACAGAATGCCCAGGTGCCGGATGTCGCGGCCCATGAGCCAATCCAGATGGGGTGGCTGCACGGCTTTCCAGGTATCTTCCAGCGACTCACCCACGACATATTCACTGGGATTGGCAGCTCCGAAACCATACATACCGGTTTCGGTTACGATCTCAACAATGCAATTTTCGACGGAAGAAACAGTTTTGTAGGCAATGGAATACGGCCGGGTCAGGTCCAGGTTGGGTTTGCTGATGTGAATGTGTTTGATTTTCATGAATACGAAGGGAATTAACTCTACTTCTACCAAGAGGAGTAAAATAGTATGTTTTTAATTTAAAAAACCTGTATTATAGCCGGATACTTTCAAAGAAAGTCAAAAAACAAAAACGGGACAAGAGTTATCTTCTTGTCCCGTTTTTGTTTTCGGGTAGTGCTGGAGTATTGCTTACCAAATTGTAACACCAATCATCAGAAGCACACCTAACTTGCACAGATTCAACACGATTCTTGTCATAGTTGTGAGTAAATTAACAACTATTGATGAGCTGGATACGCAAGATGTAACCCACTGGCGGACTATTTTTTTCAGACAACGTATGTAAGGTTTACGTTAGAAAAGGGAAGTGCTTTCTTAGATTCCCGTTCCGTCAGATTCGGCTTTCTTGACCGAGAGTCGATTCAGGTCAATTTCCTCATCATCGTGCTCCAGATAAAAATTGTCGAAGTCTTCAAGGACATACGTTTCGCCGGAAGGCACCTTCCCGGTATCAAAGCTATTGAGCAGCGTGGGCAGTAATGTCAGGTTGGTCACCATCGAGATCAGCATGGAAAGCGACATCAGAATGCCCAGTGACTTGGTACCTCCAAAATTTGACCAGACAAAAATGACAAACCCGACAAACAGAATAATGGACGTGTAGATAATGCTGGGCCCGGTTTCCATCAACGTATCTGTCACGGCCTGGCGTATGGAAAGCCGCTTGTAGAAGATTTCCTGCCGGTAATGGGCCAGGTAGTGGATGGAACTGTCCACGATGATCCCGAAAGAGATACTGAAGATCAGCGAAGTGCTTGGCTTCAGGGCAATGTCCAGGAAACCCATCAGCCCGCCGGTGACCAGCAAGGCAACAAAGTTGGGAATCAGCGAAATGACTACGACCCGCAGGTTGAGAAACAGGGCCCCGATCATCAGCACGATCACCACAAATGCCGTCACCAGACTGGAGGTAAGGCTGTTGCTGAGGTAGCTGTTGCCTTTCGAGAAAAGCACCGTAGTGCCGGTAACTTCGGCTTTGAGTTTGGTATCGGCAAAGCTTTTCTGAATGGCCGGCTTGATCAGGTTGTTCAGCGTCGTATCCATGGAATACGAGCCCAGGTCCGCTATTTTCATGGAAATACGCACATACCGGCCGGTCGAATCAACAAACGAATTCAGCAGTTTGGCACTCACGTTGGATGTGTCCCTGTGCGAGGTGCTACCCATCATGTTTTTCAGGTACAACAGCACAAAATTACGGTCGAGCCGGGTAGGCAAGCCGTAAAAGTCCGGGTTGTTGTTGTAAAATGCCTGCCGGGCCGCTTTCACGAACTCGACCAGCGATACCGGCTTGGTAATGCTCCGGTGCCCCGAAATCAGGCTTTCAAACGCTTCTATCTTTTCGAGGTTCTTCTGTTTCAGAATTCCTCGTTTTTCGCCCGTGTCCACAACAACTTCCAACGGCATAATGCCTTGAAAATTACGTTCGAAGAATCGCAGATCCTGTACGACACTGCTGTCTTCCGGCAAATCATCGACCATATAACTGATGGCCTTGATCCGCGAAATACCCCAGAACGAGAGCAGCACGGCCACAATGGTGATCCCGTAAATCCAGTTCGGATGCGTGTTGATGCGGCGGTCAATCCAGGTCAGTGTTGAGTTAACGGGTCTGGAATAGAGGTACTTCAACTTTTTTTCAGTAGGAGCCGGAATGTAGGAAAAGAAAATGGGTATGATAACCAGGCAGATAAAGAAGGCCACAAATACGTTGATACCCGCTACAATCCCAAACTCCTCCAGGATGGCCACGTCTGTGAAAATTAACCCGACGAACCCTGCTGCGGTGGTAGCATTGATTAGAAATGCAGCCAGACCCAGTTTCTCTATGGTGCGTACCAATGCCCTCGCTTTGTTTTTATGTTTGACGTATTCCTGGTGGTATTTGTTCAACAGGTAGATACACGTGGGCACCGTCATCACAATGATGATAGCCGGCAGCAGTGCGGTGAGCAGGTTGATCTTGTAATGGAACAATCCCATGGTACCCACCGTCCATAACACGACCACTACGATGGCCAGCGTACAGCCGATAACCGCATCCCAGGCTTTGAAAAAAGCATAAATGGTAACGATGGTAACCAGTACGGAAAGAATCAGAAACAAACGCAGTTCGCCCTTGACCTCCGTCGACATAACCGACCGGACAAAGGGCACACCGGCATAGTGCAGTTTCACGCCCGTTTGTTGGGTGAAAGCCTCGCCCAAAGCCATAATGTCCCTGGTAAGAGGTACTCGTTTGGATGAATTGAGAATAACCTTGTCAATGGACACCAGTACCACTGTGGCGCCATTCTGTGTATTGATGATCTGGTCCTTGTAAAACTGCAATTGGTTGACAAACCGTAGCGTGCTGTCAAGTTCGGCCTGGGAAGTGAGGGGTTTCCGGAATACTTTCTCGGGATACAGGCGTTTCAGGGCGGTGTCTTTGGCCAGGTATTGCAGTCGGGGCAGGGCGGTTACGCTGGCAATCCCGCTCAATTCGGATACCTTCTGCGTAAACGTTTGCAGGTGCCGGAAATTCTCCAGCTTGTACACGGCACTGTCTTGCAATCCGATGGCAATAATGTTGGCGTCTTCGCCGAAAGTTTGCTTGAATTGCCGGAAATATACCATTTCCGGGTCGTCGACGGGCACCACAGCCGTATAATCGTAACTCATCTCCAGGTGCCGCATCTGATACCCCATGAATGCCGTCGAAAGCGCCAGAAAGACGATCAGGGCCACCCGGTTTTTGATGATAAACGTTGCAATCTTATTCCACATCACTCTTCAAAATAATATCGGTAAACGAATGAAAACCTGCACAAGCACAGGAATTCCAGCTTCATGCAAGAAATCAATGCTCTGTTTCTGGTCGCTTTCCCTTTGGTAGATCGGTGCCGGTGCGAGTGGTTACACGCAACTCACAAGAGCGTTTTCAGACTAACAGGAAAATAGGTGCAATCCGCGGCCAAAGGTACAGAATCCAAATGAGTAATGTACTGAAAAAAAGGAAGAACGTGGCAAGAAAACATACATACGGCAGAAAACAGCCCGCCTGCCGGACGGACAAGCATGTCAGAAATGTACAAAACCTACACCCGTGAGTTAATGAAAAAATTAAACCATAATTTTAGGATAAAATTCAATTTGTCTATTAAATTTGCGGTGCTCTAAAAATCAAAAAGAATACAGGAGCCCGTCTGGCAAAAAATTACCAAAGGTTTGCAGGCAATGCTTCTGCCATTTGTAACTCTTTCACTCTTATGCGCGATTTAAAAGTTTTTGTTGGTGTTATCGTATTTCTTTTCATGGCTTTCCGGGCTACCCAATGCGGATCGCCTTACAATACCATTGACCAGGCCGACCGGAATGCCGGCAGCGACTACGTGTATGGCAACATTGATGGTCCTCCCAAGCAACTAGGCAACAAATACGAGGCTGATCCTGAGCAAGACAACAAAGCAAACCAGATTCGTGAAAAGTTTTACGGAAACGCTGGCCAGGCCGAAACCGGAAACTAGCCACTAGTGATACAAACGAAAAGGTGCATTCCTGCACCTTTTTTTGTTTTTGACAGATACAGGCAAAACGGCCTGCCTCACAAACAAGGCAAGGTATCTCTGCAAAAGCCAAAATCCCCGGTATCCGGAAACGATCGTTCAGCGAAGCCACCCAAGCATCGAACACTTACCAATCGTACCTCTAAAACCGATTCTCCATATGGCTTACCAAAAAATTACCGATTCCCTGGGTACTGACGCCGCAATGCTCCTGGAGCACACGTGTCGGACCATCCCGAAAGAAACCCTGCACCTGCCCTCACCCGACTTTGTGGACCGTATTTTCATGCAGTCCAACCGCAGTCCGCAGGTATTGCGCAGCTTGGGGCAGCTGTTTGGCACCGGCCGACTGGCCGGTACGGGCTATGTTTCCATCTTACCTATTGACCAGGGTATCGAGCATAGCGCCGGAGCTTCATTCGCCAAAAATCCGCTGTATTTCGATCCAGAAAACATTGTCAAGCTGGCACTGGAAGGCGGTTGCAACGGCGTGGCCACTACGTTTGGCGTGCTGGGCATGATGTCGCGCCGGTATGCACACAAGATTCCCTTCATCGTCAAGATCAACCACAACGAGTTGCTGACCTATCCCAACAAAGCCGAACAGATTCTGTTCGGGACGGTACGGGACGCGTGGAACCTGGGTGCGGTAGCCGTCGGAGCCACCATCTATTTTGGGTCTGACGATGCTACCCGCGAGATTGTGGAAGTGGCCCGAGCCTTCGAGGAGGCGCATTCGCTGGGCATGGCAACCATCCTGTGGTGTTACACACGTAACTCAGCCTTTAAAAAGGATGGTGTGGATTACCACGTGTCGGCCGACCTGACGGGTCAGGCCAATCACCTGGGTGTTACGATTCAGGCCGATATCATCAAACAGAAATTGCCGGAGAACAATGGCGGCTTCAAGGCCCTCAATACCGGAGGCAGCAGCTACGGCAAACTGGACGAGCGGATTTACAGCCAGCTTACCTCCGACCATCCGATCGACTTGTGCCGCTACCAGGTGGCCAATTGTTACATGGGACGTGCCGGGCTGATTAATTCCGGTGGTGCCTCTTCGGGCGAATCGGACCTGGTGGAAGCGGTCAAAACTGCCGTTATCAACAAACGCGCCGGCGGTATGGGGCTGATTTCGGGCCGCAAAGCCTTTCAAAGGCCCATGAATGAGGGCATTTCATTGCTTCATGCCATTCAAGATGTATATTTGACCCCGGAAATAAGTATAGCTTAACACGTTTGAGTGAGAGAAGGATAAAATGAGAGAATAAAAGCACATAATACACCGAAAGCCCTCTCGCCATTCTATCCGTTCCTCATTCTATCATTCACTCATTTTACATTGCTCTATGTCCTGGTTCATCCGAAAAGAGAAAGGTATTAACACACCTACCGAACTAAAGAAAGAAACCCCTGACGGGATCTGGTACAAATGTCCCAACTGCAAGAAGGTGATGCATACGCGTGAGTTGAAAAGCAACGCCTACACCTGCATTCACTGCGATTACCACGAGAAAGTAGGCTCGGAAGAATATTTTGAGTTGCTTTTTGACAACAACGAATTCACGGAGATGGACGCCACCCTGACGTCCGGCGATCCGCTGCAATTTACCGATTCCAAAAAATACCCGGACCGTGTCGTTGCCGCGCAGAAAAAAACCGGACTGAAAGACGCCGCCCGGTCGGCACACGGCAAGATGAACAACGCCGATGTAGTGGTTGCCTGTATGGATTTTGATTTCATCGGCGGCTCGATGGGTTCGGTGGTTGGCGAAAAAATAGCCCGTGCCATCGATTATGCCCTGCACCACAAGATGCCGCTGGTCATCATCTCGCGTTCGGGCGGGGCCCGCATGATGGAAGCCGGGTATTCGCTGATGCAAATGGCAAAGACATCGGCCAAGCTGGCACTGCTACACGAAGCCGGCATTCCGTATGTCTCTTTGTTGACTGATCCTACCACCGGCGGCGTGACGGCATCCTTTGCGATGCTGGGCGACTTCAACATTGCCGAACCCGGTGCCATGATTGGTTTTGCCGGTCCGCGGGTTATCCGCGAGACCATCGGAAAAGATCTACCCAAAGGCTTCCAAAGCGCCGAATTTGTGCTGGAGCACGGGTTCCTGGACTTTATCGTTCATCGCAAGGAACTGAAAAACCGCCTGTCTACACTGCTGGAAATGCTGAAGTAAGAATGGAAGTTTGGTGTTTTTGCAATCGAAGATTCAGCGAAGCTAAAGATACTATTTGTAAAACCAAACGGCTATAGTAAAAACTATAGCCGTTTGGTTTGATTGACGGAAAAGCCGACAAAACATTTATTCCGGATAGCCGGGATTTTGCGGCCGTAAGTTAGGATTGTTAATCATTTCCTGTTTGCCTAGTGGCAGCAACAAATGTTTCGCCTGAAGCGGTTTGTTGGAACTTAAGTTGACGTGTCCTACAAAATCATCAAAGCCGTCAGTAGTTTCGTTGTAAACCTTGCGCAGGCGTACCATGTCAAACCACGTGATGCCTTCGTAGCAGAGCTCATGCCAACGTTCGCGCCATACGGCTTCTCTGAAGCTGGCCTGAGTATAGCTACCCAACGCCGGGGTTGTTAGCTGGGCCCTGTCCCGAATGCGTTTGAATGCATCATAGGCATCTTGTGTAGGCCCGCTTGCTTCATTCTTTGCTTCAGCATACAACAGCAGTGTTTCGGCAAATCGTATCTGAGGTACATTCAGGTTATTGTTGCGGGTACCAGCTACACCTTTGGTTCCATTGGCTGTCATGTTAAAATGCTTGAATACATAAGGCGCACCCAATGAAAACTCATCACCATTGCCATTGGTATAGTAGGTCGTATAAAAATACCCATCCTGGTTCTTGGCACGCAAATCACCTTCCTCATAGGAATTGTAAAAGCTAACCGTAGGAACCGAACTACCCGTGCCGGAAGGGCCATTGTAAGTAACAGGCTTGAAGTTAGGATAAAAGTTATCCATCGGGTTACCTGCAACCAAGGTATTGTATTGCAGCATGAACAAATGCTCTGTCCGGTTTTTCAGGCTTTCCTGGTGCACTTCTTTGTATGTGGCAAACAAGTTAATTGTAGTTGGATTTGCATTTGCATACGTAATTACTTCAAAAGCCTTGTCCGCGGCTAGTTGATAGTGAGAAGCGCCTTTGTTAAGCGGATAGCCAGCCATTGTCAGATACACCCGAGCCATCTGCGTTTTCACAGCGGCCAGGTTCACACGGCCACTTACATCCATCCATGGCAAGCCAGCAGATTCAGCAGCCTTCAGGTCCTCCAGAATCAGATTATAAATCTCTTCCTGAGTAGCACGTGTTGGGAAGAAATCTTCTGATGTTACCGATTGCGGCTTGGTGATCAAAGGTATATCGCCCCACAAGCGAACCGCGTTAAAGTAAGCCCATGCCCGTAAAAACCGGGCTTCTCCCAATATCTTGGTTCGCTGATCCTCGGGCATTGGATTGATCAACGGCACTTTATCCAGCAATTGGTTTACCTGAGCAATTACTTTGTACGACCCGTTCCAGTAGTTGACCACATGGGCCGTATTGCCATCGTGAACCAAGCCATATAAATTATTCAGATCCGAATTCTGAGCAGTTTCAGTAGTAGAAGTCCCTGTCAATGCCTCTAACAATTGCCAGTTTGATGAGAAAATACCAGCGCCATCACCAATAAACCTCAAATCAGCATAGGCAGCCGCCAAAGCTGCTTCAGCATGGTCTGGTATAGTGTAGAAATTATCCGGCGTCAAATTTGATGGAGGTACCTCATCAAGAAAATTGGAGCAACTTGTAGGTAACATCAAGATAGCACTTGCCAATGCTACTTTGCTTAGAAGTGTGCGTATATGAAGTTTCATTGTTAGTATCTTTTAAGTCCGATTTGTTATAGAACAACTTGTACACCAGCCATGAAAGTGGTAGGCTTTGGATAATTGTGCCATATCATCCCTTGAGAGAATGCACTGTTACCATCTCCCTGGTTAGTAGGAGTCACTTCAGGGTCACCAATCACTTTGTCTGTCACTAACAAAAAGAAGTTTTGAACAGAAGCATACAATCTCAGGCGGCTCAATCTCATTTTGCTCACCAGGTCTGAGGAGAAATTATAGCCGATCAATAAATTACGTCCCCGTAAGAAAGATCCATCTTTAATCCAGTGACTGTCTACGTTGGTTACATAACCCGCTCTGGTTTCTCTGATTTCGGCAATCGGTGTATTCTGGTTCTGAGGCGTCCAGGCATTGAGAACGGTTGTATAGCTGTTGGCAATAGCCTGGCGGTCCTCACTTGGGTGCAGGTTCATCAGCATCACATCGTTGCCATACGAGTATTGAAGTTCCAGCGTCAAATCCAGGTTTTTATAACGGAAGGTGTTGATCATAGCACCCCAGGACTTCGGACTGCCATTGCCAATGATGCTACGGTCAGCATCTGTAATCGCTTTGTCACCGTTTACGTCTTTGTACTTAATGTCACCAGGCAGGACTGTCAAACCATTGCGGTAGCTGGTAAACTCAGCAGCTTCGGCACGTTCTGCTTCACTCCAGGTTCCCAAACGAGTAAGCCCCCAGAATGCACCAACAGGTTCGCCAATACGTATGATGTTGGTTGGGTTGGTAAAGTTAGGTCCGCCTACATTGAAGATGTCAGATGGAGTAGCCAGTGAAAGTACTTTGTTACGGTTCATGGAAATATTAAATGAAGTATTCCATGAGAAACCGCCTTTTTCGATATTGATGGTATTGATAGCCAACTCCAAGCCTTTGTTTTCCATAGAACCTATGTTGCGGCGAATGGTAGCATAGCCACTGGTACGAGGTACGGGAGCATCCAACAGCATATCCGTTGTCTTGCGGTAATACAAGTCAAGTTCGATATTGACTCTACCTTTAAACAAACCTAACTCTACCCCGACATCGCTCTGTGCGGTTTTTTCCCAACGCAATTCCGGGTTTGCCAAGCGCGATATCCCTGTGCCTCCTATACGTGTTTCACCAAGTATGGTAGCGTAACCAGAACTTAGCAACGCAAGCGAAGAATAAGGAGGAATCTCAGAGTTTCCTGTCATTCCGAAGCTGGTACGCAATTTCAAGTTTGATATCAATGAGCTACTTTTCAGGAAATCTTCCTCAGATACTCTCCAGGCCAACGCTGCCGAAGGGAAGAAAGCAAACTTGTGGTTTTCACCGAACTTAGAAGAACCATCTGCCCGACCCGTCACTGTTAACAGGTATTTATCCAACAGTGTATAATTGATGCGTCCAAAATAAGAGTTAAATGCAGTTTTGCTTGCATCTGACTCTACGAAAGGCAATTGAGATCCTGCACCTAAGTTATTGAACGTAAAGTAGTCTGTTGAGAAGTTACGTATACCCGCAGCAACCCGGAAAAAGTTTGTTTGTTGCCAGGAAACCCCAGCCAAAACGTTGATTGAATGGATACCGAATTGCTTAGTATAAGTCAGGTAGTTTTCCAGTGACCAGAATGTCTCTTTCCGGTTACGTGATGAGGCAGTGCCACGCTCACCAATGGAGAGGGTACGGGTGCTGGACTCATTTTGCTCCTGGGTTAATATATTCGCGCCCAATACTGTACGCATTTCCAAGCCCTTGGCCAGATTGATGTTGGAATAAAAGCTTCCCAATGTTGTCTGCGTATTCAGGATGTATCTGCGTCCCATCAGGCGGTGCACAGAACTCATGGTACCCTCTGCATTGGGATAATCGCGGTTATTGGCATAGGTTCCGTCTGCATACTTAACAGGCAAAAATGGGAAATCTTCCACAATCTGACGAGCCACGGCGTCATTGATATCGACCAAGCGTTCTGATTGGTTATTGTAACTCAAGGTACCACCAATTTTCAACCAGCTTTTCACCTGGTCATCAATGGTAAACCGGCCTGAATAGCGTGTCAGATAGGAAGTTTTAATCAAACCCTGGTCGTCCCGATAGCCTAACGACAATGAATATTGAGTCCGGTCATTGCCACCGCTAAAGCCCAGCTGATGGTTTTGAGAAAGCTTGTTTTGTGTAGTTTCTTTGAACCAATCGGTATCATACAGGGGATTCAGATTTTCATCAAAAACACCTGGAAACTTGGCACTGTAAGCTCTTCTTCTGGCAATTGGATCAAGATAGGTATACTTGCCATCCGCCCAACCTTTAGGGTCATACTTGGCAATATTCGCATAGGCTAAATCTTCTACCTCCAGGTATTGTTTGGCGTTTAATACTCTTGGCCGGTTTGGTCCAATTGTATTTATGCTAAAATCGGCATTGTACGTTATTTGTCCTTCTCCCGATTTCCCTTTTTTAGTGGTAACAAGCACAACCCCATTGGCTCCTCTTGCACCATAGATAGCGGTAGAAGAAGCATCTTTTAGCACCTCAATTGATACGATATCGTTGGGGTTGATGTAGTCAATGGCCGAACTGAACTGTGCCTGGTTGCCTTGTGGAAGCATTACACCATCCACTACATACAATGGGTTGTTGGAAGAGTTGATAGAGCTGAATCCCCGAACACGAATCGTAGTTCGTCCTCCGGGCCGGCCGGAGTTGGTGTTTACCTGTACACCGGCTACTCTACCGGATAGCATCTGATTCAGCGATGGAGCCGGACGTTCCTGTAATTGTGCAGCTTTGACAGATCCAACGGCCCCTGTCAAGTCTGATTTTTTAGCAGTACCATATCCGATTACCACTACTTCTGACAGGGCGGATATATCGGGTACCATTGTCACATCTAACTGTGTACGGCTGCCCAATACAACTTCCTCGGCATTGTATCCGATAAAACTAAATACCAGCACGGCTTTCTCATCGGCAACGGTAAGCTTGTATTGTCCGCTGGCATCCGAAGTAGTGCCATTTGTGGTTCCTTTTTCCAGGATGCTTACCCCAACCAATGGACTGCTGTTTTCATCCATCACCTTGCCTGAAACCGTCACGGCATAATTTTTCAAACTTTCGTCATCAATGCCTGACGATTTGGAGGGCTGCTTGTAAAGAATGATTTGCTTGTCATTCATAACTTCAAACGAGACCCCAAAGGGCAGCAGAAGTTTTGGCAGCAAGCTGGACAAGTATTCGTCCGTTACCGATAGCGTCAGTTTGTCCTCACCGGAAAAAACATTGGACTGATAGGAAAACCGAATGTTCGTTTGTTTTTCAATCCTGGACAAGATGCTTCTGACGGTCTGTTTCCTGACCTGGAGCGACACCTTTTTCTCCAATACCGACTGGGCTTTCGAGTCAGTGGCGAATGACACACTTGCACAAAAAATGGCAATGAGTAGCTGTATTACTGTGATGCGCATAATTATCCACAGTAAGGGTGGATGTAAAGAAAAATGCATACATTTGTGGTGTTTTGTTGAACTGATTAGGAAAATTGGAGACAAAACGATCCCTTCCGGTTTTGGCGAACCGGTAAAAGGAAAGCAAAATGGAGCTGATGAGCCTCGACCCTCATCGGCTCTTTGCATTTGTTAGTAGATTGTTTTTTTCATAGGTAAGAATTGGGAATGGTTAGAAAGTGATTTTATGAAAGCAAAAGGGTTATCAGTTGTGTGTCGGCAAGGCCCGGCCAGTCGCTATCGGATGCATCTTGTGGTTCTTTGAATCAGAAAACCAGCTTTTACTCACAGGACTTTCCGGTAACGATGATTTTTGTATCTGCGATTTGGTACTTTGCTCCTAAAACCCGACAAATAATATCCAACCGCTGGAAAAAAGTTTCGTCGGAAAAACTGGTATTGATCCGGCAGTTTTTCAGCTGATCCGCATCGTATGCAATTTCTACAGCATACGACTTCTCCAGATCATCGAATATCTCTGCGGCGGGTTTGTCGGTATAGACGGTCTCACTGAAAACGGTAGGTGCATGCACCGGTACAGGATTGATTGCCAGTGATCGTTTCAGTCGGTTTTCCAAAGGCGAGTACATTGCCCGCTGGTTGGCAACCAGCAAAAACTGAGGCTTGATATCCCGAAATGCTTCTTCTACCGAACTGGCCCATGCCACTGCCACGCAACCCGTCTTCACATCTACTTCAATGGTATCTTTTTGCGTACGGTTCCGAATCCAGAAGCTTGTCCCGACAACTTTCGTAACCAATTGCCCCGCATAAACGACAAAAGGTTTTGACGGATTTTTCCGGACGTCAAAAAAGCCGTCACCATCCAAAAAGACGGTGCGTTTTTGGTTAAAGTTGGCCGGATAGCTGATGCGGCTGCCGCTGGTAAGCACCACAGAGCTGCTGTCTGGCAAAAAAACACGCAAGTCGGCAGCGGCGGTGTTTCGGGCTTCCAACAAGTGTTCGGCCTGCGCTTTTATCAGGTAATCATAGGTTAGTTTTTTTTTCGGCTCCTGCGCCGAATTCCGGAGAAACCAGTAGCCTCCTGTCGACAACAGCACGAAGGCCGCCGCAATGCCGCCGTATAATTTCCAGACTGACCTGCTGATACTCAGCTTCCGATCCTCTGCCGCAGTAGTGATGCGGGCCGCAATGTTCTGCCACATCTCTCCTTGCAAAGCCTCGTCGGGCTCATCTACCGGCAATTGTCTGATGGCAATCACCAATGCTTTTGCTTCCAGTATTTCCTGTTGCTTTTCGGGATGCAAACTCAGGAACATTTCCCAAAATGCTGAAATCTCTTGGGTAGGCTGTAGCACCCACCGACGAAACAGTTCGTTCTCGGCAAATTCCTGGGGGCTATACCTCTCAAAAGACATTGGGATCAGGGCTAGATTTTTCCTTCTATACATACAGAGAGAAAAAATCCATTTTTAACCCTCTTTTTTACATTTTTTTTTTAGGCAACAGACAAAGACCATTCACAAGCTGTTTTCAGGTCTGGTGACAGGTACTACCAGAATCTCTTTTTGACGGATTCAGGCAGGTTTGGCATTTGCAAAAGATACTAGTTGCGAAGCCAGGCTTCCAGACTATGGGGTATTGAACTGCTCCTTAAAAAGCATGCAGAAGTGCAAGGGCGGCCAAGGAAATGAGGAGAGATTTGGGAAGGTGAACCCGAAGTTTTGACAACGCCTTGCCGATGGTATTGCGTGCCGATTGTGCCGTGATATGCATGACATCAGCCACTTCCTCATAGCTGAGCTCTTCAAAGAAACGCAAGTGCAGGCATTCGTACTCGCGTTTGGGCAAGTATTGCAACGAGGATTTCAAATAGGCAACACGTTGTTCGAAATTTTCTTCTGTTATGATGAAGTCCTCTATGCTCGTATCCAATAGCAGGGCTTCAAGGTTGGTGCCTATCTGGTAGGATGCGTTTTCATTGGCGAGCAACGAAATCCGGCGCCGCGTACAACTCAGCAGGTACGCTTTTGCGTTTCGTATCTGCCCCAGGGTTTGTCTGCGGTTCCAGATTTCCACAAAAGTGTCCTGTACCGCGTCCTGAGCAACATCTTTGTTCCCGCTCAGCCGGTAAGCATAATTGTAGAGAGCCTTAACGTGTCTGTTATACAATTCTGCTAAAGAGTTGCGGTCTCCTTCTTGCAGATGCTGCATCAATACTTCATCGTGAATAAACTCTGAAGGCTGCATTTGTAAATCAGGTTTGTATCTATAGCAAATGTACTAGTTGAAATAAAATACAAAAAAAAATATTTAAAATAGTATAAAATACACAAAATTTTATTTTTAGGTGTAACCAGGTCGCGAATCTGGCAGGGCAACCGGCTTCCCACTAGTTTCTTTGCTTGCAAACAGCTGGATACAGATTTTCGGGTAAGCACAAATCCACATTCTCTCAATGAAAGAATATCTGAAAAAGAGAACAGACTACCGACGGAGTGGGTGCTGCAATCACAAATCAGTGTATGGTAGCCTGGCAACCGGCAACCTCTAGTCGCAGCCAGTGCGTATCCTATACGTACTCACTTCTTTCACTATGGTCTCAATGTCAGCCCTGTAAAAGCCGGCACTGTTCATGCATCCACATTCGATAATGTAGTACGTGTCTGCGCACAGGCCGACATCCATCACAAAGATGTCGTGCGGTGTATAGTGCTGGCAACACTGTTCGGCAAAGGCTATTACGTCTGCCGGACATCCGGCAACCTTCTTCAGTTGAAAATATTCGCGGTATTGCGAGGCAGCCACCACCTGCTTGTTCACGATCCAAAGCCGCCATTCTTTCCTGATATTGTACGGCTCGCCCACGACAATCTTCGTATCCAACGAAAGGCCGCTGTTTTCCGTTTGTCGCAATTTCCCATACCATTCTGCAATCTCCTGGAACGTGCGGACTTCACCGGCAAACGACTTGCTGTCAGCGTCCGGGCGGATGAACAGGAGCTTCTCCTTGTCGTAAGGCATGTCCATCAATTCCCTGAATGTGGTAATTGTAGCTCCGTGGTTGAGCATGCGACTACCCCAGTGTGTCAGGTAATTGCTGATGGCAAAGGTATCCGGATCGTAAAACAGTCCGCTTCGCAACGAACGGTGCGCATAGATCTGGTTCATGAGTGAAGTGGAACCATAATATATACCAGGTTTGTCGCGATCAAAAACCGGCAATTCGTTTGCAAAGGGAATCACTTCCACTTCCACAAAACCGATGGACAGCGCCTGGCAAGCGGATTTCAGTTGTTGAAAACTACCATCGCCCGTAATATTCCGCTGCACCACCCACTGAATGTCAGACAGTTGCATTGTTTACACTTTTCGGGTCAGGTAGGTGGTGTAGTCTGTCATCTGAATGCCGTATTCGGTATGCATCAGCGGCGAGCTCAGCAGGAAGTCGGCGGTACTGCGGTTGCAGGCCATCGGGATATTCCACACGGCGGCCAGGCGGAGCAAGGCCTTGATATCCGGGTCGTGCGGCAGGGCTTCCATCGGGTCCCAGAAAAAGATGATCGAATCCATTCTTTCCTCGGCAATCATGGCCCCGATCTGCTGGTCACCTCCCAATGGCCCGCTCAACAGCTTGGTCACCGGCAGGCCCAGGGCCTCTTCCAGCAAACGGCCGGTAGTGCCGGTCGCATACAGGATGTGTTGGTTCAGCGCAGGTTTGTTATGAATTGCCCATTCGATCAGTTCCAGTTTTTTATGGTCGTGGGCAATCAGGGCAATGCGTTTGGATGCGGCAATGGTTCGGATCATAAATAATTCATCAATTGAGAAATGAAAAGTCTGGCTATCTTTGTGCCGGTTTTTGGGTTTTGAAAGATACTATTTTTTTCAAATGCTGCACCCGAAACTCCGAATTAAGAACGTTGAACACGAATCGTGACTGTCGACCATGTTTAGTTTAGAAAAAATTCTCCGTCCGCATATCCTGACCCTGGCTCCGTACACCTCGGCTCGTGACGAGTACGAAGGCACGGCGGATGTCTTCTTGGATGCCAACGAAAACCCGTTTGGCTCCATTACCGAAAAGTATTTCAACCGTTATCCCGATCCGTACCAGGCCGATCTCAAAAAACGCGTGGCCGAAATCAAAGGCGTGTTGCCCAACCAGATCTTTCTGGGCAACGGCAGCGACGAAGCCATTGACCTGCTGGTCCGGGCGACGTGCACCCCGCGCGAAGATGTGATTATCCTGTTGCCGCCTACGTACGGCATGTACGAAGTGAGTGCATCGGTTAACGATGTGCCGTTGGCCAAGGTGTCGCTTACGCCTGATTTCCAGCTGGATATGCCCGCCATTGAAGCGGCCATTGCTGCCAATCCGACGGCCAAACTGTTGTTTTTGTGCTCACCCAACAACCCGACTGGCAATGCCCTGAACCCGGCGGAGATGGAACGGCTGATCACACTGTTCCCGGGCATTGTGGTGGTAGACGAAGCGTACATCGACTTTGCGGATTATCCGTCGTTTACGACCAAACTGGAGCGGTATCCGAACCTGGTGGTGCTGCAAACGTTTTCCAAAGTATGGGGGCTGGCCAATCTGCGGCTGGGCATGGCATTTGCATCGCCGGAAATCATCCGGATTCTGAACAAGATCAAACCGCCGTACAACATCAGCGGACTGACGCAGGAAGTGGTGCTCAAAGGACTGGAGGACGTGAGCTGGAAAGAAACATCGGTGCAGGAGATACTTACCCAACGCGAGGCGCTGGTCCGGCAATTGTCCGAAGTACCGATTGTTGAGAAGATTTACCCATCGGATGCCAACTTCCTGCTGGTGCGTGTGCACGACGCCCGCGAAACGTACCGCTCGCTGGTGGAGCAGCGCATCATTGTCCGTGACCGGTCGAAGGTGAAGCTCTGCGAAAACGCCCTCCGCGTCACCGTTGGAACCGCCGATGAAAACCGACGCCTGATCGAGGCGATGAAAACACTACCGGTTTCGGTCGGTTAAGCCAAAGGGCGAAGATTTTTTCGTCCTTTGGGTTTTGAAAATAGTATCTTTTAAAACTCGAAAACCGGCAATTTCAAGAAATGTTCATCCAAATCCTGAGACTATGAAAATCTTAAACTGGGCAGACAGTCCGATTTCAGATTGGATTAACAGCGGCATACGGTTGCAACCTGGGCTTTCATTGGAGGCTATTAAAAGCTTTGAAGTACAGCTAGACTTTCCGTTTCCGCCAGATTTTGTAGAATTCTATCGAAAGGTCAATGGCTTTGAAGAGTTTGATTGGAATAAGCACATGTTTTCACTATGGTCGTTGGAAAGAATATCAAAAGAGTACCAAGAAGATAAGAATAGCAACTATGTTGGCTTTTGTGACTATTTAATTAACAGTCACTCCATTGGCTTCATTAAAAATGATACCAGAGTATACAAAAGTTATAACCAACTAGAACCTATAGCAAACACATTTAGAGAAGCTATTGAGCTAATAAATATAAACTCAGACTCACTTTATTGAAAATAGGTAAATGGTAAGCTACCAAACCTAGATTCCATCCCATCCTCCAGACACTGGCTCTTGACCAGAGTTCTGTTCAAATCATCAAATGAATGCTGCGTGGACTGAAAAAAGTTTTCACAGGCAAGTGACCTTTCTTCTGTTCGCTTTTGCTTTTGACCAGAACTCTGTTCAGGTTGAGCTTTGACCAGAGTTCTGTTCAGTTTTCTGGTTGACCAGTATGCTGTTCACTTTTAGCGATGAACTGTATACTGGTCAAACTATTGCATGACCTGTATGCAGTTCAGTTTGGCGACTTGACCATTGTTTAGATCTGCAATTCGGATGAACTGAATACGGGTCACTTCCAAGTGACTAGTAGTTGCGAAAGCATCATTTGCCGGTTTTGAGACAAGTGGTTCGTGCAGACACGAACCACGGAACTTCCCCGGTTCGTGTCTGCACGAACCGGATGACAAAGGTCAGTCAGTCCCTGTTTTGCTCTTGTTGACAGGGTAGAATACAGGGTAAAAAGCCCTGATTTTTTGGTTCATTTTTTGGTTCACAGCACTACCCCGTGAACCAAAAAATGAACCAAAAAAACCGGCTGGTTTTTGGCTCATTTTTGGTTCACACAAAAAAGTGAATTTTCTTAACAAGCTACTAATCAGTATTTTGACTAAAAAGTTTTTGGTTCACCATTGGTTCATTTTTGGCTCACACCCCGGGTTGACTTTTTTGGTTCACGCATTCCCCCCTATATATAGGGGGGAATGCGTGAACCAAAAAATCCAGGGCTGCCCGAAACCCATACTTTATCACTTATTCGCTGCTTCTTTTTCTGGAATGCGGCAGGTGTCTCCGGGTAGCTTTCCGGCACTGAAACGTTGTTCTGTTTCATGACCGGATGGGCAAAAGTGGATACACCTTACATGCGTTTTCGCCTTATGGATTAAATCCCTGATTGCAAACGATTTATCTGAAAATAGTTATGCAAGAATGCACTGTATTTTGTATATTTAGTACCAAGCACTCAAAGCTCCCGTCTACCGATCATACCCTTTGCATTCAAACCACATGAGGTCCTATACGTTACTGATACTTGGCCTGCTCTCCACCCTGGTGGCAGTCGGGCAGATCACTTTGTCCACAACACAAATGAGCCGTCTGGATAGCATTGCAACACAGGATGTTCCTCCCCGTGCCCCAGGCATTGCTACCGTCATTGTGCGGGATGGAGAAGTGATCTACGAGAAGTGCGCGGGTCTGGCAGATTTGACCGATAGCACAGTCATCCAAAACACCAGTCGCTTCAATATCGCCTCCAATGGCAAGCAGTTCACAGCCCTGGCCCTTCTGACGCTAGTTGACGCGAAAAAACTGAAACTTTCGGACGACATCCGGAAGTGGTTTCCCAATCTTCTGCCAACGGTCAAAGAGAAAATTACGGTGCAACACTTGCTTACCCACACCAGCGGCCTACGGGATTGCTATGACCTGTGGGCTCTGCAAGGCTATACCTGGTGGAAAAAGACATTTGACAACACGGATGTCCTTGCCCTGATGGAAAAACAGGAAGGTTTGAATTTTTCTCCCGGTGCCCGGTATTTATACAGCAATACCAATTACATCTTGTTGGCGTTGCTTATCGAGCGGGTATCCGGCAAACGTTTTGTTGCGTATACCCGGGAAATGTTCGGAAAGCTGTATATGCCTAACACCTCTTTTGAAGATGATCATACGCGTATCCAGGGGCCCCTAGCAAGAGCCTATTTCAATTTCGGCACCTGGACCAACTACAACTGGATCTGGAATGCCTGCGGGGACGGTAGCCTGTTTTCTACATTGGCAGATCAGATCCAATGGGAGAAATTGGTGCAGGGCAAATCCCGGTCAGAAATCAAGCAGGAAATCATTGTTCAAAGCCAGCAACCCATCAAAGGTGCTCCTTTCAAAAATTATGGGTATGGACTGGAATTCGGACAATACAAGGGCAAGGAGTACGCCTTTCACGAAGGAGCCACCGGTGCCTGGAAAGCAACCGTCATCCGGTTCCCCGGCGACAAACTTTCGATGATTACGCTGACCAATACCGGCAAGTCGGTCCCGTCCATGCAAACGCGCCAAATGGCAGACGTTGTTTTCAACCTGCCGGCAACCCCCAGGAATCTGGTCACGAAGCCAGCAACGGTCGGCAAGTTTGTGAGTGAAGAGGAAATCACAGGGATCTACCTGACCGAATCCGATTTCAGCTTTCAGTTTGAAAAGACGAACGGTAAACTGTTGCTGAAACGGAACGGACGAAACGATGTGGAGCTGGAAAGGGAAGGCAGCAATATCTTTCATCAAAAATCCGACTCGTTGTTCAAGCAGGAATTTACCGTAAGCACCAGTGGAGACGTACAGGTTACGGCATACTACATAAACCATGCTCCGTATACACTCACGAAGAAAACAGCCGACTATTCAGCCTTCCCTTTCCAGGCATTGGCGGGCAAGTTTCTGAACGCAGAGACCAATACACTCCTGGAAATCAGCCACAGCACCGACAAAGCCTATCAGGTTAAGATCGGCACCAGAAATGCGACCAAAGGACAGTTGGCTGGCCCGGGTAAGCTTTTGGTAAACCAATATTCCGTACATTTTGAAACCGTTGGTTCAACAATAGCGGCACTCTACCTGAACGGCGACCGGATCAAACAAGTCAAATTCACCCGACAGGAGTAGGCAGGTACCGGAAATACCTGTCTTTTACCTGGTCCTTTACTCATCCTCGGCCAGAATCACATCCTTGAACCGCTGGTACAGGAAGGCAATGATCAGCAACAGAATGCCCAGACCCACAAAGGCGATGATCTTGCTCAGTTGCGAGATATTGGCAAGATCCATCAGGAAGAGCTTTACCAGCGTAACCCCCAGCAGCAGAATGCCGATCAGACGCGTGGTGCGGCTTTTGAAGCGGATACCCGCAACGGTAAGCCCCAGGGCATAGCAACCCCACAGGATGCTGACACCGGCCTTCAGGATGCGTTCACCGGCCCGCACCGGGTTGTCGCTGGCTTGCATGACTATATTGCGTAATTCGAAGCTCAACACACTGATGACAAAAAAGTGGATCAGCACCGGCAAATACTTCCGGGCAAACGAACCTTTGGACGGAAAACCGCTGGCCGTCTGGTACATCAGGAACAGACACACAGTTACCGCCGCATACGCTATGTACCGCAAGCTCATCAGCCGTCCCAGCGAGCGGTCCGTGAGGTACTGCGCCTGGATGCTTTCCATCGCCCCCAGATGCACCCCAAACCAGGCAATCACCACTATACTTCCCAAGACCAGCGCGGCGACCTGCCAGCCGGCGGATTTTAACACTCGTTTGCTGATCCACAGCAAGCCGCTCACATAAAGGGCCGAGAAAATCAGCAGCCATGCCTGTTTCCGATTGTCAAGCAGATCCAGGTTCCGGGTTCGGTCCACACCTTCCGGAATCGAGTGGACAAACATTTCCTGGTTAAAATACTGGCGGATTTCCAGAGAGATGACCAGGTACAGCAAGAGTACCGACCAGACGGCAATGGCATTCGAAAACAAGCTGTACACTGTGGGTGGCAGCAGGCTGTTTTCGGGTGTATGGTAGCGTTTGAGCATCCAGAGGATGGCCAGCTGCGCCATCACAACGCCGACACCCGTAAAAAAATACCGGTTGGCCAGAAAAGCCAACGCCTCGCTGCTTACGTAATGTGCTTCCCATACCTGGAACAGACTCAGCGTACTGAGCACAAGCAAAATAGTAGCCGAATAAAAATAAAAACCTGCCCTGGCCCGAAGCGCCACCCAGCACAGTACCACCGCCTCGGTAGCCCACAGCAGCGCCACGGTAAAGCCATCGAAGTACAACTCGACGGCAATGGTCACAAACAACAGGGCCAGCCCTACGGCCAGGTAATAGACCGATTCGGAAAGTTTTCGTTGCCGCATCAGCCACGCCACCACGGCATGAACGGCCACCAGCGCCAGGCTGAAAAAGGCGGTTTGTTTGGTGTAGCCGGCCTGTTCCAATGCCGCCTGTCCCATTAGGAAAAACACCAGCGTATTGGTCACAATAAACGCCGAATGGTACTGGAGCAGCTTTTCGTACGGCAGCTGGTAAAACACAAACACCGCGTAAAAAATCAGAAAGAACAAAGCCCCGAAGCCTAACGCCGTGGCCAGATGCAACGCCGGATCAAACGAGACGACGAACCAGGAGATGACCACAATCCACGTGATCAGGAAGGCGGTAATATTCATCCAGGCCCATTTCCGATAATAGGAAACCGCCGCCACGCCGATATTGATCATGCCCATGTAGGTGAACAAAATGGCCACCCGGCCCGAATCCTGGCTCAACAACAACGGAACCGCATATGCCCCCACCAGTCCGATGACACCAATCACCTGCTGGTTGTAGGATGTGGCGGCATAGACGGTAAACAGCGTCACGGCCACCATCAGCACAAAGGCGACCGTATGCGGCAGCAACGCATAAAAATCGTAGGCAAAATATGTTGTAAAATACAAGGTGGCCACACCGCCGCTCAGCAACACCGCACTGTACGACGCATAGTTCTTCTTGAGCCAGTACGATAGCCCCAACAGCGTCAGGCCGGCCAGGTAACCGCCTGTAATCCGTCCCACCGGACCGATCAGATTGTTGTCAATGGCGTATTTCACAAAAATGCCCAGGCCGATCACCAGAATCAGGATGCCGATCTTATTGATCACATTGCCCCCAATAAAGGCTTCCATGCTCTGCGCCGACTGCTTTTTGGGCATTACCGGTGGCGGGGTAAAGCCAGGCTGGGCACCGGGAGCGGTAACCTGCATCAACGGGATCGGCTCTGTCACGGGGGTTTCGGGTTTGTCAGAGATGCTATTCTGCCCGACAGGCAGGGTTACCGGCGGTGTGACGGTGTTGGTCACTGCCTCGGGTTTGGGAGTCGGGACGCTGCCCAGCCCGACGTGCAGGCTCTGGCTCACAACATCGGATAGCTCTTTCCGAAGCAAGGCAATCTCAATTTGCTGCTGGGTGGCAACTTGCGTCAGTTTTTCCAGCCGCGAGAGCAACTGGGCTATTTTTTCATCCTGATTCATGCAGTGGATAGTTGGAGTGTCTCTGTGCCCAACGTGGTTTTTATCTTTTCAAAGATACTATTTTCCGTTGTCAGACAACCCGTTGTGTAGTTTCTGACACAACGTAAACTAATTTTATGTAATTTACCTAAAATTAGTTTTGGGAAATGCCTCCGTTCATCCGGATCCGTATTCCTGCCCTATCTTTGCAGACATTATTGAAATTTACATGACATTCATTCTGCTCGCGCTGGCCGTTGCCCCAGGATTAGCCATTGCATTTTTCATTTACGAAAAAGACAAACTGGACAAGGAACCGCTGCATTTGTTGGCAAAAACGTTCTTTCTGGGAGTGCTCAGTGTGCTACTGGCAATTATTCTACAGGAAACAGGTAAGTTTTTGTATGGCTTTTTCAGTACCCTTACCCAGTGGAATCCCGTAAAAGATTTTACAACCACCTTCTCGTTTGCACTTTTCGTTGCCTTTACCGAAGAATGGAGCAAATATCTTTTTCTCATCCTGTTTGCCTACCGCAAAAAAGAATTCAACGAACCGTTTGATGGCATTACCTACGGCGTCATGATTGCGATGGGTTTTGCTACGTTGGAAAATATCTTTTATGTAGCCGACGGCGGCTTTGAAGTGGCCATCATGCGGATGTTTACCGCCGTGCCCGCCCATGCCACGTTTGCCGTTGCCATGGGATACTTTGTGGGGCTGGCCAAGTTCAAGCACCAACACGCCATCAGTATTTACAAACTTACCGGACTATTGGGTGCCACCTTGCTGCATGCCTCCTACGACTTTTTCTTCTTTGTCGAAAACTACCCAATCATGGCTTTGGGAGGTATATTATCGCTTCTGGTAGGCATTGGTCTTTCGATACGGGCAATGCGGCTGCACAATTTAAATTCTCCGTTTAATCACCAGCATCATCCGGTAGAGGCCGAGAAGCATGAGGTGAATAGTTAGTTCCCAGCATTTTACTGTCAATCTTAAGCCCCACTCGACATTACAACGCAAGTGTCCATGAATTACAGGTTTACTCTTTTTCTATTTTTAGTTGTTAGTTTCTCAGGTTTACTAGCGCAAAACAAATTTGAAGAGGGATATGTCGTTACGAAGAGTAATGATACAATTGCAGGATTCATCGAGTATCTTTCCTGGTCTGGCAGCCCCAAAAAGATAACATTCAGGAACAGTCGTTCTAACCAAATAACTACCTATTCACCTGTAGAAATCAACTCTTTTTATATTAAAAGTAGTGATGAGTACTATCGGGGTCTTATAGCTAACATTGATTACTCACCCCATGAGATAAGCAAAATGCGGGATTATGAAAGCGATGCGGATTTCTTCAGGGAGTATCGCCCTGTTCTGGATACTGTTTTCTTAAAAACTCTTATCCAAGGCAAAGTCAGCTTATTCTATTACAAGGATTTTAACAATAAAAGCCATTTTTTTGTTGAAAAAGAATCCATGGGTATAAAAGAGCTTGAATACCAACAATATATGGTTCAGGGAAAAGTAAAGTATCTGAAGGGTTACCAGGAACTGTTAAAAGACTATACGAAAGAGTGCAGCTCACTAGTATCCAGAATAAATAACATTAATTATTTTAGGAGTCAGCTACTAAGTTTAATTAGTAATTATAACTCCTGTACAGGTTCCGGAAATGTTTATGTGAAGGGAAAATCAAAGCATAAATTTTCCATTTACCTCAATCCAATCATCGGCATCTCTATTAGTCATATCTCTCCTTCCATCCAAAGCAGTAACTATCCTCAATTTTCTACTATTAATTTTAACTTTTCCAGTAAACCAACATTTGGTCTGGCATTCGATATCTTTTTTCCCAGCAAGCGTAAGGAATGGGCATTGTCCACTCAACTGCTGTATCAAGGATGGAGTTTTAATGGTGTTGAAGAGGACCCTAGCTTTACCACGATTGATAGATTGGAGTACAAGCTTAACGCGAATTTTGTGAAAGCTCAACTACTCGGAAAGTATATGAGGACTAATTCAGGCAAAGTTCACCCGTTCATAAATGCCGGACTTAGCTTTAATTCCAAGCTGAATTCTTCTTTTCAAGAAATTAAAACATATACGGTAGGGTCGCCTGAAACATCGAATATACCCTTTCAAGTAAGTACTACGAGTATGGTCATAGGAACAGGTGCCAGCACACATCGATGGCAAGGAGAAATCAGATATGAATCCAATCTTGGTTCGAAGAGTTTGAGTACAAAAACGATTACTGCTAAGCAAAGTGTCTTCTCTTTTCTGCTAAACTATAGAATTGGTTTAATGCCTGAAGAAAAATAGAAAACTCATTTCGAGAATATCCACAGCCCGAACAAATGCAGGAATTTTTGCGGGAAACGAATGGCTGAGCGACAGCCGAGGTTTTCTCTTTTGGGAAGATACTATTTTTACCCTCAGGTTTAGATACATTTTCTTCCTAAACCTGAGGGTAAAGTTTTAACTCACCAGCATGGCCGCCCCGAATACACCGGCACTGTCGCCGAGTTCAGGCTTGAGGAAAACCGTATCCAGCCGGTTGTTAAACACATTTTTGCGGACTTCCGCAATGCCATCCGTATACAGCAGATCGATGTTGCTCACCCCGCCGCCCAGCACGATCACGTCCGGGTCAAGGATGTTGATGACCACCGATATGGCTTTGCCAAACATCTCCATCAGCCGCTTCACTGTAGCCTGCGCGTGCGGATCGTTGCCCGCCGCGTAGTTTTTCATGATCTCCTTCAGCGTCAGCGACTGTCCGCTGACCGACTGGTAATACCGTTGCAAGGCCGGTCCGGCAATGACTTTTTCCACGCAACCCACTTTGCCGCAATAGCACGGTCCGCCCGCTTCATCCAGAAAGTTGTGTCCCCATTCGCCGCCAATGCCTTGCCGCCCGTTGATCACTTGTCCGTTGACCACCACCCCACCGCCAACCCCGGTACCCATGATCACGCCGAAAACTACCTGTGCCTCGGGCATTACCCGTTTCACAACACCCATCTTGGCTTCGGCCAGGGCAAAGCAGTTGGCATCGTTGGCCATCACCAACGGGATTCCCAGCTTGGCTTCCAGGTCTTTTTTGAAAGGCATGCCGTTCAGGCAAGTGGTATTGCTGTTTTTGAGAAGCTGCGTGATGGGATCTATCGCGCCGGGCGTACCAATCCCGATGGTGGCAGGTTTTAGTCTGGTTTCGTCGGAGATTTTTTGTACCAGTAGTGCAATGCGGTTCAGAATGTGTTCATAGCCGCCAGCGGCCTCTGTGTCAATCCGTTGGCGACTGAGTACGTTCGGGTTCTCAACGGACTCCAATACAACGCCTTCAATTTTGGTACCGCCTAAGTCAATTCCCCAAAGTGGCATATATGCAATGTTGAATGATAGAGTGATAGAATAATTTCGGAATGCCGAAGTTGGAATGCGGATTGGCGTGGTCCCCAATGAAAGAGATGCCCGGTAGTCTATCCGAAATCCGCATTCCCAAATCCGCCTTTATTTCATGTGTGGCTCCAGCAGTTTCTGGATATCCGGTTCTGACAGGTTGGCTTTGGTCACCATTTTGACACCGGTATCTACTTCCTTCTCATACTTCTCCCCTTTGATAACGGCCACCAGCGTTTTTACGCCTTCGTAGCCCATTTTTACCGGATCCTGAATGGCCGCACCCTGCAACTTGCCGTCTTTGATGGCATTGAGCAACGTTTGGTTGACGTCAAAGCCCACAAATTTTACTTTTCCGGCCAGTCCTTTTTGTTCCAGTGCCCGCAGCATGCCTTGGGTAGCCGATTCATTCGAGGCAAAAATACCCTGTACCTCGCCTCCGAACTGGTTCAGCAGGTTCTGGGACGACTGGAACGCTTTTTCAATGGTGGCGCCGGCATACTGGTTTTCAGACAGGAAAACCACCTGGGGGGCGTATTCCTTCATTCCGTCCAGAAAGCCTTTTTCACGCTCCTGTGTCGAGGCGGAACCTTCGTTGTAACGCAGCAGAATCACTTTGCCCTTGCCACCCAGCTCTTCGGCCAGTTGCTTGGCGCAAAGCTTCCCACCAGCATAGTTGTCGGTGGCTACGTAGGCCGAAAAATCATTTCCCGTCAGGCGCGAGTCAAAAATAACAACCGGAATCTTGCGGCTAATCGCTGCCTTGACCGGTGGCACCAGGGCACGGTCGTCCAGCGGGGCCATCAGGATGCCGTTCACGCCACGGCTTACGAAATTCTGCACCACCTGAATCTGCATCTGACGGTCGTCTTCTTTTTGCGGTCCCTGCCAGATGATTTCGACACCGAGTTCCTTGCCGGCCTGTTCGGCGCCGGCCCGCACGCTTTTCCAGTGGGTGTGGGTGCTGCCTTTGGGCACTACGGCAATCTGCAATGCTTTTTTCTCGTCACCCGCGTTTTGGCTGGAGGAGCCGCCGCATTGCGAAAATAGTACCGCTACGGCAAGCAAAACCCCGCTGAATGTAATTCTGGAACGTAAAAGATTCATGGTAGTATAAAGTGATTTTTTAGACTTTTTTGGAGTCCCGAAGATTTGAAAAATTTCGGTGTGAAACAAATCCTATCTCACTTTAGCAGATCCGCGACAGCCTTTTCCGCTTTTCCGAAGTCAAATCCATCCATTACCTTTTGCATTTCGGCGGCAATCTGCGGATTGCACAAATTGCCGATGCTGCCTTCGTGGGTGTGTTTCAAATTCACATTTGGCTGGAAAGTGCCCTCGGCAATTTCTTTGCCCACCTGCTTGTACGCATCCCGGAACGGCACGCCCTGCAACACCAGTTCGTTGACCCGCTCGACGCTGAAAAGATAATGGTAGCGGCTGTCCTGCAGGATATCCGGGTTCACATTCACGTGCTCCAGCATGAACTGCGCCATCCGCAGGCAATCGAGCAGCTCTTCCACCGCCGGAAAAATGATTTCCTTGGTCAGTTGCATTTCGCGGTGGTATCCCGACGGCAGGTTGCTCATCAGCAAGGCCAGTTCTTGCGGAAGGGCTTTCAGCCGGTTGGTTTTGCCACGCAGCAGTTCGGCCACATCCGGGTTTTTCTTATGCGGCATGATGCTCGAGCCGGTGGTAAGGTCGTCGGGGAGCGTCAGGAAACCGAAGTTCTGGCTGTTGTACAGGCATACATCCATGGCCAGCCGCGAAAGCGTGGTGGCAACCGCCGCAATGGCCGTCGCCACGCTGTATTCGGTTTTGCCACGCGTCATCTGGGCATACACTACATTGTAATTGAGCGTATCAAAACCAAGCAGTTGTGTTGTCAACGTCCGGTTCAGCGGAAACGACGAACCATATCCCGCACCCGACCCCAGCGGATTTTTGTTCGTAATCTTATAGGCTGCCTGTACCATGAGCATGTCATCGATCAGGCTTTCGGCGTAAGCGCCAAACCACAGCCCGAACGAAGACGGCATGGCAATCTGCAAATGCGTGTAGCCGGGCAGAAGCACATCCTTGTATTGCTCACTCAACAGGTTCAGCACATCGAACAGCTGCCTGGCGTGCCTGGCCATTTCGGCTACCTGTTCGCGCAGAAACAATTTGATGTCCGTCAGCACCTGGTCGTTGCGCGAACGGCCGCTGTGAATTTTCTTACCGGTTTCGCCGAGCCGTTGGGTTAGCAGCCACTCGATCTGCGAATGTACGTCTTCAATGCCTTCGTCAATGGTAAATTCGCCGCTCCGGATTGTCTCATAGATGGATTTCAGTTCGCGCTGAATGTCTGCCAGTTCGGAAGCCGTAAGCAAGCCAATCGACTCCAGCATTTGCGTATGGGCCAGCGAACCCAGCACGTCGGCAGAGGCGAGGTACAGGTCCATTTCGCGGTCTTTGCCAACGGTAAATTTTTCAATAGCAGCAGCAGTAGCGGTGTTTTCTTTTTGCCAGAGCTTCATTGTGAGTTGGGAATTCGGATTGCGGAATTTATTAATAACATCCGTTCAGACACAGATTGCAACAGGGCGGTAAAAGTACAAGGTTTTGGGTTTTTGAGCCATATTATTTTCAAATGAAAATTGCAGCCGCCATACAGCAACTATTTGCTTCTGATTTTGTACCGAAAAATAGTATCTTTGAAATTCTATTTGGCGAAGCCAAAAATCAAAAGCTCCTCTGGCATTTGAAAGTATCTTTTACCAAGCAAGTTAGCTTACTTTTGCACATTTGTGTCGTGGTTGCTACTCGCCCGTCTCTCCTCTTCTGCTTCAGTTAGCTGTTTTTGCAATGCAATTATTTCGTAACTTGAGTATCCGAAACAAACCATTTATGCGACTTTTTATACCTTTTTTGCTTCTTTTTTCGGCGGCTGCCTTTGCCGAAAATATACCCTCGCCGCGATTTGTCCGTAACGATGGCCAATGGGAAAAAGAAATCCTGTACCGGGCGGCCATTCCGGGCGGCTTTATTTCTCTGAAAAAGAATTCCCTGCATTATGTATTTTACCATACGGGTGATGTAGCCCGCCAGCACAAACATGACTCTCATGCCTCTACGCCTGCTTCACGTCAGGCAACTTCTGTTGACGTGGGCAAAGACAGGATCCGCGCCCATGGGTTTGAGATTGCGTTTCTGAACGCCAGTGCACAGCCTCAACTCGTAGCCAACGACCAGAAGCCAGACTTACGGAATTATTACCTGGGCGACGATCCCTCGCATTGGGCCGGCAATGTCCCGGCGTTTTCCGAAATCATTTACAAAGACCTGTATCCCGGCATTGATCTGCGGCTGTTTGCCCAGAACGGCACTTTCAAGTATGAATTTCTGGTAGCAGCCCAAGCCAACCCGGACGTGATCCGGATGAAATACACCGGCATGAGCCGGCTTTCGCTGGAAAATGGTTTTCTTTTCACCGAAACGTCGGTGAACAAAGTGACCGAAACCCCACCGTACACCTATCAGCTAAACAAAAACGGAATCAAAACCGAGGTACCTTCCGGTTTTGCCTTGCAAAACGATATTATTTCCTTTTCTTTTCCCAAGGGATTTGACCGGAAATCACCCATGGTGATTGACCCGATTCTGGTATTTTCCACGTACTCGGGTTCTTTTACCGACAACTGGGGATTCACGGCGACCTACGACGAAGCGGGTCATTTGTATTCAGGCGGTATCGAATTTGGCAACCGGTTCCCCGCAACCACCGGAGCCTTTCAGACTACCTTCGGCGGCAATGTGGATGTGGCGGTTTTGAAATATACTCCCGACGGAAAGTCGTTGATCTATGCTACCTATGTAGGCGGAAATGCTGCTGATATCCCTCACAGCATGATCGTGGATGCCAATAATAATCTGGTAATTATGGGAACCACCAGTTCACGCAACTTCCCTGTCACTGCCAATGCCTACGACCGTACGTTCAATGGTGGAAACCGCATTACACCAGTCAGCATCGATTATGCCGACGGAAGTGACCTGTTTGTTGCCAAACTCAACGCCTCTGCCAGTACTCTGCTAGGATCAACCTATCTGGGGGGATCGCAGAATGATGGATTGAACTACGAGACACTGGAAATTTTCAATTACGGTGATGAACTGCGTGGTGAAGTCAATCTGGATGCGCAAGGGAATATTTACCTGGCATCTACTACAGTCTCTAATAATTTTCCACTAGTCAATGCCTCCCAAACCAGGTTCCAAGGATTTCAGGAAGCGGTGATTTGTCAGTTTGATCCCACGTTGTCTCAGTTGGTGTGGAGCACGTATCTGGGCGGCAGCGGATTTGATGCGGTACGAGGCATCCGGATTGCCCCCTCAGGCACTGTTTATGTGACAGGAGGCACTACCAGCAGTAATCTCCCCGCCTCCCAGGGTGTAATCAAAAGCACGTTTTCGGGTAGAGAGGATGGTTTTGTAGCCAGCTTCCAAAACCGCCAGCTCACCCGGTTGTCGTATCTGGGAACGAGCAGCTCGGACCAGAGCTACCTGATCGATATTGATCCAGATGAAAATGTCTATGTATTCGGCCTCACGTATGGTTCCTATCCGGTTAGCCGGGGGGTGTATGCCAATGCCAATAGCGGTCAGTTCATTCATGCCATGGACAAAACGTTTAGCCAAACCCTGTTTTCGACGGTCATCGGTTCTGGTAGAAGGCAGCCTGATATTTCTCCGACCGCATTTATGCGCAATACCTGCGGCTTTATTTATCTATCAGGTTGGGGCGGTCAGGTAAATCTTCCTAATCCCGAAATACCAGGTAGCAATGGCATTGCGGGTAGTAGTACAACGGGCTTTTCGGTGACCCCGAATGCCCTAAAAACCAGTACTACCGGCGACGATTACTACCTGGCCATTCTGGATGTCAATGCCTCCCAGCTTTTGTTCGGCACTTTTTTTGGTTCACCGGAAGGGACCAACCACGTAGACGGAGGCACGTCCCGCTTTAGTCCGGATGGTACCATTTATCATGCGGCCTGTGCCTGTCGCGACAACAGCACGTTTCCAACCACACCCGGCGTATGGTCAAACCGTAATAATGGAACTCGTGACGATGCCGATAACGCTCCTAATACCGGTTGCAACAATGCGGCCTTTAAAATCAACCTGGATGGATTGGAGGCCAATTTTGAATTTACCAGTGACTCGTGTGGCTTGCCCGCTCAGGTAAGACTGACCAATAGGAGCGAAGGCGGGAAGCAGTATGAATGGCTGGTCAATGGCCAGGTAAAGTCTACAGCGGCGAACCAAACGCAACTCTCGCTGGACCAGCCGGGCGAGTATACCATTACGCTAAAGGCTTACGACCCGCTTACCTGCAAGAAGGTGGATTCGGTAAGCCGAAAAATTGTTGTCAGTGGCACTGTGTTCAAAATAAACAAGGATTCTACGATCTGTCCCGGTCAATCCATTCGTCTGAGTGCCAGTGGAGGCACAACGTACCAGTGGTCTCCAGCGGCTGGCATGGATAATCCAAAGGCGGCGGCACCTATCGTAAAGCCGTCCCAAACCACAACGTATACTGTCTTGATTACCGATGCTTTCGGTTGCTCCAAGAGTTTGTCAACTACCGTGACAGTGAATGACTTTGAGCCGGATTTTGAGATCCTGACACAGTCCGAATGCGGTGGGCCTACCCGGTTGCGGCTTGTCAACAAGACGGATGGTACACGCGCCGAATGGCAAGTCGTGGACAAGGATAGTTCGGGCATCGTACAAGTGGACGATGCATGGATCGTGGGTAAAGAGGGCAAAGAAACCCAGTATGAAATCATCCTGCGTGCCTTCCGTGGCAATTGCAGCGAGACCATTAGTAAAACGATCACCATCGATGATGCACGCAAACCTGTCAACGTCCTGACACCCAACGAACCCAACACCCGTTTTGAAACTTTCCGCAAAGGATGGAAAGTAGAGATTTACGATCAGTGGGGAAGGCCTGTGTACGAAAACGAATCCTATCAGAACGACTGGACAGCTGCCGACGCAAAAAATACCGTTTACTATTACAAGCTCACCGCACCGGATGGCGCTTCCTGCAAAGGGTGGCTTCAGGTGTTGCGGTAAGGCAACCGGTTTTGAACCTTTCTGGCATACTATTTTTAGCCCTCTGATCCAAAGCGGTTTCAGAGGGCTTCTTCGTTTTGCGCCCTACCCGACCAATACAATATGCTGATTATCAGATTTTTATTTTGAAACCCCGGGTTGCATTTTCACGTATAAAGAAACACAACGATTGACACTAAAATTTACAGCTATGCGAAAAACAGTTTTACAGATACTATGTGTACTAGTGTGCATGAGCAGTCTGAACGTATTTGGACAAACACTGGCATCGGCTCGAAAAAAGGCTCCCGTTGCCATGCAGGCTCCCAAAGACCTTGTCCAGACCTTGCAGACCAATGCTACCCTGACAGCCCTGGTGAAAGCCATCAAGGCATCTGATTTCACAGGCGCGTTGAGCCAGGCGGGACCGTTCACGGTCTTTGCGCCTACGGATGACGCTTTTGCACAAATTGCGGCAATGCCCGAGCTAATGCAGCCTGCGAACAAAGAAAAACTGGCATCGGTTTTAAAATATCATGTGGTTCAGGGAAAACTGATGGCCAGCGAACTCCGCGACGGCCAGACCCTTGCCACCTTGAATGGCGAGGAACTTACGGTTTCGGTCATCAACGGCAAGGTATTGATCAACGGCGCGGAAGTAACCCAACCCAATGTAGTGGCGGCCAACGGGGTGATTCATGTGGTAAACCATGTGATGCTGCCGGGTGCCAATCTGGGTAACAAATAGACCTGAACTTATACATACACCTGTTTATACCGCAAAAGGCTCGCCATCCATGGCAAGCCTTTTGTTAATTACAATGCAAATAGTAATTGTCGTTAGTAAAAATGCCTTTTGTCATTCCGACGCAGGAGGAATCCGGCCTTAACTGACACGATGCCTCGTAGCATTCACGGATCTAGACACCAGATTCCTCCTGCGTCGGAATGACAAGACACTTGTTTTTGTTGTATTTTTAAAACTCAGACAATCATATAGTATCCTCGTTTGGGCAAAAACCTCGTTTTACGTCAGAAAACTATTTTGCTCAATATCTCAATGTACATTTCGATTCCCTTTTCGATCTCTTCCAGGTAAATAAACTCATCGGCTGAATGCGAACGAGCCGAGTCACCGGGGCCCATTTTCAGACTGGGCACATCAAGTAACGCCTGATCAGACGTGGTGGGTGAGCCGTATGTAGTCAGTCCCATGGTTCTTCCGGCTTCCACGATGGGATGGGTTGGTGAAATACTCGAAGGCTTCAGCCGCACCGAACGAGGCTTCACTTCGGCCAGCAGTCCGTTTTTCAGCACCAGCAGCACGGCTTCGTTACTGTATTTGTCGGTCGTGCGGACATCAACCGTAAACGTACACGTGTCCGGAATTACATTGTGCTGCGACCCCGCCTGGATGATGGTCACCGTCATTTTCACCGGTCCCAGCAACTCCGACACTTCCGGAAACTGGTAATTCCGAATCCAGTCCATGTCACGCATGGCTTTGTAGATGGCATTTTCGCCTTCGTTGCGGGCGGCATGGCCTGCCTTGCCACGTACGATGCAATCGACTACCATCAGTCCTTTTTCGGCAATGGCCATCTGCATTTGCGTAGGCTCGCCCACGATGGCAAAATCAATCGGTGGCAGGTAGGGTATGAGCAATTCCAGGCCTTCCCTGCCGGAAATTTCTTCTTCGGCCGTGGCAGCCAGCACGAAGTTATAGTTTAAATCAGGTTTGTCGTAAAAATGCAGGAATGTCGTAATCAGTGACACGAGGCAGCCCCCGGCGTCGTTGCTACCCAGGCCATACAGCTTGCCGTCTTGCTCAATGGGCGAAAACGGGTCCAGTGTATACGACGCATTGGGTTTGACGGTATCGTGGTGCGAATTGAGCAGAATCGTTGGTTTCTGCGGGTCAAAATACCGGTTTTTAGCCCACAGGTTGTTTTTCAATCGCTCAAAAATAATATCTTTTTCTTGTAAAAAAGCGGCAATGCAATCACCCGTGCGGTCTTCTTCCCGGGAAAACGAAGGAATGGCAATGAGTCTCTTGAGTAAGGCAATCGCGTCCTGTGCTTGCGAAACTGTGTGAATCATAGATGGTTAGTTGATGACACAAATAAGCTGTCTTTAAACGGCAAATAGTTGTGCAAAATAAGGAAAGAAAATCAGAAATTGCTGAAAATTTGACCACCGGAGGTTTTACACTCTTGCAGGATAGTATTTATATTTAAACGTTTAGCATGTATCAAATGGCTGGTTTCACGGCAACTTTGCTCAAATTCGGACAGAAAGGTGAAAAGACCGGATGGACCTACATCGAAATCCCGGTAGACGTGGCCGAAGCACTCAGGCCGGGTGTCAAGCAGTCGTTTCGGGTAAAGGGAACGCTGGACGACTTTCCGATCAAAGCCGTAGCCCTGGTACCCATGGGTGACGGTAGGTTCATTCTGGCCATCAACGCTGCCATGCGCAAGGGCATTCGCAAAGCGGAAGGGGCTGCGGTGCATGTTTCGCTGGAAGTTGATGACGATCCTCTGCCTCCATCGGCCGATCTGCTGGAGAGTCTGGAATACGAACCCAAAGCAGCTGAGTTTTTCCAGACCTTAACGAAGGGGCATCAGAATTATTTCTTCAACTGGATCGAAAGTGCCAAAACTCCGGAAACCAAAGCCAAACGCATTACCCAAGCCATTCGCGGATTGGCGATGGGGATGGGTTATGGCGAAATGATTCGCTATTTCAAAAATGAGCGTACTAAATTCGGATAGAACCGGTTTTACCGTACTATAAAGTCAGGCGGGTTCCAACCTGGTTTGTCACATGCCGGGCATGAATGATATGCACTTCTTTGACGCCTTGCGCCAAAGCCGCAAAAGCATTATCCAATTTGGGAATCATTCCTTTTGATACAATACCTTCGGCTTTGAGTGTTGCGTATTTTTCCTTATTGATCGCAGCAATTACAGAATCGTCATCATCCGGATTCATCAGTACGCCTTTCTTTTCAAAGCAATACACCAGATTGACAGCGGCGCCCTCTTTGGCTAATGCGGTGGCAATGGCCGAGGCCATGGTATCGGCATTGGTATTGAGAATCTGGCCCTGCGCATCTACCGTCAGCGGAGCCACAATGGGGGTGAGTTTTTGATTCAAAAACGACAGTAATTGCAGTGCGTTCACTTGCTCGATATCACCGGCAAATCCGTAATCGATGGTTCCTACCGGGCGTTTTCGCGCCAGGATCACACCGGCATCGGCACCCGTCAGGCCAATGGCGTTGCATTGCCGGGCCTGCAATTGGGCTACCAGCTGCTTGTTCACCAATCCGCCATACACCATTGTGACTACATCCAGCATGGCAGCATCGGTGATGCGGCGTCCATCGATCATCTGGGTAGCAACGCCAAGCTTCTCCGCAACCTGGGTAGCGATTTTCCCACCGCCGTGTACGAGAATTTTCTGGTCCGGTATGGAAGCAAAATCGGATAAAAAAGCCTGTGTGGCAGCAGGATTATCCACGATGTTCCCGCCTATTTTAATTACATGTATAACCGACATTCAAAAGTATGGGTAGGTTTTTCCTGTGGAAACGATACTATTTTATTATAAGTCGGACAATAGCTGCTTCAACACCACCTGTGCCGACCACACCCGGTTGGCCGCCTGCGGAATCACAATGGACTGCGGACTGTCGAGCACCTCGTCGGTCACTTTCAGGTTGCGACGCACAGGCAGGCAGTGCATGAATTTGCCGTTGTCGGTCAGACGCATCTTGTCCATCGTTATCATCCAATCCGGATTCTGTGTCAATACCTTGCCGTAATCCTGGTACGAAGACCAGTTTTTGGTATAAATAAAATCGGCTCCTTCAAAGGCTTCGCGCTGGTTATGGGTTACTCTGGCATTACCGACAAATTGCGGGGCCAGTTCGTAGCCTTCCGGATGGGTGATCACAAAATCCACATCCCAGCGATTCATCCATTCGGAAAACGAGTTGGCAACCGCCTGCGGCAACGCCTTGAAATGCGGAGCCCACGTAAGCACCACTTTGGGACGCGGCTTGGTTTTGTACTCCTCAATGGTAATGCAGTCGGCCAGGGATTGCAGCGGATGCCGCGTCGCCGATTCCAGGTTCACGATAGGCACGCCGGCGTGTTGTTTGAACTTGTTTATCACTATTTCCTGATAATCGGCATCCCGGTCTTTCAGTTCGGCAAATGACCGCACCGCAATGATGTCGCAGTATTGCCCGATCACCGCCGCCGCTTCCTTGACGTGTTCGGCTTTGTCGCCATTCATGACAACGCCATCCATCATCTCCAGTCCCCACGAATCCTGGTTCACATTCATCACCATCACCTCCATTCCCAGGTTCTGGGCCGCCTTCTGGGTGCTCAGGCGTGTACGCAGACTGGAATTAAAAAATAACAGCCCGATGGTTTTGTTCTTACCCAGATGTTGGTCACCAAACGGATTTTTCTTGAGTTGGATGGCTTCTTGTACCAGAACCTTCGGATCAGGCACATCGGCAGGGGAAATGAAATGTTTCAATGGTCAGCAATTGCTAAAGGTGGAGGATACGCATTTACGGGCGAAAAATACGACCCTGCGTTCAGCTTGACAAGTATTTTAAAAACAAAAAAGCTAACCTGCGCTGAAATCGGCAGATTAGCTTTGATTATACGTGGTTATGGATAATTACTGCACAATGACTTTTTCGCGGACAATCGTGCTTCCTTTGCGGGCTTGGATAATGTAAAGGCCTGAATGTGTAGAGAATTGTTTCACGGCAATACTCGGAATGGCATCGCTGGTATATTTGGCCGAGAAGCACTGCTTGCCAATCTGGTCGTATACGGTCACATAAATGTCGCCTGTTTGTTCCGAATTTACGGCAACCTGCACAAATCCATCCTGCGCCACTGGGTTCGGGAATACGCTAGCCGAACGAGAAGAGCCTCCCGCATTCACTGATCGTATGTTAGAATAGGTAAACTTGCCATCCAGATCCGTTTGTTTCAGACGATAATAGGAAGTGCCTTCATACGGTTGTGTATCCATTGATTGATATGTACGTAGGCCAGAAACCGTCCCTGCGCCTTTCACACGGGTTACTTCCGTAAACTCAACACCATCTTTTGATTTCTCTACAGTGAAGTAATCATTGTCTTCCTCCGAAGCGGTAGCCCAATTCAATTTTACCTGGCCCTCAGAGTAGGCAGCACGGAAATAGACTAGAGTAACAGGAAGGGCCACAAAACAATTACATTTTTCACGACCAAGTGCAGCAACAAAACCTAATGCAACTGCCTCATTATCAAATCCAGTCAAATTGCCTGAAGTATTTCGAGTAGAAGCATCACACATACCTAATCGACCCGTTCCGGCTCCAAATAACCCTCCCGTTATATTACTTGTTCCATCGACATTAACTGTTCCACAGCCTCCGGCCGGCAACAATGGGTTATCTGCACCTGATATATTCCCTGACGTTTGTGTATAATTTCCTGTAACTCTAAATAAAGATCCCCCTAATATAATATTCCCTCCACTCACATTGGCATTTCCAGATATAACAATAGAACCTGTAGATGTTATAGTACCTGCACCTTGATTGAAAGAACTTATGCCCAAAACAGTTTCTGGAGTATTTATATTGCCAGCGTTTGTAAAACTATTGTTATTATTCCAAGTACCATATATATTTATGTTACCACTGTTTGTTATAGAAGACCCGTTGTTAAAGTTTGCAGTAATTGGAACAAAAAAACTACCCAAATTTGCAGTTCCTTCATTTATAAAAGTAAAAGAATTATTGAAGTTTACTGTTAGTGAAAGATTGCCACCAGGAAAAGCAATTCGATTAAATGTTCCTTTGTTCGTTATTTTATTAGCATTAGCTACTCCTCCAAAGTTGTTGATGTTGGCACCATATTCAAATACAACATTAGTACCTATACACAAAAGTACATTGCTTCTATTCGCAAAATTAATAGTTCCTGTAAATGTAGAAGTTCCAACACTGGCCCTCAAACACAAAACCTGATTATCTGCATCAGCAATAAATGTTGCATTGGCATTACCGGGAGCACTCACATCCAACTGTTTTACAGAAGTAAAACCTACTGTCGAACAACTGCACTGCGCCTGCACCTCAGAAAAAGAAAAAACGCCAACAACGAGAATGGCAGCGATTCTCCACATTAAATTTTTGATTGTAAATGTTCGTTTCATAGTATATCTTTTGTTGAGATTACGTACATGTGTAATAAAAGTAGCCACGCGAAAAGTGTGTCTGTCTATTAATTCGGGATAAGTAACAAATGTAAACGAAAAATCACATAAAAGATAAAAAATCATCGAAAAGTGACAGAAAGCAGGAAAAAACAGCCGTAAAAAATCAACTTTTCGCATGTAAGAAAATGTCGTAAAAAGAATGCTGGCGGTCGGTTAGACTAAAGCTGAGCAAAAACATGAATCTTTCCGGCGTTTATTCCATTTACCTTTGGTAACACAAACGTATGTACGCATTTCTGCAAGAAATCTGCCATCCAGAGGCTAAGCAACTTTAACTGAAAAAGACGCACCTTCTTATTGACCGGAAACAGATCCCGATTACTGCTGCGTCAAAGCAAAAGTGTCTTTTGCTGGTTTCGTTCCTCATCCATTCCGCTTATGAGGAAAACGATTAAGACGGGTCTGTCTCTCACTGCCTGACTCATTTAACCTGCCTGAGGCATTCTGGAAGGAAGCTCTCTGTGAAACGCCTGACCTCTTTTTCGCTTGTCTACGCTGCGTTTGGGGTCACAGGGAATAAGCGGAAGATAGGGCGGGGAACGCATAACTTCCTGATAATCAGCACGGGGAGAGGGGGTGACGATTTTTAGGGGAAAAACTTTGTCAGAGCGGGGAAATGCCAATGCGACTCTTTTATTTATTTTTAATATTATATACTATTTATATTATTTAAGATATTTCCTTACCCCCTTTCCCCAAGCCTGATTATCAAAGGATTAAACATTACCCCGCTCCTTACCCCTGCCTACCCCAAACGTCAGGTGCTTACCCCGGACCACAAGAAAATACAAGTTGAAGTACTGTAAACTACCATTGATCATCAAACACAAACATAACCCTAGGCAAAACACCGAATTACGCTTACAAGGCCTGTGCTCCCGCAGTACCGGGGGCTTTTGCACATGAACAACAACACGGCTGTAAACGCGATTAAAGGCAGCTTAAACCGCGCCATGGGCATCGTGAAGTGTGTCCAGTGACCTAGAGTATTTCTATGCGGGCAGAACGCATTTCATTGAATTGAAATCAAGGGAAGGCATCCAGAGTGAAGACCAGAAGCTGTTCCAGGCACGGGTGGAGGCCCAGGGCGGCCGCTACCACATTGTGCGCAGTTACGAGCAGTTCCGCCAGCTGATCACAGCCATTCATGCCCATACGCAATGAAAGGCACCATAACCCCTGTAGGGGCGAACCCACGTGTTCGCCCGGTTTCGTGCAAACCGCGTCCGGATTCTGAAACCCCCGACGGTTCGGATCATCCTGACCATACCGATGGCAACAACCTGGGCAGACACGTGGGTCTGCCCCTACATTGGTTCGGATACATCCCGGGCTGGCCTTTGCGCATCATTCACCGCAACACCATAAGTTGCCGTGAACTATGCGCAAGCTCGTCACTGCCGTGAATTCCGCGCAAAACGGAAACTGCCGTGAGTTATGCGCAAGACTTCGCTTGCCGTGAATAATGCGCAAACATCAGCCTGCGGTGAATTCACGGCAAACCATGGCGTGAACGGAACTCCGAGCAGCACTGCTGCAAAACCAAACCTGCGCATAACTCACGGCAAGCCAACCGCGTGCCGTGAATTCCGCTCATACACTGGCGTTGCCGTGAATAATACGCAAGGACGTATGTATTTCCGCTTGGTCTGTTTTCGATCATACAGAACACGTTAGTAAGGACGAAAGCTGGTGTAGGATACAAGTAGAAAACAAAAACCCCACTCGCAGACGAGTGGGGCCTAAAAAATAGTATTCCGAACTAATGAAAACTCAGCTATCAGGCACTCACCTTTTCGGCCTTCATAACGGTGGCAAAGGCTTCCAGAAACTCGTCCACTTCCGTTGTCTTCAGTGCCAGCGAAGGGAGCAGCCGGAGGGTATGCTTACCGGCATATCCGGTGAAAATATGATGCTCAAACAATAGCTTCTTGCGTACAACGTCCACCGGCTCTTCGGTTTCGATGCCGATCATCAGACCGCGGCCGCGTACTTCTTTCACACCCGGCAGGCTTTTTACATTTTCCATGATGTAATTTCCTACCGTAGCCGCATTGTCGATCAGGTTTTCCTGCTTCATCACATCCAGCACCGCAATGGCGGCTGCACAAGCGAGGTGGTTGCCACCAAAGGTAGTGCCCAGCATGCCGTGCACCGCTTTGAATTTCGGATGAATCAGCACGCTGCCGATCGGGAAACCGTTGCCCATGCCTTTGGCGGTGGTGATCAGGTCGGGCTGTACGTTGTAATGCTGATGCGAGAAAAACTTACCGCTTCGACCGTAGCCACACTGCACGCTGTCCAGAATCAGCACGGCACCGAATTTGTCGCACAGTTCACGGGCTTTCTGCAGAAACGCGCCACTGGTTACGTGAATCCCTCCCACTCCCTGAATGCCTTCGACAATCACCGCGCAGATTTCCTCGTTCATGGCCGCTTCCAAGGCCTCGGCATCGTTGAACGGAATGAACTGCACGTGTTCGTTGGAATTGATGGGGGCCACAATGCTCGGATTGTCCGTAACGGCTACGGCACCGGCGGTACGGCCGTGAAACGCTTTCTGGAAAGCGATTACTTTTTTGCGGCCGTTGTAAAACGAACCCAGTTTCAGGGCGTTTTCATTGGCTTCGGCACCGGAGTTAGCCAGAAACAGATGGTAATCCTCATAGCCCGACAGCTTGCCTAACTTATCGGCCAGTTCGTCCTGCAACGGAATCTGTACCGAGTTGGAGTAAAAGCCGATCTTGTTCAGCTGATCGGTAAGCGTTTGTACATAGTACGGATGGGTGTGGCCGATGGAAATCACCGCATGACCGCCGTACAAGTCCAGGTACTTTTGCCCGTTGGCATCCCAGATGTAGCTGCCCTGTCCTTTGACAGGCTCAATATCGTATAATGGATATACATTAAATAAGTCCATGATTGTCAGAGGTTTTTGAATTTTAAAAGATACTATTTTCTGAACCAGGATTTGCAGGATTCTAGAATTACAGGATTGTTTCAATCAAGGTAATCTTTAAATCCTGCGAATCATGGTTCAGACTAAAATGCAACCGGCTTCAGGTTCAGTCCGGCGTTTTCATCAAAGCCAAAAAGCAGGTTCATGTTCTGAACGGCCTGGCCCGACGCCCCTTTGGTCAGGTTATCAATGACACTGGTAATCAGCAATTGGTCATCTTCCATTTCCAGATGCAACAGACACTTGTTGGTGTTCGTCACGAGCTTTACATCTACCTCGCTATCAATCACATGCGTAAACGGATGGTTTTGATAAAACCCGGTATAGTATTTTTTCGCTTCTTCCAAAGATCCCTCAAACGTAGTATACACACTGGCCAGAATGCCCCGTGTAAAATTGCCCCGGTAGGGAATAAACCGGATTTTTTTCTCAAACCCGGTTTGCAACTGCCTCAGACTCTGCCTTATCTCTTTCAGATGCTGGTGCGTAAAGGCCTTGTACACCGAGATATTGTTGTTACGCCAGGTAAAATGCACGGTATCACTCAGCTTCTGTCCCGCTCCGGTGCTGCCGGTAATGGCACTGATGTGCACCTCGTGTTGCAGCCGGTTTTGCTGGGCCAACGGCAACAACGCCAATTGGATAGCCGTCGCAAAACACCCCGGGTTGGCAATGTGCTGCGCCTGGCGGATGCGGTCTTTGTTCAGTTCGGGAAGTCCGTACACAAACCCGTTGGATTCGTCGCGAAAGTCCTGACTCAGGTCAATCACTTTGCTTTGCAGAATCGCGGGATTATCAGCCAGAAAACCTTTGGCCTCTCCGTGTCCGACGCAGAGAAACACGACATCCACAGCCTGGGCAAAGCTATCCGCAAACAACAAATCGGTTTCACCAATCAGGTCGGTATGTGCGGAATGCAGGGGCTTGCCGGCCGAACTTTTGCTATGTACATAGGCAATTTCGGCGTGGGGATGGTTCAACAGGATGCGGATTAGTTCGCCTCCCGTGTATCCGGCCCCGCCGATAATACCCACTTTGATTTTTTGAGCCATTGCTAAAATAAGTCAAGAGACGCAAGAAAAAAGACATGAGACAAAAGACAAATATCTGACAACTAAAGCGTTACAGCGTCTTTACCCTATCATTCTTTCTGTACGATTATTTAGTATCCTTAGAAAATGAAAAACCTCACGGTGGTGACTTAGTGCTGCCTACGATTTTAAAGAGGGCTTTAAAAATCGCGTTTGTCATTCCGACGCAGGAGGAATCCGGTGTCTAGATCCGTGAATGCTACGAGGCATCGTGTCAGTTAAGGCCGGATTCCTCCTGCGTCGGAATGACATAATTCATTTAAAAAAATGATAGACAAACACTTAGTCTTCTCCGTTCACTTTGTGGTAAATCATGGTCTGGTTGGACATGATTTTGGAGAATCCGCGTACGTCGTCTCCACTCCAGGCGTTGTTCATCTCGCCGTAGCTGCCAAACTTTGCCGACATCAGGTCGTGCGCCGATTCGATGCCGATCACGTAGAAACGATACGGTGCCAGTTGCACATGCACCGTGCCGGTTACGTTTTGCTGGGTATCGGTCAGGAATGTTTCGATGTTGCGGGCCACCGGCTCCAGGAACTGTCCTTCGTGAACCATGGTGCCGTACCAGCTCGCCAGTTGCTCCTTCCAGTATAGTTGGCCTTTGGTCAATACGTGTTTTTCAAGGGTATGGTGCGCTTTGATGATGATCAGCGGAGCAGCGGCTTCGAAGCCCACCCGGCCTTTGATGCCGATGATGGTATCGCCCACGTGGATGTCGCGGCCAATGGCAAACGGACCGGCAATCTGTTGCAATTTCTGGATGGCATTCACCGGATTTTCAAATTTCTCGCCGTTGATGCCTTTCAGTTCGCCTTTTTCAAAATACAGATCCACCTGTTCCGGGTCGTGCTTGGTGAGTTGTGTCGGGAAAGCCGATTCAGGCAGGTACTGGCCGGATGTCAATGTTTCGCGGCCGCCAACGGATGTACCCCAGATGCCTTTGTTGATCGAATAGGCTGCTTTGGTCCAGTCCTGTACCACGCCTTTCGCTTTCAGGTATTCGATTTCGGCCTCGCGGGAGAGTTTCATATCCCGGATCGGCGTGATTACTTCCATGTTCGGAATCAGAATGCGGAAGACCACATCAAAACGCACCTGGTCGTTACCGGCACCGGTACTTCCGTGCGCCACGGCATCGGCATTGACGCTTTTGGCATATTCGGCCACGGCCAACGCCTGAAACATCCGTTCGGCACTCACGCTCAGCGGATAGGTATTGTTTTTCAGAACGTTACCGAATACCAGGTATTTCAGACATTCCTGATAGTACTTATCCACTACTTTCACCGTTTGGTGGCTCTTTACGCCGAGGGTCTTTGCCCGGTTTTCGATGTGCACAATTTCTTCATCCGTAAACCCTCCGGTATCTACCAATACCGAATGTACTTCCATTCCTTTTTCGTCGGAAAGATATTTTACGCAGTATGAGGTGTCAAGGCCGCCACTAAAGGCAAGAACTACTTTTTTCATGAATTGACTATGGATTGATTATGGATAAACTGTAACTCTCAACTATTAATCATCTAACTTGATAACCAGTCGTTTGCCCCGGTTGTAATTTACTTCCCATCGTTCGTCATATACAGATTTATACTGGATGCGGGCCTGAATCAACCCTTCGGAGATTGCCTTCCTGAATTTTTCAGTCGGTTCGTAGCCGTTTACCCGTATCCACTCCAGTTCTTCGTTGGACGCAATCACTTTGTCTTCCCAGATCTGGTTAATGCTCCCCGCTACCTGATGAATGGAGCTTACGCCCAAAACCTTTTCACCAAAAGTGGTTTCGTTGGTAAATAACTGTCCATTGTACCACAATTCTACCTCTTCCACAATGGCGGGTCCTACACCCTTATTGGCTACGACAAACGCAATCTGATTACTGGTTGAATCGTCTTCCAAACGGGTTACAATACTGACTGAAACGCTAGGCCATACGGAAGCATACTGCTGCTTGCGTTCGGACTGCACCTGAAACACCGAAACCATCAATGCACACGCACTGACAATGGTAGCCATGACGGCCAGTATCTTTTCGCTGTTCAAACGTTTCCAAAACGCCATAAGTCAAGGGTTGATTTTCCGGTAAGGTACGAAAAAAGCCCCCCTTCGCAGAAGCAAAGGAAGGGCAAAATAGTATCTCTTGTATGTTAAAAACCCACTTATTCGAAAATCGAGCGGATCAGTGCGGCCAAACCGGCCACAACAACCGAATACACGAGGATTTTCTCTTTTTCAATCGGCTTCTTGATCTCCGGCATGGGCACCAGCTTGGCCTCATCCGGCTTGCCCGACTGGCCGTTGCCGTTGTTCTTGTTACGGAATTTTGAAAGCACGGATTCTTTCAGGCGCAGCCAGCGCTGGTATACTTTGGGCTTCACGTCAAAATTCCACTTGGAATCCTGTTCTTTCTTTTCCGCTTCGGCCGGGTCGTAGAGCATGCCTGTGCACAGGCACATCTTCCGGTTGGTACGGGTGAGCACGTCAAAGTTCACGCAGCTGGAACAGCCTTTCCAGAACTCGTCGTCGTCGGTCAGTTCACTGAACGGCACCGGCTCGTAACCCAGGGCCGAGTTTATTTTCATCACCGCCAGGCTGGTAGTGATCCCAAATATCTTGGATTCCGGGTATTTCTGGCGGGTCAGTTTGAATATCTCTTTTTTGATTTCTTTGGCAATGCCGCTTTTGCGGTGTTCCGGATGCACAATCAGACCGGAGTTGGCTACAAACTTGCCGTGTCCCCACGATTCGATGTAACAGAAGCCCACAAAATTGCCTTGTTTGTCGGTAGCAACCACAGCCTTTCCTTCCACCATTTTCTTTTTAATGTAGTCGGGCGAACGTTTGGCAATACCGGTACCACGGGCTTTGGCACTTTCTTCCATGTGCTGGCATATTTCCTCAGCTAGTGATAGGTGTTCGTATTTAGCTGTCTGGATGATGTATTGGCTCATTTTTTAGTTAAAGCATAAACAAAATGAAGGGTGAAACGAACAAATACATGTGCTATGTGAGAATAGTAAAACTAATTAACAGAATAGCACAAGAATATTGGAAAAGACACACGCGCAGTGTGGAGAATCAGGAACGAAACAATTGAGAAATTTTCAAGGAGGACTTCACCGCATAGGCAAAGCAGTATCAGGCTAGGGCTGGCACCCTAGGTCGCGGAAATCGGGGAGTCGTATGTACAATGAATTGCAACATTTCCGTGACTGTTAGATTAAAATTGTTTTTGTCAATTTTTTAAAAACTGCGCAAAGTTTGTAAAAAAAGAAATACAAAACGCAATTAATTTTATCTTTTTTATAACATGCAATTTCTAAACCTGCCACCTTGGTAAAAAGTTCATTTGCAAAGGCGGGTTTTTACATTTCGCCGGATACTATTTTGCAGTACTGTTTTAGCGATATAAATACAAATGGTACAGGTGCAAAACCCGTACCATTCTTTTAAGCGGCTCTCAAATACTTACATTACCTTATAGATTAGGCTGTGGCGTTACGCGCAGGTAAGGCTTAATTTTCGTGTAGCCTTTCGGGAATTTCACGTCCGCATCTTCGTCTTTCACGGCCGGTGTAATGATTACATCCTCTCCGTTTTCCCAGTTGGCAGGTGTTGCCACGCTGTATTGGGCCGTCAGTTGCAGCGAATCAATCACCCGCAGAATCTCGGCAAAGTTACGTCCGGTAGAAGCCGGATAGGTAATGGTAAGCTTCACTTTGTGGTCGGGCCCGATGATGAATACCGAACGAACGGTAAAGCTATCCGAAGCGTTGGGATGGATCATATCGTACAGGTCGGCAATTTTGCGGTCCGCATCGGCAATGATCGGATAATTGACTTCGGTGTTCTGGGTTTCGTTGATATCCGGCACCCAGCCTTTGTGCGACTCCAGGCTATCCACACTCAGGGCAATGATCTTGGCATTACGCTTGATAAACTCGTCATAAATTCGGGCAGCGGCGCCCAGCTCGGTGGTACATACCGGCGTGTAATCTTTCGGATGTGAGAAAAATACCACCCAGCTATCGCCGGCCCATTCGTAAAAATCGATGGGACCTTGCGTCGTCTCGGCCTGGAAATTAGGGGCAATGTCGCCCAGTCTTAGTGTTGCCATATGGGTAAGTGATTGAATGATATAAAAATTTAATCTCTATAAAATCAATAGATTTACTATTCAAATATAAAGTAAAAGATTTTGATCTGCAAAATGCTACCTGGATTTACAGATGTTCTGCAGGATTTTTACTTATAAAGGATACTATTTGCCACCCCATTGGGTCAAAACACCTCTTTGATCCGTACGGGTTTGTTCTGAAACACAAATTCGTCTCCGGTCGTTCGGTTGTGCAGCAACATTCCGATGGGAGAAGCCAGCGAAACGGCAAAATAATCGGTCTGATCCAGCGTCAGCTTGCCCGCACTCACCGACAGGAAAAACCGATTCTGGTCGGTAACAACTACACTTCCGGCCTGGGCTTTTTCGTAGATTTTTTCGCAATTCAGTTGATCCAGTTCATTTTGCAGCTTCATTGCTTCGGCCAGTTGGGCGGCGTGCCGGTCGCGTTCAATCTGCATCATGGCGCGGGTGGTTTCGTACTTGTCGCCCGCGCTGCTTTTGGACTCTTCGTTGGCGGCATTCTGAGCCGCTTCCATGGCTTGCTTTGCGGTGGCAATGCGTTGTTCAACGTATGCGAGGCATTTGGCGTAAAGCGCCTTTTTTAATTCGATGCGATCTTTCAAGGAAGTGCGGTTAAGGGGTTTTAGTTGTTTGGAAGATAGTACTTTATTCTTTAACAAAGTCTAGTCTAACTCCAGGTAATGCCTGCTGAAAGGAATCTTTACGGCTCTGAATACGGTTTTCTAAATCCTTGTCTATAGTACCCCCGAGCCATACACTTACTTGCTTGAGACTTGGTAAACTGATGAGACACGAGGGAATCTTCTTATATGGCGTTGAAAGATAGGTCTGTACGGCAATGTTAACCTGAGTAATAGATGTATAAGCCGATAAATCAGAAGGCAACGTGCGAATAGCGGCGTATTGCAGATTCAGATTGTTGCCTGCTAGTTGTTTCTGAAACACATAATGCGCCAACGCGTCGTTTCGTTCAAAACAGGTTTGGAGGCATGCTTTGTATATATTCACCGGCCAGTCATTGGTATAGGTATTTATTTTTTGAGCCTTATTGGGTTCATTTTCATAAAACCAATGAACCGCATCAACCAGCTTGTAAGGATCTGTCGCCTTTGACTGAAGAAAATCGTGCATCTGGCTTGCCGGATAACGACTCAGATTTCGTTTAAGTAACGCGACCATGGCTACTGAGCCTAACTTTTCAAACGTTTTCTGTATTTGTGGATTGATTAACGCTATCAAAAAAACCGGATACACCAGTTCATTCGGCAAGCCGCCATACGCAAGCAGTGTGTTGGCTACATTAATGTTTTCGGGGGTTTGGCTGGCTAGCAAACGTAGCAAATTTTGCGTTGTTGCGTCATCAGCTTCTTTCAAATATGGGGTCAACAACGAATCTTTGTAAGATTGCCAGTGGATTGGCAATGCTACTGGTAGTTTGCATTCATTAATGCACGTAAGTTGCTCCCACACAACACCTTCTCCTACCAGCACCACACACCGACCAGGGGTTTTGTCTTTTTCAGCGATACTATTTTCAAAAGCCTTTCGTCCTGCCTTATCCCCTCCAAATACCGCAACAGCCAGGTTGCTATCACGCATTTGTTCGGCTATTTCGGTAGGTGTATAGCTGCGCATTTTTTTACCAATAACCAGCACTTCGCACTGCGATGCATCAAATGCAGGTTGCAGAAACGGATTGGGCAGTCTTTTTTCCAGCCAGATAAATATATTCCGTTGCAAAACAGAATTAGGGACAGGCAACAGGTCAAAAATTTCCTCTACTGTTGCCGATTCTATTTCTGAGCCAATTCCCATAAACAGAGCCCACGCCAAGCGGCATTGCCGGGATGATAAATTGTTTTTGTGCAAAACCTGAAATAACGCCAAAGCAGCTCCACCAAACTTGGCCTCGCTGGTTTGCACCGGGTTTTTCTCCAAACGCAACTTTTCCAAATGTGACAGCAGCGCCAGCCCTACGGGCAAGTCTGTCAGTCGGTTGCTTTCCAGATTTAACTCTTTCAGCTTTGTAAAATGGCTTATGGATTCAGGCAAGTGAACAATTTCACAATACTGTAAATCAAGCAGTTCCAGTGTATTGCTTATTTTATCAAGATGGGTGATGTCTATTCCACGATTACCGAATAAGATCAGCTTTTTCAGATGCGTCAGATTACGGATAGCTTCCGGAATGACCAATTTTGCTACACGCCGGCCCGGTACAAGTTTAAGAAGTTGCAGTTGGGTAAGAGTGCAGATACTTTCAAAAATGGCCGGTCTAAAGTTGAGATAACTAATCAGCAGATGAGTAAGATTGGCAACGCCACCAAACATATCATCTGGAAATAACCTGGTATCTACTACAGTGGCTAACCGTTGGAGCGTTTTTACCTTTATTACTGAAGGCGGGCAAGGCTTGATACTTTCAAAGGTTTCGAGTTCAGGCATTTTATCAAAAACATCTGGCAGCACTTCCTGGGTTGTGTCTATTTTTAGGTATCGAACGGAAAGCTTGCTCCAAAATTCAAGTGGCAACTCAACATCTACCAGCCGTATTTCCAAAAACTCCAGTGTTTTCAGCGCTGTCAATTGCAAACAGGTAGGAAGTAACGCTGCTGTAACATCTATTTTCAGATAGGTTAGTTGTGACAAATCGGTTATTCCTTCAATACTATGGAGCGGTTTATGCAGAATCAAACATTTCAGATTCCGAAAAACTTCAATCCCAGCTAAGGTATCAAAGTCTCGTAAATACAACCATTCGATATGCAGGTATTTCTCTTGCTGTGTAGGATCAAAGTCGCTAGCCGACAAATACATTTCTTTGGAAGCTCCAACTCGAAATGTATATTCTGAAAAGAAACTCATAACGGTCGAACAAATTTAGTCGGGTAGTTTTTGATTTTTCAGAGATACTATTTTATCAGCTAATCCGGCTCCAGTTGGTTTCTTCTTTGCGCAGCGACTCAATGTGGCGGCGAATCGGCTGGTTCTGATACGAAGTCAGGTCCGGGTCGTTTTCCAGCAATTGGGAGGCGGCGTCTCGGGCTTCCTGCAAAATGTACTGGTCTTTGGCCAGGTCGGCAATGAGCAGGTCCAGCACCCCGCTTTGCTGGGTACCCGACAGGTCGCCGGGGCCACGTAGTTGCAAGTCCACTTCCGAAATCTCGAAGCCATCGGTGGTGCGCACCATGGTCTCGATGCGGGTACGGGCTTCTTTGCTGAGTTTGTAATCGGTAATGAGAATGCAATAACTCTGGTCGGCACCCCGCCCTACCCGTCCGCGAAGCTGGTGTAGCTGCGCCAGGCCAAACTTCTCCGCACTTTCGACCACCATCACACTGGCATTGGGCACGTTGACGCCTACTTCGATTACCGTGGTGGCGACCATGATATGGGTTTCCTTGTTCAAAAACCGCTGCATTTCAAAGTCTTTGTCGCCCGACGACATCTGCCCGTGCACGATACTGATCTGGTATTCGGGAAAAGCCCTTGCCACACTTTCATAGCCATCCATCAGGTTTTTATACGACATTTTTTCCGACTCTTCAATCAACGGATACACCAGATACGCCTGTCGGCCTTGCTGCAACTGCTCGCGGATAAAGCCAAACACCCGCAGCCGATGGGCGTCGTAGCGGTGCACAGTTTTGATCGGCTTGCGACCCGCCGGAAGCTGGTCAATCACCGAAACATCCAGGTCGCCGTAGAGCGTCATGGCTAGCGTACGTGGAATGGGCGTGGCCGTCATGACCAGCACATGCGGCGGTGTGTTGTCATTTTTTTGCCAGAGACGAGCCCGCTGGGCTACACCAAACCGGTGCTGCTCGTCGATAACGGCCAGTCCGAGGTTTTTAAACTGCACCACATCTTCAAGCAGGGCGTGCGTACCCACCAGGATTTTCATCATACCCAGTTGCAATTGCTGGTGGATGTCGCGGCGCAGAGCGGCACGGGTCGATCCGGTAAGGCAACCAATGCGAATGCCCAACATATCGGCGAAGACCTTCAGGCCGTTGTAGTGCTGATCGGCCAGAATTTCGGTAGGCGCCATCAGACAGGCCTGGGCGCCGTTGTCAATGGCCATGAGCATGCAGATAAAGGCCACGATGGTTTTGCCACTGCCTACGTCTCCCTGCAACAGGCGGTTCATTTGCTTGCCTGAACTCATGTCGCGGTAAATCTCCCGGATCACGCGTTTCTGGGCATCGGTCAGTTCGAAGGGAATATGCTGGCGGTAAAACACATTCAGGAACGTATCGCCTTCGGGCGAATTGCGGAATACCTGTCCGGGAAATTCAACCTTGCGCACTAGCTTCTGCTTGAGCAGCTTGAGCTGGATATAAAAGAGTTCTTCAAACTTGAGACGGTTTTTGGCCTGCTCCAATGCCTGCACGGTTTTGGGAAAATGGATGCTTTCCATGGCCTCCATCTTGGAAACCAGCTGGCGGCGCTGAATCAGTTCTTCGGGCAGGGTTTCGCGCAGGTGGTTGCCCGCCTGGTCGAGCACCTGACGCACCATCTGGGCAATCTGCTTGCTGCTGACAAACTTTTTCCGCAGCTTTTCGGTCAGGTTGTATACCGGCTGTAGTCCCCCGGTCGGTTGCACGGCTTTGGGGTCATACAGCTCCATTTCCGGATGCACAATGCTGAATTTTCCGTTAAAAAACTGGGGCTTGCCAAACACCACGTATTCCTGCTTGAGCTTCAGGTTTTTGGCTTGCCACTGAATGCCCTGAAACCAGAGCAGTTCTATTTCGCCGGTGCTGTCTAGAAAGTAGCCGATGAGGCGTTTCTTGTGGCCTTCGCCGGTTTCTTCGGTATAGTCGAGTTTGCCGCGCATTTGCACGTAGGGCATGCCTTCGTACATTTCGCGGACGGTATAGAACTTGGTGCGGTCTTCGTGCCGGAAAGGATAGTATTGAATCAGGTCGCCGTAGGTAAATATCCGCAACTCGGTGTTGATCAGCGCTGCTTTCTGCGGTCCGACGCCTTTCAGAAACTCGATTCTGGTATCAAAAAAACTTCGTCTTACGGGTGGCTGGGAGGTTGGTTCGGTCTGCATAGCTGTGATCACAGGTTACCGTTTACGGTTTGGCGTTTACCGTTGCAAAAATAGTATCTTTTTGAGAGTAAAAACCCCCTAGACTATTTTTTCAGGTTGGCAATCACTTTTGGGTAGTCCTGATTCTGAAAAAGTTGATTCCATTCTTCTTTCATTTGCTTTACCCTTTTCAATGTATCCATGGGCGATGCATCTCCTTTTTTCAGCATTGATAACAGTTGGGTTTCTGATATGGCAGTCAGAATCATCTCCGTCTCCTGATTGGAAAAATCAGCATATTTCTTTTTAAACTCGAGCAAACGGTAAATTTCGCGAGTGGTTTGGAGTCGGAACATGATCTCACTTACCATTTCATGACTGATGACATGCAAGTGTTCATCCAGTTTGCTTAGCCAAAAATTGGTTTCCTCGTTTTCTCCATACATTGATTCCACATTACCTACCGTATAGGTTGCTGCCATCGCTCTGGCCAAGCTTTCCATGTCCGAGAATATGTTTAACAGATTCATAATCAAACACTATTAGTTTTCACAATGCTATAATTCCCCTTAACTATCAAGAAGAAGTATGAAAGTTACGACAGGTTTTCAATATACCTATGTTATAGATTATTGCCGAACCAAAGAATGTAAAATGGTATCTCCCCGAAAGCAAAACCTCCGCTCCTATTTTTACTTACCAAACCGCTCTCCTATTGTTTTATTTCCAGATTAACTTGTATATATTTGAGTGTACCTAACCTGAGTATTGTTTCCTCACCATCGTCTGAGCATCTATGCGTCTTCCCAAACCCACCTTACCTTTCTGGCAGATTCTGAATATGAATTTTGGCTTTTTCGGATTGCAATACAGTTTCGGATTGCAACAGGCCAACATGAGTCCGATTTATTCCTACCTCGGTGCCGAAGAAAGCAAACTACCATTTTTGTGGCTGGCCGGTCCGGTTACGGGGCTGATCATCCAGCCGATTGTCGGGGCGATGAGTGACAAAACCGTTACCAAATGGGGCCGACGCACACCGTATTTTCTGGTAGGCGCCATCTTTTGCAGCCTGTGTCTGTTCATTATGCCCTATAGCAGTGCCGTCTGGATGGCCGCCAGCATTTTGTGGATTCTTGATGCGGCCAACAACATTACCCAGGAACCTTACCGGGCCTTTGTCAGCGACAAACTTAACCCGGAACAACATTCCATCGGTTTCCTGACGCAGAGTGCCTTTACTGGCTTGGGCCAAACGCTTTCGTACCTGACGCCAACATTGCTTATTGCTTTCGGCGTGAGCGAATTTGCCAGGAATGAAAGCGGCATTCCCATCACGACCATTATCGCCTTCATCATTGGCTCGGTCATGTCAATCAGCTCCATTCTCTGGACGCTCAAAACGACCAAGGAAATTCCGCTGACTCCGGAAGAAATTACCGAAATCAAGAAATCGCCCAAAGGGCTTGGTGCCACCTTTGCCGAAATCAGCGAAGCCTTCAAGGAAATGCCGTCTACCATGAAGCAGATGATTCCGATGATGTTTTTCAGCTGGTACGCGATGTTCATTTACTGGATTTACATTCCCAAATGCCTGTCTAAATCACTCTTCAACACCGTGGACGCAACCGATCCGGGCTTTCGGAAAGCCGAACTGCTGGTGGGTCAGATCGGTGCCTTTTACAATACCATCGCCTTTGTTTCGGCGTTTGGCCTGGCCGCTCTGGCCCGCAAATACGGCGCAAAGATCGTACACAGCATCTGTTTGTCGCTGGCAGGCATCGGTTTGCTGGCCATCCCGATGGTCGACAGCCCGGCCATGGTGTTCATCCCGATCATTGGCATGGGTGTGTCGTGGGCCAGCATGATGGGCAATCCGTATGTGATGCTGGCCGGCAGCATTCCGCCCCAGCGGACCGGTGTATACATGGGCATTTTCAATATGTTCATCGTTATTCCGATGATGCTGCAAAACCTCACTATGCCGTTGTATTACGAATCGCTGCTGGGCAATAATCCCATCAATGCCATTCGCCAGGCTGGGATTTTCCTGATTTTGGGAGCTATTTCGGTGTATTTCATCAAGGTGAAGAAGGTGGAAGGAACGGTTCAGCCGATGATGGCAGGAGGACACTAACGGAAAAGACCTTCCCAGGTTTTTGAAAACCTGGGAAGGTCTTTCAACTAGTATCTTTTGAAAGCGAAAAACCTCACCCCCGGCCCCTATCCTTCTAAGAGGGGAGTGCCTCGCGAATTACTTATCTCAGATTCTCAAGTATGTTGAGAACAAAAAACAGTTTAGTTGAAAGTCACCCCTCTCAGAAGGAGAAAGGTTGAGGTCTATTTCACCTTCTGCCACTTCAGGGTGTTCAGCAAATGCACCGCATCTTCCTTTATATATTCGATTACGGGTGCCAGTGAGTCGTTTTGGGTGGCGGTTTTGAAATAGAGAGCTCCTCGGAAAAAATGCGTGGTAGTGTCGGTTACGTAAAACTGAAATTGGCTGGGCACTTCGCCTTGCAGCATAAAGAGATTGGCCGTTTTGCCATCCTTGGTTTTCATAACAAACTCATCAATCGCCTCGGCTTTTACCTGGTGTTTGCTGGTGAGGCGGTAGGCATCATTGATCAGTTCCTGGAATTTTTTCGGATTTTCGTCTACCGATTTGTACGTCAGCTGTACGTTTGCTTTCAGCGCGGGATAGTACACAAAAACCCAGTAAGGCTCAGCAGTGGAAAAAGTGTCCGGTCGAATGATCGCATGTTTGGAATACTCAAATGCATAGGGATACTTGCCGGTAAGCGGCTGGTATTCATGTGAAGGCAGATCGATGCGATTAAACCCTTTGGGTTTGGGCACGTAATCCTGGCTGCTGCCACACGAGGACAGCCAAGCCGTCGCAACAATCACACATAGACTGACGGCAAGGGTTTTGGAAACAAATGACATGGAAAATAGTATGTTTTAGAAATGAAAAACCGTCTCAGGCTTTCGTATTTTTTGAATCCTGCCACAAAATCAGAACCAACGTAACCGCCAGCATCACCACAATCAGAATATTGGCCGTCCAGCGAAGGCGGTCTTTGGCCTGCAGGGGCCGCAGTTGGTTGTCTTCGCTAGTCATCCGGTCATACACGGCTCCCAACTCACTGGACGAAATGCTCAGGTTGCGCAGGCTTTCGCCACCCACACTCAGTGTCAGTTGCGAACGCAAGGTATCATAATTTTGCTTTTCGGTATTGAAATAAATCCACTCAAAGTAGTTTTTCCAGTCATACGAACCGGGTTCTTTGGGCAGCACGTAAATTTGAAACACCTTGTTGCCCGTCACCCGCCGTCCCGTCAGATTAAGGCTCAGCTTGCTTTCGGGCGTAAAGAAATCAAACGCGGCATTGGACGATACTACCGGCAGGTTGACCGCCGAAAAATTGCCTTCGCCACTGATGCGGAACTGGTAGTAAAACCCTTTGCCGGTTTTGGGCCGCTTCTGGCTCACGGCTTCTTCCAACTGGAAGGTTCCGACGGCAATCCCCTTTCGCAACGGGTGCGGTGGCAGATCCTTGACGATCACTTCTTTGGGATACGAATAAAAGGTCTGGTAATTTTCTTTTTTCGTATTCTCCCGCTTGGCAAGCATCATCAGCCCAACCTGTCCGAATCGTATGGTATCGGTATTGAACGGATAAAACGTGGCCTGGTAAATCTTGTACTGTGTATACCGCCGGTTTTTGATCACTACCGGAAACGACTGAAACTCACGGATATGAAAGTCTTCCTCCCAGCAATTTTTCGGTTTCAGCTTTTTCAGAATGTCAACCAGCTGTTCGCCGGTCTTGTAAGCGGCCAGCTCCACCGGATTGTTATCCGCGATGTAAAGCGCCAGTGAGGTGGTAAACCCTTCGCCTACGTATACGTCCGACTTGTCGATGCTCAGGGCCAGGAACGCGTTGTCTTTCACATTGGCGTATTCGGAAGCCACATCCCGTATCTCCTTGGCCAGGGCGCTGTCCAGTTGCAGTTTGTAATTGGGATTAACCGGCGGCCCGACGGTTAGGGTCATGCCTTTTACCCGCTCTTCCTTACCGTTCACGGTTATGGTAAAATCATTGAGCACATAGACCCCTTCTTTCTCGGCCATGTAGTTCTGCGTGATCCGCTGAACATTCAGCGTCTTTCCGGCACTGGTTTCCTTGGTAGTTACCAGCACCACGTCACGCTTGCGCATTCCTTTGATCTCCGGAAAAGGCGAGTGTACGTTGGGCTGCTGCGTGTTCTTGATAACCAGCGTGATGGCAAAAGGCTCGTCCAGAGCGATGGTTTTCCCGCCCAGTTCGATACTATTTTCCTGCGCCACTACCGCGTAGCTAGGCAGCAGATAGACTAACACACACAGGATTAGTCGTATACCCTTCATACTACGCAGTCATTCCTCCTTAAAATAAAATAGTATCTTTTCATGAATAAAAACCACTGCTTGCTAAATTGCTTGTCCGATAGTTGCAATCCTTCACACTATTTTTTGTCTGACCCATGCACCGCCGCTTTTTTATCAAAGGTCTCAGCTTGTGGGGCCTGTTGCGCACACCAAACCTGTCTTTTTCACCTGCGGAGAATCTCTCCGACCGGCAATACTGGGTTGCGATGCTGCAAAAACTTGCGGAACCCGTCCTGACCGCAGTTGCCAGCAATGAGCTCAGGCAACGCATGCCCGTTGAGGCGGCTCAGCCCGAAGAACGTCGCAAATATACACATCTCGAAGCGTTTGCACGTCTTTTGACAGGAATTTCTCCCTGGTTGCAACTGAACAAGGCCGACAATGCCGACGAAAACAAGCTGCTTGCCCGATACCTGTCGCTGGCAAGTGCGGGTTTGTCCAATGCGGTCAATCCCAAAGCGGCGGACTACATGAACTTTGGCGAAGGCGGCCAACCGCTGGTGGATGCGGCTTTTCTGGCACATGCCCTGATCCGCTGCCCACGGTTGTGGGAAACGGCCGATGCCGCCACGCGCGCCAACGTGGTTGCGGCCTTTCGTCGTACGCGGAACATCAAGCCGTATCCAAGTAACTGGCTGTTGTTCAGCGCCATGATTGAAACTTTCTTTTTGAAGTTTGGTGAAGAATATGACAAAATGCGGCTCGATTACGCGTTGCGCCAGCACGAACAATGGTACAAAGGTGACGGGTTGTACGGCGATGGGGCGGAGTTTCATTACGACTACTACAACAGTTTCGTAATCCATCCTTTTCTGCACGAGATCCTTTCCGGACTGGCGCCGGTTGACTCCAGTTACGAAACACTGGCCAGAAACCACCAGAAAATAGCCGTTCGCTACTCCGCCATTCAGGAGCGGCTCATTGCGCCGGATGGTTCCTTCCCGGTTGTAGGTCGTTCGATGGCTTATCGAACAGGGGCCTTTCATCACCTGGCACACATGGCGTTGCACCAGCAATTGCCGGAAGGTGTGACGCAAGCCCAGGTGCGCAGCGCCCTTACGGCCATGATGAAACAGGTTTTCAAGACGCCGGATAATTTTGACAAGAACGGCTGGTTACGGCTGGGGCTGAGTGGCCATCAACCTTCTCTGGCCGAAGGATACATTTCGACGGGTAGCCTCTATCTGTGTTCGACAGTGTTGTTACCGCTGGGACTTCCGTCAACGGATGCATTCTGGCAGGCACCTTATGCCGACTGGACTGCCCGCAAAGTCTGGAAAGGCGTGAACATAGCCGCAGACAAGGCTTTGCATTTGTAAAGTTGCACATGACAGCTTTGGAAAAATAGTATCTCCCAGAAAGCAAAAACCCCGGCTTAGAGCCGGGGCTTGTAGATTCTTGGTATCCTCTTCGGTTACAATCCGGTAAAGTCAAAGGTATCCAGATAGGAGGTGGTAAATTTGCCGGACCGGAAACCTTCGTCATCCATTAGGCGGATGTGGAACGGAATGGTTGTTTTGATGCCTTCGATGACAAACTCCTGCAAGGCACGCTTCATCCGCACAATCGCTTCTTCACGTGTCTGGGCACTGACGATCAGCTTGGCAATCATCGAGTCATAGTTCGGCGGAATCGTGTAACCTGCATATACGTGGCTATCGACACGCACCCCATGCCCGCCCGGCAAGTGCAGGTTGATGATCTTGCCCGGACTTGGCCGGAATCCATTGGCGGGATCTTCGGCATTGATCCGGCATTCGATGGCATGCAGGCCGGGTTCGTAGTTCTTTCCGGATATTGGCACACCGGCCGCCACTTTGATCTGTTCTTTGATCAGGTCAAAATCGGTGACTTCTTCCGTAATCGGGTGCTCTACCTGGATCCGGGTGTTCATTTCCATGAAGTAGAAATCACCGTGTTTGTCTACCAGAAACTCAATGGTTCCGGCGCCTTCGTAGTTGATTGCCGACGCACCCTTGATGGCAGCGGCACCCATCTTTTTACGCAGTTCGGGTGTGATGATCGGCGAAGGCGTTTCTTCCACCAGTTTCTGATGTCGGCGCTGGATCGAACAATCCCGCTCAGAAAGGTGGCATACCTTGCCATACTGATCACCCACTACCTGTATCTCTACGTGGCGGGGTTCTTCCACGTATTTTTCCATGTACAACCCGTCGTTGCCAAAGGCAGCACTGGCTTCCATTTTGGCATCGTTCCAGGCTTTCTCAAAATCTTCTTCGGCGCGGATGATGCGCATGCCTTTGCCACCGCCACCGGCAGTTGCCTTGATAATCACCGGGTATTTGATTTTTTTGGCCAGTTCTTTGCCTTCATCCATCGAGTCCAGCAGCCCTTCCGAACCGGGAATGGTCGGAACACCGGCTTTTTTCATGGTGGCTTTGGCCGACGATTTGTCGCCCATGGCCTCGATCATTTCCGGCGAGGGTCCAATGAACTTGATATTGTATTCCTGGCAGATGCGCGAAAAATCGGCATTTTCGGACAAAAATCCGTAACCGGGATGAATGGCGTCTGCGTTGGTAATTTCAGCGGCAGCAATGATGTTCGGAATGTTCAGGTATGATTGCCGGCTGGGTGGTGGCCCAATGCACACCGCCTCGTCGGCAAACCGGACATGCAGGCTGTCTTTATCGGCTGTCGAGTAGACAGCAACGGTTTTGATGCCCATTTCGCGGCAGGTACGAATGACCCGTAGGGCAATCTCACCACGATTGGCAATGAGTATTTTCTTGAACATAGGTATCTGAATGCAGAATTAGGAACTCAGGATTCAGAACACTCGGCTAGAGGTTTTGTCTTTCGGGAAGTTGCCGCCCCGTTTTTCTCGGGATACTCTTTTTCTGAATTGGCTTTTCTGAATTGGCTTCACCGAACGGACCTGAATTCTGAATGAAATGATTTAGTTAGGCTCAACGATAAACAGCGGCTGGTCGTATTCAACAGGCGTAGCGTTCTCTACCAGAATCTTGACAATGCGGCCTGAAACCTCGCTTTCGATCTCATTAAACAGCTTCATGGCTTCAATGATACATACTACCTGGCCCTTCTTTATTTCGTCACCTACTTCAACAAACGAAGGCGTTTCGGGATTGGACGAACGGTAAAACGTACCGATCATTGGCGAACGGACCGTAACCGTGTTGCTGCCTTTGGGAGTGGTATCTGCCGCGGGCGTAGCTGTACTCACGACGGGCTGAGTGGCAACCGGTTGCGACGGCATGACAGGGGTAGTCGCAGGCATAAAAACAGGCTGCGCCGATTCCAGGGCTTTAGTAGCCATGCCGCTATTTCGCTTGACATTCAATTTAAAACTTTCGGTTTCAATATTGACCTCATCCAGACCTGATTTGGCAATGAAGTCTATAAGATCCTGAATTTCTTTTGCTTTCATGTGTCTTTGTTTCGTTTGTCGTGTGGTTGGTAACGTCCGATTCCGAATGGCTGAGACCTGCAATGCTGGCAGTTGCCGAAGTCAGAAAAAATAGTATCTTCCAAAAATCAAAAACCTGCGAACACAATGCAGATGCGCTGTTCGGCTATCCGACGGTTAGGCAATCTGAAATAAGTAATGTAACTAAATGATTAACACCTATTTAACACTTTGCATTATTTGTAGAAAAGACGATTCCTGTAATCAGGCGGCGGGTACGGCCTGCCAATGTAGCAACTTATCTTCGCAAACGTAGAAAGAATAATCTGAATCTGAAACTTACACCGAAGGTTTACCGTCGTAGGCCCACTTCATGTAGGCGGCACCCCAGGTAAAACCGCCTCCGAATGCTGCGAAGATAATATTATCTCCTTTTTTCAGTTTCGACTCGTAGTCCCACAAGGCCAATGGCAAGGTAGCGTCGGTGGTGTTGCCGTACTTATGAATGTTGATCATCACCTTCTCCTCACCAATGCCCATCCGCTGCGAAGTTGCACTGATGATGCGCAGGTTGGCCTGATGCGGGCATAACCAGGAAATGTCATCGGCAGTCAGGTGATTCCGCTCCATTACTTCTGCCGCGACATCGGCCATATTGGTAACGGCAAACTTGAATACCGCCGCTCCTTCCTGATGAATGAAATGCTCGCGGTTGGTAACGGTTTCGATGCTCGGCGGCCGGCGGCTTCCACCCGATTTCTGTACCAGATACTGCACACCAGATCCGTCTGATTTCAGTACGAAATCCTGTAAACCATATCCCTGCTCGGTGGTCGGCTCCAGTAAAACGGCACCGGCACCATCGCCAAAGATAATGCAGGTTGTACGATCCTGGTAATCCACGATGGACGACATTTTGTCAGCCCCGACAACAATCACTTTTTTATAACGGCCGGTCTCGATGAACTGAGCCGCTGTCGACATGGAGAACAAAAATCCGGAGCAGGCTGCCTGCACGTCATAACTGAAGGCGTTTTTGGCACCGACCATGTCACTGATCAGATTGGCAGTAGCCGGGAAAACAAAGTCAGGGGTAGTCGTGCAGCAGATAATCAGTTCGACATCGAGTGGATTTGTATTGGTTTTCTTCAAAAGACCTTCGACGGCCTTGGCGCCCATGTGTGAGCTGCCCTGATTTTCTCCTTTTAAAATGCGGCGTTCTTTGATTCCGGTTCGGGTGGTGATCCATTCATCGTTGGTATCTACCATGGTTTCCAACTCGGCGTTGGTCAGCACATAATCAGGCACATACCCGTGAACACCCGTAATTGCGGCTTTGATTGCAGTCATTCGAATGTATTAAAAATTGTAAAGTGAAGGTTAGAAGCCGGAAGAGAAAAAGCATAAATGGTTACGTTCTTTACCGCACGGTTCATAGCTTGTTTTAACCTTCCTGTAAAATAGTATCTTTCTGAAAGAAAAAAGCTGACTCTGAAAGGCTGGCAGTTACCAGTTGCTTCGAGTCAGCTTGTTTGGTCTTTTACTCCAATGCTTGCTTGATCTTGCTCAGCACGCGCGATTCCACCATTTTGGCAGCCAGTGAAATCATGTTGTGTATGGCCAGCGGCGATGAAATGCCATGCCCGATGACCACATTGCCGTTGACTCCCAGAATCGGACTGCCGCCAATGGCTTCGTAGTTGAACTCACTCAGGAACGGATCATGAATGCCGCGGCGATGAAAAATATCATAAAACGATTCGGCCATTTTCAGAATGATATTTCCGGTAAATCCGTCACACACCAGCACATCTGCTTTATCCGTAAACATGTCACGGCCTTCAATATTGCCAACAAAGTTGATTTTCTTGTTTTCTTTCAGCAACTGATGCGCCTGTTGTGCAATCATGTTGCCTTTCTGTTCCTCCTCGCCGATGTTGATCAGCCCGACCCGCGGATTGGCGATGCCAATCACATGCTTGGCATATACAGTACCCAATTCGGCAAATTGTTCCAACACTTCCGGCTTGCAATCGGCATTGGCGCCCACATCCAGGATAACCCCATGCCCTCCCGTTTCTTTCGGATAAAAGCTGGCAATGGTAGGCCGCAGGATGCCTTCGAGTGGCTTGATACTGAACATTGAGCCAACCATCATCGCTCCGGTGTTACCGGCTCCGCAGAATGCATCAACTTTTCCTTCTTTGAGCAAGTGAAAACCCACCGAAATGCTGGAACGCGGTTTTTGGGTAAGTGCCTTGGTTGGGTGCTCGGCCATGGCAATTACATCGGGGGCATGCACTACTTCAATAACCGAAGTAGAAAACGCAGGTACGTGCAAAAGTGGTTGAATGACGTTTTCCTGACCTATCAAAACCAGCTGTACATCAGCGGGCAAGGCTTCACCGGCTAGCAGTGTGCCTTCGACAATAGCTTCGGGGGCAAAGTCGCCACCCATTGCGTCTATCGCAATTTTCATGCAGGCTTTTAATGGCTGATGGATAATAAAAAACAGGCAACAAGCAAAAGGCAATCAGCAATAAGAGTTACTCAACTGCCTGTTGCCAATTGCCTCTTGCCTGAAATTTTGCTCGCTCAACAATACGACAATTCTATGTATTAAGCAATAGTTGTGTAGTTTTCGATCACTACTTTGCCATTATAATACAGATCACCATTCACTACATAGGCGCGGTGACGGATGTGCGGGGTTTCTGTCGACTGACAGATGGAAATAGCTTTCGGTGTTGCTACATCGTGTGTCCGACGTTTGTCCCGACGGGTTTTGGAAATCTTTCGCTTAGGATGTGCCATTTTTTATACTTACTAAATTATTGTGTTACGATATTAGTTATTGTTCAATTTTCGCAAAGCTGCCCAACGCGGGTCAATGTCTTCTTCGGTTGTATCTTCAGCGGCTTCGTCGGCTTTTGACCGGTAAATCAATAGCCCTTCTTCGCTTTCTTCGTACTGCTGATCCGAAAATTTGGGATGAATTTTCTTCATCGGTATCGCCAGCACTATAAATTCATATATGTACTGGGCGACGTTAATGGTAACGGTGTTGCGGTTGATGATTTCGATTTCGTCAGTAAGCTCCTGATTGTCCTCCCCGAATTTCAAAATGTGATCCTGCTCAATCTCCAACGGATGATCAAACAACTCCAGCGAACGGTCACAAGTCAATTCGATGCTTCCTGTGATCCGGAAATGCAACTGAATCATGGTTGACGACTTGTCAAGCTTCAACGCTGCATTAAAGCTACCCTTCTCAACCAGACTGTTTTCAAACAAAGCAAAAAAACCACTATCTCCCTCAAAATCAAACTCATACGTTTTATTTTTGAGGCCGAAAATATCTATATCAAAGTCTTTTAGATGTTTCACGGTCCACCCTCCAAAAATTAGAACCGCAAAGGTAAGTATATATTTTCGATTTAGAAAATATCTCCCGCGAAGATTTTGTGTCTTTTTTGGTAGCAGACCATGAGCCCCGGAGTTTGCTACAGGAATTGCCAATTTCGGTTGGGGGTAAGGTTTTGGCTTATTCTGCTCCTCTTTCCCTGCATTGTTCTTTTACATTTGCATGAGGTTCGTAACCTAATTACACATAGGTGGTTACGGATCGTTTGACTCTAAATTTTGTCATTTATCGGAAGCAACCGGCTAATTATCATTTTTACAACAGGTGGTTTTTACTATGAAAAAGATACTATTCACAGCAGGCCTGGTTTTGGCGGGTATCGCTTCTTCTGTCCAGGCACAGACCAAATTGCATCTTGGGCTTACCAGCGCGTACAGCAGTACATTTGTGTTGGATGAGGGACTCTCCAAAGACCCACGTTACCAGGCCAAGCCAACGTACAACTTTGCTCCCATCGGATTTACGGCCGGGGTTGATTTTGGCCATGGTTTCGGTTTGCAACTGGAGTCGATTTTGTCCAAGCAAGGGCAGGTGTTTGAAATCATCGATATAGCCAAACAGGTGATCGGCCAGCGTCGCATTGATCTGGATTACGTTCATCTGCCTCTTTTGCTGCGTTCGTTTGGTACGGGTGGTGCCCGCACCCGGTTCAACTTCATGTTCGGGCCGCAGTTTTCGTTTCTGACCCGCGGACAGGAAGTTTATGAGCAATACCAGGCCGGTACGTTGCAATTGCCCGAAGGCAGTCAGACGCCAACGGACCCCAACACGGGCAAACCCGTAACCGTCAGTTCGGATGGCACCTACAATTACCCGGCCACTACCCAAACCTTGTTCAGTACCGAGGCAAAGAACGTGGTTGAGCAATACAAAAAAATGGATCTGCAACTTGCACTGGGCATGGGCGTTGACATTGACCTGGGAAAAAACCTGTATTTGTCTACCCAGATCCGCGGCAATTATGGTTTCGTGGATATGCGCAACGAAGACTTGCTGAACGAGTTGAAAGAAAAAACAACCAAACAGGCTGTCAGCGACTTATTCGGTCGCCGGGCAAACTTATTAGTTGGTGTACAGGTCGGCCTGCATTGGATGTTTGGCGGAAACCGCTCTTCCATAGGTGGCAATGCGGGGGTACCGAGCAGATAGAATCCAGTCTGTCCATACTAAAAAAGGAAGTCCGTACGGACTTCCTTTTTTAGTATGGTACAAGGCTTTGCTTACGCTACTGCCTTGAAGGGAATTCGGGAAATTTTCTCTACCTGAAGCGAGGCAATCCATTCGTTGGCTTCTTCCACTGAGGCAAACACCCGCAACGGCACTACACCTGCCTGCTTGTCCTGGAAGTCATTCAGCGATACATAAGCCAGAAATTCTTCGGGAAGTACATTTGCACACGCTTTGTAACCACTGGCAATCATCCCGGGCATATATTCTTCCTGTAGCCAGTCGGTGATGGCTGAGAAACCTCCGTCGTGATCCCGCAGATCAGCCAGCACGTACTCAGCACCGTGGTACCGGAACAATTCGTAAATGTTTTGAAATCCGGCTTTCGCTTCGGTGGCATCTGCATAGCCATGCCATGTAGCCAATACAGCATTCAGTTCCGGATTATAGCTGGTCGATAAATAAGAAGTAGTGATGCCGTGCATAGGTGTGTACATGTTTTATGTACCAAATTTTGCTCTTTTTAGAATACGCATTCCATTCAAGAATTCACAGAAATTACATAGAGCAGGTATTTCTGAAAAAAGTGTGCCAGTCTGAGCCTTTCTACACTTTTCAGTAGCCTTGAGGCTTCATCACGCAAACAATCTATGGTTGATCTTGCGTATACAGGCTACAGGCAATACTGTAACTCACTGATTTTCTTATTAGTAAAATGAGGATAAAAAAGTAAACGTTTGCAGGTACTGCATTTTTGCAGAAAATCGCAGGTGCTCAGAGATTTGACGGAAAATCAGGAAGTGTCGAAAAAATCTGTAAAAAAGATAAATTTATTACAGTATATGGCTAACCTGTAAAGTTACCACGCCTTGTTTTCGGAAGCGCAACCAAACTACAGCAGAAGAAAAAATCAAGGTTTTGGCGGTTGAGAAGATACTATTTTCCAATCAGTGGGTTAGGCGCAAACAGCCAGGTTTGCACCCGACAAGTAAGGTCTGGACAGAATGGATATTTTCAGGGCAGGAGGAATCAACTCAAAATCTCGGGAACAGGGATCTTTCCGTCTTTCATCTCAAGTTTGCGATCAGCCATGTTGGCAAGTTCCTCGTTGTGGGTCACTATCACAAATGTCTGGCCGATTTCGTCGCGTAATCGGAAAAAAAGCTGGTGCAGTTCCTGCGCATTGCGCGAATCGAGGTTTCCGCTGGGCTCGTCGGCAAAGACCACCAGAGGGGAATTGATCAAGGCACGGGCCACAGCGGTGCGCTGCTGCTCGCCGCCCGACATCCGGGAAGGCGTATGATCCAGCCGGTCGCGCAAGCCCAGCATCATCAGTAATTCCGTAGCCCGGGTTTGCACCTTCTTTGGGTCGATTCCGCCCAGATAGCCGGGAATACACACATTTTCGAGGGCGGTAAATTCAGGAAGCAGGTTGTGAAACTGAAAAATAAACCCGATATTCTGGTTGCGGAAGTTGGCCAGCGCAGCACCGCGCAACCCTACCACATCCTGGTTGTTGATACGCACAGTACCCGTATCGGGCCGGTCCAGCGTGCCAATGATGTGCAGCAAGGTACTTTTGCCCGCTCCTGAGGCACCTACAATAGAGATCACTTCTTTACGGCGAATCGTCAGATCAATTCCTTTCAGTACTTGCAGCGTTCCGTACGACTTGGTGATATTTTTGACTTCTATCATTTCTACTTCTGAATATACGTTACAAATGTATATACTATTCCTGGAAAAGAAGCTGGTATTCTTGACTACTTCTTACATTTTATTAGATAAAACTGGGAAAGATTTCAGATTAGCGCTTGAAAGTGAATCACTTGGCAAGTCAGATGGCAGATGCTCCGATCTATCGGCGATTATTACCATCAACGTACGGCACCTGCTCAATTCAAATGGTCCCCCCGCCAAACCAAAAACCCCGGTAAGTTATCAAACATTCTGATTTTCGGGAAATTTGCCCTTCATGCCCTTGTAATACGATTTTATCTTTTCCAGATCGGCTTCGTAGCTACCGGTAGGATACAAAACAGCTTTCAGACCCGCCGTTTTTGTCCCATAATCCAGGTAAGCCAGCACAATAGGCACGTTGGCACCGGTAGCCACCCGGTAAAATCCAGTTTTCCACTCCTTCACATATTTACGTGTCCCTTCGGGTGGCACCAGCAGGATCAGTTCTTCGTGTTTGTCAAATTCGGCAATCATGGCTTCCACCAGGCCGCTGTGCTTGGTGCGGTCTACGGGAATACCACCGAAGGCACGCATAATGATTCCGAGCGGGAACCGGAAGAGTTCTTTCTTTGCCAGGTAATTGGTTTTCAGACGTAACAGAATCAAAGCGGCCATCGCAATCGGAAAATCCCAGTTACTGGTGTGCGGCACACCAATCATGACGTATTTTTTCAGGTTTGGCGGTATTTCATTCGCGACTTTCCAGCCGATCAGCCAGAAGTAAAAACGGGCAATGAGGAGCATCATGTAATTGACAAGTAATACGATTGAAAGTAAGCACGCAAACTAATGTATGTCATGGGTTGTCTCAACCAGAGACTCCGCTGTTTTTCGCACCCGGTCCTTACCGGCAGGCAAAAAAACACAAAAACCTGCCGGTCATGGAAATAATTGCAAAAAGCTACGTTGCGTTCTGTCCGGCTTGCTTGTTTTCATACGCCTGGCGCAATCGCGGAGCGATGGATTTGATGTACTGGTAGCCAATGGAATAAATTTCGCGGGCTTTGGAAGCGTCCAGCGTCGTGAAACGGCACAGACCAGGCGGTTCGACAAAGAAATCGCACTGCGCTGCCCGGCTATGGATATTGTTCTGAATGGCCAGCAACAAGCTTCGCTCCATCACCGTACGCATATTGATCAGCGGCAGGGTAGTTCCGCACGGATTGGAATGTACGCCTACAATGAAACTGCATTTTCCTAACAACGGCTCTACGGGCAGATTGTTCAGGATGCCACCATCGACCAGCAGCCGGTCGTTTACCTTCAGCGGCTCAAACAACACCGGGATACAACTGGAAGCCAGCAACGGCCGGATCAACTCGCCCTGATTGAAATACACGATTTCGCCGCTCTGAATGTCAGTGGCATTGATGGTCACCGGAATGCGCAACTTGTCAAATGAATTGTGCGGCAGGTAGGTCTGCAGAAATTTTTCAACGCGAACCAGCTTCAAAAATCCCGTCAGGCGTGTCGAAAGGCTCAATACCGAACGAATTTTTGCCTTGGCAAAGATGTCCATGATGGCTTCGGGGTCGTAGCCGTTGGCATACAACACGCCTACCATTCCGCCAGCGCTGGCTCCCGAAATCATCGCCAGCTCAAAACCTTCTTCATGCAATGCCTGCAATGCCCCCACATGCGCAAAACCCCTGGCCCCTCCCCCTGACAGTGCTAATCCTATTTTCATGCTCATTTCTTATGTGGTTGGACTAACGATCAGACTATATCTGCTTAGGTATAAAAAAATAGTATCCTTCCAATTGCCCAAACCCCGGCCTAGTGCAACCAATCTGCAAGTTTGCCTTGTGCACCAACCCGAATACCTTTTTCGGTAGGTTGTACCACCGCGCACTCCGTAAGCGGATCATGCTCAAAAAACAAAAGCCATTGACTGTCAGAAGCCTGTTTCAGAATGGAAGTCTTTTCGTCCATGGTCAGGAGCGGCCGCACGTCATAACCCATCACGTAGGGAACTGGCACATGCCCCGCAGAAGGAACCAGATCAGCCATGTACAGCAGGGTTTGGTTGCCCAGTTGTATTCTGGGGAGCAACATGGCTTCGGTATGTCCGTTCACAAACAGAAAATCAATGGAAGCAAAAGGCGAAGGCTGGTTTTCCTCAATCCAATCCAATTGCCCGCTTTGTTGCAGCGGCAGGATGTTTTCTTTTAAGAAACTGGCTTTTTCGCGAGCATTGGGCTCCGTGGCCCACTGCCAGTGCCGGCGTGTCGACCAATAGCGGGCATTTTTGAAGGTCGGGAAAAAACGGGTTTTGTCGGCATTGCAACTGACGCCCCCCCCCACATGATCAAAATGCAGATGGGTAAGAATGACATCGGTCACCTGGTCAGGTGAAAATCCGGCTTTTTGGATGGAACCCAGAAGGCTGGCGTCGCCGTGCGGGTAGTAATAGCTGAAAAACTTCGCCTCCTGTTTGTCACCCATGCCAGTATCAATCAGAATCAATTGGTTGCCGTCCTGAACCAGCAGGCAACGCATGGCCCAGGTGCATAGATTGTTCTCGTCGGCCGGGTTGAGCTTTTGCCAGATGGTTTTGGGTACCACACCAAACATGGCTCCGCCATCGAGCTTGAAAAATCCGGTATCAATTACATGTAACTGCATAAAAAATCGTTAGTAGGCAGTGGCAAGTTACGTATTACCTGTCATATGCGACTATCTGCTAACGACTTTTTAAGCTGATTCCGGTACGGAATACCAACTGCCGGGTTTTTGTGTTTGTTCCGATACTATTTTCACAGAGGTCCGGCTGTGGATTATCCCTTTACCACACCCATCGAGCCGAATTTGTCAATACGCTGGTTGATGCGTTGCTGCGGGCTTAAGTCGTGCAGTTCCTGGAGTGTATCCAGAATAATCTGCTTGATCGTCTGGGCCATGCCTGCCGGATCTGTGTGGGCACCACCGAGCGGTTCAGGAATGATGCCGTCTACCAGGCCAAATTGCTTCATGTCTTCGGCTGTAAGTTTCAGTGCTTCGGCAGCCTGTTCTTTGTAAGCCCAGGTACGCCACAAGATAGCCGAACAGTTTTCCGGGGAAATGACAGAATACCAGGAGTTTTCCAGCATCAGCACACGGTCACCGATGGCAATACCCAGCGCGCCACCCGAAGCCCCTTCACCGATAACGATACAAATGACGGGCACTTTGAGAGTAAACATTTCCCGCAGGTTACGGGCAATGGCTTCTCCCTGTCCGCGTTCTTCGGCTTCCAGTCCCGGAAAAGCTCCCGGCGTATCAATGAAGGTAACAATAGGCTTGCGAAATTTCTCGGCCATTTTCATCAGGCGCAAGGCCTTGCGGTAACCTTCCGGATTGGCCATGCCAAAGTTTCGCTGCTGGCGTTGCTTGGTATTGCGTCCTTTTTGCTGCCCGATAAACATAACCGTCTGCCCGCTGATCGTGCCAAAACCACCCACCATTGCCTGGTCATCAGAAACGGTACGGTCACCATGCAGTTCAATGAACTGATCGGCAATGGAATAGATGTAATCAAGGGTATAGGGCCGGTCGGGGTGGCGGGAAAGTTGCACTCGCTGCCAGCGGGTCAGGTTTTGATACGTTTCGCGTTTTAATTTCAGAATATTTTGCTCCAGCGTTTTTACCGCTGCTTGCATTTCTGGGTCAGAACCTTCGGCAAGTTGCTTCATATCCGCAAGTTTTGCCTCTAGTTCGGCTATAGGTTTCTCAAAGTCCAACAGCATGAGTAGTTATTTTGTTGCAGGGGTGCAAATTTAACAGTTTCTCCCAGAAAATAAACCATATGCCGGTCAGGAAATGCGAAAGACAAAGATAAACAAGATAACTATCTGATTATTAAATATTTACCCAGAAAACAAACACTAAACATAGCAGTACTTTGCTCCAACTTGACAAAAAATAGTATCTTTTGAACCCGAAAAACCCTTCTGCTTTCTCACGCCTTCGCTGGGGGTGTCCCTTATTTCGTATCTGTCCTGTCAGAATCTATACTTATTTGATAGACTTTAGTATATTTGCAAAAAACTTCTGCATGTTATCTAAAAAAGCAAAATACGGCCTCAAGGCACTTTTCGTGCTGGCCCGTGATTTCGGAAACGAAGCTACTCTCATTGCTGATATTGCTGAACAAGAGGGGATTCCCAAAAAATTTCTCGAGGCGATTTTACTGGATTTGAAAAACCACGGCATTTTGTACAGCCGCCGCGGAAAAACCGGTGGTTATGGCTTGCTGAAAAATCCGGAACAGATCACCATGGGCCAGGTGATCCGGATTATTGACGGCCCGCTGGCTTGGGTGCCGTGTGCCCGGCAAAACGGCTACCAGCCGTGCGATGAATGCCACGATGTGGAAACCTGCTCGATCCGGATTACGATGCGGAAAGTGCGGGATGCCACCGCCGAGATTCTGGACAGTACAACGCTGGCTGATTGTGTACGCCTGGAAAAAGAATCCCTCGACTGGATGATCTAAAAGCTGTTGCTATTCCAGTGACACCAACTTGCAGTTGACGTAAAATAGTATCTTTTCATAACCTGAAACCGTGCTCTCTGGCGGGGTGACAGGCCCTCAGCCGAAAAGCTTTCCGAAAATCAGGTTGAGCACCTCTACGAAGATCAGCCCGATCACAATCCATTCCAGGCGGGTGCTTTCGCGGTTTTGCAACAAATCGGTAAACAGTTCCAGGTTGTCCTGTACCACACGCAACTCATAATCCAAGGCCCGGAAACGCGTATTGATGTCAAACATTTCGCGCAGGCCATGGTCGAGCTTTGACAAATATTCGCTTTCCCAGACCACATCCGGCGAATTGAATACGTAGAGATTGTCAATGATGCTGTTTTTGACGTTGATGGTTCGGCCGATGAACCGAAGCAGGTTTTTCGGCGAAATTTTTACCCTGCCGGCCCGTTCGAGTTCCTGCGCAAAGCGTTTGGTCCCTTCCAGGATATCGTCGCCCAGCGCCTCGTACATTTCCAGCGCCACCGACTGGGCGGTGTTAAGCATGATTACCCGCACCACATGCTCGCTCAGTTCGGGCACAATCAGCGATGTATAGTCAAACGTCAACTTGCGTTGCGGGTTTACATCCACCGACAGGTCTTCCTTGAAATCGGACTGAACAATCTTTTCGCAAAAATTCTTCAAAAAACGGATCGCATCGCTCTTTTCCACTTCGGAATTGTTGACAAACACTGCCACACCGTAATTGAGCACATACAAATATTTGTCGTGTTCCAGGGCATAGAACAACTCGTAATTAGTCGCAAAGTGGGGTTCGGCGGTAAACTCGGAACGGAACGACTTGATGTTGATTTGTTCGGCAATCTGGAAAGCTTCAACTTTCAGCATAACATCCGTTTTTACGGCAAGTTAACAATTTTCGCGGCAGAACCATAAACGGATACAAACGGCTTTGCAATCGAACGCCCCGTACGTGACCTTTTACGCTACCCGTTCTGAACTAGTAGAGACAGGGCATCTGCCCTATGTTTAAAAAATATTTTTCAGTGCATGCAACCCTTTGCGCACTTTGCGGGTCATATATAAAAAATCAACTTCATTAGATTGAAGTGAAGAGGAGTTTTGTGATCGAACTCCCGAAAGTTGCTGACTTTCGGGAGTTTATATTTTAAGGTTTTTCAAGATTTTTAAGTGGGAGTTACTTGGGCAGTTCAAAGTGCGTGTTTTCGATAATGCCAAACACGTTGCCCCACGGATCTTTCACCGCGGCCACCTTGATACCTTCGCCTACTTCTTCGGGCTGCTCGTAAGCAATGGCACCAGCGCCGATGAGTTTGTGAAACGAAAGTTCGATATCGTCAACACCCCAGTATGTCACTACATTTTCCGATTTGCTGGCTGGCTTGTCGTCGGGTTGCAAGCCAAGTTCATAGCCGCCCACATTAAAGCCCACATAATACGGTTCATCAAAATAAGGTTTGTAGCCCAGCACCTTGGTATACCAGGCTTTGGCTTTGGCAACGTCACTGACTTTGTAAATGGTGGTTCGGAGTCCAAGAAAATTTCCTTTCATGGGGGTAATGGTTAGTCTGCGCCAGATAGATGAAGTGAATAGAAACAACGCCAGCCATACAGGTGTCATACGATTGACATGCCTTCAGGGTTGGTTGTGTAAAAAGATTTAATTGATTAGCTGGCCAGAGGTAGAATGCAGCTGTGAATGTATCCATCACAGGCTGAGGTTTTTACTTCAAGAAAGATACTGTTTTACTTTTGCCATTTTTACTCAGTATCTTTCATTTCGTTTGATACTTATCCCAAAAAACTCCGGATGCGTTCGGCGGTAGCGGCCAACGCATCCTGGCTCATTTGCAGTTTAGGCTTGCTGAAGTTGATATCCTGCAGCGAATTCAGCGGGATCAGGTGTACGTGTGCATGCGGCACTTCCAGTCCGATGACGGCCACTCCGATCCGCAGGCACGGAACCGCCTGTTGGATGGCTGGTGCCAGTTGCTTGCAAAAATCCATCAAAGCTGTATAAACAGGCTCCTCCAGATCAAAAATGTAATCGACTTCCGGTTTGGGCACAACCAGGACATGTCCCTCTGCCACCGGGCTTATATCTAAAAAAGCAAAGCAATGCTTGTTTTCGGCAATTTTGTGGCAAGGGATTTCGCCATGGATGATACGCGTAAAAATAGAGGGCATAGACTTTGGGGTAATTACAGCTTTAGTGCATCGTTTTACGTTTACAGCCAACCGTTTGTTTGCCGGGTTTTGACTTTTTGAAAGATACTATTTGCAACGGTAAACGTAAAACGACACGGGCTAAACAAAAAACAGATTAACGTGAAATATCGACAACTTCAAATTCCATCTGGCCAGCCGGAACGGTAATGGAAGCAACCTCGCCTACTTTCTTGCCCAGCAGACCTTTACCAATTGGCGACTGCACCGAAATCTTGCCACTTTTCAAATCCGCTTCTTCTTCCGATACCAGCGTATAGGTTACCGTCGTGCCGTTTTTCTTGTTTTTAATCTTCACTTTGGATAAAATCGAAACCTGTGAGGTATCGATTGACGATTCGTCGATCAGGCGGGCATTGGCAACCAGGTCTTCCAACTTGGAAATTTTCAGCTCCAACAGCCCCTGTGCGTCTTTGGCTGCGTCATACTCAGCGTTTTCGCTCAAGTCGCCTTTATCGCGAGCTTCAGCAATCTGGCGGGCAATATCCGCACGTCCCTTGGTGCGCAACTCTATCAACTCCTCTTTCAGTCGGGTCAACCCTTCCTGCGTGTAATACGAGATCTTACTCATTTTTATTAGTGTTGTTTAAATTTGATAACATGTTTGCTGATAACGGGTCCGGCAATAAAAAAACGGCTGTAACTACAAGCCGTTCTACAAAACAGAATGATGTGGTTTGTAGAACATTACCTAAACCCAGAGCCGGACCAGTAAAACTGGTCGGAAATACTAAGAAGTGAGACTTGGCTTTTCATCAGCTTAAACAAAAACAAACCGCAAGAGTCCAGTACTCTTGCGGAAGTTTGTGAATAGAACGCTAAAATACGGATTTTGGTTGAACAGAACAAACATCTTCGCAGAAAGTTAGTATTTATTATTGCCTTTGTGCAAATCTTCTTTCCCTGGCACACATTTGCTATTCGCTAATGTGTGCCAGGGAAGCCGTATATGCCTGTAGGCCGAAATTTTCACCTATCATCAAGAAATAGTATCCTTTTAAATTCAAAAACCTGCCCTTCCCAAAAAGAGCTTGCCAAGCCCGGAACCAGATGCTACTTTTGAGTCGTTCGCAGTGGTAGCTGCTTTGTATTTGTTCCTCGTATCCTTAACACCGTAACATCCTATGAGAATTATATTTATGGGCACACCTGAGTTTGCCGTCCCCAGCCTGGAAGTATTGGTACAAAACGGATGTCAGGTCGTGGCCGTTGTCACCGCACCCGACAAGCCCGCTGGCCGGGGCCTTCAGCTAACGGCCTCGCCCGTCAAGGCCGCCGCACTCCGGCACAACATCCCGGTGTTGCAGCCCGAAAAACTTAAGAGTCCGGCATTTCTGGAAGAACTTAAAAGTTACAACGCTGATTTGCAGGTAGTTGTCGCCTTTCGTATGCTACCCGAGGCAGTCTGGAATATGCCCCCCAACGGAACCTTCAACTTACACGCCTCACTATTACCGCAGTACCGTGGCGCAGCACCCATCAACTGGGCCATCATCAACGGTGAAACCGAAACCGGTGCTTCAACTTTCTTTTTGCAACACGAAATTGATACGGGCAACATCATTTTTCAGGAAAAGGAGCCCATTGACGACACCGACACAGCGGGTACATTGTACGAGCGGCTCATGCACAGAGGCGCGTTGCTGGTACTCAAAACAGTAAAAGCAGTGAAAGCAGGCAACTACCCGCAGATTCCGCAGGATTTGTCGCAACCGGTAAAACTGGCGCCAAAAATCTTCACCGAAACCTGTGAAATCAATTTTGGACAAACCACCGCACAGGTGTATAATTTCATCCGGGGATTGTCTCCCTATCCCGGTGCCTGGACGAAGCTTCAGGACAAAACCTGCAAGATTTTCCTGGCTGAAAAATACTATGACAATCCAGACCAAAACCTGCTTACCGGCAGTGTGGACACCAATCACAAGAACTACCTCCGTTTCAAAACCTCTGACGGTTGGCTTGACGTAAAAGAACTGCAACTGGAGGGCAAGAAACGTATGAAGACGGAAGAATTTTTGCGTGGGAACCCACTGAACAGGTAGATTGGCAGGTGTCCAGACGAGTCGTATAATCAAGATTTTCAGATAAAAACAGGTACCATTTTGTAAGGTACGCGTTCAGGTTTCATTTTACCCTTGTCTATTGGCAAGGGTAATTTTGTTTTGCAGGAACAGCAAAGCCAGTCCTTTGAAAAATCCCTGGTTACCCTATTGTTACTCACCTGTACGATAGCCCGTTTGATCAAAACAGACAAAAATTTCTTTCACAAATTTCATTAATATACACTAAAAAAGCACACAAACCTTTCCCGAGACTTAGCCAATAGTAACGCGCATAACCTTGCAGTTAAATTTTTAGTGCAAAAATATAACTAATTGTAAGTCAGTGGCACATTAAGCCTTTTAGGTACATCAGGCCGATTTAGCAAAACTTACATGCTTCTGAGACTACACCATCGGAACGACCACAACTTCGCTTCCAGCTCAGCCGTATTCACCCCAACCCGCGACAAAATACACTTCTGTAACTGCGTCACAGGCACCACAATCTGTTAAATCTATCCACTCCATCCATTCAGGTTTTCTCAGCCTGAGTCGATGTAACATGTACCAGTTATGTTAAAATTTACACGTTATGAGAGTAAAAAATTTCTTTGCTCATTCCTATTTGTTTGTACAAGCATTTTTTCTTTCACGGTTTACGGAACGGACTACCATGTGAGCGTGTCGGGCAGCGACGGCGGCGACGGCTCGCCCGCCCGCCCCTGGCGAAGCATCGCCAAAGCCGCCGCCGCCGTGCCGGCCGGCGCCCA